>Ga0209643_1000036_pt1 | contig 405468 bp, 420 predicted proteins | sample AutmiccBRH37_all_FD_187383 | JGI IMG/M metagenome (GOLD analysis project Ga0209643, IMG submission 187383) | Deep subsurface microbial communities from Mt. Terri, Switzerland - Autotrophic microbial communities BRH/37_all (SPAdes) (version 2) | ecosystem: Environmental > Aquatic > Deep... | reverse complement strand
TCGTCGACTGGTACATGGACGGCAAGATCGAGATCGACCCGATGATCACCCATATCCTCAGCCTCGAGGACATCAACAAGGGCTTCGACCTGATGCATTCGGGCGAAAGCATCCGCAGCGTGGTGGTGTATTGAGCGGGATGGAAACTGTCTCGGAAACCGGCGCCTTCGGCGGCGTGCAGGGCGTCTATCGCCACGCCTCAAGCGCCTGCGCCTGCGACATGACCTTTGCGGTCTACCTGCCGCCGGCCGCCAAGGCCGGCCCGGTGCCGGTACTGTGGTACCTGTCCGGCCTGACCTGCACGCATGAGAATGCGATGACCAAGGCGGGCGCCCAGGCCTGGGCCGCCGAACAGGGGATCGCGCTGATCTTCCCCGACACCTCGCCCCGCGGCGAGGGCGTCGCCAATGACGAGGCCTATGATCTGGGGCAGGGGGCGGGCTTCTACGTCAACGCCACCAAGGCGCCGTGGACGCCGCATTTCCGCATGTGGGACTATGTGGTCAAGGAGCTGCCGGACCTCGTGTTCGACCGCTTCCCGCTGGACCGGGCGCGGCAGGGTATCACCGGGCATTCCATGGGCGGGCATGGCGCGCTGACCATCGCCATGACGCATCCCGAGACCTATCGTTCGGTTTCCGCCATCTCGCCCATCGCGCATCCCGCCGCCTCGGACTGGGGGCGCAAGCAGTTCACCGCCTATCTGGGGGCGGATGAGGCGGCCTGGGCGCCCCATGACGCGACCCTGCTGATGCAGGACCGCGGCTATCCGGGGCCGGTGCTGATCGACCAGGGCGCCGCGGACCAGTTCCTGCACCTGCTCACCCCGCAGGCGCTGATCGAGGCCGCCGCAGCGCGTGGCCAGCCCTGCGAGTTCCGGATGCTGGCGGGCTATGACCACAGCTATTTCTACGTGTCCAGCGTGATGGAACACCATGTCCGCTGGCACGCCGCGCAGCTGGCGCTGGTCGGCACGGGCTGAGGCGGGCCCCTCGGTGCAAGCGCGGCCGCGCCCTGCGGCCCGCTTCGGCTTGTCCACCCATCGCGCCCGTCGCCCCGGCTCATACTTTGGGTTGAAACTTCGCCAACTTCGTTGACTCGTCCAAGGCCGGATCGCCAATAATAAGAGCAGAATAAGAAGCCCGCCCGCGCCCTGCCAGACCGGCAAACCCGCGGCCCGGCCAGCCCGATTGCCCGCAGCCACCGGCTGCGCGCCCGATTTTCAGTCTTCAGGGAGGAAGCACATGAAAAGGTTCACCACCAGTCTTGTCGCCACATTGCTGCTTGGCACGGCCCCGGCCCTTGCCAATGACAGCGTGCTTGCGGCGACCGCCGATTCCAAGCAATGGGCGGCGCAGCTTGGCGATTATGCCGGCACCCGCTATTCGGAACTCGACCAGATCAACAAGGACAATGTCGGCGACCTGCAGGTGGCCTGGACCTTCTCGACCGGCGTCCTGCGCGGCCATGAAGGCGCGCCGCTGGTGATCGGCGACATCATGTATGTCCACACGCCCTTCCCGAACATGGTCTATGCGCTGGACCTGAACAATGACGGCAAGATCCTGTGGCGCTATGCCCCGCAGCAGAATGCCGACGTGATCGGCGTGATGTGCTGCGATACCGTCTATCGCGGGCTGGCCTATTCCGACGACACCATCTTCCTGCATCAGGCCGATACCACGCTGGTGGCCCTCGATGCCAAGACCGGCGACGTGAAGTGGTCGGTCGTCAACGGCGATCCGGCCAAGGGCGAGACCAACACCGCGACCGTGCTGCCGGTCAAGGACAAGGTCCTGGTCGGCATCTCGGGCGGCGAATACGGGGTGCGCGGCCACCTGACCGCCTACAACATCTCGGACGGCTCGATGGCCTGGCGCGCCTATTCCACCGGCCCGGATGAAGAGATGCTGGTCGACCCCGAGAACACGATGGTCCTCGGCAAGCCGGTCGGCGCAAACTCCTCGCTCGACAGCTGGGAGGGCGATCAGTGGCAGATCGGCGGCGGCACCACCTGGGGCTGGACCACCTATGATCCCGACCTGAACCTGATCTATTACGGCACCGGCAACCCCTCGACCTGGAACCCCTCGCAGCGCCCGGGCGACAACAAGTGGTCGATGACCATCATGGCGCGGGATGCCGATACCGGCGTCGCCAAATGGATGTACCAGAAGACCCCGCATGACGAGTGGGACTTCGACGGCGTGAACGAGAACATCCTGGTGGACAAGGAGATCGACGGGCAGATGCGCAAGCTGCTGGTCAACTTCGACCGCAACGGCTTTGCCTATACGCTCGACCGCGAAACTGGCGAGCTGCTGGTGGCCGAGAAGTACGACCCCGCGGTGAACTGGGCCACCCATGTCGAGATGGACCCGGCCTCGGACCAGTATGGCCGCCCGCAGGTCGTGGCCGAATACTCGACCGAGCAGAACGGCGAGGACGTGAACTCCACCGGCATCTGCCCTGCCGCCCTTGGCACCAAGGACCAGCAGCCCTCGACCTACTCGCCCAAGACGGGCCTGTTCTACGTGCCGACCAACCATGTCTGCATGGATTACGAGCCCTTCCGCGTCAGCTATTCGGCCGGCCAGCCCTATGTCGGCGCGACGCTGTCGATGTTCCCGGCGCCCGGCAGCCATGGCGGCATGGGCAACTTCATCGCCTGGGACGCTGTCGCCGGGGAGATCAAGTGGTCGCTGCCCGAGCAGTTCTCGGTCTGGTCGGGCGCCATGGCCACTGCGGGTGACGTGGTGTTCTACGGCACGCTCGAAGGCTATCTGAAGGCGGTCGATGCCGAGACCGGCGAAGAGCTTTACAAGTTCAAGACGCCCTCGGGGATCATCGGCTACGTGATGACCTACGAACATGGCGGCAAGCAATATGTCGGCGTGCTGTCGGGCGTCGGCGGTTGGGCGGGCATCGGTCTTGCGGCGGGCCTGACCAACTCCAATGACGGGCTTGGCGCCGTGGGCGGCTATGCGGCGCTGTCGGATTACACCGCGCTTGGCGGCCAGCTGACGGTGTTTGCGATCCCGGACTGACGGATTTCGACTGCACCTGAAAGTGAACGCCGCCCCGGAATACGGGGCGGCGTTTTTCGTTGGCCGGGCAGGGGGTTGCGCGGCGATCCTCACCCAATCTCTCAAGAAGCCAGACTAAAGTGCTAGTCCGCCGCCGGTGACAGCGCCCCCGCTGCCGACTAACCTTGCCAGGAACTCTTTGGGAGGAGAGCCCTGACATGAAACTCACTGTGCCGATTCTGGCGCTGGCGCTGCTGCCCTTTGCGGCGCTGGCGGCCGACGCGCCTGCCGTCGATGTTGCCGTTGCCTCGGAAGATGGCGTCCGGTCCTTCAACGCCGAGGAGATCCCGACCTACAACATTGCCGAGGATGGCACGCTCGACTGGCCGACCTTCTCGGGCTACCGGCGTTATCACGCGGAATGCCATGTCTGCCACGGACCGGACGGCGAGGGGTCGAGCTATGCCCCGGCGCTGAAGGACTCGGCGCTGCGGATGGATTATTACGACTTCGTCGGCGTCGTGGCGGGCGGGCGCCAGAAGGTGGGCGCCTCGGACAATTCGGTGATGCCGTCCTTTGGCACCAACCCCAATGTCATGTGCTACATCGATGACATCTATGTCTATCTGCGCGCCCGCGGCACCGGCGCGGTGGAGCGGGGCCGCCCGGCCAAGCGCGCCGACAAGTCCGAGGCCTTCGCCGCGGCCGAAGCCGCCTGCATGGACGGATGATGGGCCGGGTACCTGCCCTCGCACTGGTGCTGGCGCTTGCGGCTGCGCCGGGCGCGGCGCAGGTCGCCGATCTGGTGGACCGCACCGCCTTTCGCGTCTGCGCCGATCCGGGCAACGCGCCGCTGTCGCATCAGGATGGCTCGGGGTTCGAGAACAGGCTGGCGGCGATGTTCGGCGAGAAGCTGGGGGTGCCGGTCAGCTATGTCTGGTTCCCGCAGGTCACCGGCTTCATCCGCAAGACCCTGCAGGCCGGCCGCTGCGACGTGGTGATCGGCTACGCGCAGGGCGACGAGATGGTGCTGAACACCAACCATTACTATGTGTCCACCCATGTGCTGATCGCGCGGGCGGATAGCGAGCTTGCCGATGTCGACACGCTGACCGACGCGCGGCTGCTGGACAAGCGCATCGGCGTGATCGCGGGCACGCCGCCCGCGACGCACCTGGCGCGCAACGGGCTGATCGGCCGGGCCAAGGGCTATGACCTGGTGGTGGACCGGCGGGTGGAGAACCCGGCGGGTGATATGCTGGCGGACCTCGAGGCGGGCGAGATCGACCTGGCGATCCTCTGGGGGCCGATCGGCGGGCCGCTGGCCAAGGGCAATGATGCGCTGGTGGTGACGCCGCTGCTGAAGGAACAGGCGACGCCGCGGCTGTTCTACCGGATCACCATGGGCGTGCGGGCGGGTGAGGATGTGTGGAAGCGCGAGCTGAACTCGCTGATCCGCCGCAACCAGGCCGAGATCGACGCGATCCTGATCGAGGCGGGGGTGCCGCTGGTCGATGATTACGGGACCAAGCTGAAGCCGGCGGGCTAGGGCTCGCCCCCGATGAAGGCGCCAAAGCCGCGCGGGCCCTCGGGCAGCGCGACCTCGCCCAGCAGGGCGAGGCTTTGCGCGTCGAGGATGGTGAGCGTGTCGGAGAACCAGTTCGCCACGAGGATGCGCCGCCCGTCTGCGGTGGCGGCGATGCCTTCGGGGTATTCGCCGACCGTCACCGTCGCCAGCACCTTGAGGCTGCCCGCATCGAAGACGCTGACGCTTTCGCCATACTGGTTGGTGACGAAGCCCTTGCCGCCCGCGAAGGCGATGGCATAGGGCCGCTCTCCCACCGGGATCGTGGCGATCAGGCTGTGTGTGGCCAGATCGACGACCGAGACGGTATTGCCCATCACATCGGCGGTGAAGGCGCGTCCACCCTGCAGGGTCACCCCGAACGGATGCGCGCCGACCGCCACCTGCGCCAGCGTCTCGCCGGTGGCCGTGTCGATCAGGCTGATACTGTCCGCGTCCCGCTCTGCCGTGACCAGCAGCGCGCCATCCTCGCTGACCGCAATGCCGGAAGGGGCGGGGCCGGTGGCGAAGCGGCGCAGGATCTTCCCCGCGCCGGCGTCAATCTCCAGCAGCTGCGCCGCCTGCCAGTCCGAGACATAGACCAGCCCCGAGGCGGGGTTGACCGCCACCCCGAACGGCGCGCCGGGCAGGTCCAGAAGCCGCAGCGTCTGCGCGGTCAAAAGGTCCAGCACATGCAGCCGCCCGGGCTCCACCGCGACCACGTAGGCGCGGCTGCGGGGACCGTCCACCGCCACCGCCGCGGGCTTGCCGGGCAGGGGCACCGTGGCGCGGATGGCGCCGGTGCTGGCGTCAAGGAACGTCACCGCCCCGGCGTTTTGCGAGGGGATCACCGCCACCTCTTGCGCCGCGGCGCTGGTGGCCACGAAAGCCGCCAGCAAGCACAGCCGTTTCACTCCGCTGCGCCAAACCGCTCCACCAGCGCGGCGAAGCCCGCCTGATAGACCGCGTTCACCGCCGCAATCGCCGCCTCGTCGTTCAGCTCGGGCGGCGGGTCGTTGTTGGGGAAGCCGCGATAGAAGGCGCCGCGCCATTCGACCAGCGCCTTGCCGCCCGCATCCTTCACCGTCAGATGCGAGGAGTAGTTGCTGACCGGCAGAGCCGCGATATTGTCCGCCGTCATCCGGTAGGAATAGCTGCGCTTGGCGGCGTCGTATTTCGTCAGCTCCTCGCTGAGCTGCTCGCCGCCCTGCAGGGTCAGCACCCGGACCGCGCCGATCTCGGCGCCTTCGGGGGCCTCGGTTGCGGTAATGGCGGGGTGCCAGCTCATGTCGGCGAAGTCGCCGATCACCGCCCAGACCTCATCGGGCGTGGCGTTGAGGGTCACCTCCTGCGTGGTCTTCTGCCGCGAGGGGCCATGAGCCTCGGCCGGCGGCGCGGCCAGCGCGCCGGTGAAAAGGGCGATTCCGGCCACCAGAGCCCGAAGGGTATTGCGCATCCTGTCTCCTCCATTCCAGGGGCGCCTACGCCTGCCCCGATGGGCCGAGGATACGGGGGCGCGGGGCACCGGCAATCAAACCAAAGTATGAGTGCCTTTGATATCAGGCACTTATTTTCTTCTTATCAGAACAAAGCGTTTTGCCGGGCGGCGCTGTCATGTCCCAATGCAAGAAGGGAGGACGTGATGGGACAGACTGGCTTGACCATGGCCGGCGCGCTGCTGGCTTGCGCCGCGCTGAGTGCCCCGGCACAGGCGCAGACCGAATACCGCGCCGCGGTGCTGCGGGTGGATACGCCCGGCCCGCTGCCGATCTCGCGGCTGGACCTGCCGCCGGACGATCTTGGCTTTGCGGGCGGGGCGCTTGGCACCGCCGACAATGCCACCACCGGCAGTTTCATGAACCAGACCTTCGTGACCGAGGATGTGCTGGCGACGCCAGAGACCGCCGAGGCCGAGATGCAGCGGCTGCTGGACGGCGGCACCCGGTTCGTGGTTGTGCTGGCGGATGAGGCGATGACGGTGCGGCTGGCCGATCTGGCTGGCGACAGGGCGCTGCTGTTCAACGCGAGCGCCAGCGGCGACGTGCTGCGCAACGCGGATTGCCGCGCCAACCTGCTGCACACCGCGCCGTCGGATGCGATGCTGGCCGATGCGCTGGCGCAGTTCCTGGTCTGGAAGCGGTGGGGGGAGTGGTTCCTGATCGAGGGCAGCCACCCCGAGGATACCGCGCTGGCCGAGGCTTACCGGCGCGCGGCCCGCAAGTTCGGTGCGAAGATCGTGGAAGAGCGGGTGTTCGAGGATACCGGCGGCGCCCGGCGCACCGACAGCGGCCATGTGCAGGTGCAGGCGCAGATGCCGGTCTTCACGCAGCGTGCCGCCGATCATGAAGTGGTGGTGGCGGCCGACCGGGCGGGGGTCTTCGCCGCATGGTTGCCGTTCCACACCTGGGAGCCGCGGCCGGTGGCGGGCTCGGGCGGCTTGATGCCGGTCAGCTGGCACCCGGCGCATGAGGCCTGGGGCGCGATGCAATGGCAGACGCGGTTTGAAAAGCAGCATGGCCGCCCGGCGCGGCCCGAGGATTACCAGGTCTGGATGGCGCTGCGGTCTCTGGGAGAGGCGGCGACACGCACCACCTCGGACGATTTCGACACGCTGGTGGAGTTCATCACCGGCGCGCGGTTCGAGCTGGCTGCCTTCAAGGGCCAGAAGCTGACCTACCGCGATTGGGACGGGCAGTTGCGCCAGCCGGTGCTGCTGAGCATGGGGCCGGTCACGGTGTCCGTCTCGCCGCAGGACGGGTTCCTGCACCAGGTCTCGCAGCTGGACACGCTGGGGACCGACCGCGCCGAGACCGGCTGCACACGCATGACGGAAAGGGAGGACTAGGTGACACGAATACTTGCAGCAGTGGCTTGCGCGGCGCTGACCGCATCCCCGGCGCTTGCCGACAAGATCTTTGTCAGCAACGAAAAGGGCAACACCATCACCGTGCTGGACGGCACCAGCTTCGAGGTGATCCACACCTTCAACGGCGGCCAGCGCCCGCGCGGCATTACCGCCTCGCCCGATGGCAAGGTGCTGTATGTCTGCGCCTCGGATGACGATCTGGTGCGGGTGTTCGACACCGAAACCTATGAGGAGCTGCCCTCGCTGCCCTCTGGCCCGGACCCGGAGCTGTTCGTGCTGCACCCCTCGGGCAACCCGCTGTATATCGCCAACGAGGATGACAACATCGTCACCGTGGTCGATGTGGAAACAAGGCAGGTGCTGGCCGAGGTGCCGGTGGGGGTGGAGCCCGAGGGGATGGGCGTTCACCCGGACGGCTCGCTGGTGGTCAACACGTCAGAGACGACCAACATGGCCCACATGATCGACACCACCAGCTTCGAGATCGTGGCGAATGTGCTGGTCGACAGCCGCCCGCGCTTTGCCCAGTATGACAGCGATGGCAGCCACCTGTTCGTGACCGCCGAGATCGGCGGCACCGTGTCGGTGATCGACACCGCCAGCAACGAGGTGACCCACAAGATCACCTTCGAGGTGCCGGGCGTGCTGCCCGAGGCGCTGCAGCCGGTGGGCCTGCGCATCACGGCGGACGACTCGAAAATCTTCGTTGCCCTCGGGCCGGCGAACCGCGTGGCCGTGGTCAACGGCGAGACCTACGAGGTCGAGGAATACCTGCTGGTCGGGCAGCGGGTCTGGCAGCTCGCCTTCTCGCCGGACGAGAAATACCTCTACACCACCAACGGCAATTCCAACGACATCTCGATCATCGACGTGGCCAGCAACGAGGTCCTGAAATCGGTGCAGGTCGGCCAGCAGCCCTGGGGCGTGGTGGCGACGCAATCAAACTGAAGGGAGGGAGACCTGATGAAACGCATTCTTGCCGCTGCCGTTCTGGCCGCCGCTGCCGCCGTGCCGGCGCTGGCGCATGACTATGGCTTTGCCGGCCTGCTGTCGAAGGACAACCGCGAAACGCTGGAGCCGCTGACGCTGGGGTCCGGCAAGCCGGTCGCCGCCGCGCCCTACGAGCTGAAATCGGGCACCTATTACAAGATGAAGATCGTGGCCGACGGCTCTGCCGAACTGGCGCTGTCGGGCGGGGATTTCTTCCGCGCGATCTGGATCAACGAGATCGTCATCAACCAGATCGAGGTGCGCCCGATGGGGGTGCATTCGCTGGAATTCGATGCGGCCGGCGAGGCGGACCTGTCCTTCATCGCCATCACCCCCGGCAGCTATGAGCTGAAGATCCCCGGTTCGTCGGGGGACACCCAGAAAGCCATCTTCAACATCCGCTGAGAGGAGAGACCCTGATGAAACCCGTTCTTGTTGCCGCAGCCCTGATGCTGCTTGCCGCCCCGGCCTTTGCCGAGGCCACCGCTGAACAGATCGCCGCCATCGACGCCAAGCTGGCCGAGATGCAATGCGAGGTGGATCCCGACAATATCGAGATGGAGGATGGCGGCTTCGATCTGGATGACGTGATCTGCGTTGATGGCCAGTATGACATCGCCATGGATGCCGATCTGAACGTCACGGAGCAGCGCAAGGAATGACCGGAAGCCCGGGCGCGCCCTTGATGGGCGCGCCAGACCTATCGCCTGCGCTGGTGGTGGCGGATGTCAGCCACAGCTTCGGCGCGGTTCAGGCGTTGAAAGGCGTGTCCTTCACCGTGGCTCGCGGCGCCTTCACTGCCCTGCTGGGGGTGAATGGCGCGGGCAAGACTACTTTGTTTTCCCTCATCACCCGGCTTTATGACAGCACCAGCGGCCAGATCGCGGTGGCGGGCTTCGATGCCCGCCGCACGCCGGGCGAGGCGCTGGCGCGGCTGGGGGTGGTGTTCCAGACGCGGGCGCTGGATACCGACCTGACCCTGCGGCAGAACCTGCGCTATCACGCGGCGCTGCACGGCATTGCCCGCAAGCCCGCCGAGGCGCGGATTGCCGAGGTGCTGGCGCTGGTCGATCTGGCGGAGCGCGTCGACGCGCGCACCGGCGCCCTGTCGGGCGGGCAGCAGCGGCGGGCCGAGATTGCGCGGGCGCTGCTGCACCGCCCCGAACTGCTGCTGCTGGACGAGGCGACGGCGGGGCTTGACGTGCGGGCGCGGGCCGAGGTGCTGGCGCTGGTGCGGCGGCTGATCCGGCGCGAGAACGTGTCCGCCCTGTTCGCCACGCATGTGATGGACGAGATCGAGGCGGCCGACGATGTGGTGCTGCTCCACCGGGGCGAGGTGCTGGCGCGCGGCCGCGCGGACAGCATTGCCGGGGCGGGCGACCTGACCTCGGCCTTCTTGTCCCTCACCGGGCAGGCGGCATGAGAGCAGGCTGGACCATCGCCTTCGCCGGCATTGCGCGGCGCGAGGTGCTGCGCTTTGCCCGTCAGCGCGAGCGGTTCCTGGCGGCGCTGGTGCGCCCGCTGGTCTGGCTGTTCATCTTTGCCGCCGGGTTCCGGTCGGTCCTCGGCCTGTCGATCACCGCGCCCTATGAGACCTATGTGCTCTACGAGGTCTATGTGGTGCCCGGCCTTTGCGCGATGATCCAGCTGTTCAACGGGATGCAGTCGTCCTTGTCGATGGTCTATGACCGTGAGACGGGCGCGATGCGCACGCTGCTGGTCAGCCCCTATCCGCGCTGGTTCTTGCTGGGGGCCAAGCTGGTGGCGGGGGTGCTGGTGTCGATCCTGCAGGTCTATGCCTTCCTCGGCATCGCCTGGCTGTGGGGGGTGCATCCGCCGGCGATCGGCTGGGCGGCGGTGCTGCCGGCGCTGCTGCTGGCGGGGGTGATGCTGGGGTCGCTGGGGCTGCTGATCTCTTCGACCATCCGGCAGCTGGAGAATTTCGCGGGGGTGATGAACTTCGTGATCTTCCCGATGTTCTTCGCCTCCAGCGCGCTTTACCCGCTGTGGCGGATGAAGGAATCGAGCGTGCTGCTGCATGACATCTGCGCGCTGAACCCCTTCACCTATGCGGTGGAGCTGATCCGCTTTGCGCTCTACGGGCAGGTGAACTGGGTCGCGCTGGCCGTCGTGGCGGGGTGCACGGTGGTGTTCTTCGGGGCCACCGTTTTCATGTATGATCCGGCCAAGGGCCTGTGGCGCAAGCGTCCGGGATAGGGAGGAATTGCGATGAAATCTGTGTGGATGGTGGCGGCGGCCTTGATGCTGGGCAGCGCGGCGCAGGCGGCGGGGCCGGTCGATCCCGACTGGCCCTGCATTCAGCGGCGGGTGCCGCATCTGTCGCTAGGGCAGGTCTGGGCGGGCCCTTTGCCGGACCCGGCCATCGAGGAACTGGCGGAGACGGCCCCCGTGCAGGGCGTCGCCCGCGCGCTGGCCCTGCGCCGCACCCCGATGCCCGAGGCCGAGGCATTGATTGCGGGCTATGCCGAAACCGCTGATGCCACTGCGTTGACCGCCCTGTTCGTGGCGACGCTGGAGCATATCGACACCGCGCGCGACCGGGTGCTGGCGGGCATTACCCGCTATGCCCACAAGCAGACCGACCTCGACCACCACATCAAGGAGGCGCGCCAGGAGTTCGCCGCGCTGACCGAGGCCGAATCGCAGGACTTCGACCGGCTGGATGCGCTGGAGGCGGATATCGACTGGTCCACCCGCATCTTCCTCGACCGGCAGCAATCGCTGACCTATGTCTGCGAAACCCCGGTGATCCTCGAGCAGCGGGCCTTTGCGCTGGGGCGCGCGGTGATGGCGCATCTGCCGTAGCGGCGGACTCGGCGAAGCCCTGCTGAAATTGCAGGCAAAATGAAAAAAACCGTTCTCGTCTGTGACATGTCGTCCTACACTCAATTGCCGGGATGGGTGTGGAGGCCCGCCCCGGCTTGGGGAGGACTATCATGGATCTACGGTCGAACCGGGATGTCGCCAGCGACGTCTCGCGCGGGGCCAACGGTCATGCGGTGCAGGATGTCCTGATCGTCGATGACCATCCGCTGATCTGCCACGCGCTGTCGGTGACGCTTGGCCATGCCTTCGGGCTGCGCAAGGTGCGCACCGCCACCAGCATCGCCACCGCGCTGGCCAATATCGCGGCCGAAGGCGCGCCCGATGCGGTGGTGCTGGACCTGAACCTGCCGGATGTGGCGGGGGTGGAGGGCGTGATCGTGCTGCGCCAGCATATCGGCGATGCGCCGGTGACGGTGATCTCGGCCGAGCTGGACCCGGGCCGGGTGACGGCGGTTCTGGCGGCGGGGGCGCGCGGCTATGTCACGAAAAGCCTTGCCCGCAGCAAGATGGTCGAGGCGTTCGAGCGGATGTGGGCCGGCGAGGTGGTGACGCCCGAAGGCTATGAGCAGGCCGGGCGCAGCGACGCAGATGAGCTGGCGGCACTGGCGCGGGATTTCGCCACGCTGACGCCGCAGCAGATGAACATCCTTCGGCTGATCTGTCAGGGCCGGCCCAACAAGCTGATCTCGTATGAGCTGTCGATCGCCGAGGCCACGGTCAAGACCCATATCGCCGCGATCATGACCAAGATCAACGTGCGCAACCGCACCCAAGCCGCGCTGCTGGCCAGCAAGGCGCGGATCTTCATGCGCTGATCGCGGGCACACAAGCGGGGGAGACAGGCCATGCCGGACATGTCCGCGGGCGCGGCGCTTCCCAAACCGGAACGGCCGCGCGCCGTGACCGCCCTGGGCAATGCTGCAGAAATCGAGGCGCAGATCGTGGCGGCCTTCGGGGGCGAGGCGCCGGGGCTGGTGCTGGTCTTCGCCTCGGACGGGTCCTTGATCGCGCCGCTGACCGGGGCGCTGGCGGCCCGCTTTGGCCCGGGCTGCCGCGTGGTCGGCTGCTCCTCGGCCGGGGAGTTCGCCTTTACCCGCTATGACAATCGCGGCGCCGTCGCCATCGCCTTTCCCGCCGCGCATTTTCAGGGCGAGGCGGTCTGGCTGCGGCGGCTGCGCGACCATGCGGCGCTGGACTGGATGGCGACGCTGCGCGCCGCCAGCGCCCGTGTCCCCGACCGGCCCGGCCGGGTGCGCTTTGGCATCCTGCTCATCGACGGGCTCAGCAAGCGCGAGGAGCTGGTGACGGCGACGGTGGAGGCGACGCTGCCCGGCGTGCTGGTGCTGGGCGGCTCGGCCGGCGACGGGCTGCGCTTTGGCCGCACCCATCTGGCCATCGACGGCGAAAGTTGCCCGCAAAGCGCGATCCTGTGCCTGATGTCCACCGATTACCGGATCGAGGAGGTGGTCTTCGATCATTTCACCCCGGCAGGCCAGCGGATGGTGGTGACCGAGGCCTTGCCCGAGGAGCGGCTGATCCTTGAAATCAACGCCGAACCCGCGGCCGAGGAATATGCAAGGATGATCGGCCTGCCGGTTGCGGATCTGGGCCCCCGCGCCTTTGCCGAGAACCCGCTGCTGGTGCGGATCGGCCGGCGGCATTTCGTGCGCGCGATCCTGGAGGTGACCGAGGGCGGCGGGCTGCGGATGATGTCGGCGGTGGATGAGGGGGTGATGATGACCCTTGGCCGCGCCGAAGACCTGACCGACGGGTTTGAGGCGCGGCTGGCACAGATGGGCGGCACCGCGGCGCTGATCCTGGGCTTTGACTGCATCTTGCGGCGCATCGCGCTGGAACAGGCGGGGCTGCAGGAGACGGTGGGCCGCATCTTCCACGACTACAACATCGCCGGGTTCAACACCTATGGCGAGCAGCATGGCGGCATCCATGTGAACCAGACCTTTGTGGGTCTGGCCTTCCTTCAGGGCGAGGACGGCGATGCTGCGCAGCTCTGACACAGCCGAGCGGCAGATCCAGAAGCTGCAGCGCATCAATGCCGCGCTGATCCGGCGGATGGATGTCATCGACGAGGCCCGCGGGTCCAGCCATGCGCTGTCGCAGGCGGCGGCAGTGCTGGAGCGCGAGGTTGTGGCGCGCAACCTCGATCTGGAACGCGCGCTGGCCGATCTGGGGGCGATCAATGCAGAGCTTGCCTCGGCCCGCATTGCCGCGGATGAGGCGAACCGCGCCAAGTCGCGCTTCTTGCGCGCGGCCAGTCATGACCTGTTGCAACCGCTCAGCGCCGCCAAGCTGCTGCTGTCGCATCTGGAGGATGTGACCACCGATCCCGGGCAGGCCGATCTGGTCCACCGCATCGCCGCCACATTCGAGTCCGCCGAAGACCTGATCCGCGCGCTGTTGCAGATCGCGCGGCTGGATTCGCAGCGGGTAGAGATGAATGTGGGGCCGGTGTCGCTGGGGCGGCTGTTCCAGCGGCTGTCCATCGACGTGCAGGCGCAGGCCGAGGCGCGGGGACTGGACCTGCGCTTCGTGCCCTCGTCGGCGGCGGTGCTCAGCGACCCGGTGCATCTGCGCTCCATCGCGCAGAACCTGATTTCCAACGCCTTGAAATATACGGTCTCGGGGCGCGTGCTGGTCGGGGTGCGCCGGGCGCCGGGCGGGGTGTGGCTGCAGGTCCATGACACCGGGCCGGGCATCGCGCCCAAGGATCAGGAGCGGATCTTCAACGAGTTTGAACGCCTCTCGAACTCCGACCAGCCCGGCACCGGACTGGGCCTGACCATCGTGCGCCGTGCCTGCCAGCAGCTTGGGCATGAGCTGGAGGTGCACAGCACGCCGGGGCGTGGATCGCTGTTCCGGGTGCTGCTGCCCTTGGCCGATGCCGCGGCATTGGCGCCGAGGGACAAGGTGGCCGATGCGCGCGGCGCGCCGGGGCCGGATGCGCTGTTCCAGGATCGCACGGTGCTGGTGGTGGAGAATGACCCGGCGATGCGGCAGGCGTTTTCCTTCCTGCTGGGAAGCTGGGGCATGACGGTGCTGGCCACCGACGGGATCGAGGGGGTCGGCAAGCTGCTGCAAGGGCCGCGGCCGCGGCCCGAGATCGTGCTGACCGACTATCGGCTGGACCAGGGCGAGACCGGCGTGCAGGTGATCGCGCAGGTCCATGCCGCGCTTGGGCGGGCGGTGCCGGCGCTGATCGTCAGCGCGGAATGCGCCGAGACCATTGGGGCCGCGTCGTCTCATCTGGGCGCGGGCGTGCTGGAGAAGCCGGTGGCCGAGGCCGACCTGCGCCAGATGATGCGCGCGCTGCTGGGGGCCGCGCCATGAGCCGCGGCGCCCCGAACCTGCGGCAGAAATTCACGCTGGCGGCGCTGTTGCTGGCGGCGCTGGCGGTGCTGGCGGCAGGCATCGCCGTTCATGGCCTGTCGCGCACCCAGCGGCACGCGGCCGAGGCGATGGCGGCGCAGCAGCGCATCGAGGGCTACAGCGCGCTGTCGGCGCGGGTCAATGAATGGATGCTGGGCTGGCTGGCACCGGGCGCCCAGCAGGGAGAGCCGCCCTCCAGCTTTCCGGTGACGGCGACCTTCGGGCTGATGGACCGGCTGGTGGCCGAGGATGTGCAGGCGGCGCCGAATGCCACCGAAACCGCCACCCGCGCCCGGCAGGGCATCACGCTGGCGCGGGTGCGCGGCCAGTTCACCCGGCTGGAGCGGGCGCTGGCGCAGTCGCCGCCCGGCACCCCGGCGGGCGATGCCGCGCTGGCGGTCTATGGCGCGCAGGTGCCGGGGCTGATCGCGGCGCAGATCCATCAGGAGACGCGGCGGCGCGAGGCGGCGCTGGCGGCGATGGCCGCCTTGCGCGGCCCGCTGCACGCGCTGGCGCTGGCGATCGCCATCGGCGCGCCGCTGCTGCTGATCGTGCTGTATCTGGCGCTGCTGCGCCCCGTGTTCCGGCGGCTGGAGGCGGGCGGCGAGGGCGCGCCGGTGCATGACGAGCTTGGCCTGCTGTTCGCACGGGTCCGGCAGATGACGGCGCGGCTGGACCGTCGCGCGCGCCGCCTTGCTGCCGACCGCGCCCGGCTGGAGGCGCTGGTGGCCGAGCGCACCGAGGATCTGAGCGCCGCGAATGCCCGCCTGTCGCAGGCCGATAGCGAGCGGCGCCGATTCTTTGCCGATGTCGGGCATGAGCTGCGCACGCCGCTGACCGTGATCCTTGGCGAGGCGGAACTGGGCGAGCGGCATCCCGACCCGGCTCTGCGCGCCAGTTTCCGCACCATCCACAGCCGCGCGCTGCGGCTGGCCCGGCGGATCGAGGATCTGCTGCGGATCGCGCGGTCAGAAAGCGGCCGGCTGGATCTGGATTGCCAGCCGGTCGATCTGGCCAGTGCGGCGCAGGCGGCGCTGGACGACATGGCGGTGCTGTTGCGCCGCGCGGGGGTGGAGGCGGAGCTGGAGGTTGAGGGCGATCTGTGCGTGGCGGGGGATGCCGACTGGCTGCGGCAGGTGTTGTCGGGCCTGCTGGAGAATGCCGCGAAATATGCCGGGCGGGGGGCCGTGGTCCGCATCCGCGGCCAGTCGCTCGGCGCTCGGGTGCGCCTGGACGTGACCGACACCGGGCCGGGGATTGCTCCGGCGCTGCTGGAACCGGCGCTGGCGCGCTTCGGGCGAGGGGATACGCGCGAGGCGGGCTTCGGGGTCGGCCTTGCGCTGGCGCGGTGGGTCATCGAGGCTCAGGGCGGGCGGCTTACGGCGATCAGCCCGGTGGCAGAAGGTCGGGGGCTGACGATTCGTATAGACCTGCCGCGCGCAGCCGCGGCGGAAAGCGAGGTTGCGTGAAACAGGTGCTGATCGTCGAGGATGATCCCGACATCGCCTCGCTTTTGCAGCGCGGGCTGGGGGCGGCGGGCTATGGCACGGCCTGGGAGGCGGCGGGCGAGCCGGCGCTGGCCCGGCTGCGGCATCAGGCCTTCGATGCCGCCATCATCGACATGATGCTGGGCGAGGAGAGCGGCGCCGACCTCTTGGCCGAGATGCGCGCCCGCGGCCACCGGATGCCGGCCATCGTGCTCAGCGCGCTGTCGCGGGTCGAGGACCGCGCCGAGGGGCTGGATGCCGGCGCGCAGGATTATGTGGTCAAGCCCTTCCAGCTGGGCGAGCTGATCGCGCGGCTGGAGGTGCAGCTGGTGCGCGGCGCGGCCCCCGAGCCTGCGCTGGCGCTTGGCGGGCTGCGCTACGATCCCGCCGACCGCACCGTCAGCGGCGCGGGGCGCAAGGTGGTGCTGACGGAACGTGAGGGCGAGCTATTGGCCCATCTGATCGCCCGCCCCGGCCAGGTGCTGACCCGCGGCGAGATCTTCGACGCGCTCTGGGCGCCGCATGGCGGTTCGACCGAGAATGTCGTCGATGTCTATCTGGGATACCTGCGGCGCAAGCTGTCGGACCTGTCGCCCTATGGGCTGGCCCTGCGCACCCTGCGCGGGCGCGGCTTTGTCCTGACGCTGGAGGAAAGTGTATGACCCGAGTTGTTGCCTATGTGCTGGCGCTGCTGCTGGCGGCGGGGCCCGCCGCTGCGGGGCCGCTGTCGGACCTGATCTTCGCGCCGGGGGCGGCTGCGGGCACCGCAGATGTGTCCTATGCCCATGCGCGGCAGGTGCCGGCGGGTCTGCCCGAGGATGCCGCGCTGCCGAAGTCGGTGAGCGACGAGGTGCTGACGCTGGCGCAATCCAGCGGCGCCGCGCCGCGCCGGGTGCTGACGCGGCAGGGCCCGGGCGCGGCCGCGTCGCCGGTGTCGGAGTTTCCGCTGTCGGGGCCCGATCCGGTGCTGCTGTACTTCCTCGAATCCACCGCGCGCAACATGGCTGCGCTGACCGGCGGCAGCCCGTTCTACATCCGCAACCGCATCCGCGAGGCGCTTGGGCAGGCGGATCTGGGCATCGAGGTTGCGGTGGAGGGTCAGCCCGCCCGCCAGATCGTGCTGCGCCCCTTCGAGGCCGACCCGAACCGCGCCAGCATGGGCGCCTTTGCCGAGCTGGCGCTGACGCTGGTGGTGGAAACCGCAGAGCCTCCGCGTTTCCTCAGCCTTTCGGCCGATACCGCTGTGGCGGAGGGCGGCTATCATGAGAGCCTGACCCTGATGCCGGAGGAGGAATGATGCGCGCGGCGATGATCCTGGCGGGCGCGGTGATCGCGTCTGCGATGCCGGGGCTGGCGGCCGATCCGCCGCTGCCCCCGGTGCTGAACGACTACCCCACCGAGGCGCGGGCGGAATATGTCTTTGCCTGCATGGCGACGAATGGCCAGACCCGCGACGCGCTGACCCGCTGTTCGTGCTCCATCGACCAGATCGCGGCGATCCTGCCCTATGACGCCTATGTCGCCGCCGAAACCGTGCTGATGCTGCGCCAGACCTCGGGCGAGCGCTCGACGCTGTTCCGCGGCACCGCCGCGACTACGGCGGTGGTGGCAGAGCTTCGGCGGGCGCAGGCCGAGGCCGAGATCCTGTGCTTCTGACAGCGCGGCGCAGGTCGGCGGCAAAGCGCGCCGCGTCGAACGGCGCCGCGTCCCGCCCGTAGATCGCCGCGTCCAGCCGTGCCAGCGCCGCGCGGCGCAGGGCAGGGTCGCCGGCCTCCTCCGGGCGCAGATAGTCCTCCGCCGCCCCGCGCAGCGCCAGCAGGACGCCCGACCGCGCCGCCTGCCGCAGCTGCCAGCGCGGCAGCGGCGACCAGTGCCGCGCCAGCCGGGCCGCCATCAGCCGCGCCCGGTCCGGCCGATACCAGCGCGCCATCACCGCCGCGCCGATTCCAAGGCCCGCGGCAAAGGCCGCCGCCAGCAGCCAGCGGCTGCCCGCGCTGAAGCGTCCCGCATCCACCTGGTTTTCCTTGAAGCTGGCATAGCCGATGGGCAAAGCCGGGATCTCCACCTGCGCCATCTGCCGGGTGTCCGTATCGAAATACGGGATCACCACCGGCTCCAGCACCCCCGGCTCCCCCGTCTCGGGGCGGAACTGCCATGTCCAGACCACGCTGGCCACCGGGCCCTCGGGCGTCAGCTCCAGCTGCCGCTGCACCGGCGCGGCGAAGGTGATGAGCCAGTTTTCCGATACGACGGGCCGCGGCGGCAGCATTTCCGGCAGCACCCCATGCGCCCGCAGCGTCACGGTGCGGGTGACGGTGGCGCCGTCCTCCAGCGCGGCGGGGTCGGTGCTGAGCTCATCCGTCACCGTCACGTCCGAGGCGGCGAACTGCCAGCCCCGCTCCACCGGGAAGGCGCCCACCGACAGCTCCATCGGCGAGGATCGCACCAGCGCCTCGGCCCGCTGGCTGGCGGTTGTGATGATGGTCAGGCTGTGCTCTGCCGGCCCAAAGCGCCCCGGCCCCGCCCGTTTCGGGAACAGCGCCAGCTTGCGCTCCATCACCATGTAGCTGCGCCCGTCGATCCTCTCGCGGTGCCAGTCGTCCTGCGCCAGCTGGACCCAGTCGAAGGCATCGGTGGGGGCGATCACCAGATCCTCGCGCGCGATGGAGCGTTCATAGACGCCGCGGATCGTGACCGGCACCATCTCGCCGACCACGATTTCGCTGTGGGTGGGGTGGGGGATCAGGTCCAGCTCCAGCCGGCCCTCGGCGAGGGCCGGGAGCGGCAGGAGCAGCAGGCACAGGGCAAGGCGCATCACCACGGGTCGCCCTCCTCTGGCGGGGTCAGGCCGATGGAGAGGCGTCGCAGATGCTCATCCGCCAGCCGCAGCCGCAGGAACTCGCCCGGATCGTCGGGCAGCGCCTCCAGCCAGGCGGCATCGGCGACGCGGCGGCCTGCGTCCAGCGGCCTGCCAAGGACGTTGAACTTCTCCACCGGCGGCCCATCCGGCGGGGTGACGGGGGTCACGGCGATGCGGCCGGCCTCGTTGCCCTCGCCCATCACCGGCGGGATCAGCGCATCGACCACGGCGCGGTTGTCGCGCGCCTCGGAATCCGCCGGGTTGGCGAAGAGCACCGCATCGAAATAGGCGCGGGAAAGGGGGTAGTTGCCGGTGGCGGCCAGCGACAGCCCGCGGTTGTAGGTGGCGCTGCGGCCCGCGGCGCGGAAGGCGAGGTCAGCGGCGGCATGGTCCCCGGCGCGGTAGAGCGCGACGCCGCGGATGGCCGGGTCCTCGATCAGCCGCGCGGCGGGGCCGGGAAGGCCCGCCGCAAGCGCCAGCTTGCCGATGCCCTCGCGGCCCGCGAGCGAAAGGGCCAGCAGCGCGCAACCGGCGAGGATGAGGGGGGAGCGGGTCATGCGCGCCTCCGGAACAGGGCAAGAGCCGGGACCAGCGCGGCCAGCAGCAGCCAGCGGCCGAGGTCGTCGAACGCCATTGCGGCGCGCTCGCTGCGCGCCAGGGCGGTCAGCCGCGCCGCCTCGATCTGCGCCAGCAGCGGGCGGGGGGCGCTGGCGGGGGCATGGGCGCCGCCCGCCGCCGCGGCAAGGCGGGCCAGCGCCTCGGGGTCGGCAGGCGGGGCGCCTTCGGGCGGGGGGGAGGCGAGCCCCAGCGTCCAGAGCCGGGCGCCGGCCTCGGCCAGCCGCTGCGCCTCCTCCAGCGCGGGGGGGCTGACGCCGCCGCCATCCGAGATCAGGATCAGGTCCACGCCGCCGACACCCGGATGCCCCTCGCGCAGGAACAGCTCCCGCGCGCTGGCCAGCGCGATGTCGGGCCGGCTGCCTTGCACCGGCATCGTCTGCGCATCCAGCACCGCGATCAGGCTTTCCAGCGTCGCCGCATCGCTGGTGGGGGCGCTGGCGAGATAGGCATCGGCGGCGTAGAGCATCAGCCCCACGGGCCGCCCCTGCGCCGAGTGCAGCACCAGCGCGGCCGCCGCCTGCGCATCGGCCAGCGCCGGGCCGCGGGTGATGGAGGGCGAGAGGTCGAGGATCAGCACCACCGGGTCCATCGGTGCAAAGGCGGTGGCCGAGGCGCGCAGCCGCGCGGGGCCGGTGAGCGCCAGCGCCAGCAGCGCCGCCAGCACGAAGGGCGCCAGCCGCGGCGCCGCCCCCATGCCGACAAGGCCAAGCGCCTGCATCCGGCGCAGCAGCGGGGGATCGACCAGCCGCTCCCACCCGCCGCTCGCCGCGCGCCGCCGCACCCAGAGCGCGGCCAGCGCGACGGGGAGCAGCGCCAGCAGCCAGAGCGGCCGCAGCAGGACCAGATCCCCGGGGCTCATGCCGCCCCCCTCGGGTCGAGGCCGAGGCCAAGCGCCGCCAGCAGCGCCAGCATCGCCGGCCAGATCCACAGCGGCTGCGGCACCAGCACCGGCGGGCGGCGCGAGGGGTTGGGCTCCAGCCGGTCCAGATCGGCGGCCATTGCCGCCAGGTCCGCCATGTCGCGCACCCGGTAGCTGGTGCCGCCGCTGGCCGCCGCAATCTCGCGCAGCATCGCGACATCCACCGCGTCGCGGCTGGCGGGGCGGGTCTCCAGATCATCGGGGCCAAGCGCGATGGTGTGCACGCGCACGCCCCGCTCCGCCGCCAGCGCCGCCACCTGCCGCGCATCCATCCGCGCGCCGGTTTCCTTGCCGTCGGACAGCAGCACGATCACCTGCCCCCGCGCGGCGCCCGCCACCACCCGCTTGAGCGCCAGGCCCAAGCCTTCGGCAATGGCGGTAGAGCGGCCGGTGATGCCGATCCCCGCCTCCTCTATGGCGCGGGACACGGCGGCGAGGTCATGGGTCAGCGGCGCCGCCACATAGGCGCGGTCCGCGAACAGCACCAGCCCGATACGGTCGCCGGCGCGCGAGGCGACGAAGCCTTGCGCCACCTGTTTCACCGCGTCGAGCCGCGAGATGCGCTGCCCGTCCAGATCGAAATCCTCGATGGCCATGCTGCCCGACAGGTCCAGCGACAGCAGGATGTCGCGGCCCGAGGCGCTGGTATCGGCGGTGGCGACCAGCCGCGCGGGGCCTGCGAGCGCGAGCACAAGCGCGCACCACAGCAGCGCCTTCAGGGCCCGGGTGCGGGTGAGGGTGCGGCGCCGCGCGTCTGCCGGGAGGGCCGCCGCGCCGATGGCGCCGGGCAGGCGCATGGCGGCCAGCTGCGCGGGTTGCGGTGGGAGCAGCCGGCGCGCGAGGAGCGGCAGCGGCAACAGCAGCAGCGCGAGCGGGGCGGCGAGGATCAGGGTGCCGAGGTCAGGCATGCTTGGCCTGTTTATGTGCGGTGCGGATGAGGGGTTCCAAGGGTGTGTCCGGCACCGGGGCGCCGGCATAGAGTGCGGGGCGCAGGTCCGGGGGCACCGTGCCGCCATAGCGCACCAGCAGCGCCACCTGTGCCAGAAGCCGCTCCTGCGGCGGCAGGGGGCGCAGGGCGGCCAGCGCCGCCTCCAGCGCCTCGGCGGGCGGGCGGCGGCGGTGCAGGGCGGGGCGCAGCAGCGCCATCAGCGCGAGGGCGGCCAGCAGGCCGAGCCCGAAGGCGGCCAGCACCTCGGCCGGGCCAAGCTGGACATAGTCCAGCGGCAGGCGCGGCGGGTGCAGGTCCTGCACGATCTGCGGGGTCATGGCGCGGGGTCCAGTGCCAGCGGCGCGTCGGTGGCCAGCCTATGCACCTGCGCGCCGAGCTGTTCCAGCCGCCGGACCAGATCGGCGCGGCGGGCGGGCAGGGCGGTGAAGTCGCCAAGGTGTGCCGGGCCGCCGCCGAGCCGGAAGGGCAGGGCAGCCGTGGGCGGGCTCAGCTCGAAACGGTCCTCGGTCAGCACGATGCGCAGCGGGCCGCGGCGCAGCACCCCCGCCAGCACCTGCTCGATCCCCGCGCCCGGATCGTCGAAGCCGGTCGCCAGCACCACCGCCGCCCCGCGCGGGGCGAGGCGGGCGCCCCCCGCCAGCATCTGCGCGAGGTCCGGCACCGCCGCCTCCGCCGCCTCCAGCGCCGCGGCGTGCGCCCGCGCAAGGCACCCCGCCACCCGCGCCATGCCGCGGGCCCGCGCCGCCGCGCGTTCCGCCACCAGCCCCCCGGCGGTCAGCGCCACCACGCCGGCGCTGCCGCCCGCCAGCACCGCCTGCCAGCCCGCCAGTGCCAGCGCCTCGGCGGCGGCAATCGAGCGGAAGCGCCCCCGCGTGCCCCACAGCATCGGCGGGCGGAAATCGGCGATCAGCATCACGCTGCGGTCGCGGTCTTCCTGAAAGCTGCGCACCTGAAGGCTGCCGCTGCGCGCGGTGGCGGCGGCGTCGAGATGGCGCAGGTCGTCGCCTTCGGTATAGGGGCGGATCTCGCGGATCTCATGCCCCTGGCCGCGCAGGCGGGTGGCGGTCACCCCGGCGCGGCGGGTGATCTGCACCGCCCCGCGCCCCGGCCGCCCCAGCCGGGCGCCGATCGCCAGCAGATCTTCGGCGCGCAGGTCGGTGGGGGAGGGGGCGAGCATCTGCGGCCCCTCAATACGGCCGGACCTGCGCCAGCAGCCGGGCCACGATGTCCCGCGCCGACAGCCCTTCGGACGTCGCGCGCCAGCTTGGCACCAGCCGGTGCGCCAGCGCATCGGGGGCCAGCGCCTCCACATCCTCGGGCAGGGCATGGTCGCGCCCGGCCAGCGCCGCCCGCGCCCGAGCTGCCGCCGCCAGCGCCAGCGTGCCGCGGGGCGAGACGGCATGCTCGATCAGCCCGGCCAGCGGGGCATCCTCTCCCGCCGCGCGGGTGCCCATCACCAGCCGCACGATGAAATCCTTCAGCGCCGGGGCCAGATGCACCGCCGCCACCGCTGCGCGGGCGGCGTGCAGCCGGTCATGCCCCAGCCGCGGGCCCTCGGGCGCGGGTGGGGCGCGCAACTCCCCCTCCACCAGATCGAGGATCGCGCGTTCCGCCTCGGCCCCCGGCAGCGCCAGCTGGACATGCAGCAAGAAGCGGTCCAGCTGCGCCTCGGGCAGCGGGAAGGTGCCTTCGTGTTCAATGGAGTTCTGGGTGGCGATGACCATGAACGGGTCGGGCAGCGGCCGCGTGCTGCCGCCCACCGTCACCTGATGCTCGGCCATCGCCTCCAGAAGCGCCGACTGCACCTTGGGCGGGGCGCGGTTGATCTCATCGACCAGCACCAGCGAGTGGAACAGCGGGCCGGGGGCGAACTCGAAGCTTTCGGACGCGCGGCGGAACAGCTGGGTGCCGATCATGTCTGACGGCATCAGGTCGGGCGTGCACTGGATGCGGGCGAAGCTGCCGTCCAAGCCCGCCGCCAGCCGCTTGACGGCGCGGGTCTTGGCAAGGCCCGGCGGCCCCTCGATCAGCACATGGCCACCCGCCAGCAGCGCGATTACCAGGCGCTCGACCAGATGGTCATGCCCGATCAGCCCTGCCGCCATCGCGGCTGTCAGCTCTGCAACCTCGGCCGCAGCCGAGGGCGCCGCAACGCTTTCCAAAAGTGCCACGCCTCACCTCCCCGATCGGCCATGTCCGGGGCAGAGTGGCAGAGGAACGCGCCCCCCGCCACCGCCCGCGCCTCATACTTGCGGATGAGCGGGCGCGGCTGGGTGGGGGGCTGGCGGAGTTGTCTGGACCGTCGCGGGCCGCGTCTTGCCGCAGATGCCAAACCTCGCCGGGAGCGGCGCAGGTCGAGCGCGCACGGTGGCCTTGCGGGCCGTGTGGAAGTATCGCAGGCGCCTTGGGCCCGCGTCCGGCCCATCGGGTGGAGCCAGGTGTGAAGTCTCAGGAGGTTGTTGACCCGGAAGGGGGTTAGGCTGCCATCGCCAAACTCCAGCCGAGGACCCCGAAAGATGAACAACCCGCATCATGGTGCCGTCTCACGGTTCACAGTCGAGAGCAGATCATTGCCCGCATCGCTGCCGCCACGGCTTCGCCACGCTCATGCTGCGGCAGGGTTCGACGTGCGGACCGTGGCCGCGCGGGCCGGCTGGAAGGACGCCGCGATCATTTTGAAGACCTACGCGCACGCCATCGAGGACAAAACGGCAGCGGATGCAGTCTTGCGCACGCAATTCGCACAAGGGCGCAAGAAGCAGCCTTCAGCCCGCTGACAAACCCAAGAAAAACAGAAGAAGTTCCCTCCCTTCGTTGGGGAAGGGTGTCCCGCCGCTGGCAGACAGTGGGCGCAGAAAGCAAAGCAAAGGGGAAAGGTGATTCTGCGGGGCCGTGCGACGGCGGGCGGAGCTTTGCGCGAACCTGCAGGGCCGCTTGGCGCAGACTCCGCACGAGATGTTCTGGTGGCGTTCTGGAAGGATGGGCCTACGCATCAGACTGCGGCACCGGAGGAATTAGCCAGATGCATCTGTGCCGCTATGCTCGTGACAGCCGTTCTTCGCATGGGGATTCGTTGATGACAGATCGCGCCTTCGCCCATTCCGGAAACCTGCCCGACCGCAGCGACTGGCAAACCCTGGCGGAGCACCTGGCGGCGACGGCCGATCTTGCGGCGGCGCGCGGTGCGCAGGTCGGGCTGGAGGCAGCAGCGCGGATCGCGGGGGCCTGGCACGACTTCGGCAAACATGACCCGGCCTTTGACCGGGTGTTGCAGGGCGAAAACGTCAGCGTCGATCACTCCACCGCCGGGGCGAAGCTGCTGCTCGACCGGGCAAGAGGTCCGGAGAAGGTTGCGGCTGAGCTTCTGGCCTATGGCATCCTCGGCCATCATGCGGGCCTGCCCGATGCACGGCCTTCAGAGGGCAAACTGGAAGGCAATATGGAGCGCCGGATCGAGAGGTTCCGCGACCCCATCGACCCCGCGATCACCGCCGCCGCGGTGTTGGATCTGGCGCCGGCGGTTTCCGAACTCATCGCCAAGCTGCGGCCGGACAAGGACGGCCCGTTCGACCTGTCTGTGGCCGGGCGGATGGTCTTCTCCTGTCTCGTCGATGCGGATTTCCGCGATACCGAAGCCTTCTACGCCCGGCTTGAGGGGCGCGCGACGGACCGGGGCTGGCCGGCCCTGCAAGGCCTGCTGCCGGGGCTGCGCGCGGCCTTCGATGCGCATATGGCGGCGTTCCCGGCCAAGACCGACCTGAACCTGCTGCGGGCCGAGGTGCTGGCGCATATCCGTGCGCAGGCGGCGCTGCCGCCGGGCCTCTTCACGCTGACCGTGCCCACGGGCGGCGGCAAGACGCTGGCCTCGCTTGGCTTCGCGCTCGACCATGCCGCGCGGCAAGGGCACCGGCGCATCATCTATGCGATCCCCTACACCTCGATCATCGACCAGACCGCCGCGATCTTCAAAGACCTGTTCCGGGGCGTGGGCGATGTCGTGCTGGAGCATCACTCGGCCATCGACACCGACAAGCCGGGCCAGGAGGGCCGTGACAAGGCCCGGCTGGCGATGGAGGACTGGGCGGCGCCCATTGTCGTCACCACCAATGTGCAGCTGTTCGAGAGCCTGTTTGCCGCCCGCCCCTCGCGCTGCCGCAAGCTGCACAACATCGCGGGCTCGGTGATCGTGCTGGACGAGGCGCAGTGCCTGCCGCGCCCGCTGCTGCTGCCGGCGCTGCGAATGATCGACGCGCTGGCGGCGCATTATGGTTGCAGCATCGTGCTTTGCACGGCGACCCAGCCGGCGTTCGACAGCCAGCAGCTGAAGCAGGGGCTGCCGCTGGCGGGGCGGGAACTGGCACCGGACCCGGACGCGCTGGCCGGGCGGCTGCGGCGGGCGCGGGTGGTGCCGGCGGGCGAGATGGAGGATGCGGCGCTGGTGGAGGCGCTGCGCGGCACGGCGCAGGGCATGGTGATCGTGAACAGCCGCAAGCACGCGCTGGAGTTGTTCGAGGCGGTGCGCGGCGAGGGGCTGGAGGGGGCGGTGCATCTGACCACCCGCCAATATCCCGCGCATCGCCGCCGGATCATCGCCGATATCCGCGAGCGGCTGAAGTCCGGCGCCCCCTGCCGTCTGATCGCCACCAGCCTGATCGAGGCGGGGGTGGATCTCGATTTTCCGAAGGGCTGGCGGGCGGAGGCGGGGCTCGACAGCATCGTGCAGGCCGCCGGCCGGGTGAACCGCGAGGGCAAGCGGGTGCTGGAGGACAGCACGCTGACAGTGTTCTCGGCGCCGGGACGGTCGGTGCCTGCGACGATGAAGCCGCTGATCGCTGCCATGCACAGCACTGCGGGGCGGCACGAAGACCTGCTGGCCCCCGGCGCGATCCGAGACTGGTTCGAGCAGGTTTATTGGACGGCGGGGCCGGAGCGGATGGGGCAGCCGCTGGTGGATCCCTTCATCCTTGCGCGCAGCGGCACCGACTTTCCCTATCGCAGCGCGGCCGAGGCGTTCCGGATGATCGACAGCAAGATGGTGCCGGTGATCGTTGCCACCGAGGAGGCCGCGCTGGCGGCGGTGAAAGAGCTGGGGCTAGAGAAGGTGCCCTCGGGCAAGATCGCCCGGGCCTTGCAGGCCTATACGGTGCAGATCCCGGACAAGATGCGCGCCCTGCTGCTCAGCAACGGCCATGCCAGCTTTCACGCGCCGGAGCTGCGGGGGGACCAGTTCTGTGTGTTGGCGGAAGGCTCGTCGCTTTACCGCGAAGAGAGCGGGTTGTGGTGGGAGGGGGCAGACTATCTGAATGAAAACCAGTTGCAGATCTGAGAGGGGGGGCAGGATGCCGAACTGGAAAGTCGTCTACAAGGTCACGTGGCCGAACGGCAAAATCTACATCGGCAGCGACCGGACTGACGCCATCACCTACTTCGGCACCCCCGACAAGCGACTGGTGGAACGCGATTTCCCGACACGGGAGCAACGACGCTGCATAACGGTGTCACGGGAGATCCTGTGGGAGTCGCAGACGGCCAGTGTTTCCGAGGTTCTTGCCGTTGAGCGCGAGATGATCCTAAGGTTCCGGTCAAACGACCCGGCGGTTGGCTACAATCAACGCCCGTTTCCAAAGCGGCCCTGACCAGCCCACAACCTGCGGCAAGAACACGCTTGATCGACACCCGCAGCGCGATAGTCTGATCCGAATTCAGGAATTGTTCATGGCATTTGGCATCCGTCTGCACGTCTGGGGCCAGCATGGCCTGTTCACCCGTCCCGAGCTGAAGGTCGAACGTGTCACCTATGATGTGATGACGCCCTCTGCCGCGCGCGGCATTCTCGAGGCGATCCACTGGAAGCCCGCCATCAGTTGGGTGATCGACCGTATCCATGTGCTGGAGCCGATCCGCTTTCAGTCCATCCGCCGCAACGAGGTAGGGCACAAGGCGCCCGCGGGCACCATCAAGCGCGCGATGAACCGGGGCGATCTGGAGGGGGTGCAGCTGCTGGTCGATGAGGATCGCCAGCAGCGCGCCTCGACCGTGCTGGTGGCCCCGTCCTATGTGATCGAGGCGCATTTCGTGCTGACCGCCAGGGCGGAGGCGGGCGAGACCGAGGGCAAGCACCTGGACATCTTCAACCGCCGTGCCGCCAGGGGCCAGTGCTTCCACCAGCCCTGCCTTGGCACCCGCGAGTTTGCCGCGCATTTCGCGCTGGTGGAGCCCGGCGCGCCGCTGCCGCCGCGCAACCCTGCGGCAGAAACCGCTAATCTTGGCTTCGGCAGCCCGCGCGATCTGGGCTTCATGCTGTGGGACATCGACCACGCCGCCCCCGGCCGCCCCTCGCTGCTGTTCCGCGCCAGGCTGCAGGACGGCGTGATGGAGGTGCCGCAGCCCGGCAGCCCCCAGGTGAAGCGATGAGCCTGCTTGCCGCACTGGTCCGCGCCTATGACCGGGACGAGAAGGCCCCGCCCTACGGATTCTCGTCCGAGAAGATCGGGTTCTGCGTGGTGTTGAACGCGGATGGGTCCGTGGCCGAGGTGGCTGACCTGCGCGACACCGACAAGAAGCGCAGCCCGAGGATGCTGCTGGTGCCGCAGGCTGTGAAGCGCACCGCCGGGATCGCGCCGAACTTCTTGTGGGACAAGTCGGCTTATGTGCTGGGTGTGACCGCCGGCGAGGGCAAACGCACCGCCGAGGAACATGCAAGGTTCCGCGACAAGCACCTTGAGGGACTGGCCGAGGCCAGGGATGACGGCCTTGTCGCGTTGCGCCGTTTCCTCGAAAGGTGGGAGCCTGCATCCTTTGGCCCCCCGCTCTGGGACGAAGAAGCGCGCGACCAGAACCTGGTCTTCCGGCTGGCGGGCGAGTTCACGTTCCTGCATGACCGCCCGGCGGCAAGGACGCTTTGGCGGCAGATCGGGGCCGGGGGCGCGTCTGATCCGCAGATCTGCCTTGTGACCGGAGAGGCCGGCCCGGTTGCGCGGCTGCATCCGTCGATCAAGGGCGTCTGGGGTGCCCAGTCGTCCGGGGCGAGCCTGATCTCGTTCAATCTCGACGCCTTCACCTCCTATGGCCACGATCAGGGCGACAACGCCCCGCTGTCCGAGGCCGCCGCCTTCGCCTACACCACCGCGCTGAACGGGTTCCTGTCGGACAAGGAGCACCGCCTCCAGATCGGCGATGCCTCGACGGTGTTCTGGGCGGATGCTGCCGAGGAGGAGGCAGAAGAGGCCGAGAACCTGTTCGCCGCCTATTACGACACGGCCAGCGACGACAAGCTGGCCGCCGGCAAGGTCGGCAGCAAGCTGGAGGCGATCCGCAACGGCGCACAGCTAACCGAGATTGCGCCCAACCTTGCGCAAGGTGTGCGCTTCCACGTTCTTGGGCTTGCGCCCAATGCCGCGCGGCTCTCGGTTCGGTTCTACTGGACCAGCGATTTCGGCACGCTGACCGAAAACTACCAGCGCTACCTGCGCGATACCGAGCTGGCCCCGCCGCCCCGGGACGGCTGGCCGCCGCTGTGGCGTTATCTGGTCGAACTGGCCTCGCAGGGAAAGCGCGAGAATGTGCCGCCGCTGATCGCGGGAGAGTGGATGCGGGCGATCCTGACCGGGGCGCCCTATCCTCTGACGCTTCTGTCCACCACGCTGATGCGCGTTCGCGCCGATGGCGAGGTGAACGCGCTTCGTGCCGCCATTCTGAAATCTGTTCTCATCCGCAATTTCAAGTCGAAGGAGACCCCCGTGGCGCTCGATCCGGCCAATACTAACAAGGGCTACATGCTCGGGCGGCTGTTCGCCGTCTATGAGGAGGTCCAGCGCGGCGCGCTTGGCGGCAACGTGAATGCCACCATCAAGGACAAGTTTTACGGCGCCGCCTCGGCCACGCCGCAGAAGGTGTTCCGCACTTTGGATGCGGGCTCACAAAACCATTTTTCCAAGCTGCGCAAGCAATCGCCCGGCCGGGCGGTCAACCTGGAAAAGCTGCTGACCTCGATTACCGACCTGATGGACCCGGGAGATGACCCGATCCCCGCCTCGCTGAACGCCGCCGAACAGGCGCTGTTCGGCATCGGCTATTACCACCAGCGCAGCGACTTCTTCCGCAAGCACGATGACAAGACCTCCGAGGAGCCCGTGAAATGACAACGCTGTCCCGCCGCCATGACTTCGTGCTGATTTTCGACGTGACCAATGGCAATCCCAATGGCGACCCCGATGCGGGCAACCTGCCGCGGCTTGACCCCGAGACGAACCACGGGCTCGTCAGCGACGTCAGCCTCAAGCGCAAGATCCGCAACTATGTGGAACTGGCCCGCACCGGCGAGGCCGGGCACCACATCTACGTGCAAGAAGGCTCGATCCTGAACGAGAAGCACCGCCAAGCCTACGTCGCCCTGCGGGGGGAAGGCACGGGCAAGAAGGAAGCCAAGCTGAACCCCAAGGACGATGCCGAGGCAACGGCACTGCGCGACTGGATGTGCACGAACTTCTTCGACGTGCGCACCTTCGGTGCCGTGATGTCGACCGGCATCAATTGCGGGCAGGTGAAGGGACCGGTTCAGATGACGTTCGCAAACTCGGTGGAGCCGATCCTGCCGGTGGAAATCTCGATCACCCGGATGGCCGCCACCAACGAGGCCGAGCAGAAGAAGCGCGCCGAGGGGGCCGAGGAAAGCGATACCCGCACCGACAACCGCACGATGGGGCGCAAGCATATCGTGCCTTACGGGCTCTATGTCGCGCATGGCTTCATCTCGGCCAAGTTCGCCGAACGCACCGGGTTTTCCGAGGCTGATCTGGAGCTGCTGTTCGAGGCAATGGGGAGCATGTTCGAACATGACCGCTCCGCCGCACGGGGAGAGATGACCACGCGCAAGCTAATCGCCTTCCGCCATGACTCTGCGCTTGGCAATGCCCCGGCACATGTGCTGTTCGACCGGGTAAAGATCGGCCGCAATGTCGATGGAGGGTTTCGCGCTGTCGATGACCGCGGGCTTGGCAACCTTCGCCCGGCCCGGAAGTTCAGCGACTACATGATCGACATCGACCGCGACGGACTGCCGGCGGGCATCGAAATCCTCGAGCTGCTCTGACCATGATCGCCCTGCCCGCCGATGAGGAACCCATCCCGCTCTCGGCGGTGCAGCACGCGGTCTACTGCCTGCGGCAGGCGGCGCTGATCCATCTGGAGCGGCTCTGGGCCGAGAACCGCTTTACCGCCGAGGGCGATTTGCTGCACGCCGTCGCCGACAAGGGCGGCAGCCGCAAGGCGCGCGGGGTGCGGCGGGTGATGTCGCTGCCGCTGGCCTCGGCGCGGCTGAACCTCACCGGCATTGCCGATCTGGTTGAGTTTCAGGGCGATGTGCCCTTCCCCATCGAATACAAGCGCGGCAAGCCCAAGCTGCACCGCGCCGACGAGGTGCAGCTTTGCGCGCAGGCGCTGTGCCTGGAGGAGATGACCGGCCAGCCCGTGCCCACGGGGGCGCTGTTCTACGCCCAGACCAAGCGCCGCGTGACCGTGCCTTTCGACGCCGCCCTGCGAGCGCTGACCGAGGCGACGGTGGCCGATCTTGCCGCGGTGCTGGCCAGCCGCCAGACGCCTCCGCCCACCCCGCACCGGGCGCGCTGCCGCGCCTGCTCGCTGCTGGAGCTGTGCCGCCCCGACACCGTCGCCCGCCCGGTCCGGCAATGGCGCGACAGGATGCTGGCCAAGGCACTGGAGGCCCCGTGAAGAAGCTGCTCAACACCGTCTACGTGACCACCGAGGGCGCCGCGCTGAAGAAGGATGGCGAGAACCTGGTGGCCGAGGTCGAGGGCGTCGAGAAGGCCCGCGTGCCCTTGCACATGCTGGCCTCGGTGGTGGCCTTCGGTCCGATCCTGCTTTCGCCGGCGCTGATCGGCATCTGTGCCGAGCGCGGCATCACCATCGCCCTCATGGACCGGGTCGGCCGCTTTCAGGCCCGCATCGAGGGGCCAGTTTCAGGCAACGTCCTGCTGCGCCGCGCGCAATACCGGGCCGCCGATCGCGCCGAGGACATCGTGCGCTCCATCGTCATGGGCAAGGTCGCCAACCAGCGCGCCGTGATCCGCCGGTCCTTGCGCGACTATGGCTCCGAGATGCCGACCGCTGCCCGTGAGGCGCTGGAGGCCACGAGCGACCGCATGGCGATGATCCTGCGCCGCGTGCAGCTGAGTGATGCCACCGTCGACGAGATGCGGGGGTCCGAGGGCGAGGCGGCCAACCTCTACTTCGCCGGCTTCGACCACCTTATCCGCTCGCCCGACGCCGAATTGCGCTGGACACAGCGCAGCCGCCGCCCACCTCTCGATGCGATGAACGCGCTTTTGTCCTTCCTCTACACCCTGCTGACCCATGACTGCCGCTCGGCGTGCGAGGCGGTGGGCCTCGACCCGGCGGTAGGCTTCCTTCACCGCGACCGGCCCGGCCGGCCCAGCCTCGCGCTTGACCTGATGGAGGAGCTGCGCGCCCCGCTGGCCGACCGCCTTGCCCTGTCGCTGGTCAACCGCCGACAGCTGCGCGCCGCCGACTTCCGGCAGATGGAGGGCGGCGCCGTCCTGCTGACCGATGACGCGCGCAAACTGGTGCTGACCGCCTGGCAAGAGCGCAAGAAGGAGGAGCGCCTGCACCCGTTCCTGGCGGAAAAGGCTCCCTTCGGGCTCGTGCCCTATCTACAGGCGCAGATGCTGGCCCGCCATCTGCGCGGCGACATCGACGCCTACCCGCCCTGGTTCTGGAGCTGAAATGCTGGTTCTGGTCACCTATGATGTGCGCACCCTTGAAGAGGGCGGGAAAAGGCGCTTGCGCCAGGTCGCCCGTGCCTGCGAGGATTATGGACAGCGCGTGCAGTTCTCTGTCTTCGAGATCGAGGTTGATCCGGCGCAATGGGCCAAGCTGAAGGCGCGGCTGGAGGGGATCATCGAGCCGGCGCATGACAGCCTGCGCTACTATTATCTCGGCGCCAACTGGACCCGCCGCGTCGAACACGTCGGTGCCAAGCCTGCCACTGACCTGAACGGCCCGCTGATCATCTGACACTTTCAGCTCGTGCGGACCCCAAGCGTGCCGCTAATTGGCAGGAGGTTCGCAGCGGCAGTAGTTCTTTGAAATCGTTCACTTCTCAATATCCGGCTCGGGTTCGGCTGCTCAGCAGTCCTTCCTTGGCGTGGACGCTCGCAGAAAGGCCTTCATTTACCCAAAGCCACTCGGCCTCTATACCTCCGGGCGTCGCCCCCTTCCCGGGGGCGTGGATCGAAACACGGATGTGAACGGGATGCAGTGGTTCGGCTCGGTCGCCCCCTTCCCGGGGGCGTGGATCGAAACACCGCCAGCCAGCCATGTCTGCGGACAGTGAACGGTCGCCCCCTTCCCGGGGGCGTGGATCGAAACCGACTACTGCAGATGCGTCCAGTGCGGGGGCAGCCGTCGCCCCCTTCCCGGGGGCGTGGATCGAAACCGCGAGAGCTGGGGCTCGATATTCCCGCACACTGGTCGCCCCCTTCCCGGGGGCGTGGATCGAAACATGCTCGGCGCGGATGGCATCTTCACGGATGTAAGTCGCCCCCTTCCCGGGGGCGTGGATCGAAACCTGGAGCAGGCCGAGGAGGCGAACGCCGACGAATGTCGCCCCCTTCCCGGGGGCGTGGATCGAAACATCGATTGGCCGCGCGCCTTTGCGATACCTATTTCGTCGCCCCCTTCCCGGGGGCGTGGATCGAAACCGCGACGCGACCAACGATTACGAGTGGGCCGAGCGTCGCCCCCTTCCCGGGGGCGTGGATCGAAACCGTACCTATGCCGAGGCCGAGGACGTGCTCGGCCAGGTCGCCCCCTTCCCGGGGGCGTGGATCGAAACTACCTATGCCGAGGCCGAGGACGTGCTCGGCCAGGTCGCCCCCTTCCCGGGGGCGTGGATCGAAACATGACGCGGAACGATCCGAACACCTATCCCGCGTGTCGCCCCCTTCCCGGGGGCGTGGATCGAAACACCTGTGGCTTGTCGGCGCAGAAGCTGCCCGCGGTGTCGCCCCCTTCCCGGGGGCGTGGATCGAAACGGCAACACGCACATCGCTGGCAGCCTGCCGGTGGAGTCGCCCCCTTCCCGGGGGCGTGGATCGAAACCGTCTCCTGTCGTCAGTCTTGGCCCGCCCGACAGCCGTCGCCCCCTTCCCGGGGGCGTGGATCGAAACAGCAGCGACACGGCGACCTCGGCCCCCGAGAGGAGTCGCCCCCTTCCCGGGGGCGTGGATCGAAACTCCAAATGCAAAAGCCCCGCCGGAAGCGGGGCAGGTCGCCCCCTTCCCGGGGGCGTGGATCGAAACTGATGAGCCAGCTGACCGTTCCGAGCGCCCCCACGTCGCCCCCTTCCCGGGGGCGTGGATCGAAACGCGGCCAAGCGCGGCAAGACGCCCGACGATCTGGGTCGCCCCCTTCCCGGGGGCGTGGATCGAAACGCCCTGGACAACTGGACCATGACGCCGGTGGACGTCGCCCCCTTCCCGGGGGCGTGGATCGAAACCTGCGCGACGTCTATGACGGTATCACCACCCGGGGGTCGCCCCCTTCCCGGGGGCGTGGATCGAAACTGGCCATGCTCTGCGCCTGCGTCTGGAACCGGCAGGTCGCCCCCTTCCCGGGGGCGTGGATCGAAACAGCGTCATTGCGCCCGCCGAGCCGGTTTCGGCGAGTCGCCCCCTTCCCGGGGGCGTGGATCGAAACTTCGTCTTGCCGGTGGAGCCGGTTTCCGAAGTGGCGTCGCCCCCTTCCCGGGGGCGTGGATCGAAACCTGAAGACGGCGCGGTGGCAGCGGCTGCGCTGGTGTCGCCCCCTTCCCGGGGGCGTGGATCGAAACCTTGAGGTGTTCGGCATCACTGGCACGGCATCCGGTCGCCCCCTTCCCGGGGGCGTGGATCGAAACCGAAGCTTGGCAAGCGCCGGCTGTCAACGCTGCAGTCGCCCCCTTCCCGGGGGCGTGGATCGAAACCGGAGGTGCAGCAGAAGTTTCTGCGCTTTGCCGAGTCGCCCCCTTCCCGGGGGCGTGGATCGAAACATGGCGTCAGCGCGCAAGGCTTCGGCACAGTCAATGGTCGCCCCCTTCCCGGGGGCGTGGATCGAAACCACGAATACCTGCGCGCGATGGGCCAGAAGGGCGAGTCGCCCCCTTCCCGGGGGCGTGGATCGAAACCTTGACGTGGAACGATACCGCATAGGTCCCGGCGGTCGCCCCCTTCCCGGGGGCGTGGATCGAAACTTATGTTGACGCATCGGGTCATTTGACCCTATAACGTCGCCCCCTTCCCGGGGGCGTGGATCGAAACGACGTGGTGATGCCACCCCATGCCCCGAGCTATGGTCGCCCCCTCCCCGGGGGCGTGGATCGAAACCGTCGCGCGCAACCGACTTGGGATCGAAGCCAAGGTCGCCCCCTTCCCGGGGGCGTGGATCGAAACTGGGTGATCCTGACATGACTCCCCGGGCCGTCGGTCGCCCCCTTCCCGGGGGCGTGGATCGAAACTCTGCCACCGCCCGGCAGTCGGACGGCCCGGGGCGTCGCCCCCTTCCCGGGGGCGTGGATCGAAACTGCTGCCGCTAGGTGGCTGCGTGAGCGGGACGCACGTCGCCCCCTTCCCGGGGGCGTGGATCGAAACGGCGTAGCTCCGCCCCGAGACCGTGAGGTCCTCGTCGCCCCCTTCCCGGGGGCGTGGATCGAAACGGCACGGCCTGCCCACCGGCCAGGCCGGCTGCCATGTCGCCCCCTTCCCGGGGGCGTGGATCGAAACTTCCAACCCCCAGCGATACCCCCCTAGCGTCGAGGTCGCCCCCTTCCCGGGGGCGTGGATCGAAACTCATACCGATAGGCGCGGGCATTGTAGGGCGATAGTCGCCCCCTTCCCGGGGGCGTGGATCGAAACGGCGATCTGCCGCCGCTGGATCTGCACCACGCCCTGGTCGCCCCCTTCCCGGGGGCGTGGATCGAAACCGATCAGGCGCCGCACCCGTGGCGCCCCTTCCGAAGTCGCCCCCTTCCCGGGGGCGTGGATCGAAACCTCGGCAACCCTCCGTCTGCGCTGCATCAGCCATCGTCGCCCCCTTCCCGGGGGCGTGGATCGAAACGGCACCGTCAGCGGCGCCTATGGCGATCATGCGCTGTCGCCCCCTTCCCGGGGGCGTGGATCGAAACAGCGCTGCCGAGATCTGCGCTGCCACTGTCGAGGGTCGCCCCCTTCCCGGGGGCGTGGATCGAAACGAGACCAAGCAGCGCTTCGCCGCCGGCATCGCGCGTCGCCCCCTCCCGGGGTAACCGTCCGGCCCGACCGCTCTACCGCAGCGTGAGAGTGCAGGATAGTGTCCACCATTGATGGTGGACACTCTGGTGATGGCGTGGCGCGGCGGACGAAGCGGCTCTGGACGGGTAAGGAGAAGCGGTCGATCTGCTTCCATACGGCGGCGCCGGGGGTATCGGTCGCCCAGGTGGCGCGGCGCTGCGCGGTGAATGCCAGCCTGATCTTCAAGTGGCTGCGCGATCCCCGCTACGCCGGACCCGACATCAGTGCCGTCGCCCGCGGTTGAACCCCGCTTTCTGCCGGTGGAAATCGTTGCGGAGACGACGAAGCCACAGGCCTCACCTGTCGCCGACGGTCACATCGAGATCGATCTGGCTGGCGGGCACCGGATGCGCATCAGCGGCATCTATGATCCCGAAGCCTTGGCGCGGCTGATCCGGGGCGTGATGGCGTGATCCCGGTTCCGGCGAACACGCGGGTCTGGCTGGCGGCGGGCGTCACCGACATGTGCAAGGGTTTTGCGGCGCTTGCGGCGCAGGCCGAGGCGGTGCTCAAGCAGGACCCGTTTGCCGGGCATCTGTTCGTCTTCCGTGGCCGTCGGGGCGATCTCGTGAAGGTCATCTGGTGGGATGGACAGGGGGCCTGCATGTTCCTGAAGCGGCTGGAGAAGGGGCAGTTCGTCTGGCACTCGACCAAGGAGGGGAAGGTGGCGTTGTCGCCTGCGCAGCATTCGATGCTGCTGGAAGGGATCGACTGGCGGGCGCCGGAACGGACGTGGCGGCCCTTGGCAGCGGGATGATCTGCAGGGCCTGCAAGAGAAGGATTCCCACAAGGAATCCAGCGGGATAAACTTCCCGCATGCTCGATCAGACCCTGACCTTGCCGGGAGACCCCGAGGAGCTGCGCAGCTTCACCGCGCGGCTTCTGGCCGAGGTGAAGGCGCAGGCGATCCTGATCGAGAAGCTCCGGCATAGTTGGCCGGGCACCGGGCGCACCGGTTCGGGACGTCATCCGAGACAGCCGAACAGCTTCAGCTGGCACTCGAGACCAGCGAGATCGCGGCGGCGGCCATGACCGCGCGGATGAAGCTGCCGGATGTCGAGAAGGACAAACCTAAGCGTCGTCTGGTCCCGGATCACATCACGCGGATGGAAGTCGAACTGACCCCGGGTGCCGATGCCTGTGCAGATTGCGGTGGCCGCCTGCGCAGGGTGGGCGAGGATATCACCGAAGAACTGGAGTATGTGCCGGGCCGCTTCATCGTGAACCGGATCGTCCGTCCACGGCTGACGTGCGCCTGCTGCGAACGGTTCATCCAGGCGCCGCTGCCCTCCCGCCCGATCGAGCGCGGCCGCCCCGGCCCGGGCCTTTTGGCCCATGTGCTGGTCAGCAAATATGGCGACCACCTGCCGCTCTACCGCCAAAGCCAGATCTTCGACCGCGAAGGGCTCGACCTGGGCCGCTCGACGCTAGCCGACTGGGTCGGCAAATCCACCGCCCTGCTGGAACCCCTCGCCATCGCCATCGCCTACACCCTGATCGAAACTGCCAAGCCCAACGCCGTAGATCCCCACGCCTGGCTCGCCGACACCCTCGCCCGCATCCCGGACGACAAGATCACAAAGGTCGATGACCTGCTGCCCTGGCGCTGGAACCGGTAGCGCTCACGCCGGACGCTTACTTCCCCGGGGGCGTGGATCGAAACCTTTCAGCCCGTGATGCGGGCTTTAGTGGGGTGGTCGCCCCCTTCCCGGAGGCTCGACGTTGCCCCCAGCTTTTTATCCAGCGTGAGCAAGACTCTGGATTTTTGTTTTGCCCACTTGGAGACCTGCCACCAGATGCGCGACCGCTTGCCGCTTTGCGGCGGGCGTCTCCACTGTTGTCCAAAGAGATCCTTGAGCGCGGCATCATCCGGCATCGCATTGACCAAGAGCCGTTTCGGGCGGGCCTTTTCGTCCTCGAGCCCCTTCAGGCGCCTGACCTCACTGACCTCCATCCCGCCATACTTGGCCTTCCACTTGTAGATGGTCGCATCGCTGACGCGGTGCTTGCGGCACAGATCGCCAACGGAATCCCCAGCCTCGTGCTCCTTCAAGATGTCGATGATCTGCTCTTCGGTGAACCTGCTGCGCTCCATCTCTGGTCCTCTCGGTTGGGCCAGAGTCTCGCTCACGCTGGATTGGGTGCAGTAACGTCGGGTGGACCTCATGGGCGGTCGCCAGTTTCCGACACCATGCGCTCGCCCTTCAGCGCTTCCAGCGCACGCGAGCCTTGAAGGCAGTGTCATTCTGCGTTTCGACATCCCTGTTCTCCTCTTCCTTGGAGATCAGCAGCGTTCAGCTCGTAGCTTCCATCACTCTCCGGTTTGGGGGGGGGTAGTTCAAGTGCAGCGCGCGCAGGGGCAAGGTCTTTTTCAGCAGGTCGGGCTAGAGAGGGAGCCAATCTGTTGAGCACAGCGGCGCCTCGAGCGCAGAAGGAGCATTCCATGTCCGACCCTTTCAAGAACCGCAGCCCGTCGTTGAACGGTCCGGCGACCGACCTGATCCCGGTCACGCCGTCCGACAGCGTCGATCTTCCCATCGTCGCGGTGGCACTTTATGTCGAGGGCAAGGGTGCGGTGCGCTTTGTCTCGCAAGCGGGCGAGACGCGCACGGTGGTTCTGCTCGACGGCGCGATCCTGCCGGTGGGGGTGCGCCGGGTGATGGCCACGGGCACCACTGCCACCGGCATTCACGGCCTGGCGCTGGTGTAGGCGATGTGGGGATGCGGTTTGGGTATATCGACGCTTGCGACGCAAGTGCGCCGCGGCTTCTCACCGGGCCAGCTTGCCGGCCTTGTCGCCTGGTATGATCCTTCCGACCTTGCCAGTCTGTTTCAGGACGTGGCGATGACGATGCCTGTGACGTCGGCGGGGCAGAGCGTGGCGGTCATGTGCGACAAGAGCGGCAACGCTCGGCACATGCTGCAGTTGGTGACGGCGGCGCGGCCGGTCTATGCCACGGATGGCACCTCTCACTGGCTTCAGTTCGACGGCGTGGACGACAGCTTCGGCGCGAGCGCATTCGGATGGGGAAGCGATGAGGCCAGCGTGATCTTTGGCATCACGAGAACCAGTGACAGCGCGATAGGGTGCTTGTTCGAGACCTCCACGAACTCGGGAAGCAGCGGCGGAACGCTGGCGCTGTTCGCGCCGAATGCGACGTTGAACGCCGGTGTCTACGATTTCAGATCCAAGGGCACAGCGCAGGTCTTCTGCACTCCCTCCGGCTTCCCGGCACCGCATAGCGCGCTGCTGACGGCAACGTCGAAGATCGGAAGTGACATCGCAAGGTTGCGCGTCAACGGCGCGCTGGTTTCGCAGAATGCCGGCGACCAGGGGACGGGCGTCTTCGGCACGCACCCAATGTTCATCGGGCGCCGGACCAACAGCAATTTTCCGTTCATGGGGCGGTTCTACGGCGCCATACTTGCGAGGCGGGTGCTGAGCGATGCCGAACTGGGCTCAAGCGAGGGCTGGATGGCCGGCCGGATGGGAGGCGCAGCATGACGGCAATCATCGTGGACGTGGGCACGGTGGCCGAGGCGGAGGCGCGCGCCGGAACGCAATTCTCCGTGGCGCTTGGCCGTGACGGTGAGGTGACGCATCTGGGGTGCAACTGGGCTGACTGCCCCAAGGCCGCCCTTGAGGCGCTTGCGCAGACTGAGGGCGTTACCGTCGGCGAGGATTTTTGGGTACTATGCGGCCTGATGGGCATCGGGCGCATCGAGCCCGCAACGATCTGACGAGGTTTGAGGTCTGCGTTACTGGCAAGACCCACGCCCCGGGTCTACGTTTCGGGTCGGGTGGGTTCTGTAAAGGCGGCGGGCGGCAGCGGGCCCGAGAACACGCCTTCGCGGGTCAGCAGATCATATGGACGGAGCCCTGCCGCGTCAGCGCGCATCTGCAACTCGTAGAGCTTGGCCTCGACCAGCGTGCGATACCAGTAGGCCTGAAGAAAATGGAAGAAGAAGCCGGCCTTCCCGTCCAGAAAACCGCGCCCCAACACATAGCGATACAAGAAATACAGGCTGGCCCGCATGGTGGCCGGAAGGCGCGCATAAACCTTCTCCTTCAAGAACCGCTTGCGGGCAGCCTGACCTTTCATCGCAGCCATTCCTGCGTCTTTGGCGGCGCGATTGCGTTCCAGGATCTCGACCATGTCGTAGACCTCGCGGGTGGCATAGCCATTATGCTTGCCTATCCACCAGGTCAGGTCGTTGAGATTGTGATCGACGAGGTCACCTTGCAGTGTCGCGGTGACGGGAGCGTCCAGCACGATGTGTTCGTCCATCCATCGCTGTTCTATCCGGCCCTCGCCAGTCCGCCATATCCTCAGCATCATCGCGGGGTAAAAGAAGCCGTGCAGGATCGGCCGGCCCAGAAACACGATCTTGCGGCGCAGATACAGCGCGTTCACCCCGGGCTGCGGGTTTGCGAACCATTCCCGTAGTGCCTCCTGAAGACCGGGTTCGAGATACTCGTCAGCATCGATCCGCATTGTCCAAGAGCTGTGAATATCAAACTGGTCAAGGCCGTACTGGAACTGCGTGGCGTAGTTCTTCCATGGGTTCTGGAGCACTTCCGCCCGCATTGAGCGGGCTATGTCGACTGTGCGGTCGGTGGAGAAGCTGTCGACGATACAGATGCGTTCGGCGACGCCCTGCAACGAGCGGATGCAGCGACCAATATGCTGCTCTTCGTTGAAGGTCAGGATCAGGGCGGTGATCGAGTTAGTCATCGTCATGACCTTTGAAATTGTGGACGCGGTTTGACCGCTGTCGCCGGGTTGCCGCGATACACCGTCCAGTCGTCAAGGTTGGAAAAGGCGACCGCCCTTGCAGCCAGTACGGCCCCTTTGCCCACTGTCACACCCGGCCCCACGAAGGCTTCGGCGCAAATCCATGCATCGTCGCCGATATCTATCGGCAGTGCGCGCAGCTGGAAGCGAGCATCCCGAATGTCATGGGTTCCGCCGCAAAGATGTGCCCGCTGCGAGACCACGACATGTCGTCCTATGCGGATCGGCCCCATGCAGTAACATTGCACTCCGGGGCCAAGCGCGGCATAGGCCTCCATCGTCAGGTTGCGCGGAAGCCAGATGCTGACACTGCCATAGACATTCGCGGTGTCGGCGATCTGCGCACCGAAACGGCGCAGCAGCCAAAGACGCCAGCGTCGCAGGGGCGGCGGCGTCCAAGACGCCAGCAACGCCCAGAGAATCTTGAAGACTGTCCGCTCAATGCGGTTGCGCAGCGAGAAGCTGGGCGCGCCGGCGAATGGATCGGCCTGTGCCGCGTCGAGCGGTTCACTCATTGCCGACCTCCCTCGATCGTGCGGAAATGAGATTGTCGAACAGGTCTGCGATGCGGTGCCCGATTTCTGCCTGCGAGAACTCTGCCGCAACCAGCGACCGGGCGGCGGCCTGGGCATCCGCCAGCCTCTCTTCGGGCCAGCGATGCACCTCGCGCAGCGCCGCGGCGATAGCATCTGCACTTTCGCCGGTTTCCACGGCTGCTCCGGCGGCAAATCCCTGGTCGAGGTTGCAGGCCCGGGTCATCACGGCAGGTACGCCAGCGGCCCAAGCCTCCAGCACCGCCATCGGCAGGCCCTCGCTCTTGGAGGGCAGCACGAAGACATCCGCCGCAGCCATGCTGCGGTCGCGTTCGAGGCCGAATTGCGGACCGGCGAACAGCGCATTGCCGAACCGCTGCGCCAGTGCCGCCACCGTGGGCTCGAAGGCCGGGCAGGCGTCCGGCCAGCCGCAGAACACAAGCTGGGCACCGGTGCGGAAGGACGGGTCGGCTTCTGAAAGCTGCTCCCAGGCTGCGCAAAGTTCTCGCCAACCCTTCTTGTCATGGATGCGCCCGAAGAACAGGAATACGCGGCGCGTGTCGAACTCGGGCTGCCACCAGCCCGGCAGGCCGGGATCGGGCGCGGGGGGCATGGCGTAGTTCGGGATGACATGGCAGCGCTCGGTGGGCAGGCCTGCCTGCGCAACATCGCCGACTTCCTTCTCGGTCAGCACATGCAGGGCAGCCGCCCGCGCCAGGAACCGCCTCTGATACAGCCCTGATACCGCGGCCTTGAGTTTGGGCGAGCGGCGCAGGATCCAGGGCTCCAACATGCCATGCGGCGTGACTACGGCCGGGCGGTGGCGCAGCAGGCACCACAGTGCCGCGCAGAACACATGGAACATCCATATCCCGTGCACATGCACCAGCGCCGCGTCGCGATTCCTGAGGACATGCAGCAGCATCCCGGGGGAGAAGCCATAGTTCGACGGGCCGTAGGAGCGGAACGCGTGGATCGGCACCTTTGGCCAGTTTCGGCGGTCCGCCTCGAGATCATCGTCGCGCAGCGTGACGACCTCGGGTGCAAAGCGACCGTCGGCAAGCAGGGCCGCCACGAACAGCCGCGCCGCTTCCGACACGCCCCCGCCGCGCCGGCCTATGGCCGGGGTCAGCACCAGGATTCTGGGCTTCATGCCGCCTCCTCCAGAACGTCGCGCAGGCGGGCATGGGTCTGGCGGTAACGCATCACCGCGGCCTCGATCTCGGCCCGGGCTGCGGGCAGATCTGCCATATCACGTTCCAGGGCGGCAATAACGGCTTCGGGATCGAACTCGGTGATCGGCGTCTGCCGGGCGTCCAGTCCGAGATCGCGCAGGATGAAGCTGGTCTTGGGCAGATAGGCGATGGCGAAGGTGGGCCGGTAGGCCATCATCGCAAAGATGCACGAATGGAAGCGCGTGCCCAGGAACAGGGTCGAGCGCGCGATCAGCGCGCGCAGCACATCGGGCTCGCGCGAGGTGCGATCGATCAGAACCGGCACGGTGCAGGCCGCCACCACCCGGTCGGCCATGCCCAAATCCTCGGAGACCTGATTGAAGATTACCGCCCGCAGCCCATGGCGCTGGCTCATATGGTCGATCACCCGCGCCATGCCCTGGACATAGGCCTGGCGCGCCGCCGCTATGTCCTTCGATTTCGGGAAGCTCCAGTCCACAACGGTCAGCCCAAGGATCGGCCCCGCCTCGGGATCGAGGCCGATCTCGGCCCAGGCCGCTTCCGACATGGCCGTGTCTTCGCTGACATCGGTGTTCCAGAATGCACTGTCACCTGAACGGCGCAGCACGCGTTCCGGCAGGTCGAGCGTGTTGCGCAGGAAATCCCACGAATAGCTTTCGCGCGCGCAGACGGCCTCGGTCCGCGACAGCACGGCGCGGGCGATGCGGCGGGCGGGGGCCGCATCGATCGGCCCCACGCTTTGCGGGGCAAGGATCACTCGCACCCCGCGCCGCTGCCCCAGCCAGATGTGGAACAGCGCCACATAATAGGCGAAGTTGGTATCATGGATATAGCCGCCGGGGGCGCTGATCACGATATCGGCCTCGCGGATCATCTGCCAGCTTTCCCGCTGCGAGGGGGGCAGCGCGCGGGCCAGCCAGCCCAGACCCGGCACCGCCGCCAGCCCCGCCAGCGCCATCCGCCCCAGCGTGATCAGCTTGGCTGTCGGGCCACTTCTGCCCGCATTGCCGATTCGCTCGGAAAACCGCACATCCGGATGCGCGGCCTGCGCCGCAGGGATATCCTCGAAGATCGCGCAGCCGATCCGGGCACCGGGCAGCGCCTCCCGCACCTCGGCGATGCACTCGTCGAGCAGCACCGAGTCCCCCCGGTTCGAGCGGCCATAGGCGTTGACGATCATGATTTTCATCGGGGGGGCTCCGGTCTGGGTGGTGCGCGGAAGGTCGCTTTTGACGAAGGCGCGCCATCAATCGCAGGATTGCCCTGACTTGCTGGTGAGCGCCGCTTTGTCGAAAGCAAAATCGCTACAAGCGTCCAAAAGAAGGGCAAACCTACACGCAGGACACCAATGTCGAGCCCTCCTCGCACGAGGGTAAAGCCGATCAAAGGCACCATAATTCCCGCCGCTGCGAAGCGAACGGGGCAGTTTGCAACTACCGCTCGGCGACAAAGAATTACTGTCGATAGCAGCAACCTTCCATAGAGGAAGGAAACAAGTATCACACCAAAAGTTCCGGCGGCGATGTATGCTTCTCCGAACAGGCCGGGCGGAACACCACCTGTTTCATCACCATACAAGTAGCCCCGCATCTGAGCAGATAACGGCACGGCCTTCCACGGGAATATATCGCGCGGCAGAATCGAAAAAATGGAGTTCAGATAAAACGATCCAAAGTTAAAGCCAACGTCTTTCGCGTACTGAATGGAAATCTGAAAGTGGTCGATAAAAGCCAGTCCATTGAAGGCTTCGGCCTTCGAGATGCTGCCCTCAGATATGACTTTGGCCCCCTGAGCCATATACCTCAAACTGAGCATCACATAAGAGGTAAATCCAATAACTCCGGCAGATACGAGCGAAAACATCATAATTTTTCTGGACGATGCGCGCAAGATGTAGCTCGCAAACAGCGACAGGACGAAAAGGATTAGGATCGCCCGCCCCCCGTCGGTGAGTGACAAGAGAGCTGAAAGGAGCAATGATATATAGATCAAGTAGCGAGTGCGCCGCTTCGGGCGATTGAAAAGAAACCCGTAGAAAGCAAAGGTTGTAAAGACAACATTGCCCCAGAAAAATATCGATCTTATATTGGCTAGAGAACTGTTAGTCCTTACGCGCATATAGGAGGAAAGCAGGGCATTCTCAATGCTGCCCGCGAATGCAACAGATATCAACATATAGAAGATGAAGAACACGATAGAAGATAGCGCAAGAAACTCTAGGCGCGCAGGATTGATGGACTTTGGTGCTACGTTCAGATTGGCTGGCTTAGCGACTACAACGGAACTTACAATGCTGACCAAGAAGGCCGTTGAAAGAAGTGCAGCGGCCGGCACGGTTTCATGGGGGGACAAAAACGGTCCAAGAAATGGAGAAATCTCTCCGCCCAATATAAACTGAGCGTACGGAACGATTGCCCCACCTATAAAATATAGAATAAAGACCCCGCGAGCGTTCCTGACGCCGAACAGCAGCGCGACCACGATGGCCGCTAGGACAATCATGGCGATAATGAAGCTCATTTATCTATCTTCGAAACAGCGCCGGATCGGTCGGAGCTTTGTTTTGCAGCTGGCTTGGTCGCCTGGCTCTGGATCTTCATCAGCAGATACATGAATACCCCCAGTGAAGCCACTGCGCCCGTTATCGGAAACGCAGCTATGCCCCAAGCCTCTACAAGCAGGTAGCCGGCGACAAGCTGCGCCACCGTCGCTCCCAGAAACACCTGCGCATAGCCGCTCACGCGGTTCACGGCGAGCAGGAACACTTCCAGCGAATAGTAGAACGCGATCGCCACGGCGTTGGCGAGGAAGGCCCAGAACAGCAGCCAGTCGAACGGCAGGGCGCCGCCAGTCCAGAACAGGTAGAACGGCCGCCCCAGCGCCAGATAGCCTGCCGCCGCCAGCGCGCTCAGCCCCAGGGTCTGGCGCAGCACGCGGCTGCGCATGGCGCGCACGGCGTCCTGCTCGCCGCGGGCCTCGGCCTGCGCGATCTCGGACCAGCGCGAGCGGCCGGCGATACTGACGATCTGGGGGATCATCCGGGTGAAGGTGCGCAGGGTGGCGAAAGCGGCGACGCCCACAGGCGAACTGACGGCGGCCACGATCAGCGTGGTGACATGCAGGTAGAGCATGTTGGACAGTGGCAGCGTCATGAATCCCACGGCCCCACGCAGCAGCCTGACTGTCTCGGGCCGGCTGGCGCGCAGCCAGTCGCGGCGAAGCCAGCCGATGCGCCGCCGCAGGCTCAGCGCCATCGCGCAAAGGAACACCAGGCGCAACGCCAGCATTGTCACGGCGGCGACCAGCAGCCCTGCGCCGGCAAGGGCGGCAAGGCACAGCGCCACGATCGGCGCAACGCGGCCGGCTGCCTGCCAGTTGACGGTCCAGTTGAACCGCCCCAGCGTGCGATACAGCGCCGAATGGTGGTTGAAAACCAGAAGCACCATGGCATCGGCAAACAGCACTGATGCGATCTGGACGACATCGGAGGGAGAGAGCGTCACGAACAGGCTGGCGAACTGCCCGCCGACGGTCATCCAGACCAGCGTGCCGACCACGCCGATAGCGCCGATCAGCCCCCCGAGCACCAGCACAGAGTTGAAATAGGTGCGGTTGGCCGCGCCATAATGGCCGCGGGCGCATTGCGCGTCGATGCGGTTGCTGGCGGTGGCGATGATGCCGAGATCGCTCAGCGTCAGATAGCCCGGAATGGTGTAGAGGATCAGCCACTCACCATAGATCGTCGCGCCCCAGGCCCAGATCAGCGCCGGCACCATGGCGATCTGCAAGATCACCGTCAGCCCGTTGCTGACGAGCATCGCACCGGCCACCCGCAGCACCCGCGCCCGCGCGCTGGTCGGCGCGGCGGTCGGCGCGACCCGCAGCGCCGCGAGACGCTGGCGATGAGAGCCCGGCGCGGCCATCACCTAATTGCCGGTCTTGCGGAGGAAATCCGCGTAGGCATCTGCAATCCCCTCCTCGAGCGACCGCACCCGGTTCCACCCCATCGCGTGAAGACGGCCCGAGTCCATCAGCTTGCGCGGGGTCCCGTCCGGTTTGGTCGCGTCGAACACCAGCTCGGCCTCATAGCCCACCACCTTCGCAATGGTCTCGGCCAGTTCGCGGATGGTGACCTCGCTGCCAGAGCCGACATTGACATGGTCATAGCCGGAATACTCCTTCAGCAGGAAGACCAGCGCATCGGCGAGGTCGTCGCAATGCAGGAACTCGCGCAGCGGCGTGCCCGAACCCCAGAGGGTGACGGTCGCCGCGCCCGACATCTTCGCCTCGTGGAACTTGCGCAGCAGCGCCGGCAGCACGTGGCTGGAGTTCAGGTCATAGTTGTCGCCCGGCCCGTAGAGGTTGGTCGGCATCGCCGAGATCCAGTCGCGCCCGTACTGGGTGCGGTAGGCCTGGGTCAGCTTGATCCCGGCGATCTTGGCGATGGCATACCACTCGTTCGTTGGCTCCAGCGGGCCGGTCAGCAGGCTGTCCTCGGGGATCGGCTGCGGCGCCAGCTTGGGGTAGATGCAGGAGGAGCCGAGGAACAGCATCCGCTCTACATCCTGTTCATGCGCGGCGTGGATGATATTCGCCTCGATCATCAGGTTGTCATAGAGGAAATCGACCGGACGGGTGCTGTTGGCCTGGATGCCGCCGACCTTGGCGGCCGCCAGCACGACGGCATCGGGCCGGGTGGCCGCCATCCAGTCATGCACGGCGCGCTGGTCGACCAGATCGACCACGTCGCGGCCGGCAGTGATCACTTCGCAATTCTCGGTGGCGAGGCGGCGCACGACGGCGCCGCCCACCATGCCGCGGTGGCCCGCCACCCAGATGCGTTTGCCGGTGAGGTCATAGGTCATCGAAGTGTTCCTTCACGTGTCTTGGGCGGAGAAGGGGCAAGTCGCCCGTCACTCCACACTCACCGGCAGTTCCAGCCCATGCGTCTTCAGCAGCGCATGGCGGCGGGCCGACTTGTGGTCGGCCTCCACCATCTCGCGGCACATCTCGCGGGCGGTGATTTCCGGCACCCAGCCCAGCTTTTCCTTGGCCTTGGTCGGATCGCCCAGCAGGGTCTCCACCTCGGCGGGGCGGAAGTAGCGCGGGTCAATGCGCATGATCACGTCGCCGGCCTTCACCATCGGTGCAAGATTTCCTTCAACCGCGGTGACGGTTGCGATCTCATCGACGCCGGTGCCAGTGAATTCCAGCGTGATGCCCAGATCCGAGGCGGCCCAGCTGATGAACTCGCGGACCGAGAATTGCACGCCGGTGGCGATGACGAAATCCTCGGGCGCGTCCTGCTGCAGCATCATCCACTGCATGCGGACATAGTCCTTGGCATGGCCCCAGTCGCGCAAGCTGTCGATATTGCCCATGTAGAGGCAGGGCTCCAGCCCCATCGCGATATTGGCAAGGCCGCGGGTGATCTTGCGGGTCACGAAGGTCTCGCCGCGGCGGGGGGACTCGTGGTTGAAGAGGATGCCGTTGCAGGCATAGATCCCATAGGCCTCACGGTAGTTCACCGCGATCCAGTAGGCATACATCTTGGCCACCGCATAGGGCGAGCGCGGGTGGAAGGGCGTCGTCTCGCGCTGCGGGATCTCCTGCACCAGCCCGTAAAGCTCGGAGGTCGAGGCCTGGTAGAAGCGGGTCTTCTGCTCCAGCCCGAGGAAGCGGATCGCCTCCAGCAGGCGCAGCGTGCCCATCGCATCGACATCGGCGGTGTATTCGGGCGCCTCGAAGCTGACGGCGACATGCGACTGGGCGCCGAGGTTGTAAACCTCGTCAGGCTCCACATCGCGCAGGATTCGCGTCAGGTTCGACGAGTCGGTCAGGTCGCCGTAATGCAGCTTGAGCCGTGCGTTATCGACATGCGGATCTTCATAGAGGTGATCGACCCGCTGGGTGTTGAACAGCGAGGCGCGGCGCTTGATGCCGTGAACCTCGTAGCCTTTTTCGAGCAGCAGCTCGGCCAGGTAAGAGCCATCCTGTCCGGTGATGCCGGTGATAAGAGCCTTTTTCATCTGTGGTCCTTCAGTGCGTCCGATGCCGCTGCGGGCGTTTCGTCTGTCTTGCGGGTCAAGCGCAGGATCTCCGCCTCGAAGCGGGCGAAGATGGCTGCGCTGTCCCATCTCTCATAGGCGCGGGCGCGCGCCGCTGCGCCATGGGCGGCGCAGATTTCCGGCTGGTCGATCAGCGTCTCTATCGCCGCGGCCAGTGCCGCGGCATCTCCGGGCCGGGTGACCATGCCGCAGCCCTCGACCTCGCGCGCCAGCGCCGTGCCGGGCTCTGCGGTGGCGATCACCGGCCGGCCCGAGGCCAGCATGTTGGTCAGCTTCGAGGGCAGCACCAGGTCCGCCGCGCCGGCGATCTGCGGTAGCAGGTGGACAGAGGCCATGCCAAGCGTGTCCGAGAATTTCTCCAGCGGCTGCAGCGGGAAGAAGCGCACATTCTCCAGTCCCTCGGCCAGCCGCATCAACTCGCCCTTGAACGAGCCGTCGCCGCAGATCGCAAAGGTCAGGTCCTTGCGATGCGCGAGCAGCCGCGCCGCCTGCGGGATCACCTCGATCCCCTGCTTGTTGGCTAGGTTGCCGGAGTAGAGCGCCACATGCGGGGTGGTGATCCCAAGCTCCTCGCACATCGGCGAGCGGCCCGTCACCGGAATGACCTTCGCCAGATTCGCCCAGTTGCGCAGCTCGAAGACCTTGCCGGCGGGAACGCCCTTCTCGGCGAGCTTGGCCAGCATCGGGTCCGAGATCGAGGAGATGCGGTCGAATCGCCGCAGCACCCAGGCCTCGAAGCCCTTGGCAAGCCGGCCGATGCGGCTGTCTTCCTGCAGCAGGCCGGTGGCAAAGGCCGCCTCGACCTCGTAATCCTGGATATGCAGCCAAGTCTTCGCGCCCGATATCCGCGCCGCCGGCACCCCGGCCAGCGCCGACATCATCGAGGGCGCGATCACCATCACCAAGTCCGGCCGCCTGGTCAGCGCGGCGCCGATCGCGCGGGGCAGGGCGGTCAGGGCAAAGCTCAGATGGTGCAGGATGCGCTTCGCCCCCGTCGGGTTCGCCGGCACGTAGAGCGGGCAGTGCGTCACGTGCAGGTTCGGGCGCGGGTGCTCGCTGCGATAGGCGAAGCGCGGCCAGCCCGCCATCACCTTCCAGGCCGGGAAGTAGGGCTGCGCGGTGATCACCCGCACCTCATGCCCCGCTTCTGCCAGCATCTCGGAAAGTCCGGTGGTATAGACCGCCGTCGAGATGATCTCGGGCGCGAAATTGATGCCAAGGATCAGGATGCGCATGGCGCGCCCCGGTCCCGCGATGCGCCGGGCCGGCCCGCGATGCAGGGCTGCGAAGACCGCAACACGTCAGCATGGAGTTTCTGTTTGCCCATAAGCTCTCCTGAAGCGATCCGCCCGGTGGCTCTGCCTAAGCTTTGAAAGTCTCAATAAGATGACTGGTCTGCAACTCGGCCAGTGCTAGGGGCGGATAGGACTTAGCGCAACCCCCGGTTTCCGCGCCGGCAATGCTGCGACGCGGCGTATATGCTGCCTGCGCAGAAATCCGCCGGTTTGACCAGAAATCAGGCACCCACGGTTGAGGGGCCTCCCGACACGGCCGCAGCCTGCCGCTAATGGAGTTGCGAGCGGTGATGGCCGCCGGCGCAGGCATGTTCACGCCCAGGCGCAACGCTGCCCCGGCGACGCGCAACGAATCGCAAGCAGCCGCCAGGCCACGCCCGGAGCATCATCGGGCAGGCGCGTGTGCTCGGCGGCAGATTCGCGGACGATTCACCAGGCAGCGAGTGATCCGGAACGGGGCAGGGTAGGTCTTGTGCGAGTCACCCTCCGAAGTTCGCGCGAAGTTCTGCCCGGTCTGGTGAGAGACTGCGCGCAATCACCTTTCCCACTTGCTTTATTTTCAGAGCCCAACTATCCCCGGCGGCGGGACACCCTTCCCCAACGAAGGGCGATTATCTGTAAGGATACCATCATGGCACTGACCGCCCCGGCTGCGCGCCCGGCTAATCCGCGTTTCTCTTCGGGCCCCTGCGCGAAGATCCCCGGTTTCTCCCTCGACATGCTTGGCGATGCGCCCCTCGGCCGCTCGCACCGTGCCGCCATCGGCAAGGCCAAGCTGAAAGAGGCGATCGACCTCACCCGTGACATTCTGGGCGTGCCCGCGGACTACCGCATTGGCATCGTCCCCGCCTCCGATACCGGCGCCGTCGAAATGGCGCTGTGGTCGCTGCTCGGCGCCCGCCCGGTGGAGATGCTGGCCTGGGAGAGCTTCGGCGAAGGCTGGGTCACCGATGTGGTGAAGCAACTCAAGCTCGACGCCACCGTGCGCAAGGCCCCTTACGGCGAGATCGTCGATCTGGCCGAGGTCGATTTCGACAAGGACGTGGTCTTTACCTGGAACGGCACCACCTCGGGCGTGCGCGTCCCGAACGGCGACGCGATCCCGGCTACCCGCGCTGGCCTGACCATCTGCGACGCGACCAGCGCTGCCTTTGCGATGGACCTGCCCTGGGACAAGCTCGATGTCGTGACCTTCTCCTGGCAGAAGGTTCTGGGCGGCGAGGGCGGGCATGGCGTGCTGATCCTCAGCCCCCGCGCGGTCGAACGGCTGGAAAGCTACACCCCCGCCTGGCCGCTGCCGAAGATCTTCCGCCTCACCGCCAAGGGCAAGCTGAACGAGGGCATCTTCGTCGGCGAGACGATCAACACGCCCTCCATGCTCTGCGTCGAGGATTACCTTGTCGCGCTGAAATGGGCGCAGGCCATCGGCGGGCTTCAGGGCCTCATCGCCCGCTCGCAGGCCAATGCCGCGGCGATTGCCGACTACATCGGCGGCAAGGACTGGATCGCCAACCTTGCCGTCGATCCGGCCACCGCCTCGACCACCTCGGTCTGCCTGAAGTTCACCGATCCGCGCATTCTGGACGGCGCCGCCTTCGCCAAGGCCGTCGCCAAGCGGCTGGAGAAAGAGGGCGTCGCCCTCGATGCCGGCGCCTACCGCGATGCGCCCGCCGGTCTGCGGATCTGGTGCGGCTCGACGGTCGAGACCGCCGATGTCGCCGCGCTGATGCCCTGGATCGAATATGCCTTCGAGGCCGAGATCGAGGCGCAGGCGAAAGCCGCGTGATCTGCCGCCGCCGGGCGCGCCCCGGCGGCCTCCCGCAAAATCATGCGCATGACATATGCATGGTTTCCATATGCATTCCATATCCTCACAGGAGCCCATCATGGCCCCCCGCGTTCTCGTATCCGACGAACTCTCCGAAACCGCCGTGCAGATCTTCCGCGATCGCGGGGTCGAGGTGGATTACATGCCCAAGCTTGGCAAGGACAAGGAAAAGCTGGCCGAGATCATCGGCCAGTATGACGGCCTTGCCATCCGCTCGGCCACCAAGGTGACCGACAAGCTGCTGGCGCTTGCGACCAACCTCAAGGTCATCGGCCGCGCCGGGATCGGCGTTGATAACGTTGACATTCCTGCCGCGTCGAAAAACGGCGTGATCGTGATGAACACGCCCTTCGGCAACTCCATCACCACCGCCGAACATGCGATTGCGATGATGTTTGCCGTCGCGCGGCAACTGCCCGAAGCCTCGGTTTCCACCCATTCCGGCAAATGGGAAAAGTCGCGCTTCATGGGCGTCGAGCTTTACAACAAGACCCTCGGCGTGATCGGCGCCGGCAATATCGGCGGCATCGTCTGCGACCGCGCCCTTGGCCTGCACATGAAGGTGCTCGCCTACGATCCCTTCCTGTCCGAAGAGCGCGCCAAGACCATGGGCGTGACCAAGGTGGAGCTGGACGAGCTGCTGGCAAAGGCCGATTTCATCACCCTGCATGTGCCGCTGACCGACAAGACCCGCAACATCCTGAACGCCGAAGCCCTTGCAAAGACAAAGAAAGGCGTGCGGATCATCAACTGCGCCCGCGGCGGTCTGGTGGATGAGGCGGCCCTGGCCGAGGCGCTGAAATCCGGCCATGTCGCCGGTGCCGCCTTCGACGTATTCGAGGTGGAGCCTGCCACCGAAAGCCCGCTCTTCGGCCTGCCGAACGTGGTGGTGACCCCGCACCTCGGTGCCTCCACCACCGAGGCGCAGGAGAACGTCGCCCTGCAAGTCGCTGAACAGATGTCGGATTACCTGCTGACCGGCGCTGTGCAGAACGCGCTGAACATGCCCTCGGTCACCGCCGAGGAAGCCGCTGTCATGGGCCCCTGGGTCAAGCTGGCCGGGCATCTGGGTGCCTTCGTCGGCCAGATGACGGATGAGCCGATCAAGGCGATCAACATCCTCTATGACGGCCATGTCGCCGAGATGAACCTGGCCGCGCTGAACTGCGCCGCCATCGCCGGCATCATGCGCGCCACCAACCCGGCGGTGAACATGGTTTCGGCCCCGGTGATCGCCAAGGAACGCGGCATCCAGATCTCGACCACGCAGCAGGAAAAGTCCGGCGTGTTCGATGCCTACATCAAGCTGACCATGGTCACCGAAAGCCGCGAACGCTCCATCGCCGGCACGGTGTTCAGCGATGGCAAGCCGCGCTTCATCCAGGTGAAAGGCATCAACATCGACGCCGAGGTGGGCCAGCACATGCTCTACACCACCAACAAGGACGTGCCCGGGATCATCGGTACGCTGGGTGGCACGCTTGGCAAGCACGGCGTGAACATCGCCAACTTCACCCTGGGCCGCGCCGCGGCGGGCGAGGATGCCATCGCGATCCTGTATCTGGATGAGCCGCTGCCGGAAGCGGTGAAGGCCGATCTGGAAGCGACCGGCCTCTTCCAGCAGGTCAAGCCGCTGGAGTTCGAGGGCGCCTGATCGGCCCGCTTCGGCAAGATCACGCCGGGTCGTTCGACGTATCGTCACGCCCGCGCTATAGCAACGGCAAGGCCCCCCGCCTCGAATCGGCGGGGGGCCTTTGCCTCTAGCCCCCGGAGACGACATGCGCACCTATGCCATCGGTGACATCCACGGCCATCTTGACCTGCTGAAGGCCGCTCATGCCCTGATCGCGGCCGACCGGGCGGCGATCGGCGATGCCGAGGCGCCGGTGGTGCATGTCGGCGATCTGGTGGACCGCGGCCCCGACAGCCGCGGCGTCATCAAATTTCTGATGCAGGGCCAACAGGTTGGCGCGCCCTGGGTGGTGCTGAAGGGCAACCATGACCGGCTGTTCACGCTGTTCATGACCGACCCCGCCGACCGCGACCCCGGCCTGCGGTCCGAGCTTGCCTGGCTGCATCCGCGCATCGGCGGCGGCCCCACGCTGGCCTCTTACGGCCTGCACGCCCCCGCCGACCGGCCGCTGGGGCAGGTCCATGCCGAGGCGCTGGAGGCGGTTCCGGCCGAGCATGTGGACTACCTGCGCAACCTGCCGACCTGGTTCCTGCGCGATGATGTGCTGTTCGTCCATGCAGGGGTGCGCCCCGGCGTCGATCTGCGCCATCAGCGCGAGGATGACCTGCTGTGGATCCGCCACGAGTTCCTCGACGATACCCGGGACCATGGCGCGCTGATCGTCCACGGCCATACCGCGCTGCCCGAGGCGCGGCATTACGGCAACCGCCTGAACCTCGACAGCAGCGCCGCCTATGGCGGGCCGCTGACGGCCGTGGTGATCGAGGGGCGCGAGGTCTGGCACCTGACCGACGCGGGCCGCGTGCGGCTGGGTCCGCCGCAGCAGGCGGCCGCGGCGGAGTAGCGCCGGTCAGCGCGGCGCGAACTTGTTCACCGGCATCTTCAGATAGCTGTGCCCGTCATCCTCGGCCGGCGGCAGGGCCCCGCCGCGCAGGTTGATCTGCAGCGCCGCGATCATCCGCTCGGGCAGGGCCAGCGTCGCATCCCGCGCCTCGCGCCGGGCGATGTAATCCTCGCGCAGTGTGCCCGCCTTCACATGGGCGTTGCTCGCCAGATGCTCGGCCACCGTCGCCATGCAGCGCGGCGCGGCATCCTTGGCCGGATAGTCGTGGCCGATATACAGCCGCGTTTCCGAAGGCAGTGACAGGATCGCCTGCAGGCTGTCCCACAGCACCGCCGCGCTGCCGCCGGGGAAATCGGCCCGGCTCGACCCGCTTTCCGGCATCATCAGCGTGTCATGCACGAAAGCCGCATCCCCTGCGACATAGGTGATCGAGGCCAGCGTATGCCCCGGCGACAGCATCACCCGCACCGGGATGTTGCCGACCATGAAGCTGTCGCCTGTCGCAAACAGCCGGTCCCAGCAGCTGCCATCCGGGGTTTCCTCCGGACGCCAGTTGTACAGCTTTTGCCACAGCGCCTGCACCTCGCGCACCTTCTCGCCGATGCCGCGCGGCACGCCGCCGAAGCGCTCGGACAGGACCTTCGCCGCGCTGAGGTGATCGGCATGGGGATGGGTGTCGAGAATCCAGACCGGGGTGATGCCGCTGTCGCGCAGATAGGCCTCGATCTCGTCCGCGCTTTGCGTCCAGGTCGCCACGGCCTTCGGATCATAGTTCCAGACCGGGTCCACCACCGCGCCCTGCATCGTCTCGGGGCAGTGGAACACGTACTGCAGGCTGCCGGTGGGGCGGTCGAAAAACGACTGGACGACGGGGCTTTGGGCGGGGCTGGTCATATGCGGTCTCCTGAATGCGTTGCGCCCAAGGTGGGGCGCCCGGCGCCAGTTTCAACCGGCGCGGCGACTTGAGCCGCCAATGCCGCAGCTGCGGAACCGCCGCAAGGGGGCCGCGTTGGGCACGGGGCCAAAGCGTGCCCAACGTAGCAAGGGGGCATCATGCAAGGGCCGATCTGTATCATCGCCAATACCGGCGCGGGGCGCAAGAAGGCGGCCAAGCTGCACGCCCTGCTGGACCCGATGATCGAGCGCCTCGGCAGCCAGCCCGAGGTCCGGCTGATCCGCGAGGGCGAGGATATCGCGGTTGCCGCCCGCGCGGCCCGCGCCGGCGGTTTCGCCACCATCATCGCCGCCGGCGGCGATGGTACCGTCTGCGCCGTGGCGGCGGAACTGGTCGGCACCGACATCGCCATGGGCGTGCTGCCGCTGGGGACCTTCAACTTCTTCTCGCGCTCTTTGGGGTTTCCAGAAGATCCGCAAGAGGCGGTGACGGCGCTGACCGAGGCCGAACCGCGCCGCATCGCGGTGGGCGAGATCAACGGGCAGATCTTCCTCAACAATGCCAGCCTCGGCCTCTACCCCGCGATCCTCGAAAGCCGCGAGGCGATCTACAGCCGCTGGGGCCGCTCGCGCTATGCGGCCTATTGGTCGGTGATCCGCACCATCGCCGATTTCCGCCGCCCCTCGGTGATGAAGGTCACCATCGACGGCGAGGCGCGCCGCCTGCGCGCGCCGATGGTCTTCGTTGCCGCCAATGGCTACCAGCTCGACCAGTTCGGCCTGCCGGGCACCGAATGCCTCGACCAGGGCCAGTTCGCGGTGTTCCTTGCGCCTGATTGCACGCGCGGGCAGCTGGTGCGCTTCGCCGCGCGGCTGGCGTTGAAGAAGGCGCGGCCCGAGACGGATTTCGAGCTGCTCTGCGGCACGGACATCGTGATCGAAACCCGCAAGCCCCGCCGCACCATCGCCCGCGACGGCGAGCGGGCCAAGATGACCGGCCCGTTCCGGTTCCGGATGCTGCCCGGCGCGCTGAAGGTGCTGGCCCCGCCCGCGGCCGAGGCAAGCTCGGCCAGCGTCGCCAACCGCATCGCCGCCGAAGGGCCGGGCGCCGCCAGCGGCGCCGCGGCCTGATGGCCAGACTGCTGCACCTGTCGGACCTGCATTTCGGCCGCACCCGCCCGGGACTGCTGCAACCGCTGGTCGATGCCGCCTGGGCGCTGAAGCCTGACGTTACCTTGATCTCGGGCGACCTCACCCAACGCGCCCGCGAATGGCAGTTCGAGGAGGCCGCGAACCTCATCGCCGACCTGCCGCAGCCGGTGCTGACGGTGCCCGGCAACCATGACATCCCGCTGGACCTGCCGCTGTCGCGCTTCCTGCGCAGCTTTTCCGCCTACAAGGCCGACATCTCGGCGGATCTGGAGCCGATGCTGGACCTGCCGGGGGCGCGGATCGTGGCGATCAACACCGCCTGGCCCTTCGCCTTCGAGCACGGCAAGGTCCGCAGCCGCTCGCTGAGCCGGGCCGTGCAGCGGCTGCGCGATGCGCCTGACGGAGTGCTGCGCGTGGTCATGCTGCATCACCCGCTGGTCCACCCGCCCGGCGCCCGGAAAGAGCCGATGCCGAATGGCGACAGGGCGGCCCTCGCCCTGTCCGAGGCCGGGGCCGATCTGGTGCTGTCGGGCCATCTGCACACCTGGGGCGCGGCGGCCGACATGCTGCGCGAGGGGCGCCGCTCGATGCTGCAGGTCTCGGCCGGCACCGGGCTTTCGACCCGGCTGCGCGGCGAGGATAACGACTTCAACCTGATCGAGACCCTGTCGCAGCCCCCCGTTCACGCCTTGCGCGTGACGCGCTATGTGGCAAAGACTGGCGGCGATGGCTTCGCCCCCGGGGCGACAGCCGATTTCGTCGAAGGAGAGGCCGGATGGCGCCCCGCGGACTGATCCTTGCCCTGTCGTTGCTCGCAGCGCCCGCCCTGGCCGAGGAAGTCGGCCGCGTCGGCGTGGACTGGACCGGCAATGACATCGTGATCGAGGCGCTGGCCGATCCTAAGGTGCCCGGCGTCACCTGCCATCTGGCCTATTTCGACCGCAGCCTGATCGACCGCGTCTCGCAGGGCAACTGGTTCGAGGACCCTTCCAACGCCTCCATCGCCTGCCGCCAGACCGGGCCGATCACCCTTGGCGACATCGACCGCGGCGCGGATGGCGAGGAGGTGTTCCGCGAGGGCCGGTCCTTGATCCTCAAGTCGCTGCGGGTGCGGCGGATCTATGACGCGGACAACAATGTGCTGATCTACCTCGCCCATGCCCGCGAACTGGTGGAGGGGTCCGCCAAGATGTCGATCTCGACCGTGCCGCTGTGGGAAGCCGCGCCGGCCGACTGACCGGCGATTCCCTTGCGTCACGCCCGCCGCGGCACTGGCATTGGCGCCGGCCCGCGGCTACCCTGCGCCCAGATTTGCAGGGGAGAGAGACCCACCATGACCGACATCGTCATCCTGTCCGGGGCGCGCACCGCCATCGGCACCTTCGGCGGTAGCCTTGCGGGCTTGGCCCCGATCACGCTGGCCGCCATCGCCTCGCGCGCCGCGCTGGAGCGGGCAGGGGTGGAGGGCGGCCAGATCGGCAGCGTGGTCTTTGGCCATGTGCTGAACACCGAGCCGCGCGACATGTACCTGTCGCGCGTTGCCGCGATGGAGGCGGGCGTGCCTGACACCACGCCGGCGATGAACGTCAACCGCCTTTGCGGGTCCGGCGCGCAGGCCATCGTCTCGGCCACGCAGGCGCTGATGCTGGGGGATGCCGATTTCGCCCTCGCCGGCGGTGCCGAGAGCATGAGCCGCGCCCCCTATATCCTGCCCGCCGCCCGCTTCGGGCAGAAGATGGGCGACGTGCGCGCGCTCGACATGATGACCGGCGCGCTGACCTGCCCCTTCGGCACCGGCCATATGGGCGTGACCGCCGAGAACGTCTCGCGCGAGCATGATGTCAGCCGCGCCGCGCAGGACGCCTTCGCGCTGGAAAGCCAGCGCCGCGCCGCCGCCGCCATCGCCGAGGGCCGCTTTGCCAGCCAGATCGTCCCGGTGGAGATTGCGGGGCGCAAGGGCACGGTGATCTTCGACACCGATGAGCACCCGAAGCAGACCAGCCTCGAGGCGCTGGCCGGGCTGCGGCCGGTGTTCCAGAAGGACGGCACCGTCACCGCCGGCAATGCCAGCGGCATCAATGACGGTGCGGCGGCACTGGTGCTGGCCCGCGCCTCGGCGGCCGAAGCGGCGGGGCTGAAGCCCCGCGCCCGCATCCTGGGCTATGCCGTCGCCGGCGTGCGCCCCGAGGTGATGGGCATCGGCCCGATCCCGGCCGTGCAGCAGCTTTGCGCCCGCACCGGGCTGACCGTGATCGACTTCGACGTGATCGAATCGAACGAGGCCTTTGCCGCGCAAGCGTTGGCCGTCACCGCCGGGCTCGGGCTCGACCCGGCGCGCGTGAACCCCAATGGCGGGGCGATTGCGCTCGGCCACCCGGTCGGCGCCACCGGCGCGCTGCTGACAGTCAAGGCGATGTATGAGCTGGAGCGGACGGGCGGGCGCCGCGCGCTGATCACCATGTGCATCGGCGGCGGGCAGGGCATCGCCCTTGCCATCGAGCGGATTTAAGCGCCACTCCGCGAAATCGCTGCGGTGCGTCGTTTTCGGGCGACTGCACTGCAGCATCTTGCCGCATCATCCGTTTCACCAAGGTGCTGCCGTCCCCTCAAAGGGCAGCAGAGAATTGGGAAGCCGGTCAAACTCCGGCGCTGCCCCCGCAACGGTAGGGCAGGGAAAGGGGCGCGAGGGCCACTGAACCGGAGGAGGTTCGGGAAGGCGCGTCCCCGCCAGCGGCCCCCGTGCCAAGGCCCCTGCCAAGCCCGGAAACCAGCCTCGGACCAGCCAAGCCGCGGTGGGCGGCACGGGGCTGCCTTGCCGGGCGTTCCTCGCGCGCCGGGCCTGTGCGCCCTGCTGTCCATCGCCCCAGCCCTCGCCCCCAAGGGCAGAAAAGGACCGATGATGCGCGACGCCGATGCCCTTGCCCTGCTGCTCAGCCGCAAGAAGAACCACTCCCTGCCGCAGCCCTTCTACAATGATCCCGGCATGTTCCAGCTGGATCTGGAGAAGTTCTGGTATCAGGACTGGCTGTTCGCACTGCCCGCCTGCGAGATCCCCAAGACCGGCAATTACATCACCATGCAGGTCGGCGCCTATCCGGTGATCGTGGTGCGCGGCGCCGATGGCGTGATCCGCGCCTTCCACAACACCTGCCGCCACCGCGGCCAGCGCATCTGCTCGGCGATCAAGGGCTCTGCGCCCAAGCTGGTCTGCCCCTATCACCAGTGGACCTACGAGCTGGACGGCCGCCTGCTTTATGCCCGCGACATGGGCCCGGATTTCGACGCCGGAAAATACGGGCTGAAGCCGGTGCAATGCCGCGAGGCGGGCGGGATGGTCTTCGTCTGCGTGTCTGATACGCCGCCCGCCTTCGATGCGCTGGCCGAGAAGCTGAATGCCTATGTCGGCCCGCACCGCCTGCAAGATACGAAGGTCGCCTTCGAATCGACGATCATCGAAAAGGCCAACTGGAAGCTGGTGATCGAGAACAACCGTGAATGCTATCACTGCTCGGGCAGCCATCCCTCGCTGTGCCGCACCTATTCCGACAGCCCGACCATGACGGCAATGGAGGGCCCCGACGCCGCCGCGCCCGAGATCATGGCGCATTGGGCGCGCTGCGAGGCGGCCAACCTGCCCTCGCGCTTCGTCAACCACCCGGCGATGCAATGGCGGCTGGCGCGGATTCCGCTGCTGAACAATGCGCAAAGCTTCACGATGAGCACCAAGGCCGCGGTTGCAAAGCGCATGGGCGACGTGCCCTTCGACGATGCCGGCAGCCTGCTGTTCTACCACTACCCCAACAGCTGGAACCACTTCCTGGCCGACCACGCCATCGTGTTCCGCATCCTGCCGCTCTCGCCCACCGAAACCCAGGTGACGACGAAATGGCTGGTCCACAAGGATGCGGTCGAGGGCGTGGATTACGACCTGCAGCGCCTGACCGAGGTCTGGCTGGCGACCAATGACGAAGACCGCCAGGTGGTCGAGGAAAACCAGTATGGCATCAACTCGCCCGCCTACGAGCCCGGCCCCTATTCGACGCTGCAAGAGGAGGGCGTGATCCAGTTCATCGACTGGTATTGCGACACGCTCGGCCAGCGCCTGACCGGCCGCTCGATCATGGCCGCGGAATGAGCGGGGGCGATTTCCATTCGGCCTTCCGGCCCGCTGCTCCTTGGCGTGAAGATGAGCCGCTGGAATGCACGATGGTGATCCCCGAAGCGCCGGGGGTGGCCAGCTTCTGCTTCCGTGCGCCCTCGGGTGCGTGGTTCGACCATGCGCCGGGCCAGTTCCTGACGCTGGAGCTGCCGCTGCCCACCGGCACCGTGCACCGCACCTTCACCATCTCGTCCAGCCCCTCGCGGCCCCTGTCGATCACCATCACCGTCAAGGCGCAGGAGGTCAGCCTCGGCACCCGCTGGATGATGGACCACCTGACCCCCGGCACCCGCGTGCGCGCCTTCGGCCCGTCGGGAGTGTTCGTGCTGCCCGATGCCAAGCCGCGCAAGTACCTGTTCATCTCTGCCGGGTCGGGCATCACCCCGATGCTGTCGATGACCACCTGGATCTGGGATTCGGGGCTGGAGCCCGACATCGCCTTCGTGCACTGCGCCCGCCGGCCGCAGGACCTGATCTTCCGGCAGCGGCTGGAGCATATGGCCAGCCGCACCCCGGGGCTGAAGCTGCACTGGGTGGTGAAGGAGGATGACCCCTACCGCACCTGGACCGGCTATCGCGGCCGTTTCAACCAGCTCATGCTGGGCCTGATGGCGCCCGATTACCTCGACCGCGAGGTGTTCTGCTGCGGGCCCGAAAGCTTCATGCAATCGGTGCGCGACATGCTGAACGCGCTTGGCTTCGACATGGAGCACTACCATCAGGAAAGCTTCCACGCCCCCGCCGCGACGATTGCCGAAGTGCCGCAGATCGACGATGTGGTGCCCTCGGACGACCGCACGGCCGAGCTGCATTTCGCGGCGTCCGGCGTGACCGCGACCTGCCGTGAGACGGATACCGTGCTGACGGTCGCCCGCGCCTCGGGGCTCAACATCCCCTCGGGCTGCACCTTCGGCGTCTGCGGCACCTGCAAGGTGAAGAAGACCGAGGGCGAGGTGGTGATGGTGCATTCGGGCGGCATCGCCGATGAGGATATCGAGGCGGGCTATATCCTCGCATGCTGTTCGCGTCCCATCGGGCGGGTGTCGGTGGCGGTGTGACTAGGCAAGGTGCGGGCGGAACGCCGCCACCACCTGTTCATAGACCGCGCGCTTGAAGGGCACGATCGCGCCCAGCATCTCGTCGGCCCCGATCCAGCGCCATTCCGAAAACTCGGGATGGTCGGTGGCGATGTTTACCTGATCGTCGCGCCCGGTGAAGCGATACAGGAACCAGCGCTGCTTCTGCCCGCGAAAGCGCCCGCCCCAGACCTTGCCCAGCAGGTCGGGCGGCAGGTCATAGGTCAGCCAACCCGGTGACTTCGCCACGAACTCCACCAGATCCTCGGTGACGCCGGTCTCCTCCCACAGCTCGCGCAGCGCCGCCTGCCGGGGCTTCTCGCCTTCGTCGATCCCGCCTTGCGGCATCTGCCAGGCGGGGGCGCCGCTGTCGATGCGGCGGCCGGCGAAGATGCGGCCTTGCGGGTTGATCAGCACCACGCCGACGCAGGGGCGGTAGGGCAGGCTGGCGGCCTCGGTCATGGTCAGGGTCCTGATGCAAAAGGGGCCGGTCTCCCGGCCCCCTGGTCTTACTGCGCCGGCGCGATCGCCGACAACCCCTTCAGGATGTCGATGGCATAGGCCATCTGGTAATCCTCGACCCGCAGCTTGGCGGCTTCCTCGGCCTTGGCCTGCTCTTCTTCCAGCAGGCGCTTCTCGTCCTCGGTCATCGAATCGTTGCTGATCGCGCCGCGCAGGTCCGCCTCGGACCGGGCGCGGGCGGCGGCGCTTTCCTGGGCCTCTTCCTCGGTTGCTTCGGGCAGCGGGTCGGGCTGCTGCACCACGATGTCGGGGGCAACGCCAAGCGCCTGGATCGACCGGCCCGACGGCGTGTAATAGCGCGAGGTCGTCAGCCGCATCGCACCATCGCCGCGCAGCGGGATCACGGTCTGGACCGAACCCTTGCCGAAGCTCTTGGTGCCGACCACGATGGCCCGGCGATGGTCCTGCAGCGCGCCCGCAACGATCTCGGAGGCCGAGGCCGACCCGCCATTGATCAGCACCACCACCGGCTTGGCCTGCGCCAGATCGCCCGGTTCGGCATTGAAGCGCTCGCTGTCCTCGGTGTCGCGGCCGCGGGTGGAGACGATCTCGCCCGCATCGAGGAAGGCATCCGAGACCATGATCGCCTGGCTCAGCAGCCCGCCCGGGTTGTTGCGCAGGTCCAGCACGAAGCCGTTGACCTGCTCCATCCCGCCGGCCTCTTCGACCATGGCGTTCAGCTGTTCTTCGAGATTGGCATAGGTCTGGTCGTTGAAGGTGGTCACCCGCAGCACCACGGTCTTGCCCTCGACCCGGCTGCGCACCGCCGTCAGCTTGATGATGTCGCGCACCAGCGTCACGTCGAAGGGCTCGGGCTCGCCTTCGCGGCCGATGGTGATCACGATTTCCGACCCGACCGGGCCGCGCATCATTTCCACCGACTCGTCCAGCGTCAGGCCCAGCAGGCTCTCGCCGTTCACATGGGTGATGAAGTCGCCCGACTGGATGCCCGCCTCGGCGGCCGGGGTGCCGTCGATGGGCGAGACCACCTTCACGAAGCCCTCTTCTTGCGTGACCTCGATCCCCAGCCCGCCGAACTCGCCCCGGGTCTGCTCGCGCATGTCGTCGAAATCGTCGGGCGGCAGGTAGCTCGAATGCGGGTCCAGCGAGGTGAGCATCCCGTTGATCGCCGCCTCGACCAGCTCGCCGGCATCCACCTGTTCGACATATTGCGCGCGGATGCGCTCGAAGATGTCGCCGAACAGGTCCAGCTGCTCATAGACCGTGGCCTCGGTATCCGCCTCTTGCGCCACGATCGGTCCCGCGATCTGCGTCGTCAGCAGCGCCCCCGCCACGGTGCCGCCAAGAACGGCCATCACGAACTTCTTCATGCGCTAGTCTTCCCTCGTTTCGGTGAACCACGCGGCGGGGTCCACGGGCTCCTTGCCCTGTCTCAGCTCTATATAAAGCGTCTCGGTCCGGTCGGCGCCACCGCCTTGTTGCGCTGCGGCCAGGAATTCCTGCCCGCCCGGTTCCGCCCCGCCCATCAGCCCGACGGGTGCGCCCGCCTCCAGCACGTCACCCGTCGATCCATAGACCGTCCCGAGCCCCGCCAGAACCAGAAGATAGTCTTCCGCGGGCTCGAGGATCATCACGTTTCCGTAGTCGAGCAGGGGGCCGCGATAGCGGATCGTCGCCGGCCAGGGCGTGGTGACCAGCGCAGCGGGCCGGGTGGCGATCAGCATCCCCGGGCGGCGGATGCCGGCGGCATCGGCCTCGCCGGCGCCGCGCAGCACGGTTCCCAGCACCGGCAGCGGCAAACTCCCCTCTGCGCCCTCGAAATCCTCCATCGGCGGGCCGATATCCTGCTCCATCACCACGATGCCGGTAGTGAAGGCCTCCAGCGTCTCGGCGCTGTTCAGCAGCGCCTGCAATTCCTCTGGGTCCTCGAGGAAGCGGCGGGGCAGGTCGGTGCGGTCCTGCATCGCCTGGCTCAGTGCGGTGCGCGCCTCCTGTGCGGCGGTGAGGCCCGAGGAGAGCAGCGCCACCGCACCCTCCTGCAGCCCGCGGATGTCGGCCACCTCCTGCAGGTCGCGGGCCAGCAGGGACGCCTCGTCCTGCAGGGCCGGGGTCACGTCCGACAGGATCATCCCGGCGCGCACCGCCGCCTCGGGCCCTTCAGGGTGCAGCAGCGTCAGCGGCGCGGGCGAGCTTTGCATGGTCATCATCGCACCCAGAAGGCGCGAGAGCCGGTCGCGCCGGGCATCGAGGTCGGCGGCAATCTCGGCCTCGCGCAGCGCCGCCTTGCGCAGCCCGTCGCGCAAGGAGGCAAGGCCTGTCTCATAGGCGCGGATGGTCTGGCTCAGCGCCGCGACCTGTTCGCGCCCGGTGCCGGCCTGGCGCAGCGCGGCGATGGCGGTGCGCAATTCCTCGGCCGCCGTCACCGCGCCCTGCGCCACCGTCACCGGCCGCGGCGGCGCGCCGCGCTCGGCCGCGCTCTCTTGCGCTGGCGCGGGCGCGGCCAGCGCCAGCGCGGCGGCGATCCACAGGCAGCGGGCGGGGCGCATCCGCATCAGCGCAGGATCAACGTCTGCCCGGTCATCTCGGGCGGCTGCGGCAGGCCCATCAGGTCCAGCAGCGTCGGCGCAAGGTCGGCCAGCCGCCCCGGCCGCAGCGACACCCCCGCCGGCCCGCCGATCAGCGCCACCGGAACAGGATTGGTGGTATGCGCCGTATGCGGCCCGCCGGTGACCGGGTCGATCATCACCTCGCAATTGCCGTGATCTGCCGTCAGCAGCATCGCGCCCCCCGCCACTTTCAGCGCGGCGACCACCTTGGCCAGCCCCCGGTCCACCGCTTCACAGGCGGCCATCGCGGCCGGCAGGCTGCCGGTATGGCCCACCATGTCTGGGTTGGCATAGTTCACCACGATCAGGTCGAAGCCCTGCTCGATGGCGCCCACGAAATGCTCGGTCACCTCATCGGCCGACATCTCGGGCTGCAGGTCATAGGTGGCGACCTTCGGCGACTTTGCCATGTAGCGATCCTCCCCCGGCTCGGGCACTTCTTTCCCCCCGTTCAGGAAGAAGGTGACATGCGGGTACTTCTCGGTCTCGGCCAGCCGGAACTGCGTCAGCCCCTGTTTCGCCACCCATTCGCCAAGCGTGTTGGCGAGGACCTGCTTGGGGTAGCAGGCGGTCATGAAGGCATTATGCGCGGCGGAATAGTCCACCATCCCCAGCATCCCCGCCCATTCCGGGCGCGGGCCGGTGGCAAAGCCGGCGAACTCCGGCGCGCCGATGGCCATCAGGATCTCGCGCGCCCGGTCGGCGCGGAAGTTCAGGCAGAAGAACCCGTCGCCATCCTTCGCCCCGGCATAGCCGCCGATGACGGTGGGGGCGATGAACTCGTCGGTCTCGCCCCGCGCATAGGCGGCGGCCACCGCGGCGGCGGCGTCCGGCGCGGCCTCGCCCTCGGCCCGCACCATCGCCGCATAGGCCCGCTCCACCCGCTCCCAGCGGTTGTCGCGGTCCATCGCCCAGTAGCGGCCGATGACGGTGGCAACCCGCGCCCCCGCCGGCATCCCCGCCAGCAGGTCCGCCATGAACCCCACGGCCGAAGACGGCGCCACATCGCGCCCGTCGGTGATCGCGTGCAGTGCCACCGGCACGCCAAGTGCCGTCAGGGCGCGGATAGCGGCCAGCACATGCACGATATGCCCATGCACCCCGCCATCCGACACCACGCCCATCAGATGCGCCGTGCCGCCGGTCGCCCGCAGCCGCTCGGCAAAGGCCAGCAGCGCCGGGTTCACCGCAAAGCTGCCATCCTCGATGGCCAGGTCGATCTGCCCCAGATCCATCGCCACCACCCGGCCGGCGCCGATATTGGTGTGGCCGACTTCCGAGTTGCCCATCTGCCCGGTCGGCAGCCCGACGTCGGGGCCATGGGTGATGAGGGTGGAATGCGGGCACCCCGCCATGATCGCATCGAAGGTGGGGGTATCGGCCAGCAGCGGCGCATTGCCCTCGGGCTCGGCCCGCTGGCCCCAGCCGTCGAGAATGCATAGCACAACGGGTTTGGGATGGGTCATCGCGGAGCCTCCTGCCAGGGTCGCGCCCTTGATACGCTGCAGCGCCGCAGGGGGCAACCGGGGCTGCAGAACGCGCAGATTTGCGCCGCCTGATTTGGCGAAGGCCATCGCCTTCGCCACGGCACAACATCTCGGCTCTCCGGACGGGCCCCCGAAGGGCCCGGCCAGCGCCCGCCCCGCCCCCGGCGGGCGCTTCTCGCGCGCCAGGTCAGGCGCTGGCCTCATTCGGTCTTGGGTTGCCAGTGGCTGTTGCAGAACGGTCCCGCAGCGGACGGGGCGAGGCAGTGCCTCGCCTTTTCCCGCCCGAATTACTCCCGGTGATACGGCGCCCCGGCCAGGATCGACGCGGCCCGATACAGCTGCTCCGCCAGCATCACCCGCACCAGCATATGCGGCCAGACCATCTGCCCGAAGGACAGCGCGAAATCCGCACGGCCGCGCAGGGCAGGCGCGATCCCGTCCGCCCCGCCGATGACGAAGGCCACATCCGAACGCCCCGCATCCCGCCAGCCGCCCAGAACGCCCGCAAACTCCGGCGAGGTCATCACCCGTCCACGTTCATCCAGCACCGCCAGCAGCGCCCCCGCAGGCACCGCCCGCGCCAGCAGCTCGGCTTCGGCCTCGCGCCCGCCGCCGCGCTTGTCCTCCACCTCATGCTCCGCCGCCGGGCCAAGGCCAAGGGCCCGCCCGCTGCGGTCGAAGCGCTTCAGATAGTCATCGACAAGCGCGCGCTCGTGGCCGGACCTGATCCGGCCCACCGCGCACAGATGCACCCGCATGTTACGACTGGCGGACGCCGAACTCGGCTGCGTTCGACGGCAGCCACATCTTTTCCAGCTGGTAGAAGTCGCGCACTTCGGGGCGGAACACATGGACGACGACATCGCCCGCGTCGATCAGCACCCAGTCGCCCTGGTCCTTGCCCTCGATCTTGCAGGTCCGCCCGAACTCGATCTTCATGCGGTCCACCAGCTTTTCGGCGATGGCACCGACCTGGCGCGACGAGCGGCCCGAGCAGATCACCATGTGATCGGCCACGGAAGACCGGCCGCGCAGGTCGATCGCCACCACGTCTTCGGCCTTGTCATCGTCGAGGGAAGCCAGAACGCGGTCAAGCAGCACATCGCTCGACACATCTTGGGAGAGGGCGCTCATCGGCGCCGATCCTGCGGCCCCGGCAGTGGCCGCCTGCAGTGAAATAGACAGGACATCGTCCTCCTAGGGTTGCGCGCCGATCCGGCCCCGGCGCAAGGCAATACCTTATAAGTAGCATCGCGGCCCCGAAATCTCAATGGAGCCATTCGCAAGCCTCTTGTGCCGGGCAGAAATGCGCGGATCGGCGCGCTTGGGCCGGGCATCGCGCCGCGCTTCACAGTTGCCTTGCGCCAGATTCAGGGGTATTGACGCAGCCCATGAGAGGCTTCGTCTATTTCGATATCCACGACCGTTCGCGGCTTCCGGGCCGCTTTTTCGGCGTGTCGCATTCGATTCTCGCCCGACTTTGATCCGGCGTCTTTGATCGCCTGCGTGCCCGCACGCCAGCCGATCCCGCGAGAGCCTTGCCCACAAGCATTCCACAAACAGCCGCACGCACCTCGTGCCTTCGCCATTCGTGAGAAGAGACAGCCATGACCACACCCAACCCCGCCGCGCCCAAGACGCTTTATGACAAGATCTGGGATGCCCATGTCGTCGATACCTCCGAGGACGGCACCTGCCTTCTGTATATCGACCGGCATCTGGTGCATGAGGTGACCAGCCCGCAAGCCTTCGAGGGGCTGCGCATGACCGGCCGCACCGTCCGCGCGCCCGACAAGACCATCGCGGTGCCGGACCATAACGTGCCCACCACCGAGGGCCGCGACATCCGCATCGACAATGAGGAATCGCGGATCCAGGTCGATGCGCTCGACAAGAACGCCCGCGACTTCAAGATCAACTACTACCCCGTGTCCGACATCCGCCAGGGCATCGTCCATATCGTCGGCCCCGAACAGGGCTGGACGCTGCCGGGGATGACCGTGGTCTGCGGCGATTCGCACACCGCCACCCACGGCGCCTTCGGCGCGCTGGCCCATGGTATCGGCACGTCCGAGGTGGAGCATGTGCTGGCCACCCAGACGCTGATCCAGAAGAAATCGAAGAACATGAAGGTCGAGATCACCGGCCGCCTGCGTCCCGGTGTCACCGCCAAGGACATCACCCTGTCGGTCATCGGTGAAACCGGCACTGCCGGCGGCACCGGCTATGTCATCGAATATTGTGGCGAGGCGATCCGCGAACTGTCGATGGAAGGCCGCATGACCGTCTGCAACATGGCCATCGAGGGCGGTGCCCGCGCCGGCCTGATCGCGCCAGATGAAAAGACCTTCGCCTATGTCATGGGCCGGCCCCATGCGCCGAAGGGCGCGCAATGGGAGGCTGCGCTGGCCTGGTGGAAGACCCTCTACACCGACGAGGGCGCACATTTCGACAAGGTCGTCACCCTGCGCGGCGAGGACATCGCCCCCGTCGTCACCTGGGGCACCTCGCCCGAGGATGTGCTGCCGATCACCGCTGTGGTCCCCGCGCCCGAAAGCTTCACCGGCGGCAAGGTCGAGGCGGCACAGCGCGCGCTGGACTACATGGGCCTGACCGCCGGGCAGAAGCTGACCGACATCCAGATCGACACGGTGTTCATCGGCTCCTGCACAAACGGCCGGATCGAGGATCTGCGCGCCGCCGCCGCCATCCTGAAGGGCAAGAAGATCGCCGTGAAGCGCGCGATGGTGGTGCCCGGCTCCGGCCTCGTGCGCGCCCAGGCCGAGGAGGAGGGGCTGGCGCAGATCTTCCTCGACGCCGGGTTTGAATGGCGGCTGGCCGGCTGCTCCATGTGCCTTGCGATGAACCCCGACCAGCTGGCCCCGGGCGAGCGCTGCGCGGCCACCTCCAACCGCAACTTCGAGGGCCGCCAGGGCCGCGGCGGGCGCACCCATCTGATGAGCCCGGCGATGGCCGCGGCGGCCGCGATCACCGGCCACCTGACCGATGTGCGCGAGATGATGGCCGAACCGGCCGAAGCAATCTGAACCGAACCGCCGGCGGGGCCTCCGGCAAATCGTATGTATGGGAGCCATATCCTTTCCATACGGTTTCCAGATGCCCGCGCCGCCCTTGTGGGACCAGCAAAAGCCATGGACAAGTTCACCACCCTCACCGGCATCGCGGCGCCTATGCCGCTTGTCAACATCGACACCGACATGATCATCCCCAAGCAGTTCCTGAAGACCATCAAGCGGTCTGGCCTGGGCGTGAACCTGTTCGACGAGATGCGCTACAACCAGGACGGCACCGAGAAGCCGGACTTCGTTCTGAACCAGCCCGCCTATCGCAGCGCCGAGATCATCGTTGCCGGCGACAATTTCGGCTGCGGCTCCTCGCGCGAACATGCGCCCTGGGCCCTCCTGGATTTCGGCATCCGCTGCGTGATCTCGACCTCCTTCGCCGACATCTTCTTCAGCAACTGCTTCAAGAACGGCATCCTGCCCGTCGTGCTGCCCAAGGAAGCCGTGGACGCGCTGATGGACGATGCAAAAAAGGGCGCAAATGCCCGCATCACCGTGGATCTGCCCAGCCAGACCGTCACCGGCTCGGACGGCACCGCCTATCCGTTCGAGGTGGACGCCTTCAAGAAGCACTGCCTTCTCAACGGGTTGGACGACATCGGGCTGACGCTGGAAAAGGTCACAGCCATCGACGGTTTTGAGGCGCGCCAGGCGCAGTCGCGGCCCTGGGTCTGACCCAGGCTCTACGCTTCATGGGTGAAATCAATGGCCGTCCCGCCGGGGCGGCCATTTTTCTGCCCGGATGTTGATGCAACTTCGCACCAGTTCTTCCATCGATTCGCCCGAAGAGTTTCGTCTTTGTGAACGGTGGATTGCAACGCGCCCTGAAACTTGGCAGGATTGAGGCTTAAATGAGGCAGGCCGCCACAATCGTGCGGACATACATTCGGAACAAGAGGCCGGCACCGTACCGTTCTCGTCCGGGTGGAGGGTACAGGGCTTTGATTTCCCGTCTGACAGGCGCCATTGTGCGTGCGATGCTGGTCGTGGTGATGATCGCCACGCCCTCGGTCGTGACGCAATCCGTGACGCAGGACACCGCGGAAGTGGTGGCCCTCGTCGCGCTGTTCGCCGCGGCGCTGACCTTCTTTGAATATGCCTCGACCTATCCCGGACTGGTCGAGTTCCGCGATGCCCCGCCCTTCAACCGCATCCGCTTCCTGTCACTCTTCCTGACGGTGTTCCTGCTGTCGGTGGTCTGCATGGGCCAGGATGATCCGGCGGTGCTGGCCAAGTTGATCTCGTTCCTGGGCAGTCACGTGGCGCATGTGCTTGATTTCCCCTACAGCCCGGTGCGGCTGATGACGCTGATGCTGCCCGAGGGCACCACGGCGGCGCATGTGGACCTGGTGCGCGTCACTGCGGGGCTGGCCTACTTCATCTCGCTGGTCACCCTCGTTGCGTTCATCGTCACGATCCGCGGCTTTGGCTGGCCCTCGGCCGAGGGCACGTTCAACGTCTGGATCAACCTGCCGACCTTCGATCCGACCACGGGCGGCGATGTGGTGGAGCGGCTGAACCGCGATGCGATGGCCAATGTGGCGCTTGGGTTTGCGCTGCCCTTCGTGATCCCCGCCGTGGTCAAATCCGCGGCGATGATGTTCGAGCCGGTGACGCTGGCCTCGGAGCACACCCTGATCTGGACGATGACGACATGGTCCTTCCTGCCTCTGAGCCTGCTGATGCGGGGCATCGCCATGGGGCGTGTCGCCGCGATGATCACCGCCCGGCGCAAGATGCACGCCCAGATGGTCGCCGGATTGCAACCGGCCTGATTGCCGCGCTGCTGGCCCTGGCATCGCCGGCCCTTGCCGCGCCGCTGACCGTTGCCACCTACAATGTGGAGCTGACCCGGGAGGGACCGGGGCTGATGCTGCGCGACCTGCTGACGGGTGAGGACCCGCAGGCCGAGGCCGCCTCCGCGGTGATCGCCGCCGTGGCGCCCGATGTGCTGGTGCTGACCGGGCTCGACTACGACCACGGGCTTGCGGCGCTGTCGGCCCTTGCGGCGCGGGTCGCAGTGCTGGGCGTGGACTATCCGCACCGCTTCGCCCTGCGCCCCAATACTGGCCGGATGACCCCGCTGGACCTTGACGGCGACGGCCGGCTTGGCGGGCCCGGCGATGCGCAGGGCTGGGGGCGGTTTGCGGGCGAGGGCGGGATGGCGATCCTGTCGCGGCTGCCGCTGGAGACCGCGGCGGTGCAGGACTATTCGGCGTTCCTCTGGGCCGATCTGCCGGGCGCTTTGCTGCCGCCGGGCATGAGCACCGAGGCGAAAGCGGTCCAGCGCCTGTCCACCACCGGGCATTGGGCGGTGCCGGTGATCTTGCCGGGCGGGGGGCGGCTGACGCTGCTGGTCTGGCACGCCACGCCCCCGGTCTTCGACGGCCCCGACGATCGCAACGGCCGCCGCAACCATGACGAGGCCGCGTTCTGGACGGCGCTGCTGGACGGGCGGCTGCCTTTTACGGCGCCCGCCCCGCCCTTCGTGCTGCTGGGGGACAGCAACCTCGACCCCGCCGATGGCGAGGGCCGGCCCGAGGCAATCCGCGCGCTGCTGGCCGATCCGCGGCTGCAGGACCCCGCGCCCCGGTCGGACGGCGGGGTGGAGGCGGCGGGGCAGGGCGGCGTCAATGCCGGGCAGCTTGGCGATCCGGCGCTTGACACCGCCGACTGGCCGGACGAGCCGGGCCGGCCGGGCAACATGCGGGTGGATCTGGTGCTGCCTTCCGCCGATCTGCGGGTGCTGGAGGCGGGCGTGTTCTGGCCGCCCATCGGCGCGCCGCTGGCGGAGGAGGCCCGCGCCGCCTCGCGCCACCGCCTGGTATGGGTGCGGCTGGAGCTGCCTTAAGGCCGGGGCGCCGCCGCCCGCCGCAGCCGGTCATTGATCGCGCGGCCCAATCCACGCTCGGGCACCGGCGCCACGGCGATGCGGCCGTCCGGTCCGGCCAGCGCATCCGCCTCGCGCAGCAGGTGGAACAGGTTCGCCGCCGCCTCGACCAGATCGCCGGTCTCCGACAGGGTCAGCGCCGCCCCCTCGCAGGGCCCGAAACCGATCCAGACTTCGCTCGGCTCCGGTGCTGTCACCCCCAGCCGCAGCGCCGCGCCGGGGGCGTAATGCGAGGCAAGCTGTCCGGGCGCCGAGGGCTTGGCCGCATCGCCGCCGGTCGCCAGAGGCGCGCCAAGGCACGCCTCCAAAGCCTCCACCGGCAACCCACCGGGGCGCAGCAGGACGGGCGCGCCCTCGAGCCCGACGATGGTGCTCTCCACCCCCACCGCGCAGTCGCCGCCATCGACCAACGCCGCAATCCGCCCCGCCAGCCCCGCCATCACATGCGCCGCCCGGGTCGGGCTGACCTTGCCCGAGGGGTTGGCCGAGGGCGCGGCCAGCGGCCCGCCAAATGCGCGCAGCAGGGCCTGCGCCAGCGGATGCGCCGGCACCCGCACCGCGACTGTCCCGAGCCCCGCCGTCACCAGCGGCGACAGGCCCGAGCCCTCGCGCAGCGGCAGCACCAAGGTCAGCGGCCCCGGCCAGAACGCCGCCGACAGCCGCTCTGCCGCCTCCCCCACCTCGGCAAACACCCGCGCCGCCGCAAGATCCGGCACATGCACGATCAGCGGGTTGAACTGCGGCCGCCCCTTCGCCGCAAAGATCCGCGCGCAGGCGATGTCCGACCGCGCATCGCCGCCAAGCCCGTAGACCGTCTCGGTCGGGAAGGCGACAAGCTCGCCTGCCGCCAGCAGCGTGGCGGCGTCGGTCAGCCCCTCGGGCGTGGCGGGCAAAAGGCGGGTGTGCTGCGGCATCGGTTCCGTTATGACGTAGCGTAAGGGTTGAGGCGGCCGAGCCGTGCTTTAGGTTTCGGCCGCGTAGAGGGTCACATACGCGCCGCGCCGGGTCTTGCCAAGGCGAGCGGTTGTCCAGGGAGAGAGACATGCCTTACCGGTCCCCCGTCGGAGAGTTCCGTTTCATCCTGGACCGCGTGGTGCCGCTGGCCCCCGTCGCCGCCACCGAACGCTTCGCCGAGGCGACCGGCGACACGGTGGACGCGATCCTGACCGAGGCTGGCCGCATGTGCGACGAGGTTCTGGCGCCGCTGCAGCGCGCCGGTGACCTGCACCCGGCGCGGCTGGAGAATGGCGTGCTGCGCTCCTCCCCCGGCTTTGCCGAGGGCTATCAGGCGATTGCCGAGGGCGGCTGGGTCGGCCTCGCCGGGCCACAGGAGTTCGGCGGCATGGGCCTGCCGCAGGCGTTGAACATGGCGGTGAACGACATGATGTCGGGCGCCTGCCTTGCACTGCAGCTGAACCCGCTGCTGACGCAGGGCCAGATCGAGGCGCTGGAGCATCATGCCAGCGAGGAGCTGAAGGCGCTGTACCTGCCCAAGCTGATCTCGGGCGAATGGTCGGGCACGATGAACCTGACCGAGCCGCAGGCCGGGTCCGACGTCGGGGCGGTGCGCAGCAAGGCCGAACCCAATGGCGATGGCACCTACGCGGTGACCGGGACGAAGATCTTCATCAGTTGGGGCGACAGCGACGTGACCGCGAATGTCTGCCATCTGGTGCTGGCGCGGCTGCCCGATGCCGCCCCGGGCACGCGGGGCATCAGCCTGTTCATGGTGCCGAAGTATCTCCCCGATGCGGATGGCAACCCCGGCGCGCGTAACGACCTGAAGGTCGTCAGCCTCGAGCACAAGATGGGCCTGCACGGCTCGCCGACCTGCGTGATGGCCTTCGAGGGCGCGACCGGCTGGCTGGTCGGCGGCGAGGCGAAGGGCATGGCGGCGATGTTCACGATGATGAACAACGCCCGGCTGGCGGTGGGTGTGCAGGGGATCGGGGTCGCCGAGGCGGCCTATCAGAAGGCGCTGGACTATGCGCAGGACCGCAAGCAGATGGGCGCGATCATCGACCACGCCGATGTGCGGCGGATGCTGGCGGGCATGAAGGCCGACATCTTCGCCGCGCGGGCGATCGCGCTGGCCTGCGCCGTGGCGCTGGACATGGGCCGCGCGACGGGCGAGCCGGAATGGCAGGCCCGCGCCGCGCTGCTGACCCCGATTGCCAAGGCCTTCGGCACCGATGTCGGCATGGCCGTGTCGGAAACCGGAGTGCAGGTGCATGGCGGCATGGGCTTTGTCGAGGAAACCGGCGCCGCGCAATTCTATCGCGATGTGCGGGTGACCGCGATCTACGAGGGCACCAACGGCATCCAGGCGATGGACCTTGTCGGCCGCAAGATGATGGACGGCGGCGAGGCGGCGTTCCGGCTGCTGCAAGAGGTCGAGGATGCGGCCAACGCGGCCCGCGCCCGACCCGGCCTGGCTGATCTGGCCGAGCATGTGTGGACGGCGGCGGAAACGCTGCGCGAGGCCACCGAATGGCTGGTGCGGCAGGAGCCGCAGGACCGCTTCGCCGGCGCCGTGCCCTATCTGCGCGCCTTCGCGCGGGTGCTTGGCGGGCACTTCCACCTGAAGGCCGCCATGGCCGAGGCCGAGGCCGGCCCGCGCACCGCGCTGGCGCGGATCTACCTCACCCGGCTGCTGCCGCAGTTCGCCGCCGCGCTGGATGAGGCGAAGCAGGGCGCCGCCGGCCTCTATGCGCTGTCGGCCGAGGATCTGGCGGCGTGATCGCCGCCCCCGGCATCCGCTACCCCTGGGAGACACCGCCCGAGCCCGGGCAGGCCATAGAGGTAGCGGAGGGGGTGCTGTGGCTGCGGCTGCCGCTGCCGATGCGGCTCGACCATGTCAATTGCTATGCACTGGATGAGGACGATGGCTGGACGGTGGTGGACACCGGCTTCGACACCGCCCGCAGCCGGGCGGAGTGGGAAGCTATCTTGTCCGGTCCGCTGGCTGGTCGCCCGGTGCGGCGGCTGATCGCCACGCATTACCACCCCGACCATATCGGCCTTGCCGGCTGGTTCCAGGCCCGCGGGGCCGAGCTGGTCACCACCCGCACCAGCTGGCTGATGGCGCGGATGATGGTGCTGGACGAACAGGCGCTGCCCTTGCCCGAGACGGTGGAGTTCTGGCGCGGCGCGGGCATGGAGCCGGACCTGCTGGCGAAGCGCGCGGCAGAGCGGCCCTTCAACTTCTGCGACGTGGTGCACCCGCTGCCGCTTGGCTACCGGCGCATCCGCGACGGGGGCACCCTCCGCATCGGCGGGCGCAGCTGGATCATCCGCTGCGGCGATGGCCACGCGCCCGAGCACGCGACCTTCTGGAGCCTCGATGACGATCTGGTGCTGGGGGGCGATCAGCTGCTGCCCTCGATCTCGGCCAACCTTGGCGTCTATGCGACCGAACCGCTGGCCGATCCGGTTGCCGAGTGGATGGCCTCCTGCGCGCAGCTGGCCACCCATGCCGAGGAACGGCATCTGGTGCTGCCCGGCCACAAGCTGCCCTTCACCGGGCTGCCGCTGCGCCTGCGACAGATGGTCGAGAACCACGAGGGCGCGCTGGACCGGCTGATGGCGCATCTGGAGGTGCCGCGCACCGCTGCCGGCTGCTTCCTGCCGCTGTTCAAGCGCGAGATCGGCGGGGCCGAACATGGCATGGCGCTGGTCGAGGCGGTGGCGCATCTCAACTATCTGCTGCACAAGGGCGCCGTCACCCGCAGCCTTGGCGAGGATGGCGTATGGTGGTGGCGGCGGGCAGGCGGCTGACCGCCTCCGGGCAGGCAGATCACAGTTCGGAAAGCTGACTCTCGCCGGGGCTTGCAGGGCGTGACAGCCCTCGGTGAATCGGGTATCTGATCCGCAGGAAACAGTTTTCAGGGAGTGCAGACATGGCCGAACACAAGCCGGGAAGCATGGACACCACGGTTCAGGAAAAAACCTTCGCGGGCTTCATCCGCTTCTCGATGTGGGGTGCTGGCCTGTCGATCGGTTTTCTGGTCTTCCTCGCCCTCACCAATTCCTGATCGCGCCCGCGATCGTCACCTCGTGATCGCCCCCGCGATCGTCACCTGACGGGATCTTCATGCGCAGCGCTTTTGTCGCCTTCGCCATTCCGCTGGCCCTTGCCGCCTGCGCAGAACCCAAATGGGCCCCCGATGCCGATGTGCAGCGCGCCGCCTATGTCAGCCCGGAACCGCCCTCGATCACGCTTTACACCGCGATCCGCAATTCCAACGGCGAGGGCGGGCACTCGGCGATCCTGGTCAATTCGGGGCAGCGGGTGATGTTCGACCCTGCCGGCACCTGGTGGCATACCAACACCGCCGAGCGCAACGACGTCATCTTCGGGATGACGCCGACGATGCTGGACTTCTACATCGATTACCATGCGCGCGAGACCTATCACGTGGTCGAGCAGAAGATCTATGTCTCGCCCGAGGTTGCGGCCCTGGCCATGGCCAAGGTGCAGGCCAATGGCGCGGTGCCCAAGGCGATGTGCGGCGCCAATGTCAGCAACATCCTGAACGACCTGCCGGGCTTCCAGAGCATTCCGCAGACCTTCTACCCCGCCAAGATCATGCGCGCCTTCGAGAAGCTGCCGAACGTGCAGACCCGCAAGATCTATGACGACGATTCCGACGACAATACCGAGCTGCTGGCCGCGCAGGCGCGCGCTGCCGCCGCCATGGCCATCAACTAGTCAGCCCAGCAGCCAGAGCGCGCCGTAAAGCGTGACGGCGCCGCCAAGGATCGACCACAGCGCGTTGCGCGTCAGAAGACCGACCGCCACGGTGGCACAGGCGGCCAGCAGCCGCGCCGGGTCCGTCTCGCCACCGGTCGCGGCGGGCCAGACGACGGCGGGGGCGACCAGGGCGGGCAGCACTGCGACGGGCGTATAGCGCAGGTGGCGCAGCACCCATTCCGGCATCGGCCGGCCACCGATCATCCCCAGGAACGAGAAGCGCAGCACGAAGGTGCCGACGCCCAGCAAGATGATCACCACCCAGGTTTCGACCGTGTTCATAGCCCTGCGCTCCGCCGTGCCTGCCAAAGTTCGGTTTGCGCGCCCGCCGCCATCGCCACCAGCCCGGCAACCAGCAGCCCGGTATTGTGCGGCATCCAGGCCAGCAGCAGCGCCACGGTGACCGATACCAGCGCCGCAACCACATGCGCCAGTGTGCGCAGCATCGGCGCCACCATCGCCAGAAAGGTGATCGGCACCGCGAAATCCAGCGCCATCGCGGGGGGGATCGCCTCACCCATGGTCGCGCCGATCAGCGTCGTGCCATACCAAAGCGGGCAGACGACCAGCGAGATGCCAAAGAAATATGCCACCTTCTCGGCCATGCTCTGCGCGGGTCGCCGGTCATATTCCTGCGCTGCGAGCGCATAGCACTGGTCCACCAGCGTGTAGGCGATCAGCGCCCGCTGCCAGACCGGAGCCTTGCCCAGGTGCGGGGTCAGCGCCGCCGAATACATCGCCATCCGCAGGTTCACCGCCAGCGCGGTGGCCAACACCACCACGGCGGGGGCGTTGTCGGCCATCATCTGCACCGCGGCAAATTGCGAGGCGCCGGCGATCACCAGCACCGACATCGCCATGGTCTCGGCAAGGTTGAGCCCCGCCTCGGTGGCGACGACGCCGAACAGCAGCCCGAAGGGGATGATGACCAGAACGAAGGGCAATCCTTCGCGGAAGCCGCGCCAGAAGGCGGATCGAGAGGGGGAGGCGGTCATGCGAAGCTTTAGGCCTGGAAAGACCCGGGCGCGGATGGGCCCGGATGCGGGAAGGTCTGGACGGGTGGTGGCCCAAGTCATAGGCATGGGCAACGGGCGGCTGCAAGGGGCGATCTGGCGGTGACGGGCAGCGAGAGGGAGGGGGCGACCTTGGCAAGCGTGGCGGGCCTGGTGCTTGCGGGCGGGCGATCCTCGCGCATGGGCCAGGACAAGGCATTGCTGGCGCTGGCGGGCCGCCCGCTGATCGCACATGTGCTGGACCGGCTGGCGCCGCAGGTGGGCCGCGTTGCGGTGTCATGGAACGGCGCGCCCGCCGCGCTGGGGCATCTGGGACTGCCGCTTCTGCAAGACAGTGCGCCAGACAGGCCGGGGCCGCTGGCAGGGGTGCTGGCGGGGCTTGACTGGGCGGCGGGTCTTGGCGCGGACTGGCTGGCGACGGTGCCGGTGGATACGCCCTTCCTGCCCCGTGACCTCGTGGCCCGGCTCGTCGCCGCTGCGGTGCCGGGTGGCGGGCCGGTGCTGGCCGCGAGCGAGAGTGGACTGCATCCCACAGCCGCGATCTGGCCGGTGCGGCTGCGCGAGAATCTGCGGCTAGCGCTGGACCGGGGCCAGCGGCGGGTGGCAGGTTGGGCGCTGGATCAGGGGGCGGTGACGGTGGAGTTCGCCTCGGACGGCGCCGACCCCTTCGTGAACCTCAACACACCCGTCGACCTTGCCGCCGCCGAGGCGCTGCTGCGCGGGGGCAGGGGATGACATACGAGGTGTGCCACGGCTTCGATCCCGCCCGAAGGGCCGAGGCGGCGGCGCTCTACTGGCAGGCCTTCGGTGGCAAGCTGGGTCGGGTGATGGGGCCCGAGGCGCGGGCGCTGGCCTATGTCGCGCAGGTGATGCGACCGGACCATGCCTTTGCCGCGCTCGCCGCCGATGGCACGGTGATCGGCATCGCCGGGTTCCGCTCGCCGTATGGCAGCTTCGTCGGCGGGGGCCCGGCCGACCTGCGCGGCGCCTATGGCCGGGCGGGGGGTACGGTCCGCGCCGGGCTGCTGGCGCTGATGACCCGCGACATCGACAACGAGCGCTTCCTGGTGGACGGGATCTGCGTGCGCGCCGACCGGCGCGGGCAGGGCATCGGCCGGGCGCTGCTGGATGCGCTTTGTGCCGAGGGCCGCGCGCGCGGTTATGCGCAGGTGCGGCTGGACGTGGTGGGCGAGAACATCCGCGCCCGGGCGCTTTATGAACGCGCCGGCTTTGCCGCGGCCGGCCTGTCGCACAGCCGCCTCACCGGGCTGCTGTTCGGGTTCGAGACGGTGACGATGATGGTGCGGGCGCTGTAGCGGTCAGTCGAAGGTGCCGGTCACCCGCCCCAGCAGCATGAAGGCGCGGGCGGTGCGGGTCTCGGCGAACTCGGCCACCTCCTGGTCGGTGCAGTTCTTCTCGAACTCCTGGAAGGTGCGGTCGAACTGGCGCAGGAAATGGTGGGCCGCATCGCGGAAGATGGTGTCCTGCCGCATCCGCCCCGCCGTCAGCGCCAGGCTCGATCGGTCGCGCACCCCGCCAAGCGCCGCGATGCCCTTGCCGCGCTCGCCCGCCGCAAAGCGCCGCCAGACCTCGGGCTTGGCGCGGTCGGGGCGCAGGTCGTCCATGTAGATGCCATCCTGCGCCAGCAGCGTCAGCACATCCTGCGCGGCGCGGATCAGCTTGGCCATGGTGCGGTCTTCCAGCGCCCGGCGCAGGGCGCGAAAGCCGTCGCGGTCCTCGGGCGAATCCGGGAAGTTCAGCGCCTGGATGAAATCGGCCACCGAGACCGGGGCGCGCATGTCCTCGGCGGGGGTGCCAAGCGCCAGCCCCGGCTGGTCCTCGCCCGGCGGCGCGGCGCGGGGGGCGGCCAGCGCCGCCTTGCGGTCGGCCGAGGGCTGGCTGGCGGCGCTGTCACGGCGCGAGGTGAAGGTGGCGATGGCGGTTTCGGTCTGGCGCTGCGCGGCCGCGATCTCGTCGAGCTTCTTCTCGACCGAGGGTTTCATGCCAAGCGCGGTGGTCTGCGCCTGCTGCATCCAGGCGCTGCGCATCGCGTCGATGGCACCCTGCAGCCGCTGCGCCTCGGCCCGCATCTCGCGCGCGGTGCGGGCGGTGACGGCGGCGACCCAGATCAGCGCCACCGGCAGGCAAATCGCCACCAGTGTCATGGTCAGCCCAAGCGCGTTGTCGGCCCCCGCGCCGTCGGTCATCAGGTAGAACGCGGCGACCAGCCCCAGCCAGCACAGGGTCAGCGCCACCGCGATCACCTCGGTGGCCGAAATGCGGGCGGGCTCGGAGGCGCCGGTCAGGCCTTGGCCGATGGGGCGCTCCTCCTGCTGCTCCGTCATGGCACCCCGCCCCTCGCCCTACACGAACCGGATGCTGACGATCTCGTAGCTTTTCTCGCCGCCGGGGGTGCGGACCTCGACGCTGTCGCCCTCGTCCTTGCCGATCAGCGCGCGCGCCAGCGGCGAGCGGATGTTCAGCAAGCCGCGCTCGATATCCGCCTCGGGCTCGCCCACGATCTGGTAGGTGCGCTCTTCCTCGGTATCTTCGTCGATCAGGGTGACGGTTGCGCCGAACTTGATGGTGCCGGACAGGCGAGACGGGTCGATCACCTCGGCGCGGCCGAGGATCGATTCCAGTTCTTTCACCCGGCCTTCGACGAAGCTCTGCTTCTCGCGCGCAGCATGGTATTCGGCGTTCTCCGACAGGTCGCCATGCTCGCGCGCCTCGGCGATGGCCTTGATCACGGCGGGGCGTTCCACCGACTTCAAGGTCCGCAGTTCGGTGTCTAGCGCGTCGAACCCCGCGCGGGTCATCGGTATCTTTTCCATGGCACTCTTGTAAGTCAAAAACACCGCTTGCCCCGTCTGGGGCCGCGGTGCCGTTCCTCGGTCGCGTTTGATGCAACTGACCCCGGAACCGACGCGAATGCAAGGGCCTTGCGGGCCGCCGCGGTGGTTCCGCGCGCCCCGGCCGGGCTTTCTTGCCGCTGCCCGTGATGCCGCGTCACGATTGCACCCTGCCTTTGGGTAAGCTAACCCTTGCCGGGATGTGAAAATGCCAGCACGCGCGAGCCGGAGGAGACAGGGATGACCGGGATCGAACGGGAATCGATGGAATATGACGTGGTGATCGTGGGGGCGGGCCCGGCGGGCCTGTCTGCAGCGATCCGCCTGAAACAGCTGGATGCCGACCTGTCGGTCGTCGTGCTGGAAAAGGGCTCCGAGGTGGGGGCGCATATCCTGTCGGGCGCGGTGCTGGACCCCTCGGGCCTCGACGCGCTGCTGCCCGACTGGCGCGACATGGGCGCGCCGATTACCGTGCCGGTGCAGGAAGACAACTTCTACGTGCTGGGGCCGGCTGGGCAGATCCGGGTGCCGAACTGGCCGATGCCGCCCTTGATGTCGAACCACGGCAACTACATCGTGAGCATGGGCAATGTCTGCCGCTGGATGGCGGGCGTGGCCGAGGGGTTGGGGGTCGAGATCTTCCCGGGCATGGCTGCGTCGGAACTGGTCTGGGGCGAGGATGGCGCGGTGAAGGGCGTCGTCGCCGGCGAGTTCGGCAAGAACCCCGATGGCAGCATCGGCGAAGGCTACGAGCCGGGGATGGAGCTGCTTGGCAAATACGTCTTCCTGGGCGAGGGCGTGCGCGGCAGCCTGGCCAAGGAAGTCATGGCCAAGTTCGAGCTGTCCAAGGGCAAGTGCCCGCAGAAGTTCGGGCTCGGCATGAAGGAGATCTGGGAGATCGACCCGGCCAAGCACAAGCCGGGCACCGTCACCCACACCATGGGCTGGCCGCTTGGCAGCAATGCGGGCGGCGGGTCGTTCATCTACCACATGGACAACAACCAGGTTCTGGTCGGCTTCGTCGTCCACCTGAACTACGAGAACCCCTACCTTTATCCCTACATGGAGTTCCAGCAGTTCAAGCACCATCCGATGGTGGTTGGCCTGTTGGAGGGCGGCAAGCGCGTGGCCTACGGGGCGCGGGCGATTTCCGAGGGCGGCTGGCAGTCGATACCGAAGGTGGTGTTCCCGGGCGGGGCGCTGCTGGGATGCTCGGCCGGGCTGGTCAACGTGCCGCGCATCAAGGGCAACCACAACGCCATGCTCTCGGGCAAGGCCGCGGCAGAGGCGGCGTTTGAGGCCATTGGCGCGGGCCGGCAGGGCGATGAGCTGACGGCCTATGAGACCGACCTGCGCAGCGGGCCGGTGGCGAAGGACCTCAAGAAGGTGCGCAACGTCAAGCCGTTCTGGTCCAAGTACGGGCTGGGGGCGAGCCTCACCCTTGGCGGGCTCGACATGTGGTTCGCCTCGATCTTCGGCGGCACCCTGTTCGGCACCCTGCGCCACGGCAAGTCGGATGCGGCGGCGACGGGCGAGGCGGCGAAGTTCAAGCCGATCGACTACCCGCGCCCCGATGGCAAGCTGTCCTTCGACCGGCTGACCAACGTCGCCTTTTCGGCCACCAACCACGAGGAAAGCCAGCCCTGCCACCTGCGGCTGCGCGACCCTTCGATCCCGATCGCGGTGAACCTGCCCAAATATGCCGAACCCGCGCAACGCTATTGCCCGGCCGGCGTCTATGAGGTGCTGACGGACGAGGCGGGCAACCCGCGCTTCCAGATCAACTTCCAGAACTGCGTGCATTGCAAGACCTGCGACATCAAGGACCCCAGCCAGAACATCGTCTGGGTCACGCCGCAGGGTGGGGACGGGCCGAACTACCCCAACATGTGACAATCGCGTGTGATCGGCGGCGGCAAGCCCCCTGGCCCGCAGCCGCCGATTGCCAAGCCCGGGCTTGCAGCCTACCTTCGGCAGACCTTCCAGAAGGAATTGCCGCGTGATCCGTTTTCGTCGCCTTGCGCTGATCGCCTCTGCCTCCGCCCTTGCGCTGAGCCTTGCCACGGCCCTGCGCGCCGAGGGCGAGGTCGCCGCCGGCCCCTATCTGGCTGCCCGCGTCGCCAGCGCGCATAACGACTACCGCGAGGCAGCCAGCTACTACACCCAGGCCCTGGCCCGCGATCCGACGAACCCGCTGCTTCTGGAAAGCGCAATCCTGTCGCAGATCGGGCTGGGGCAGATCGACCGCGCGGTTCCGGTGGCCACCGCCCTGCTTGCCGGCGGGCGCGAAAGCCAGATCGCCGATCTGGTGCTGCTGGTCGATCTGGCCAAGCGCGGCGAGTTCGAGCCGGCGCTGGAGCGGCTGGAGACCGGCACCACGGTCGGCCCGCTAGTCGAGGGATTGTTCCGGGCCTGGGCCGAGCTTGGCCGCGGGCGGATGTCCGAGGCGCAGATGGCCTTCGACGAGGTCGCTGCGGTGCAGGGGCTGGAGCTGTTCGGGCTCTATCACAAGGCGCTGGCGCTGGCTTCGGTCGGGGATTTCGAGGGCGCCGATGCGATCTTGTCGGGCGATGCCGCAGGCCCGCTGCGGCTGACCCGCCGCGGCGTGATCGCCCATGCCGAGGTGCTGAGCCAGCTGGAGCGCAACGCAGCCGCCATCGAGCTGATCGACGAGACCTTCGGCGACGAGCCCGACCCGACGCTGGAGGCGATGCGGGCGCGGCTGGAGGCGGGCGAGATGCTGCCCTTCGCCACCGTGACCACCCCGGCCGACGGCATGGCCGAGATGTTCCACTCGCTCGCCGGCGCGCTGAGCGGCGAGGCAACCGACGTGTTCACGCTGGTCTATGCCAGGCTCGGCGAATACCTGCGCCCCGATCATGTGGATGCGATCCTGCTGGTGGCCGCGCTTCTGGAAAGCCAGGACCAGTATGATCTGGCGACCATCTCCTACAACCGCATCCCGCGCGAGGACCCGGCCTATCCGGTCGCAGAGCTTGGCAGGGCCGAGGCGCTGATCGCCGCGGACCGCCGCGACGCGGCGATCGAGGCGCTGCAGCAGCTGGCCAAGTCCTATCCCGATCAGGAAGTGATCTGGGCGACCCTCGGCGACGTGCTGCGCCGGGCCGAACGCTTCGAGGAGGCGATCACGGCCTATGACGCCGCCATCGCCCTGTTCGAGACGGAGATCTCGGGCCAATGGCCGGTCTATTACGCCCGTGGCATCTGCCACGAACGCCAGAAGCGCTACGAGTCCGCCGAGGCCGACATGCGCAAGGCGCTGGAACTGCAGCCGGATCAACCGCAGGTGCTCAACTATCTGGGCTATTCCTTCCTCGAGCAGGGCCGCAATTTCGACGAGGCGCTGACGATGATCGAAACAGCCGTCGCTGCCCGGCCCGAGGATGGCTATATCATCGACAGCCTCGGCTGGGGCTATTACCGCCTTGGCCGCTACGAGGAAGCCGTGGCGCCGATGGAGCGCGCGGTGGAGCTGATGCCGGTCGATGCGGTGGTCAACGACCATCTGGGCGACGTCTATTGGGCTGTGGGCCGCAAGCGCGAGGCCGAGTTCCAGTGGAGCCGGGCACTGTCTTTCGCGGATGACAGCAGCGAGGCCGACGCGGGCCGCATCCGCCGCAAGCTGGAGATAGGGCTCGATGCGGTGCTGGCGGCGGAAGGCGCAGCCCCGCTGGCCGTTTCGCAGAATGCCGACTGAAGGCTTCGCGCCCGCCAAGGTCAACCTCGCGCTGCATGTCACCGGGCAACGGGCGGATGGCTATCACCTGCTGGACAGCCTGGTGGTGTTTGCCGATGTGGGCGACCGGCTGACGGTTTCGCCTGCGTCCGAGTTGAGCCTGCGGGTGACAGGCCCGCGCGCCGAGGGCGTGCCGACCGGGCCGGAGAACCTCGTGCTGCGGGCGGCCCGGTTGCTGGACCCATCGCGCGGCGCGCGCCTGACGCTCGACAAGCACCTGCCCGCCGCAGCCGGAATCGGCGGCGGGTCTTCGGATGCCGCCGCGGCGCTGCGGGTTCTGGCGCGGCTGTGGGATCTGCCGCTGCCTGCGGCGGAGGTGACGGCGGTGCTGGGGGCGGATGTGCCGGTCTGCCTCGATCCGCGGCCACGGCGGATGTCGGGGATCGGCGATGTGCTGGCAGAGGTGCCGCCGCTGCCCCCCGCCTGGCTGGTGCTGGTCAATCCGGGCGTGCCGGTGTCAACGCCTGCCGTGTTCCGGGCGCTGACCCGCAAGGATGGCGCGCCGTTGCCGGAGGTGCCGGCTTGCCCAGATGCCGCCACCTTTGCCGCGTTCCTGCTGGGGCTGCGCAATGATCTGGAGCCGCCCGCCCGCGCGCTGCAGCCTCAGGTGAGCGAAGTCCTTGCCGCGCTTCGCGCGCAAACCGACTGCCTGCTGGCGAGGATGTCAGGGTCGGGGGCCACCTGCTTTGGCCTCTTTGCGGCCGAGGCCCCGGCGCGCGGCGCGGCGGCGGCCCTTGCTGCGGCTGCGGCGGGCTGGTGGGTGCAGGCAGCGCGGATGCTGCCCGCGCCGGATCAGGACACCCGCGCCACCACGTAATCGGCCAGATCGGCCAGCATCTCGCGCAGCGGATGCGGCGGCAGGGCATTCAGCGCGGCCTTGGCTTTCGCAGCCCAGTCCAGCGCTTCAACCCGTGTCGCCTGCAGCGTGCCATGCGCCGTCATCAGCGCCAAAGCCTGCTCCAGATCGCCCTCGCGCTGGTCGCCCTTCTCGATCACCCGGACCCAGAAGGCGCGCTCGGCGGCATCGGCCAGCGCCACCGCCTTGATCACCGGCAGCGTCAGCTTGCGTTCACGGAAATCGTCGCCGGTATTCTTGCCGATCACGTCCGACAGCCCGCCGTAATCCAGAAGGTCATCGACGATTTGGAAGGCGATCCCAAGCGCGTCGCCATAGGCGTGCAGGGCCTGAACCTGATCCTCGGGCGCCCCGGCGATCACGCCGCCGACCTCGGTCGCCGCGGAAAACAGCGCTGCGGTCTTGCCGCGGATCACCTGCAGGTAGATGGCCTCATCCGTCGCCAGATCCTGCGCCGCGGTCAGCTGCAGCACCTCGCCTTCTGCGATCACCGCCGATGCATTGGACAGGATGCCCATCACCCGCATCGAGCCGGTTTCCGTCATCAACTGGAAGCTGCGCGCAAACAGATAATCGCCGACCAGGACCGAGGACTTGTTGTCCCACAGCAGGTTGGCTGTCGGCCGCCCGCGCCGCTGGGTGCTTTCGTCCACCACATCGTCATGCAGCAGCGTTGCGGTATGGATGAACTCCACCGTTGCCGCCAGATGCACATGGTAGGGGCCGCCATAGCCGCACATCCGCGCCGCCGCCAGCGTCAGCATCGGGCGCAGGCGCTTGCCGCCCGCCTCGACCAGATGCGCCGTCACCTCGGGGATGCGCGGCGCGTGGCGCGAGGCCATCCGCTCGCGGATCAGCAGGTTCACCCGTTCCATGTCATCGGCCAGGTGGTCGGCCAGACGGTCATGCGGTTTGGTTGCGGCGTCGTCCAAGCTCATCGTTACCCCGTTGACGCTCGACAATTCCCGGCGTCTGCCCTTTAGTCGCGGACCATGAAGGAACTTCTGCGCACCACCGATCCGACGAAGATCGCCTATGCCACCGTCCTGCTTCAGGGCGAGGGTATAGCGGCGTTTCAGATGGACGTCCACATGAGTGTCCTTGAAGGCTCGCTCGGCATCTTGCCGCGGCGGATCATGGTGCGGGACCAGGACCTGTTCCTGGCGCGGGCGGTGCTGGCCGATAACGGGATCGGGACCGAGCTCTAGCATGTTTGCGCCAGACGACCTGACCGATGACGGGTTTCTCGGCGGGCGGCTGCGGGTGCTGCAGCCCCGCAATGGCTACCGCGCCGCCACCGATCCGGTGTTCCTGGCGGCGGCGGTGGCCGCGCATACGGGGCAGTCGGTGCTGGAGCTGGGATGCGGGGCCGGCGTCGCCTCGCTTTGCCTTGGCGCGCGGGTGCCGGGGCTGGTGCAGGCGGGGCTGGAGCTGCAACCGGCCTATGCCGATCTGGCGCGGCGCAACGCCGCACGCAACCGCCTGGCGCTGGAGGTGCTGGAGGGCGACCTGGCAACGATGCCGGCGGCTTTGCGGGCGCGCTGCTTCGACCATGTGATCGCGAACCCCCCCTATTACCCCGCCGGGTGCGGCACCGCAGCTGCCGATCCCGGGCGCGAGACGGCGCAGCGCGAGGCGACACCGCTGGCGGATTGGGTCGCGGCGGGGCTGCGGCGGCTGCATCCGGGCGGCTGGCTGACGATCATCCAAGAGGCGCAGCGCCTGCCCGATCTGCTGGCGGCGCTGCAGGGCGGGGCCGGCAGCATCACCGCGCTGCCGCTGGTGGCGCGGGCCGGGCGCCCGGCGGGGCGGGTGATCGTGCAGGCGCGCAAGGGCGGGCGCGGGCAGTTCACCCTTGCGGCGCCGCTGGTCCTGCATGACGGCGCGGCGCATGACGGCGACCGCGACAACCATTCGGATATGGCGGCGGCGATCCTGCGCAAGGGGGCGGCGCTGGAAATCCGGGCAGGCGGCAGGGCTTCGCTGCGCAGCGATTAGCACTTCGGCAAGAATTGGCGGGCGAGAGTGGTTTTCGCGGGATGTGGCATTACCGCGCGTGACACGACTCGGGTTGTGTGATGGAATTATGACTAGTTCAACAGGAGAAGGAGACGACCATGACTCTCAGTTCGCACCTGACGGAACTTCGCAAGAAGCACCAGCATCTTTCGGATCAGGTGGAAAGCGCACAGCGCAGTCCGGCCACCGATGATCTGATGATCGCCGAGATGAAGAAGAAGAAACTTCGCATCAAGGAAGAAATCAGCCGCCTTTCGCAGGCCTGATCGCACCGGATTCCAATCGCTTAGCAACCGCGCTGGCCCAGGCGGCCAGCGCCGCACCCCCCGCAACAAGCCCCGCCGCCAGCAGCAGCCGCAGGTCCGCCTGCGCTTGACCTGCCAGCACGAGGGCGAGGGTCGACAGCAGCGGCGCCGCGTAGGAGACGGTGCCGAGCACCTGGATATCGCCCTTCTTCACGCCAAGATCCCAGACGTAGAAGGCGAGCCCCACCGGGCCGAGGCCGAGGGCCAGAACCGACAGCCAGCCCATCACGTTTTGCGGCCAGACGGTCGCTTCGGTCAAGACATGCGCCACGGCGGAGAACACCGCCGTGGCGAGACAGAACACGGCGACGGAGGCGGTGGGCACCTCGCCCAGCCTGCGTGACAGCACGGAATAGGCGGCCCAGGTCAAGGCGCAGAGAAACGCGAGGCCATAGCCGGCCAGCGCGCTGACGGTCAGCGTGACACCGCCTTCCAGCAGCCGCCCGCCCACGATTAGCGCCGCGCCGGCAAAGGCGACGGTGGCGCCAAGGATGTGCAGGCCGCTCAGCCGCTCACCCGGCAGCAGGCCCGAGAACAGCACGATCAGCAGCGGCCAGAGATAGGCGATCAGCCCCGCCTCGGCCGCCGGGGCCATGCGCAGCGCCGAGAAATACAGCAGGTGATAGCCGAACAGGCCGGCGGTGCCGAAGGCATAGACCTTCCAGGATACCTGGCGCAGTTGCCCGAACCCGCCGCTGCGCGCTACCCAGACAAGGCCGAGCGCCCCGCCGATGGCGAAGGTCAGCGCGTTCAGCAGCAAGGGCGGCACCGGAGCCGAGCCGACGGTGAACAGCGCCAGCAGCGACCAGAGCAGGATGGCGATAAAGCCGAAGGCGGTGGCGCGGGTGCGGGTCATGGCGGGCTCCGTAAAGGTTGGCGCATCTTCCCCGGTGCGCTGCCGCAAACAAGCCCAGAAATGCGAAGGGCCGGCCCCGAAAGGCCGGCCCCGCAGCGCCCAAAGCGGGCTTAGACGAAGTATTGGCCGCCATTGGCGGTGATCGTCGCCCCGGTGATGAAGCCGGCATCGTCGCTGGCCAGGAACACCACGCAGCGCGCGATTTCCTCGGGCGCGCCGAGGCGGCCGACCGGGATCTGCGCGATGATGCTCTCGCGCACCTTTTCCGGCACCGCCATCACCATTTCCGTGCCGATATAGCCCGGGCAGATCGCGTTGACGGTGATCCCGGCGCGGGCGCCCTCTTGCGCCAGCGCCTTGGTGAAGCCCAGATCGCCGGCCTTGGCCGCCGAATAGTTGGCTTGCCCGGCCTGGCCCTTCTGGCCGTTGATCGACGAGATGTTGATGACGCGGCCGAACTTGCGGTCGCGCATCCCGGTCCAGAGCGGATGGGTCATGTTGAACAGGCCCGACAGGTTGGTGTCCATCACCTCCTGCCACATCTGGCGGGTCATCTTGTGGAACATCGAATCGCGGGTGATGCCGGCATTGTTGACCAGCACATCCACCGGGCCCAGATCGGCCTCGACCCGTGCGATACCCTCGGCGCAGGCGTCGTAATCGGCGACCGACCATTTATAGGCGGCGATCCCGGTTTCCTCGGTGAATTTCGCCGCGGCTTCGTCATTGCCGGCATAGTTTGCCGCGACCTTGTAACCGGCTGCCTGAAGCGCCAGCGAAATGGCGGCGCCGATGCCCCGGGTGCCGCCGGTGACGAGTGCTACTTTGGACATGATTCCTCCCTCATGGAAAATGCGTTGAAACTCTGTTAGCTAAAATGATTTGGGCGCGCAATATTATTGCGCGCCCAAATCACAAAGTTTCACAGCCCTTCAAGGCACATCGCAACGCCCATGCCGCCGCCGATGCACAGCGTGGCAAGGCCCTTCTTGGCCTCGCGGCGCTTCATCTCGAACAGCAGGGTGTTCAGGATGCGCGCGCCCGAAGCGCCGATCGGGTGGCCGATGGCGATGGCACCGCCATTGACGTTGACCACTTCGGGGTTCCAGCCCATGTCCTTGTTCACCGCGCAGGCCTGCGCCGCGAAGGCCTCGTTCGCTTCCACGAGGTCGAGGTCGGTGGCCTTCCAGCCGGCCTTTTCCAGTGCCTTGCGGCTGGCATGGATCGGGCCGACGCCCATGATCGACGGGTCGAGCCCGGCGGTGGCGTAGGAGGCGATGCGGGCCAGCGGGGTCAGGCCCCGACGCTCGGCTTCTTCCTCGGACATCAGGATCACGGCGGCGGCGCCATCGTTGATGCCGCTGGCATTGCCGGCGGTGACGGTGCCATCCTTGGTGAAGGCGGCGCGCAGCTTGGTCATCGAGTCAAGCGTGGCGCCGGCGCGGATGTATTCGTCGGCATCCACCACCGTCTCGCCCTTGCGGGTCTTGATGGTGAAGGCGATGATCTCGTCGGCGAACTTGCCGGCCTTCTGCGCGGCCTCGGCCTTGTTCTGGCTGGCGACGGCGAATTCGTCCTGCATCTCGCGGCTGATCTGCCACTGGTTCGCCACGTTCTCTGCGGTCTGGCCCATGTGATAGCCGTTGAAGGCATCCCAGAGCCCGTCGCGGATCATCGAGTCGATGAAGGACACGTCGCCCATCTTGTAGCCCTGGCGCAGATGCGCGACGTGGGGCGAGAGCGACATATTCTCCTGCCCGCCGGCGGCGACGATGGCGGCATCGCCCAGCATCACATGCTGCGCGCCAAGCGCGACGGCGCGCAGGCCCGAGCCGCAGACCTGGTTGATCGACCAGGCGGCGCTTTCCTTGGGCAGGCCAGCATTGATATGCGCCTGGCGGGCCGGGTTCTGGCCCTGGCCGGCGGTCAGCACCTGGCCGAGGATGGTTTCCGACACGTCGGATTTCTCGATCCCGGCGCGGGCGACCACGGCATCGAGCACGGCTGCGCCGAGCTCATGCGCCGGAGTGGCGGCAAAGGCCCCGTTGAAGCTGCCAACGGCCGTGCGGGCCGCCGAAACGATTACGACATTGGTCATGAGGGTCCTCTCCCTTGGCACAAAAAAGGCGCAGGAGGCCCAGGAAAGCGCCCCCCAGACGCCGTGTCGCAGAATGACCTAAGGAAACCCCGGGTCAAGCGCAATGGCGGGGTTGCCGGTGCAAGCTTGCCATGCGCTGGAAGGCTGCGACAGGTTGGCGCGGGCGCATCAGCCGGCCCGCAGCAGCCGTTGCGGCACCGGGGTGCGCCAGGGCGGCTGGATGGTTGGTGCGCCGAAATAGTAGCCCTGCAGGCAATCGACGCCGATTCCCTGCAGATAGGCCGCATCCTCGGCGGTTTCGACCGACTCGGCGACGGTGAACATGTCGAAATGCCGCGAGATCGACAGCAGCGCCTCGGTCAGCACCTGGTTGTCGGGGTTCTGGGCAATGCCGCGGATGAACTGGCCGTCGATCTTGACGAGGTCGAAGTAGAACTCGCGCAGGTAGCGGAACGAGGTGTGACCGGCGCCGAAATCATCGAGTGCAAAGGAAATGCCCTTGCATTGCTGGTCATGCATGAAGGCGCTGACGAGGTCGGGCAGCAGCATCGCCGAGGATTCGGTGATTTCCAGGATCAACCGCTCTCCCGCCGTCGGGCTGGCGCGCAATCCCTCCGACAGCACCTGCATCCAGTGCGGATAGCCGATGGAACGGGCCGACATGTTGATCGACAGCCGCAGCGAGGGGTTTTCGGCCAGCGCGATCAGGCCCATTTCCAGCGAAAGGCAGTCGATCTTGCGGCCAAGGGCCGAGGTTTCGACGGTTTCGATGAAGTCGACAGCGGGAATCACCCGGCCGGTTGCGTCCAGCACGCGGATCAGCCCTTCATGGAAGGCGATGGCGCCGGGGCGGGCGCCCTGCACCACCGGCTGGAAGGCCAGCACCACATCTTGACGCTCGATCGCGGTGCGCACCATCTCCATGGTGTTGCGGCGCTGCTCGGCCACGGCAAAGTCCAGCGGGCTCTGCAACCCCTCTGGAACATCGAGGGCCGCCATGTCATCGGGTTTGCGCATCGGGCCCTCCGTCACCAAGGGGATTTATCGGGCCGGGCGGGTTAAGATCGGGTGAAGCAATGGACGACACAAGATGTAGCTGGTGCGGGAGCGATCCTCTCTATGTCGCGTATCACGACGAGGATTGGGGCGTGCCCGAGAGGGACGGGCGGGCACTGTGGGAGAAGCTGGTGCTGGACGGGTTCCAGGCCGGGCTGGCCTGGATCACCATCTTGCGCAAGCGCGACGGATTCCGCGAGGCATTCCAAGGGTTTGATCCGGAGGTCATCGCCGGGTGGGGCGAGGAGGACGTCCTGCGGCTGCTGGCAGATCCGGGCATCGTGCGGCATCGGGGCAAGATCGAGGCGACCATCGGCAATGCGCGGGCCTATCTGAAAATCCAGCAGGAACAGGGGTTTGCGCCGTTCCTGTGGGGATTTGTCGGCGGCGCGCCGCTACAGCCGCGCCGCGCGTCGATGGCCGAGATCCCCACAACCTCACCCGAGGCGGAAGCGATGTCCAATGCCTTGAAAAAGGCCGGGTTTCGCTTTTGCGGGCCGACGATTGTCTATGCCTTCATGCAGGCGACGGGGATGGTGAACGACCATGTCGTGACCTGCCGCTGCCATCAGCGGGTTCTAGATCTAGGGGTGGGCTTCCGGCTGGGGTGAGCATGTGGAACCCATGCAGAACCCATGCGCATGTTATGCATACGATTTGCCACACGCCGCCCTACCCCTCATCCGCGATCAGCGCGGCGACCAGCGCCTTGGCCTCTGGCCCGTCCCATTGCGCATCGCCCTGCATCCGGGCGATCTCTCGCCCCTCGGGGTCGAGGATCACGGTGACGGGCAGGCCGAGGACCGCCATCTGCCGGGCGAGCGCCTGCTTGGGGTCGCGCAGCATCGGCAGGTTGGTGATCGCCTCATCCGCGAAGAAGTCCTTGATCGCGGGCACCGGGTTGCGCCCGGTGGCGATGGTGACGACGGCGAAGCGCTCGCCGCCCATGTCTGCCTGCAGCCGGTCGAGCGCCGGCATCTCGGCCCGGCAGGGGGCGCACCAGGTGGCCCAGAAGTTCAGCAGAACGTATTTGCCGCGGTAGTCCGACAGCGGCACCTCGGCGTCCGCTGCATCCACGACCACCACCTCGAGCGGCTCGGACGGAGTATCCGCCAGCACCAGCTTGCGCATGTCGCCCTGCAGCAGGGGCGCGAGGTCGGGGGCCGCGAGCGCGGGATTTGCGCCAAGCGCAAGGGCCGTGTAGAGGACGGCGGAACGGATCAGACGCATTTTGCCTCCTTCGGGGGCCGGGGACAGGACCGACATGACCAACAGCACCAGGGATAACCAGCCCTCCAACCAGATGTGGGGCGGGCGTTTCGCCGCAGGGCCGGACGCGATCATGGAGGCGATCAACGCCTCGATCTCGTTCGACAAGCGGCTTTACGCGCAGGATATCCGCGGCAGCCGGGCCCATGCCGCGATGCTGGCAGCCACGGGCATCGTCACGGATAGCGACGCGGCGGCGATCCGGGAAGGCCTGCTCACGGTCTTGTCAGAGATCGAGGGCGGAGAGTTCCCGTTCCGGGTGGAGCTGGAAGACATCCACATGAACGTGGAGGCGCGGCTGAAGGAGATCATCGGCGAGCCGGCCGGGCGGTTGCACACGGCGCGCAGCCGCAACGACCAGGTGGCGACCGATTTCCGGCTTTGGGTGCGCGCGCAATGCGATGCGGCGGAGCAGGGCCTGCAGGCGCTGATCGGTGCGCTGCTGGGGCAGGCCGAGGCGGGGGCGGCCTGGGTGATGCCGGGTTTCACCCATCTGCAGACCGCGCAGCCGGTGACATGGGGCCATCACATGATGGCCTATGTCGAGATGTTCGGGCGCGACATGGGGCGCTTTGCCGATGCGCGGGCGCGGATGAACGAAAGCCCCTTGGGGGCGGCGGCGCTGGCAGGCACGTCCTTCCCCATCGACCGGCACATGACGGCCGAGGCGCTTGGCTTTGACCGGCCGATGGCCAACAGCCTCGATGCGGTCAGCGACCGGGATTTCGCGCTGGAGTTCCTGGCGGCGTCTTCCATCTGCGCGATGCACCTGAGCCGGTTCGCGGAGGAGCTGGTGATCTGGTCTTCCGCGCAGTTCCGCTTCGTGGCGCTGTCGGACCGGTTCTCGACCGGCTCCTCGATCATGCCGCAGAAGAAGAACCCGGATGCGGCAGAGCTGATCCGCGCCAAGATCGGCCGCATTCTGGGGGCGACGGTGGCGCTGTTCACGGTGATGAAGGGGCTGCCGCTGGCCTATTCCAAGGACATGCAGGAAGACAAGGAACAGGTCTTCGACGCCGCCGATACGCTGATGCTGGCGCTGGCGGCGATGGAGGGGATGGTGCGCGACATGACGGCGCGGGTGGAGAACCTGGAAAAGGCGGCGGCGAGCGGCTTTTCGACGGCGACCGACCTGGCCGACTGGCTGGTGCGCGAGGCGGGGCTGCCGTTCCGCGACGCGCATCACGCAACCGGCGCGCTGGTGGCGCTGGCCGAGGCCAAGGGCTGCGATCTGCCGGAGCTGACGCTGGCCGAGATGCAGTCGGTGAACGGCGCGATCACGCAGGAGGTGTATTCGGTGCTGGGGGTTCACAACTCTGTCGCCAGCCGGCAAAGCTATGGTGGGACCGCGCCGGACCAGGTGCGCGCGCAGGTCGCGCGGTGGCGCGAACGGCTGGGAGAGGCGTGATGAAGCGGATGGTTGTGCTGGCGCTGCTGGCGCTGGCGGGCTGCGGGGCTGATGGGCCGCCGGTGGCTCCGTCGGGCGCCGAGCCGGGGGTGACGGTGAGCGGGACGGTGGCCTTCGGGGTGACCGGGCGGATGTGAGTCCGCGGCACAAGGTTTCTGCACTGAGCCTGACGCGGCGCTGCCTCTGACATAGCTCGGAACGGTCGCCTTGCAGAATTTCGGCGGTATGACGAAATTCTGCTGTGCCCGCCCCCCCGAGGGCGGGCACATTCGTGCCCACCGGGGCGGTCCCATCAGAATTTGGCACCCTTCGGACCAGGCTTCACCCCCCTCGCCCTGCGGCTCGCGCCTTCGGGCGACCGTCGCGGTCGGCTTGCCACTGGCAAGCCGCCTGATCGCGCCGGAAGTGGCCCTACCTTCGAGCGTTCTTCCCCTTGGGCAGCCGATGCATTAGACCGGCCCGGAACCCCCTCGCAGGTGCCCCGGCCATGTCCTTGCTGCGTCTGACCTATCTCGCCCTCGCCATCGCCGGCACGGTGCTGCCGATGCGGCACTATCTGGACTGGCTGGCGGCCAATGGCTGGAGCCTTTCCGGCATGATCGACGCCTGGTTCGTCAATGCCGCCACCACCGGCATGGCCCTGGACCTGCTGATCGCAGCCATTGCGCTGATCGTCTGGGCGCTGGCGGAAACCTGGGTGCGGCGCAACTGGATCGCGCTGCTGGCGCTGCCGGCGACCGTTTGCATCGGGGTCTCCTGCGGCTTGCCGCTTTATCTTTTCCTGCGCAGCGGACGGGTGAGTTGATGGACCATTTCCTGTATCGTTCCGGCATCCTGCATGCCGAGGATGTGCCGATCCCCGAGATCGCCGCTGCGGTGGGCACGCCGTTCTATGTGTACTCCACCGCCACGCTGGAGCGGCATTATCGCCTCTTCACCGAGGCGCTGGACCCGCTGCCGCATCTGGTGTGCTTCGCGGTGAAGTCGAACAGCAATGTCGCGGTGCTGAAGGTGCTGGGGGATCTGGGCGCGGGCATGGATGTCGTCTCGGGCGGGGAATACCTGCGCGCCAGGGCGGCGGGCGTGCCGGGGGAGCGGATCGTGTTCTCGGGCGTCGGCAAGACCCGCGAGGAGATGCGGATGGCGCTGGAGGGCGGCATCCGGCAGTTCAACGTGGAGTCGGAGCCGGAGCTCATGGCGCTGTCCGAGGTTGCCGCGGGGATGGGGCTGAAAGCGCCGATCGCGCTGCGGGTGAACCCGGATGTCGATGCCAAGACCCATGAGAAGATCGCCACCGGCAAGAGCGAGAACAAGTTCGGCATCCCGATTGCCAAGGCGCGCGAGGTCTATGCACTGGCGGGGACGCTGCCGGGGATCGAGGTCTGCGCGGTCGATGTGCATATCGGCAGCCAGCTGACCGATCTGGCGCCCTTCGAGCAGGCTTACCTCAAGGTCGCGGACCTGACCCGGGCGCTGCGCGCCGACGGGCACAACATCCGGCGGCTGGATCTGGGGGGCGGGCTCGGCATTCCCTACACGCGGTCGAACGAGGCGCCGCCGCTGCCGATGGACTATGGCGCGCTGATCAAGCGGACGGTGGGCGATCTGGGGTGCGAGATCGAGATCGAGCCGGGGCGGCTGATCTCGGGCAATGCCGGGCTGCTGGTGTCGGGCGTGATCTATGTGAAGGCGGGCGAGGGGCGGGATTTCCTGATCCTCGACGCCGCGATGAACGATCTGGTGCGCCCGTCGATGTATGGCGCGCATCATGACATCGTGCCGGTGGTGGAGCCGGGCGCGGGCGCGGCGGCACAGCCCTTCGACGTGGTGGGCCCGGTCTGCGAGACGGGGGATACCTTCGCCAAGGCGCGCGAGATGCCGGCGCTGGCGGCGGGGGATCTGGTCGCCTTCCGCTCGGCTGGCGCGTATGGCGCGGTGATGGCCAGCGAGTACAACACCCGGCCGCTGGTGCCCGAGGTGCTGGTGCGCGGGGATCACTTCGCCGTCATAAGGGCGCGGCCGACGTTTGACGAAATCCTCAACCGCGATACCATCCCGGAATGGCTGTGACGCGCAATCCTGCGCATTCGGCCCCGGACGCGGACCGACACCCGGCATGACCGACCCTGACACGATCACCGCCGCAGCGCTGGCGCGCATCGCCCGGCCCCTGCGCCTGACCCGCGCTGCGATGGCAGCCGAGCGGCTGGCGCGCTGCTTCTGGCCGGTGTCAACGCTGCTGCTGGGGATCGCCGCCGCCTTTGCCTTCGGTGTGCAGGACCATCTGCGCCAAGGCGCGCTCTGGGGGCTGGCCCTGGCGCTGGCCCTTGCATTGGTTGCGGCGCTGCTGCTGGGGCTGCGGCGCTTCCGCTGGCCGACCCGGGCCGAGGCGATGGCGCGGCTGGACGGCACCCTGCCCGGGCATCCACTGGCGGCGCTGACCGATGCGCAGGCGCTTGGGGCAGGCGATGCCGCCTCGGCCGCCGTTTGGCGCGCGCATCTGCAGCGGATGGCGGCACGGGCGGCGGCGGCACGGGCGGCGGCGCCCGACCTGCGGCTGGCCTCGCGCGACCGCTTCGGCCTGCGCTACATCGCGCTGACCGGCTTCGTGATGGCGCTGATCTTCGGCGCGCCGGGCCGGGTGGGCGAGGTTGCGGGCATCGCCGCGGGCGGCAGCGCCGCGCAGGCCGCCGCCGGGCCAAGCTGGGAGGGCTGGGTGGAACCCCCCGCCTATACCGGCCGGCCGAGCCTCTACCTCAACGCCATCGAGGCGGCGGCGCTGGATGTGCCCGAGGGCAGCGTCTTCACCTTCCGCTTCTACGGCTCTGCCGGCGCGATTGCGCTGGAGGAAACGGTGTCGGCCGGTGCGGCGCCTGTGCCGGACGCGTCCGGGGAGGGCCCCCGCTCTGCCGAGTTCGCGGCCGTGCAGACCGGCATGGTGCGCATCGACGGGCCCGGCGGGCGCGAGATCGCGGTGACGGTGCTGCCCGACGGCGCGCCGAGCGTGACCTTTGCCGGCGATATCGAGCGGGCGGCGGATGGCGAGATGACCCAGCCGTTCAGCGCGCGCGATGACTTCCAGATCGCCGCCGGGCAGGCCGAGTTCGTGCTGGACCTTGCCAAGGTGGACCGCCGCTTTGGCCTGGCCGCCGAGCCAGAGCCGCGCGAGCCGCATGTACTGGACCTGCCCTTGCCGATTTCCGGCGACCGGGCGGAGTTCACCGAGATGCTGATCGAGAACGCCTCCAAGCACCCCTGGGCGAACCTGCCGGTCAGGTTCTCGCTGACGGTCGAGGACGGGCTCGGCCAGAGCGGGCAAAGCGAGACGCGCGAGTTGCCGCTGCCGGGGCGGCGCTTCTTCGACCCGCTGGCCGCGGCAGTGATCGAGATGCGGCGCGACCTGCTGTGGTCGGCCGAGAACGCGCCGCGCACGCTGCAGGTGCTGCGCACGATCAGCCACCGGCCCGAGGGATTTTTCCGCAACCAGCGCGCCTATCTGATGCTGCGCGTGGCGATGCGGCGGCTGGAGGCGGGGATTGCCTCTGGCCCCTTGGACCCCGCCTTGCGCGACGAACTGGCCGAGGCGCTGTGGGAAATCGCGGTGCTGGTCGAGGATGGCGGGCTGTCGGATGCGCTGGAGCGGATGGAGCGGGCGCAGGAACGGCTGTCGGAAGCGATGCGCAACGGCGCCTCGCCCGAGGAAATCGCCGAGCTGATGGACGAGCTGCGCGAGGCGACCGATGCCTATATCCGCCAGCTGGCGCAGCAGGGCGAACAGCAGCCGGGCGACGAGATGGCGCAGGGCGAGGGCCAGCAGATCACCGGCGACCAGCTGCAGGCGCTGATGGACGAGATCCAGCGGCTGATGGAAGAGGGCCGGATGGCCGAGGCGCAGGAGCTGCTGGAGCAGCTGAACCGCATGATGCAGAACATGCGCGTCACCCAGGGCGAAGGCGGCGAGGGCGACCAGCCCGGCGGGCAGGCGATGCAGGACCTGGCAGAGACGCTGCGCGACCAGCAGGGCCTGTCGGACGAGACCTTCCGCGACCTGCAGGAGCAGTTTAACCCGGGCGGCCAGCCCGGGCAGCCGGGCGAGGGTCAGCAGGGTGAGGGCCAGGAAGGCGAAGGAGAGGGTCAGGGACAAGGCAGCCTGGCCGACCGCCAGCGCGCGCTGCGGGGTGAGCTGGAGCGGCAGCGGGGCGGCTTGCCGGGGCAGGGCACCGAGGGCGGCGAGGCCGCGCGCGGGGCGCTGGACCGGGCCGGGCGCGCCATGGACGAGGCGGAACGCGCGCTGCGCGAGGGCGATACCGGCAGCGCCATCGACCGTCAGGCCGAGGCGATCGAGGAGCTGCGCGAGGGGATGCGCGGGCTTGGCGAGGCGCTTGCCGAACAGCGCGGCGAGCGCCAGCCGGGCCAGCCCGGCCCCGAGGGCGAGGACCGGCAGGCGCAGCAGGGCATGGGCGGCGACCGCGATCCCTTGGGGCGCACCACCGGCCAGTCGGGCCGCAGCGGATCGGACCAGAACATGCTGCAGGGCGAGGATGTCTATCGCCGTGCCCGCGACCTCTTGGACGAGATCCGCCGCCGCGCCGGCGAGCAGGAGCGGCCCGAGATGGAGCTGGATTACCTACGGCGGCTGCTGGACAGGTTCTGAAGCTGGCGTTCAGTCGGCGGCGGTCATCGCCTCGATCCTGGTGGCGACGGTACGGTCCAGCCAGATGCGGCCGCGGTCCACTGCGCCGACATAGCCCGCCAGCGCCGGGGCGGCGGCGGGCATCCGGGCCGAGAGGCCAGGGGCGCCGAGATAGACGGACAGCAGCAGCAGCACCAGCGCCAGCGACAGGCCAAAGCCCAGGCGGAAGCCGCTGCGGCGGCGGCGCAGGGTTTCGGGTGCATCGAGGGCGGCGGCCTCGCGGCCCCGTTCCGATGTGGCGCGCAGGGTGGAGTTGATCTCCTCGATATCCGGCAGCAGCTCGCGCCGGGGCGGGCGGCTGGCGGCGGCGATTTCCGCCTCGAGCTCGGGGTCCTCGCCGCGCAGCGTGGCGCCGCGCTCGGTGGCGCTTGCAGGTTCGGCGGCGGGCTGGACCATCGGCGCCGGGCGCTCGCGGCGGGGCGCGCTGGCCATCAGCGGCAGTTCGGCCTGGGTCTCGAGCCCGGAGGCCTGGCCGCGGCGGACGCGGACCTCGCGCTCGGCCTCTTCGCGCAGCACGTTCAGCACGGCCTCGTCGATGCTGCGCCGGCGCAGCTCGCCCTCGGTGCGGGGCGGCGGCGCTGCGGGGGGCTGCATTGCGGGGGCTTGCGCTGCTGGGGCTTGCGGGCCGAACAGCCCGGCAGCGGCAAGCCCGGCGGCCGGGATTTCTGCCTCGGGTGGCGTGGCGGGGGGCGGAGCGCTGGGGGGCGGGGCGGCGAGGGGCGGGGTGGAGGTCTGATCCTCTGCCCAGTCTTCGTGCTCCCACTCCTCGCCGGGCCAGTCTTCGGGCACCGCCTCGGGCGCCTCGGCCAGTGGCGCGCCGTCGTCGAGCGCCGCGGCGAGGGCCGCTTCGGCCTCGGTGGAAAGCTCGGTTCCGCTGGACAGGTCGAGTTCCGCGGCCAGGTCCGGCCAGGCCGGCTCTGGCAGCTCGGCGGGATCGCCGGCTTCGGGCAGCGGGGCCGCTGCGGGCTCGAAGGGCAGGTCGGGTTCGGGCTGGGGTGCTGGGGCAAGGTCTGCGCCGGCGGGGGGCTGGAACCAGGCATGGCCGCAATTGGAGCATTGCACGTCGCGCCCCGCCGAAGGGATCACCCGGTCATCGACCTCGTACTGTGCCGCGCAGTTGGGGCATGTCAGCCGCATTGATGTTCCTCGACCTGCCCCTGTTTGCCGATGTTGCTGCCTGCCGGCGCCTTTCCGCAAGCACCACTGCTGGCGCCCCTTGCGGCGCGATCAGCCGTTCTGGTCAACGTCTTCAGAGTGTTGTAGCAAGCAAATGGCGGTTATCCAAGCATTTGTCGGCACTTCCGCACGCGGCACCGAGGAGTGGAGAGACCAGTGATCGAGCTTGAGAATGTCAGCTATGGCTATGGCAGCGGCGAGCTGCTGACCGAGATGTCGTTGAAGCTGGCGCCGGGGTCGTTCCATTTCCTGACCGGGCCATCGGGGGCGGGCAAGACCACCTTCCTCAAGCTGCTTTATGCCGAATTGCTGCCCTCGGCCGGGCAGGTCACCGCCTTTGGCCATGAGGTCCGGTCCATGGCCCGCGATGACATTGCGCTGCTGCGGCGGCGGGTGGGGGTGGTGCACCAGGATTGCCAGTTCCTTGACCATCTGTCGCTGGCCGAGAATGTGGCGCTGCCGCTGACGGTGGCGGGGCGTGAGATCGACACGCGCGAGCTGGTGGAGCTGCTGGCCTGGGTCGGGCTCAAGGCGCAGATGGACAGCCTGCCGCCGGCACTGTCGGGGGGCGAGCGGCAGCGGGCGGCGCTGGCGCGGGCGGTGATCGTGGCGCCGGATGTGATCCTGGCCGACGAGCCCACCGGCAACGTGGATTGGGAAATGTCGCTGAAGCTGCTGACCCTGCTGGTGGAGCTGAACCGGATGGGCAAGACCATCGTGATCGCCACCCATGACATGAACCTGATCCGCAGCGCCAAGGCGCAGGTCGCGGCGCGGGTCCTGCGGATCAAGGGCCGGCGGCTGCATCTTGCGGGGGCGGATCTGTGATGCACTATCTTGCCCTTGCCCGCGCCTTCCTCGCCTCGGACCTGCAATCGGACCGGGTGGTGCCGCCCTCGGGCTTTACCGCGCGGCTGACGGTGTTTGCGGCCGCGGCGATGGCCTTCCTGGCGGTCTTTGCGCTGGCGCTGTCCTTTGCGGCGGGGCGGCTGTCGGATCGCTGGTCGGACGCGCTGGCGCAATCGGCCACCATCCGCGTGTCGGCGCCGCCGGACCAGGTGGAGCGGCAGGTGACGGCGGTGATGGCGGTGCTGCAGACGACGCCGGGCATCGCCTCGGCCCGGCAGCTGCCGCCCGAGGAGACGCAGGCGCTGCTGGCGCCCTGGTTCGGGCCGGACCTGCCGGTGGAGACGCTGCCGATCCCGGCGCTGATCGAGCTGGTGGAGGGCGGCGGCGGCTTCGATGCCGAGGGGCTGCGCTTGCGGCTGCAGGCCGAGGCGCCGGGCGCGGTGCTGGACGACCATGACCGCTGGCGCCGGCCGCTGGTGGCGGCGGCGGGGCGGATGAAGCTGCTGGCCGCGGGGTCGCTGCTGCTGATCGGCGCGGCGATGGCGGCGATGATCACGCTGGCGGCGCAGGCGGCGCTGGCGGCGAATGGTCAGGTGATCCGGGTGCTGCGACTGGTGGGCGCGCGCGACGTCTATATCGCGCGCGCCTTCGTGCGGCGGTTCACCCTGCGCGCGGCGGGCGGGGCAGCGGTGGGCGCGGCGCTGGCAATGATCGCCGTGGCGCTGATCCCGGCCAGCGAGGATGCGGGCGGTTTTCTCACCGGGCTCAGCTTCGAGGGGCGCGAATGGGTCTGGCCGCTGCTGCTGCCGCTGATGGCGGCGGGGGTGGCCTTCGCCGCGACGCAGGCGGCGGCGCTTCGGGCGCTGAAGGGGCTGATGTGATGCAGTGGCTGCGGTCCTTGCTGTTCGTGGCGCAGATCTTCCCGATGATGGCGTTGATGGCGCTTTGGTTCGCGCCGCAGGTGCCCTTCCGTCGCGCGGCGGCCTTTGACGCGGTCCATTGCTGGTGCCGATGGGTGCGGTGGAGCGCGCGCTGGATGCTGGGCCTGCACTCGGAAGTGCGGGGCGAGGTGCCCATGGGCGAAGTGCTGATCGCGTCGAAGCATCAGAGCTTCTTCGACATCATCCTGATCGTCAGCGTGGTGCCGCGGCCCAAGTTCATCATGAAGAAGGAACTGCTGCGCGCCCCGATTTTGGGCTGGTTTGCGGTGAAGATCGGCTGCGTGCCGGTGGACCGCGGTAGGCGCGGCCAGGCGGTGGCGCAGATGCTGGCCGATGTGCGCTCGGGCGCGGCAGAGCCGGGGCAGCTGATCATCTACCCGCAGGGCACCCGTGTCGCGCCGGGGGTGCACCTGCCCTACAAGCCCGGCACCGGCATCCTTTATGAACAGCTGGGGCAGCCTTGCGTGCCGGCGGGCACCAATGTCGGCCTGTTCTGGCCGCGCAAGGGTATCTTGCGCAAGCCGGGGCTGGCGGTGGTGGAATTCCTGCCGGTGATCGCGCCGGGTAAGCCGATGTCCAGCTTCATGGCGGAACTGGAAGCTGTCGTGGAAGCGTCATCGGACCGGCTTATGGCCGAGGCGGGATATACGCGGCACTGAAACTGCGCGGCACCGAGGGGCAGCATGGATTTTCTGGGAACGCTGGACGAGCTTCACGCGCGCTATGGCGTGCCGCAGGCGGCCTCGACCACCAAGGTGGCGGAACGGCTGATCGCGGAATACCGGGTCTGGGTGGAGCGCTCGCGCTTCTGCATCCTGTCCACGGTCGGGCCCGAGGGCACCGATGCCAGCCCGCGCGGTGACGATGGGCCGGTGGTGCGCATCCTGGACGACCGGACGCTGGCGCTGCCCGACTGGCGCGGGAATGACCGCATCGACAGCCTGCGCAACATCGTCCGCGACGGGCGGGTGAGCCTGATGTTCATGATCCCCGGCTCGGTCAACGTGATCCGGGTGAACGGCCGGGCACGGGTGACGGCGGATGCTGGGCTGTGCGAGAGCTTTGCCCGAGATGGCCGCGCGCCGCGAACGGTGACGGTGATCGCGCTGCAGGAGGTCTATTTCCAATGCGCGCGGGCCTTGCTGCGGGCGCGGCTCTGGGCCGGGGTGGATGAAAGCGCCGGCCTGCCGACGCCGGGGCAGATGCTGGCGGCGATGACGGCGGGAGAGGTCGGCGGGCCGGCCTATGACGCGGAATGGCCGGGGCGGGCGGCGCGGACGATGTGGTAGGTTGATGCGGGCAGCGTGCGTCCCCATCTGCTGGGGATGGAACGCGCGACCCCTCATCCGCAGCAGGCCCGCCTCGACCGTATCCGCCGCGTGGCGCGGCTGATGGATGCGCGCTATGGCATCCCCGGTACCCGCTTTCGCATCGGGCTGGACGGCCTCATCGGGCTGATCCCGGGGATCGGCGATGGCGTCGGGCTGGCGGTCTCGGGCTGGATGATTGCCGAGGCGGTGCAGGCCGGCGCGCGGCGGCGCACCATCGCGCGGATGGTCGGCAATGCGGCGCTGGACGGGGTCGTGGGTTCGGTGCCGCTGGTCGGCGACCTGTTCGACTTCGCGTTCAAGAGCCACCAGCGCAACGCCGCGCTGCTGGCCGCGGATCTGGAGCGGGTCAGGCCAGTTTCAGCGCGATGATGCCCGAGACGATCAGCGCCACCCCGGCGATGCGCAGCAGCGTCGCCGGCTCGCCGAACAGGGCCATGCCAAGCGTGGCGGTCCCAAGCGCGCCGATGCCGGTCCAGACCGCATAGGCGGTGCCGACGGGCAGCGACTTCATCGCCTGCGCCAGCAGGAAGAAACTCGCCAGCGCGCCGATGATGGTCAGCGTGGTCGGCAGCATCCTGGTGAAGCCGTCGGACCATTTCAGGCCAAGCGCCCAGGCAACTTCCAGCAGGCCGGCGATCAGCACCAGAACCCAGGGGTTCGCGGGCATCAGGCTGCAAGCCCCTTGCTGCCCATGTCGAGGAATTTCTGGCGGCGGTCCTTGATCAGCGCCTCGGGCTTCTTGCCCGACAGCTCTTTCAGCATCGCCTCGATGGCCTTGCCCACCGCGTCGATCGCCTCGCGCGGGCCGCGCTGCGCGCCGCCGACTGGTTCCTTCACGATGCGGTCGATCACGCCCAGCTTCAGCAGGTCCTGCGCCGTCAGCCGCAGCGCCTCGGCGGCTTCGCGCATCTTCTCGGCGTCCTTCCACAGGATGCTGGCGCAGCCTTCGGGCGAGATGACGGAATAGATCGAGTGTTCCAGCATGGCGATGCGATTGGCGGTGGCGAAGGCCACGGCGCCGCCCGATCCGCCCTCGCCGATGATCACGGCGATCAGGGGAGCACCGAGTTCGAGGCACTTCTGCGTGGTGCGGGCGATGGCCTCGGACTGGCCCCGCTCTTCCGCGCCCTTGCCGGGATAGGCCCCGGGCGTGTCCACCAGCGTGATCACTGGCAGGCCGAAGCGGTGCGCCATGTCCATCAGCCGGATCGCCTTGCGATAGCCTTCGGGGCGGGCCATGCCGAAATTGCGCTCGATCCGGCTCTTGGTGTCGTTGCCCTTTTCGTGGCCGATCACCATTACAGGGGTATCGTTGAAGCGGGCGAGGCCGCCCATCACCGAATGGTCATCGGCAAAGTTCCGGTCACCGGCCAGCGGCGTGTACTCGGTGAACAGCGCCTCGATGTAGTCCTTGCAATGCGGGCGGTCGGGATGCCGCGCCACCTGGCATTTGCGCCAGGGGGTCAGGTCCTTGTAGAGGTCGCGCAGCAGCGTGTCGGCCTTGCGGTCGAGCGCGAGGGCCTCCTTCTCCACATCCATCTCTTCATTCTTGCGCGCCAGCGCCCGAAGCTCTTCGGCCTTGCCCTCGATCTCGGCCAGCGGCTTTTCAAATTCGAGATAGTTCATGCGTGCTCTCCGGGTAGCGGGGACGCCCCGTTATATGCCTGCGCCGCCCCGTCTTTGCAACCGCGACACAAGATTGCCGCAGCTGCACACCGAAGTGAGGGAACCAAACGCGGCCCGCGATGTTCGGCGCAAGAGCACCGTGCACAAGGAGCGAGCGATGCGGGCAGGGACATCATCCATTCGGGGCACGGCATCGCTTGTGCTTGGCCTTGGTTTCGGGATCGCAGCGCTGCCAGCGGCAGCGCTGACCCCGGTGCAGGAGGGCGTCTATGCCCGCGGCGGGGTCGAGGCGGAGTATCTGAGCTTCGGCGAGGAGGACACGACCGGCGCCTATCTGGATTTCGACATCGGCATCGCCACCGGCACCGTGTTCGGGCTGCCGGTCGGGATCGAGCTGGGGGCCGAGGGATTTTCCGAGGCGGAGGGCGAGAGCGCCTTCTATGGCGCGGGCACCTTCGATACCGGGTTTGGCGTGGTCGGCCTCGGCGTGCCGCGCTTCGCGCTCGACAAATATGTCTCGACGCCGAGGCTGGGCGGCTTCCGGCTGATCGAGGTGATCGACCTGGGCCTGATCGACGGGCGCGGGGTTTCGGGGCTCTACTACCTCACCTCCAGCGATATTCCCTACGGGATCAGCTATGACCTTGCCGGCGAGAATTTCGGCTTTGGCCTGACCTATCACGAATACGATGACGAGGACGGCACCTCGGTGATCCAGGCGGCGGGCAATGTGCGGGCCGGGCTGCTGGTCTTCGGCGCGGGCGGGGAATATCTCGACAGCCGCGCCGGCGATGCCGAGTTCTACACCGCCAGCGTGGCGCTGGAAGCCGAGCGCTTCGCCCTTGGCGTGCAGCATTCGAGGCTGGAGACGACCATCGACTTCGGCGAGTTGATCACCGACGATTTCAACGAGGCGCTCGACGAGCTTGGTGTCGATGACCTGAGCGTGGAGGGGCAGGCCGAGGCGACAAAGCTGTGGGCGACCTGGCGGCCGCTCCGCCGGCTGGACCTGACCGCCAGCTACATCGCTTTCGACGGCGGCAATGAAGAGCTGTACGGGCTGAACGCCCGTTACAACCTTCTTGGTGCCTTCGTCGAGGCTGGCGCGGTGGACGGCTTCGGCAACGAGCCGCTGTACCAGGCCTCGGTCGGGTTCGAGTTCTGACCCGGCTGCGGGTGATCCCGCAGCCAGTCGGCTCAGCCCGCGATCATCTCGGATTGCCGGACGATCACCTCGGCCTGCTTGATGCTGGCGATATCGACCAGCCGGCCCTTGTAGACGGTGGCGCCTTCGCCGCGGGCCTTGGCGGCCTCCATCGCAGCCAGGATCTCGCGCGCCTCGGCGACGGCTTCGGCCGAGGGGGTGAAGACCTCGTTGGCGATGGCGACCTGCTTGGGGTGGATCGCCCATTTGCCGACCATGCCGAGCGTGGCCGAGCGGCGGGCCTGGGCGCGGAAGCCCTCGTCATCCGAGAAATCGCCGAAGGGGCCGTCGACCGGCAGCACGCCATGGGTGCGGCAGGCGGCGACGATGGCGGCCTGCGCCCAGTGCCAGGGGTCGGACCAGTGCTTTGCCCCTTCATGCAGCATGTAGTAGTTTTCCTGGGTGCCGCCGATGCCGGTGGTCTGCATCCCCATGCTGGCGGCGAAATCGGCGGCGCCAAGGCTCATCGCCTGAAGGCGCGGGCTGGAGGCGGCGATTTCCTCGACATGGGCGATGCCGGCGGCCGATTCGATGATGACCTCGAAGCTGATCGGCTTGGTGCGGCCCTTGGCGCGCTCGATGGCCGTCACCAGCGCGTCCACCGCATAGACATCGGCGGCGCAGCCAACCTTGGGGATCATGATCTGGTCGATCCGGTCGCCGGCCTGTTCGAGGATCTCGACCACGTCGCGGTACCAGAACGGCGTGTCGAGCCCGTTGATGCGGACGCTGAGGTATTTCGTGCCCCAGTCGATGTCGTTGATCGCCTGGATGATGTTGGCGCGGGCCTGAGGCTTGTCGGCCGGCGAAACCGAATCCTCGAGGTCGAGGTTGATGACATCGGCGGCGCCGCTTGCCATCTTCTCGAAGATCGCGGGGCGCGAGCCGGGGCCGAACAGCTGGCAGCGGTTGGGGCGGGCGGGGGCGGCGGGCTGGATGCGGAAGCTCATGCGGGGCCTTTCGCAAGGATGTGTCAAATTGGGCTGCCGCTTGGGTATAATATTGCGCGGGCGCCTTCAACCCGCTTTCGCAGTTGCGGCACGGCTGCCGAAGGAATGCGGCGGCGCGGCGAGGGGCGCCGAAATCTTCGGCAGGGGCGGGCCTTGGCCGCAGAAACTTGCGCCACGGCCGCCGAGACGCGGCGGAATCCCCAAGACATTTCCCATGAGCCAGTTAGGCTTGCCGCAAGCGAACGGATGGAGAGCGCCATGGCGATGATCGAGACCCCCTATCTGCTGTTCCTCGGCGATGCCGCCGACCAGCTTGCCGCGAAGGTCGCACAAGGCATCAAGGACTGGCGCCCGGAATTCGCCGTCGGCCAGTTCCGGATGGAGGGCTGCAAGGCGGATCTGGGCCTGCCGGACATGGACCTTGCCGCGGCGAAGGCCGCCGGCTGCAAGACGCTGGTGGTGGGCGTTGCCAACCGCGGTGGCGTGATCTCGGGCGCCTGGATCAAGGTGCTGGTCGATGCGCTGGCGGAAGGGTTCGATCTCGCCTCGGGCCTGCACAACCTGCTGCGGGATGAGCCGGTGCTGGTCGAGGCCGCGGCGCGGTTCGGGCGCAAGCTGCATGACGTGCGGGTGCCCGAGGTGGACTATCCCATCGCCAATGGCAAGAAGCGGGCGGGCAAGCGGATGCTGGCGGTGGGCACCGATTGCTCGGTCGGCAAGATGTATACGGCGCTGTGTGTGGAAAAGGAGATGCGGGCGCGCGGGATGAAGGCCAGCTTCCGCGCCACCGGGCAGACCGGCATCCTGATCACCGGCGACGGCGTGCCGCTGGATGCGGTGATCGCGGATTTCATGGCCGGGTCGGTCGAGTACCTGACGCCGCCGAACGATCCTGACCATTGGGACCTGATCGAGGGGCAGGGCAGCCTGTTCCATGTCAGCTATTCGGGCGTGACGCTGGCGCTGATCCATGGCGGGCAGCCCGACGCGCTGGTGATCTGCCACGAGCCGACGCGGGCGCATATGCGGGGCCTGCCGGAATATACGCTGCCGACGCTGGAGCAGGTGCGCGATGCGGCGCTGTTGCTGGCGCGGGTGGCGAACCCGGATTGCGTGGCGGTGGGCTATGCGATCAACACCCAGCACATGCCGGAACCCGAGGCGAAGGCCTATCTGGCCGATGTCGAGGCGCGGCTGGGCCTGCCGGCGACCGACCCGTTCCGGTTTGGTGCGGCCAAGCTGGTGGACGCGCTGGCGGCGATCTGAGCGGTTGGTTCGGGCGGGACGAGGCGAGGCACTGCCTCGCTCCCGCCCGCTGCGCGGCCGTTCACCCAGAGCCATCGGCATCAGGAAACCGGGGTAGGCCAGCGCCCGACCTGGCGGGCGAGAAGCGCCCGCCGGGGGCGGGGCGGGCGCTGGCCGGGCCCTTTGGGGCCCGTCCGGTGCAAGATGATACGGCCGTCTGTGGCGAAGGCGATGGCCTTCGCCAAGGTGAGCGGCGCAGGGGTGCCCATTCCGCGGGGTGACAGGGGTTGCGGCTCCCCGCCTTTCGCGGAAGGATCGCGGCCGTCACCACAGGAGACCACCATGCAGATCACCGTCACCCCCGAGACCTTCCGCCTGGCCGAGGTGTTCACCATCAGCCGCGGCAGCCGCACCGAGGCCAAGGTGCTGACGGTGCGGATCACCGATGGCGACCATGCCGGCTGGGGCGAATGCGTGCCCTATGCCCGCTATGCCGAAAGCCTGGAGAGCGTGGCGGACCAGATCGCCAGCCTGCCCGAAACCTTTGACCGCGGTGAGCTGCAGCACCTGCTGCCCGCCGGCGCCGCCCGCAATGCGGTGGATTGCGCGCTGTGGGATCTGGAGGCGAAGCGCGCCGGCAAGCGGGTCTGGGACCTGATGGGCCTTCCCGCGCCGGGGCCGATGGTCACCGCCTATACCCTGTCGCTGGACGAGCCCGACAGGATGCGGGCGCAGGCGGCCAAGAACGCCCATCGCCCGCTGCTGAAGATCAAGCTCGGCACCCCCGATGACATGGCGCGGCTGGCGGCGGTGCGGGCGGGGGCTCCGGGCACGCCTATCATCGTCGATGCCAACGAGGGCTGGACCACCGAAATCTACGCCGACCTTGCGCCGCACCTGATCCGCATGGGCGTCAAGCTGGTCGAACAGCCGCTGCCCGCCGGCGCCGACGAGATGCTGGCCGAGATCGCGCGCCCGCTGCCGGTCTGCGCCGATGAAAGCTGCCATGACCGGCATTCGCTGGCCGAGATCGCCGGCAAGTACGACTTCGTCAACATCAAGCTGGACAAGACTGGTGGGCTGACCGAGGCGCTGGCGCTGCGCGATATGGCGCAGGTCCAGGGTTATGGCGTGATGGTCGGCTGCATGGTCGGGTCCAGCCTGGCGATGGCGCCCGCCGTGCTGCTGGCGCAGGGCGCAGGCTTCACCGATCTTGACGGGCCGCTGCTTCTGGCCGAAGACCGCGAGAATGCGCTGCGCTATGACGACGCCGGGGTTCACCCATCCAGCGCGGCCCTGTGGGGCTGACACCCGCATTTCGGCACAACAAGAGGGACTGACCAATGAGCCGCATCGTCTATGTGAACGGCAGCTACCTGCCCGAGGAAGAGGCGACGATCTCGATCTTCGACCGGGGCTTCCTGATGGCGGATGGCGTCTATGAGGTGACCAGCGTGCTGGACGGCAAGCTGCTGGACTTCGCCGGCCACGCCGCGCGGCTGGAACGGTCGCTGGCCGAGCTGGACATGGCCTGCCCGGTGACGATGGACGAGCTGCTGGCGATCCACCGCGAGCTGCTGGAGAAGAACGCCATCACCGATGGCATGGTCTATCTGCAGATCACCCGCGGCTCGGCCGGTGACCGCGATTTCGCCTTTCCCGATCCGGCGAAAGTCCCGTCCTCGATCGTGCTGTTCACGCAGGCCAAGCCGGGGCTCGCCGACAATCCGGCGGCAAAGACGGGCATCAAGATCATCACCGTGCCCGACATCCGCTGGGGCCGGCGCGACATCAAGACGGTGCAGCTGCTGTACCCGTCGATGGGCAAGATGATGGCCAAGAAGGCCGGGGTCGATGATGCCTGGATGGTCGAGGATGGCTTCGTGACCGAGGGCACCTCGAACAACGCCTATATCGTCAAGGGTGGCAAGATCATCACCCGGCATCTGGGGTCGGAAATCCTGCACGGCATCACCCGCGCCGCCGTGCTGCGGTTCGCGCGCGAGGCGCAGATGGACGTCGAGGAGCGCAGCTTTACCGTCGAGGAGGCGATGGCGGCGGATGAGGCATTCATCACCTCGGCTTCCGCCTTCGTGATGCCGGTGGTGGAGATTGACGGGGCCAAGCTGGGCAGCGGCGCGCCGGGCAAGGTGGCGGTGCGGTTGCGCGAGATCTACCTGGACGAAAGCCGCAAGGCGGCGATCTGAGGCGGTAGGGGGCGGCGGCGCTGCCCCTTACCCCGCGAACTCGATGTAGAGGTCGTTCGCATCCACGTCGCCCGGCAGCACGCCATCGAGGATCGCGCGCAGCTTGCCCTCGATCAGCACCTCTGTCCCGGTGCCATCTGAGGTCTGTTGCAGGACCACATCCACGGCGGTGTCGGGCGCCGGCGCGAAGATGGTGATCTCGATCTGGTCCGAGCCCGGCTGGTAGCCGACGATGGTGGTGGCGGTCAGATCGTCGGAGGCCTGCGCCGGGGCATCGGCGTCGTCCTCGATATCGGTCAGGTCATCCGCCGTGTCGTCGTCTTCGGTATCGTCCGGCAGGTCAACGCCAGCGTCGGCGACCTGCTGCTCGAGGCCGGCGGTGTCCTCGGGCTCGTCGGCGGCCGGCTCCGGGGCGGCCCCGGCAGCTGGCGGGACCGCGGCCGTCAACCGGGCGATAGCGGCCAGGACATCGAGATCGGCGGCAGGCTCCGGCGCGACCTGCTCGGCGCCCAGGTCTTCTTCGAGCGCCGCATCTTCGGCCTCCTGCTCCCAGGGATCAGGCTCGGCCGCGGCGGAGTCATCCTCGACTGGCTCAGAGACTGGCTCAGATGCCACAGCCTCGTCGGCCACGGCATAGTCCAGCAGCGAGGCACCCTCGCCCTCGGACTCCTCGGCTGCCGGTGCGGGCGTCTCGGGTTCGGAACTGTCGTCCGCGGGCTTGTCGTCGTCGTCGTCCCCCGACCCGGCAGCCGGAATTGCCGCGCCCAGAAGGCCCAGCAGGAACAGCGACATGATTTCAAGACCCAGCATTCAGCCCCCTGACGGGAAAAGTGTCGCGGGACGGGCAGTTACCCGTTTACCATGTGTCAAGGGTTTGTGAGGGAGGGTGGGGAGTCAAGCGTCGATGCGCCAGCCCGTCCCGACCAGAGAGCGACCGTGCAGACAGTCGCGGAACAGGGCCAAGACTGTTGTGGAGGGGGCAACGATCAGGCGCGGCGGTCCTGGTGACGGATTGACTGCGGGCGCCCCTGGGGGCGGCCGACCTAGCCCTGATGCGCCTTGATCGCCTCGGCAAAGGCGGCCTGCTTCGCGGCATCCGCCTCTGTCTGATGGGCGGCAACCCAGTCGGAATAAGGCATCCCGTAGAAGATCTCGCGCGCCTGGTCCTTGGTCATCCCGAGCCCGCGTTCGTTCGCGGCCTCCTGGTACCAGCGCGACAGGCAATTGCGGCAAAAGCCGGCCATGTTCATCAGGTCGATGTTCTGCACCTCGGGTCGGGCCTCGATCAGATGCGCGCGCAGGGCGCGGAAGGCGGCGGCCTCAAGCTCGGTGCGGGTGGCGTCGTCCATGGTATCCTCCTTCAAAGCCCGGTATCGGCCAGGCTGGCTTGCAGGATCGGGGCAAGACGGTCGGCCCATTCGATTTGCCCCGCCTCTGTCCCGATCAGGTCGTTGCGCACTTCGATCAGCACGTTCGGCCGGCCCGGCTGCAGCGCGTGGCGGTCGATGGCATCGCCGTCGAGATGGCCAAGATAGGGCTCGTTATCGCCGACGCAAAGCCCGGTCGCCGCAAGGCGTGCGATCAGCGGCAGGGCCAGCCGGCTGTCGAGGTGCGAATGCAGGATGCCGACCTGCCATGGCCGCAGCGCCCGGCCGTTCAGCCGCGGGGTAAAACTGTGCACGGCGCAGATGACGGTGTCGGGGCGGCGGGCGGCCAGCGCGGCATAGGCGGCGTGATAGGGGCGGTGATAGGCGTTCAGCCGCCGCTCCAGCTCGGCCGCATCGGCGTGGCGGTTGGCGGGAATGATGGTGCCGTCGTAGAGCCGCATCAGCAGCGTCGGGTCATCCTCGCCGCGGTTGGGGTCGATCACCAGCCGCGAGAAGTTGGTCAGGATCGCGGGGGCCTCCAGCCGCTCGGCCAGATGCCGTGTCAGACCGGCGGCGCCCACATCATAGGCGATGTGCCGCGCCATGTCCTCGGGCGCGATGCCAAGGCTGCCACCGCCGACCTCGGCCGGCACGGTATTGGTGGCATGGTCGCAGGTGACCAGCCAGCGCGAGGGCCGGGCTTCGCCAATGATTTCATAAGGGATATGGGGCATCGTCGTGTTCCTGTGCTCTGCCCGGTTTAGGCCAAGCCGGCGCGATGCGCCAGTTGCGAGCTTGGGGAAACTCGGCCATAAGGTGTATGGCCCAGATGGAAAACGCAAAACGACAGGGGACGAGGCTGAATGAGACGCCTTCGTAAAGTGAAGATCGTGGCGACCCTCGGGCCGTCCTCCAGCGATTACCAGACCATCCGCGCATTGTTCGAGGCCGGGGCCGACGTGTTCCGCCTGAACATGAGCCACGGCACCCATGCCGAGCAGAAGGCGCGCTACGACATCATCCGCAAGATCGAAGCCGATACCGGCCGCCCGATCGGCGTGCTGGCGGACCTTCAGGGCCCCAAGCTGCGGGTGGGCACCTTCGCCAATGGCGCGGCAGATCTGGAAGAGGGCAAGCCCTTCCGCTTCGACCTCGACGAGACGCCGGGCGATGGCCACCGCGTCTGCCTGCCGCACCGCGAGATCTTCGAGGCGCTACGCCCCGGCGCGACGCTGCTGGTCAATGACGGCAAGATCGCCATGAAGGTGCTGGACTGCGGGCCGGACTTTGCCGATTGCATCGTCACCACTGGCGGCACCATCTCCAACCGCAAGGGCGTGAACGTGCCCGACGTGGTGCTGCCGCTGGCGGCGCTGTCGGACAAGGACCGCGCCGACCTGGAGTTTGCCTGCGACTTGGGCGCGGACTGGCTGGCGCTGTCCTTCGTGCAGCGCGCCGAGGACGTGACCGAGGCGCGCGAGCTGGCGCGGGGCCGCTCGGCGATCCTCGCCAAGATCGAGAAGCCGGCGGCGCTGAACGAGTTCGACGCGATCCTGGCGGTGTCGGATGGGATCATGGTCGCGCGCGGCGATCTGGGGGTGGAGCTTCCGGTCTATACCGTGCCGCCGATCCAGAAGCGGCTGGTGCGCAAGTGCCGCGCCGCCGGCAAGCCGGTGATCGTGGCCACCCAGATGCTGGAATCGATGATCGAAAGCCCGATGCCGACCCGCGCCGAAGTATCGGACGTGGCGGCGGCGATCTATGAGGGCGCCGATGCGGTGATGCTCTCGGCCGAATCCGCTGCCGGGCGCTATCCGATCGAGGCGGTGACGACGATGGACAATGTCGCCCAGTCGGTCGAGACAGACCCGACCTACCGCGAGGTGATCGAGGCCAGCCGCAAGGCGGTGCGCAAGACGGTGGCCGATGGCATCGTCGCCGCGGCGCGCGAACTGGCCGAGACCACCGACATCAAGGCGATCTGCTGCTACACCCAAAGCGGCAAGACGGTGAACCTTGTGGCGCGCGAGCGGCCGCGGGTGCCGATCATCGCGCTGACCCCGGTGCAATCGGTGCTGCGGCGCCTGTGCCTGACCTGGGGCGTGCATTGCGCCTATTGCGAGCCGGTGGACCGCTTCAAGATGGCCGTGGTCGGCGCCGCCCGCGCTGCCCGGGCCGAGGGCTTTGCGACCGAGGCCGACCAGATCCTGGTGACCGCCGGCGTGCCCTTCAACGTGCAGGGCACCACCAACATCCTGCGCGTCGCCCCCTGTGATGAGCGATTGATTTTCCGCACCGATCCCGAATGATGGGCGCGGGGCTGCCGCAGGCGCGGCGGCCCTGTGTTCGGGGGTGGGTGATGGACAGTGACGTGATGCTTGTTGTCGGCGTGGTGCTGGTGGCCTTCGGCATACCGGCGCTGGTCAGCGCCTTTTCCGAAAGCCGACCACCGCGCGCCGCCGCCGCGGCCTTCGTGCTGGGGGGCGGGCTGATCACCTATGCGGTGATGACCAATCCGGGCGGCTACCAGATCGGCGACATCCCGGGCGTGGTCATGGCTGTCGTGGCCGGGCTGATCCGCTGACGCAGCTTTCCCCTTGCCTCAGCCCCGGGGCCCGTCTATAGGGCGCCCTCTACACGCGGGACCGGCCGAAGTGGCATGCCGAGTCGCGCGGATAACCAAACTCGAAAGAGGAGATGGAAATGCCCAAGATGAAGACGAAATCCGCTGCGAAAAAGCGGTTCTCCTTCACTGCCTCTGGCAAAGTGAAGGCAGGCCCGGCCGGCAAGCGGCATGGCATGATCAAACGCTCGACGAAATTCATCCGCGACGTGACCGGGACCATGATCCTGTCCGCGTCCGACGCGAAGATCGTCAAGAAATACATGCCCTACGACCGGTAAGGAGCCACAGAGATGTCCCGCGTTAAATCTGGTGTGGTCACCCACGCCCGTCACCGCAAGGTGATCAAGAAGGCCGCCGGCTATTACAGCGCGCGCAGCCGCAACTTCCGCACCGCCACGCAGGCGGTGGACAAGGCGCAGCAATACGCCACGCGCGACCGCAAGGTGCGCAAGCGCAACTTCCGCGCGCTGTGGATCCAGCGGATCAACGCCGCCGTGCGGCTGTTCGACCCGGAATTCACCTATTCGCGCTTCATCAACGGTCTGGCCCTGGCCGGGATCGAGGTGGACCGCAAGGTTCTGGCCGACCTCGCCGTGCATGAGCCCGAGGCGTTCAACGCCATTGCCGCCCAAGCCAAGGCCGCCATCCCGGCCTGATCTGCCGGCTGACAGACTTCCCGAAAGGCCCCGTTGGCACCCGCCTGCGGGGCCTTTCCCTGTGCGGCCCTCGGGCCTTGCGTTTTCACCATCCCCCGCATTTGCATCCCCGCCCCCTTGTGCTAGCAAAGCGCCGCACAGTGCCGGAGATGGAACATGGACGGGTTGGACGCTCTCAAGCGCAAGTATCTCGAAGGCGTCGCCGCCGCCGGGGATGAGGCAGCCCTCGAGGATCTGCGCCTTGCCGCCCTTGGCAAGAAGGGCGAGATCAGCCTGAAGATGCGCGAGCTTGGCCAGATGACGCCCGAGCAGCGCCAGACCACCGGCGCCGCCCTGAACCTGCTGAAGGATGAGATCGACGCCGCCCTGCGCGGCAAGAAGGCCGCGCTGTCCGATGCCGCGCTGGACGAGCGCCTGCGCGCCGAATGGCTGGACGTGACCCTGCCGGGCCGCCCCCGCCGCATGGGCACCATCCACCCGGTCAGCCAGGTGACCGAGGAGGTTACCGCGATCTTCGCCGACATGGGCTTTGCCGTGGCCGAGGGGCCGCAGATCGAAAGCGACTGGTTCAACTTCGACGCGCTGAATATCCCGCCCGAACACCCGGCGCGGCAAGAGCATGACACCTTCTTCATGGCCCGCGCGACAGGCGACGACCGCCCGCCGCATGTGCTGCGCACCCATACCAGCCCGGTGCAGATCCGCGCCATGGCCGCCCAAGGCGCCCCGATCCGGGTGATCGCCCCCGGCCGCGTCTACCGCATGGACATGGACCAGACCCATACCCCGATGTTCCATCAGGTCGAGGGCCTCGCCATCGACCGCGATATCAGCATGGCCAACCTGAAATGGGTGCTGGAGGAGTTCTGCCGCACCTATTTTGAGGTGCCCGAGGTCGAACTGCGCTTCCGCGCCAGCCATTTCCCCTTCACCGAACCCTCGGCCGAGGTGGATATCCGCTGTTCCTGGGAAGGCGGCCAGCTGAAGATCGGCCAGGGCGACAGCTGGATGGAGATCCTGGGCTCGGGCATGGTCCACCCCAAGGTGCTGTCGGCTGCCGGCGTGGACCCGGCCGAGTGGCAGGGCTTCGCCTTCGGCATGGGCATCGACCGGATCGCCATGCTGAAATACGGCATCCCCGACCTGCGCGCGTTCTTCGAGAGCGATTTGCGCTGGCTGCGGCACTATGGGTTTAGCGCGCTGGACATGCCGTCGGTGTTCGGGGGGTTGAGTAGGTAGATGTGCATTGCCAGTTCACCTTGGTGTTTGGTGCGCGGTTTGGTCGGCACTTTAACTCTCCTATCTGCCATTCTAAGTCTAATGACCGATCAACGCGAGATAATGGTAGCTACCGCAGCGCTGGTTTTTGAGGTGGCTCTATATTACTGGCTAACTTCGAGGATTCAAAGCCTCAAGAAAATATTGGGTGGTCGCCTCTATCATTATGCTAGGTGCTTCCCCAAGAGTCGCGGAGTCACATCTCACGACATTCTACTTGGTGCGCTTAAAAAGGTGGAGCAGAAGAATGCAAGTCTTGCGGTAATACTTGTGTTCGTCGCTGCATCTCTTGTCGCATTTTCGGCAGGCGGCTTCGCGGCGCCCAATGCAGACAAGGAGAAGGCACTACTCATCCTCGCATTCTTGCTCCCCCTTCTGCCATTGTTCGGTGCGACTCTAATGGGTATGCGGCAGTTGGATTGCTATAATCTAATTGGCCGCCCTATCACGCGTAGTGTGCTGCGAACTGATTTGAGGCTAGATCTCCTAGAGAAAGAAGCGGCGTTCCGGTTCGCATTTGTCTCAACCGCCATCTTGCTCGTCGTGTTCGGCCTGTTTCTAATTGGTCAACTCTATTTTGTTTCCTCATCTCGCTGATCGGAGCAAGAAATGAAATTCACCGTCTCCTGGCTCAAATCCCATCTCGACACGAGCGCCAGTCTCGACGAGATCCTCTATGCGCTCACCGATCTTGGCCTCGAGGTCGAGGAGGTGCAGAACCCCGAGGAGACGCTGGGCCGCTTCACCATCGGCTTGATCACCGCTGCCGAAAAGCATCCCGATGCCGACAAGCTGCGCGTCTGCACCGTGCAGACGGATGAGGGCGAGCGGCAGATCATCTGCGGCGCGCCGAATGCGCGGGCGGGGATCCGCGTCGTGGTGGCCAAGCCCGGCGATTATGTGCCGGGGATCGACACCACCATCCAGGTCGGCAAGATCCGCGGCATCGAGAGCCAGGGCATGATGTGCTCGGGCCGCGAGCTGGAGGTCAGCGACGACCATGAGGGCATCATCGAACTGCCCGAGGATGCAGAGGTTGGCCAGCGCTATATCGACTATGCCGGGCTGAATGACCCGATGGTCTATATCAAGGTCACGCCGAACCGCCCCGACGCGCTTGGCGTGCGCGGCATCGCCCGCGATCTGGCGGCGCGCGGCCTTGGCACGCTGAAACCGCTGGAGGTGGTGCCGGTGCCGGGCGCATTCCCCTGCCCGGTCAGCGTGACGCTGGCGCCCGAAGTGGCGGACAAGGCCTGCCCGCATTTCCTCGGCCGGGTGATCCGCGGCGTGAGGAACGGCCCCAGCCCCGACTGGCTGCAACGCCGGCTGATCGCCATCGGGCTGCGGCCGATTTCGACGCTGGTGGACATCACCAACCTCTTCACCTTCGACCTGAACCGCCCGCTGCATGTGTTCGATGCCGGCAAGGTGCAGGGCGGGCTTGTGGTGCGCTCGGCGGTGGAGGGCGAGAGCCTGGCCGCGCTGGACGGCAAGACCTATGCCCTGCGGCCGGGTATGACGGTGATCGCGGATGATGCCGGGGTGGAGAGCCTTGGCGGCGTGATGGGCGGCGAGGCGTCGGGCTGTTCCGGGGCCACGACCGAGGTGTTCCTCGAGGCGGCGTTCTTCGACCCGATCCTGACGGCGACGACGGGGCGCGCGCTGCGCATCAACTCCGACGCCCGCTACCGCTTTGAACGCGGCATCGACCCGGCCTTCACGGCGGACGGGATCGAGCTGGCGACGCGGATGATCCTCGATCTCTGCGGCGGCGAGGCCTCGGAAGTGGTGGTCGCGGGTGCTGCGCCCGATACCACCCGCGCCTACCGGCTCGACCCCGCCCGCGTGGTCAGCCTGGTGGGGATGGAGATCCCCGAGGCCGAGCAGCGCGCCACTTTGGAGGCGCTTGGCTTCACGCTCGATGGTGACATGGCGACCCCGCCAAGCTGGCGCCCCGATGTGCTGGGCGAGGCAGACCTGATCGAGGAAGTGGCCCGCATCGCCTCGCTGACCAAGCTGGTCGGCAAGCCCCTGCTGCGCGGCGATGCCGGGGTGCCGGGCACGATCCTGACGCCGATGCAGGTGCGCGAGCGCGCCGCGCGGCGGATGCTGGCGGCGCTTGGCTACAACGAATGCGTCACCTACAGCTTCATCGACCGCGCCAGCGCCACGCTGTTCGGCGGCGGCGAGGAAGCTACCCGGATCGAGAACCCGATCTCGTCGGAAATGACCCATATGCGCCCCGACCTGCTGCCCGGCCTGCTGGCTGCCGCGGCGCGCAACCAGGCGCGCGGCTTTGCCGATCTGGCGCTGTTCGAGGTCGGCCCCGCCTTCCACGGCGGCGAGCCCGGCGAGCAGCACCTGCAAGCCGCCGGCCTACTGATCGGCGCCAGCGCCCCGCGCGACACCTTCGCCAGCCGCCGCCCGGTGGACATCTACGACGCCAAGGCCGATGCCGAGGCGGTGCTGTCGACCATCGGCGCGCCGGCCAAGGTGCAGATCACCCGCAAGGGCCCGGGCTGGGGACATCCGGGCCGGTCCGGCGCCATGGCGCTTGGCCCCAAGGTGCTGTGTGCCTTCGGCGAGGTGCATCCCAAGGTGCTGCGCGCCATGGATGTGAAGGGGCCTGCGGTCGCCTTCACGCTGTTCCTCGAGGCCGCGCCCTTCCCCAAGGCCAAGACCCCGACCCGGCCTGCGCTGGTGCTGTCGGGCCTGCAGGCGGTGGACCGCGACTTCGCCTTCGTGGTCGATGCGGGGGTGGAAGCACTGACCCTCGTCAACGCCGCCGCCGGGGCCGACAAGGCGCTGATCGAAAGCGTGCGGGTGTTCGACCAGTTCATCGGCGACAAGGCCGAGGCGCAGATGGGCGCGGGCAAGAAATCGCTGGCGATCACCGTGCGCCTGCAGCCGCAGCTGCGCACCCTGACCGAGGAAGAGATCGCGGCGGTGTCGGCCAAGATCATCGAGAAGGTGGCCAAGGCAACCGGCGGCAGCCTGCGCAGCTGACGGCGCAGCGGGGGTTTCACACCCCCGCACCCCCGTGGGATACTTGCGAAAAGGCAAAGGGTAAGATTAACCGCGCCTGCCCTTTTGCCTTTCTCAAATATCCCGAGGGAGGGCCGCAAGGCCCGTGGGGGCAGAGCCCCCGTCGCCCGCAGCCTCAGCGCGGTGGCTGAGCCAGCCCGCGCTGCACGGCAGGACGGGCAAGGAAGCGGTCAAGATAGGCGGGCACGTTCTTCAGCGAAGCCCAGTCCACAGCCGGATCGGCATCCATCTTGTAGAATTTCCGCGCGGCCCAGAGCCAAGGGGCGAGGGCGATGTCGGCGATGGAATAGTCCCCCGCGATCCAGTCGCGCCCCTCGAGCTGCCGCTCCATCACGCCCAGAAGCCGCTTCGCCTCATCGGCATAGCGCTTGCGCGGGCGGGGGTCCTCGATCTCCTTGCCGGCGAAGGCGTGGAAGAAGCCGTATTGGCCGAACATCGGCCCGACGCCGCCCATCTGGAACATCAGCCATTGCAGCACCTCGTAGCGCGCAGGGCCGCTCGGCAGCAGCATCCCCGATTTCTCGGCCAGGTAGATCAGGATCGCGCCGCTTTCAAACAGCGGCATCGGCTGGCCCTCCGGCCCGTTCGGGTCAATGATCGCGGGGATCTTGTTGTTGGGGTTCAGCGACAGGAATTCGGGGCTCATCTGGTCCTGCGTGTCGAAGGACACCAGATGCGCCTCATAGGGCAGGCCGGTCTCCTCGAGCATGATCGAGACCTTCACGCCATTGGGCGTCGGCAGCGAATAGAGCTGGATCGCCGAGGGGTCGCGGGGCGGCCATTTGCGGGTGATCGGGAAGGTGGAAAGGTCGGACATGGGCGCTCCTGCGTGGGGGGTGTGGGGGCTTGGCATCAACCTTGAACGTAAGGCTGACATCGGGCGAAAAGAACCCGCCTCTCGGTGCGCGATCTGGTAGCGTTGCCCTGCGCAGCTGCACATGAAGGAAGGCCGCTGCCGGTGGGACAAGAAGAGAGGACAGTACAATGTTGAAAGAGTTCAGGGATTTCATCGCCCGGGGCAATGTCATGGACATGGCGGTGGGCATCATCATCGGCGCTGCGTTCACTGCCATCGTCAGCTCGATGGTCGCCGACCTGATCAACCCGATCATCGGGGTGATTACCGGCGGGATCGATTTTTCCAACCTGTTCATCAACCTGGGCGAGGGCGAGTTCGCCAGCCTCGCCGCGGCGCGCGAGGCGGGGGCGCCGGTCTTTGCCTATGGCGCCTTCCTGACCGCGGTGATCAATTTCCTGATCGTCGCCTTCGTGGTGTTCCTGCTGGTCAAGCTGGTGAACCGCGTCAAGGAAACAGCAGCGCGCAAGGCCGAGGAGGCGCCGCCGGAGGAGAAGCCGGTCGCGCCCTCCTCCGAGCAACTGCTGGCAGAGATCCGCGACCTGCTGAGGTCGCGCGCCGCCTAAGGCGAGGGTGCCCCCGAGGGGGCACCGTTCAGGCCTTGAGCGCCAGCCGGGGCGAGAGCACGTCGATCCCGAGCGCCCGGCCAACTGCCGCATAGGTCAGGTGGCCGGCATGGGTGTTGAGCCCGGCGAGCAGGTGTTCGTCCTCCTCGCAAGCCTTGCGCCAGCCCTTGTTTGCAAGGGCCAACAGGAACGGCATCGTCGCGTTGCCAAGCGCCAGCGTCGAGGTGCGGGCCACGGCGCCGGGCATGTTGGCGACGCAATAGTGCATGATCCCCTCCACCTCGTAGATCGGGTCCTGGTGGGTGGTGGCGCGCGAGGTCTCGAAGCAGCCGCCCTGGTCGATGGCGACATCGACGATGGCGGCGCCGGGTTTCATGGTCTTCAGCTGTTCGCGCGTGACCAGTTTCGGGGCGGCGGCCCCGGGCACCAGCACCGCGCCGATGACGAGGTCGGCGGCGGCGACCTCGGCCGCGGTGGCGGCGGCGCTGGCATAGAGTGTGCGGAACCGGCCGGCGAACACATCATCCAGAGTGCGCAGGCGGGGGAGGGAGCGGTCGAGCACCGTGACCTCGGCGCCCATCCCGGCGGCGACGCGGGCGGCATGGGTGCCGACGACACCGCCGCCGATGACCGTAACGCGGGCGGGGGCGACGCCGGGCACGCCGCCAAGCAGGACGCCGCGGCCGCCATTGGCTTTTTGCAGCGTCCAGGCGCCAACCTGCGGGGCGAGTTTGCCGGCGACTTCGGACATCGGGGCCAGCAGCGGCAGGCCGCCGGCGCGGTCGGTGACGGTTTCATAGGCGATGGCGGTGACGCCGGAAGCGAGCAGGTCGCGGGTCTGGTCGGGGTCGGGGGCGAGGTGGAGATAGGTGAAGAGGACCTGACCTTCGCGGAGCATCTTGCGCTCGGCGGACTGGGGTTCCTTAACTTTTATGATGAGGTCGGCCCAGGCGAAGATCTCCTCGGCGGTGTCGATAATCCGGGCGCCGGCGCCAGTGTAATCCTCATCGGTGAAGCCCGCGCCGAGGCCGGCGCCGGATTGTACTGCGACTTCATGGCCTTGCGCCTTGGCCTCGCGGGCAGCGTCGGGGGTCAGGCCGACGCGGTATTCCTGGGGTTTGATTTCCTTGGGGCAGCCGATCTTCATGGTCTCTCCTCCCTGAGTAACCTTGATTAATCATGGGTTAAGTGTGGCGCAGATCGGGGGTGGATGCTTTGAAAAGAAGGGGTGGCGCAGGGGGCAGGTTGCGCGGTATCTTCGATCAAATGCACCGATAGCGACAGAAAGTTGCACGAACATGGATCTTGACGCGACGGACCGGCGGATTCTGACGGTTCTGCAGAAGCAGGGGCGGATCACCAATGCCGAGCTGTCGGAGCGGGTGAACCTGTCGCCCTCGGCCTGCCATCGGCGGGTGCAGCGGCTGGAGGAGGAGGGGTTTATCGGCAGCTATGTGGCGCTGCTCAATGCCCGCCGGCTGGGGCGGCCGACGCTGGTCTTTGTTGAAATCACGCTGCAGGGGCAGGCGGATGAGGTCTTGGAAGCCTTTGAACGCGAAGTGAAAAAGGTGCCGGACGTGCTGGAGTGCCATCTGATGGCAGGCACGGCCGACTACCTTTTGAAGGTGGTGGCGCAAGATACCGAGGACTTTGCGCGCATCCACCGGCAGCATCTGGCGCGGCTTCCGGGGGTGGCGCAGATGCATTCGTCCTTTGCGCTGCGCACCGTGCAGCAGACGACGGCGATTCCGGTTTAGGCGGCATGTGGAACCCATGCAGAAACCATGCATATGTCATGCGCATGATTTTCTGCAGGGGTGGCGCCGTAAAAGGCGCTGTTACAGCCCCAAAAGCGCAGGGAGGTCCGTCATCGAGCTGAACACGGTCGCGCCCTCGGCCGCCAGCGCGGCGCCGGTCCCGCCCGAGGCATAGCCGAAGCAGGCCATGCTCGCCGCCTTGGCCGCCCTTGCGCCGGTCGCGCTGTCCTCGATCACCGCGCAGCGGGCGGGGTCCACCCCGAGCGCCGCGGCGGCGTGGAGGTAGAGGCCGGGGGCGGGCTTGGGGCAGCCAAGATCCTGGCCCGAGAACATCCGGCCTTCCAGCCGTGCCCAGAGGCCGGGGTGCTGGCCGAGCGTCACCCGCATCTTCTGGCCGGTGCCGTTGGAGCCGACGGCATAGGGAACCCCGGCGGCATCGAGCCGGTCCAGCACGGCCTCGATGCCCGGTACAAGGTCGGTGCCTTCCGCGAGCCTTGCGTAGAGCCGCTCGTAGAAGTCGGCGACCCAGCTTTCGGGGAGGCGCGCGCCCAGTTCCGTCGCGCGCTGGCCGACGCCGGCGATGGTGCCGCCGATGAACAGGCGTTCCATTTCCGGGTGCGAGAGTGGCAGGCCGAAGCGGGCCAGATCCTCGCCGAGCAGGGCAAAGGTCATCGGCTCGCTGTCGACCAGCACGCCATCGCAATCGAAGAGAACGGCATCAAAGGTCATAGGGGGCTTTCAGCAGGGTGATGGTGGTGTCGCCGTATTTGCGCTGGTCAAGCAGGGCGAAGCCTTCGGGGGGCAGCGGCGGGGTGCTGTCCTCCCAGACCACGACCGCGCCGGGGGCGAGCCAGTCGCCGGCGATGCAGGAGGCGAGGGCGGCCTCGCCGAGGCGTTTGCCATAGGGCGGGTCGAGGAAGACAAGGTCGAAGCGGGCGCCGCGGTTGGGGCCCATCTTCGTTGCATCGCGGCGCCAGATATCGGTGACGCCCATGGCGCGGGTCAGGTCCACATTGCGGCGCAGCAGGGCGCGGGCGGCGGTGCCGTCATCGACGAAGACCGCGTGCGAGGCGCCGCGGCTGAGCGCCTCCAGCCCCAGGGCGCCGGTGCCGGCGAAGAGGTCGAGCACCCGGGCCCCGGGGATCGGGTTGCCGCCGTCGGCCGCGACATGGGCGCCGTTGATCAGCAGGTTGAAGATCGACTCGCGCACCCGGTCGGTGGTGGGGCGCAGATGCGCGGCCTCATCCCCTGCGCCCACCTCGGCCAGCTTCAGCCCGCGCTTGTCGCCGCCGATGATCCTCACAGCAGGGCTTTCAGGTCGGTGGCGGGGTCGGCAATGGCCTCGGGCGCGGGGGAGCGGCCGGCCTCGATCAGGCGCTTGCCGATCATGTAGGCGCGGGGGTCGTTGGCGGCATCGACGGCGAGCAGGCGGTCGCCGGCGTAGTACCAGAAGGAGATGCCGGTTCCGGTGCCGGGGCGGGTGATGACACGGTCATAGCCGGTGTTGAGGCCGGCGATCTGGAGTTTCACATCGTATTGGTCGGACCAGAACCACGGTTTCGGGATGTAGGGCTGCGCGGCGCCCAGCATGTTGGCGGCAACGGTCTCGGCCATGTCGATGGCATTGCCGACGCTTTCGAGCCGCTGCCGATTGGCGGGATCGCCGGGGGCGGGGAAGGAGGCGCAATCGCCCGCGGCCCAGATGGCGGGGTCCGAGGTGCGGCCAAACTCGTCCACCGCGATGCCGTTGAGGGTGGTCAGGCCCGCCGCCTCGGCCAGAGCCGTCTCGGGCAGCACGCCGATGCCGAGGATGACGAAATCGGCCGGGATCTCTGTGCCATCGGCCAGCAGGGCGCCGGTGACATGGGTGTCGCCAAGCAGGCGGTCCAGCCCGGTGCCCTCGCGGATCGTCACGCCGTGGGATTGGTGGAGGGCGCGGAACCAGTCGGCGGTTTCCGCGCTGGCGACGCGGCCGAGGATGCGGGGGGCAGCCTCGATCAGGGTGACGGCAAGGCCGAGCTTGGCGGCGACGGCCGCCGCCTCGAGCCCGATATAGCCGCCGCCGACGATCAGCAGGCGCGCGCCGGGGCGGAACAGCGGGGCCATGGCATCGACATCGGCGAGGCTGCGCACGGCGAAGACGCCGGCGAGGTCGCCGCCGAGCGCGGACGGCAGGCGGCGGGGGCGGGCGCCGGTGGTGAGGGCGAGCTGGTCGTAGGCGAGGGTTTCGCCGCCGACCGTGACGGTCTTTGCGGCGGCGCCCAGGGCGGTGACAGGCTGGCCGAGGCGCAGGGTCACGCCCTGGTCGGCCCAGAAGGCGGCGGGGCGCAGGGCGAGGCGGTCCAGCGGCATCTCGCCCAGCAGGTAGCCCTTGGACAGCGGCGGGCGCTGGTAGGGCGGCACCGGCTCGTCGCCGACAAGGGTGAGGGCGCCGACATGGCCAAGCGCGCGCAGCTTGACCGCCAGCGAGGCGGCGGCCTGGCCGGCCCCCACGATGATGATGCCTGCCATATTGCGACGCCTTTTGCTGGTCCGGAAGCCGCGGCGAGCCTATATCCGGGGGACAGGGAAACACAACGCGCGAGGGAGTGCCGCATGACGATTTCCGAGGGAAGCAAGCTGCCGGAGGCCACGCTGCTGCGGGTGGGCGAGAACGGGCCGGAACAGGTGGATCTGGCCGGCAAGCTCGCCGGGCGCAAGGTGGTGATCTTTGCGGTGCCGGGGGCCTATACCGGCGTGTGCACCACGGCGCATGTGCCCAGCTTCGTGCGCACCAAGGGCAAGTTCGATGCGAAGGGCGTGGACGAGATCATCTGCATTTCCGTCAACGACCCCTTCGTGATGAAGGCCTGGGGCGAGGCTACGGGCGCGGCGGAGGCCGGGATCACCATGCTGGCGGATGCGGAGGCCAACTTCACCACGGCGATCGGGATGGGCTTCACGGCGCCGCCGGTGGGGCTCATCAACCGCTCGTCCCGCTATGCGATGCTGGTCGAGGACGGGGTGGTGACGGTGCTGCACAAGGAAGCATCGCCGGGCCAGTGCGAGGTTTCGGCCGGCGAGGCGATGCTGGAGGTGATCTGAACGGGTGGCTGGCGGGGGCATCCCGCCAGCCGCACCGCGATTCAGGCGGTATGCGCGGTGATGGCATAGCCGAAGGGGTCGCGGAAGGCAAAGAAACGGCCGAACGGGCCGTCCTTGGGCGGAGACAGGATCGGAACCCCATCCGCCGCAAGCATCTCGTGCAGCGCATCGGCATCGTCGCAGGCGAACCAGAGCGCGATGCCGGCGCCAAGATGCTGCCCCGCAGCCGAAAGATCCGACATCGGCTTGCGCACGGCAAAGGGCGCGGGCTTGCTGTCGAACAGCACGGCGCCGGGCGGGCCGGGAAGGACCGGCAGGCCGAGCTTCCCGCTGTAGAAGGCGGTTGCGGCCTCGAGATCCTCTGCCTGGATGCCGACGAAATCGATCCCGATGAGATGGGGCATGATTGTCTCCTTGCGATGATGGGCATAATATCAGGTAGCTGATATAATATAAGGAACCTGATATGGCAAGCGACGCGTTGGAGCGATCCCTGGGCTACAACCTGAAGCGCACGCAGCACCTGCTGCGGCGGCGGATGGACGAGGCGCTGCGGGACTGCGGGCTGACGACGGCACAGAATGCCGTGCTGGCGGCGCTGGGCGCCAAGCCCGATCAGACGAATGCCGACCTTGCCAGCGCCGCGTTCATCACGCCGCAATCGATGCAGGCAGTGCTGGCGGGGCTGGAGGCGGCGGGCCATGTCGAACGCAGGAGCGATGACAGCCACGGGCGGCGCCAGCTGGCTCGGCTGACCCCCAGCGGCGAGGCGCTGGCGCAACAAGGGCGCGAGGCGACGGCGCAGATCGAGGCGACGCTGGCGGCGGCCACGGCCCCGCTTTCGGAAGCCGAGGCGCTGGCGCTGATGCACCGGCTGCAGCGGGCGCTCGACTAGCCTGCCAGCAGCGGGCGCGGGCCGTCCTCGGGCTTGGGCGGCGGGTCATAGACCAGCGTCTGGGTGGGGAAGGGGATGTCCACGCCGGCCGCGTCGAACTCTTCCTTGATGCGGCGGGTGAGGTCGCATTTCAGTGCCCACCAGTCGGCGCGGGCGGCCCAGACCCGGAACACGAAATCGACCGAGCTGGCACCCAGTTCCTTGACCTTGACGAACGGGGCTGGGTCTTGCAGGGCGCGGGGGTCGGAATGCGCGATCCTCTCCAGCACTTCTTGCGCCGTCTGCAGGTCGCTGGCGTAGGAGACGCCGATGGTCAGGTCCATCATCCGCGTCGGGTTGCTGCTGTAATTCTTGATCGCCGAGGACCAGATGTCGCTGTTGGGCAGGATGACCTGCAGGCCGTCATAGCTTGTCATCTCGGTGTAGAAGAGGCTGATCTCGCGCACCGATCCGCCCTGGCCGCCGGCCTCGATATAGTCGCCCACCCGGAAGGGGCGGAACAGCACCAGCATCACGCCTGCGGCGAGGTTCGACAGCGTGCCCTGCAGCGCGAGGCCGATGGCGAGGCCGGCGGCGCCGATCACTGCCACGAGCGAGGCGGTCTGGATGCCGAAGCGGCTGAGCACGAAGACCAGCGCCATGACCATGATGGTGTATTTCACCACATTGCCGAGGAAGCCGAAGAGGGTGGCATCGACGCGGGGGTGGCGGCGGGCAAAGGCCTCGACCCGGCGGCGGGCCCAGCCGGCGACCATGAGCGCGACGGCGAAGATGGCGATGGCGTAGATGACGTTCAGCGCCATGGCGATGGCGAGTGTCACCCGTTCATCGGTGACGAAGCCGTTGAGATTGAAGCCGTCCATAAGTCCCCCGTTCGCGCAGCTTGGCAGTCGGGGACCGAACGCGGGGGAGGGGGGAGGGTTCCGGTCAGCCGGGCGCCCCGCCCCCGTGATGAACCTTGCACAGGCACTCCACCGGCTCGGAATGGTCGCGTTGCACCTCTGCGGCGTCTCCGGCCAGCTTGTCCATCTTGCGGGCGAGGTCGATGTCGAGCATCGACAGGCCGTCCGCCGAATGGGTGGTCAGCGTCACGTCCACCACGTTGTAAATGTTGGACCATTCCGGGTGGTGGTTCGCCTTCTCTGCCGCCAGCGCGGCGCGGGACATGAAGCCCCAGGCCTCGGAGAAGCTGCGGAACTTCCAGATCTTGCGGATCGCATCCCGCTCCGGGATCGCGCCCCAGCCGGTTTGCCCGAGGGTGGGGAGATGCTCCTGCCGTTCGGCTGCCGTCAGCGGGGCGGTCATGCCGAGACCTTCGGCGGCATCAGGGCATCATCGAGCGCGGCGGCGCGCTTGTGGGCAGGGCGGCTGGTGACGCGGGCGGCGTAGCCCTCGAAGGCCGGGCGTTTGGGCAGGGTGCCGAAGCCGAGGCCCCAGCTGACCGCGGCCCCGACATAGACATCGGCGGCGGTGAAGGTCTCGCCGGTGACATAGGCCTGCGCCGACAGCAGCCCGTCCAGCGTATCGACCGTGGCATCGTAGCTGCCATAGCCGAACATGCGGGCGCGGTCCGGGTCCGGGTCCCAGCCGACGGCATGGTTGGTCACCGCCGCCTCCAGCGGGCCGGCGGCGAAGAACAGCCAGCGGTAATAGTCGGCGCGGCCGGTCGGGGCCGGGGCAAGCCCCGCGGCGGGGAAGGCATCGGCGAGATAGGCGCAGATCGCGGCGCCCTCGGTGACGATGCGGCTGCCATGGGTGACTGCGGGCACCTTGCCCATCGGGTTGATGGCGCGGTAGGCGGGCGATTTCACCCCCTCCTCGCCATAGGCCAGCACCACCGTGTCATAGGGCTCGCCGATCTCTTCCAGCATCCAGCGGGCGATGCGGCCGCGCGACATCGGGTTGGTGTAGAGCGTCAGCTTGCCGGGCATGGCGAGTCTCCCTTGGTTCGGGTCGATGCTAGCGGAAAAGCGGGCTGCGGGCGCGGGGTTTCAGTCGGCCTCGGCGCCGGTTCGCCGGAACGGGCCATAGCCGGTCAGCACCTCGATTTCCTCGTCCACCGCGGCGCGTTCGGCGCGCAGGTATTGCGCCACCGCCTTGCGGAAACCGGCATCGCCGATCCAGTGCAGCGAATGCACCGGGGTCGGCAGATAGCCGCGGGCCAGCTTGTGCTCGCCCTGCGCGCCTGCCTCGACCCGGGCGAGGCGCTGGGCGATGGCCCAGTCGATGGCCTGGTAGTAGCAGCACTCGAAATGCAGGCAGGGATGATCCTCGATGGCGCCCCAGTAGCGGCCATAGAGCGTGTCCCGGCCGATGAAGTTGAGCGCGCCGGCAACGGGCTGGCCGCCGCGTTCGGCCAGCACCAGCAGGATGTCGTCGCGGAGGGTGTCTTGCGCGATGTCGAAGAAGGCGCGGGTCAGGTAGGGGCGGCCCCATTTGCGGCTGCCGGTATCCTGGTAGAACTGCCAGAACGCATCCCAGTGGTGGGGTTGCAGCGCGTCGCCGGTCAGGGCGGTGATGCTGCCGCCGAACTCCTGCGCGCGCTCGCGCTCCTTGCGGATGGTCTTGCGCTTGCGCGAGGACAGGTCGGCAAGGAAGCCGGCGAAATCGGTGTAGCCGCGATTCTCCCAGTGGAATTGCTGGGTGATGCGGTGCAGCAGGCCCATCTCGGCGCCGGCCAGTGCCTCGGCCTCGGTGCAGAAGGTGATATGGGCGGAGGAGAGGCGGTTCTCGGCGGCGATCTGCACGGTGGCCTGCAGCAGGGCGGCGGTGCTGGGCGCCTCGTGCCCCGGCGCGGTGAGGAAGCGGCGGCCGGTGGCGGGGGTGAAGGGCACCGCCGCTTGCAGCTTGGGGTAATAGCTGCCGCCCGCGCGCTCCCAGGCATCTGCCCAGCCGTGGTCGAAGATGTATTCGCCCTGGCTGTGGGACTTGGCGTAGAGCGGCATGACGGCGATGGGGCGGCCGCCGCTGCGCGCGACCAGGTGCCGCGGGGTCCAGCCGGTGCCGGTGCCGACGGAGCCCGAGGCCTCCAGCGCCAGCAGGAAGCGGTGGGTGGTGAAGGGGTCGGCGGGGCGCCCGCTTGCCGCTTCGGGGCAGGCGCAGGCATCCCACTCGGCGGCGGGAAGCTCGCTGATCGCTTGCAGGACCGTGACTTCTATTGTGCCGCTCATAGGCCCAGAGGTGGGGTGCCGCGGCGCGGCGTCAAGCGGGGAATGGGGCGGCATAGCCCTCGAAGGTGATGTTCTGCGCGATGCGGCGGGCGACGGCCTCGGCCTCGGGGCTGCGGATGGTCCAGCACAGGATCGCCGCGCCCTCGGCCTTCAGCTCTGCCACGCGCGGGCGGGCGAGGTCGCCGTGTTCGTGCGAGATGAAGCTGGCACCGCTGCGGGCATAGTCGGGGATCTCGCGCAGGCGCTCGCAGACATGCCCGGGCAGGGGCGCCCAGGCCTCGGGGTCATAGGCGCTGGTGATCAGGCCGACGGCGGTTTCGGGGGCGGCGGCGGCGAAGGCGGCGACGGCATGGGGGTTGAAGGACATGACGGCCAGCGGGCCCTGGTAGTCTTTCAGGACCTCGGCCACCCGTTCCTCGAACCCGCCGGTATCCGGGCCCATGGCGCCGTCCTGGTCCTTGATCTCGACCAGCAGCGGCACGCGGCCCGCCACCAGCGCCAGCACCTCGGCCAGCGTCGGGATGCCGTCTGCGGCGTCCAGCAGGGGCAGCGCGCCAAGGTCGGCGGCGCTGCGGGTGCGGATCGGGCCGGGCTGGCCGGTGAGGCGTTTCAGGTCGTAGTCGTGGAAGACCATCGGCACGCCCTCGGCCGAGGGCTGCAGGTCGATCTCGATCGCGTAGCCGGCCTGCACGGCGGCACGCACCGCCGCCCGGCTGTTCTCGGGCCGGCCGGCGGCGCGGTCATGCAAGGCGCGGTGGGCGACGGGCAGGCGCAGGAAGTCCGGGTGCAGGGGCGCGGGCATCAGCGGACCTGGAAGATCGCTTCGATTTCCACCGCCACGCCGCGCGGCAGCGACGGGGCCGAGACGGCGGCGCGGGCATGGCGGCCGGCCTCGCCCAGAACCTCGACCATCAGATTGGAGCAGCCGTTGATCACCTCGGGCTGGTCGGTGAAATCGGGCGTGGAATTGACGAAGCCGGTGAGCTTGACCACCCGCACGATGCGGTCCAGATCGCCGCCGCAGGCCGCGCGGGCCTGCGCGAGCAGCGAGAGCCCGCAGCGGCGCGCGGCTTCGGCGCCCTCGGCGACGCTCAGCCCCTCGCCCAGCTTGCCGGTGATCAGCCCGTCCAGGCCCTGGCTGATCTGGCCCGAGACGAAGACGAGATCGCCGACCTGGACGAAGGGCACGTAGTTGGCGGCCGGCGCGGGGGCATCGGGCAGGGTCAGGCCAAGGCTGGTCAGGCGGGCGTCGATGGTTCCGGTCATGGCATGTCCTTTGCGAGTCGGCATTCGCGGCGGAGGCTAGCGCCGGGCGCGGCCGGGCGGAACCCCGGAACCGTCAGCCGGCCGGGAAGGCGCGGCCGAAATAGCGGGTCAGCGGGCCGAGCAGCAGCGCCAGGGGGGGCTGCGGGCGGGTGGCGATGAAACCCTCGACCGGCAGGCCCGGGGTCAGCGCTTCGGAGCCGGGGCCGGCGCTCACCTCCACCTCGGCACGGAAGAAGGCGGGCGTCTCGGCGCTGTCCTGCAGGGCGTCGGGCGATATGCGGGCAATGCGGCCCACGGGGTCCGGTGCCTGGCCCGCATCCGGGCCGGGCAGGCGCAGGGTGACCGCCTGGCCGGGCCGGACATGGCCGATCTTGCCGGCCGGGATGCGCAGCGCCACCAGAAGCGGCCGGTCCTGCGGGATCAGCTGCAGCACCGGCTCTGCCGGGCGGATCACCGCGCGGGGCGTCGTCACCTGCAGCGCGTGGACGATGCCGGCGGTGGGGGCGCGCAGGTCGAGCTGGGCAAGGCGCAGCAGCAGCGCCTGCCGCCGCTCGGCCAGTTCCATCTCGCCGGGGGCAAGGTCGCGCAGGCCCGCCTCGGCCTCTTCGCGCCGGCTGGCCTGCAGGCGCAGCGCCTCGATCAGCGCCTCTGCGTGGCGGGCCTCGGATTCGGCGGCGGCGGCGGCCAGCTCTCCGGCGCGGCCATCGAGCCGGGCGGCCTCGCGCTCCAGTGCCAGCACCCGGGCCGATTGCGCCAGGCCGCGGCCCAGCAGGCTGCGCTGGCCGGCCAGCTCCTCGGCGATCAGCGCCTGCTGGCGGATCAGGGCGGCGCGTTCGGCAGCGATGCCCGCGGCGCGGGCGGCGATCTGGCGGGCGCGGCGTTCCAGCAGCGCCGCCTCGGCCGCGGCGGTTTCGGCGCGGGCGGCGAAGAGCCGCTGCTGGCCCTCGACCAGCGCGGCGAGATCGGGGCGCGAAAGGCCGGCAAGTTCGGCGGGCATGGCGAGCGCGTCGGCGCCGGCCCGCTCCGCCTCCAGCCGGCCGCGGCGGGCGAGAAGCTCGGCATAGCGCGCCTCGACGATGGCCAGTTCCGAGTGCAGGGCGGCGCCATCGAGCCGGATCAACACCGCGCCGGCGGCAACAGTATCGCCCTCGGCCACCAGGATCTCGGCGACCGTGCCGCCGGTCTCGTGCTGCAGCACCTGCGCGCGCTGCTGCACCTCGACCCGTCCGGGGGCGATGATGGCGCCTGACAGCGGGGCGAGCGCCGTCCAGCCCGCCAGCCCGGCGGCGAGCAGCACCAGCACCAGCGCGCCGAGCCGCACCGCGCCGCCTGTGGCAAGGGCGGGGTCGTCACGCCTCATGCCTGCGCCCCGGGCGCAGAGGGCAGCCTTGTGCTGACGGTGCCGAGATCGGCCGGCGGGTCGCTGCTACGCGCGGGGTGGGGGCGCTCGCGGGTCATGCGGCCGACCCCCGGTGCGGAGCCGGGGCAACCCGCTGCCGGAGCACCGTTTCCCGCGGGCCGAAGGCGCGCATCCGGCCGCCCTCGAGCACCCCCAGCAGGTCGCAGTCGCGCACCGTGGCGGGGCGGTGGGCGCTGAGGATGGCGATACCGCCGGCGGCGCGATGGGCGCGGATCGCGGCGGCCAGAGCCTGCGCGCCGGCCGCGTCGAGGCCGGCATCGGGCTCGTCGAGCAGCAGCAGCAGCGGGGCGCCGAACAGTGCGCGGGCAAGGCCGATGCGCTGGATCTGGCCGACCGAGAGCGGCGCGCCGCTCTCCTCGATCCGCGTGTCATAGCCGCGGGGCAAGGCGAGGATCATCTCATGCGCGCCGGCGCGGCGGGCGGCGGCGATGACGGCGCCGGGGTCGGGGTCTGGGTCCAGCCGGGCGATGTTGGCGGCGAGGCTGGCCGCGAACAGCGGCACCCGCTGCGGCACATGGCCGATCAGCGCGGCAAGGTCCGGCCCATATTGCTGCAGTGCTGCGCCGCCGAGTCGGATCTCGCCCGCGGCCAGTGGCCAGGCGCCGGTGAGGGCGCGCAAGAGCGTGGTCTTGCCCGCGCCCGAGGGGCCGATCAGCCCCAGCGCCTGCCCCGGCTCCAGCCGGAATGAGAGGCCGCGCAGCACCGGGGCGCTGGCGCCTTGCGGGATCACCGCCAGCTGCTGCACCTCCAGCCGTGCGGCGGGGCGGGGCAGGCGCATCGGCGCGGCGAGGGGCACCGGGGTGGTCGCCTCGGCGGGCAGGGACAGGCGGGCCCAGGCCTCGGCGGAGCGCTGCAGGGCGGGCCAGCCGGCCACCACCTGCTCGATCGGGGCCAGCGCCCGTGCCGTCAGCACCGAGCTGGCAAACAGCGCGCCGGCGCCGATCTCGCCGCGCAGCACCAGCCAGGCCGCGGCGCCGAGCAGCAGCGATTGCATCGCCTGCCGCACGCCCCGCGCCAGCGCCGCATGGGTGCCGGCGCGGTCGGAGAGGTGCAGGGCGCTACGCAGCGCGGTGTCGCGCGCGCCCTGCCAGCGGACGAGCGCGGCGGGGCCGAGGCCGAGTGCGGCCAGGGTCTGGGGCTCTGCTGCAAGCCGGGCGGCCAGCCGCGCCTCGGCCTCGGCATCGGCCTGGGCGGCGGCGAGCGGCGCGCGGGCAGCGGCGCGGTTGCGGGCGGCGATGGCGACCAGCAGCGCGCCGCCCGCAACGGCAAGGCCCCCCAGCAGCGGGTGGAAGGCGAAGAGCGGGATCACGAAGATGGGCACCCAGGGCAGGTCCATCAGCGCGCCGGCCACCGGCAGCGACAGCGCGCGTTGCAGCGCGTCGAGATCGGCCCCGGCCTCGCGGGTGGTGCCGCGGGCCAGCGCCGCCGCCAGCACCCGCGGTTCCAGCCGGGCGCGCAGCCCCGCGCCGATGCGGGCGAGGATGCGGCCGCGGGCGATATCCAGCGCGACCATCGCGGCAAAGGCGATCGCGGCGATCAGGCCGAGCGCCGCCAGCGTCTCGACCGATTGCGCGCCGAGCACCCGGTCATAAACCTGCATCACGAAGACCGGCCCGGTCAGCAAGAGCAGGTTTCCGGCTGCCGAGAACAGCACTGCCGCTGCCAGGGCGGGCCGGCTTTCGGCCAGCGCCGCGCCCGGGCCGGGATCGGGCGGCGGCCCATCTGGAGGCCCATCTGGCGCCCGATTCGTGTCTTCTGCCTGGCCCCCGTTTGCTGCCTGCCCGTGTCGCTTCACCTGCGAATCTCTCCGTCCTGCCGGCTGCGCGGCCTTGTCCCCGCCGGCGGCGATCCGCCGAGGGTGCGGGATTTTGTCACCCGATTGCCACAAGAGCCGCTGCAATGCGGCACAAGGGGGTGGGTTTCCCCGCAACCAGGGCTATCTTCTTGCCACCATGCCCTCCAATGCATTGAGAATTCCTTTGGCCCGCTTGTCCCCCGTTTTCGCCGCCCGTCAGGCGACCCCCCGGCGCCACCTGTCAACGCCCGCCAAGCGCGGGCGGAAACCGGCGCTGCTTGCCGCCGTGCTGACGCTGGCCCTGTCGGCCTGCGCCAGCGCCGATGTCGCCAGCCGCGATGCCGGCTTCAACGACCCGGCCGAGGCGCATAATCGCCGGGTGCATGGCTTCAACAAGGGCGTGGACCGGGTGCTCCTTCGTCCTGCCTCGCAGGCCTATGGCACGGTCGTGCCGGGGCCGGTGCGTGGCGGGATCAGCAATTTCGCTGATAACCTCGGCCTGCCGGCGGCGGTGGCGAACAATCTGCTGCAGGGCCGGATCGAGCCTGCGGGCAAGAACACGTTCCGGTTCCTCGTCAACTCCACCTTCGGGCTGGGCGGTTTCCTTGATCCGGCCACCGACATGGGGCTGACCGAGGATGACACCGATTTCGGCGAGACGCTGCATGTCTGGGGCGCCGGCGAGGGCCCCTACATGGAAACGCCGCTGCGCGGGCCTTCGACGGTGCGTGACACGCTCGGGGTGGTGGTCGACATCTTCCTGGACCCGGTGGGCGCGGCGATCAACAGCCCCGAGGCCGACTATGTGCTGGGGGCCAAGGGGCTGTCACTTGTCGGTGATCGCTACCGCTATTCCGACACCATCGACTCCCTTCTGTATGAAAGTGCGGATAGCTATGCGCAGGCCCGGCTGCTCTATCTGCAGAACCGCCGGTTCGAGCTTGGCACCGAGGCGGAGAGCAATACCGATGATCCCTATGATGACCCCTATGGCCAGTGAGACCCGCCTTGCCCAGCGCGGCCTGACCCGGCGCGGGATGCTGGCGCTTCTGGCCGGGGGCGTCGCCTTTGCGGCGCTGGCCCCGCGCGGCGCGCTGGCGATGGACACGGCCGAAGCACGGGCCCTGATCGACCGCGCCGTGGGCGAGATCAACGGCGTGATCAACTCGGGCCAGAGTGAGACCGCGATGTATGCGGCCTTCGAGCAGATTTTCGCGCGCTATGCCGATGTGGCGATCATTGCGCAAAGTGCGCTGGGCGTTGCGGCCCGGCAGGCGAGCCCGGCGCAGATGAAGGCCTTCACCGCCTCGTTCCAGACCTATATCTCGCGCAAGTATGGCCGGCGGTTCCGCGAGTTCATCGGCGGCAAGATCGAGGTCATCGGCGCGCAGCAGGTCAAGAGCTTCTACGAGGTGATCTCGACCGCCTATCTGCGCGGCGAGGCGCCGTTCGAGGTGCGCTTCCAGGTCTCGGACCGCTCGGGGCGCGACCTGTTCTTCAACATCATCATTGAGGGCGTGAACATGCTGGCCTCCGAGCGCACCGAGATCGGCGCGCTGCTGGATGCGCGGCGCGGCAACCTCGACCAGCTGATCGCGGACCTGCGCACGCTGGGCTGACGGGCCGAGACGTCCGAAGGATTCGAGAGGGGCGGGGGGCGACCTCCGCCCTTTGGTTTTGGCCAGCAAGTCGAGATGTCAGCGCGCGGCGATGGCGATGGGCGCAAGCATCAAGCCACCAGCGCCTCGGCCCGCTTCAGATCGACGCTGACCAGCTGGCTGACGCCCTGTTCGGCCATGGTCACGCCGAAGAGCCGGTCCATCCGGCTCATCGTCACCGCATGGTGGGTGATGATCAGGAAGCGCGTCTCGGTGCGGCGGGTCATCTCGTCGAGGAGGTCGCAGAACCGGGTGACGTTGGCATCGTCGAGCGGCGCATCCACCTCGTCCAGCACGCAGATCGGCGCCGGGTTCGCCAGGAACACCGCGAAGATCAGCGCCATCGCGGTCAGCGTCTGCTCGCCCCCCGACAGCAGCGACAGCGTGGACAGCTTCTTGCCCGGCGGCTGGCACATGATCTCCAGCCCTGCATCCAGCGGGTCATCGGATTCGACCAGCACCAGCTTGGCCTCGCCGCCGCCGAAAAGGTGGGTGAACAGGGTGCGGAAACTGTCATTCACCTGCTCGAAGGCGGTCAGCAGCCGCTCGCGCCCCTCGCGGTTCAGGCTGGCGATGCCGGCGCGCAGCTTGCGGATCGCCTCCTCGAGGTCGAACTTCTCGCGGGCCAGCGTGTCATGTTCGTCCTGCACCGCGCGGGCATCTTCCCCGGCGCGCAGGTTGACCGCGCCAAGCGCCTCGCGCTGGCGGCGCAGGCGGGCGACATCGGCCTCCAGCACCTCGGCGCCCGGCATCTTCTCGGGATCGGCGCCGAGGCTGTCCAGCAGTTCCAGCGGCAGCTTCTCGGTTTCCTCGAAGATGCGCGTGGCGGCATGGGCCACCGTCTCGCGTGCCGCCTCGGTGCGGGCTTCGGCGCGGGCGCGGCCTTCGCGGGCCTCGCTGCCCAGCCGTTCCGCCTCGCGCTCGGCGCCCTGCACGCTGCGCAGCGCAGCCTCGGCCACGGCCAGCGCCTCGGCGGCGCGGGCGCGGCGGGCCTCGGCGGCTTCGATGGCCTCCGACAGCTCCTCGCGCTTGGCGGCGATCTCCTCGGGCGCGGCGCCGGCCTCGTCCAGCTCCGCCGCGGTCTCGGCCCGGCGAGCGGCCAGTTCGGCGCTGCGCTTCTCCGCCGTGTCGAGCCGCAGCCGCCAGCCCGAGATTTCCTTGGTGATCTCCTGCCGCCGCCTTGTGCGCGCCTCGCCCTCGCGGCGGATCTCGTCATGCGCGGCGCGGCGGGCCATCATCATCATCCGCGCCGCTTCCACCGTCTGCTTCACATCTTCCACCGTCGCCCGCGCCGTCTCCAGCTCGGGCAGATCCTCCATCGCGGCGCCGGCATCCTCCAGCCGGATCTGCGCTTCCTCGGCCTCTTCCTCATGCCGGGCGCGGGCGATGCGGGCGCTTTCCAGCTTGCCCGAAGCGATGGAGCGGTCGGCCTCTGCCCGGCTTTGCGCGCGGCTGGCTTCGGCCACCCGGCGGTCGGCATCGCGGCGGGCCTCGCGCGCCTCCTGATCGGCGCGGGTCGCGGCAGCCAGCCGCGCGGTCAGATGCTCATGCGCCTGCCGCGCGCCCTCGGCCTTGGCGCCCACCTCTTCCAGATCGCGCTTCAGCTCCACCAGCCGGTTCAGCTGCCGCAGCCGCAAGGCGGCAGCGGACGGAGCATCCTCGGCCGCGGCCCGGAACCCGTCCCACCGCCAAAGATCGCCCTCGAGGCTGACCAGCCGCTGGCCCGGCAGCAGCGCCGGTTGCAAGGCGGCACCTGCCGCCCGGTCCACCAGCCCGATCTGCCCGATCCGCCGCAGCAGCGCGTCCGGCACCGTCACGAACTCCGCCAGCGGCTGCGCCCCCGCCGGCAGCGCCTGCGCCGCCTCATAGCCCGGCAGCAGCGCCCAACCAGAGCCTGCGCCCGCCTCCACCACCGGCGCGCGCAGGTCGTCTGCCAGCGCCGCGCCAAGCGCCGCCTCGTAGCCCGGCCGGACCTGCACCCGGTCCAGCAGCTGCGTGCCGGCGCGGCTCTCGCGGTCCACCAGACGCGCCAGCCCCGCCACCTCGGCGCGCAGGGCATTGGCCTCGCCCGCAGCCTCGGAATGCTGGGCACGGGCGGCGGCCTCGCGGGTCTGCACCTCGGCGCGGGCGGTCTCGGCGGCGATCAGCGCCTCTTCCGAAGCCTCGGCAATCTCGGCCGCCTCGGTCTGCGCCGCCTCCGCCTCGGCAAAGGACTCGGCGGCCCGGTCCTGCGCTGCGCCTGCCTCGGCCTCGGCACGGCGGGCGGTCTCGGCGGCGACCCGCGCCCGGTCCAGCGCGGTGCGGGCATCGGCCAACAGCCGCTGCGCCGACTGGTGCCGCGCCGACAGCCGCGCCACATCCTCGGTCAGCTGCGATAAAGCTTCCTCACGGTCCGCCAGCACGGCAGCGGCCTCCTTCGCCGCCTCCAGCGCCTCGGCCAGCCGCTCGTCCTGCCCCTCGGCGGCCTTCAGGATCTGCGCCTGCTCCCAGTCCAGCCGGGCGATGGTCTCGCCCGCATCGCGGTTCAGCCCGGCCTCGCGCTCCGCGTCCCGGTCGATCTGCTGCAACCGCGCCGCCAGCGTCTCGATCAGCGCCCGCGCCCGGTCCTGCTGGTCGCGCAGCGCCTCGCGCTGCACCGTCAGCCGCTGCAGCACCGCGCCGGCAATCGCCTCCTCCTCGCGCAGCGGCGGCAGCGCATCCTCGCGCGCCTGCCGTTCCTTCGCGGCGGCGCGGGCGGCAGCCTCGGCCTGCGCGGCGATCCGCACCCGCTGCGCCAGGTCCGCCTCGGCCGCCGCGCGCGCAAGGTCCGCCTCCCGCCAGCGTCGATAGAGCAGCGTGCCCTCGGCGCGGCGCAGCTCCTCGCCGATCTCGCGGTAGCGCGCCGCCTGCCGGGCCTGCCTTGCCAGCGTGGTCAGCTGCCCTGCCAGCTGCTCCACGACGTCGCCCACGCGGCTCAGGTTCTGCTCGGCCGCCGTCAGGCGCAGCTCCGCCTCGTGCCGGCGCTGGTAGAGGCCCGAGATGCCCGCCGCCTCCTCCAGAATCCGCCGCCGGTTCTTGGGCTTGGCGTTGATCAGCTCGGCGATCTGCCCCTGCCGCACCAGCGCCGGCGACTGCGCCCCGGTCGAGGCATCGGCAAACAGCATCTGCACATCGCGGGCGCGCACGTCCTTGACGTTGACCTTGTAGGCGCTGCCGGCATCGCGGGTGATGCGCCGCACGATCTCCAGCGTGTCGGCATCGTTGAAGCCTGACGGGGCCAGCCGCTCGGAATTGTCCAGCGTCAGCACGACTTCGGCGAAATTGCGGGCGCTGCGGGTGGCGGCGCCGGCGAAGATCACATCCTCCATCCCCTCGCCGCGCATGGAACTGGGGCGCGTCTCGCCCATCACCCAGCGCAGCGCCTCCAGCAGGTTGGACTTGCCGCAGCCATTCGGGCCGACAACGCCGGTCAGCCCGTCATGGATGACCAGATCGGTCGGGTCCACGAAGCTTTTGAAGCCATTGAGCCTGAGGCGGGTGAAGCGCAAGGTGGTGTCCGATTCCGGGTGTGGCGTTGGCCCGCCATGGTCGGGGCAAGCGCGGCGGGAGTCAATCGGCGCCACCCGATATGGCGGATCAACGCAGAACCATCCCAACATTTGGAGACATGATGCGGCAACTGGATGGCGATGACGACTTCCGCGAAGTGCTGGCGCTGATCCGCGCCACCTTTGCCTATATGGAGGGGCGGATCGACCCGCCCTCGTCGATGCAGCGGCTGACGGTGGCCGATCTGGCGCGCGCCGCGGCGGAGGGCGAGGTCTGGGTTTCGGGCGACCCGGTCCTTGGCTGCGTGGTGCTGACGCCCTCCGCGGACGCGCTGTACCTTGGCAAACTCGCCGTCGCGGATGCCGCGCGCGGCACCGGCCTTGGGCGCACTCTGGTCGCCCGCGCCGAAGCCAGCGCCCTTGCGCGCGGCCTGCCGGCGGTGCAGCTGCAATGCCGGGTGGAGCTGACAGAGCTGCACGGCTTCTACCGCGCGCTTGGTTATGCCGAGGCGGGGCGCAGCGCCCATCCCGGCTTTGACCGGCCGACCAGCGTCACCTTCCGCAAGCCGGTTGCCTGACCCGCGCCGGCGCGGCATGAAGGCGGGGCATAACGCCGGAGCCCCGCCATGATCCCCGCCCTCGTCACCCTCCTCGGCTTCCAGCTTGCGGGCGAGGTGGCCAGCCGCGCCCTCGGCCTGCCGCTTCCCGGCCCGGTGCTGGGGATGGTGGCGCTGGTCATCGCCTTCAGCCTCTGGCCGGCGCTGGTGGATGTGGTGCGCCCCGTGGCGCAGGGGCTGCTCGCGCATCTGTCGCTGCTCTTCGTGCCGGCTGGGGTGGGCGTCGTCGCGCATCTGCCGGTGCTGGCGGCCGAGGGGCCGGCGATCGCGGTGGCGCTGGTGGGCTCCACGGTGCTGGCGATCGCCGTGGGCGCCTTGGTCTTTGCCGGCGTCGCGCGGCTGACCGGCAACAGCGAGGGCCAGCCATGACTAATCCCGCGCTGATCTGGAGCTACCTTGCCCAAGGCCCGCTGCTGTGGCTGACGGTCACGCTGCTGGCTTATTGGGCCGGCGACACCGCCTCGCGCGCGGCCGGGCGGCGGCCGCTGGTCAACCCGGTGCTGGTGGCGGTGATCCTGCTGGCAGCCGTGCTGGGGGCGACGGGCACGCCCTATGCCACCTATTTCGAGGGCGCGCAGTTCGTGCATTTCATGCTGGGCCCTGCGACGGTGGCGCTGGCCCTGCCGCTTTACATGAACCTTGCGCGGGTGCGGCGGGCGGCCTTGCCGATGCTGGCGGGGCTGCTGGCGGGGTCGGTCACCGCCGTGATCTCGGCCCTCGCCATCGCCCGGGCGCTGGGGGTCGAGGGGTCGGTGCTGGCCTCGCTCGCGCCCAAGTCGGCCACCGCCCCTGTCGCCATCGGCATTTCTGAAAGCCTCGGTGGCCAGCCGACGCTGACCGCGGTGCTGGTGCTGCTGACCGGGATCATCGGCGCGGTGGTGGCGACCCCGCTGCTCAACGCGCTTGGTATCCGCGACTGGCGGGCGCGGGGCTTTGCCACTGGCGTTGCCGCGCATGGCATCGGCACGGCACGGGCGTTCCAGGTGCACGAGACGGCGGGCGCCTTCGCCGGCATCGGCATGGGCCTCAACGCGGTGCTGACCGCGCTGATCGCCCCCGCCATCCTGCGGCTGTTCCTTTAGCGCCGCTCTGCCCGGATCTCGGACAGGCTCGCCCCGGCCGACAGCGCCTCGGGGTCCATCCTGAGCTCGATCACCGCCAGTGTGCCAGAGGCGCGGGCGCGGGCGAAGGCCTCGGGGAAGTCCTCGCCCCGCTCCACCACCTCGCCATGCCCGCCATAGGCACGGGCGAGGGCGGCGAAGTCGGGATTGGCGAGCTGGGTGCCAGAGACCCGCGCCGGATAGTGCCGCTCCTGATGCATCCGGATCGTGCCATACTGGCCGTTGTTCGCCACCACCACGATGGGCGCCGCGCCATGCTGCACGGCGGTCGACATCTCGTTCAGCGTCATCTGGAAGCAGCCATCGCCGGCCATGCACACCACCGCGCGGCCCGGATAGCGCACCCCGGCGGCCACGGCAGCGGGGAAGCCATAGCCCATGCTGCCCGAGGTCGGGGCCAGCTGGGTGCCATGCCGCTTGAAGCGGAAATAGCGGTGCAGGAAGGCGGCGTAGTTGCCCGCGCCATTGGTCAGGATCGCATCCTCGGGCAGGTTGGTCGACAGCCAGGCCACCACCGCCTCCATCTTCACCGTGCCGGGGGTCTCCTTGGGCTGCTGCCAGCGCTCGTAATCCAGCCTTGCGGCGGTGGTCCAGTCGGCCCATCTGGCCGGGGCCCCCTCGGGCGCGGGGGCGGTGGCCAGCGCCGCGACCATGTCGGTCGCGGGGGCAACGATGCCCAGATCGGGGCGATAGACGCGGCCAAGCTCCGCGGCGTCGGGATAGACATGCAAGATGGTCTTGCCCGGCGCGGCGGGGTCCATCAGCTCATAGCCGCGCGTCAGGCTGTCGCCGATGCGCGCGCCAAGCACCAGGATGCAATCGGCCGCCTGCAGCCGCGCGCCCAGCCGCGGGTTCATGCCGACGCCAAGATCGCCCGCGTAATGCGCGTCGCGGTTGTCCATATGCCCCTGCCGGCGGAACGGCACCGCGACCGGCAGGCCCCAGGCGGCGGCAAATTGCGCCAGATCGGCGGCGGCCTGAGCATTCCACGCGGTGCCGCCGGCGATCACCAGCGGGCGTTCGGCCCGGGCCAGCGCCTCGGTCACCGCCGCCAGCTCCGCCGCGCTGACGCTGGCGGGCATCGGCGCCGGGGTGGGGATGTCGGGCACGTCGGCCAGCGCGGTCAGCATGTCCTCGGGCAGCGACAGCACCACCGGCCCGGGCCGGCCCGAGCTGGCAATGTGGAAGGCGCGGCTGAGATATTCCGGGATGCGCGCGGTACTGTCGATCTCGGCCACCCATTTCGCCAGCGGGCCGAACATGGCGCGGTAATCGACCTCCTGAAAGGCCTCGCGGTCGCGGTGGCTGCGGTCGATCTGGCCGATGAACAGGATCATCGGGGTCGAGTCCTGCCGCGCGACATGCACCCCGGCCGAGGCATTGGTGGCCCCCGGCCCGCGGGTGACGAAGCAGATGCCGGGCAGGCGGCGGCCCTCGGCGGCATTCATCTTGCCATCGGCCTCGGCCATCATCGCGCCGCCGCCCTCCTGCCGGCAGACGATGTTGCGGATGCCCGAGCCGTGCAGCCCGTCCAGCACCGCCAGGAAGCTCTCGCCGGGGACCGAGAAGACGCGGGCGACGCCCTGAAGCTTCAGCTGGTCCACCAGGATCTGTCCGCCATGCCGCATCGCCATTGCCCGCTCCTCCTTGCGCGTTCCGCGCCCGTATCGCCTGTTTCGGGCCGGACCTTGCCCCCGCCGCAGGTCAGGTGCAAGGCCCCGAAGGTCAGAGCCCGAAGATCAGAGACTGTCCTCGACCCGGAAGCCGTCCGGGATGCCGTCCCGCCCCTCCAGCACCAGATCGGCCATCACTTCGGCCACCTTCGGCGCGATGCCGAAGCCGATCTTGAAGCCGCCATTGGCGACGAAATGCCCCGGCCGCCCCGGCCATTCCCCCAGCATCGGCGCGCGGGTCCGGGCGCGGGGGCGGGCGCCGGCCCAACGGTCGATCACCGGCGCCCCTGCCAGCGCCGGGCAGAGGGTGCGGGCCTTGTCGATCAGCGCCTCCAGCTGCGCGTCCACGGTATCGGGCGCCTCGAACTCGCGTTCCGAGGTGGAGCCGATGGCGACGCTGCCATCGGCATGGGGGACGATATGCAGCGCCTCGGCAAAGACCTGCGGCAGGGCGGTCACGTCCATCGAGGGCCGCAGCAGCGCCGACTGGCCCTTGACCGCGGCGCCGACAGTGCGCCCCAGATCGGCCGAGAGTGCGGCAAGGCCCGCGGCGCCGGCCGCCCAGATCTGCAGGCCCGCAGGCTCGCCGCCCCCCTCCACGATCTCGCCGCCTTGCGCGCGGATCGCCGCCGCCAACGCCGCTGCCGCCCGCCGCGGCGCCATCCGCGCCGTCAGCGTATCGTGCACCATGAAGCCCGACGCCGCGGCCGGCGCCCAGCCATCGGCCGCGGCCGGCACCACCCGCCATTCGGCGCGGCCCTGCCACAGCGCCTCGGCCCCCGCGGCCCGCCCCCGGGCCAGATCCACCGCCGCCGCATCGGCCAAGGGCTGCAGCCGCCCGGTGCGGGCATAGCCCGGATCGGTGCCGCCGGCCGCCGCGACCCCGGCCCAGAAGCCCTCGGCCATCAGCAGCGCCTCCAGCTGGAAGGCCTTCTTGGGGTTCCACTGCTCGGGCACATGCGGGGCCAGCGCGCCGACGAGCCCGCCCGACGAGCCGGCGCCGATCCGCGCCGCCTCGATCACCCGGACCCGCGCGCCGCGGCGGATGCAGTCCCAGGCGATGGCCAGCCCGAAGATGCCAGCGCCATGGACCGTCACGTCCGGCCTTGCCTGTGCCATTGAACTTCCCCGATTGAACTTCCAGAACGGCCCCGTCAGGATCGCCGCGAACAGGACTAGGGCAGATGACCGGCGAGAACCAGAGCAGCGGCGTGCAATGGCGGGACGGTGCTGTTCCGGTGTCGGAACGCTTCGACGACCCCTATTTCAGCCTTGGCAACGGGCTGGCGGAAACCCGGCATGTGTTCCTGGCAGGCAACGGTCTGCCCGGCCGCTTTGCCCCCGGCTTCCACATCGCAGAGCTTGGCTTCGGCACCGGGCTGAACCTGATGGCCACGCTGATCGCCCATCAGGGCCATCCCGGCCCGTTGCATTACACCAGCTTCGAGGCCTTCCCGCTGCCCGCCGCCGACATCGCCCGCGCGCTGGACGCCTTCCCCGAGGCGCGGGCGGTCGCGGACCCGTTTCTGGCAGCGTGGGACGCGGGGCAGCGGCGCTTCGCCCTCGGTGCCATCTGCGTCGAGGTGCTCATCGCCGATGCCCGCACCGCCCTGCCGGAATGGCAAGGCTGCGCCGATGCCTGGTTCCTCGACGGCTTTTCCCCCGCCAAGAACCCCGAGCTCTGGGGCGAGCCGCTGATGGCCGAAGTGGCCCGCCACACCGCGCCGGGCGGCACCTTCGCCACCTATACCGCCGCCGGTTTCGTGCGCCGGGGTCTCGAAGCGGCAGGCTTTGCGGTTGAACGCCGCCCGGGCCACGGCCATAAGCGGCACATGAGCGCGGGCGTCCTGCGCCCAGCTGCGACCCCCGGCGAGGCGACATGACCGACCAGAACACCCGCCTCGGCATCTTGCTGATGGTGGCGACAACCTTCGTGTTTTCGGTGCAGGACGGGATCTCGCGCCACCTCGCCGCCGAATACAACATCTACATGGTGGTGATGATCCGCTACTGGTTCTTCGCCGCCTTCGTGATGGCGGTGGCGGCAAAGGCGCCGGGTGGCCTGCGCGCCGCCGTGCGCAGCGCGCATCCGCGGGTGCAGATCTTCCGCGGGTTGCTGCTGGCGGCCGAGGTCTGCATCATGGTGCAGGCGTTCATCACCCTGGGGCTGGTCGAAAGCCATGCCGTCTTCACCTGCTACCCTCTGCTGGTCGCCGCGCTCTCCGGCCCGGTGCTGGGGGAAAAGGTCGGCTGGCGGCGCTGGACGGCGATCGGCATCGGCTTTGTCGGGATGCTGGTGATCTTGCAGCCGGGGGTGGCGGTGTTCTCGCCCGCCGCGCTGATTCCGCTGCTGTCGGCCTTCATGTTCGCGCTTTACGGCCTGCTGACCCGCTATGTCTCGCGCAAGGATGCCGCCTCGGTCAGCTTCTTCTGGACGGGCGTGTCGGGCGCGGTGGTGATGACGCTGGTGGGCATGTGGTTCTGGGAGCCGATGACCCTGCCCGACTGGGGCTGGATGGCCTGCCTGTGCCTGACGGCGGCGGGGGCGCATTGGCTGCTGATCCGCGCCTATGAGGTGGCCGAGGCCAGCGCGATCCAGCCCTTCGCCTATCTGCAATTGGTCTTCGTGACGCTGCTGGGGCTGACGCTGTTCGGCGAGACGCTGCGGGCCAATGTGGCCATCGGTGCGCTGATCGTGGTGGGGGCCGGGCTCTTCACCCTGTGGCGCGCCCGCAAGAAGGCCGCGGCGGTCTGATCAGCGCCCCGTCAGGTCTTTGGTAATCTGGATCGGCCCCGCCTCGCCCGACAGCCTTGCGCGGTAGATCGGCAGGCTTTCGGCCACGCGCATCACGTAGTTCTGCGTCTCGGTGAAGGGGATCGCCTCGATCCAGTCCACCACATCGACCGCGCCCGTGCGCGGGTCGCCCAGATCGCGAATCCACTGCCGCGGCCGGCCCGGCCCGGCATTGTAGCCGGCCGCCACCAGCGCCGCGGCGGGGCCGAACTCCTCGGTCAGCTGCGCCAGATAGGCGGCCCCCAGCGAGGCATTGTAGCGCCAGTCCGAGGTCAGCCGCCCGGCGGCATAGGGCTGCCCCGTCGCCGTTGCCATCATCTTCGCGGTGCCCGGCATCACCTGCATCAGCCCGAGCGCGCCGGCATGGCTGATCACGTCGATGTCGAACTCGCTCTCGCGCCGGGCGATCGACAGCGCCAGTTCCGGCGCGACGGGCAGCTCCATCGCCTCTAGCCCGTTCAGCGGAAAATAGGCGGCAGGCAGCACCAGCCCCTGCGCCGCGGCGGCTTTGGCCACCATCAGCGCCAGATGCGGGCGGTCCTGCCGCAGGGCATGGCCGGCAAGGCGCTGCAGATCCTCGGGGCCGAGGCTTTCGGCCAGATGCAGCAAGAAGCGCTCGCCCAGATCGCTCTCGCCCGCGGCATAGAGCAGTTCTGCCGCCTCGAAAACCGAGGAGCCGGCAAAGGCGGCGCCGTCCAGCGGCGGATACTCCTCGCGCCCCGCCAGCGCCGGATCGAGCGGCAGGCCCAGTTTCTCGGCGGCCATGAGCCCGTAGAAGCTGGTCTGGTACTCGGCGGCGAAGGCATAGGCGGCGCGAGCCTCGTCAGCGCGGCCAAGCTCTTCCAGCGCACGGCCTTGCCAATAGCCGGCGCGGCCAAGGCTGATCGGGCTGCCCACCGCGGCGCGGAACCGGGCGAAATGGGTCAGCGCGGTGTCAGGGTCATCCAGCTTGCGAAGGGCGATATAGCCTGCCAGCCATTCGAGGTCGGCGTAGCTGCTGCCCGTCGTCAGATGGTGAGTCGAGGCGATGCGATAGGCGCGGGCCGGATCGCCCACCCGCATCTCGCGCCGCGCCAGTGTCGCGCGCCAGCCGGCCCAGCCTTGCGGCGTGCCAAGCGTCTCGGCGCTGGTGGAGCGTTCCAGCAGCAGCTCCGCCGCCTCGTCGTAGAGGTCGCGCCAGATGCGCCAGCGGAAGCGGTCCTGGGCCAGCCCGGGCGAGCCGGCCATGTGGTCCGGCACCGCGGCGATCAGGGTATCGACGCCCGGGCTGCGGGCCTGCAGCGCGATGCGCGCCTCGGCCACGGCGCGGCTGCCGGGGGTGACCAGCGGCAGCATCCGCCGCGCTTCGGTCAGCCGGCCCGCATCCAGCGCCGCGGCGAGTCTGCCGCCGTGGTGGTCCGCCAGCGCAGGGCCGGCGCGGGCCAGCAGCGCCGCCTGTTCCTCCTCGGTCAGGGGCAGCTCGCGCCAGGCGCGCACCGCCTCGGCCTCGGCCTCGGGCGCGCGGCCCTGTTCGGTCAGCGCCGCCATCAGCGCCAGGCTGCCGGCGCCGGTCTGCGGCGCGCCGGCCGCGAAGAAGGCCAGCACGCCGCCTGCCGCCTCACCCTCGAGGATCGCCGCCTCGGCGCGCTTGCGCAGCAAGGGCAGGCCCGGCCAGTCGGGGCGGCGGTCCAGGAATGCTACGAAATCCGCGAAGTTGGCATTGCCGCTGGCCGCGCGCAGCCGCTGCCATTCGAGGATGTCCGAGGAAATCGGCCCCGCCAGCCGCGCCTGCCCCATCGCCACCGGCCAATCGCCTTGCGCCGCGGCGATCAGCGCCTGGCCAAGCGCCTCGGGGTCTTCCACCGACTGCGCGATCTCCAGCACCAGCGCAGGCGAGGGCGGCGCGGGCGGCGGCGGCACCGCGGCGCGGGCCGGAGCGAGCGAGCGCGGGGCGGGGGGCGGCGGCACCTCCTGCGCCTGCGCAGCCCCCTGCGCACCGGGCATGGCGAGGCCAAGCGACAGGGTCGCGGCAAGGACATGGCTGCGGGTCGGGGCGGTGCGGATCATCTGGGCTTCGGCTGCTGCTTCTTGCTTTGCGGCAATCCTACCGGGCACACCGCCGGCCACAACACACAAACTTGGCAAGTGCGCGGCACATCGCTAGGTTCCGCCGCGATCATCCCCGGCCGAGTCAGCCATTGACCGGCCCAACCTCATGGAGCGTGTCATGTTCAAAGGGTCCATCCCTGCCCTGGTCACGCCGTTCAAGAACGGCGCCGTGGACTTCGACACGCTGAAGAAGCTGGTCGAATGGCACATCGCCGAGGGCTCGAACGGGCTTGTTCCGGTGGGCACGACCGGCGAGAGCCCCACGCTGAGCCATGAGGAACACGCCGCGGTGATCGAGGCCGTGGTGGGCGCGGTGGCCGGCCGCATCCCGGTGATCGCCGGTGCCGGGTCGAACGCGACGGCAGAGGGCATCGGCCTGATCCGACATGCCGAGGCGGTGGGCGCCGATGCCGCGCTGGTGGTGACGCCCTATTACAACAAGCCCACGCAGCGCGGGCTGATCGCACATTACACCGCGATGCACGATGCCAGCGGGTTGCCGATCATCATCTACAACATCCCCGGCCGGTCCGTGGTGGACATGTCGCCCGAGACGATGGGCGAGCTGGCGAAGCTGCCGCGCATCGTCGGCGTCAAGGACGCGACCGGCAAGCTGGAGCGGGTCAGCCAGCAGCGCCTCACCTGCGGGCCGGAGTTCATCCAGCTGTCGGGCGAGGATGCAACGGCGCTTGGCTTCAACGCCCATGGCGGGGTGGGATGCATTTCCGTGACCGCCAACGTCGCGCCGCGGCTTTGTGCCGAGTTCCAGGCGGCGACGCTGGCGGGGGATTATGCGAAGGCGCTGGACTACCAGGACCGGCTGATGCCGCTGCACGAGGCGATCTTCATCGAGCCGGGGCTGGTCGGGGCGAAATACGCGCTCTCGAAGCTGGGGCTGTGTGCCGAGGAGGTGCGGCTGCCGCTGACTCCGCTGCTGGACGCGACCCGCGCGAAGATCGATGCGGCGATGCGCCATGCCGGGCTGATCTGACATTCCGGGCACGCGGGGGGCCAGCCCCCCGCACCCCCGGCCGGGGAGGGGCGCGCCCCTCCCCGGCACCCCTCTGCGGATATTTCAGCCAGCAAGAAGCGGGGAAGCGGCTCTGGACAGTGAGGGCGGCAGCCCCTATCTCGGGCGATCATGGCCGTACAGCACGATCCCAATTCCAAAGTCATCGCCGAGAACCGCCGCGCGCGGTTCGATTATGCCATCGAGAGCGATCTCGAGGCCGGGATCATGCTGCTTGGCTCCGAGGTGAAATCGCTGCGCAAGGGCCAGTCGAACATCGCCGAGAGCTATGCCAGCGTCGAGGGCGGCGAGCTGTGGCTGATCAACAGCTATATCGCGCCCTACATGCAGGCCGGCATCTTCGGGCATGAGGAGCGGCGGCGGCGCAAGCTGCTGGTCAGCCGCAAGGAGCTGTCGCGGCTATGGCAGGCGGTGGGGCGCGAGGGGATGACCCTGGTGCCGCTGGTCATGTACTTCAACGACAAGGGCATGGCCAAGCTGAAGATCGGCGTCGCCAAGGGCAAGAAGCTGGCCGACAAGCGTGCCACCGAGGCCAAGCGCGACTGGGACCGGCAGAAATCCCGGATCATGAAGCAAGGCCATCAGTGATCCGGCGGCACAAAAGATCCGGCTGACCGGATATCGCTACAGCATCTATACGCGGATCGCGCGGCTGGCCCTGATCGAGAAGGGCGTGGCATATGATCTGGCCGAGGCCGATCCCGTCCCTGCCGGGCTACTGGCGCTGAACCCCTTCGGGCGGGTGCTGGAGCATGACAGGTTCACGCTCCATGAGACCGCGGCGATCCCGCGCTATGTCGATGCCGCCGCCGGGCCGGTGCTCGACGCGCTGGAGGCGATTGCCGCCGAGGGATTGCACCTCGCGGGCGGGCCACCGTCGCTGGCGACCTGCATCTGGCGCCGAGGATCGCGGCCTTTGCCTCTGCGCCCAAAGGGGCGGCGCTGCTGGTGGCGCGGCCGGCGCTGGCGCTCTGGTGGCAGCAGATGGCGCCGCGGCCAAGCCTGATCGCCACCCGCACCGGGCGCTGAACCGGCCCCTGCCCGCTTGCCCGGCAAGGCCTGCCGCGATAGACGGGAACGGATTTCAGGACCAAGTGACGGAAAGGGCGAGCCATGGACGATCCGAAGACGCTGGTATCCACCGACTGGCTCGAGGCCCATCTGCGCGACCCGGACCTGCGTGTCATCGATGCCTCGTGGTATCTGCCGGCCATGGCGCGCGATGCCAGGGCCGAGTACGAGGCCGGCCATATCCCCGGCGCGCGGTTCTTTGACATCGACGAGATTTCCGACCAGCGCTCGGACCTGCCGCACATGGCCCCGCCGGTGGAGAAGTTCATGAGCCGGATGCGCGCCATGGGCATCGGCGACGGGCATCAGGTCGTGGTCTATGACGGCGCCGGGATCTTCTCGGCGCCGCGCGTGTGGTGGACCTTCCGGCTGATGGGCAAGATGGATGTCGCGGTGCTGGATGGCGGGCTGCCGAAGTGGAAGGCCGAGGGCCGGATGATCGAGGATCTGCCGCCCTTCGTGCGCGACCGGCACATGACCGTGCAGCGCCAGGCGCAGCTGGTGAAGGATGTCACGCAGGTCGCCGCCGCCTCGAAGCTGGGCGACTGGGAGATCATCGATGCGCGCAGCGAGGGGCGCTTCCGCGGCGAGGAGCCGGAACCGCGGCCCGGGCTGCGGCAGGGGCATATCCCGAATTCCAGGAACCTGCCCTTCGGCCGGTTGATGAATGCGGATGGCACGATGAAGGCGCCGGAGGCGCTGAAGGCGGAGTTCGTTGCGGCGGGCGTGGACCTGCAAAAGCCGGCGATCACCTCTTGCGGGTCGGGCGTGTCGGCCGCGATCCTCAACCTGGCGCTGGAGCGGATCGGGCACCGGGACCACGCGCTTTATGATGGCTCCTGGGCGGAATGGGGCATGTATGGTGACCTTCGGGTGGCAAAGGGGTAGGCGATGCTCTCGAACCTGAAACCGCAGGCGGCGGACAAGATCCTGGCGCTGATGGGCCAGTTCAAGGCCGATGACCGCGCGGGCAAGATCGACCTTGGCGTCGGCGTCTACAAGGATGCGACGGGCCTCACGCCGGTGATGCGCGCGGTCAAGGCGGCGGAACAGCTGCTGTGGCAGGCCGAGACGACCAAGACCTATGTGGCGCTGGCCGGCGATCCGGCCTTCGGCGCGGCGATGGCGGGGCTGATCCTGGGGCCGGACTATCCGGGCGAGCGGCTGGCGGCGGCGGCCACGGTCGGCGGCACCGGCGCGATCCGGCAGGCGCTGGAGCTGATCTTGCTGGCGAACCCTGAGGCCACCGTCTGGCTGCCCGATCCGACCTGGCCGAACCATCCCTCGATCATCTCCTACCTCGGGATGAAACAGGCCAGCTATCGCTATTTCGACGGCGAGAGCCGCGGCGTCGCGGTTGCCGCGATGCTGGAGGATCTGGGGCGTGTGGCGCCTGGTGACGTGGTGCTGCTGCATGGCTGCTGCCACAACCCGACCGGGGCGAACCTGACCCTGCCGGACTGGGCCGAGGTCGCGTCGGTGCTGGAACGGCGCGGGGCGATCCCGCTGATCGACCTGGCCTATCAGGGCTTCGGCGACGGGCTGGAGGCGGATGCCGCGGGCACACGGCTGATCGCATCGCGCCTGCCCGAGGTGCTGATCGCCGCCTCCTGCAGCAAGAACTTCGGCATCTACCGCGAGCGGACCGGCGTGCTGCTGGCGCTGGCGCCGGACACGGCAGTGCGCGACCTGACGCAAGGCACGCTCGCCTTCCTCAACCGGCAGAATTACAGCTTCCCGCCCGACCATGGCGCGCGGCTGGTGACGATGATCCTTGGCGACCCCGCGCTGCGGGCGGAGTGGGAGAGCGAGCTGGAAGAGGTGCGCCTGTCCATGCTCGGCCTGCGCGAGGATCTGGCGCGCGAGCTGCGCGACCGCAGTGGATCGGACCGCTTCGGCTTTCTCGCGCAGCACCGCGGCATGTTCTCGCGCCTTGGTGCCTCGCCCGAGCAGGTGGAGCGGCTGCGGGCCGAACATGCCATCTACATGGTGGGCGACAGCCGCCTGAATATCGCCGGGCTGAACAGCGCGACGGTGCCGGTGCTGGCGCAGGCGATCCTCGACTGCGGGATCTGAGGGGCCACCGCTTCTGAGCTGCAAGGGGCCATCCGATCGGATGGCCTTTTTGCGTTCCCGGCGCATGAAAAAAGGCGGGGCCGAAACCCCGCCTTCAGGAAGCGCGCAGCGGGAGGAGGTGCCGAGCGGGAGTATCCGGGCGGCCCCGCGCAAGGCGGGGCCGCGGGGTGATCAGGTGTGGTAGGCGCTTTCGCCATGTGCGGTCTGGTCCAGGCCGCGGCGCTCGTCATCCGCCGAGACGCGCAGGCCGGTGATGGCCTTGACGATGTAGAGCAGGACCAGCGAGACGACGCCGCTCCAGACGATGGTGATCGCCACGGCCTTGACCTGCGCCATGACCTGCGAGCCCATCGTGCCGGCCTCGGTGATGAAGCCGGTGCCGCCCAGCGATTCCGCTGCCAGGATGCCGGTGCCGATGGCGCCGACGATGCCGCCGATGCCGTGGATGCCGAACACGTCGAGGCTGTCGTCATAGCCGAACTTGTTCTTCACGACCGCCACGAAGAAGTAGCAGGCTGCCGAGGCGGCGAAGCCGAGCACGATCGCGCCCATCGGGCCGGTGGTGCCGCAGGCCGGGGTGATGGCGACGAGGCCTGCCACCAGACCCGAGGCTGCGCCAAGGCCAGAGGCCTTGCCGCGCGCCATGACCTCGATCAGGCACCAGGCCAGGATCGCGGCGGCGGTAGCGAGGAAGGTGTTCAGCACGGCCAGCGTCGCGCCGGCAGTCGCCTCGAGGTTGGAGCCGGCGTTGAAGCCGAACCAGCCGACCCACAGCATCCCGGCGCCGACCATGGTCAGCGTCATCGAATGCGGGGCCATCATGTCCTTGCCAAGGCCGATGCGCGGGCCGACGACAATCGCCGCGACCAGCGCCGCGATACCGGCGTTGATGTGAACCACGGTGCCGCCGGCGAAGTCGATGGCGCCCATGTTGAAGATCAGGCCCGCGGCATCCCAGACCATGTGCGCGACCGGGAAATACACGAAGGTCGCCCAGAGCGCCGAGAACAGCAGCACCGCCGAGAATTTGATCCGCTCGGCAAAGGCGCCGATGATCAGAATCGGGGTGATGGCCGCAAAGGTCATCTGGAAGGCAATGAAGATGTATTCAGGCAGCACGATCCCGTCCGAGAAGGTGGCCGCGGTGCTGTCCAGCGTCACGCCCGACAGGAACATCTTCGCCGTGCCGCCCCAGAACGGCGAGGTGCTGCCGCCGAAGGCGAAGGAATAGCCGTAGATGACCCAGATCACCATCATCAGCGCCGCAACCACGACCGACTGCATCAGTACCGACAGCATGTTCTTGGTGCGCACGAGGCCACCGTAGAACAGCGCGAGGCCCGGAACCGTCATGAACAGCACCAGCACCGAGGAGATGATCATCCAGGCGACGTCGCCCTTTTCGATGATCGGGGCAGCCTCGGCCACCGCTTCCACGGCGGCTTCCGCGGCGGGGGCCGCGTCCTGCGCGAAGGCAGGCAGGGCCGCGCTCAGCGCAAGCAGCGCCGCCAGGCCCGAAAGTTTCTTGAAGTTCGACATCTTGTTGCTTCCCCTGTTCCCTGGCTCTCAGAGCGCGTCGTCGTTGATTTCGCCGGTGCGGACGCGCACGGCCTGCGCCACGTCGAGCACGAAGATCTTGCCGTCGCCGATCTTGTCGGTCTTGGCGGTCTTCTGGATCGTGTCCACGACCTGATCGGCCAGCGCATCGCTGACCACGATCTCCAGCTTGACCTTCGGCACGAAGTTCACGGCGTATTCAGCGCCGCGATAGATCTCGGTGTGACCGGATTGCGAGCCGAAGCCCTTGACCTCGGTCACCATCATGCCGCGCACGCCGATGGCGGTGAGCGCCTCGCGCACCTCCTCGAGCTTGAACGGCTTGATGGCTGCGATGATGAGTTTCACGTCTTTGTCCCTTCCTTTGGCAGCGCCTCGTCGGGAGGCGCCAAGGCCAACCCACGGCCGCAGAAGGCCGCTTTCACGCCGGCGTTACAAGGAATCGCGCGCCCTCCACCGGGTGCGACACGGACGTATTTGCACAAAATTTGCACAATCAATGCGGATCGGTGAAAGTTTGTGCAGGTCGCAAACCGAATCGTGAAGGCAAACCGCTCCACAACCGGGCGCGCTGCCTGTATTGTCCGATGCAAAGAAACGACAGGCCGGGCGATCGCCCGCGCGTGGCAGCAGCATCGGGCAGGTGGGCGCAAGATGACGGGATCGGGCGGGAAGAAGCCACCGCTGGTGGCAGACCGGCGTTATGGCGCGGTGCGCGGCACGGCCAAGAAACCGGCTGCGAAACCCGCGGCCAAGCCGGCGGCCAAGCCCGCGAAGCGGCGCAGCGCGCCCGCGCGTCGGCGGTCGTCGAACCCGGTGGTGCGGCTGGTCGTGGGGCTGGTCCGCGCCGTCTGGCGGGTGATCTGGGGCGTGGGCTGGCGGGCAACCGCCCTGCTGGTGGCGGGCTTCGGCATCGTCACCTGGTATCTCTACACCCAGCTGCCCCCGCTCGACACGCTGCTGGACGCCCGGCACCGCGGGTCGGTCACCATGCTCGACAACCAGGATCAGGTCTATGCCTGGCGCGGCGAGACCTTTGGCGGGCAGGTCACCTCGGACACCGTGTCCAAGCATCTGCGCAACGCGGTCATCGCCACCGAGGACCGGCGCTTCTACCGGCATTTCGGGATCAGCCCCCGCGGCATCGCCAGCGCCATCCGCATCAACCTGTCCGAGGGTCGCGGCGCGCTGGAGGGCAATGGCGGCTCCACCATCACCCAGCAGGTCGCCAAGCTGATCTGCCTTGGCGAACCCTTCGATCCCTCGAAATGGGAGACCGAGGCCGCCTACGAGGCCGATTGTCGCGTTTCTTCCGTCTGGCGCAAGCTCAAGGAAGTGCCGTTCTCGATGGCGATGGAGGCGAAATACGGCAAGGACGACGTGCTGACCATCTACCTCAACCGCGCCTATCTGGGCGCCGGCGCCCGCGGCTTCGAGGCGGCGGCTCAACGCTATTTCGGCAAGTCGGCGGCGAACGTGACCCCGGCCGAGGCGGCGATGCTGGCCGGCCTGCTGAAGGCCCCGTCGCGCTATGCCCCGACCGCCAACCTGCAACGCTCGCAGGAACGCGCCAACCTGATCGTCGGGCTGATGGAGGATCAGGGCTACCTCACGAAGGCCGAGGCCGACGAGGCCCGCGCCAACCCGGCGCAGCTGTCGGCAGCGGCGGCCCAGCAGGCGGGCGGCTATTTCGCCGACTGGATCATGGAATCGGGCCCCGATTTCCTGACGCGCGACACCACCGAGGATGTGATTATCCGCACCACGCTGGACAAGCGGCTTCAGGCCGCGGCCGAAGAAGCGCTGGCGCATGTGTTCGAGACCAAGCTCAAGGACGGCTCCGAGGCGCAGGCGGCGATCGTGGTGATGTCGGCCGATGGCGCGGTGCGGGCGATGGTCGGCGGGCGCAACATCGCCGCGGCCGGCAGCTTCAACCGCGCGACCCAGGCCAAGCGGCAAACCGGATCGACCTTCAAGCCCTTCGTCTATGCCGCCGCGCTGGAGATGGGCTATCCGCCCAGCTCCACCGTGATGGACGAGCCCCTGACCATCAACATCCCCGGGTCAGGCCCCTGGTCGCCGCAGAACTACGAGAAGGGCAAATACCGCGGCCAGATCGACCTGCTGACCGCGCTGGCGCAGTCGGTCAACACCTCGACCGTGCGCGTGCAAGAGGCGGTGGGGCGCGACCTGGTGCGCAAGATCGCCACCGACCTCGGCTTTGCCAGCGGGCTGGCCGACGGGCCGGCGCTGGCCCTCGGCGCCTCGGAATCGACGCTGATCGAGATGACCGGCGCCTATGCCGGCTTCCTGAACGGCGGCACCGCGGTCAAGCCCTACGGCATCATGGACCTGCGCCTGAAGGATGACGAGCAACCGCTGATGGGCCAGGACGGCGGCTTCGGCCAGCGCGTGATCTCGGAAACCGCGGCCCGGCAGCTGGTCTACATGATGAGCCAGGTGATCGAGCGCGGCACCGGCGCCCGCGCCAGCCTTGGCAGCCGCCCGGCGGCGGGCAAGACCGGCACCACCTCGGCGCTGCGCGATGCCTGGTTCATCGGCTTCACCGCCGATTACGTCGCCGGCGTCTGGATGGGCTATGACGACAACTCGCCGATGTCGGGCGTCACCGGCGGCGGCCTGCCGGCCGATATCTGGCGCGAGGTGATGGTGCGCGTGCATGAGGGCCTACCGGAGCGCGAGCTGCCGATGGACCGCCCGACCGAGGCCTATGGCCAGGCCCCGACCACCCCCGCCCCCGACCAGATGCAGCCCGGCGCCGAGTGGCAGGCCCAGACTGCGCCGGCGCCCCAGCCCCAACCGCAACGCCAGCGCGAGCCGGATGTGGCCGAGCAGATCCTGATGGACGTGCTGGGGGGGCTTCTGGGGCGGAACTGAGGGCTCCTTCGCAAGATAGCCGGGCAAGCGGCCCGCTAAGCCTTGTGCAACAGGTCGCCCGGGCGGATCTCGCCATCCTGCGCCACCTCGCAGAGCAGGCCGCGCAGGCGCAGCGCGGGATGGCCGGGGGCTACGATCCAGTCCTTGGCGTCGCTGCCGTAGCGGACCTTCCATTTTACGCAGGCATCGTTGAACACGTCCGACACGCGCAGCACCGCGGTTCCGGCGCGCAGCAGGCTGCCGGTTGGGATGTTCGCCTCGGAGGTGTCGAGATCGGCGATGATGGTGTCGCCGGGATGGGGAGTGCCGGTCCGGTCGCGCCAGACGAGGTCCATTACCCGCACCGGCAGGATCGAGACCTGGATGCGGGGGTCGGGACTGCCATCTGCCAGCCGCATCCAGGGGGCGACGGGCCAGCGTTCGGGATTGCCTTCCGCGTCGAGGATGCCCTGCGCGCGGGTCAGCCGCAGCATGGGCGGATGCAGGCGCTGGCCATAGCCGGGGCGGAAGCACAGCTGCAGGATCTCGGCATGGTCTTTCGGAGCAGCGAGCACATGCGGCAGGGCGGCCTCAAGCTCGGCGCGAGTGACAGCGCTCATAGCGCGGCCAGCAGGGCAGGGGCCGGCCAGGCATCGGCAGGCAGGCCGAGCCTTGCCTGTTCCTTTTGCGTCGCCGCCCGGGTCAACGCGCCCAGGATGCCGTCGATCTTGCCGACATCATGGCCGCGGGCGGCCAACTTTTCCTGCAGGGCCCTCATCTGCTCCACCGTCAGCCCCGGATCTGGGTTGCCCGCATCATAGACCGGCGCGCCCGCCAGCCGCGTGGCGAAATAGGCGGCGGTGGTGACGTAGACGAAGCTCTGGTTCCACTCGAAATAGACGCGGAAATTCGGGTAGGCCATGAAGGCGGGCCCGTGGCGCCCCATCGGCAGCAGCACCGATCCGCTGAGCCCGTCCGTGAGCGCACCGTTCCGCGCCCGCACGCCAAGCGCCTGCCATTCCGCCACGGGCAGCTCGGTGTGCAGCCCGGTGCGCGACCAGTCGAGCCCCTCGGGCACCACGATCTCTTGCAGCCAGGGCTCGCCGGCCCGCCAGCCGAGGTGCTGCAGCATCTTGCCCCCCGACATCAGCGCATCGGGCGCCGAAGTCTTCAGCCGCACATGCCCGTCGCCATCGCCATCGACGCCGTTGGCAAGGATGTCGCCGGGCAGCATCTGCACCTGCCCGATCTCGCCCGCCCAGGCGCCGAGGCCGGTTGCCGGGTCGAAATCGCCGCGGGCATAAAGCTCGAGGGCCGAAAATATCTGCGGGCGGAACAGGTCGGGCCGGCGGCAGTCATGCGCCAGCGTCACCAGCGCGTTGGCGGTGTTGAAATCCCCCTGCACCGCGCCAAAGTCGGTCTCCAGCGCCCAGAAGGCCAGCAGCACGCCACGGGGCACGCCATACTCCGCCTCGATCCGGTCGAAGAGCGCGTCGTATTTCGCGGCATTGGCGGTGCCGCGGGTCATGCGGTCCTGGCTAATGACGGCGCGGGAAAACTCGATGAAATCCTTGCGGAACACGCCTTGCGCGCGGTCGGCGCGGATTACCGCGGGGTCTTCGCGTACCGAGGCAAAGAAGCCATCGACCGTGGCCGCGGGGTGGCCCATCGCCTGCGCCTCGGCCTTCAGCCCGGTCACGAACTCGCGGAACGGGCTGCCGCAATTGGCCGCCGCGGGGCTGGCGGCCAGCAGGACCAGCGTCGCGATGAAGGGGCGGATCGGCATGAGGTCACTCCTTGGGCAGTGCCGCCGGAGTCTAGCCTCGGGATCGGGCAGGGCAACAGGTCGCAGGCGGGGTTCGGCAGATTGCTGTGGATATCCTCGCCGCTGCGCTTGCGGGGGACGGGTTTATCAATGATGAAGTTCACACCACGGAAATCGAACGAATCTTACCGGGTGCGCTTCGCACCCGCTGGAGCGCGTAATGCACGTCCTGATCGTTGTAAGCGACCCCAATCTTGGCGCGATCTGGCAACAGCACCTGCAGGAGTTTTGCGGGAAGGTCGATCTTGTCGGCGGGCAGGATGCCGCGGTTGCAGTGCTGGAGCGCGAGAACGTTCGGGTGATCGTGCTCGATCTCGGGCTTGCCGAGGGCAGTGCCATGGCTGTTGCGGATTATGCCAGCTACCGCCGCCCGGCCGCCAAGGTGGTGTCGGTGACGCGGGACGCGGTCTTTGCCGACGGATCCATCTTCCAGCACATGCCCAATGCCTGCGCCTTCCTGCCGGCGCGGATGCCGCCCTCGGATCTGGCGGCGGTGGTGGAGCATCACGGCCGCGCGGCCTGAAGCTCCACCGGCTTTCAGGACAGATGCTCGCGCCCATGCGGGGCATCGAAATCCAGCACCGGGTTGATCGGGATGATCCGGTTCGGATTGATGGTGTCGTGGCTGTAGTGATAGTGGCGCACGTAATGGTCCGGCCGCACCGTCGCGGCCACGCCTGGCACCTGGTAGAGGTCGCGCGTATAGGCCCAGAGGTTGGGGTAGTCGATCAGCCGCCGCCGGTTGCACTTGAAGTGCAGGTGATAGACCGAATCGAAGCGCACCAGCGTGGTGAACAGCCGCCAGTCTGCCTCGGTCAGCGCGTCCCCCATCAGATAGCGCTGGCCTGACAGCCGCTCCTCCAGCCAGTCCAGGCTGTCGAACAGGGCATGAACTGCCTCGTCGTAGGGCTCCTGCGCCGTTGCGAAGCCGGCCTTGTAGACGCCGTTGTTCACGGTGTCGTAGATGCGGGCGTTCACCTCTTCGATCCCGGGGCGCAGGGCTTCGGGCCAGTAGTCGTCGGTGTTGCCGGTCAGCCCGTCGAAGGCCGAGTTGAACATGCGGATGATCTCGGCGCTCTCATTGGACACGATGCGGCCCTGCGCCTTGTCCCACAGCACCGGCACCGTGACGCGGCCCGAGATGTCCGGCACGGCGCGGGTATAGAGGTCGCGCAGGAAGGGCAGGCCGAAGAGCTGGTCGCCGGTGGCGCCGGGGAAATCGGTGCTGAAGGTCCAGCCGTCCTTGAGCATGTCGGGATGCACGACCGACACGCCGATCAGCGGTTCCAGCCCCTTCAGCGCGCGGAAGACCAGCGTGCGATGCGCCCAGGGGCAGGCATAGGAGACGTAGAGGTGATAGCGCCCGGCCTTGGCCGCAAAGCCGCCTTCCCCGCTTGGCCCCGGCGCGCCATCCGGCGTGATCCAGTTGCGGAAGCCCGCGGTGGAACGCTCGAACGCGCCGCCGGACTTGGCTGTGTCATACCATTCCGATGACCACTTGCCGTTGATGAGTTGACCCATGACAATCTCCCTTTGCAGGCAAGATAGGCGAGGGCGGGTTCAAGCGAAACGCCGGCCACCGCGCAGGTTCCTTGCGCGAGCGCACAGGCGGGGCGGGAACTTTCCGGCGGGCGCGCGGGTTCCGCGCTGACGTCACGGCTTGGTTAACTTGATTTTTACCAGCGCTCCGCCATGCTGGCGGGCAGGGAGAGACATGATGATCGAAGACCTGCCCCAGGACATCCGCGCCGGCCTCGCCGAGGCGCACAGGCGCAGCCAGAAGCGCAGCGCCCGGCTGCGTGTGCAGGCCGGCGCCGATCTGTGGCGGGTGCTGCGGCAATGGGAGGGCGGCTTCGCGCTCGATGCCGCGCAGGTCTCGCATCTGCGCGGGCTGGTCGATCTCTACGATGGCAGCCGGCACCTGATGCAATGCCTGATCGTCGCCTCGGCGGTGGAGGAGGGCGAGCTGATCTGCCTGGTGAAAAGCGCCACCCCGGCCACCGACCGCGCCCCGCTGGATTTCGTGCGGGACGCTGCGGCGCCGGTGGGCTATTTGCCGCGCGCCTGAGCTATTGCAGGTCGGCGAAGGCCGCGCGCAGCCGCTCCACCGCCTCTTGCACCACGCTGCGCGGGGTGGCGAGGTTGAAGCGCAGGAAGCTCTCGCCTCCCTTGCCGAAGCTGCCGCCATGGTTGACGGCGATCCTGGCGCCCTTCTCCACCCGCGCCGCGAACTCCTCGCCCGGCATCCCGGTGCCCGAGAAATCGACCCAGGCCAGGTAGGTGGACTCGAGCGGCATCGAGCGCAGGCCGGGGATGGCATTGACGCCTGCGTCAAAGATCTTCCGGTTGCCGTCCAGATACACCACCAGATCATCCACCCAGGCCGCGCCCTCGGGCGAATAGGCGGCGGTGACCATGTTCAGGCCAAAGCTATTCGGCGAGATGCCAAGCGCCATCATCCGCGCCTTGAACCGCTCGCGCAGCACCGGGTCCGCGATGATGACGTTGCCGGTATGGCTGCCGGCGATGTTGAAGGTCTTGGTGGCGGCGGTCATCATCACCAGCCGGTCGAGGATCTGCGGCGCGGCGAGCGGCATGACGGTATGCTTGGCGCCGGGGAAGACGAGGTCGTGGTGGATCTCGTCCGAGACCAGGATCAGGTCTTTTCGCACGCAGAACTCGGCAATCGCCTGCAGCTCCTCCACCGACCAGACACGCCCGCCGGGGTTGTGCGGCGAGCACAGGATCAGCATCTTCTCGCGCCCGGTCAGCAGCGGCTCCCATGCGGCGAAGTCCAGCTTGTAGGTGCCATTCTCGATGGGCAGCGGGCATTCGGTCACGCTGCGGCCCGCCGCGCTGATCACGCGGGCAAAGGCGTGATAGACCGGCGTCATCAGCATCACCGCATCGCCCGGCGCGGTGAAGGCATCGACGCAGAGCCCGGTGCCGTTCACCAGCCCATGGGTGGTGAAGATCGAGTCCGCCGCCACCTGCCAGCCATGCCGGTTCGCCATCCACCACTGGATCGCCGCCAGATAGGCGCTGTCATCGCCGAAATAGCCGTAGATCCCGTGGGCGGCCATCCGCTCCACCGCCGCCTGCACCGCTTGCGGCGGGCGGAAATCCATGTCGGCCACCCACATGGCGATGCCATCCTCGGCCGGCACGCCGTAGATCGGCTGCATCATGTCCCATTTCACGCAATGGCTGCCGCGGCGGTCGATGATCTCGTCAAAGCTCATGGGGGGTCCTTTGGGGAAGTTGCTTTGTTCTGTCTATCGCGGAGGATTCGGGAAGTCATCCCGGTTTATGGGTCCATGAGGCGACAGCGTTCGCGCTATGGGCTATCGATCGGAACTTATGCGCTCCGCCATGGCTGCTTGTGCGCCTTCGTGCTCCCCGTTGCGAAACGTCGCGCCATCGCCTAAATCCGGGCAATGACCCTGCGTTCCATCCTGATCCATCCCGATCCGCGCCTCAAGAAGCTCTGCGACCCCGTGGCGCAGGTCGATGACGACGTGCGCGCGCTGGCCGATGACATGCTGGCGACCATGTACGATGCGCCGGGCGTCGGGCTGGCGGCGCCGCAGGTCGGCGTCACGCGGCGGATGCTGGTGATGGATTGCGTCAAGGACCTGCAGGCGCGGCCGCGGCCGATGGTGCTGATCAACCCCGAGATCACCTGGGCCTCGGAAGAGACCAGCACCTATGAGGAAGGTTGCCTGTCGATCCCCGAGCAATATGCCGACGTGACCCGCCCCGCCGAGGTGCGCGTGCGCTGGCTGGGGCTGGATGGCAAGCTGCATGAGGACCAGTTCGACGGGCTCTGGTCCACCTGCGTGCAGCACGAGATCGACCACCTGGATGGCAAGCTGTTCATCGACTACCTGAAGCCGCTGAAGCGGCAGATGATCACCCGCAAGATGGAAAAGCTGAAGCGCGAAATGGCCCGCGCATGAGCATCTTGCCCATCGTGATCTGGCCCGACAGGCGGCTGAACGAGCCGGCCGGCGCGGTATCGGTCTTCGATGCCGGCCTGCGCCATCTGGCCGAGGACATGCTCGACACGATGTATGCCGCGCCGGGCCGGGGGCTTGCCGGGCCGCAAGTCGGGGCCATGCTGCGGATCTTCGTGATGGATTGCGCCTGGAAGGACGGCACGCCCGACCCGCGCGTGTTCGTGAACCCCGAGATCGTGAGCGCGGAAGGCGAGGCGACGCGGGACGAGGGCTGCCTGTCGGTGCCCGGCCTGCTGGTGCCGGTAACGCGGGCCGCCAGGCTGCGCCTGCGCTGGCAGGGGCTGGACGGCACCTGGTCCACCGGCGATTTCGAGGGGTTCGAGGCGGTCTGCATCCAGCATGAGCGCGACCATCTGGACGGCATCCTGCACCTTGACCGCACCACGGACGAGATTCGCACCCTCCTTGCCCCGGCCCTTGCCGAGCTGGAGGCGCAGAAATGAGCGTCCGTGCTTTCGTGCCCTATCCCGACAAGCGCCTGCGCACGCCCGCCGAGCCGGTGGACCGGATCACCGAGACCGTGCGGATGGTCTGGGACGACATGGTCGAGACGATGGACGCGATGCCGGGCGTTGGCCTTGCTGCGCCGCAGATCGGCATCATGATGCGGCTGGCGGTGGTCGATGCCTCGGACAAGCGCGGGCAGGCGGTGCGGATGGCCAACCCCGAGGTGCTGCACGCCTCGGTGCAGATGCGCCGGCATGAGGAGGCGAGCCCGAACCTGCCCGGCATTTCCGCCATCATCGAGCGGCCGCGGGCGGTGACGGTGCGCTTTCTGAACGAGGCCGGCGAGATCGAGGAGCGGGATTTCGTGGCGCTTTGGGCGACCTCGGTGCAGCACCAGATCGACCATCTGAACGGCAAGGTCTTTGTCGATCACCTCAGCCCTTTGCGCCGCAAGATGCTAGTGGCGAAGCTGGACAAGCAGCGGAGGCCGTAGATGCGCGTCGTGTTCATGGGCACGCCCGACTTCTCGGTGCCGGTGCTGGAGGCGCTGATCGCCGCGGGGCATGAGGTTGCCGCCGTCTACTGCCAGCCGCCGCGCCCCGCCGGCCGCGGCAAGAAGGATCGCCCCGGCCCGGTGCAGGCGCGGGCCGAGGCGCTTGGCCTGCCGGTGCGGCACCCGAAGTCGCTGCGGACCGCCGAGGCGCAGGCGGAGTTCGCCGCGCTTCGGGCCGATGTGGCGGTGGTGGTGGCCTATGGGCTGATCCTGCCGCAGGCGGTGCTGGAAGCGCCGGCGCGCGGGTGCCTGAACATCCACGCCTCCTTGCTGCCGCGCTGGCGCGGGGCGGCGCCGATCCAGCGCGCGATCCTGGCGGGGGATGCGGAAACCGGCATCTGCATCATGCAGATGGATGCCGGGCTGGACACCGGCGCCGTGCTGCTGCGCGAGGCGGTGGCGATAGGCGCTGAAGAGACGGCTGCGGACCTGCACGACCGGCTGTCGGCCGTGGGCGCGCGGCTGATCTGCGACGCGCTGCAGCGGTTGGACGATCTGGCGCCCGAGCCGCAGCCCGAGGCGGGCGTGACCTATGCCGCCAAGATCGACAAGGCCGAGGCGCGGATCGACTGGTCGCGCCCGGCGGTGGAGGTGGACCGCCAGATCCGCGGCCTGTCACCCTTCCCCGGCGCCTGGTGCGAGGTGGCGGGCGAGCGGATCAAGCTGCTGCGCTCTCGGTTGGCGAGCGGGCAGGGGGAGCCGGGCACGGTGCTGGACGGCTTCACCATTGCCTGCGGGACCGGCGCCGTCGAGGTGCTGGAGGCGCAGCGCGAGGGCAAGCGGGCGATGCCGGCGGCCGAGGTGCTGCGCGGATTGCTGCTGCCGCCGCAACTGGGGTGAGCCCGCCCCCGCTCGGGGGTTTTCAAGCGGGTGGCAAAGGCGCATGATCGGCTCAAGCGCCAGCAAGGGCGCAGGCGGGCAGAGCAGAGCCATGACCCAAGACACATCAAGCGCGCCGCACCGGCAAGGTGCCGCATGACCATCCTGCGCGCCCTGCTCTGGGGGCTCGCGGGGATCGTCATGGCCTTCCTCGCCTGGCGGCTGCTGAAGGTCGGCCTCTGGTTGATGATGCGGCCGGGCGGCTGGGTGGTCGTGGTGGCCGCGACCCTGATCGCGGTGAAGGCGATGGATGGTGGCGCAGCGCAGGCGTTGGTGCCCTGACTACCGCCGTGGCGGGCGGGCGCGGTAGACCGGCAGCCGCCAGCCAAAGCCGAGGCTTCCGGCGCGCAGCCCGAAGGTCACCACGCCGCAAGCCAGAAGCGCCGGCAGTCCCGGCGCGCCAAGCGCGGTGAAGACCAGCGCCGCGACTGCCCCGCCGAAGGCCGCCGAGAGGTAGAGTTCGCCCTGTTTCAGCACCAGCGGCACCTCGTTGCAGACCACGTCGCGCATCAGCCCGCCAAGCGTGCCGGTCACTACCCCCGCGATGACCACGATCACCGGGCCATGACCCAAGGCCATCGCCACGCCGACCCCGGCGGGCACGGCTACGGCCAGCGCGCAGGCATCCAGCCACAGGATCGCGCGGTAGCGGCTTTCCAAGAGATGCGCGGTGAAGAACACCGCCACCGCCGCCGCCGCCGCCAGCAGCACGAATTGCGGCGCGGCCACCCAGAACACCGGGTCGCGGCCAAGGATCAGGTCGCGCACGGTGCCGCCGCCCACGGCCGTCAGCGCGGCGATGAAGATGAAGCCGACCAGGTCCAGCTGCGACCGGCTGGCGACCAGTGCGCCGGTCAGGGCGAAGACCAGCACCGAGGCATGGTCCAGCACCGAAACCAGCGTCACCTTGCGGCCTTTTGCGGCTTGAACGGCGCCATGCCCTCGCGCGCCAGCTCATCCGCGCGCTCGTTCTCGGCGTGGCCGGCATGGCCCTTGATCCATTTCCAGACCACCTGATGGCGCGCCTGCGCCTCGTCCAGCCGCTGCCACAGATCGACATTCTTCACTGGCTTGCGGTCGGCGGTCTTCCAGCCGTTGCGCTTCCAGCCGTGGATCCAGCTGGTGACGCCGTTCTTCACATAGGCGCTGTCGGTGATGATGGTGATCGCTGAGGGTCGCGCCAGCGCCTCCAGTGCCGAGATCGCCGCCAGCAGCTCCATCCGGTTGTTGGTGGTGTCGGCCTCGCCGCCGTTCAGGGTGCGTTCCTTGACCACGGCCTCGCCCTCGCGCGCCAGCATCAGCACGCCCCAGCCCCCGGGGCCCGGGTTGCCGGAACAGGCTCCGTCGGTATAGGCGAAAAGGTCAGGCATCGGCGCTCCTTTGGCTTGCCGCCGGTCTAGGCAGCAAGGCGGGGGGCGTCAACCTTGTGGGGCCTCAGGCGCGTTCCATCGCCAGCCTTGCGCCAAGCGCGGCGAAGCTGGCGGCGAAGGCACGGCGCAGCCAGGTCATTACCGTTGCATTGCCGAGGATCGCCTGCCGGGCGAAGCCTGCGGCCAGCGCATAGGCGGCGAAGGTGACGAAGGTCATGGCGGTGAAGCCGAGGCCAAGCTCGATGAGCAGCCTTGCGCCGCCATCTGCCGGCACGAATTGCGGCAGGAAGGCCACGAAGAACAGCGGCAGCTTGGGGTTCAGCAGGTTCAGCAAGATGCCGCGCCAGACGATGCGGGCGGCCGATCCCGGCTCTGCCGCGCGGATGTCCATCCCGCCGCGGCCCTTGAGCGTGGCCCAGGCCATCCACAGCAGGAAGGCGACGCCGGCGAATTTCACCGTCTGGAACAGCACAGCGCTGGTGTGGAGCAGCGCTGCAAGTCCCGCCATCGCCACCGCCAGATGCAGCGCGGTGACAAGCGTGCAGCCGATGGCCGCCAGCATCCCGGCGCGGAGCCCGCCGCCAAGCGTCATCGACAGGGTATAGACCACGCCGATTCCCGGCGAGACGCAGACGATGAAGGCGGTCAGCAGGAATTCGGGTGTCATGGGCGATCCTCCGGCAGGGGTGCCGCCAGAAGATCAGGCTTTGCGGCTTGCGTCCAGCCGCAGCATCGTGATGGGGCGCCCGTCAAAGCCTTGGCCGGCGGCGCGCGAGACGTGCAGCGTGTCCAGACCGCAGGCCGCCAGCGCGGCGCGCAGGTCCACCTCGCGGTGATGGTTGTAAAGCCGGCCGAGCCCGTCGCGCAGGGTTTGGTCGCCCTCATGGACCGAGAGGAACAGCCGCCCGCCGGGGCGCAGCGCGGCGGCGATCCGGGCCAGCGCGGCGGGCAGGTCGGCGCGCGGGATGTGCTGAAGCGCGGCGTTGCACCAGAGGCCGTCGTAGGCCGCGCGTGGCAGCGCCTCGGCCCCGCCCAGGATGGCGGTCACGCCGCGCGCCGCGGCCAGCGCGACCATCGCCGGCACCGGGTCGAAGGCGGTGACGGCGAAGCCCTGTGCGTGCAGCCAGGCAGAGGCCCAACCGGCACCGCAGCCCAGATCGGCGACCGCGGCCCCAGCGGGCAGGCTGGCGGCGAAATGCTCGAGGGTCTTTGGCACCGCGTGGCCCTGCGACCAGTCGGCATAGCGGCCCGCATTGGCCTGGTAGAAGTCGAGCGTGGCAGGGTCGCCACCAGAACCGGCCGTGGCGCGGTCGCCGGTCACGCAGGCTCTCGCAGCAGGCGGGGCACCTTGAACTCGATGGTCTCGATCGCGGTTTCCACCAGTTCCACCGTCACCTCGAACCGGGCGCGGAAGGCGTCGATTACCTCGTCCACCAGCACCTCGGGCGCCGAGGCGCCGGCGGTGACGCCAACCGCGCTTATGCCATCCAGCGCGCGCCAGTCGATATCGCCCGCGCGCTGCACCAGCTGGGAATAGGCGCAGCCGGCGGCGCGGCCGACCTCGACCAGCCGCTTGGAGTTCGACGAGTTCGGCGCGCCGATCACCAGCAGCGCGTCAATCTTGGGCGCGACGGCCTTGACGGCCGCCTGCCGGTTGGTGGTGGCATAGCAAATGTCTTCGCGGGCCGGGCCGACGATGCTGGGGAAACGCTGCTTCAGCGCGGCGACGATGCCAGCCGTATCATCGACCGAGAGCGTCGTCTGGGTGATGAAGGCGAGCTTGCCGGGATCGCGCGGCTGCAGGCCCGCCACATCCTCGGCGGTTTCGACCAGCAGCACCTCGCCCTCGGGCAATTGGCCCATGGTGCCCAGCGTCTCGGGATGGCCGGCATGGCCGATCATCACCATCTGCAGGCCGGCCTCATGGTGGCGCGCCGCCTCGCTATGCACCTTGGTGACCAGCGGGCAGGTGGCATCGACATGGATCATCATCCGCCGCGCCGCCTCGGCCGGGATGGCCTTGGGCACGCCGTGGGCGGAAAAGATCACCGGGCGGTCGTCGGGGCACTCGTCCAGCTCTTCGACGAAGACCGCGCCCTTGGCGCGCAGACCGTCCACGACGAACTTGTTGTGGACGATCTCGTGGCGCACGAAGACCGGCGCGCCCCATTTCTCCAGCGCCATCTCGACGATCTTGATGGCGCGGTCCACGCCGGCGCAGAACCCGCGCGGCGCAGCCAGATAGAGGGTCAGGGGCGGAAGGGTCATGCGCAGCCTCGTCGGATCATGCGCCACAGGTAAGGCGCGGCGCCCGCTGCGTCCAGCCCCGGACCGTCGGTATCAGGTCTCGACCGTGCTGCCCGGCGCATCCTCGCGCTCCAGCCGCGGCTCGCGCGGGGGGCGGCCGATGACTTCGCGCAGCTCGTCCAGCTCGATGAAATTGTCGGCCTGGCGGCGCAGCTCGTCGGCGATCATCGGTGGCTGGCTGCGGATGGTGGACACGACCGAGACGCGAACCCCCTGGCGCTGCAGGCTTTCGACGAGCGGGCGGAAATCGCCGTCGCCGGAAAACAGCACGATGTGATCGACCCGCGGCGCCAGTTCCATGGCATCGACGGCAAGCTCGATATCCATGTTGCCCTTGACCTTGCGGCGGCCCTGGCTGTCGGTGAATTCCTTGGCAGGCTTGGTCACCATGGTGAAGCCGTTGTAATGCAGCCAGTCCACCAGCGGGCGAATGGGCGAGTAATCGTCATTCTCCAGCAGCGCGGTATAGTAGAAGGCCCGCAGCAGCTTGCCCCGCCGCATGAACTCCTGGCGCAGCAGCTTGTAGTCGATGTCGAAGCCGAGGGATTTGGCTGCGGCGTAGAGATTGGAGCCATCGATGAACAGAGCGAGCCGTTCGTCCTTGTAAAACATGGAATTTCCTTTCAAATCGCCCTGCCGCCCGGACCCTTTCGAGTGTGGGAGTGAACCACGGGATACAAAAATGACACGGCGAGGCAGTAACCGAGAATAGGGGGATTCTGCAGTGCCGCAAGTGGCCGGGGATCAAGGATGCTTTACCACCGCACTGGTCGCGCTTGGCGCGAACCTTCCGCGCGATGGGCGGGCGCCCGAGGTGACCTTGCGGCATTCCCTTGCGTTGCTTTCAACCGAAATGGTTCAGATCCGGGCGGTTAGCCGGTTCTTCCGCTCGCCGGCCTATCCGTCCGGCTCGGGCCCGGATTACGTGAATGCGGCCGCCCTGCTGGATGTGCGGATTGGCGCCGATGCTCTTCTGGCGCATCTTCACGCCATCGAGGCCGGGCTTGGCCGCAGCCGTCTGGCGCGCTGGGGTGCGCGTGTCGTGGACCTCGACCTGCTCAGCCATGGCGAATCGGTCCTGCCGGACGCCGAAACGCAGGCGGCCTGGCGCGCACTGCCGGCGGCGGAGCAGGCCCTGCGCGCGCCCGACCAGTTGATCCTTCCGCACCCCCGGATCGCCGACCGGGCCTTCGTGCTGGTTCCGCTGGCCGAGGTGGCGCCCGCCTGGGTGCATCCGGCCACCGGGCAGGGGATTTCCGCGATGCTGGCGGCGCTGCCCGAGGCGGACAAAGCGGCACTGCAGCCGTTGTAACGGGAAACTTGCTTGTCAAGGGGGATGACAGCGCCTACATAGCGCTCTCACCTTCCAAGCCGGATTGGAGTTGCCCATGGCCCGCGTGACGGTTGAAGACTGCGTTGACAAGGTTCCGAACCGCTTCGAGCTGGTGATGCTCGCGGCGCACCGCGCCCGTGAGATCACGGCCGGTTCCGCCATTACCGTGGACCGCGACAATGACAAGAACCCCGTCGTGAGCCTGCGCGAGATCGCCGACGAGACGCAGGGCGCCGAAGACCTGCGCGAGCGGATGATCTCCAGCTACCAGACCCAGATCGAGGTTGACGAGCCGGAAGAAGATGCGATGTCGCTGCTGATGGGCAGCGCCGGCGAGATGGACCGTCCTGCCGCCGACGACATGGACGAGGAACGCCTGCTGCGCCAGCTGATGGAAGCGCAGGGCCAGGACTGATCGCGGAATATCGGGGGTCTGCGGAGCGGAATGATCGACGTCGAAGACCTGATCGCGCTGGTCCGCAACTATAACCCCCGCACCAATGCAGAGCTGATCCGCGCGGCCTATGACTATGGCCGCCGGATGCACGAAGGGCAGAACCGCCATTCCGGCGAGCCCTATTTCACCCATCCCGTCGCCGTCGCCGCGATCCTCACGGAAATGCGGCTGGACGATGCGACCATCGTCACCGCGCTTCTGCACGACACGATCGAGGATACTCGCGCGTCCTGGAAGGACATCGCGGCGAAGTTCGGCGATGACGTGGCCGACCTGGTCGATGGCGTCACCAAGCTGACCAACCTGCAGCTCTCCTCGACCGAGACCAAGCAGGCCGAGAATTTCCGCAAGCTGTTCATGGCGATGTCCAAGGATCTGCGGGTGATCCTGGTCAAGCTGGCCGACCGGCTGCACAACATGCGCACCATCAAGTCGATGCGCCCCGAAAAGCAGGTGCAGAAGGCGCGCGAGACGATGGACATCTTCGCGCCGCTGGCCGGGCGGATGGGGATGCAGTGGATGCGCGAGGAGCTGGAGGACCTGTCCTTCAAGGTCCTGAACCCCGAGGCGCGCAATTCCATCATCCGCCGCTTCCTGACGCTGCAGCGCGAATCGGGCGATGCGATCCCGAAGATCAGCGCCGATATCCGGGCCGAGCTGGACAAGGCGCAGATCGAGGCCGACGTGTTCGGCCGCGCCAAGAAGCCCTATTCGATCTGGCGCAAGATGCAGGAGAAGAGCCTTGCCTTCTCGCGCCTGTCCGACATCTACGGCTTTCGCATAATCTGCCGGACCGAGGCCGATTGCTACCGCATCCTCGGCGTGATCCACACCCGCTGGCGCGCGGTGCCGGGGCGGTTCAAGGACTACATCAGCCAGCCGAAATCGAACGGCTACCGTTCGATCCACACCACGGTGTCGGGGCGCGACGGCAAGCGGGTCGAGGTGCAGATCCGCACCCGCCAGATGCATGAGGTGGCCGAGGCGGGCGTCGCGGCGCATTGGTCCTACCGCGAGGGCGTCCGATCCAAGAACCCCTTCGCCGTCGATCCGGCCAAGTGGATCACCACGTTGACCGAGCGCTTCGAGGAGGGCGATCACGACGAGTTCCTCGAGAACGTCAAGCTCGAGATGTACACCGACCAGGTGTTCTGCTTCACGCCGAAGGGTGACGTGATCCAGCTGCCCAAGGGCGCGACACCGCTGGACTATGCCTATGCGATCCATACCCGCATCGGGAATAGTTGCGTCGGCGCAAAGGTCGATGGCATCCGCGTGCCGCTGTGGACGCGGCTGCGCAACGGCCAGTCGGTCGAGATCATCACCGCTGCCGGCCAGCGCCCGCAGGCGACCTGGCTCGACATCGTGGTGACGGGCCGGGCCAAGGCCGCGATCCGCAAGTCGCTGCGCGAGGAAGACCGCGAGCGGTTCGTGAAGCTGGGGCAGGAACTGGCGCGTGTCGGCTTCGAGCATGTCGGGCGCAAGGCGACCGACAAGGCGCTGCGCACCGCCGCGCGCACCCTTGGCCTGCAGGACGAGACCGAGGTGCTGGCCCGGCTTGGAAGCGCCGAGCTGTCGGCGCGCGAGGTGGTGGAGGCGATCTATCCCGAGCTTGCTGCCGTGCAGAAGGACGAGGTCGATGCGCAGCGCCCGGTCGTCGGGCTCGACCCCGACCAGTCGTTCCGCCGCGCCTCGTGCTGCCAGCCGCTGCCGGGCGAGCGCATCGTCGGCATCTTCTATCGCGGCCAGGGCGTCATCGTGCACGCCATCGACTGTGCCGCGGTGGCCGAGTTCGAGGACGAGCCCGCCCGCTGGGTGGACCTGCACTGGCATGCCGGGCGCCATCCGCCGGTGCATACCGTCAGCCTCAACCTGACGATTGCGAACGATGCTGGCGTGTTGGGGCGGATCTGCACCTTGATCGGCCAGCAGCGCGCCAATATCTCGGACCTGCACTTTGCAGACAGGAAACCGGATTTTTACCGGTTGATCGTCGAGGTGGATCTGCGGGATGTGGAGCATCTGCACATGGTGCTGACGGCCCTTGAAGCCGAAAGCGATGTGGCGCAGGTGGAACGCTACCGGGATCTGGGTCGCAAGCCCTGACGGGCATCAAAAGGAACGGTCGCGTGGTCTTCAAACGGCGGAACCCGCGCAGCTATCTGCGGATTGCCACGGAGTTCTTCTATCCGCGCGGCGGCTGGAAGCGCGCCTTCACCTATGTGATGCACCGCCTGCGTCGCTTGCCGGACGAGCCGCACCGCATCGGGCGCGGGGTGGCGGCGGGGGTGTTCGTCAGCTTCACGCCGCTGTTCGGTATCCATTTCCTCGGCGCCGCCGTCATCGCCTGGGCCATCCGCGGCAATATCCTGGCCGCGCTGCTGGCGACCTTCGTCGGCAACCCGGCGACCACGCCGTTCATCGCGCTGCTGTCGGTGGAAATCGGACGCTGGATTCTGGGAGTCGAGGGCGGGCTGAACTTCAACCAGATCATCGGCGCCTTCAGCCATGCGGCGATCGAGATCTGGGCGAACGTCAAGGCGATCTTCGGGCCGGAACCAACCAGCTGGATCGACCTCAAGCACTTCTTCGACACGATCTTCCTGCCCTATCTGGTGGGCGGCATCATCCCGGGGCTGATCGCGGCGGTGATCTTCCATTACCTGACGCTGCCGGTGATCCGCGCCTATCAGAAGCGCCGGGCCAAGAAGCTGCGCGAGCGGGCCGAGAAGCTGCGGCTTGGCGCAAGGGCCCGGGCCCGGGCCGAGGTTGCGGCCAGCGCCGCGGCTGCCGCATTGGTGCCGCCGGCGAACGAGCCTGATCCTCCGCTTTGACAGGGTTACAATCCGGGGCTGGAGGCCGGCCGCGCGCCGCGCTAGCGTCATGATCTGCATCGGGAAGAGGGAGCGGCAGATGACCCTGACCAAACCGCTGGGACGCCTGCGCCTTGGCGTCAACATCGACCATGTCGCCACCGTGCGCAACGCCCGCGGCTCGGCCTATCCCGACCCGGTCCGCGCGGCGAAGCTGGCCGAGGCGGCGGGGGCCGATGGCATCACCGCGCATCTGCGCGAGGATCGCCGCCATATCTCGGATGCCGATATCGAGGCGCTGATGGCGGCGCTGACCCTGCCGCTCAACTTCGAGATGGCGGCGACGGCGGAAATGCAGGCCATCGCGCTGCGCCACAGGCCCCACGCCGTCTGCCTTGTCCCGGAAAAGCGCGAGGAGCGCACGACCGAAGGCGGGCTGGAAGTCGCGCGCGAGGAGAACCGGCTGGCGCATTTCATCGCGCCGCTGCGCGAGGCGGGGTGCCGCGTGTCGATCTTCATCGCCGCCGATGCCCGCCAGATCGAGGCGGCGGCCCGCATCGGCGCCGCGGTGATCGAGCTGCACACCGGTGCCTATTGCGACCTGCATGCCGAGGGACGGTTTGAGGAGCGCGACGTGGAACTGGCCCGGCTGGGAGATATGGCCGCCTATGCGCATTCGCTGGGGCTGGAGGTCCATGCCGGCCACGGGTTGACCTATGACACGGTCGCCCCCGTCGCCGCCTTCCCCGAGGTGATGGAGCTGAACATCGGCCATTTCCTGATCGGCGAGGCGATTTTCCGCGGGCTGGACCCGGCGATCCGCGAGATGCGCCGGCTGATGGACGCGGCGCGGGCCTGACGCTCAGGGCGCGAAGCCCGAGGCGGCCAGCCGCGCCTTCAGCCAGCGGCGAAAGCTTTGCTCTGCCGGCGACAGGCTGCGATCCTCCGCGGTGATCAGCCAGTAGGACAGGCCGGTCTCCACCATCCCCGGCGCCAGCGCGACAAGGTTGCCCCGGGCCAGCGCGTGTTCGGCCACCACCTCGAAAGCCAGGAACACGCCCGCGCCAGAGATTGCCGCATCGAGGCAGAGCGAGGCATCGGAAAATTCCGGCCCGTCGCCCAGCATGTCCGGCGACAGGCCAAGCGGCGCCAGCCAGATTTCCCAGCCGAACATCGGCCGCGGCTCGCGGATGATCGGCACATGGGCAAGGTCGGCGGGCGTCTGAATGCGCGCGGCAAGGGCCGGGGCGCAGACCGGCACCGCCCTCTGCGGGAACAGCCGTTCGGCGCGCACACCGGCGTAGCCACCGCGCCCGACCCGGATGCAGACGTCTACATCCGACCGTCCCGGATCGACCAGCGCCGTATCGGCGTCGAGCCGCACCTTCACCCCCGGATGCGCCGCCTGGAAGTCCGGCAGCTGCCAGATCAGCCAGCGCGAGGCGAGGATCGGGGCGACCGAGATGGTCAGCAGGTTGCCCCGGCCCGGATCGGCCCGCGCCACCGCTGCCGCCAGCTGCGCAAAGCCGCCGCGCAGCAGCGGCGCAATCTCGGCGCCCTTCGCAGTCAGCTCCATCCCGCCCGGCAGGCGCTGGAACAGCGGCTGGCCAAGCGCGGCTTCGGTGCGCGAAACCTGCTGGCTGACGGCGCCGATGCTGACCCCCAGCTCCTGCGCCGCCGCGCGCAGGCTGCCAAGCCGGGCGACCGCCTCGACCGCGCGCAGACCGTTCAGATGGATGCGGTTCAGGGGCAGCATGAAGATATTCTAAAGCTAAGCCAGAACTTCTGCACTGAAAACATGCGGTATGACTGTCTATCTTGTTCAGTATTGATGAAGGAGCCACATATGCTGCGCAAATTCCTGCGCCTCGGGCGCAATCGTCCCGCCGATACACCGCCCCTCGATCCGCTGGACCACCCGGCGATCCGCGCGATGACCCCCGACCAGATGGCAGACCTGCCCTTCCCGCGACCTGCCTGCTCCTGAGCCTGCCCGCGCGCTTGCGCCGCGGCCGCAAACCCGCCATATCGCCGCCAATCAGGCTGCACAGGAGCCAGCCCCCGTGATCCTTGGCATCGGCACCGATCTTGCGAATATCGAGCGTATCGCCGGCACGCTGGCGCGCTTTGGCGACCGGTTCCGCAACCGCGTCTTCACGGAAGTTGAACAGCGCAAGGCCGAGGGCCGGGCCGATGTGGCCGGCACCTATGCCAAGCGGTGGGCGGCCAAGGAGGCCTGCTCCAAGGCGCTTGGCACCGGGCTGCGCATGGGCATCGCCTGGCGCGACATGGGCGTTGGCAACCTGCGCAGCGGCCAGCCAGTGATGCACCTGACCGGTTGGGCCGCCGAGCGGCTGCGCGCGATGACCCCGCCGGGGCACGAGGCCATCGTGCATGTGACGCTGACCGACGATCACCCCTGGGCGCAGGCCTTCGTGGTGATCGAGGCGCGGCCGCTGCAAGCCGCCATTCCCGATCACGCCGCCGAAACTTGACTCCCCGCGCCCCCGGACGCATGAAGCGCGGGGCAACAGGCAGGGCAAGGGCAGCAGATGGCAACGAAGGTTTCGGGCAAGTCGGGCGAGGGGTTCCTCGAGACGGTCAAGACGGTGGTCTATGCCCTGCTGATCGCGGGCGTGTTCCGCACCCTGTTCTTCCAGCCGTTCTACATCCCCTCGGGCTCGATGAAGGACACGCTGCTGATCGGCGACTTCCTGTTCGTCAACAAGATGGCCTATGGCTATTCGCGCTATTCCTGCCCGTTCTCGATCTGCCCGATCAGCGGCCGGCTGCTGGCCTCCGATCCCGATCGCGGCGACGTGGTGGTGTTCCGCCACCCGGCCAACGGGTCGGATTTCATCAAGCGGCTGATCGGTCTGCCGGGCGACACCATCCAGATGAAGGCGGGGCTGCTGCATATCAACGGCCAGCCGGTCCAGGTCGAGGATGCGGGCAATTTCGAGGAAGTGATGGCGCCGCAGGGCCCGCAGGGCAGCGATCCGAAATGCTCCAACGACCCGGTCGGGCGCGGCGGCATCTGCATCAAGCAGCGCCAGATCGAGACGCTGCCGGAGGGCACGCGCCACAGCATCCTCAACATCGGCAATGGCTGGGCCGACGACACCCCGATCTTCACGGTGCCGGCGGGGCATTACTTCTTCATGGGCGACAACCGCGACAACAGCCAGGACAGCCGCTTTGCGCTGGCGACCGGCGGCGTCGGCATGGTGCCGGCCGAATTCCTGATCGGCCGCGCCGACCGGATCATGTTCTCCTCCGCCGGCCGCAGCCTGTTCTTCTTCTGGACCTGGCGGGGGGACCGCTTCTTCAAGGCGGTCGAGTGAAGCTCTCCGCCGACCTTGCCGCCTTTGCGGTCCGCATCGGTCATCCGTTTCGCCGGCCGGAGCTGCTGCTGCGGGCGGTGACGCATTCCTCGCTGGCTTCGGCCACGCGGCCCTCGAACGAACGGCTGGAGTTCTTGGGCGACCGGGTGCTGGGGCTGACCATGGCCGAGGCGCTGTTCTCGGCCGATGCCGTGGCCGCCGAGGGACTGCTGGCGCCGCGGTTCAACGCTTTGGTGCGGCAAGAGACCTGCGCCGACGTGGCGCGCGAGGTCGGGCTTGGCGATGTGCTGAAACTGGGACGGTCGGAAATGATGACCGGCGGGCGCCGCAAAGAGGCGCTGCTGGGGGATGCGATGGAGGCGGTGATCGCCGCCGTCTATCTCGATGCCGGGTTTGAAACCGCGCGCGACATGGTGCTGCGGCTCTGGGGCGACCGTATCGCCGCGGCGGCGGAAAAGGCCCGAGACGCAAAATCGGCCTTGCAGGAATGGGCGCAGGCGCGCGGAATGGCTCCGCCGGTCTATGCGGTGCTGGAGAGGGCGGGCTCGGATCACGAGCCGCTGTTCACCATCGAGGCGCGGCTGGAGAATGACGCGACCGCGACGGCGCAAGCCGGATCGAAACGCGCTGCCGAACAGGCAGCAGCACAGGCGCTTCTGGCGCGAATGGAGGCGGGCGATGACTGACGAGATGCTTGATGCGGCGCCGACCGCCGAAGGCCCGACCCGCGCGGGTTTCGTCGCGCTGATCGGCGAGCCGAATGCCGGAAAATCGACGCTGCTGAACAAGATGGTCGGCGCCAAGGTGTCGATCGTCACCCACAAGGTGCAGACCACCCGCGCCCGCATCCGCGGCGTGTGCATGGCGGGGCGTGCGCAGATCGTGTTCGTGGACACGCCTGGCCTGTTCAAGCCGCGCCGCCGGCTGGACCGCGCGATGGTTGCCGCCGCCTGGAGCGGGGCGGCCGATGCCGACCTCGTGGTGCTGCTGATCGAGGCGCATCGCGGCATGACCGAGGGCGTGAAGCGCATCCTCGAGGCGCTGGTCGAACGCGGCGGCGGGCGGCCGGTGGCGCTGGCGATCAACAAGATCGACCGGGTGAAGGCGGAAACGCTGCTGGCGCTGGCCGAGCAGATGAACGAGGCCTACTCCTTCGTGCGCACCTTCATGATCTCGGCCGAGCGCGGCCACGGGGTCGATGACCTGCGCGACTGGCTGGGCGAGCAGCTGCCCGAGGGCCCGTGGTTCTACCCCGAGGATCAGATCGCCGACCTGCCGATGCGGATGATCGCCGCCGAGATCACCCGCGAAAAGCTGACGCTGCGGATGCATGAGGAGATCCCCTACCAGCTGACCGTGGAAACCGAACAGTGGACGGAGCGCGAGGACGGATCGGCCCGGATCGACCAGATCATCTATGTCGCGCGCGAGGGCCACAAGGGAATCTTGCTCGGCAAGGGCGGCGAGACGATCAAGGGCATCTCCACCGCCGCGCGGATGGAACTGTCCGAGTTCATGGGCCGCCCGGTGCACCTGTTCCTGCAGGTGAAGGTGCGGCCGAACTGGCTGGAGGAGTCCGAGCGGTACTCGGAAATGGGGCTCGATTTCAAGGATGGCAACTGACGCCCGCCTTGCCACCCATGTCTGGGTTGGCGCCTATCTGACCCGGCTGCGGCTGGCGGATATTCCCGTCTATGTCACCGCCAAGGGCGACCCGACCGCGGGCACGGTGCTGGTGAAATGCGCCACGCTGGACGGGCAGGCCCGCGCCTTCCACCGCAGCTATGACCTTGCCAGCGGCGCCCGCGTCTGGGTGCCACTGGCCGAGGGGCCCGAGGCCGAAGTGGATGCGGCGCTGGCCCGGCAGCGTTCGCGCGACCCCGACCTCTGGGTGCTGGAGCTTGAGGACCGCGAGGGGCGCACCTTGCTGGATCAGCCGGGGCTGTCGGACTGACCCTCTGGCCGTTTCGCGCTGCGGCAACTACCTTGCGGGCAGAGCGAAGGGGCGCGGGATGGACTGGCGCGATCAGGGAATGCTGCTGTCGGTCCGCACCCATGGCGAGACCTCGGCGATCATCGAGGTGTTCACCGCGCAGCATGGTCGCCATGCCGGCGTGGTGCGGGGCGGCGTGTCGCGCAAGATCGCGCCGATCCTGCAGCCCGGCGCGCAGCTGGACGTCAGCTGGCGCGCGCGGCTGGAGGATCACATCGGCGCCTTCACGGTGGAGCCCCTGCAGTCCCGAACCGGTGTTCTGTCCGACCGGCTGGCGCTGCTGGGGCTGAACGCGGTCTGCGCGCTGCTGCAATTCGTGCTGCCGGAACGCGAGCCGCATCCGGCGCTCTATGTCGGCAGCCTGGCACTGATGGATGCGCTGGCGGCCGGGGACGACTGGGTGCCGCTCTACCTGCGGTGGGAAATGGCGCTGCTGGAGGAGCTTGGCTTCGGGCTCGACCTTGGCCGCTGCGCGGTGACGGGCTCGCGCGAGGATCTGGCCTTCGTCAGCCCGAAGACCGGCCGGGCAGTGAGCCGCGAGGGTGCGGGCGAGTGGGCGGCGCGGCTGTTGCCGCTGCCGGGGGTGCTGATGGGGCAGGGCGGGGGCAGCCCCACCGAGCTGTCGGACGGGCTGCGCACCACCGGCCACTTCCTTGAACACCGCGTCGCCCCTGCGCTAGGCGACCGGGCGCTGCCCGAGGCGCGGCGGCGGCTGGTCGAGGCACTGGCGCGGGCGGCAAGGGACTGACCACAAACCGACGCTGCGGCGTCGCTTTCCGCCAAGCCTTGGCGCCCGCCCCCCTGTCTTGTGCGGGGCAAGGAGCGCCCATGGCCAACCGCAACATCCCTGTCCACTTGCGCCACGTCCCGATGCCGGGCGTGTCGCGTTTTGCCATTCTGGCCGCAATGGATGCGGCGGTGCGGGCCACTCTCGTCTCGGTCTGGCCGCTGGTCATGTACCGCGCGCTTGGCGATGCGGCGGTGGTCAGCCGCGTCTATTTCCTCGTCGGCATCGCCGCGCTGCTGACCGGCCTCATGGTGCCCTGGGCCGGGCGTTTCATCCCGCGGCGCTGGATGTATACCGGCGGCGTCTCGCTTTACCTGATCGGGCCGGGCCTGGCGATGACCGGGGAGGCGGCGATGGTGCCCTTCGCCTACATGCTGACCTGCGCGGGCACGGTGACGATCTTCATCTGCCTCAACGCCTATGTGATGGACTACATCGCCCGCGCCGACCTTGGCCGCGGCGAGTCGCTGAAGATCTTCTATTCGGCGCTCAGCTGGACGATCGGGCCGATGCTGGGCGTCACTCTGATGCATCTGTGGGAGCCACTGCCCTTCATCCTCGCCGCCTGTTGCGCGCTGGCGCTTGGCGCGGTGTTCTGGACGATGCGGCTTGGCAACGGCAAGCAGATTGCCCGGGCCCGTGCGCCCGCGCCCAACCCCCTTGCCTACCTGCGCCGCTTTGCCCGCCAGCCGCGGTTGATCGCCGGCTGGCTGTTCGCGGTCATCCGCTCCTGCGGCTGGTGGGTCTATGTCGTCTACCTGCCGATCTTCTGCATCGAGGCGGGGCTGGGGGAGCAGACGGGGGGCATCGCCCTGTCGCTGTCGAACGCGCTGATGCTGCTGTCACCGCTGATGCTGCGCTGGCTGCAGCGGCGCACGGTGCGGCGGGCGGTGCAGACGGGGTTCATCGGGGCGGGGCTGCTGTTCCTGGCGGCGACACTGGGGCAGGGCTGGCCGCCGCTGGCGGTGGGGGCGCTGTGGGCGGCGTCGTTCTTCCTGGTGTTCCTCGACATGTGCGGCGGGCTGCCGTTCCTGATGGCGGTGAAGCCGTCGGAACGGGCCGAGATGGCGGCGGTCTATTCCAGCTTCCGCGACGTGTCGGGCATCGTCACGCCCGGCATCGCCTGGGCGGTGCTGCTGGTCGCCCCGCTGGCGGGCGTGTTCGCCGCCTGCGGGGTTGGTCTTCTGGGGGCCGCGGTGCTGGCCGGGCGGCTGCACCCAAGGCTGGGTGCCCGCCGCTAAGCCTCAGTTGCCGCCGTCGAGCAGGCGGCGGGCGATCACCTGCGCCTGGATCTCGGCCGCGCCTTCAAAGATGTTGAGGATGCGCGCATCGCAGAGAATGCGGCTGATGGTGTATTCCAGCGCGAAGCCGTTGCCGCCGTGGATCTGCAGCGCGTTGTCGGCCGCGGCCCAGGCGACACGCGCGCCCAGAAGCTTGGCCATCCCCGCCTCCAGATCGCAGCGCTTGTCGTGGTCCTTCTGCCAGGCGGAGTGATAGGTCAGCTGCCGCGCCACCATGATCTCGACCGCCATCATCGCCAGCTTGCCCGACACGCGCGGAAACTCGATCAGCGCCTTGCCGAACTGCTTGCGGTCGAGCGCGTATTGCATCCCGACCTCCAGCGCCGCCTGCGCCACACCGACGGCGCGGGCGGCGGTCTGGATGCGGGCGGATTCGAAGGTCTGCATCAGCTGCTTGAAGCCTTGGCCTTCGACGCCGCCCAGAAGGTTCTCGCCCTTGACGTTGAAGCCGTCGAAGCCAAGCTCGTATTCCTTCATGCCGCGATAGCCCAGAACCTCGATCTCGCCGCCGGTCATGCCGGGGGTGGGGAAGGGGTCGGCATCGGTGCCGGGGGTCTTTTCGGCCAGGAACATCGACAACCCGCGGTAGTCGGTGGTGTTCGGGTCGGTGCGGGCCAGCAACGTCATCACATGGGTGCGCGCGGCATGGGTGATCCAGGTCTTGTTGCCGGTCACCGTCCAGTTGTCCCCCTCGCGCACGGCGCGGGTGCGCAGGCTGCCAAGGTCCGACCCGGTATTGGGCTCGGTGAAGACGGCCGTTGGCAGGATCTCTCCGCTGGCGAGCTTGGGCAGCCACTGCGCCTTCTGCTCGGGCGTGCCGCCACAGAGGATAAGCTCGGCGGCGATTTCCGAGCGGGTCGCCAGCGAGCCGACGCCGATATAGCCGCGGCTCAGTTCCTCGGACACCACCACCATCGAGGCCTTGGACAAGCCAAGCCCGCCGAACTCCTCGGGGATGGTCAGGCCGAAGACGCCAAGCTCGGCCAGCTCTTCGATGATCTCCATCGGGATCAGCTCGTCGCGCAGGTGCCAGCCATGGGCGTTCGGCACCACCCGGTCATCGGCATAGCGGCGGAACTGGTCGCGGATCATCTCCAGCTCATCATCCAGCCCGGTCGCGCCAAAGGTCGCGCGGCCGTGGTTCTCGCGCATCAGCGCGACCAGCCGGCTGCGGGCGGCGGGAGTGTTGCCGGCGGCCATCAGTTGTGCCGCGGCGGGGCCGGGGGTCCAGGTGAGGCCCAGATCCTGCAGGCGCGCGGTTTCGCCCTGGCTCATCGGGATGCCGCCGGCGATCTGGCACAGGTATTCGCCAAAGCCGATCTGCAGCAGCAGCTGTTCCATCTCGCCAAACCGGTCCTCGGCCTCAAGGCGGGCGGCCCAGGCATTCATCTGCCGCAGAGATTCCACATAGGTCGCCAGCCAGGATAGCGAATGGGCCGCGAACTGCTCCGTCTCCAGCGCCGCGCCCGAGATGCGGCCATTGACGGTAACGGCAGCGCGCAGGCCCGACATCGCCTCGGCCAGCAGGGCTTCGACCTCGGGCAGGGATGCCGCGGTCAGCGGCAGCAGGGCAGCGGACAGATCGGACACGGGCATTTCGGCGCCATCAGGCATGGAACTTCTCCCTTTCTGCAGTTGCATCATCACATAGGTCGGGCGACTTGGCTGAGCAAGTAAAATTCGGAAACCAGGCAGATATCTTTCGCAAAGTTGCGCACAGGATTTGTCATGGTCCTTGTCCCGCGCCCTGCGCTAAGCAAGCGGGAGCGCAGGAACGGAAGGGCGACAGGATGATGGGTGGACTGGAGACATGGGCCTTCGTGCTTGCCCTTGGGGTGACGTTCTTTGGCGGCTTCGTGAAGGGCGCGGTGGGCTTTGCGATGCCGCTGATCATGGTGTCGATCCTCAGTTCCTTCCTGACGCATGACATGGTGCTGGCCTCGGTGATGCTGCCGGTGCTGGTGACCAACCTGTCGCAATGCCTGCGCGATGGCTGGCCCGCTGCTGCGGATACGGCCTGGCAGTACCGGCGGATGATCGGGGTGATGCTGGTGTTCATCCTGATCTCGGCCCAGTTTGTCGATGTGATCCCGCAGCGGCTGATGACCTTGCTGCTGGGGGTGCCGATCACCCTGTTCGCGCTGGTGCAGCTGCTTGGCATCCCGCTGGCGCTGCGGCTGGAGCATCGGGCGCGGGCCGAGGTGCTGCTGGGGGTCATCGGCGGTTTCTATGGCGGGATCGCCGGGATCTGGGGGCCGCCACTGATCGTCTATCTGCTGTCGATCCATGCCGAGAAGCGCGAGGCGATGCGGGTGCAGGGGGTGTTCTTCTTCCTCGGCTCCATCGTGCTGCTGGCGGGGCATTCTGTCTCGGGCCTGCTGACAGCGCCGATGCTGGTCTTCTCTGGCGCGCTGGTGGTGCCGGCGGTGGCGGGCATGGCGCTTGGCTATGCGGTGCATGACCGGCTGCCGGCGGCGACCTTCCGGCGCTGGACACAAGGATTGCTGGTGGTGACCGGGCTCAACCTTGTGCGCGAGGCACTGATCTAGGGCCGGCACGAAAAAGGGCGCCTTGCGGCGCCCTTGTCGGTCTTGCTGAGGAAGGATCAGCCGATGGCGGCGGCCTTCACGTCCTCGTCGATATGCGGGACATATTGCGCGAAGTTCTTCGAGAACATCTCCACCAGCTTCTGCGCCTGCGCGTCATAGGCCTCGGCATCGGCCCAGGTCTGGCGCGGGTCCAGCAGCTTGTCCTCGACGCCGGGCACCGAGACCGGCACCTCGAAGCCGAAGTTCGGGTCCTTGCGGAAGGTCGCGTCGTTCAGCGAGCCGTCCAGCGCCGCGGTCAGCAGCGCGCGGGTGGCCTTGATCGGCATCCGCTTGCCTGTGCCGAAGGCGCCGCCGGTCCAGCCGGTGTTCACCAGCCAGCAATCGGCGCCATATTCCGCGATCTTGGCCTGCAGCAGCTTGCCATAAGCCTCGGGGCGGCGCGGCATGAACGGCGCGCCGAAGCAGGTGGAGAAGGTGGGGGTCGGTTCGACCACGCCCTGCTCGGTGCCCGGGGTCTTCGAGGTGAAGCCCGACAGGAAGTGGTACATCGCCTGCGCCGGGGTCAGCCGGGCGATCGGCGGCAGCACGCCGAAGGCATCGCAGGTCAGCATGATGATGTTCTTCGGGTGCCCGCCAAGCGAGTTGGCCGAGGCGTTGGAGATATACTCCAGCGGATAGGCGCAGCGCATGTTGTCGGTCAGCGAGTTGTCCTCGAAGTCCAGCTCCAGCGTGTCGGGATCGTAGACCATGTTCTCGACGACGGTGCCGAATTTCGAGGTCGTCGCGTAGATTTCCGGCTCGGCCTCGGCCGAGAGGTTGATGGTCTTGGCGTAGCAGCCGCCTTCAAAGTTGAAGGTGCCGCGGTCCGACCAGCCATGCTCGTCATCGCCGATCAGCGTGCGCGAGGGATCTGCCGAGAGCGTGGTCTTGCCGGTGCCCGACAGGCCGAAGAAGATGGCGGTGTCTTCGGGATTGTCGATGGCATGGTTGGCAGAGCAATGCATCGCCATCACGCCCTTGCCCGGCAGGATGTAGTTCAGCAGCGTGAAGACCGACTTCTTGTTCTCGCCGGCATAGGCGGTGTTGCCGATCAGGATCAGCTTCTTGTCGAAGTTGAGCGCGATGACGGTGTCGCTGCGGCAGCCGTGACGGGCCGGGTCGGCCTTGAAGGTCGGGCAGTTGATGATGGTGAATTCCGGCACGAAGCCCGGCAGTTCTTCCGCGGCGGGGCGGCGCAGCAGATGGCGGATGAAGAGGCCATGCCAGGCCAGTTCCGTCACCACGCGCACGTCGAGCCGCAGCTCGGGATCGGCGCCGGCATAGAGGTCCTGCACGAAATAGTCGCCGCCCTTCATGTGGGCCAGCATGTCGGCATGAAGCTGATCGAAGGCTTCGGGAGTCATCGGGGCGTTGTTTTCCCACCAGATGCTGTCTTCGACAGCCGGGGTGCGCACGACGAACTTGTCCTTGGGCGAGCGTCCGGTGCGGGCGCCGGTGGACACGAGGAATGCGCCGCCCTTGCCAAGACGGCCCTCGCCGCGCTGCACGGCCGCTTCGACCAGCGACGGTTCGATCAGGTTGTAATAGACGGTCCCGAGATCGGTGATGCCCTGATCTTCCAGGCGATGCGCCGGATTCACGCGTCCGATGGTCATGTGCAAGCTCCCGTAGCCGTCCAGCGGCTTTCCATCCACAAAGGTGGCGCCCTGGGCCAAAAGGGCGCCGACGGGCTGAAAATGCCCGACAGGGCCGCTATAACATGACGTCCCAGTGAAGAAATGGAAACTTTGTATCGGTTAGCGCAACCAGTCAGGGTTTAGCGCAACCACGCCGATGGGGTGAGGCAAATTAGTCGAACCTTCGCTTTTTTCGCCTGATGTGAGTCGGGTGCGATGGCCGATTCGCAGTTAGAGATTGATTCCCGGCACCGGACAAGGGACAATATGGCAAAAATCAGGCAAACAGAGCAGTTGAGGGTACCCCGATGTCAAGGATCGCGCTGGTGGACGATGACAGGAACATCCTGACATCGGTGTCGATGACGCTCGAAGCCGAGGGCTTCGAGGTCGAAACCTACAATGACGGCCAGTCCGCGCTCGACGCTTTCACCAAGCGCCTGCCCGACATGGCGGTGCTCGACATCAAGATGCCGCGGATGGACGGGATGGACCTGCTGCAGCGGCTGCGGCTGAAAACCACCATGCCGGTGATCTTCCTCACCTCCAAGGATGACGAGATCGACGAGGTTCTCGGTCTCAGGATGGGTGCCGACGACTATGTGAAGAAGCCCTTCTCGCAACGGCTTCTGGTGGAGCGGATCCGGGCGCTGCTGCGCCGGCAGGAGGCCGTGGCCACCGGCGAGGTCGCGGTGACCGAAGAGACCAAGGTGATGGTGCGTGGCCAGCTGACGATGGACCCGCTACGCCATTCGGTCAGCTGGAAGGGCAAGGACGTGTCGCTGACGGTGACCGAATTCCTGCTGCTGCAGGCGCTGGCACAGCGCCCGGGCTTCGTGAAAAGCCGCGACCAGCTGATGGACGTCGCCTATGACGATCAGGTCTATGTCGATGACCGCACCATCGACAGCCATATCAAGCGGCTGCGCAAGAAGATGCGCACCGCGGATGACGACTTCACCGCAATCGAAACGCTTTACGGCATCGGCTATCGTTACAACGAAGAATGACCATCGCCGAAGGACACGACATGCGCGCAGCCAGACCGGCCCGGGGTGCCGGCGTGGTTCTAGGTGAGGATTGGGTTTCCCCCGACAGCGCCGACAGCGAGCTGCGGGCGGGGCGGGCGAAGCGCGGCTTCATTTCTGTCAACCGCTCGCCGCTGGCCCGCAAGATCATCACCTTCAACCTGCTGGCGATGCTGGTCATGGTGGCCGGGGTGCTGTTCCTGAACCCGTTCCGCGACAGCCTTGTGGCGCAGCGAGAGCGTGGGCTGCTGGCCGAGGCGCAGCTGGTCGCCAATGTCTTCGAGGCGCAGTTGCCGCGGGGCGCGCCGGTGGATCTGGCCAGCGGCGACGGGATCGACGTGCCCCGGACGCTGGCGCGGCTCGACGTGCCGGCCGATGTCGACCTGTTCGTGTTCGATCAGGCGCAGGCGCTGGTGGCGGAAACCCGCGCCGCAGACCGCCCGCCCGCGGCGCCGGTGGCGGGGCTGGACTCCGATCCGCGCTCGACCGCGATCACCGATTTCCTGGCTTCGGTCTGGGAAGGGATTTCCTCGCTGCTGGCGCCGCGCGGGCGCGACGTGCCGGGGCAGGATGCCGAGGCGATGGTGCGGGCCCTGCTGGTCGATGCGCTGGCCGGCACCACCCGCTTTGAAACCGCGCATGATGCCGGGGGCGGCGCGGTCTTCGCCGTCGTCACGCCAATCGTGCATGATGGCACCGTGGTGGGCGCCGCGGCGCTGACCTCTGTCGCCGGCGAGATCGACCAGCTGGTGCGCGCCGAACGCGAGCAGGTGCTGCAGATGTTCGTGATCGCCATCCTGGTGTCGATCGGCCTCAGCCTCGTGCTGGCCTCGACCATTGCCAACCCGCTGTCGGACCTCGCCATTGCCGCGGAACTGGGGCGCGACCGCCATGCCCGCAAGATGAGCCCCGCGCGGGTGCGCATCCCCGACCTGACCGGCCGCCCCGACGAGATCGGCCGCCTCTCGGGCGCGATGCGCGGGATGGTTGCCGCGCTCTACGACCGGATCGACGCCAACGAACAGTTCGCCGCCGACGTCGCGCATGAGATCAAGAACCCGCTGGCCAGCCTGCGCTCGGCCGTCGGCACGCTGCGCGAGATCAAGCGCGAGGATCACCGCGAAAAGCTGCTGGACGTGATCGAGCATGACGTGCGCCGGCTGGACCGGCTGGTCAGCGACATCTCCAATGCCAGCCGGCTCGACAGCGAGCTGGTGCGAGAGGAGGAGGAGGAGTTCAACCTTCTCAAGACCCTCGCCAACATCAACGAATATCTGGGCGAGCAGGCCGGCAAGAAGGGTGTGGACTACATCACCGACCTTCCGGCAGAGCCGATCCTGATCCACGGGCTCGAGGCGCGGCTGGCGCAGGTCTTCGTCAACCTGATCACCAATGCCATCTCGTTTTGCGAGGAGGGCGACGCGGTGCGGGTCTGGGCGCGGCGGCGCGAGAACCGGGTGCTGATCGTGGTGGAAGATACCGGGCCAGGCATCCCCGAACAGGCGCTGACCAATATCTTCAAGCGCTTTTATTCCGAACGCCCGCCGGGGCAGTTCGGCGAGCATTCGGGGCTTGGCCTTGCCATTTCCAAGCAGATCGTCGAGGCGCATGGCGGGGTGATCTGGGCCGAGAACATCCGCCCGACCGATGCCGACATCACCTCGGACCCGCTTGGCGCCCGCTTCGTGGTGGGCCTGCCGGTGTGACGCCTGACGGCAGCCTGATCCTGCATGCGACCACGGTGGCCTGCGAAGGGCGCGCGGTGGTGATCCTCGGGCCCTCCGGCTCTGGCAAGTCCGGGCTGGCCCTGCAGCTGATGGCGCTTGGCGCGGCTCTCGTTGCCGATGACCAGACGATTCTGCGCCGCCGCGAGAACGGGCTGGTGGCGAGCTGCCCCAAGGCGATCCGCGGCCGGATCGAGGCACGGGGGATCGGCATTCTCTCGGCACGGGCGATTGATGCGGCAGACGTGCATCTTGCGGTTGATCTGGGTGTTGCCGAAACCGAACGCCTGCCCCCCCTCCGCCACGTCGAATGGCTGGGGGTGCCGATTGCGCTTGTCCATGGCCAGCAGAGCCCCCATTTTGCTGCGGCAATCTTGCTCCATCTGTCCGGTGGCAGGCTTGCGTGACATCGGGTGAAGGGTCCGCGCCCCGGCAAGGGCGGCAGGGCCACGGGGACGACGACCGGCATGACCGACGAGACCGACCATCAAGAGGTGCAGCGCGTGGTGCTGGTCACCGGCCCGTCCGGGGCCGGCCGCTCCACTGCCATTCACGTGCTTGAGGACCTCGGCTACGAGGCCATCGACAATCTGCCGCTGAGCCTTGTGCCGCGCCTGCTGGATGGCCCGGCGCTTGGCCGTCCCATTGCGCTTGGCATCGACGTACGCAACCGCGACTTCACCGCCGGCAGCCTGATCGAGGGCATCGACCGGATGACGCGGATGCCCGAGGTGGAGTGCGAAGTGCTCTATCTCGACTGCCGGGCCGAGGAATTGCTGCGCCGCTATGGCGAGACCCGCCGCCGCCACCCGCTGGCCCCGGATGACGCGCCGGGCGAGGGCATCGCCCGCGAGGTGGACCTGCTGGCCCCGGTCCGGGCCCGGGCCGATGTGCTGATCGACACCTCGGACCTGTCGCCGCATGACCTCAAGGCCGAGCTGGCGCGCTGGTTCGAGACCGGGCAGCAGGCGCGGCTGACGGTGGGGGTGCATTCCTTCAGCTACAAGCGCGGGGTGCCGCGCGGGCTCGACATCATGTTCGACTGCCGCTTCCTGAACAACCCGCATTGGGAGCCGGCCTTGCGCCCGCTGGATGGCCGCGCGCCCGAAGTGGCGGCCTTCGTCGCCGCCGATCCGCGCTTTGCGCCCTTCTTCGACAAGGTCCTGGACCTGCTGCTGACCGTGCTGCCGGGGCATGTGGCCGAGGGCAAGGCGCATCTGACCATCGGGCTTGGCTGCACCGGCGGACAACACAGGTCCGTGGCCATGGCCGAAAAACTCAGCGCCGCGCTTGCACAGTCGGGGTGGCAGGTGTCTAAACGTCACAGGGAACTGGAGCGCCGGGCGGACAGTGGCGCACAACAACCAACCGTCGAGGTAGGCAGGGCGTGATCGGGATCGTGATCGTCGCACATGGTGGACTTGCCCGCGAGTATCTCGCGGCCGTCGAGCATGTCGTGGGCAAACAGACCGGCATTCGGGCAATCGCCATCGAGGAAGACCATGACCGGGCCGCCAAGCAGGCCGAGATTTCGGCTGCCGCCGATGCGGTGGACGATGGCGCGGGGGTGGTGGTGGTGACCGACATGTTCGGCGGCTCGCCCTCGAACCTCAGCCTGCTCGCCTGTGCGCCGCAGGACCGGCAGATCCTGTATGGCGCCAACCTGCCGATGCTGATCAAGCTGGCCAAGTCGCGGCAGCTTGCCGTAGGGGAGGCCGTCGCCTCGGCGCTCGACGCTGGCCGCAAGTACATAAACTGCTATCATGGCGGCGAAGCCAGCGGCAAATAGCTGGCGCCGGCCGCTCTGGCACAGGGCCGCGGCGGGCAATGGCAGACAGGGGCGACGGTATCCGTGCAGAAAACCTTGAAGATCGTGAACGAGAAGGGCCTTCATGCCCGCGCCTCGGCGAAGTTCGTGGAGGTCGTCGAACGCTTCCAGGCCCGGGCCGAGGTCAGCCGCGACGGAATGCGCGTCTCGGGGGACTCGATCATGGGGCTTTTGATGTTGGCAGCCTCCAAGGGAACCACTATTGAGGTCGAAACCAGCGGGGCCGAGGCAGAGGGCCTTGCGCTTGCGCTGGAAGCTCTCGTGGCAGATCGCTTCGGCGAAGAGTTCTGACACCAGCCAGGTCCGGGCCCGCTTCGGGACCTGCGCCCAACGAAGGAATGCCGGATCTTGGTGGAGTCAGACGACAGGTTCGCCCCGGTGCCGGCTTCCAAGCCCTATGACAAACGCCGTCTCTCCTATGCCGGCACCTTCCGCAACCCCGTCAAGGTCAACACCATCCGCGCCATCGAATGGGCGACCGGCAAGCTGACCCTGCTGCGCAAGATCCGCGACTTCGAGCAGAAGGGCGCGCCGATGGGCCAGCCGTTCTGGCCCAAGGCGCTGGAGGCGATGGGGATCGACATCACCACGCCCGATGCCGAGGTGGCGCAGATCCCGCCCACCGGGCCGCTGGTGGTGGTCGCCAATCATCCCCACGGGCTGGTCGATGGCATGATCATGGCCGAGCTGATCGGGCGCGTGCGCACCGATTACAAGATCCTGACCCGGTCCCTGCTGACCGGCATTCCCGAGATCGCGGAATTCCTGATCCCGGTGCCCTTCCCGCATGAGGACAATTCGCGCGAGCTGGGGCTGCAAATGCGATCCGAGTCGATGGAGCACCTGAAATCGGGCGGCGTGATCGTGCTGTTCCCGGCCGGCAAGGTCGCCGCGTCCGAAACTTGGTTCGGCCCCGCGGTCGAGGCGGAGTGGAACCCCTTCACCGCCAAGATGGTGATGCGCTCGGGCGCGACGGTGCTGCCGATCCGGTTCCTGGGCCAGAACACCCGCACCTACCAGATTGCCAACAAGCTCTCGGCCACGCTGCGCCAGGGGCTGCTGCTGCACGAGATCCGGGCGGCGCTGAACAAGCCGCAGCGCCCGGTGATCGGCGCGCCGATCCTGCCGGCCGAGATCGCGGGCTGGTCCGGGAACCCGCGCGGCTTCCTCGCCTGGCTGCGCGAGCGGACGCTGACGCTGCAGCCCTAGCGAGTGGGGGCCTAGCGGGTCGGAACCGGCACCTCTCCGCGGTAGTCGTAGAAGCCGCGGCCGGTCTTGCGGCCCAGCCAGCCAGCCTCGACATACTTGGTCAGCAGCGGGCAGGGGCGGTACTTGGTATCGGCCAGCCCGTCATGCAGGACGTTCATGATCGCAAGGCAGGTATCCAGCCCGATGAAGTCCGCCAGCTCCAGCGGGCCCATCGGATGGTTGGCGCCCAGCTTCAGCGACTCGTCGATCGACCGCACGTTCCCGACGCCTTCGTAGAGCGTATAGACCGCCTCGTTGATCATCGGCATCAGGATGCGGTTGACGATGAAGGCCGGGAAATCCTCGGCGCTGGCAGCGGTCTTGCCCAGCCTCTCGACCACGGCCAGCATGGTGCGATAGGTCGCCTCGTCGGTGGCGATGCCGCGGATCAGCTCCACCAGCTGCATCACCGGAACCGGGTTCATGAAGTGGAAGCCCATGAACTTTTCCGGCCGGTCGGTGCGGCTTGCCAGCCGCGTGATCGAGATCGAGGAGGTGTTCGAGGTCAGGATCGTGGTCGGCTTCAGGTGCGGCTGCAGATCCTCGAAGATCGCCTGCTTGACGGTCTCGCGCTCGGTCGCGGCCTCGATCACCAGGTCGGTCTGGCCCAGGTCGGTCAGCGTCATGGTTGTGGAAATCCGCGCCATCGCTGCGGCCTTCGCCTCGGGCGTGATCTTGCCGCGGCTGACCTGGCGTTCCAGATTGCGGTCGATCAGCGCGACGGCGGCATCGAGGCTTTCGCGCGAGATGTCGGTCATCAGCACGTCGAATCCGGCTAGCGCGAAGACATGGGCGATGCCATTGCCCATCTGCCCCGCACCGACAATGCCTACGCTCTGGATGTCCATTGACCGCCCCCTTGCTGCACGGCCAGACCTTAGGCGGGGCACCGCCGCCCGGCAAGGGCGAAGCCGTCGCAGCTCGTGCGCCTTAGCCATTTGGAAAGGCACCCGTTGCAAGGTGGCGATGGGTGAGTCGAAAGTTTGGGTGGGCATCATGAGTTTTGAAAATCCGGGCGCCGGGGCGCTCGACTATGGACCGTGCCGCTATGGCAAGTCCAAGTTGCTGTTCCGCGGCCCGCGCCGCAAGCTGGAGGGGAATTTCGTCGCCGCGCTTGGCGGGACAGAGACCTATGGCAAGTTCGTGCCGCATCCCTGGCCCGACCTGCTGGAACGCGAGATCGGGATGCCGGTGGTCAATTTCGGTTACCCGAATGCGGGGCCGGATGTCTTCATCAACGAGCCTGTGCTGATCGACGCAGCCGGGCGGGCGCGGGCCACGATCGTGCAGCTGACCGGCGCGCAGAATCTGTCGAACCGCTTCTATGCGGTGCATCCGCGCCGCAACGACCGTTTCCTGCACGCCTCGGCCCTGATGAAGACCCTGTTCCGCGAGGTGGACTTTGCCGAGTTCCACTTCACCGGCCACATGCTGACGGCGCTGAAGGCGGTGTCGCCGGACAAGTTCGACATGATCGAGCAAGAGCTGAAGGCGGCCTGGGTGGCGCGCATGAAGCTGCTGCTGGACCGGATCGAGGGCAAGACCCTGCTGCTGTGGCTGACCGATCACCGTGCCGAGGGATCTGCCCCCGATGCGCTTGGGGCGCTGCCGCATCTGGTGGATGAGGAAATGGTGATGGCGATCCGGCCCTTCGCCACCGATCTGGTGCGGGTCGAGCCCTCGGCCGAGGCGCGCGCTGCCGGGACCGGGGGCATGATGTTCGCGCCGCTGGACGAGCCCGCTGCGCGGCAGATGGCCGGGCCGGCGGTCCATGCCCAGGTGGCGGCAGAGCTGCTGCCGTCGATCGCGCGGCTGATCTGAGCAAAGCGGTGCAGCGGCGTGAACGAAAGCGCTGCTGCGGCGTTGGGCCTGAAAAGGAGACTGCTCATGCCCGACCCCGCCACACCGCCGGAACTGGACCCGTTCGAGACGCTCGCCGCCGATGACGATGGCGAGCAGATGCCGCGCGATCCCGAGAACGAGATCCGCAGCCTTGTTGCCGCCTATGCCAATGCGATGCGGGGCAAGGATGCCGGCGCCGCTGCCGGCTTCTACGACCCGGCGCTGGTGCGCTTCGATGTTGCGGCGCCGCTGGTCACTGCCGGCGCCGATGCGGTGGACGAGGCGGGCCTTGGCGACTGGTTCGCCAGCTGGAGCGGTGCGCTGCAATTCGACCTGCGCGACTTGACGGTTCATGCCGCGGGCAACGTCGCGTTTTGCCATGCGCTCGCCCGCTTCGCAGGCAGTCGCGGCGGCGAGGACCGGCAGCTTTGGGCGCGCTGGACACTGGGGCTGCGCCGGCAAGGCGGCCAGTGGCGGATCGTGCACGAGCATTGCTCGGCCGCCATCGACACCGAGACCGGCATGGCGCAGATGACGCTGGACTGAGCAAAAGCAAAAGGCCCGCCGGAACCGGCGGGCCTTGGCTATTATCCTGGGCAGCTCAGACCTTGCTGGTCAGTTCCGGCACGATGGTGAACAGGTCGCCCACCAGCCCGTAATCGGCCACCTGGAAGATCGGCGCCTCTTCGTCCTTGTTGATGGCGACGATGATCTTGCTGTCCTTCATGCCCGCAAGGTGCTGGATCGCGCCGGAAATGCCGACGGCGATGTAGAGCTGCGGCGCCACGACCTTGCCGGTCTGGCCGACCTGCCAGTCGTTCGGGGCGTAGCCGCTGTCCACAGCAGCACGGCTGGCTCCCACGGCAGCACCCAGCTTGTCGGCGAGGTCCGCAACGATCTTGAAGTTCTCCTCGGACCCGAGGCCGCGCCCGCCCGACACCACGATCTTGGCGCTGGTCAGCTCCGGCCGGTCGCTGGCCGCGACCTTGTCCTCGACCCAGGACGACAGGCCCGGATCGGCGGCGGCCGAGATGCTCTCGACCGGGGCGGAGTTGCCCATGCCCGCTGCCTCGAAGGTCGAGGTGCGGACGGTCAGCACCTTGGTGGCATCGGTGGATTTCACCGTCTGCACGGCGTTGCCGGCATAGACCGGGCGCTCGAAGGTGTCGGCGTCGATCACCGCGGTCACGTCCGACATCACCATCACGTCCAGCAGCGCGGCGACGCGCGGCAGAATGTTCTTGGCATCGGTCGTGGCCGGGGCGACGATGTGGCTGTAGCCCGAGGCCAGCGACACGATCAGCGCCGCGGTCGGTTCCGCAAGCCGGTGGCCCAGCGTCGCATCTTCGGCGACCAGCACCTTCGCCACGCCGGCGATCTGCGCAGCCTCGGCGCCCGCAGCCGCTGCCGAGGCGCCGGCGCAGAGCACCGTCACTTCGCCAAGCGCCTGCGCGGCGGTCACGGCCTTCGCGGTCGCGTCCAGCGCCAGCGCGCCATCGGTGACCTCACCCAAAAGCAGAACAGCCATCAGATCACCCCCGCTTCGTTCTTCAGTTTCGCCACCAGCTCATCGACCGAGGCCAGCTTGACGCCGGCCTTGCGACCCGCAGGCTCCACCGTCTTCACCACGGTCAGCCGCGGCGTCACGTCGACGCCGTAGTCGGCGGCTGTCTTTTCCTCGAGCGGTTTCTTCTTGGCCTTCATGATGTTGGGAAGGCTGGCATAGCGCGGCTCGTTCAGGCGCAGGTCGACGGTCACGATGGTCGGCAGCTTGACGGTGATGGTCTGCAGACCGCCATCCACCTCGCGGGTGACGGTCGCGGTGTCGCCCTCGATGGCCAGCGAACTGGCAAAGGTCGCCTGGCTCCAGCCCAGCAGGGCCGACAGCATCTGCCCGGTGGCGTTCATGTCATTGTCGATGGCCTGCTTGCCGGCCAGCACGAGGCCGGGGGCCTCTTCCTTGACGACGGCAGCCAGAAGCTTGGCCACGGCCAGCGGCTCGATATCCTGGTTCACGTCTTCCGAAGCCACGATCAGGATCGCCCGGTCCGCGCCCATCGCCAGCGCGGTGCGCAGCGTTTCCGACGCCTGCTTGACGCCGATGGAGACCACGACAACCTCGGTCGCCGCGCCCTTTTCCTTCAGGCGGATCGCCTCTTCGACGGCAATCTCGTCGAATGGGTTCATCGACATCTTCACGTTGGCCAGATCGACACCGGACCCGTCCGCCTTGACGCGAACCTTCACGTTGTAGTCGATCACCCGCTTGACAGGCACCAATACCTTCATCGGCGTGTATCTCCCTAGGTCTGCGCCCCCAAGAAGGGGCCCTTCATCCATGACGCAGTTTTGTTATCCGTTCGCCCTGTGCAAGGACAGAATTAAAACGACGCGCCGCGGCATCGCAGCGTCACATTCTATCAGCGGTTCGCGCCCGGCACCCAGAGCACGTCGCCGCGGCCCTCGTCGTTGGCGATCCGGGCGGCAACGAAGAACCAGTCGGACAGGCGGTTGAGGTATTTCACCGCCGCATCGTTCACCGATTCCATGGTGGCAAGCTCCACCACGCAACGTTCGGCCCGCCGGGTGACGGTGCGGCACAGGTGCAGATGCGCGGCGAGCGGGCTGCCGCCGGGCAGGATGAAGCTGCGCAGCGGCTGCAGGCGGGCGTTCATCGCGTCGATCTCGCGCTCCAGCCTGTCCACCTGCGCCTCGGCCATGCGCAGCACCGGGTGGGCGGCCTCGGCATCGCGCTCCATCTCGGGGCGGCAGAGATCGGCGCCAAGGTCGAACAGGTCGTTCTGGATCAGCGCCAGCAGCCGGTCCAGCTCGCCCTCCGCATGAAGGCGCGCAAGGCCGAGGGTCGAGTTCGCCTCGTCCACCGTGCCATAGGCGGTGACGCGCATCGAATGCTTGGCGACGCGGGCGCCATTGCCAAGCGCGGTGTCGCCGGCATCGCCGGTGCGGGTGTAGATACGGTTGAGAACGACCATCAGATTGCCCCCTTGCGCAGCCAGACGAAGAGCAGGATCAGCACGATGGCGACGGCCTGCGCGCCGATCCGGTAGCGCATGATCCGGTTGGCGTGCTTGCGGTTGAACTCGCCGCCCTTGGCGAAGCCGCCGATCCCAACCATCAGGATCGCCAGCACCACCAGCGTGGCAAAGGCAACGACAAGGAACAGCGGGTCTTTGGCAAGCATGATGCATCCTTTCGGGTTTCCCCGGAAATAGCGGGATCGCCGCGAAAAGCGAACTTGAATCTGTGTGTCAGCCCTTTCGCGCAACCCAGTCGAGCGCCCGCGTGGGCAGCACGCGGCGCAGCAGCCCCATCATCCAGGTGGGGGTCGTGACATAATAGCGCGGGGCGGGGTTCGCGGCGGTCAGCGCGTGCAGCAGCTTGGCGGTGACGGCCGAGGGCGGCAGCTCGAATCTGTCGGGCTTGCCGCGGTCTTTATACAGCCGTTGCAGCAGGCTGGCCTCATACTGCCCGCGTCGGGCGGAATTGCGCCAGTCGATCCAGCGCTCGAAATGCGGGACGGAGTTCTGGCGGATGTCGGACGTGATGGGCCCCGGCTCGATCAGGATCACCTTGATCGGGGTATCCGCCATTTCCAGCCGCAGCACGTCGGTCAGCCCCTCCATGGCGAACTTGGTTGCCACATAGGCGCCGCGCCAGCGGATGCCGACCAGCCCCAGCACCGAGGAGCAGTTGATGATCCGGCCATGCCCCTGTGCCCGCATCACCGGGATCACCCGGCGCGTCAGGTCATGCACGCCAAAGAGGTTGGTCTCGAAGATCGCGCGCAGCGCGCCGCGGGGCAGGTCTTCGACCGCACCGGGGCAGGCGAAGGCGCCGTTGTTATAGAGCGCGTCGAGCGTGCCGCCGGTGCGGGACAGCGCCTCGGCCAGCCCCGCCTCGATGCTGGCCTCGTCGGCATAGTCCAGAACGAAGCTCTCCAGCCCCTCGGCGACCAGCCGGTTGCAATCCTGCTGCTGGCGGCAGGTGGCGAAGACCCGCCAGCCGGCACGGGCCAATCCGTGGGCGGCGTCGTACCCGATGCCCGAGGAACAGCCGGTGATCAGGATCGTCCTTGGCATCTGCGCCCTCTTGCATCTGGACCTGCGTTGCGCCCCGATCTACACGGGGACCATGACCGATGCCACCGATGATGACTTTCCCGCCGAGGCGCCCGGGGGTGCCACCTCGTCCGAGCCGCTGAGCCGCGCGATCGGCGAGCGCTACCTGACCTATGCGCTGTCCACGATCATGCACCGGGCGCTGCCAGATGCGCGCGACGGGCTGAAGCCGGTGCATCGCCGCATCCTCTATGCGATGCGGGAACTCAGGCTGACGGCGACGGGGGGGTTCCGCAAGTCGGCCAAGATTGCCGGCGACGTGATGGGCAACTACCACCCGCATGGCGATGCCGCGATCTATGACGCGATGGCGCGGCTGGCGCAGGATTTCAACGTCCGCTATCCGCTGGTGGACGGGCAGGGCAACTTCGGCAATATCGACGGCGACAACCCGGCCGCTAGCCGCTACACCGAGGCCCGGCTGACCGCCATCGCCGAGACGCTGATGGAAGGGCTGGCCGAAAACGCTGTGGACTTCCGACCGAATTACGATGGCACGCTGGAAGAGCCGATCGTGATGCCGGCGGCGTTTCCGAACCTGCTGGCGAACGGGTCGAGCGGTATCGCCGTGGGCATGGCCACCAACATTCCGCCGCACAACCTGCATGAGCTGATCGACGCCTGCCAGCTGATGATCCAGAAGCCTGAGGCCTCGGACGAGGAGATCGTGAACCTGGTGCCGGGGCCGGATTTCCCCACGGGCGGCGTGCTGGTCGAACCTGCGGGCAATGTGATGGAAGCCTATCGCACAGGGCGCGGCAGCTTCCGGCTGCGAGCGCGCTGGCAGGTCGAGGATCTGGGCCGCGGCATGTGGCAGATCGTGGTCACCGAAATCCCCTATCAGGTGCAGAAATCGCGGCTGATCGAGCGGCTGGCCGAGGTGATCCAGACCCGCAAGGTGCCGGCGCTGGCCGATGTGCGCGACGAATCCGCCGAGGATGTGCGCATCGTGCTGGAGCCTCGGGCGCGGACGGTTGATCCCGAGATGCTGATGGGGATGCTGTTTCGCAACTCGGATCTGGAAATCCGCTTCAGCCTGAACATGAACGTGCTGATCGACGGCAAGGTGCCCAAGGTCTGCAGCCTGCGCGAGGTGCTGCGGGCCTTCCTCGACCATCGGCGCGACGTGCTGGGGCGGCGCAGCCAGCACCGGATCGAGAAGATCGACGCGCGGCTGGAGGTGCTGGAAGGCTACCTCATCGCCTTCCTGAACCTTGACCGGGTTATCCAGATCATCCGCACCGAGGATGAGGCCAAGGCGGTGATGCTGGCCGAGAACTGGGCGCCCTCGGACCCGGTGGGCGTGTATCTCACCGATGTGCAGGCCGAGGCGATCCTGAACATGCGGCTGCGGTCGCTGCGACGGCTGGAAGAGATGGAGCTGAAGCGCGAGCATGAGGCGCTGACCAAGGAACGCGCTGGGCTGATCGAGCTCTTGGCCAGCGACAAGCTGCAATGGCGCAAGATCTCGTCCGAGCTGAAGGCGGTGCAGAAGGCCTTTGGCCGCGATGCCCCCGGCGGCGCGCGGCGCACCGGCTTTGCCGAGGCGGGCGTGGTCGAGGAGGTGCCGATCGAGGCGATGATCGAGCGCGAGCCGATCACGGTGATCTGCTCCAAGATGGGCTGGGTCCGGGCGCTGAAGGGCCATCAGCCGCTGGAGGCCGAGGCCAAGTTCAAGGACGGCGACGAGGGCCGTTTCGTCTTCCATGCCGAAACGACCGACCGCATCCTCGTCTTCGGCAGCAACGGCCGCTTCTACACGCTGATCGGGGCCAACCTGCCCGGCGGTCGCGGCATGGGCGAACCGCTGCGGCTGATGGTGGACCTGCCGAACGAGGCGGATGTGGTGGACATGCTGCTCTACCGGCCCGGCGAGAAGTTCCTGGTGGCCTCGAGCGAGGGCGACGGCTTCGTGGTCGGGTCCGACGAGATGGTGGCCCAGACCCGCGCCGGCAAGCAGGTATTGAACGTCGGCGAGGGCGTGAAGGCCAAGCTGTGCCGCAAGGTGGCGGGCGACCATCTGGCCGTGATCTCGCAGAACCGCAAGTTCCTGGCCTTCCCGCTGACCGAGGTGCCGGAAATGGCCCGCGGCAAGGGCGTGCGCCTGCAGAAATACGGCATGGCGCGCGGCCGTCAGGGCGGACTTGAGCTGGATGGCGGACTGTCCGATGCCACGACCTTCGCGCTGGCCGAGGGGCTGAGCTGGAAACAGGGCGGCGGATCGACCCGCACCGAAAAGGACATGACCCCCTGGATCGGCCGCCGCGGCACCATCGGCAAGACGCCGCCGCACGGCTTTCCGCGCGACAACCGCTTCACCTAGGCGGCGGGCAGGGCCTGGCTCTCGATCTCGGCCATCTCGGCCGCGGTCAGGTTCAGCGCCGCGCCCAGGCGGGCCAGATGCCGGCGTTCCTCGGGGTGGTCGAGGTCGATCGCCATCAGCGCCGCGGCATAGACCTCGCGCTGCATCCCGTCCGGGGTCTCGGCGGCCAGCGCCTCGGGGTCCACCGGCGCCGCCATCTCACGGATCAGGAAGTCGAGGTCCGAGGGGCTGGCATTCTCCATGTTGCCCAGGATCTTGCGCCGTTCCTCGGGGTCCATCTCGCCATCGGCCTTCGCGGCCTGGATCATCGAGCGCAGCATCAGCGCGGCAGCGGCCTCTTCCTGCGGGGTCGGCGGCACGATGGGCTCGCCGTTCTGGCTCTCCGCCTCGCGCAGCTTGTCCACGAAGCCGGGCTGGCCCGGGGCAGGGGAGTGCTGCGGTTCAGCCGCATTGCCGATGCCAGCGCCGCTGAGAATGCCGCCCAGCATCCCGCCAAATCCGCCGCCCGCGAGCATCCCCCCCAGCCCGCCGCCCTGGCCGCCGCTGCCGCCGAGATTGCCGATCACCTTGTCCAGCATCGAGCCTTCGCGCGGCCGGCTCACCTTGTCCAGCAGTCCGCCAAAGCCGCTCTGGCTGCCGTTCGGCCCCGGCTTCATCGCGTTCTTGATCGCCTTGTAGGCCACGACGCCGAGACCCACACGGGCCAATGTCTTCACGAGACTCATGGGTTCCCTCCCCGAAGTGCTGCCCGGCCCAACGCGGGCCCTCAGGGCTGGTTCCGCGCCGGTTCCACCATCAGCCAGACCCCGCCCTCGGGCCGCAGCGTCAGGATCAGCACCGGCTTTGGCGCGCGGTGCGGCACCAGCGCAAAGCGGTGCCGGGCGAGCAGGGTGGCCAGGATGATCACCGCCTCTTGCATGGCAAAGCTGGCGCCGATGCAGATCCGCGGGCCGTCGCCGAACGGCAGGAAGGCATAGCGGTCGAAGCTGCGATCCTCGAAACGCGAGGGGTCGAAGCGGTGCGGGTCCTTCCACAGCAGATGGTTGCGGTGCAGCGCGTAGATCGGCAGCATCACCGTATCGCCCGGCCGGATCTCGCGCCCGCAAAGCTCGTCCGGGGCAAGCGCAGTGCGCGACAGGAAGGCGGCGGGCGGGTAGAGCCGCAGCGTCTCCTCCACGATCCGGCGGATCAGGGGCAGCTGGGGAAGGTCGGCGGCGGTGGCGGCGCGGTCGCCGAGCACCGCCTGCGCCTCGGCCCTTGCCTGCTCTTGCACGCCCTGGTCGAAGGCGCAGAGGTAGAGCGCCCAGGCGAGGGTGAGCGCTGTCGTCTCGTGTCCCGCGACGATGAAGGTCAGCAGGTTGTCGCGCAGCTCGGCGGTGTCCATGCTGCGCTTCGTCTCGGGATCGAGGCCCGACAGCAGCAGGTCCAGGAGGTCCGGCACCGGGCGCGGGCCATCGCTGCGGCGCCGGTCGATGGCGCTGTCGGCAATCCGCTTCATCTCGCGCATCACCGGGCCGGCGCGCATCCGCGACGGACGCGGCACCCACATCGGCGCGCCGATGATGTCCAGCAGCGACACCCGCGCAGTCTGCGCGATATAGCTGTCGATGGCCTTGTGGACCGCGTCGCGGGCGAGGCCGCCCGTGTCGCTGCCCCCCGAGAAGGTGACATCCGAGATCACCTCGAAGGTCGCCGTCACCATCTCGTCGAAGAGGTTCGCCGCGCGGCCATGGGCGGCGGCGATGCGCGCGCTGGAACGCTCGGCAGCATGGCTCATCACCGGGGCCAGCGCCTCGACATTGCGGGCGGAAAAGGCCGGCGCGGCGGCGCGGCGCTGCCAGCGCCAATGCGCGCCCTCGGCCACGAACAGGCTGTCGCCGATGGCCGGGCCGAGGATCAGCTTGGTCACGTCGGACTTGGGGTAATCGTCCAGGCGGTCCTTCAGCACCCGGCGCAGCGCGCCCGGGTCCATCACCATGTGCCAGCGCTTGCCGGTGCGCCCCGACACCATCGGCTGGTGCAGCGCGATCTCGGGGATCAGCTCCAGCAGGTTGCGCTGCGCGACCCGCAGCGAGCCGAGAATCCCCAGCGGCACCGTCGCCAGCGGCACCTGGACCGGCGTTTCAGGGGGGGTGCGGGCATCCATCGGCAGGCTCCTTGCTGGATCACGATATAGCGGGCGCCCGCGCAGCGCCAAGCCCGGCGATTGCAGCCAGGGGCCCAAGCGGCTATGACTCTGCGCAATATGGGAGAGTTTCCGCGCATGACCCTACTGCCCCGCCGCCTTCTTGCCGCCCTCGGCCTCGTGCTGCTGTCGGCTTGCGCCGCCGAGGATCTGACCGCGCCGCCCGAGGCCCTTGGCAACTTCCAGTTGGGCCACACGATCATCGTTGCGAAGAATGCGCAGGTTGCCGGCCCGTCCCGCACAGTGACGGACGCGGAGTGGCAAGCCTCGCTGCAGCAAGAGATCGTCAAGCGCACCGGGCGCTACGATGGCGACAAGCTCTATCATCTCGGCATCAATATCGACGCCTATGCGCTGGCCTATCCGGGCATTCCGCTGGTCATCAGCCCGAAGTCGATCCTGGTGGTCTCGGCCAATGTCTGGGACGATACCGCGCAGCGCCGGATCAACGCCGAGCCGAGGCAGATCACTGTGTTCGAGCCCTTCTCGGGCGAGACGCTGCTGGGGTCGGGGCTGACCCAGACCAAGGAAGAGCAGATGCGCAACCTGTCGGAAGCGGCGGCGCGGCAGATCAACGACTGGCTGGTCGAGAACAAGGCCTGGTTCACGCCCGAGGCCGCGGCGGCGCGGGCCTTGCTGCCGGCGGCTGCCGGCGGGGCGGCGGCCAGCGTGCCAGAGCCCGGGGAGCTGCCGGCCGAGGCGCGGCCGGCCCCTGCCGCAGCACCCACCGCGCCAGTGCCGCAGGCCGCCCCCGCCCCGGCCCCTGCGCGCAGTGCACCCGCCGCTCCGGCGCCCTGCACCGCAGGCCAGCCCTGCCCGGGCATCGACACTGGCGTGCCGAACTCGGCAACCTCGGTGCCGGGCCTGACGCTGCCGTGACGGGGCGGTAACGGGCCAGTGGCAAGTGGCGCTTGATTTTTCCCGGGCCGCCGGATAGGCAGCCCGCGGTGTTGAATCGGGCCCGGAGGCGGCCCCCTATCCCATGAGGCGCCCGCGAGATGGCAAAGGCAAAGTTTGAACGGAACAAACCGCACGTCAACATCGGCACGATTGGCCACGTTGACCACGGCAAGACGACGCTGACGGCTGCGATCACGAAATACTTCGGCGATTTCCGGGCCTATGACCAGATCGACGGCGCTCCGGAAGAGCGGGCGCGCGGCATCACGATCTCGACCGCGCATGTGGAATACGAGACCGAAGCACGCCACTACGCCCACGTGGACTGCCCCGGCCACGCCGACTACGTCAAGAACATGATCACCGGCGCCGCGCAGATGGACGGCGCGATCCTGGTCTGTGCCGCCTCGGACGGCCCGATGCCGCAGACGCGCGAGCACATCCTGCTCGGGCGCCAGGTCGGCATTCCGTACATGGTCTGCTACATGAACAAGATCGACCTGGTCGACGATGAAGAACTCGTCGAGCTGGTCGAGATGGAGCTGCGCGAGCTGTTCTCGTCCTACGAATACCCGGGCGACGACATCCCGATCATCAAGGGCTCGGCCCACCAGGCGATGATCGGCGAGCGCAAGGACATCGGCGAGGATTCGATCCGCGCGCTGCTGAAGGCGGTGGACGAGTACATCCCGACCCCGGCCCGCGCCATCGACCAGCCGTTCCTGATGCCGATCGAGGACGTGTTCTCGATCTCGGGCCGTGGCACCGTGGTCACCGGCCGGATCGAGCGCGGCGTGATCAACGTCGGCGACGAGGTCGAGATCATCGGCATCCGCGCCACGCAGAAATCGGTCTGCACCGGCGTCGAGATGTTCCGCAAGCTGCTGGACCGCGGCGAGGCGGGCGACAACGTCGGCGTGCTGCTGCGCGGCATCGACCGTGAGGGCGTGGAACGCGGCCAGGTGCTGTGCAAGCCGAAATCGGTGAACCCGCACACCCACTTCGAGGCCGAGGCCTATATCCTGACCAAGGAAGAGGGCGGCCGCCACACCCCGTTCTTCGCCAACTACCGCCCGCAATTCTACTTCCGCACCACGGACGTGACCGGGACCGTCAAGCTGCCGGAAGGCACCGAGATGGTGATGCCGGGCGACAACCTGAAGTTCGAGGTCGAGCTGATCGCCCCGATCGCCATGGAAGAGAAACTGCGCTTCGCCATCCGCGAAGGCGGCCGCACCGTCGGCGCCGGCGTCGTGTCGAAAATCCTGAAGTAACGCGGGTTTAGCACCGCGACGGATGCAGGGCCGCCCTTCGGGGCGGCCCTTTTTCGTTCCGCGCCGGGGCGATGTGCGGCATTTCACAGCCCGGCTGCGAAACGGCCCGGGTGCCGCTCGATCACGAAACATCACGCGGCCGTGATTCGTCGGCCTGGACCTGTGCCGGATCTCGCTGCCCTGTGCGGCAGCTGCACGCCCAGGCTTCACATCAAGCACACGGCAGCGAGAGCCTGCGTGATCTGTGCGTGATTTCACAGTCGGAAGCGAAGATGCCATCTCATCTGCATCGAGGCACGAACGGTCAGGGCGATGGGTCCTGTCCTTCGTCGGCCCCGACAACCGATAACCCAAAGGAAAAAATCATGAAAAACCTGATCCTGGCGACCGCGGCCCTTGTTGCCGTGACCGGCTCTGCCCTGGCCTCGGGCCAGACCCCGGCCAACGGGCTGTCGAAGGTCGATGCTGCGGAGCTGCGCTTCTATGTGCGCAATGTCGATGTGGACAAGCTGACCCCGGCGCAGGTGCAGTCGGTTCAATCCGCACTGTACGGCGATGACAAGGGCAAGGTCGCGGCGCTGAAGGCCGCCGTGCGCTGAGCCATCCGGCCGCGCGCCGAACCCGGAAGGGCCGCCCTCGGGCGGCCCTTTTTCCATCTGGAAGGCATGCAGAACCCATGCAGATACCATATGGATGGTATACATATGATCCTTGGCTGTGCAGGGCCGCGACTTCGCGCTTGATTTCCCCCGCCGGGTGCCTTAACTCCCCGCGCACGGCACAGGAGTTTAGCTCAGTTGGTAGAGCATCGGTCTCCAAAACCGAGGGTCGTGGGTTCGAGTCCCCCAACTCCTGCCAAGCCGTTTCCAGACATGGGTGCCGCAGTGCTCGCGGCCGCTGGACTTGCCGAGCAGGCTTGAACTGGCCGCGCGAACCCCGTATGTGCTGCCCATTCATGGCGGCCCCGCCCGGGTGGCGGCCCCAGCGACAAGCAGGTGAGACCGATGGCCAAGACCAATCCGCTTCAGTTCGTCCAGCAAGTGCGCGCCGAGGTGGCGAAGGTCGTGTGGCCGACCCGGCGCGAGGTCGGGCTGACCACCGTCATGGTGCTGATCATGGCGGCGCTGGCCTCGGTGTTCTTCTTCCTGGTCGATCTGGCGATCCGCTCGGGCCTGACGGCGGTGCTGAACATCTTCGGCTGAGGCTGACAGAGGCGGGCGTGCCTGGAGCCGCCCGACGCGAACCATGACAGGTTGCAAACCCTTTGCCTGGGGCGGGATCAGGCGAGGCACTGCCTCGCCCCCGCCCGCTGCGGGACCCATCACCCAGAGCCGCTGGCCACACGAAACCGTATGAGGACAGCGCCCGCCGGGGGCGGGGCGGGCGCTGGCCGGGCCCTTTGGGGGCCCGTCCGGAGAGTTGAGATGTCACGGTTTGGCGAAGGCGATGGCCTTCGCCAAGGCACGCCGGAGAGCGCATCAAGTACCTTCGCTGCCCGATGCCGGGCTTGAATCCCACCCGGTTCACCTGTATGGCGGGCGGACCTTTCGGATTCCGGCGTGCATCGATTCGGGTGATGCGCGCTGTTTTTTGTTAGGTCGGGCAGGCGACTGCCCGCAAGCGGATGGGCAACCATCTGAAATAATGACGGAAGTTCCCGCGGGCGACCGCAGGTGAGACGAGGTAAGGCGAGCATGGCGAAGCGGTGGTATTCGGTGAGCGTTCTCTCGAATTTCGAGAAGAAGGTCGCCGAGCAGATCAGGCAAGCCGTTGCTGAAAAAGGTCTCGAGGACGAGATCGAAGAGGTGCTGGTGCCGACGGAAGAGGTCATCGAGATCCGCCGCGGCAAGAAGGTCACCTCTGAGCGGCGCTTCATGCCGGGCTATGTGCTCGTGCGGATGGAGATGACCGACCGCGCCTATCACGCGATCGTGTCGATCAACCGGGTGACGGGGTTCCTTGGACCGCAGGGCAAGCCGATGCCGATGCGCGACCACGAGGTGAACGCGATCCTGAACCGGGCGGAAGAGGGCGAGGCGCAGCCGCGCAACCTGATCCGCTTCGAGATCGGCGAGCAGGTGAAGGTGGCCGATGGTCCCTTCGAGGGCTTTACCGGCATGGTGGAAGAAGTGGACGAGAACACGAGCCGTCTGAAGGTGACGGTGTCGATCTTCGGCCGCCCGACGCCTGTCGAGCTGGAATTCACGCAGGTGTCCAAGGGCGCCTGACGTGTGTGCCGTGGGAGGCGAGCGCGGCCATCGGCCTTGCGGACCGGACCACTAAACCAAGGCCCTGCATGTGCGGGCTGGTGACAAAGGAGAGGCCACATGGCCAAGAAAGTCGTCGGGCAGCTGAAGCTGCAGGTGAAGGCGGGCGCTGCCAACCCGTCTCCGCCGATCGGTCCTGCGCTGGGTCAGCGCGGCATCAACATCATGGCCTTCTGCAAGGAGTTCAACGCTCGCACGCAGGAGATGGAGCCGGGTTCGCCGGTTCCGACCGTGATCACCTATTATGCCGACAAGTCCTTCACCTTCGAGATGAAGACCTCGCCGGCCTCGTTCCTGCTGAAGAAGGCCGCCGGCCTGAAGCCGGTCGGCAAGCGCAACCGCCCGAAGGGCTCGGCCAAGCCGGGCCGCGACGTGGTCGGCACCGTGACGGTTGCCCAGGTGCGGCAGATCGCCGAAGCGAAGATGAAGGACCTGTCTGCGAACGACGTGGAAGCGGCGATGCAGATCATCCTCGGCTCCGCCCGGTCGATCGGTATCGAGGTGAAGGGGTAAGTCATGGCCAAGCTCGGTAAACGGACCCAGGCGGCGCGCGCCGCCTTTGAAGGCAAGACGCAGCTCACGCTCGAGGATGCGCTGGCGCTGATCAAGACCTCGGCCTCGGCGAAATTCGACGAGACCGTCGAGATCGCCATGAACCTTGGCGTCGACCCGCGCCATGCAGACCAGATGGTTCGCGGCGTGGTTCAGCTGCCCAACGGCACCGGCAAGACGGTGCGCGTGGCGGTGTTTGCACGCGGTGCGAAGGCGGACGAGGCGAAAGCCGCGGGCGCCGACATCGTGGGCGCCGAAGACCTGATGGAGACGATCCAGTCCGGCAAGATCGAGTTCGACCGTTGCATCGCAACGCCGGACATGATGCCGCTGGTCGGTCGCCTCGGCAAGATCCTCGGCCCGCGCAACCTGATGCCGAACCCCAAGGTCGGCACCGTGACGATGGACGTGAAGACGGCTGTCGAAGCGGCGAAGGGCGGCGAAGTGCAGTTCAAGGTCGAGAAGGCCGGCGTGATCCATGCCGGCGTTGGCAAGGTGTCTTTCGACGGCGAGAAGCTGGCCGAGAACGTCCGCGCCTTCGTGGAAGCGGTGACGCGGGCGCGGCCCTCGGGGGCCAAGGGTGCCTACCTCAAGAAGGTGTCCCTGTCCTCGACGATGGGCCCGGGCGTGTCGGTCGATCTGGCTTCGGCCGGCCGCAACTGAGGTTGCGACGGTGCGCGCCTGGCGCGCACCGAGGGAATTCTCCGGCCGCAAGGCCGGTGAGTGGCAGGGCGGACCGCAAGGCCCCGCCCTGACCTGTCCGAGACGGAGGGTGTGCCGGGTTTCCGGTGCTTAATGTCCTTCCCGAGATGGGGATCGAGACGAATTTCCCGGGGTTTCCTCGGGCGGTTTTGGCCTCGGGACCCTCACGGACCCGAACGCCGGGAGTGATCCCGGCAAACATGAGCCGGGGGGAAACCCCCATACTTGGAGTGAAACTGTGGATAGAGCCCAGAAAGAGAAAGTGGTCGAGGAACTCGGCCAGATCTTTGAAAGCTCTGGCGTCGTGGTGGTTGCCCACTACGAAGGCATGACAGTTGCTCAGATGCAGGACCTGCGGGCGGAAATGTCTTCCGTCGGTGGTTCCGTACGTGTCGCCAAGAACAAGCTCGCCAAGATCGCTCTTGAAGGAAAGCCCGGCGCAAGCATGGGTGATCTGCTCAAGGGGATGACCGTGTTCGCCTTCTCCGAAGACCCCGTCGCTGCGGCGAAGGTCTCGGAGGCCTATGCCAAGAAGAACGAGAAATTCGTGATTCTGGGCGGGGCCATGGGCGACACGGCTCTGGATGCTGCCGGTGTGAAAGCCGTGGCCGCGATGCCGTCGCGTGAGGAGCTTATCGCTTCGATCGTCGCGTGTATCGGTGCCCCTGCCTCGAACATCGCCGGTGCCATTGGCGCGCCTGCTTCAAATATCGCGGGTATCCTCAAGACCATCGAGGAACGGGAAGCCGCGTGAGCAACAACATGTCTGCGTAGGGTTGATGCCCTGACGTTGGACCCCATCTTGTAAGAACGGAACAGAGAAATGGCTGATCTGAAAGCACTCGCCGAGCAAATCGTCAATCTGACGCTGCTGCAGGCCCAGGAACTGAAAACGATCCTGAAAGACGAATACGGCATCGAGCCCGCCGCTGGCGGCGCCGTGATGATGGCTGGCCCGGCTGCTGCCGCGGAAGTCGTCGAAGAGAAGACCGACTTCGACGTCGTCCTCGTCGAGGCCGGCCCGAACAAGATCAACGTGATCAAGGAAGTCCGTGCGATCACCGGCCTGGGCCTGAAAGAGGCCAAGGATCTGGTGGAAGCCGGCGGCAAGGTGAAGGAAGCCGCGCCGAAGGCCGAAGCCGAAGAGCTGAAGAAGAAGCTCGAAGCTGCTGGCGCCAAGATCGAGCTGAAGTAATCGGGCAGGGTGCGGACGCATCCTTCCTAGCGCACATGGCTGGGTCCGGGCTTGTCCCCGGGCCCGGCCGAACCTGTCTTGGAGAGGGCCTTGATGGCCGAGGGCGGCAAAGACCCTCTTCAAGGCGCGGTTCAAGGTTCGGGTGCTGGCCGGTGGGACGGTTGGCGGGAATTGAACCTTATCCCCTTCATTCGGCGGCGTGTTCCGTGGCCCCGACGGAACATGCGCGCAGAGACGAAAGGTGACGACGAGCATGGCTCAGAGCTACGTTGGCCAGAAGCGCATCCGCAAGTACTTCGGCAAGATCCGTGAAGTCCTCGAAATGCCGAACCTCATCGAGGTTCAGAAATCCTCCTACGACCTGTTCCTGAAGTCCGGCGACGGACCGAAGCCGCAGGACGGCGACGGGATTCAGGGCGTGTTCCAGTCGGTGTTCCCGATCAAGGACTTCAACGAGAACGCCATTCTGGAGTTCGTGAAATACGAGCTTGAGAAGCCGAAATACGATGTCGAGGAATGCCAGGCGCGCGACATGACCTATGCCGCGCCCCTGAAGGTCACGCTGCGGCTGATCGTGTTCGATATCGACGAGGATACCGGCGCGAAATCGGTCAAGGACATCAAGGAACAGGACGTCTACATGGGCGACATGCCCCTGATGACGCCGAACGGGACGTTCATCGTGAACGGCACCGAACGGGTGATCGTGTCCCAGATGCACCGCTCGCCGGGCGTGTTCTTCGACCATGACAAGGGCAAGACCCACTCCTCGGGCAAGCTGCTGTTCGCCTGCCGGATCATTCCCTATCGCGGCTCGTGGCTGGACTTCGAGTTCGACGCCAAGGACATCGTGTTCTCGCGCATCGACCGTCGCCGCAAGCTGCCGGTGACGACGCTGCTGTATGCCCTGGGCCTCGACCAGGAAGGCATCATGGATGCCTATTACAACACCGTCTCCTACAAGCACATGAAGAACCGCGGCTGGGTCACGCGCTTCTTCCCCGAGCGCGTGCGCGGCACCCGCCCGACCTTCGACATCGTCGATGCCGCCACCGGCGAAGTGATCTGCAAGGCCGGCGACAAGATCACGCCGCGCCTGGCCAAGCAGCTGATTGACGAGGGCAAGGTCACCGAACTGCTGGTGCCCTTCGACCAGATCGTTGGCCGCTTCGTCGCCAAGGACATCATCAACGAGGAAACCGGCGCGATCTATGTCGAGGCAGGGGACGAGATCACCCTGACCTATGACCGCGACGGCGAGGTCAACGGCGGCACGCTCAAGGTGCTGCTGGACAATGGCGTGACCGATATCCCGGTGCTGGACATCGACAACATCAATGTCGGCCCCTACATCCGCAACACCGTCGCCGCCGACAAGAACATCGGCCGCGATGGCGCGCTGATGGACATCTACCGCGTGATGCGCCCGGGCGAGCCGCCGACCATCGAGGCGGCGTCGAACCTGTTCGAGAGCCTGTTCTTCGATAGCGAGCGCTATGACCTTTCGGCCGTGGGCCGGGTCAAGATGAACATGCGGCTCGACCTCGACGCGCCGGACACGCAGCGCACGCTGCGCCGCGACGACATCATCGCCTGCATCAAGGCGCTGGTGGAACTGCGCGACGGCAAGGGCGAGATCGACGACATCGACCACCTCGGCAACCGCCGCGTCCGGTCCGTCGGCGAGCTGATGGAGAACCAGTACCGCGTCGGCCTGCTGCGCATGGAGCGGGCGATCAAGGAGCGCATGTCCTCGGTCGAGATCGACACGGTGATGCCGCAGGACCTGATCAACGCCAAGCCGGCTGCGGCTGCGGTGCGCGAATTCTTCGGCTCCTCGCAGCTGTCGCAGTTCATGGACCAGACCAACCCGCTGTCGGAAGTGACGCACAAGCGGCGCCTGTCCGCCCTTGGGCCGGGCGGTCTGACCCGCGAGCGTGCCGGCTTCGAGGTGCGCGACGTCCACGCCACGCACTATGGCCGGATGTGCCCGATCGAGACGCCGGAAGGCCCGAACATCGGCCTGATCAACAGCCTTGCGACCTATGCCCGCGTCAACAAGTACGGCTTCATCGAGACGCCGTACCGGAAGGTCGTGGACTGCAAGGTGACCGACGACGTGCAATACATGTCGGCGACCGAGGAAATGCGGCACACGGTGGCGCAGGCCAACGCGCAGCTGGATGCCGATGGCCGCTTCGTCAACGACCTCGTCTCTACCCGCCAGTCGGGTGAATTCATGCTCAACCCGCCCGAGGCGGTTGACCTGATCGACGTGTCGCCGAAGCAGCTGGTTTCGGTCGCGGCCTCGCTGATCCCGTTCCTCGAGAACGACGACGCGAACCGCGCGCTGATGGGCTCGAACATGCAGCGGCAAGCCGTGCCGCTGCTGCAGGCCGACGCGCCCTTCGTGGGCACCGGGATCGAGGCCATCGTGGCCCAGGATTCCGGCGCCGCGATCATGGCGCGCCGCGGCGGGATCATCGACCAGGTGGATGCCACCCGGATCGTTGTTCGCGCCACGGAAGACCTGGAAATGGGCGATGCCGGCGTGGACATCTACCGTCTGCGCAAGTTCCAACGCTCGAACCAGAACACCTGCATCAACCAGAAGCCGCTGGTGAAGGTGGGCGACCGTGTTGCCAAGAACGAGGTCATCGCCGATGGCCCCTCGACCGACATGGGCGAGCTGGCGCTGGGCAAGAACGTCATCGTCGCGTTCATGCCGTGGAATGGCTACAACTACGAGGACTCGATCCTGATCTCGGAACGGATCGTCAAGGATGACGTCTTCACCTCGATCCATATCGAGGAATATGAAGTCGCCGCCCGCGACACCAAGCTGGGGCCGGAAGAGATCACCCGCGACATTCCGAACGTCGGCGAGGAAGCCCTGCGCAACCTCGACGAGGCCGGGATCGTCTATATCGGGGCCGAGGTTGGCCCGGGCGATATCCTTGTCGGCAAGATCACCCCGAAGGGCGAAAGCCCGATGACGCCGGAAGAGAAACTCCTGCGCGCCATCTTCGGCGAAAAGGCTTCGGACGTGCGCGATACCTCGCTGCGTCTGCCGCCGGGTGATTACGGCACGGTTGTCGAAGTGCGGGTGTTCAACCGGCATGGCGTCGACAAGGACGAGCGGGCCCTGCAGATCGAGCGCGAGGAAGTCGAACGGCTTGCCCGCGACCGCGATGACGAGTTCGCGATCCTGGAGCGCAACATCTATGCGCGCCTGAAGTCGACCATCCTTGGCAAGCAGGCCGTGAAGGGCCCGAAGGGCATCAAGGCCGGCACCGAAGTGACCGAAGAGCTGCTGGAAACGCTGTCGCGTGGCCAGTGGTGGCAGCTGGCGCTGGGCGAGGAAGCCGATGCGCAGCAGGTCGAGGCCCTGAACGGCCAGTTTGAGGTGCAAAAGCGCGCCCTCGATCACCGCTTCGAGGACAAGGTCGAGAAGGTGCGCCGCGGCGACGATCTGCCCCCGGGCGTGATGAAGTCGGTCAAGGTGTTCGTCGCGGTGAAGCGCAAGCTGCAGCCGGGCGACAAGATGGCCGGCCGTCACGGCAACAAGGGTGTGGTGTCGAAGGTGGTCCCGATCGAGGACATGCCGTTCCTGGGCGATGGCACCCCGGTCGATATGGTGCTGAACCCGCTGGGCGTGCCCTCGCGCATGAACGTCGGGCAGATCCTGGAAACCCATATGGGTTGGGCTGCGCGCGGCCTGGGCATCCGCATCGACGATGCGCTGCAGGACTATCGCCGGACCGGCGATCTGACCCCTGTGCGCGATGCGCTGCGCCACGGCTATGGCGACGACGTCTATGAAGACGCCTTCGCCGGCATGGACGAGGAAACGCTTCTGGACCGCGCCGGCAACGTCAAGCGCGGCGTGCCGATTGCGACCCCGGTCTTCGACGGGGCCAAGGAAGCCGATGTCAACGACGCGCTGACCCGCGCCGGGTTCGACACTTCGGGCCAGTCGGACCTGTTCGACGGGCGCACCGGCGAGCAGTTCGCGCGGAAGGTGACGGTGGGTGTGAAATACCTGCTGAAGCTGCACCACCTTGTCGACGACAAGATCCACGCGCGCTCCACCGGGCCCTACAGCCTCGTCACGCAGCAGCCTCTGGGTGGTAAAGCCCAGTTCGGCGGCCAGCGCTTCGGCGAGATGGAGGTCTGGGCGCTGGAAGCCTACGGCGCCGCCTACACCCTGCAAGAGATGCTCACCGTCAAGTCGGATGACGTGGCGGGCCGCACCAAGGTCTACGAGTCCATCGTCAAGGGCGAGGACAACTTCGAGGCTGGCGTGCCGGAGAGCTTCAACGTGCTGGTGAAAGAGGTCCGGGGCCTCGGCCTCAATATGGAACTCCTGGATGCGGAGGACGAGTGAGGGCGTTCGCGCCCTCCTCACCCATCCCTGAAATCAAGGACGCACAATGAACCAGGAACTTACAGCCAACCCGTTCAACCCGCTGCAGCCGGCGAAGTCGTTCGACGAGATCAAGATCTCGCTGGCGTCGCCCGAGCGGATTCTCAGCTGGTCCTACGGCGAGATCAAGAAGCCGGAAACCATCAACTACCGCACGTTCAAGCCGGAACGTGACGGCCTGTTCTGCGCGCGCATTTTTGGCCCGATCAAGGACTACGAATGCCTGTGCGGCAAATACAAGCGCATGAAGTATCGCGGCGTCGTCTGCGAGAAATGCGGCGTTGAAGTCACGCTGCAGAAGGTGCGGCGCGAGCGGATGGGCCATATCGAGCTGGCCGCGCCGGTTGCCCACATCTGGTTCCTGAAATCGCTTCCGAGCCGGATCGGCCTCATGCTCGACATGACGCTGCGCGATCTGGAGCGCATCCTCTATTTCGAGAACTATGTGGTGATCGAGCCGGGCCTGACCGACCTCAGCTATGGCCAGCTGATGACCGAGGAAGACTTCCTCGACGCGCAGGACCAGTATGGCGCCGATGCCTTCACCGCCAATATCGGGGCGGAAGCGATCCGCGAGATGCTGAGCCAGATCGACCTTGAGTCGACGGCCGAGCAGCTGCGCGAAGAGCTGAAGGAAGCCACGGGCGAGCTGAAGCCGAAGAAGATCATCAAGCGGCTGAAGATCGTGGAATCGTTCCTCGAGTCGGGCAACCGGCCCGAATGGATGGTGCTGACGGTCATCCCGGTCATCCCGCCGGAACTGCGCCCGCTGGTGCCGCTGGACGGGGGCCGCTTTGCCACGTCCGACCTCAACGACCTCTATCGCCGGGTGATCAACCGGAACAACCGCCTCAAGCGGCTGATCGAGCTGCGCGCGCCCGACATCATCGTCCGCAACGAAAAGCGGATGCTGCAGGAGTCGGTCGATGCGCTGTTCGACAACGGCCGCCGCGGCCGCGTCATCACGGGGGCCAACAAGCGCCCGCTGAAGTCGCTGTCGGACATGCTCAAGGGCAAGCAGGGCCGCTTCCGCCAGAACCTTCTGGGCAAGCGGGTCGACTTCTCGGGCCGGTCGGTCATCGTGACCGGGCCGGAGCTGAAGCTTCACCAGTGCGGCCTGCCCAAGAAGATGGCGCTGGAGCTGTTCAAGCCGTTCATCTACTCGCGGCTTGAGGCGAAGGGGCTTTCCTCCACCGTCAAGCAGGCGAAGAAGCTGGTCGAGAAAGAGCGTCCCGAGGTCTGGGACATCCTTGACGAGGTGATCCGCGAGCACCCGGTGATGCTGAACCGGGCGCCGACGCTGCACCGTCTGGGCATTCAGGCCTTCGAGCCGATCCTGATCGAAGGAAAGGCGATCCAGCTGCACCCGCTGGTCTGCTCGGCCTTCAACGCCGACTTCGACGGCGACCAGATGGCCGTTCACGTCCCGCTGAGCCTCGAGGCCCAGCTGGAAGCGCGCGTGCTGATGATGTCCACCAACAACGTGCTGTCGCCCGCCAACGGCGCGCCGATCATCGTTCCGTCGCAGGACATGGTGCTTGGGCTCTATTACGTCTCGATGGAGCGCAAGGGCATGAAGGGCGAGGGCATGGCCTTCTCGTCGGTTGACGAGGTGGAACACGCGCTGAACGCCGGCGAGGTGCATCTGCACTCGAAGATCAAGGCCCGCATCCGCCAGATCGACTCGGAAGGCAACGAGGTGTTCAAGCGCTTCGACACCACCCCGGGCCGGGTGCGTCTGGGCAGCCTGCTGCCGCTGAACGCCAAGGCGCCGTTCGACCTGGTGAACCGCCTGCTGCGCAAGAAGGACGTGCAGAACGTCATCGACACCGTCTACCGCTACTGCGGCCAGAAAGAGTCGGTGATCTTCTGTGACCAGATCATGGGTCTGGGCTTCCGCGAGGCGTTCAAGGCCGGCATCTCGTTCGGCAAGGACGACATGGTGATCCCGGATACCAAATGGCCGATCGTCAACGAAGTCCGCGATCAGGTGAAGGAATTCGAGCAGCAGTACATGGACGGCCTGATCACCCAGGGCGAAAAGTACAACAAGGTTGTCGATGCCTGGTCGAAATGCTCGGACGCGGTGGCGGCCGAGATGATGAAGGACATTTCGGCGGTGCGTTATGACGATGCCGGCGCCGAGATGGAGCCGAACAGCGTTTACATGATGTCGCACTCGGGTGCGCGGGGCTCGCCTGCGCAGATGAAGCAGCTTGGCGGGATGCGCGGCCTGATGGCCAAGCCGTCGGGTGAGATCATCGAGACGCCGATCGTGTCGAACTTCAAGGAAGGTCTGACCGTTCTTGAATACTTCAACTCGACCCACGGCGCCCGGAAGGGTCTGGCCGATACCGCGCTGAAGACGGCGAACTCGGGCTACCTGACCCGCCGCCTTGTGGACGTGGCGCAGGACTGCATCGTGCGTCAGCACGATTGCGGGACGGAGCGCGCGATCACCGCCTCGGCCGCGGTCAATGACGGCGAGATCGTCTCGCCGCTCAGCGAGCGCATCCTGGGCCGCGTGGCTGCGGACGACATCCTTGTGCCGGGCACCGATGAGGTGCTGGTGCGCAAGAACGAGCTGATCGACGAGCGCAAGGCCGATCTGGTCGAAACCTCGGGCGTGGCTGCGGTTCGTATCCGTTCGGCGCTGACCTGCGAAGCGGAAGAGGGCGTCTGCGCCATGTGCTACGGGCGCGACCTTGCCCGCGGCACGCTGGTGAACCAGGGCGAGGCTGTCGGCATCATCGCCGCGCAGTCGATCGGCGAGCCGGGCACCCAGCTGACGATGCGGACCTTCCACATCGGCGGCATCGCTCAGGGTGGCCAGCAGTCGTTCCAGGAGGCGAGCCAGGAAGGCACCGTCGAGTTCCGCAACCCGATCCTGCTGATCAACGCCCTGGGCGAGCAGATCGTGATGGGCCGGAACATGAAGATGGTGATCATCGACGAGGTCGGGCAAGAGCGGGCGAGCCACAAGGTCGCCTATGGTGCGAAGATCCACGTCAAGGACGGCGCGCAGGTCAAGCGCGGCGCCAAGCTCTACGAATGGGACCCCTATACCCTGCCGATCATCGCCGAGAAGGCGGGTGTGGCGAAGTTCGTGGACCTGATCTCGGGCATCGCCGTGCGCGAGGAAACCGATGATGCGACCGGCATGACGCAGAAGATCGTGATCGACTGGCGCACCGCGCCGCGCGGCAACGATCTGAAGCCGGAAATCATCATCATGGACCCCGCGACCGGAGAGCCGGTGCGCAACGATGCCGGCAACCCGATCAGCTATGCGATGTCGGTCGATGCGATCCTGTCCATCGAGGACGGGCAGGACGTAAAGGCCGGTGACGTGGTGGCGCGTATCCCGCGCGAAGGGGCAAGGACCAAGGACATCACCGGGGGTCTTCCCCGCGTGGCGGAACTGTTCGAGGCCCGTCGCCCGAAAGATCACGCGATCATCGCGGAAATCGACGGCTATGTGCGCTTTGGCAAGGACTACAAGAACAAGCGCCGCATCACCATCGAGCCGTCGCAAGAGGGCCAGGAGCCGGTCGAGTACATGGTGCCGAAAGGCAAGCACATCCCGGTGCAGGAAGGCGACTTCGTGCAGAAGGGTGACTACATCATGGACGGCAACCCGGCCCCGCATGACATCTTGCGGATCATGGGGATCGAGGCGCTGGCCGACTACCTGACCGACGAAGTGCAGGACGTCTATCGGCTGCAGGGTGTGAAGATCAACGACAAGCATATCGAGGTGATCGTTCGCCAGATGCTTCAGAAGATCGAGATCCTGGACTCGGGCGATTCCACGCTGCTCAAGGGCGAGAACGTGGACAAGGCCGAGTTCGAGGAAGAGAACACCAAGACCATCGCGCGCGGCGGGCGTCCCGCCACGGGCGAGCCGGTGCTGCTGGGCATCACCAAGGCGTCGCTGCAGACCCGCAGCTTCATCTCGGCGGCCTCGTTCCAGGAGACCACGCGGGTGCTGACCGAGGCGGCCGTGCAGGGCAAGCGCGACAAGCTGGTCGGGCTGAAGGAAAACGTCATCGTCGGCCGGCTGATCCCGGCCGGCACCGGCGGCGCGACCAGCCGTGTGCGCAAGCTTGCGGCCGACCGTGACCAGAAGGTGATCGACGCCCGCCGGGCCGAGGCCGAGAAGGCCGCGGCACTGGCAGCCCCGGTCGATGACGTGATCGACAGCGCGGAGGAAGCCTTCGGTCTGGTCGAGACCCCGGAAAGCCGGGATTGATCCTGGCCTGACGTTTGGCGAATGAGGAACCGGCCCCGCAGCGATGCGGGGCCGGTTTCGTTTGGGGAAGATGGGGATGAGCCTTCCACAAGAAGGCGGGGGGCCTTCTGCCCCCCGCGCCCCCGAGGATATTTTCACCAGCAAGAAGGGCGAGGGGATGGGCGGGACCGGGCCTGTTTCGCCGGCTGGCGGAAGCGAGAGGGTCAGCCTGCGGCGGCGGCGAGATCCAGCCGCCGCTGCCAGCGCGGATCGCTGGCAGGATCGCGCCCCGCCAGCCCCCCCGAGCGCCGTGCGAAGCCCTCTGGCGCAGCCTGCCGCGGCCTGCTATCGGGCGGCATGGCTCCCTTGTCCGACAACCTGCGCGGCGCGCTGCTGATGATGGCGGCGATGGCTGCCTTCACCGGCAATGACACGCTGCTGAAGGCGGTGACGGCCGAGGTGCCGCTGTTCCAGTCCATCGCCATCCGCGGCGCCGTGACCCTCGGCTTGCTGGCGGGGCTGGCCTGGGCCCGCGGCGGGGTGCAACTGCGGCTTGGGCGGCGCGATACCCGGATTCTCGGCCTGCGCTCGTTCGGCGAGATCGGCGCGACGCTGGCCTTCCTGTCGGCGCTGCAGCACATGCCGCTGGCCGATCTCAGCGCGATCATGCAGTCGCTGCCGCTGGTGGTGACGCTGCTGGCGGCGCTGCTGCTGCGCGAGCGGATCGGCTGGCGGCGGATGACGGCGATCGGGGTGGGCTTCGTCGGTGTGCTGCTGATCATCAAGCCCGGCGGCGCGGGGTTCGACGGCTGGGCGGTGATCGGCCTTCTGGCGATGGGCTGCGTGGCGCTGCGCGACCTGTCCACCCGATCCTTGTCGCCGGGTGTGCCCTCGCTGGCGGTGACGATCTATGCCGCGCTGGCGGTGACGCTGCTGGGGGCGGTGCTGGCGCCGTTCCAGGGCTGGGTGGCGGTGACGCTGCCGCAGTTCCTCAGCCTCGTCGGGGCGGCGGTGTTCCTGATCGGCGGCTATCAGTTCATCATCATGGCGATGCGGGTGGGCGAGGTCAGCGCGGTGACGCCGTTCCGCTATACCTCGCTTCTGTTCGCGGTGCTGCTGGGCTGGGTCACCTTCGGCCAGTTGCCCGATGCGATGACGCTGCTGGGGGCGGGGATCGTCATCGCCTCGGGCCTGTTCATGCTGCGGCGCGAGCGGCAGCTGGGGATCACCTGACCGGCACGGGCACCCCACCGCCGCCGGGTGCTGTTGACAACCCCTGCGACTCCCCATATACGGCGCGCACTCGCGTGGTGGGGAAGGCTCTGCCCGTGGGTGTCAGAAATGGATGTGGTCACGATCCGGGCAGTGATGTCCCGATCCTCTGGAATTCCACCGCGTCGTCCCTGCGAAGGGGACGAATGCGGTTTTGGTGTTTTGTGGACGCGCAAGGCACAAGAAGCGTGAATGCCCCCGAAGTCGCGTTGACGAGCGCGAACGAACGGGCCGCAAACAAAAGGCGAGATGAATGCCGACGATCCAACAGCTGATCCGCAAGCCGCGGCAGCCCAAGGTGCAGCGCTCGAAGTCGCAACACCTGCAATCCTGCCCGCAAAAGCGCGGTGTCTGCACGCGCGTCTATACCACGACGCCGAAGAAACCGAACTCGGCCATGCGGAAGGTCGCCAAGGTGCGCCTGACCAATGGCTTCGAGGTGATCAGCTACATCCCCGGCGAGAAGCATAACCTTCAGGAACACTCGGTGGTCCTGATCCGCGGCGGCCGGGTCAAAGACCTTCCCGGCGTGCGCTACCACATCCTGCGCGGTGTGCTCGATACGCAAGGCGTCAAGGATCGTCGCCAGCGTCGTTCGAAATACGGCGCCAAGCGTCCGAAGTAAGGAGAGACAGAGATGTCCCGTCGTCACGCTGCCGAAAAGCGCGAAGTTCTTCCCGACGCCAAGTTTGGCGATCGCGTCGTCACGAAATTCATGAACAACCTGATGGTCGACGGCAAGAAGTCGACCGCAGAGCGCATCGTCTACAACGCGCTGGAGCGGGTCCAGTCGCGGCTGAAGCGCGAGCCGATCGAGGTCTTCCACGAGGCCCTCGACAACGTGAAGCCCTCGGTCGAGGTCCGCTCGCGCCGGGTCGGCGGCGCCACCTATCAGGTGCCGGTCGAAGTGCGGATGGAACGCCGCGAGGCGCTGGCGATCCGCTGGCTGATCACCGCCGCCAAGAAGCGCAACGAGCACACGATGGAAGAGCGCCTCGCAGGCGAGCTGCTCGACGCCGTGAACTCGCGCGGCACCGCCGTGAAGAAGCGCGAAGACACGCATAAGATGGCGGACGCCAACAAGGCGTTCAGCCACTACCGCTGGTAACCTTTCAGCCTGAGGACCACCCCAATGGCACGCGAATACCCCCTCGAGCTCTACCGCAACTTCGGGATCATGGCCCATATCGACGCGGGCAAGACCACCACGACCGAGCGGATCCTTTTCTACACCGGCAAGTCGCACAAGATCGGCGAGGTGCATGATGGCGCCGCGACGATGGACTGGATGGAGCAGGAGCAGGAGCGGGGCATCACGATCACGTCCGCCGCGACCACCACGTTCTGGGAGCGCACCTCGGACGGTGTGAACCCGGAAACCGCGAAGCATCGCTTCAACATCATCGACACCCCCGGCCACGTCGACTTCACCATCGAAGTCGAACGCTCGCTGGCGGTGCTGGATGGTGCGGTGTGTCTGCTGGACGCGAATGCCGGGGTGGAGCCTCAGACCGAAACGGTCTGGCGCCAGGCCGACCGCTACAAGGTTCCGCGGATCGTGTTCGTCAACAAGATGGACAAGATCGGCGCCGACTTCTTCAACTGCGTGAAGATGATCAAGGACCGCACCGGCGCGACCCCGTGCCCGGTGGCGCTGCCGATTGGGTCGGAAGACCAGCTCGAAGGCATCATCGACCTGATCACCATGGAAGAATGGGTCTGGCTGGGTGAAGACCTTGGCGCGACCTGGGTTCGCCAGCCGATCCGCGAGAGCCTGCTGGACCTCGCCACCGAATGGCGCGGCAAGATGATCGAGCTTGCGGTCGACATGGACGACGTGGCGATGGAGGCCTATCTCGAAGGCACCGAGCCCGACGTTCCGACCCTGCGCTCGCTGATCCGCAAGGGCACGCTGGCGATGGCATTCGTGCCGGTCACCGCGGGTTCGGCCTTCAAGAACAAGGGCGTTCAGCCGATGCTGAACTGCGTCGTGGACTTCCTGCCCTCGCCGATGGACGTGCCGGCCTATATGGGCTTCGCACCGGGCGACGAGACGGAAACCCGCAACATCCCGCGCTCGGCTGACGATAGCCAGCCCTTCGCCGGCCTTGCCTTCAAGATCATGAACGACCCCTTCGTGGGCTCGCTCACCTTCACCCGCATCTATTCCGGCTCGCTAAAGAAGGGCGACCAGATGATCAACTCGACCAAGGAGCGCCGCGAGCGCGTTGGCCGGATGATGATGATGCACGCGATCAACCGCGTGGAGATCGACGAAGCCTTCGCCGGTGACATCATCGCGCTGGCCGGCCTGAAAGAGACGACGACGGGCGACACGCTCTGCGATCCGGCGAACCAGGTCGTGCTGGAAACGATGACCTTCCCGCAGCCGGTGATCGAGATCGCGGTGGAGCCGAAGTCGAAGGCCGACCAGGAGAAGATGGGCATCGCCCTGGCGCGCCTGGCCGCCGAAGACCCGTCCTTCCGCGTCGAGACCGATCTGGAATCGGGCCAGACGATCATGAAGGGGATGGGCGAACTTCACCTCGACATCCTCGTCGACCGGATGCGCCGCGAGTTCAAGGTCGAGGCGAACATCGGTGCGCCGCAGGTGGCCTACCGCGAGACCATCTCGCGCGAAGCCGAGATCGACTACACGCACAAGAAGCAGACCGGCGGTACCGGCCAGTTCGCCCGCATCAAGCTGGTGATCACCCCGACGGAACCGGGCGAGGGCTACTCGTTCGAGTCGAAGGTCGTCGGCGGCACCGTGCCCAAGGAATACATCCCGGGCGTGGAAAAGGGCATCAAGTCGGTGATGGACTCGGGCCCGCTGGCCGGCTTCCCGGTCATCGACTTCAAGGTGGCGCTGATCGACGGTGCCTACCATGACGTCGACTCCTCGGTCCTGGCCTTCGAGATCGCGGCCCGCGCCGCGATGCGCGAGGGCATGAAGAAGGCCGGTGCCAAGCTGCTGGAACCGATCATGAAGGTCGAAGTGGTCACGCCGGAGGAATATACCGGCTCGATCATCGGCGACCTCACCAGCCGCCGCGGCATGGTCACCGGGCAGGAGTCGCGTGGCAACGCCAACGTGATCAACGCCTTCGTTCCGCTGGCCAACATGTTCGGCTACATCAACAACCTGCGCTCGATGTCTTCGGGTCGTGCGGTGTTCACCATGCTGTTCGACCACTACGATCCGGTTCCGCAGAACATCTCGGACGAGATCCAGAAGAAATACGCTTGATCTTCGGTGCGCCTGACGGCGCACCCTACCCACCCGTAGGGTGCGTGACCCCACGCACCGAACACGACACAGGAGGCCATCATGGCAAAGGCAAAGTTTGAACGGAACAAACCGCACGTCAACATCGGCACGATTGGCCACGTTGACCACGGCAAGACGACGCTGACGGCTGCGATCACGAAATACTTCGGCGATTTCCGGGCCTATGACCAGATCGACGGCGCTCCGGAAGAGCGGGCGCGCGGCATCACGATCTCGACCGCGCATGTGGAATACGAGACCGAAGCACGCCACTACGCCCACGTGGACTGCCCCGGCCACGCCGACTACGTCAAGAACATGATCACCGGCGCCGCGCAGATGGACGGCGCGATCCTGGTCTGTGCCGCCTCGGACGGCCCGATGCCGCAGACGCGCGAGCACATCCTGCTCGGGCGCCAGGTCGGCATTCCGTACATGGTCTGCTACATGAACAAGATCGACCTGGTCGACGATGAAGAACTCGTCGAGCTGGTCGAGATGGAGCTGCGCGAGCTGTTCTCGTCCTACGAATACCCGGGCGACGACATCCCGATCATCAAGGGCTCGGCCCACCAGGCGATGATCGGCGAGCGCAAGGACATCGGCGAGGATTCGATCCGCGCGCTGCTGAAGGCGGTGGACGAGTACATCCCGACCCCGGCCCGCGCCATCGACCAGCCGTTCCTGATGCCGATCGAGGACGTGTTCTCGATCTCGGGCCGTGGCACCGTGGTCACCGGCCGGATCGAGCGCGGCGTGATCAACGTCGGCGACGAGGTCGAGATCATCGGCATCCGCGCCACGCAGAAATCGGTCTGCACCGGCGTCGAGATGTTCCGCAAGCTGCTGGACCGCGGCGAGGCGGGCGACAACGTCGGCGTGCTGCTGCGCGGCATCGACCGTGAGGGCGTGGAACGCGGCCAGGTGCTGTGCAAGCCGAAATCGGTGAACCCGCACACCCACTTCGAGGCCGAGGCCTATATCCTGACCAAGGAAGAGGGCGGCCGCCACACCCCGTTCTTCGCCAACTACCGCCCGCAATTCTACTTCCGCACCACGGACGTGACCGGGACCGTCAAGCTGCCGGAAGGCACCGAGATGGTGATGCCGGGCGACAACCTGAAGTTCGAGGTCGAGCTGATCGCCCCGATCGCCATGGAAGAGAAACTGCGCTTCGCCATCCGCGAAGGCGGCCGCACCGTCGGCGCCGGCGTCGTGTCGAAAATCCTGAAGTAAGACCTTCGGGACAAATTTCGGGGGCCCGGCAGGTCCGGGCCCCCAATGCTCTTGTAATACGGGCGTGCGCGGTGTAGTGCCGCGCCTTCCGCTGACGACGGTTCGATGCAGGCCGGGCATGAGGCCCGGCCTGCCTCTCAACCAAGCCCCTCTGAGAGGCATACCCATGCAAGGTACCAACATCCGCATCCGGCTGAAGGCCTTCGACTTCCGCGTTCTGGACGCCAGCACGCAGGAAATCGTCAACACGGCCAAACGGACCGGCGCGCAGGTGCGCGGCCCGATTCCGCTGCCGAACAAGATCGAGAAATTCACGGTTCTCCGTGGTCCGCACATCGACAAGAAGTCGCGCGACCAGTGGGAGATCCGCACCCACAAGCGCCTTCTCGATATCGTCAACCCGACGCCGCAAACCGTGGACGCGCTGATGAAGCTCGACCTGGCTGCCGGCGTCGATGTCGAGATCAAGGTCTGAGGAGGATCCACGGATGTTGCGCTCTGGTATTATCGCCAAGAAGCTGGGCATGACCCGGCTCTTCCTCGAGGATGGCAAGCAGGTCCCGGTGACCGTGCTGCAACTCGACAATCTGCAAGTCGTGGCACAGCGCACGGCCGAGAAGGATGGCTACACCGCCGTCCAGCTGGGCGCGGGCACGGCCAAGGCCAAGCGGACCACCGCCGCCATGCGCGGCCACTTCGCCAAGGCGAACGTGGCCCCGAAACGCAAGATCGCCGAGTTCCGGGTTTCCCCGGACGCGCTGATCGGCGTGGGCGAGGAAATCACTGCTGACCACTATTTTGCGGGTCAGTTCGTGGACGTCGCCGGCGTGTCGATCGGTAAGGGTTTTGCCGGTGCGATGAAGCGGCACAACTTCGGCGGCCTGCGCGCCTCGCACGGCGTGTCGGTCAGCCACCGTTCGCACGGCTCGACCGGCCAGTGCCAGGACCCGGGCAAGGTGTTCAAGGGCAAGAAGATGGCCGGTCACCTCGGTGCCGTCCGCGTCACGACCCAGAACATCCAGGTCGTCCGCACCGACAGCGACCGTGGCCTGATCATGGTCAAGGGTTCGGTTCCGGGCTCCAAGGGTGGCTGGGTAACGGTCAAGGACGCGGTGAAGAAGCCGCTGCCGGAAAACGTGGTCCTGCCGGCCGCGCTGCGCAGCCATGCCGAGGAAGCCAAGCGTCTGGCCGAAGAAGCCGCTGCCGCTGCCGAGGCTGAAGCCGCCGCCGCCGCCGCCGCCGAAGCCCAGGCCGCTGCCGAAGCTGCTGCGATGGCCGAAGCGGAAGCCTCCATCCAGTCTGACAAGGACGGTGGTTCGGATCAGGCCGACGAGGCCGCATCCGACGTGCCGGAAGGGGACAAGCAATGAAACTCGACGTGATCAAGCTCGACGCCGGCAAGGCTGGCGAGATCGACCTGTCCGACGACATCTTCGGCCTCGATCCGCGGGCGGACATCCTGCACCGCGTCGTGCGCTGGCAGCGCGCGAAGGCACAGCAGGGCACCCACTCGACCCTGGGCAAATCGGACGTGTCCTACTCGACCAAGAAGATCTATCGCCAGAAGGGCACCGGCGGCGCACGCCACGGGTCCCGCAAGGCGCCGATCTTCCGGAAGGGTGGCGTCTACAAGGGCCCGACCCCGCGCAGCCATGCGCATGACCTGCCCAAGAAGTTCCGTGCCCTCGGGCTCAAGCACGCGCTGTCGGCCAAGGCCATCGCGGGTCACCTGATGATCCTCGATGACGCGGTGATGGCCGAGGCCAAGACGGGCATGCTCGCGAAGATGGCCAAGGAACTTGGCTGGAAACGCGTGCTGATCATCGACGGCGCCGCCGTCGATGAGAACTTCGCCCGTGCCGCGCGCAACATCGAAGGCATCGATGTGCTGCCGTCGATGGGCGCCAACGTCTATGACATCCTCAAGCGTGACACCCTGGTGATCACGAAGGCGGGCGTCGAAGCACTGGAGGCTCGCCTGAAATGAGCACGAAACCCGAGCACTACGACGTGATCGTCAAGCCGATCATCACCGAGAAAGCCACCATGGCCTCCGAGGCCAATGCGGTGGTGTTCCAGGTGCGGCGCGACGCGACCAAGCCGCTGATCAAGGAGGCCGTCGAGGCCCTGTTCGGCGTCAAGGTGAAGGCGGTCAACACCACCATCACCAAGGGCAAGGTCAAGAAGTTCCGCGGCAAGACTGGCCAGCGGAGCGACGTGAAGAAGGCCTATGTCACGCTCGAGGCTGGAAACACCATCGACGTGGCCACCGGCCTCTGATAGACAGCGCCGAATCTCGCGGCCCCGGTTTTCCGGGGCCGCGGATCATTTACGAAACCGGGTCAGGGCGTCTTCGGACGCTGGGGCCCAGAAGCTGACGGAAGACAGAAAGCATGGCACTCAAGTCGTACAAACCGACGACGCCTGGCCAGCGAGGGCTGGTTCTGATCGACCGTTCGGAGCTTTGGAAAGGTCGTCCGGTCAAGGCCCTTACGCAGGGTTTGACCAAGAATGGCGGCCGGAACAACACCGGACGGATCACCGCGTTCCGCATTGGCGGCGGCGCGAAGCGTCTTTATCGCATCGTCGATTTCCGTCGCCGGAAACACGACATCCCGGCGACCGTGGAACGGATCGAATATGACCCGAACCGCACCGCCTTCATCGCGCTGATCCGCTACAACGACGGCGAGCAGGCCTATATCCTGGCCCCGCAGCGTCTGGCCGTGGGTGACAGCGTCATCTCGGGCGCCAAGACCGACGTCAAGCCGGGCAACGCGATGCCGTTCTCGGGGATGCCGATCGGCACGATCGTCCACAACGTCGAGCTGAAAGCCGGCAAGGGTGGCCAGCTGGCCCGTGCCGCCGGCACCTATGCCCAGTTCGTCGGCCGTGACGGTGGCTATGCCCAGATCCGCCTGTCCTCGGGCGAGCTGCGGATGGTGCGCCAGGAATGCATGGCGACGGTGGGGGCTGTTTCCAACGCCGACCACTCCAACCAGAACCTCGGCAAAGCCGGCCGGACCCGCCACCTTGGCAAGCGTCCTGCGGTTCGCGGTGTTGCCATGAACCCGATCGACCACCCGCATGGTGGTGGTGAAGGCCGGACCTCGGGTGGCCGCCACCCGGTTACCCCCTGGGGTAAAGGGACCAAGGGCAACAAGACCCGCAAGAACAAGGCAACGGACAAGTATATCGTCCGTTCGCGCAACGCGAAGAAGGGGCGCTGATCCATGGCACGTTCTATCTGGAAGGGCCCCTTTGTCGACGCTTACGTCCTGAAGAAGGCGGAGAAGTCGCGCGAGTCGGGCAAGTCGGAAGTGATCAAGATCTGGTCGCGCCGTTCGACGATCCTGCCGCAATTCGTCGGCCTCACCTTCGGCGTCTACAACGGGCAGAAGCACATCCCCGTTGCCGTCACCGAAGAGATGATCGGCCAGAAGTTCGGTGAATACTCGCCGACCCGTACCTATTACGGCCATGCCGCCGACAAGAAAGCCAAGAGGAAGTAATCGCCATGGGTAAGGAAAAGAATCCGCGCCGCGTGGCGGACAACGAAGCACAGGCGATCTCGCGCATGCTTCGCACCTCGCCGCAGAAGCTGAACCTCGTCGCCTCGATGATCCGCGGCAAGAAGGTCGAGAAGGCGCTTGCCGACCTCACCTTCTCCAAGCGCCGCATCGCCGGTGACGTGAAGAAGTGCCTGCAGTCGGCCATCGCCAACGCCGAGAACAACCACAACCTCGACGTTGACACGCTTGTCGTCGCCGAGGCCTGGGTCGGCAAGAACCTGGTCATGAAGCGCGGTCGCCCGCGGGCCCGTGGCCGGTTCGGCAAGATCATGAAGCCGTTTTCCGAGCTGACCATCAAGGTTCGGCAGATCGAGGAGCAAGCATAATGGGTCAGAAGGTCAATCCGATCGGTATGCGCCTCCAGGTCAACCGCACCTGGGACAGCCGCTGGTTCGCTGAATCGAAGGACTACGGGAACCTGCTTCTCGAAGACCTGAAGATGCGCGACTTCATCCATGACTATGCCAAGCAGGCCGGTGTCTCGAAGGTCATCATCGAGCGTCCGCACAAGAAGTGCCGTGTGACCATTCACACTGCGCGTCCGGGCGTGATCATCGGCAAGAAAGGCGCGGACATTGAAACGCTGCGCAAGAAGCTGGCCGCGTTCACCAAGTCCGAGCTGCACCTGAACATCGTCGAGGTCCGCAAGCCGGAGCTTGATGCGCAACTGGTGGCCGAGTCGATCGCTCAGCAGCTGGAGCGCCGGGTGTCCTTCCGCCGCGCCATGAAGCGCGCCGTGCAGAACGCCATGCGCATCGGGGCCCTGGGCATCCGCGTCAACGTCGGTGGCCGCCTTGGCGGCGCCGAGATTGCCCGGACCGAATGGTACCGCGAAGGACGTGTGCCGCTGCACACCCTGCGCGCCGACATCGACTATGCGCTGTCGGAAGCCACGACCCCGTACGGGATCATCGGCGTCAAGGTCTGGATCTTCAAAGGCGAGATCATGGAACACGACCCGCAGGCCCATGACCGCCGTCATGCGGAAGCGCAGGAGGGGGCAGCCCCCCGTCCTCCGCGCCGCAACGATCGCTGAGGAGTAACCAGCTATGATGCAACCGAAACGGACAAAGTTCCGCAAGCTGCACAAGGGCCGTATCCACGGCGAGGCGAAGGGCGGGTTCCTCCTGAACTTCGGCTCCTTCGCGCTGAAGGCGACGGAACCCGAGCGCGTCACGGCGCGGCAGATCGAGGCGGCTCGCCGCGCGATCACCCGCCACATGAAGCGCCAGGGCCGGGTCTGGATCCGGATCTTCCCGGATACCCCGGTCACCTCGAAGCCCACCGAAGTGCGGATGGGTAAGGGTAAAGGCTCCGTCGACTTCTGGGCGGCGAAAGTTAAGCCGGGCCGGATCATGTTCGAGATTGACGGCGTGGCCGAATCTGTGGCAAGGGAAGCGCTCCGCCTCGGTGCGAACAAGCTTCCGGTCATGACCCGGATCGTCGCCAAAGAGGACTGGTAAGGAATTTGGCTTGGACCCCCGGTGTCACCGGGGGTTCTGGTTTTTGTTGGAAAAGCGTCGGCCCGGGGCCACCTGGTAGTCCGGCGACTTCTGATGAGAGGATGAGGCGCATGAACGCCCAAGAACTGAAGACCAAGACGCCCGACCAGCTCCGCGAGGATCTGATCGCGCTGAAGAAAGAAGCCTTCAACCTGCGTTTCCAGCAGGCCACCGGCCAGCTTGAGAACACCGCCCGTATGCGCGTCGTCCGTCGTGACGTCGCCCGTGTGAAGACGGTGCTGAACCACAAGGCCGCGGAAGCGGCGGCGAAGTAAGGAGCACGCACATGCCCAGACGTATCCTGCAAGGCGTTGTGACGAGCGACAAGAACGAGCAGACCATCACGGTCCTGGTCGAGCGCCGCTTCAAGCACCCGCTGCTGAAAAAGACCGTTCGTTCGTCCAAGAAGTACCGGGCGCATGACGAGGCCAACCAGTTCAAGACCGGCGACTCGGTTCGTATCATCGAATGCGCGCCGGTCTCGAAATCCAAACGCTGGACCGTGGTGACCGAAGCCTCTGCCTGAGGCTCGCCACGATCCAGTTCTGATCGAAACCCTGGGGCAGCCGCATTGCGGCGACGTCCCCAAAGGTCGGGAGAAACCAAATGATCCAGATGCAGACCAATCTGGATGTAGCTGACAACTCCGGCGCTCGCCGGGTTCAGTGCATCAAGGTTCTGGGTGGTTCCCACCGCCGCTACGCCAGCGTCGGCGACATCATCGTGGTGTCGGTGAAGGAAGCCATCCCGCGCGGTCGCGTGAAGAAAGGTGACGTCCGCAAGGCCGTCGTCGTGCGCACCGCCAAAGAAGTCCGCCGTGAAGACGGCACCGCGATCCGCTTTGACCGCAACGCCGCCGTCATCCTGAATAACCAGGGTGAGCCGGTCGGCACGCGTATCTTCGGGCCGGTGGTGCGCGAGCTGCGCGCCAAGAACTTCATGAAGATCATCTCGCTTGCGCCGGAGGTGCTGTAATGGCTGCCAAGCTTCGCAAGGGTGACAAGGTCGTCGTTCTGACCGGCAAGGACAAGGGCATGCAGGGCGAGATCGCCAGCGTGAACCCGAAGGCCAACAAGGCCGTCGTCGAAGGCGTCAACGTCGCCATCCGTCACGTCAAGCAGTCGCAGACCGCCCAGGGCGGCCGCCAGCCGAAGGCCATGCCGATCGAGCTGTCGAACCTCGCGCTGCTCGATGCCAACGGCAAGGCAACCCGCGTCGGCTTCCGCATGGAAGGCGACAAGAAGGTGCGCTTCGCCAAGACCACCGGGGAGGCGATCTGATGCTCGACGCAACCACCTATACCCCCCGCCTGAAGGCACTGTACAAGGGCCCGGTCCGCGCCGCCTTGAAGGAGGAATTCTCCTACAAGAACGACATGCAGATCCCGCGGCTCGACAAGATCGTGCTGAACATGGGCGTTGGTGAAGCCGTCAAGGACACCAAGAAGGTCAAGCAGGCCGCCGAAGAGCTGACGCTCATCGCCGGTCAGAAGGCTGTCATCACCAAGGCCAAGAAGTCGATCGCCGGCTTCCGCGTCCGTGAAGAGATGCCGCTTGGCTGCAAGGTGACCCTGCGCGGCGACCGGATGTATGAATTCCTGGACCGTCTGATCACCATCGCATTGCCCCGCGTCCGCGACTTCCGCGGCGTGAAAGGCACGGCGTTCGACGGCCGCGGCAACTATGCCATGGGCCTGAAGGAACAGATCGTCTTCCCGGAAATCGACTTCGACAAGGTCGACGAAGTTCTGGGCATGGACATCATCATCTGCACCACCGCGAAAACCGACGCGGAAGCGAAGGCGCTGTTGAAGCAATTCAACATGCCCTTCAACAGCTGATCGCGGGAGGAGAGAACCACATGGCAAAAGTTTCCATGGTCGAACGCGAAAAGAAGCGCGCCAAGCTGGTCAAGCAATATGCCGGCAAGCGCGTCGCGTTGAAAGCGATCATCGAAGATCAGTCCCGCCCGATGGAAGAGCGCTTCAAGGCGACTCTGAAACTGGCCGAACTGCCCCGCAATTCGTCGGCAACCCGGCTGCACAATCGGTGCCAGCTGACCGGCCGTCCGCATGCGTATTATCGCAAGCTCAAACTCTCGCGGATCATGCTTCGTGAACTGGCCTCGTTCGGCCAGATCCCGGGCATGGTCAAGTCGAGCTGGTAAGGAGGCCCGGACATGTCGATGAACGATCCTCTCGGCGATATGCTGACCCGCATCCGCAACGCGCAAATGCGCGGCAAGTCCACCGTCAAGACGCCGGCTTCCAAGCTGCGCGCCTGGGTGCTGGATGTGCTCAAGGATGAAGGCTACATTCGCGGCTATGAAAAGGTGACGGCGGCCACGGGCCTGCCCGAGCTGGAAATCAGCCTGAAGTACTACGAAGGCACCCCGGTGATCCGCGAACTCAAGCGGATCTCGAAGCCGGGCCGCCGTGTGTACATGGCCGTCAAGGACATCCCGAGCCCGCGCAACGGTCTTGGTGTATCCATCGTCTCCACGCCGAAAGGCGTCATGTCGGACGCAAACGCACGCACTGCCAATGTTGGCGGCGAAGTGCTTTGCACCGTGTTCTGAGGAGGGCAAGATGTCTCGTATTGGCAAAAAACCGGTCGAGCTGCCCCAGGGGGTTTCCGCCTCCATCTCGGGACAGACCGTCGAAGTGAAGGGGCCGAAAGGCACCCGCAGCTTCAAGGCGACCGACGACGTGACCCTGGCGCTCGACGAGGGCAAGCTGACGGTGACCCCGCGCGGCACCTCCAAGCGCGCACGCCAGCAGTGGGGCCTCTCGCGCTCCATGGTGGCGAACCTCGTGACCGGCGTTTCCACCGGCTTCCGCAAGAACCTGGAAATCCAGGGCGTGGGCTACCGCGCCGCGATGGCCGGCAACGTGCTGAAACTGTCGCTCGGTTATTCGCATGAGGTGAATTTCGAGGTTCCGGACGGCGTGACCGTCTCGACCCCGAAGCAGACCGAGATCGTGGTGGAAGGGATCGACCAGCAACTGGTCGGCCAGGTCGCCGCGAACATCCGCGAGTGGCGCGCTCCCGAGCCCTACAAGGGCAAAGGGATCCGCTACAAGGGCGAATTCATCTTCCGCAAGGAAGGCAAGAAGAAGTAAGGGGCGCAAGAAATGGCGAACAACAAGAGAGAGCTGTTCCTCAAGCGCCGCCTGCGCGTCCGGAACAAACTTCGCAAGCTTGCGAATGGCCGTGCCCGCCTGTCGGTGCATCGGTCCAGCAAGAACATCAGCGTGCAGCTGATCGACGACGTCAAAGGTGTGACGCTTGCCGCAGCCTCGACCCTGGAAAAAGACCTGGGTCTGGTTGGCAAGAACAACATCGATGCGGCGGCCAAGATCGGCGCGGCAATTGCCGAGCGCGCGAAAAAGGCCGGGGTCGAAGAATGCTATTTCGATCGTGGTGGTTTCCTCTTTCACGGGAAGATCAAGGCTTTGGCCGACGCTGCCCGTGAAGGTGGCCTGAAGTTCTAGGAGACGGATATGGCAGAACGTGACAACCGCCGGGACAATCGCCGCGACGACCGTCGTGATGAGAACCCGGAATTCGCCGAACGTCTCGTGGCAATCAACCGCGTGTCGAAAACGGTAAAGGGCGGCAAGCGCTTTGGCTTCGCGGCGCTCGTGGTGGTCGGTGACCAGCGCGGACGCGTGGGCTTTGGCAAGGGCAAGGCCAAGGAAGTGCCGGAGGCAATCCGCAAGGCAACCGAACAGGCGAAACGCTCGCTGGTTCGTGTGCCGCTGCGCGACGGCCGCACCCTGCACCACGACATGGAAGGTCGCCACGGCGCCGGCAAGGTCGTGATGCGGACGGCAACCGCCGGTACCGGCATCATCGCGGGCGGCCCGATGCGGGCCGTGTTCGAGATGCTGGGCATCCAGGACGTGGTCGCCAAGTCGATGGGGTCGCAAAACCCCTACAACATGATCCGCGCCACCATCGATGGCCTGAAGCATGAAGCCAGCCCCCGTCAGGTCGCGCAGCGTCGCGGCAAGAAGGTGGCCGACATCCTGCGCAAGCCCGAGGCCGCGGAAGCGGTCGAAGCATAAGGAGCGCAAATCATGGCAAAAACCATCGTCGTTAAACAGATCGGCTCGCCGATCCGCCGCCCGGCCAGCCAGCGTGCCACGCTGGTCGGCCTCGGCCTCAACAAGATGAACCGGACCCGCGAGCTGGAAGATACCCCTTCCGTCCGCGGCATGGTCAACGCGATCCCGCACCTGGTGCAGATCATCGAAGAACGCGGCTGAGTCCGGCATCTTGAGCGAATAGGGGGCGCGCGGGCTTGATCCGCGCGCCCTTTGCCATTATCAGGCGCGGGTGGAATCGGTTGTGGCCGGCTCCCTCCGGGCCTTGCCCAAATCAACAAGAAACGCCGTGTGCCCCCATCCGTCGCTGGCGGGGGTCTTCCGGCATAGGAGATAGCGACATGAAACTGAATGAACTCCGCGACAATCCCGGCGCAGCCAAGAAGCAGAAGCGCGTGGCGCGCGGCCCGGGTTCGGGCAAGGGCAAGACCGCTGGCCGCGGTATCAAGGGCCAGACCTCGCGTTCGGGCGTGGCGCTTGGCGGCTATGAAGGCGGCCAGATGCCGCTGTACCGCCGCCTGCCGAAGCGCGGCTTCACCAAGCCGAATGCCAAGCATTATGCGGTCATCAACCTGGGCCTGATCCAGAAATTCATCGACGCCGGCAAGATCGACGCTTCGGTGGAAATCACCGAGGATCTGCTGGTCGCGTCTGGCCTCGTGCGCCGCAAGCTGGACGGTATCCGCGTTCTGGCCAAGGGCGAGGCGACCTCGGCGCTGAACCTCTCGGTCACCGGCGCGTCGAAATCGGCGGTCGAGGCGGTCGAGAAGGCCGGCGGCTCGCTGAAGGTCTCGGCACCCGTGGCGGCCGCGGCAGAATAAGGTGTTGTGGGCGGCCCCCGCGCCGCTTACATAGACCTCAAGTTTTTCCAGGCGCCGCCGACCGGAAGACCGGTTCGGCGGCGCTGTCCATGAAAGAGACCGGACATGGCATCTGCTGCAGAGCAAATGGCGGCGAACCTCAGCTGGGGCGCGCTCGGGAAGGCGACCGATCTTCGCCAACGCATCTTGTTCACCATCGGCCTGCTGATCGTCTACCGCCTGGGCACCTATATCCCGGTGCCGGGGATCGACGGTCTGGCGCTGCGTCAGTTCATGGACGACGCAGCCGCGGGCCTTGGCGGCATCCTGACGATGTTCACCGGCGGCGCGCTTGGCCGCATGGGGATCTTCGCGCTCGGGATCATGCCCTATATCTCGGCCTCGATCATCGTTCAGCTGCTGACCTCGATGCTGCCCGCGCTGGAGCAGCTGAAGAAGGAAGGCGAGCAGGGCCGCAAGAAGATCAACCAATATACCCGCTATGCCACGGTCGGCCTCGCGCTGTTCCAGGCCTACGGGCTGGCGGTCAGCCTCGAGGCGGGCGACCTGGCCCATGACCCGGGGCTGTTCTTCCGGCTGTCGGTCGTGGTCACGCTGGTTGGTGGCACCATGTTCCTGATGTGGCTGGGCGAGCAGATCACCGCCCGCGGCATCGGCAACGGCATCTCCCTGATCATCTTCGTCGGCATCGTCGCCGAGATTCCGGCCGCGATGGCGCAGTTCTTCAGCCAGGGCCGCGCCGGCACCATTTCGCCGCTGGTCATCATCGGCGTGATCGTCATGGTCGTCGTGACCATCGGCTTCGTGGTGTTCATGGAACGCGCCCTGCGCAAGATCCATATCCAGTATCCGCGGCGCCAGGTCGGGATGAAGGTCTATGACGGCGGGTCGAGCCATCTGCCGATCAAGGTCAACCCTGCGGGCGTGATCCCGGCGATCTTCGCCTCGTCGCTGCTGCTGCTGCCGACCACCATCGCCACCTTCTCGGGCGGCCAGACCGGCCCGGTGATGTCGACGCTGCTGGCCTATTTCGGGCCGGGGCAGCCGCTGTACCTGTTGTTCTTCACGGCGATGATCGTGTTCTTCGCCTATTTCTACACCGCCAACGTCGCCTTCAAGACCGAGGACGTGGCCGACAACCTCAAGAACCAGGGCGGCTTCGTGCCCGGCATCCGGCCCGGCAAGCGCACCGAGGAATACCTCGACTATGTCGTGAACCGCATCCTGGTGCTTGGCTCGGGCTACCTTGCCCTCGTCTGCCTGATGCCGGAAATCCTGCGCTCGCAGCTGGCGATCCCGTTCTACTTCGGCGGCACCTCGGTGCTGATCGTGGTCTCGGTGACGATGGACACGATCAACCAGGTGCAATCGCATCTGCTGGCCCATCAGTATGAAGGGCTGATCGAGAAATCGCAGCTGCGGGGCAAGAAGCGCCCGGCCGCGAAGAAGCCGCCGGCGCGGCGCTGACAAAAGACACGATCCGACAAGACACTCGGCGGGGGGACAAGCCAATGGTCAACATCATTCTTCTGGGCCCGCCCGGCGCCGGCAAGGGAACCCAGGCCCGCAAGCTGGTCGAAGAGCGTGGCATGGTGCAGCTCTCTACCGGCGACATGCTGCGCGAGGCCCGCACCAGCGGCACCGAGATGGGCAAGCGCGTCGCCGAGGTGATGGACCGCGGCGAGCTGGTCACTGACGAGATCGTGATCGGGCTGATCGAAGAGAAGCTCGCGGCCGATACGGCAGGGCAGGGCGGCGGATTCATCTTCGACGGCTTCCCGCGCACGCTGCCCCAGGCCGACGCGCTTGGCGCGCTTCTGGGCCGTACCGGCCAGCGGCTGGATGCGGTAATCGAGATGCGGGTCGAGGATGAGGTCCTGGTGCGGCGCATCACCGGCCGCTTCACCTGCGGCAATTGCGGCGAGGTCTATCACGACGAGACCCGCCCGACCAAGGTTTCCGGGGTCTGCGACGTCTGCGGATCGACCGACCTGCGCCGCCGGGCCGATGACAATGCCGACAGCCTCAAGCAGCGTCTGATGGAATATTACAAGAAGACCTCGCCGCTGATCGGCTACTACTATGCCACCGGCGATCTCTTCACCGTGGATGGCCTTGCCGAGATCGACGATGTCGCCGCCAAGATCGCGGGCCTGCTGGCCCAGTCGGCCGGCTCTTGAGCGCGCAAGGCGGGCTCGCCTATCGCGGGAAACCTGCCTTGACGGGGATTAAAAATACCTCTAGGTCACGGCTCTCGTAAGAGAATCGTCTTGATCCGTGGCAATTTCCCTTGACCGAATCAGACACCCAGATGCGGCCCGGTGGCACGATGCCCTCGGGCCTGCGTTGTGAAAAAAGGTTCCGGCGCTACGGAACCGCAACGAAAGGACAGAACGCGTGGCACGTATTGCTGGCGTAAACATTCCCACCGCGAAGCGCGTCCCGATCGCGCTCACCTACATCACCGGCATCGGCAACCACACGGCCGAGCAGATCTGCGACGCCGTCGGCATCGACCGCACCCGCCGGGTGAACGAGCTGTCGGACGCCGAAGTGCTGGCGATCCGTGAGCATATCGACGCGAACCTCACCGTGGAAGGCGACCTGCGTCGCGCGACCACGATGAACATCAAGCGTCTGATGGACCTTGGCTGCTACCGCGGCCTGCGTCACCGCAAGAACCTGCCGGTTCGCGGCCAGCGCACCCACACCAATGCCCGCACCCGCAAAGGCCCCGCAAAGGCCATCGCCGGCAAGAAGAAGTAAGGGGAGGGTTCAGATATGGCTCGTGACAAGACCCGCATGAAGCGGAAAGAGCGCAAGAACATCGCCGCCGGCGTTGCGCATGTGAACTCGTCCTTCAACAACACCAAGATCCTGATCTCGGACGTGCAGGGCAACGCGATCGCGTGGTCCTCTGCCGGCACGATGGGCTTCAAGGGCTCGCGTAAATCGACCCCCTATGCCGCCCAGATGGCTGCCGAGGATGCCGGCCGCAAGGCGCAGGAACATGGCGTGAAGACGATCGAAGTGGAAGTCCAGGGCCCGGGTTCGGGCCGCGAGTCGGCGCTGCGCGCGCTGGCTGCCGTCGGCTTCAACATCACCTCGATCCGCGATGTCACCCCGATTGCCCACAATGGTTGCCGCCCGCCGAAACGCCGCCGGGTCTGACAACCACCTGCAGGCCCGGGCCGCGCGAACCAGCGCGGCCCGGGTTGCTTTCGTTATATCCTCGGGCGTTCCGGGCAAGCGGACATGGGTCCGGAACAAGTATGGAGGCAGAACGCATGATCCACAAGAATTGGGCCGAGCTCATCAAGCCCGCGCAGCTTGACGTGAAGGCTGGCAACGATCCGGCCCGCAAGGCCACCGTCATCGCCGAACCGCTGGAGCGGGGCTTCGGCCTGACGCTCGGCAACGCGCTGCGCCGGGTGCTGCTGTCCTCGCTGCAGGGCGCGGCGATCACCAGCGTGCAGATCGACAACGTGCTGCACGAGTTCTCCTCGGTCGCCGGGGTGCGTGAAGACGTCACCGACATCGTGCTGAACCTCAAGGGCGTCGCCCTGCGGATGGACGTGGAAGGGCCGAAGCGCCTGTCGATCTCGGCCAAGGGCCCGGGCATCGTCACCGCTGGCGACATCTCGGAATCGAATGGCATCGAGGTCCTGAACAAGGATCACGTGATCTGCCACCTCGACGACGGCGCCGACCTGTTCATGGAACTGACGGTCAACACCGGCAAGGGCTATGTCGCGGCCGACAAGAACCGTCCGGAAGATGCGCCCATCGGCCTGATCCCGATCGACGCCATCTATTCGCCGGTCAAGAAGGTCAGCTACGAAGTGCAGCCCACCCGCGAGGGCCAGGTGCTGGACTATGACAAGCTGACCATCAAGCTGGAAACCGATGGCTCGCTGACCCCCGAAGATGCGGTGGCCTATGCTGCCCGCATCCTGCAGGACCAGCTGGCGATCTTCGTCAACTTCGACGAGCCGGAGTCGGCCACCCGCCATGACGTGGAAGACGGGCTGGAGTTCAACCCGCTGCTGCTGAAGAAGGTGGACGAGTTGGAACTCTCGGTGCGTTCGGCGAACTGCCTGAAGAACGACAACATCGTCTATATCGGCGACCTGATCCAGAAGACCGAAGCCGAGATGCTGCGCACCCCGAACTTCGGCCGCAAGTCGCTGAACGAGATCAAGGAAGTCCTGTCCTCGATGGGCCTGCACCTTGGCATGGAAGTCGAAGACTGGCCGCCGGAGAACATCGAAGACCTGGCCAAGCGCTTCGAGGACCAGTTCTGATCTGGACAAGACCGGGGGCCGTCGCTAGATGGCCCCCACAAATGCCCGGAATGCCGGGGAATGACTGGGCGACAAGCCCCAAGGTGAGCCGCCCGAACGCAGGGTGAGCCGGACAAAGCAAAACAGAAGATAGGAGACACACCATGCGTCACGCCAGTGGCTACCGCAAACTGAACCGCACCCATGAACACCGCAAGGCGATGTTCTCGAACATGTGCGGCTCGCTGATCGAACACGAGCAGATCAAGACCACCCTGCCCAAGGCCAAGGAGCTGCGCCCGATCATCGAGAAGATGATCACGCTTGCCAAGCGCGGCGACCTGCACGCCCGCCGCCAGGCCGCGTCCATGCTCAAGCAGGACAAGGACGTCATCAAGCTGTTCGACGTTCTGGCCGCCCGCTACAAGGACCGCGCCGGCGGCTATACCCGTGTGCTGAAGGCGGGCTTCCGCTATGGCGACATGGCCCCGATGGCGATCATCGAATTCGTGGAACGCGACACCTCGGCCAAGGGCGCCGCCGACCGCGCCCGCGTCGAGGCTGAGGAAGCCGCGAACGCTTAAGCGCTTCACGGCGGCCCCGATATGCAAAGACCCCGCCGATTGGCGGGGTCTTTTGCTTGGTGTGCTCGCGCTTGCGACCCTCGGTGGCTCAGTTGGGTTCGGCACGAATCGGCCGCATCTCTCCCTCGATCCGCGCGGCCATGCGCTCGATCATCTCGGCAAGCTGGGCGTCACCGACCGGCGTTGCCCCCACGAATTCCAGCAGATCGACGCGCGCGGCATCGGGCAGGCGCATCAGGCGGGTGAACAGGCTCGGGTCAATCATACGCACGGGTGATTCCATAACTAATGGGCCTCTATCGCTGCACAATTTACGGTTGACGGGGTTTCGGGCAACTTGTCTAAAAAGACATGTCCAAAGGAACAACCGAAATGTCCGTCAAGGCGGGGATCGACCAGCAACTTCAACAGCTCACCCGGCTTGCAGATGCGGGATATTTCGTCGGGCTGCATATCCGGTTCGCGGCGCCTCTGATGCTGTTCCAGACCTACCGGCAGGACTGGAGCGATCACTACACCGACAACGGCTATGCCCTGCGCGACCCGATGATCGCCTGGGGCTTTTCGACCACGGGTGTCACCCGCTGGAGCGAAATGCCCGTACCCGACACGTTTGGCATTCTCAAGGAAGCGGCCAGCTTCGGTTTGGTGTATGGTGTCTGCGTGTCCTGCGGCGCGATTTCCTCGCGCACGATCGCCGGCACTGCCCGGTCGGACCGGGAGTTCACCGATGACGAGCTTGCCCGGATCCAGGCCATCGTGCTGCACCTGCATGAGATGACCGAACCGCCGGAAAGCCTGACGCCGGCCCAGATTCAAGCCCTGCGGCTGATCGCGGCAGGAGACAGGCACGCGGCCGCAGCTGCAAAATTGGGAATCTCGGAAAGTGCGCTGAAAGCCCGCCTCAACGCGGCACGGCAGCGGCTTCTGGCGCGGACAACTGCCGAAGCGATCCAGCGCGCCAAGGACTACCGGCTGCTCTGACGCTTTACCGTCTCCTCCGATTGGCTGCAGGAACGACCCAGTTCCTCAACCCCAACCTGGAGACTATGACGATGCAGACCACGACCCTTTCTTTTGCGAACATGCACACCCACGGCGAGCTTCTGGCCAACATCCTGCGGGCCCGGCGCCAGTCGTTCATCGTGCAGAACAAATGGGACCTGCCCGAAGCGATGGGCATGGAATATGACCAGTACGACACCCCCGCCAGCCGCTGGATCGCGGTGCATCAGTTCGGCGAGGTGCTGGCCGGAATCCGGCTGACGCCGACCACCGCCCGCTGCGGCATCTACAGCTACATGATCCGCGACGCGCAGCGCGGGCTGCTCGATTCCATCCCGTCGGACCTTCTCTATTACGAGGCCCCCGTGCAGGAGAACGTCTGGGAATCGAGCCGGGTGTTCGTGTCCCACACCACGCCGATGAACCTGCGGCGCCGGGTGCACGCGCATCTGATCACCGAGATGACCAAGTCGGCGCGTGACCTCGGCGCAACCCGGGTCCTGGGTCTGATCCCGGCCAACTGGCCGCGTTGGGCCGCGCGGTGCGGGCTCGACATGCAGGCGGCGGGCCGGGTGATGAACATCGACGCGCTCGACAACCAATGCGTGTCGATCGACCTGACCACCAACCTGCACTAAGCCCCTCGGCGCCCCCGGTTGCAGCTCCGGGGGCCCCGCCTCGCCATCCTGCGCTTTTCCTCGCCCCGGCCCCGGCGTAGGGTGCGGGCATGGCCGATCTCTTCGACACCCCGGGCACAGCCCCTTCCGGCAAGCCCGCGCCGCGGCCGCTGGCCGACCGCATCCGCCCGGCCACGATTGCCGAGGTGATCGGGCAGGCGCATGTTCTTGGCCCGGACGGCCCGCTCGGCTCGATGCTGGCCTCGGGCTCCTTGTCCTCGCTGATCCTCTGGGGCCCGCCGGGCGTGGGCAAGACCACCATCGCCCGGCTGCTGGCCGACCGCACCGACCTGCATTTCATCCAGATCAGCGCCATCTTCACCGGCGTGCCCGACCTCAAGAAGGTGTTCGAGGCCGCCCGCCTGCGCCGCTCCCAGGGCCGCGGCACGCTGCTGTTCGTCGACGAGATCCACCGCTTCAACAAGGCCCAGCAGGACGGTTTCCTGCCCTACATGGAGGATGGCACCATCCTTCTGGTCGGCGCCACCACCGAGAATCCCAGCTTCGAGCTGAACGCCGCGCTTCTCAGCCGCGCGCAGGTGATCGTGCTGGAACGGCTGTCGCTGGCCGATCTCGAACGCCTCGCGCAGCGCGCCGAACAGGTGCTGGCCCGGCCGATCCCGCTGACCGCCCACGCGCGCGAGGCGCTGCTGGAGATGGCCGATGGCGACGGCCGGGCGCTGCTGAACCTCGTTGAGCAGGTGATGGCCTGGAAGCTGGCCGCGCCCTTGGACACCGAGGCGCTGGCCGCCCGGCTGATGCGGCGCGCGGCGAAATACGACAAGTCGGGGGACGAGCATTACAACCTCATCTCCGCCCTGCACAAATCGGTGCGCGGGTCCGATCCCGATGCCGCGCTCTACTGGTTCGCCCGGATGCTGGAGGGGGGTGAGGATCCGCGCTTCCTCGCCCGCCGGCTGGTGCGGATGTCGGTCGAGGATATCGGCCTCGCCGATCCACAATGCCAGACCGTCTGCCTGCACGCCTGGGAAACCTACGAACGGCTCGGCAGCCCCGAGGGCGAGCTGGCGCTGGCGCAAGCGGTGATCTACCTCGCGCTCGCCCCCAAGTCGAACGCCGGCTACGTCGCCTACAAGGCGGCAAGGGCCGAGGCGCGGCGCACCGGGTCCGAGCCGCCGCCCAAGCATATCCTGAACGCGCCGACCAAGCTGATGAAGGGGCAGGGGTATGGCGAGGGCTATGCCTATGACCACGATGCCGAGGACGGGTTTTCGGGGCAGAACTACTTCCCCGACACGATGCGCCGCCCGGTGCTCTACCAGCCGGTGGAACGCGGCTTCGAGCGCGACCTGAAGAAGCGGCTGGAGTGGTTCACCAAGCTGCGGGAGAAGCGGGGCGGGTGAGCCCGCACCTAGGGCGCGCGCTTCTATCCCCAACGGTCAGTTCGGGCGGGAACAGGCGAGGCACTGCCTCGCCCCCGCCCGCTGCGGGACCGTTCTCCCGGAGCCGGCGGCAGCGAGAGACCACAGAGGCCAGCGCCCGCCAGGTCGGGGCGGGCGCTGGCCGGGCCCTTTGGGGGCCCGACCGGGCGGGTTGATGTCGCGCGGCGTGGCGAAGGCGATGGCCTTCGCCAAGGACAGGGAGGCGAAGGAAGGGCCAAGCAGTGATCCCTCCTGCTATCCCCCACACAACCACCCCCTCCCGCCCTTGCCCGGTTGACTTTCCCCGCATTCCCCCCGACAGAGACGCCATGATCCAGACCCTTTTCCAGGTGGCGCTCGGCGGCGCCCTCGGTGCCTCGGCCCGCTATCTGACCAATGTCGGCATCCTCCGGCTGGCCGGCCCCGGTTTCCCTTGGGCCACCGTCACCGTCAACGTTGTCGGCTCGTTCCTCATGGGCGTGCTCGTGATCGTGCTGGCCCAGACCCTCGGCAACCGTTTCGCGCCGTTCCTGATGACCGGGCTCCTCGGCGGCTTCACCACCTTCTCGGCCTTCTCGCTCGACGCGGTCACGCTGTGGGAGGGCGGGCGCCCCGACCTCGCCGCCGCCTATGTCGGCGGCTCGGTGCTGCTCTCCATCGCCGCGCTGGTCGCCGGCCTCTTCATCGCGCGCGGGGTATTGGCATGAGCGGCGTCCAGACGATCACCGTCGGCGCGGAAGAGGGCGAGACCCGCCTCGACCGCTGGCTGAAGAAGAAATTCCCGCAGATCACGCAGGGCGCGGTCGAGAAGATGTGCCGCACCGGCCAGCTTCGCGTCGATGGCGGCCGCGTCAAGGCCTCCACCCGGCTCGAGCCCGGCATGGAAGTCCGAATCCCGCCGCTGCCCGATGCCCCGGCCGAACCCGCGCCCCGCGCCCCGCGCCCGCGCGGCCCCGGCGTGATCGAGGCGGATGCCGAGATGATCCAGTCCTGCGTGCTGTGGAAGGACGAGCATATCATCGCCCTCAACAAGCCCGCCGGCCTGCCCAGCCAAGGCGGCTCGGGCCAGGGCGACAGGCATGTGGACGGGCTGACCGAGGCGCTGATGTTCGGCTACAAGGACCGGCCCAAGCTGGTGCACCGGCTCGACAAGGATACCTCGGGCGTCCTGCTGCTGGCCCGCACCGACCGCATCGCCCGCGCCCTGTCCGAGGCGTTCCGCCTGCGGTCCACCCGCAAGATCTACTGGGCCGTCGTCGCCGGCGTTCCCAGCCCGCGCAAGGGCACCATCCGCTTTGGCCTCGTCAAGGCCGGCGGGCGCGGCCATCTGGGCGAGGGCGAGAAGATGCTCGCCGTCCACCCCTCGAAGGTGGACCAGACCGAGGGCGCCAAGCGCGCCACCACCGACTTTGCCGTGCTCTCGGCGCTGGCGACCCGCGCCGCCTGGGTGGCGCTGGTGCCGATCACCGGGCGCACGCACCAGCTGCGCGCCCATATGGCCGAGATCGGCCACCCGATCATCGGCGATGGCAAATATGGCGGCTCGGGCCAGGAGAACCTTGGCGATGGCTGGGGCGCGCAGCTGGGCGGCGACATCAGCCGCAAGCTGCACCTGCACGCCCGCCAGATCAGCTTCGACCACCCGATCACCAAGAAGCGCATCACCATCGTGGCGCCGCTGCCCCCGCACATGGACAAGACCTGGAAGACCCTTGGCTGGCATGAAAATGACGTACCCGCCGATCCTTTCGAGGACGAGGCATGATCCCCCGCCTTGTCATCTTCGACGTGGATGGCACGCTGGTGGACAGCCAGCACCATATCCACGCCTCGATGACCGAGGCTTTCCTGCTGCGCGGCCATGTCGCGCCCGAGCTTGCCGCCGTGCTGGCCATCGTCGGCCTGTCGCTGCCCGAGGCGGTGGCGCGGCTGGCGCCCGGCCTGCCCGAGGATGAGCGCGGCAGCATCGTCGCCGGCTACAAGGCCACGTTCAACGGCCTGCGCGCCGCGGGCATTGCGCCGCTCTATCCGGGCATTGCCGAGGCGCTGCAGGCCCTTGCCGCGCGCGACGACCTGCTGCTGGGCGTCGCCACCGGCAAGTCGCGGCGCGGGCTCGTGCATCTGCTGCAGGCCTACGGGATCGAGGATATCTTCGTGACACGGCAGGTCGCCGACGATCACCCGTCGAAGCCCCACCCCTCGATGCTGCTGGCAGCGCTGGCCGAAACCGGCATCGCGCCGCAAGATGCGGTGATGATCGGCGACACCACCTTCGACATCGAGATGGCCCGCGCCGCCGGCATCGCGGCGCTCGGCGTCGCCTGGGGCTACCACCCGGCAGAGGCGCTGCTGGCCGCCGGGGCAGGGGGCATCGTCGCCTCGGCCGCGGGTCTGCTGCCGGCGTTGGATGCGCTGTGGGAAGCGGTCGCGTAATGGCGGACTGGGCCCCGAAACGCTTCTGGACCGCTGCCGGCGTGACCACGGTCCCCGGCGGCTTTGCCGTCCAGCTCGATGGACGCCCGGTCAAGACCCCGGCCAAGGCGCCGCTGGTGGTGCCGACCGAGGCGCTGGCAAAGGCCATCGCCGCCGAATGGGATGCGCAGGGCAAGGTCGTGGACCCGCGCACCATGCCCGTCACCCGCGCCGCGAACTCTGCCATCGACACCGTCACCCCGAACCGCAGTGCGGTGCTGGGCATGATCTCGGCCTATGGCGGCTCCGACCTTCTGTGCTACCGCGCCGAATCTCCGGCGCCGCTGATCGCGCGCCAGGCCGCCGCCTGGGACCCGCTGCTGGACTGGGCAGCGAGCACGCTGCACGCGCCGCTGCGCGTCACCGCCGGCATCGTCCATGTTGCGCAGCCCCCCGAAAGCCTGGCCCGGCTCGAGGCGAGTCTCGACAGCTTCTCGGATTTCGAGCTTGTCGCGCTGCATGATCTGGTGGCTCTATCCGGCTCGCTGGTGATCGGGCTTGCCGCCGCGGCAACCCTCGCCCCGGCGCCGGACCTCTGGCGCATCTCCCGAATCGACGAGGAGTTCCAGGCCGAGCTTTGGGGCCAGGATGAAGAGGCCGCCGAGGTTGCGGCCTTGAAGCGCAACGATTTTCTGCAGGCCCGTGCCTTCCTGGACCTGGCCCGCGCTCCCGGTTCCCAGGCCGCCGCCTTTCGCCCCCAACCCTGAGGCACCTGCCCAATTCGCAGGCGGATGCCGCGGCGCTGGGCAGCAGCCCCGATGCGCCCTTGACGGGTTAATTCGATTTGGCCCACACTCCTGTCATTGGGGACCACTCCCCAAACAAACGCACCCGGCTACAGGGCGCGCAAATTCCCCCCGAATGGGGTGGCAACTCAGGAAGAGGTAAGCATGAAGAATACCGTATTTCTCGGCACGCTCGCGGCGGCCGGACTGGCCGCAGGCCTCGTCTCGGCGGCGACGCTCGATGACGTCAAGGCGCGCGGCGAGCTGAACTGCGGCGTGAACACCGGCCTCGTCGGCTTCGCTGCCCCGGACGCGAACGGCAACTGGTCGGGCTTCGACGTTGCCATCTGCAAGGCCGTCGCCGCCGCCGTGCTGGGCGACGCCAGCAAGGTCAAGTATGTGCCGACCACCGGCCAGACCCGCTTTACCGCGCTCGCCTCGGGCGAAGTCGACATCCTGTCGCGCAACACCACCTGGACCTTCTCGCGCGATGCCGACCTGAAGTTCACCTTCATCGGCGTGAACTACTATGACGGCCAAGGCTTCATGGTGAACAAGTCGCTGGGCGTGACCTCGGCCAAGGAACTCGATGGCGCCACCGTCTGCATCCAGACCGGCACCACGACCGAGCTGAACCTCGCCGACTTCTTCAAGGTCAACAACATGACCTACACCCCGGTCACGATCGAGACCAATGCCGAAGGCGAGCAGCAGTTCCTTGCCGGCGCCTGCGATGCCTACACCACCGACGCCTCGGGCCTCGCGGCCACCCGCGCTGCCTTCGCCACCCCGGACGACTATGTGATCCTGCCGGAAATCGTCTCGAAAGAGCCGCTGGGGCCGCTGGTTCGCCACGGCGATGACCAGTGGGCCGACATCACCCGCTGGGCGATGAACGCGCTGATCGCTGCCGAAGAATACGGCGTCACCTCGGCCAATATCGAGGAACTGTCGAAAGGTACCGAGAACCCCGAGATCAACCGTCTGCTGGGCTTCGGCGAAGACAACCTCGGCGCGATGATCGGTCTGGAAAAAGACTGGGCCAAGAAGGCCATCATCGGCGCTGGCGGCAACTATGGCGAGATCTTCGCGGAAACCATCGGCGAATCGACCCCGATCGGCCTTGCCCGCGGTCTGAACGCGCAATGGACCCAAGGCGGCCTGCTCTACTCGCCGCCCTTCCGTTGATCTGAAAGCTTCCGGGGGGTGCCGTCAGGCGCCCCCCGTTCCAACTTCGGGGTGGAAACCGGACCGCAGGGGCACGAGGCCCCGCCAACAAGGCCAAAGGCCGCGCGGGACCGGGATCAGGGGATTACACATATGGCAACCGTGACGGATGCGCCGAAAGCCAGCTTTCGGTTGAGCATGCTGCTATACGATACGCGCTACCGGTCGATCACCATCCAGATCGTGGTGCTGCTGCTGTTCATGGCCGGCGCCGCCTGGCTGGTGGACAATACCGTGCGCAACCTCGCCGCGCTGGGCAAGGATTTCAGCTTCGGCTTCCTGTGGAACCGCGCCGGCTACGACATCAACCAGATGCTCGTGCAATATTCCAACGACAGCACGCATGGCCGCGCCATGCTCATCGGCCTGCTCAATACGCTGTTGGTGGCCTTCATGTCCTGCGTGGCGGCGACCGTGATCGGCGTCATCATCGGCGTGCTGCGACTGTCGCCCAACTGGCTCGTCGGCCGGCTGATGACCGTCTATGTCGAGGCGTTCCGCAACATCCCGGTGCTGCTGTGGATTCTGGTCGCCTACGCGATCTTCACCGAGGTGCTGCCCGCGCCCAACGCCTTCCGCGGCGACAGCCCCACCGCCTCGATGATCCTGTTCGACAGCATCGCGCTGACCAACCGCTATACCGCCATTCCCGATCCGCTGTTCCACCGCTCGCTTGGCAATATCGACGTGGGGCTGTTCCTGGTCAGCCTCGACCTGCTGGCGATCATCGCGGTCATCACCGGCAGCGTGCTGGCGAATCGCGCCCTGCTGGCCCATGCCACCAAGGTGCAGAACGCCACCGGCCTGCGCCCGGTGACCTGGTGGAAGAGCATCCTCATCCTTGCCCTGCCGCTGATCCTGCTGCTGCTGGCGCTTGGCTTCCACGCCGAACGGCCGGTGCTGCGGGGCTTCAACTTCACCGGCGGGCTCAACGTCTCCAACTCGCTTATGGCGCTGTGGCTGGGCCTCACGCTCTATACCGCCGCCTTCATCGCGGAAATCGTCCGCGCCGGTATCGGCGCCGTCTCGCGCGGGCAGACCGAGGCCGCCTTCGCCCTCGGCCTGCGCCCGGGCCGCACCATGAGCCTGGTGATCCTGCCGCAGGCGCTGCGGGTGATCGTGCCGCCGCTGATCTCGCAATATCTCAACATCACCAAGAACTCCTCGCTGGCCATCGCGGTCGGCTACATGGACCTGCGCGGCACGCTGGGGGGCATCACCCTCAACCAGACCGGGCGCGAACTGGAAGCCGTGCTGCTGATGATGCTCATCTACCTGGCGATCAGCCTGATGATCTCGGGCGCGATGAACATCTACAACAACTCCGTCAAGCTGAAGGAGCGTTGAGATGAGCGACACCCACGCCGAAACCGTCGCCTATGTCCGCGAGACCATGCTGCCGCAAGCCACGCCGCCGGTCACCGAGACCGGTGTCATCAAGTGGCTGCGCGAGAACCTGTTCTCGGGCGTGCTCAACACCATCCTCACCCTGGTCGGCCTCGCCGTCGTGGTCTGGCTGGTGCAGGCCGCGCTGCCGTGGTTCCTGCACGGGGTCTGGAACGCCAATTCGCTGTCCGAGTGCCGGCAGATCATCGCCGAGACCTGGGGCGAGGGCGCGCATGGCGCCTGCTGGGCGGTGATCCGCGAGCGCTGGAACCAGTTCCTGTTCGGCTTCTACCCCAGCGACCTCTACTGGCGCCCGGTGCTGGCGCTGCTGCTGTTCTTCGCCGCGATGGCGCCGATCCTGTTCGCGGAACTGCCGCGCAAGCTGATCTGGGCCAGCGCGCTCTACCCGGCCGTGGCCTATATCCTGCTCTGGGGCGGCTCGCTCTGGGTGCCGGTCACGGTGATGGCCGGCTTCGGCGCCGGCTGGCTCGGGCTCGCCGCCGCGCGCCGCACCGGGCTGCCGCTGCTCGGGCCGCTGCTGGCAGTGCTGCTGCCGCTGCTGTGGTGGCTGTTTCTGGCCGGCCCGGTCGCCGAGGCGCTGGACGGCATCGCGCCGCTCTGGGTCGAGGAGGTCCGGTCGGACAAGTTCGGCGGCTTCGTGCTGTCGCTGACCATCGGCATTGCGGCCATCGTGCTGTCGCTGCCGCTGGGGATCGTGCTGGCGCTTGGCCGGCGGTCCGACATGCTGCTGGTCCACGCGCTGTCGGTCGGCTTCATCGAGTTCATCCGCGGTGTGCCGCTGATCACCCTGCTGTTCACCGCCTCCCTGCTGCTGAACTACTTCCTGCCGCCGGGCACCAATTTCGACATCATCCTGCGCGTCATCATCATGGTGACCCTCTTCGCCGCGGCCTATATCGCCGAGGTGATCCGCGGCGGCCTTGCCGCCCTGCCGCGCGGCCAATACGAGGCTGCCGACAGCCTCGGGCTTGATTACTGGAAGGCCATGCAGCTGATCGTGCTGCCGCAGGCGCTGAAAATCTCGATCCCCGGCATCGTCTCCACCTTCATCGGCCTGTTCAAGGACACCACGCTGGTGATCTTCGTCGGCCTGCTCGACCCGCTGAAGGGCATCACCGATGCCGTCCGCGCCGCCATCGAGTGGAAGGGCGTCTATTGGGAGCCGTTCATCTTCGTCGGCGCCATCTTCTTCATCTTCAACTTCGGCATGTCGCGCTACTCGATGTATCTCGAGACCAAGCTGAAACGCGACCATCGTTAGGAGCAGCCCCATGTCGGACACTCAAATCGCCCGCGAGATCGACCGCAGCCACATGCAGGTTTCGGACGAGATCGCCATCCAGATCACCAGCATGAACAAGTGGTTCGGCAGCTTCCACGTGCTGCGCGACATCAACTTGACCGTGATGCGCGGCGAGCGCATCGTGATCGCCGGCCCCTCGGGCTCGGGCAAGTCCACGCTGATCCGCTGCATCAACCGGCTGGAGGAACACCAGTCGGGGCGGATCATCGTCGATGGCACCGAACTGACCAGCGACCTCAAGAACATCGACAAGGTGCGGTCAGAGGTCGGGATGGTGTTCCAGCACTTCAACCTGTTCCCGCATCTGACCATCCTCGAGAACCTCACCCTCGCGCCGATCTGGGTCCGCAAGGTCCCGAAGAAGGAGGCCGAGGAGACCGCGATGTATTTCCTCGAGAAGGTGAAGATCCCCGAACAGGCGCTGAAATATCCGGGGCAACTGTCCGGCGGCCAGCAGCAGCGCGTCGCCATCGCCCGCAGCCTCTGCATGAAGCCGCGGATCATGCTGTTCGACGAGCCGACCTCGGCGCTGGACCCCGAGATGATCAAGGAAGTGCTCGACACCATGATCGCGCTGGCCGAGGAAGGCATGACGATGATCTGCGTCACCCATGAGATGGGCTTTGCGCAAGCCGTGGCGAACCGGGTGATCTTCATGGACCAGGGCCAGATCGTCGAGCAGAACGAGCCCTACGAGTTCTTCAACAACCCCAAGAGCGAGCGGACCAAGCTGTTCCTCAGCCAGATCCTGGGGCACTAGGGGCCGAAGCCGGGGGGCCAGCCCCCCGGACCCCCCGGGATATTTCCACCAGAACGAGGGGGCGGGCCGGTGGCGCGCCCCTTCTGTCTCTCAGTCGCGCCCGGAAGGCACGAAGAAGTCCAGCGCCGATCCTCGGTGCGGCTCGATCTCGGCCCAGCTGTCGATCTCGAAATCCACCACCAGCGTGGCAGCCGTCGGGTAGCGCGCGAAATCGGCATGGTGCGGCGGTTCGGCCGGCAGCAGCGCGGCAAAGGCGGCAATGCCGGGATTGTGGCCCAGCATCATCACCACCTGCCCGGTGGCGGCCTTCAGCGCCGCCAGCATCGTGTCCGGCTCGGCATGATACAGCGCCCGGACCAGCTCCGGCTCGGGCGCGGCGGCGAGGCCGAGGGCCAGATAGGTCTCGCGCGTGCGCGCCGCGGTGGAGCACAGCACCTGGTCCGGCAGATAGTCGCGCGAGGCAAGCCATTGCCCCAGTTCCGCCGCGGCGCGGGTGCCGCGCGGGTTCAGCGGGCGGTCGTGGTCCGGCATCTCGGCATCGTCCCAGGAGGACTTGGCGTGGCGGATCAGGATCAGGCGGCGGTGTCCGGAAGGTGTCATCGGTGAAAGAGCCTCATGTGATAGGCCGATTGGACCTGCAGCCTTGCATGACCGGCACTCACGGGGCAAGCCCGTCGCACGGCGCAGCCCCTGGCGAGACAATCCGCCCCATCCGGCCCCGACAGGAAGTCACGGCAGGCGGGCACGTCATAGCCCGCGCCGGTCAGCGCGCCGGCAGGGCAGGCGGTCAGGCAGGGGCGGCCCTCACAAGCCTCGCAGGGCGGCACGGCGGGCGGCGGCAGTTCCAGCCGCTCGCGCAGGGCAATCGCGCCGCGGTAGGAGGCGAAGAGCCCCATCTCCTCATGCACCAGAAACTGCACCGGCGAGGCCCAGGCCCGGCCCGAGCGCAGCGCCCAGGACTGGAACGGCCGCCAGGGCGGCCCGCCGAAGGGGAAATAGGCCTTGCCGTGCAGCGCGCAGGCCATGCCCCCGATCACCCGCCGCGACCAGCGGTCGATCGGGTCGGGCGCGCCATCCAGCCATTCCGGCTGCGCCGTCAGATGCGCCCAGAAGCCCGGCTCGGCCGGGGACAGCAGCAGCAGCGTGCCCGTCCCCTCGGGCAGCTCATCCCCCGGCCCGGGGTGAAACGCCCCCGACACCGCCAGCGCATGGCCGGCCGCCCGGCCTGCAATCGCGGCGAGGCTCACCTGACCCGCGGCTTCACCCGCGGCTCGGTCGAGCGGATCAGGCTGCCCGCGCCATGTTCGGTGAACAGCTCCAAGAGGCAGGCGTTCGGCACGCGGCCATCGAGGATCACCACCGCGCGCACGCCCTCCTCCAGCGCCTTCAGCGCCGTCTCGGCCTTGGGGATCATGCCCCCCGCAATCACGCCGCTCTCGATCATCTCCTGCACCTCGGCCGGGGTCATCGCGGTGACGATCTCGCCGGCGGCATTCTTCACCCCCGACACATCGGTGAGCAGCAGCAGCCGGTCGGCCTGCAACGCGCCGGCAATCGCCCCCGCGGCGGTATCGCCATTCACGTTGAAGGTCTCGTTCGGGCCCATCCCCGTCGCCACCGGCGCCACCACCGGGATGATCCCTGCGGCAAACAGGTCGCGCAGCACCTGCACGTTCATCTCCACCGGCTTGCCGACAAAGCCAAGCTCGGGGTCATCGGCGACGCAGACCATCATGTCGTCGTCCTTGCCCGACAGGCCCACCGCGCGGCCGCCCTCATCCATGATCGCCTGCACGATCCGCTTGTTCACAAGGCCGGTCAGCACCATCTCGACCACCTCGACCGTGGCCTTGTCCGTCACCCGCTTGCCGCGCAGGAACTTCGATTCGATCCCCAGCTTGCCCAGCAGGTCATTGATCATCGGCCCGCCGCCATGCACCACGACCGGGTTCACCCCCACCTGCCGCATCAGCACCACATCGCGCGCGAAATCGGCCATCGCGTCTTCATCGCCCATCGCATTGCCGCCGAACTTCACGACGACAATCGAACCCGCGTAACGCTGCAGATAGGGAAGCGCCTCGGACAGGGTCCGGGCGGTGGCGATCCAGTCACGGTTCATGGTCTGCTTTCTCATCTGGCATGGCTCCGGGGAATGCTGGCGAAGTGTTAGACAGATCGCGCGCCCCTGCCAAGGCCGGGGTTCCCGGCTGCGCGCCGCGTTGCCTTCGCCGGGAAAACCGCTAGGTTCGCGCACAAGCACAAGACAGGTGGGGGCGGCATGGCACGGGCAGGCGAACAGAAGGTGATGCTGCTGACCGGGGCCAGCCGGGGCATCGGCCATGCCACGGTGAAGCGCTTCGCGCGCGAAGGCTGGCGGGTGCTGACCTGCTCGCGCCATGCCTTCCCCGAGGGCTGCCCCTGGGGCGGCGGGCGCGACGACCATATCCAGATCGACCTTGCCGATCCCGCCGACACCATCAACGTCATCGAGGTGATCCGCGAGCGGCTGGACGGCCGCCTTGATGCGCTGGTCAACAATGCCGGCATCTCTCCCAAGGGTGCTGAAGGCGCGCGGCTCTCGACCCTTTCGACCGACCTGATGACCTGGGGCCATGTGTTCCATGTGAACTTCTTCGCGCCCATCGTGCTCGCCCGCGGCTTCAAGGACGAGCTGTCGGCGGCCAAGGGCTCGGTGGTCAACGTCACCTCCATCGCTGGCGCCCGGGTGCATCCCTTCGCCGGGGCCGCCTATGCCACCTCCAAGGCCGCCCTCGCCGCGCTGACCCGCGAGATGGCGCATGACTTCGGGCCGCTCGGGGTGCGCGTCAACGCGATCGCGCCGGGGGAAATCGAGACCTCGATCCTGTCGCCCGGCACCGAGAAGATCGTGGAGACGCTGCCGCTGCGCCGCCTCGGCCAGCCAAGCGAGGTGGCCGACGTGATCTGGTTCCTGTGCTCGGATCAGGCCAGCTACGTGACCGGGACCGAGATCGAGGTGAACGCCGGCCAGCACGTCTGAGGCCAGAGTTCGAGGGAGGGCAGGGGCCTCGGCCCCCTCTGGTGCCGGAGATCCCGAGTCATTCACTTTGCATATGACATATGTATGGGTTCTGTATGGTTTCCAGACGCGCCGGAAACCGCCCCGCTCACTCCAGCGTGGCGATGATCGCGCGCAGCGTTTCGATGCCGTCGCCCTTCTCGGAGCTGGTCATCACAAGTTCGGGATAGGCCGCCGGATGCTTCGCCATCGCGCCCCGCACCTGTGCCAGAATCCGCTGCTGCTCGACCTTGCCGACCTTGTCGGCCTTGGTCAGCACCACCTGGAACGCCACCGCGGACCGGTCCAGCAGCGCCATGATCTCCTCATCCACGGCCTTCACCCCGTGCCGCGTGTCGATCAGCACGAAGGCCCGACGCAGCGTCTGGCGGCCCGACAGATAGGCCTTCAGCAGCCGCTGCCACTTCTCGACAATCGCCACCGGAGCCTCGGCATAGCCATAGCCCGGAAGGTCGACCAGATACTGATCGCCCGCGGTGAAGTAGTTGATCTCCTGCGTCCGCCCCGGCGTGTTCGAGGCGCGCGCAAGGTTCTTGCGGCCGGTCAAGGCGTTGATCAGGCTCGATTTCCCCACGTTGGACCGGCCAGCAAAGCACACCTCCATCCGGTCGGCGGGGGGAAGCCCGTCCATCGCCACGACGCCCTTCAGGAAGTCGATCTCGCCGGCAAACATCAGCCGGCCCTTCTCGCGCGCCTCATCCGAGGGCTCGGGGGAAAGCGGGAAACCCAGCTGCATCACAACACCTCTACCTCGTCGCCCGGCGCGATGCGCCCCGGCGAAATCACCACGGCGTAAACGCCGAACTCCTGCGCGCCGGTCAAGCCGCGCAGCCCGGCCAGCGTATCGGCATCGACCTCGCCCGTCGCCGGATTCGCGGTGGTCGCCTTGCAGCGCCCGATCCGCTCTTCGACGCGCAGCAGCGCCTCGCCAATGCGGACCTCGCGCCCGATCCACTCCATCTCGGCGAAGGGCGCCAGCCCCTCCAGCCACAGATTGCCGCGCCAGCGGTGGATCGACAGGTCCACCCCCATATGTTGTGACAGCGCGGCAAGGCTGCTCAAGCTGTTGAGCGAAATCGACGGGAAATCACTGTCCGTCATCCCCCGTCCCGGCGCCGAGACCAGCGCCACCGGGCGAAAATCCCCCTCAGGGCTGATCGGCCCCAGCCACTCGATCAGCGCTTCGCCCTCCGTTTCCGGCCGGAACTCCAGCACCGGTCGCGCCGGATGCGTCAGCACCATCACCCCCGAAGCCTCGTCGAACCGCGCCTCGATCGCCATCAGCCCCGGCGTGCGGGCCCCGCGCTGAAACTGGCTGCAGGGCGTCCATCCCGGCGCCTCGGCATCGAATTTCGACCGCTCATGCGCCACCGCCCAATGCCGGTCCCAGGGCAGGCAGGCCCCCGCCGAAAGCAGCACGGACGCGAGATCCTCGCGTCCGTGTGCCTTGATCGGGTGGCGGAAGATATGGGCCAGCGTGGCACTCATGGCTTCGGGCCGGGCTTCCGGGGTTTGCTTGTCTTTTCAGGCGCTTCCGGCTTCGCGGCAGCCTTCGCCGCCTCTGCCTTCGCCGCCGCCTCAGCCTTCTTCTTCTTGCTGAAGCCCGTGGTGATGTTGCCGAAGAGGTCCGGCCTGTGCCCGTGCATCGACATGATCAGGTATTGCTGCACGAAGGTGATGGTGTTGTTGGCGATCCAGTAGACCACCAGACCCGAGGCAAAGCCGCCGAGCATGAACATGAACACCCAGGGCATCCAGGCAAAGATCATCTGCTGCGTCGGATCGGTCGGCGCCGGGTTCAGCTTTTGCTGGAACCACATCGAGATGCCCAGAAGGATCGGCAGGATCCCCAGCGAGAAGATGAAGAAGATCGATCCGGGTTCCGGTGTCGCATAGGGCAGCAGCCCGAACAGGTTGAGGATCGAGGACGGGTCCGGCGCCGAAAGGTCACGGATCCAACCGAACCAGGGTGCGTGGCGCAGCTCCAGCGTGACGAAGATCACCTTGTAAAGAGAGAAGAAAATCGGGATCTGCAGGAAGATCGGCAGGCAGCCCGAGGCCGGGTTGACCTTTTCCTTCTTGTAGAGCGCCATCATCTCCTGCTGGAACTTGGCCTTGTCCTCGCCGGTCTTTTCCTTCAGCTTTTCGACTTCCGGCTGCAGCTCCTTCATCTTCGCCATCGAGATGTAGGACTTGCGCGCCAGCGGGAAGACCAGCGCCTTGATGAACAGCGTCAGCACGATGATCGACCAGCCCATGTTGCCGATCAGCCCGTGCAGCCAGTGCAGCAGCATGAAGATCGGCTTGGTCAGGAAGAAGAACCAGCCCCAGTCGATGGAATCGACAAAGCGGTCGATGCCGGTGTCGTTCTGGTAATGGCGGATCGCCTCCCATTCCTTGGCGCCGGCAAACAGCATCGTCTGCACTTCGGCGGTCGCCCCCGGGGCCACCTCCATCACCGGCAGGCGGGATTCGGTCTGGTAGATCTCGGCGCCCGGCACGTATTTCACCACCGAGGTGAAGGCCTGGCCCGGCATCGGCGCCAGCGTCGTCATCCAGTACTTGTCGGTGAAGCCGACCCAGCCGTTCTCGGTGACCTCGGCCACCTCGGCATTGCCGGCCTCGCGCTCGATCCGTTCCAGATCGGGCATGTTGTCATAGTCCATTTCCTGCAGCGCGCCGTCGGTCATGCGCACCACACCTTCGTGCAGCACCCAGATGTTCTGGGTCTGCGGTTCGCCATGACGGGCGACGATGCCGTAGGGCGCCATGCGCACCGGTGTGCCGGTCGCGTTGCTGACCGACTGGGTGACGGTGAAAAGGTAGTCCTCATCGACGGTTATCACCCGGCGGAAGGTCAGCCCGGCGCCATTGTCCCAGGCCAGCGTCACCGGCGTCGCAGGGGTCAGCGTCTCGCCGCTTTCGACCGACCAGAGGGTGCGCGCATCGGGCACCGCCGTCGCGGCCAGCCCGCCCGCGGGAGCCCAGCCATAGACGGCGTAATAGGGCTGCGAGGCGCTGTCGCCGCCCACCGGCGAGAGCAGCCGCACCAGGCCCGAGCCGGGTTCCAGCGTGTCCTTGTAGTCCTTCATCGACAGGTCGTCGATGCGCCCGCCCGCCAGCGACAGCGAGCCGGTCAGGCGCGGTGTCTCGATGGCAACCCGCGGCGCTGCGGCCGCCTCGGTCGCCGTGGCGGCGGCTTCGGCCACCGCCGGCGCGTCTGCCGGCACCGCGGGCGGCGTGCCGCCGTCGGCCTGCGTCACCGCAACGGGCGCATTCGGGTCCGCCGGCGGTACGGCCGGCGCGAAGACCGTGTACCAGACCAGGATCACCACGAAGGAGAGCACGGTCGCCAGAATGAGATTCTTGTTCTGATTATCCATCAGGGAGACACCGCCAGTGCTGCCAAGGTTCGCGGAGGTTCAACAGAAGGGGGCGGCAAAGGTCAAGCGGTTTCGCGGTAAGGCAGGGTCGGGACCCAGCCCGCGCAGGCATCCAGAGACCGTTCGGCGCGGCAGGGCTGCCCATGTGCGGGAGGGCGGCTGAGTACGGAAGGGCGCCCCTGTGCGGGAGGGGCGCTCCTATTGCGAGAAGGCTGCCCTATGCCCGGAGGGCGCCCCCGATGCGGGAGGGCGTCCCGTCGACAACGACAAATTGGCCATCTTCGTCATCGGGCGTCCCCATGCGGGAGGGCACCCCCTGTGCGACGGCGCCTCCTACGCGGGAGGCGTCCCCTGTGCGGGAGGAGCCCCCCCGTGCGGGAGGGGCTCGCTGTGCGTGGCGCGGCCCGTCGCCCTCTGCGCGCGGGCCCGCTGCGCCGCATCCTCTGCGCCGCGCACAGGCCGGGGCACGTCAGGGTCGCTGCGGAGCGCCAGCGCGTTCCTCTGCGCCGGCGCGCGCGGCCGCGCCCCACTTGCCCGCTCTTCCCGGCGCTAGCCCGTCCGGCGGCCGATGCGGGGCGGGTGGGCGATCTTGGCCTTGTGGCGCGACAGCCAGGCGACCGACTCGTCGAAGGGCATCGGCCGGGCGATGCCGTAGCCCTGCACATGGCCGCAGCCGAGTTGCGCCAGCAGCGCGTGCTCGCCCGTCGTCTCGACCCCTTCGGCCAGGGTCTGCAACTCCAGCCGCTCTGCCATCGACAGGATCGCGGCGACCATGCGCTGCTGGCCGGGGTCGCTGTCCACCTTGGTCACGAAGCTGCGGTCGATCTTCAGGCGGTGTACCGCGAAGCGGCGGATATTGGTGATCGAGGCATGGCCGGTGCCGAAATCGTCAAGGTCGATGCCGCAGCCAAGCCGCGCCAGCGCCGCGATGTTGCGCACGATCACCTCGTCGCCGGTATCGGCAACCACCGATTCCAGGATCTCCACCGTCAGCCGCTGCGGCGTCAGGTCGAAGCGGTCCAGTTCCCACTTGATCCGGTCGGCAAGCCGCGGGTTGCGCAGATCCTCGTTGCAGAAGTTGACAGCGACCATCGGCACCCGCAAGCCGGCCTTGTCCCAGCTGCGCAGCGCGGTCAGCGACTGGAACAGCATCACCTCGCTCAGCCGCCCGGCCAGACCGGCACCCTGCATCACGGCGATGAAGTCCGCGGGCGGCAGCACTCCGCGTTCGGGATGCTGCCAGCGGGCGAGGGCCTCGAACCCCGAGACTTCGCCGGTATCGGTGCAAAGCTGCGGCTGGAAATGGGCCACGATCTGCCCCGATTCCAGCGCCGCCGCCGCCTCGGTCGCCAGCGCGTCGCGGGCGATGCTGGCGCGCTGCAGCTCGGCCGAATAGGCGCGGATCGCGCCGGGGCCCTGCTGGCGTGCCTCTTCCAGCGCGGCCTCGGCGGCGCGCAGCAGCGACTCGCCGGTGCCATGCGGGGCGCGGGCGGCCAGGCAGAACCCGACCGAGGCGCGCACGTAGATCGTGCAGGCGTCGATCGACAGCGGCAGTTCTGCCGCCGATTGCAGCCGTGCCGCGATCTGGATCAGGCTTTCCAGATCTGCCTGCCGCACCGGGCCGAGCGTGATGGCAAAGCGGGCGCCGTCGAGGCGCATCACCTGGTCGTGCTCGCGCAGCATCCCCTGCAGCCGCTCGCCGGTGCGGCGCAGGATCTGGGTCCAGGCGGCATGGCCATGGCGGTCGAGCAGCAGCTCGGCCTCGTCGAGGCACAGCACCAGGCAGGCGGTCGTGCGACCGTCAAGCCGGCAGGTGGCAAGGGCTGCGTCGAGCGCGATGACGGCGCCGTCGCGCAGCGGCAGGCCGGTGATATGGTCGCGCCCGGCCTGGGCGGGCGCTGCAGGCGGGTTGGCACGCATCACCGCAAAGCCGACCGGAAGCGCCAGCGCCGCTGCCAGCAGCGCGCCTTCGCCGCCGAACCAGTAGGCTGCCAGCATCGCTGCAGGAAGGAAGGCCAGCATCTCGGGCCGGCGCAACTGCGCCGCAGCCCGCATCGCCATCCCCGTCGCCGGCCCTGTGCTACTGTCACCCATGCTGCCCTGCCCTCACGGTCGGGCGCCACCGGGCGCCCCTCTGCCGGGCAGATTAGGCAAGGACCGTCAGCGCGAGGTTAATCGCGCTGGCGCAATTGTGGGGGATTCGGGGCCGGATCGTCGATTTTTGCGCCTGAATCGCGGCTCAGCCCGGCAAAATCGAAGATCGCCGGGTCCAGCAGGTGCGAGGGGCGCGTGTTCATCAGCGCGCGGAACATCACCTGCCGGCGCCCCGGGCTGCGCGCCTCCCAGCCGTCGAGGATCTGCTTGACCTGCTGGCGCTGCAGCCCGTCCTGGCTGCCGCAGAGGTCGCAGGGGATGATCGGATAGGCCATCGCGCGGGCGAACTTCTCGCAATCGGCCTCGGCCACGAAAGCCAGCGGGCGATAGACGAAGAGGTCGCCATCCTCATTGAGCAGCTTGGGCGGCATCGTCGCCAGCCGGCCGCCATGGAAGAGGTTCATGAAGAAGGTTTCAAGAATGTCATCCCGGTGATGCCCCAGCACCACTGCCGAGCAGCCCTCTTCCCGCGCGATCCGGTAGAGGTTGCCGCGCCGCAGCCGCGAACACAGCGCGCAATAGGTGCGCCCCGCCGGCACCTTGTCCATCACGATGGAATAGGTGTCCTTGTATTCGATCCGGTGCGGCACGCCCATGCGTGCCAGGAACTCGGGCAGCACCGTCGCAGGGAACCCCGGCTGGCCCTGGTCGAGGTTGCAGGCCAGCAGATCCACCGGCAGCAGTCCGCGCCATTGCAGCTCATGCAGCACGGCCAGCAGCGTGTAGCTGTCCTTGCCGCCCGACAGGCAGACCAGCCAGCGGGCGCCGCGCTCGATCATGCCATAGGTCTCGATCGCCTCGCGCACCTCGCGCACGATGCGCTTGCGCAGCTTCTTGAACTCGGTGGTCGCCGGCGCGCCGTGGAACAGCGGGTGGATGTCGTCGGAATCGTCCAGCATGGCTACTCCTGTGTCGGGGCGGCGGTCTTGGCGGGCGGGACCGGATCATATCCCTCGCCGCCCCAGGGGTGGCAGCGGCAGATCCGGTGCGCCGCGAGATACCCGCCCTTCACCCCGCCATGAACCTGCAAGGCGTCCAGCGCGTATTCCGAGCAGGTGGGCTGAAACCGGCAGGATCGCCCGACCCAGGGGCTGAGCACCAGCCGGTAGGCGCGGACGGGCAGCGACAGGAGCGTGGCAAGCGGGGTCATCGGCGGTGGTCCTTGGGCGGCTCCCGGAGCGGTCCGCCGGGGTCGGGGGTCTTGCCGCGCGGGCCGGGGGCGGCGTGGATCTGGCTCAGGGCGCGGGTGAGGTCGGCCAGCAGGTCGGCAAAGAGGCGCTCCGCGGTCGCTCCGGGGCGCCCGACCAGAACATAGTCCCATCCGGGCCGGCCCGCCAGCGGCAGCACCGCGCGCGCGATCTCGCGCAACCGGCGCTTGGCGCGGTTGCGGGCGACGGCATTGCCGAGCTTCTTGGAACAGGTATAGCCGATGCGGATCGTTTGAGGGGCCACGGGTTCATCGCTGCGCCGTTGCCGGGCCTGCAGCAGGAAGCCGGGCGCACCTTGCCGCCGGGCTTGCGCCGCGCGCAGGAAATCCGGCCGGCGGGCCAGAACCTCGATCCGCACGGGAGCCTCGGTCACGGTCGCATCCTCCGGACAAACGGAAACCGCCGGTTGCGGCCCCGGTTTCCGATCCGTTGGATCGGGGGCGGGCGCGACCGGCGGCATAATCCGTCCTGCCTTGCGGCGGGCGATCAGGCGCTGAGCGACTTGCGGCCCTGGGCACGCCGGGCGTTCAGGATGCGACGGCCGCCCTTGGTCGCCATGCGCGCACGAAAGCCGTGGCGGCGCTTGCGGACCAGGTTCGACGGTTGGTAGGTGCGCTTCATGGCGGCAACTCCGGTTCGGGCAGCGCGAGTCCGTTGCTGGATTCGAGCGCCGTGTCATTTGAAGCCCGTCCTTTAGAGGCCGGGGCCGGGCAAGTCAACGCGCCGGGGCGGAATTTTTTGCCCGTCGCCTGGGTGGGCGGCGTCCTCAACCCGGCGTGAAGCCACTGGCCGGCTGGCGCCGCAGCGCGCATGGTGACGGTCGGAGCATGGCAAGGAGCGGCAGGTGGGCGAAGGGCGGGGCGGGATCACGGGGCGCGGCCGGGCAAGGTTCGCGCTGCTGGCGGGGATGGCGGCGCTGGCGCTGGCCGGTGCGCTGCTGCTGGGGGATCGGCTCAGCCTGGAGGCACTGGCAGAGCGGCGCCAGGATCTCACCGGCTTCCGCGACCGCCATTACGGGCTGACTGTGGCGGGGTTCATGGCCCTCTATGCCGGGCTCGTCACCCTGTCGCTGCCCGGCGCCACGGTGATGACGTTGACTGGCGGGCTGCTGTTCGGCGCCTTTCCCGGCACCTTCATCAATGTCGGCGCGGCCGGCAGCGGCGCGGTGGCGCTGTTCCTGCTGGCCCGCTGGGGCGCCGGCGATGCGGCCGAGCGGCTGGCAATGGCGGGCCCCGCCGCCCGCAAGCTGATGGCGGGGCTGAAGGACAACGAATGGTCGGTGCTGTTCATCATGCGGCTGGTGCCGCTGGTGCCGTTCTTCCTTGCCAATGTCGGAGCGGCAGCGCTGAACGTGCGGCTGCACCGCTTCGTGATCTCCACCTTCCTCGGCATTCTGCCGGGGGCCTGGGTCTATACCTCGGTCGGCGCCGGTCTGGGCGAGGTCTTCGCCGCCGGCGGGCAGCCCGATCTGGGCGTGATCTTCCGGCCCGGAGTGCTGATCCCGCTGCTGGCCTTGGCCGCGCTGGCAGCACTGCCGATGCTGCTGCGCGGCCGCTTGAAAGGGAGTACCGAATGACCACAAGCATCAAGGCCGACCTGTGCATCATCGGCGCCGGGTCGGGCGGGCTGTCGGTCGCCGCCGGGGCGGCGCAGATGGGCGCAAAGGTGGTGCTGGTCGAGGGCGCCGAGATGGGCGGCGATTGCCTCAACGTCGGCTGCGTGCCGTCAAAGGCGCTGCTGGCGGCAGCCGCGCAGGCGCAGACGGTGCGCGCGGGCGGCATGGGCATCGCGGGGATGCCGCCGCAGGTGGATTACGCCGGCGCCATGGCCCATGTCCAGGCGACCATCGCCGCCATCGCCCCGCATGACAGCCAGCAGCGGTTCGAGGGGCTCGGCGTCCACGTCATCCGCGCCTGGGGCCGCTTCGTCGGCCCCGATGCGCTGGAGGCCGGGGAGGCGCTGGTTTCTGCCCGCCGCTTCGTGATCGCCGCCGGCTCCCGCCCCGCCGTGCCGGGCATTCCGGGGCTGAAGGGCGTGCCTTACCTCACCAATGAGACGCTGTGGGCGCTGCGCGAACTGCCTGCGCATCTGCTGGTATTGGGCGGCGGCCCGCTGGGGATGGAGATGGCGCAGGCGCATCGCCGGCTGGGATCGCGCGTCACGGTGCTGGACGGTGGCCGCGCGCTTGGCCGGGATGACCCCGAGGCGGCGGCGGTGGTGCTGGACGCCCTGCGCGCCGAGGGGGTCGAGATCGTCGAGGGTGTGCGGATCACCCGCGCCTCGGGCCGGGCCGGGGCGATCTCCCTGCAGACGGCGGATGGGCGCAGCTTCGAGGGCTCGCATCTGCTGGTCGCCGCGGGCCGCGCGCCCAATGTCGAGCGGCTGAACCTGCCGGCGGCCGGGGTGAAGACCGGCGCCCGCGGCATTGTCACCGACAGCCGCCTGCGGACCAGCAACCGCCGCATCTTCGCCATCGGCGACATTGCCGGCCGCGGGCAGTTCACCCATCTGGCGGGCTACCATGCAGGCCTCGTGGTGCGGCAGGCGCTGTTCGCCCTGCCGGCGCGGCTGCGCGACGATCACATTCCCCGCGCCACCTATACCGACCCCGGCCTCGCGCAGATCGGCCTGACCGAGGCCGAGGCGCACAAGCAGCACGGCGCCCGCGTGACGGTGGTCAAGGTGCCGGTCTCGGGCAACGACCGGGCCTTGGCGCAGGGGCACCGGGACGGGTTCGTCAAGCTGATCGTGCATCGCGGCCGGCCCGTCGGCGTGACCATCGCCGCTCCGGAGGCAGGCGAAATCATCGCGCCCTTCGCCCTCGGCATCGCGGCCAGGCTTAAACTTTCTGCCTATACATCGGCGGTTTATCCCTATCCGACCCTTTCCGAGCTTTCAAAGCGGGCCGCAAGCGCCTATTTCTCGCCCAAGCTCTTCGGAAACCCCTGGGTGAAGCGGGCGGTGCGGCTGATCCAGCGGCTGCTGCCCTGACCACCCCGCCAAGAGGCGAGGCCACAAGGCAAGGAATGGCGCGCGCGCATTTCCTGAACACACTTTCCGGCCGGTTCCTGATGCTGACGACGGTGTTCGTCATGCTGGCCGAAGTGCTGATCTTCGTGCCCTCGGTGTCGCGCTTCCGCGAGGATTATCTGCGGCTGCGGCTGGAGCGGGCGCAGATCGCCTCGCTGGCGCTGCTCGCCTCGGACGAGATGATCTCGGAGGATCTGGAGCGCGAGCTGCTGGAGAATGCCGGCGTCTTCAACGTGGTCCTGCGCCGCGACGAGATGCGCCAGCTTGTGCTGTCCTCGCCGATCCCGAGCGCGGTCGATGCCAGCTATGACCTGCGCGACCCCACCGGGCTCAGCCTGATCCGCGACGCCTTCGCCGACCTGACCGACAGCCGCAACCGGGTGATCCGGGTAATTGGCGAGCCGGTGCGGCAGGCTGGCCTGCTGATCGAGGTCACCATCGAAAGCGGCCCGATGCGGCGCGAGATGATCGAATACGGCCTGCGCATCCTTGGCCTGTCGGCGGTGATCTCGGTGCTGACGGCGCTCTTGCTGTTCCTGGCGGTGCAGCGGCTGCTGGTCGCGCCGATCCGCCGGGTGGTGGCCCACATGTCCTCCTATGCCGAGGCGCCCGAGGATGCGCGGCGCTTCATCGAGCCGACGGCGCGGGTGGTGGAGCTGCGCGAGGCCGAGGATGCGCTGCAAAGCCTGCAGACCCAGCTGACCGGCGCGCTGCGGCAGAAGGACCGGCTGGCGCAGCTTGGCAGCGCGGTCGCCAAGATCAGCCACGACCTGCGCAACATCCTGACCACGGCGCAGCTGTTCGCCGACCGGATGGAGGCCTCGGAAGACCCTGCCGTGAAGCGGGCGGCGCCCAAGCTTGTCAGCTCCATCGCCCGGGCGGTGAACCTGTGCGAGAGCACGCTGACCTTTGGCCGCGCCGAGGAGCCGCCGCCGCGGCTGGCGCGGTTCATGCTGGCGGGCCTCGTGGCCGAGGTGCTGGAGAGCGAGGGCCCGGCGGCCGAGGCGGGCCAGATCGAGTTCGTGACCGATGTCGCCCCGAACCTGACCATTCGCGCCGATGCCGAGCAGCTGCACCGGGTGCTGCTGAACCTTGTGCGCAACGCAAGGCAGGCGATCGAGGCGACCCGGAAGGCCGGCACCGTCGAGGTCGGCGCCGGCGAGGATGACGGCTTCTGGTGGATCCGCGTCGGCGATACCGGGCCGGGCCTGCCCGACCGGGCCAAGGCGCACCTGTTCCAGCCCTTCCAGGGCGGCACCCGCAAGGGCGGCACCGGCCTTGGCCTCGCCATTGCGGCCGAGCTGGTGCGCGGCCATGGCGGCAAGCTGGAGCTGGTGCGGTCAGACGAGGAGGGCAGCGAGTTCATGATCCGCCTGCCCAAGACCGTGACCCAGGCCGAGGTCGCCGCCTGAAACGGGTTTCCGCATATCGCGGAAGATAGTCCGGTTTTCGCTCTTGCATGTCCGCGCCACCCTCGCTAAATGCCACTTCCACAGTGCACCCGTAGCTCAGCTGGATAGAGCATCAGACTACGAATCTGAGGGTCGGGCGTTCGAATCGCTCCGGGTGCACCATTTTCCACAAATCTAGGCGGGCGCCTTGCACAGGCAGGGCGATATTGCCCTCTATGCCGCGCGCGCCGTCGCGGCCGGGCCCTCGCCGCGAGGCACGACCTTGCAGCGACGGCGCGGTGTGCGGGCGACCATGCCGCCGCAGCCGGACCCTCACGTTCGCTCACGAATGCGCCATCGTCCAATGGTGCGATGGCACCTTTCGCCAATTCCGGAGCGCCAGTTCTCTCATGCACAACCCAAGGGCCTGACGCGGGGAACACCGCGCAGGCGCCGGAAACCGGCGCTTTTTGGGGAAAGCGGTCTTTTCGGTCGGATGGTGGCGCCCGGTTGCAGCTCCCGGGCCCGCTGGAGCGACAGCAACGCATTGGAGACTGAGATGAACGGAAAATCGCGCAATCGGGCCGCAGCGGCGCTGGCCCTGACCTCGGCCCTCGCGCTCATGGCGGCGCAGGGTGATTTCGCGGCCCAGGCCCTCGACCTCGACCTCGGGGCCGCGAAGGTGTCGATCGGCCGCGACGACAGCGGCGGGCTTGGTGTCGGTGTCGGCCTCGGCCGCGACGATACCGTGGATGTCGGCGTCAGCGTCGGCGGCAGCGGAGGGCTGGTCGATGCCGACGTGGATGTCGGCGGCGAGGATGGCATCAACGTGGATGCGACGGTCGGGTCCGATGAAGGACTTGCCAATGTGGGCGTGGATGTCGGCGGTGGTGGCCAGACTGGTGGTAGCCAGACCGGGGGAGGGCAATCCGGGGCCGGGCAATCCGGGGGCCTCGGCGGCCTGATCGGCGGCGGCGGCCTTGCCGGTAGCGGCACCGGCACCGGAGGCGGGCTCGGCGGCGGCTTGGGCGGCGGGCTTCTGGGCGGTGGCGGAGGCGGCGGCCTTGGCGGCGGTGGCATCAACATCACGGCTGACCTGCTCAGCGCCGGCGAGCTGCTGACAGTTGGCGCCGATGTCGCCGACGTGGTCTCGGCAGATGTGGACCTTGGCACCGGGTCGGGGCTGCTCGGGGTGGATGCCTCGGTCGGAGGGCTCGATGTCACGGCCGATGTGCTGAACGACGACAATGTCGTGGATGCCTGCGTCGGCAATTGCGGCGGCGGGTCGGGCAGCTCCGGAACCTCGGGCACCTCCGGGACCTCTGGCACCTCCGGGACCTCTGGCACGTCCGGAACTTCGGGCACGTCCGGAACCTCCGGGACATCGGGCACCTCCGGCACGTCTGGCACGTCGGGGACCTCGGGAACGTCGGGTGCTTCCGGGTCTTCGGGCGGCTCGGGCGGCTCCTCGGGCGGGCAGATGGTGATCTCGAACCCGGGCATCGGCCTGTTCAGCCAGATCTGCGACCGCGGACAGGGCAATACCTCTGCCTATTCCAACGCGCCGGTGGTCGATCGCTCGGGCGTGCGGATCGGCACGGTGCACGAGGCGACGGTCGGCGGCGACCTGCGGCTGGTCTCGGTCCGCTTTGCCACCACCAGCAACGTGGCGAGCCCCGCCAAGTGCATCCAGATGACCAATGTGCCCTTCACCCAGGCCGGCGGCGCCATCGCGGTGCCGGTGACGATGACCGGCCTGCACCAGGCGGTGATGTCGTCCAGGAACTGACGGCAAGGCCCTAGGGCCAGGAGCTGAGGGCGCAAGCCCTCCCGGAACCGGGGCCTCCTTGGCCTGCTGCCACCCGATGGTCGGGGGCGCCCGGTTCCGGTCCAGGGGCGGCGGGTCGCGCCGCCGCCCCGCTTTCGGCGCGCCATTGGCCGAGGCCGCCCGCAGCACCGCTGCGCCGGCCGCAACTCGGGATACCCCATCATGACATCGCAGGCTCCGCGCCGCCCCCGGCGGCATTTCGTGAACTCGCCGCCGCTGAGCACCGGGCTTGCCGGTCTTGCGGTGCTGCTGGCGGCGCTTGCGCTCTGGCCGACCGGCTTCGCGCGCAACCCGGTGGCGGAGTTCAACCTCTTCGTGCTGCTGGTCGCGCTGACCATGGGTGCCGTCGATCTCTTCGTGCACCGCACCTGGCGACAGCCCGAGGCGGGCATCGTGCAGCCGCTGCAGCTGATCCCGGGCCGCATCGGCAGCCGCAGCCTGCTGAACAAGCTGGCCGGCGCGCTTGGCGTGGTGGCGCTGGCGCTGATCCTCTATCGCAGCGCCGACATCTACCGCGCGCCGTGGTACGGCACCTTCCTGGACCAGTTCCACATGGCGCTGCCCTGGCTGGTGCCGCTGTCGCTGGCCTATGTCGCCGCCCTGCACTGCATCTCGGTCAAGGCCGGCGACCATCTGGAAAGCTTCGGCCGCGTCCTTCTGACCCTCGGGCGCGAGGGCGACCGGGCGCAGGCGGCGGATTTCGCGCTGATCTGGCTGGTGAAGCTGTTCTTCCTGCCGCTGATGTATGGCTATGCCGTCGATGACTGGCTGTTCTTCTTCCGCGAGCCCTTCCCGGGCGGGTCGTTCCGCAGCGTCTATGAATACCTCTACCGCTTCGTGTTCTTCGTGGATGTGGTGTTTGCGATCATCGGCTATGCGCTGTCGCTGCGGCTGACGGGTGCCCATGTCCGCTGGCCCGAGCGGACGTTCCGCGGGTGGGCCGTCTGCCTGATGTGCTACATGCCGTTCTGGCAGGTGATCGGGCGCGACTTCCTGGCCTATGACGACGGCATCGTCTGGGGCCTGCTGCTGGAGCAGCACCCGCTGGCCTATGCCCTCTGGGGCTCGACCATCCTGGCGCTGCTGACTGTCTATGTCGCCAGCACCGTGTGCTTCGGGATGCGGTTCTCCAACCTTACCTATCGCGGAACGGTCTGGCAGGGGCCCTATGCGCTGGTCCGCCATCCCGCCTATCTGTGCAAGAACGCCTCGATGTGGATGGTGCAACTGCCTTTCCTGACTGCGGCGCCGGGCGAGGCGATGGCGAACACGCTGGCGCTTGCCGGGATCGGGCTCTTGTATTTCCTGCGGGCGCGGCACGAGGAAGCCTGCTGCGCCGAGGCGCGGGATTACCGGCTGTATCAGCGGTTCATGGACAGGCACGGGCTGCGTCCGCGGCTGATGCGGGCGCTGCGCGCCTGGCGGCCGGTGCCGGTGACTACCAGCGCGCTTCGCCCGAGGGGAACAGGCGCCGGGTAATGTCGCGCGCCTGCGGCGAGGCGGGTGCGACCGTCGCCGGGACCCAGGGGCGCAGCTGCCCGCCGGGGAAAAGGGCGGCAGTGATGTCGCGCCCCTGTGCCGAGGGCGGGCGCGGGGCGGGCCCGCCGGCAGTGATCACCGCGGCCGTCACGTCGCGCGGCGCAGCATCTGGCGCACGGGCGAGGATGGGAGCGTAGGCGAGGTCGGTTGTCGCCGGAAGGTCGGGCAGCGTCGCCGGCGCCCGCCGCGTCGCAGGGGCGGGCGCCGGCTCGGGCAGGACGGTCCGCGCCCCGAACCATTCGGCGGACATGTTGCGGCTGGACAACCTGGGCGGGAAGTCCAGCGGGCCGACGGCATCCCCGGCCACGACCGTCGGCCCGGCACTGGCAGGAGCGATCACCCTGCGCCGCCAGGGCGTCGGCGGGCGCGGCGGCATCGGCGAGCCCTGCATCGCCGTCCGCAGCGGTGCCGGTTCTGCTGCCGGCTTTGCCGCTGCGTCGTCCTGCCCGCCGATGGCAGGGCCCGCGGGCAGGCGGGGCGCGACCGTGGGCAAGGGGGGCGCCGCAACCGGGACCGAGGGGGCCTGCCAGATCAGGCCCGCCAGCCCCGGCGCGGCAAGCGCCAGTGCGGCGGCGGCGACGATCTTTCCGAACCCGCCGCCGCGCCGCTGCGCCGCCTGCGCCTGTCTTGCCTGCCGTACCTGCAGCGATTTGGTCGTCATGCCGCCCTCCGAAGCGAAGCCCATGCGTCCAGCCTATTGCCGCGGCGCAGCGCGGCAATCGGAGGAAGGTGCCATCATGCCAAGGGACGATGCCGATCCGGGCCGCCGCGGCGACCTATTCGACCTTCAGCGCCATCAGGATGTCCTCTATGACGCAGGACACCAGCTGCTGCCGGCTGCTGAGCCCGGACTTGCGGAAGATCGCCGTCAGCTGCGATTTCACGGTGGATTCCGATGTGCCGCGCAGCCCCGCAATCTCGGGGTTGCTGAAACCCTTGATGACCAGCAGCGCCACATGCCGTTCGGTCGGGGTCAGCGCCCATTCGGTGAACTGGCTGGCGACCAGATCCTCGAACTGGCCGGCGGTGGCGTTCAGCTGGCTCTGGATCCGGTTCACCCGCCGGAAGCTCAGCCGCAGCAGGATGACGCTGCTGACGACACCCGCCAGCAGGCCGACGCTGCACAGGATCTCCAACGTTTCCTGCAACTCCCACGGGATCAGCGGGGCTTGCCAGAAGAACACCTCGGACAGCAGCTTGAAGATGAAGAACACGGTGCTGAGGATCTGGATCGTCATCACGGCGAGGAACAGGGCCAATGCCGGCCCCCGCAGCCCGAAACTGTTCATCTTCGTGCCTCGGCCGCGTTCATTGCCCGTCCCGGTCGCCTTGCGGGGGCAGGTCCAGCAGCATCAGGTCCAGCGGGCGTTCCGTGCCCGTGGGCCGGTAATCGTAGGTCTCGATCACCGCATCCCGCAGGATCTGCCCCGAGGCGCGACTGACCACGATCTCGCGCAGGTGCTGGCTGCTGCGCGCCCGGATCTTCACCCGGTTCAGCAGCGTGTCGGTGACGCTGATGATCGTGTAGCCCTCGCTGTCCAGCGCCTCCAGCACGTCGATATAGCGCCACTGAGGGCTGTGCTGGACACGGACCAGGGCAATTCCCGACGTTGGATCGGCCTGGCCGGCGACGGGCGTGAGCGCAAGCAGCAGCCCCGCGATCACGCTGTTGCGAAACGCCGCGACCGCATAGCTCACCGCACCACGCCAGCAGGCCCGGCCTGGCCTGCCCGCAACCGGGCGGGGCGTGCGGATTGCAGACTTGAGCATCGGGCGTACCAGGGCGTCAGGAAGGGCCGTCAACGTGAACGGATCGCTCGATTATTATGGATCGCGCTCGACATGGCCAGCGTGAATGCGATGCGCCGGGTTGGCAGCCGCAGCGAGGCATCGGCGATCAGCGCCCGTTCGCAGCTGAAGTCGTTGCGGGCGAAGCGGCGCGAGCCGATCACCACCGCAACATCGGGATAGCGGCTTCGGAAACCTTGCAGCAGAGTGACGGCATCGGCGCGCAGGGCGTCGATATCCACGACCAGCAGCCCGGTATCCGCGGCCATCGGCGCGACCATGGCCGCGGCAGCGCCCAGATCGGCGGCGCTTTGCAGGCCTGCCACCTGGTCTTGCAGCCAGGCTGCATGGTCGAGCAAGCCCTGATCGGCGCTGCCCCCGACCATCACGACATTGCACTGCGCCAGCAGCTCGCGCTCGATCAGGTCGAACTCGCCGATCCGGGCCGCTGTGGGATCGAAGGCGGCGGCCCGCGGCATCAGCGGCTCGGGCAGGGCCTGCTGCGCAGGCTGCTCGGTGGCCAAGGTGCGGCGTGCGCTGGTTGAGGTCAGTGGCATCCGTCCCGGCGCGCCCCGGAAACCGGCCGCGAGGCGCCGTATCCAGTCGCCCGCCAGTCCCTGCACGGCTGTGGTGCCGAGGTTGTCCTGCATAGCCATTGGTGCCTCCTGCTGGGTGCCGCGGATCGGGCTGTTCGCCCAACCCCTTTGCGCCAAGCTGCCTGCCCGTGCCCCGCCGGGCCATTGGCGGTTGCGGCGATAGGGACCTTGTCGCACCAATGGACGATGCGGGGTTGATGCAGTGCAGGAGCTTCAAGCGGCGCCCCGCATATGGCTCTGGCGTGCGGCAGGGGGCGAAATCGCAGGCGCGAGAGATTTGCTGGAAACAGGGAAGGTAATTGCGCGGAAGTCCGGCCCTCAGGGCAATTGCAGCAATGATGCGTCGAAAACATGGCAAGAAGCGGGCGAAGCGGCGATCGCCCGCTTCTTTCTATCCCGAAGGCGGAGCGGGCCGGACCCTGTACCCGCCGTTATAATCTCTGTCCTGGTTGCGAGATTGAACGCAGACCGACAAGACAGCCAGCTTGTCGCTATATGTAGTGAGTGCACCCAATCACGACCCAACCACTACACCTGGCAAAGATGCATAGAATCCTGTTGCTCCGTTGGCCGTTCTCGGGGATCATGGCCTCCTGCCTGATTTCCGGACAGTGGCCCGCATTCCAACGGCCCAGTTGCCGGGGCACGGCAATTGGGAGGCCAGGACATGGCGATGTGACCGGACTTATTTTTGCGATCGGCGCGCGTATTTTATGGGCCAGCTAGCCATGACGGCTTGTTCCGCACGTTCGGCCTGTCCACTAATTGAAACGGGAGGTTTCAAGATGATCAGCTCGACCAGCAAACTGGCGCTTGCCACGATGGTCATTCTGCCGATGACGGCGCCCGGCCTGTCTGCGCTCAGCATCGGGATCGGCGGCGATGACGGCATCGGTGTCGATATCGGCCGTGATGAAGGCGGCGGGCTCGGGGTCGGCGTCGGGATCGGCGGCGATGATGGGATCGGCGTCGATGCTGGGATCGGCGGTGGCAATGGCGTCGGGGTCGATGTCGGCGTGGGCGGCGAGAGCGGCATCGGGGTAGGTGTAGGTGTCGGTGGGGGCAGCGGTATCGGAGCCGACGTGAATGTCGGCGATGCGGTGGATGTCGGGGTCCAGATCGGCGGCAGCACCTCGGGCACGGACCCGGGGACCAACCCCACCGATCCGGGCACGAACCCCGCGACCAATGTCACGGTCGCCTCGATGCCTGGCCATGCCGAAGTGGTGAAGGCCAAGCGGCTTGTGTGCCGCAACGACGGCAACAGCGAGGTCTATGCCGATTACCTGGTCTTCGACCGGCACGGCCGGCCGGTGGGCGTGGTCGCCTCGGCCTGGGTCGGCCCGGACCTGAAGATCGACAGCCTGCGCTTTGCCACGCTGGACAGCTTCGCCTCGCCGGCCAAGTGCCTGACGGTCAAGGCCACGGGCGCGCGCATCGGACAGGGGGCCATTGGCCTGCCCCATGCGGGCAACGACCTGCAGAAGGCCATTGCGCTGCGCTGAGAGCGGCGGCAGGCAAGGCGCCTTGGGCCGGGGCCGTCCCGGCCCAAGCGCCTTCGTGAAATCTCCGGCCCCGGAGGCACCCAGTGGCGGCGCGCGGTCTGTGGCTACGGATCAGAGCATGAGCTCGAAAAACGCCGCCGCCGCGCCATATTCGCGCCCCGCTTGCCGATCAACCCTGCAGGCAGCAAAACGGAATTCGACGAGGTTGTAACATGAGGTTCGCTGTGGCCCTTCTGACCCGTATCGGCCTTGGCTCGGCCGGGACCGGCGGCGATGTGTTCGAGATGCGCCTCGCGCAGATGATCGTCAGCGAACGCCCGCGCCTGCGGTTGCGGCAGGGGCCGCGGCCCGCGCTGTTCAGAAATCGGGCAAGACGCCTGGCAGCCTGATCTCTTTCATCAGGTCGCGCAGCTCTTGTCGGGCGGCGACATTCGACAGGTTCAGGCTTTCGACGCCGACATCCTTGAGGTCCAGCAGCGTCAGCCCGCGCGGGAACAGCTCGCGGAAGATCACCCGTTCCGAAAAGCCGGGCGCCACGCGAAAGCCGATGCGGCGCGAGAGGTTGTTCAGCGCCTCGCCAACCTTCTTCTTGTTATGCATGTGCTGCGCGCCAAGCCGGTTGCGCAGCACGATCCAGTCGATGGGCTTCAGCCCCGCCTTGGCGCGCAGCTGGCGGGCGTTCCAGACCATCTCGGCATAGATCGAGGGGCCAAGAACCTTGCCCGTCTCGGGGTCGGTGCGGGCCAGCAGGTCGAAGTCGATGAAACTGTCGTTCAGCGGGGTGATCAGCGTATCGGCCAGCGAATGCGCCACCTGGCTGAGCCGGGTATGCGAGCCGGGGCAGTCGATCAAGATGAAGTCGCTGACGGGTTCCAGCGCCGCCACGGCGGCGGACAGCCGGTGATCGAAGACGTTCTCGTTGGGCCCCAGCGAGGCCGCGTCAACCTCGGGCAGGTCGCGGAAATCCGGCATCGGCAGGGACAGTCCCTGCCGCGCCGCAAAGGCGCGTCGGTTCTCGAGGTAGCGCCCGAAGCTCTGCTGCCGGACATCGAGGTCCAGTGCGCCGACCCGCCAGCCCATGCGGCACAGCGCCGTCGCCACATGCATACAGGTCGTGGATTTGCCAGACCCGCCCTTCTCGTTCCCGGTGACGATGATATGTGCCAAGTCGCTTCCCCGCCCCGCAGCCCCAAGCCCGGAACCCCGGGCGCAAGAACCTATATGTTGCGGTCAGGGCCAAGTGAAGCGCGAGGCCGGGCTGGCCCGTGTTTTTCCCGTGGATGTTGCCTGCGTGTTCGGGACGCAGGGCACGGCGGCCCGGAATGCAGAAGGGGCGCAGCCTTGCGGTGCGCCCCTTTCGTGTGTCCGCTGGCCAGGTCTTAGAACCCGAGGCCGGCGTACTTGTTCTTGAACTTCGTCACGCGGCCGCCGGTGTCCATCAGCTTGGCGCTGCCGCCCGTCCAGGCCGGGTGGGCCAGCGGGTCGATGTCCAGCGCCATCTGGTCGCCTTCCTTGCCCCAGGTCGAGCGGACTTGGTACACGGTGCCATCGGTCATCTTGACGTTGATGACGTGGTAGTCGGGGTGAATTCCGTCTCTCATGATCCCGCTCCTTACGCGCCTGCGCCGTCTTTGGCTTTGTAGTTGGTGACTTCCGCGATCCGGGCCTTTTTGCCGCGACGTTCGCGCAGGTAGTACAGCTTGGCGCGGCGGACGCGGCCGCGGCGCACGACCTCGATGGCGTCGATGTTGGTCGAGTAGAGCGGGAACACCCGTTCCACGCCTTCACCGAACGAGATCTTGCGCACGGTGAACGACGCGGCGATGGTGCTGCCGCCCTTGCGGGCGATCACGACGCCTTCGTAGTTCTGCACGCGCGAGCGGGTGCCCTCGGTCACCTTGTAGCCGACGCGAACGGTGTCGCCGGCCTTGAAGTCCGGGATGGTCTTGCCAAGCGCAGCAATCTGCTCGGCTTCGAGTTGTGCGATAAGGTTCATCGCAAGTCCTTTGCTCTGCTCGCGGTGTTTTCCGCGAAGGTGATGCGCCCTCAGAGCTCTCGGTCTTCATCCGGGTCCGCGCTGTGCTGTGCACACCACGCCCGCCAGAGATCAGGACGGCGTTCTTTTGTCAGCCTTGCGGCCTCGGCCCGTCGCCAGTCGGCAATCTTTGCGTGGTGCCCGGATTGAAGAATTTCCGGTATCGCGCGGCCTTCCCAGACGGTGGGTCTTGTGTACTGGGGATGTTCCAGAAGCCCGTCCGAGAAGGATTCTTCCTCGGTGGACGCCTGATTCCCAAGCACGCGGGGTATAAGTCGAACTGTCGCGTCGATCAAGGCCTGTGCTGCAATCTCGCCGCCCGTAAGGACGAAATCGCCAAGGCTGATCTCTTCAACGCCATAAGCCTCCAGCACCCGTTCGTCCACCCCCTCGAACCGGCCGCAAAGGAGGGTGATCCCGTCGGACTGGCTCAGCCGCCTTGCGGTGGCCTGATCGAAGGGCTTGCCGCGAGGCGACAGGTAGATCACCGGCCAGCGGGCGCGGTCGGGCGGGGTGCCGATGGCGGCCTGATCCAGCGCCTTGGCGACCACGTCGGCGCGCAGCACCATGCCGGCGCCGCCGCCGGCGGGGTTGTCATCGACATTGCGGTGCTTGCCCTCGCCGAAGGGGCGCAGGTCGATGGTCTCCAGCGCCCAAAGGCCCATGTCCAGCGCCTTGCCGGTGAGGCTGAGGCCGAGGGTGCCGGGGAAGGCATCGGGGAACAGCGTGACGATCTTGACGGCCCAGGCGCCCTTCAGGCGTGGATTGTGGTCCATCAGCTCGCGCGGCTTGATCGAGGCCGAGATGGCGAGGCGGCCATGGGACTTTGCGGGGGCGTCGGCCATATCTCAGGCCTCTTCCGGCAGATCGACGATGATCCGGCCGGCGGTCAGGTCCACGGTCGGCACCGCGGCGCGGGTGAAGGGCAGCAGCAGCGCGTTGCGCTGGCCGGGGGCGAGGATCTCGAGGATGTCGCCGGCGCCGTGGTTGTGGACGGCATGGACCGTTCCCAGCGGAGTACCGCCGGTATCGAGCACCGGCAGGCCGATCAGGTCGGCATGGTAGAACTCGTCATCGGGCAAGGATGGCAGCTTTGCCCTTTCGGCCCAGAGGGTTGCGCCCTTCAGCGCATCCGCCTGCTCCTTGGTGGTGATGCCGGTCAGCCGCGCCGCAAGCCCGCCCGCTACCGCGTGAGAGATCTTGACGGTAAAGCTGCGGCTGCCGTCTTCCGAGGTCAGCGGCGCGTAATCGGCAATCGCGGCAGGGTCGGCGCAGAAGCTCTTCAGCCGCACCTCACCCTGCACGCCAAAGGCGCCGGCAATCGCGCCCACGCAGACCTTGTCGCTTGCGGCCATGATCGCTTCCCCCCGGACCCAAGGCAAAAAGGCGGGCGGCCTCACGCCGCCCGCCGCATATTCTGCGGCACTCCAGCGCCATTGCAAGCGCCGGGATTGCCGTTCAAGCCCAAGGGCTTACTCGGTAGCTTCGGCGGCGGCAGCGGCCTTTTTCGCACGCTCTTCGGCGCGCTTCTTGGCCTTGGCGCCGGGTTCGGCTTGCTTGGGGTTGTTGCGGACGGCCTTTTCCAGCACGCCAGCGGTTTCCAGCATCCGGGCAACCCGGTCGGTCGGCTGGGCGCCGTGCGAGAGCCAGTATTTCACCCGGTCGAGGTCCATCTTCACGCGCTCTTCGCTGTCCTTGGCCAGCAGCGGGTTGTAGGTGCCGAGCTTTTCGAGGAAGCGGCCGTCGCGCGGCATCCGGCTGTCGGAGGCGACGATGGAATAGTGCGGGCGCTTGTTGGAGCCCCCACGGGCGAGGCGGATCTTCATGGACATTTCTGTTCTCCTTGGTCTTCGGTAAGTTCGGGCAACTGCCCGTTATTTCTGCAGTTTCTCGTGATGCCTGATGACTTCGGAAATGATGAAGGTCAGGAATTTGCGGGCGAATTCGGGGTCGAGATCGGCCTCTTGCGAGAGCCGTTCCAGACGGGCGATCTGGGCCGCTTCCCGGGTCGGGTCCGAGGGCGGCAGGTTGTGTTCGGCCTTGAGACGGCCGACGGACTGGGTGTGCTTGAACCGCTCGGCAAGCGTGTAGAGCAAGATCGCGTCGAGCCGGTCGATGGACTGGCGATGATCGTGCAACAGGGCTGCGGCGCGGCTGGCGGCGTCGGTCATGCGCTCCTCCGGCATGTGGAAAGCATACAGAACCCATGTGCATACCATGCGCATGTCACAGGACATACTCCCCGGCTGGGGCAGGGTGGCGGAACACCAGGCAGGGCTCGATCCCCGGATGGGCGGCGGCATCGTCGCGCCGCGCGCCGAGGCGCTCGGCCAGCGCGATGGAGCGGGCATTGGCCGGGTCGATATAGCTGACGGCGGTATCCCAACCGAGCGGGCCGAAGGCATGGGCGATGGCGGCGCGGGCGGCCTCGAAGGCATAGCCGTTGCCCTCGGCCTCGGGCGACCACAGCGTCCAGCCGATTTCGCGCTCGGGCCAGCCCTCGGGATACCAGGGGCCGCACATGCCAAGCGGGGCGCCGCCGGCCTTGGGTGTAAAGACGAAGGTGCCGAAGCCGCGCAGCACCCACATGCCGATGACATGGCCGAAGGCGCGCCAGGCCTTTTCACGGTCCAGCGGGCCGCCGACGAAGCGCGAGCGGTCGTCCATCGCAAATTCGACCCATGCCGGCCAGTCGCCCGCCTGCGGCGCGCGCAGGATCAGGCGTTCAGTTTCGATCACCGGGGTGGGGGACAGCGCGACGGTCATTTCTTCTTGCCGAGCCCCGAAAGCCCGCCGGGCAGGTTCAGGCCGCCGAGGCCGGGCAGCCCGCCCGGCATCTTGTTGCCGATCTGGCCTTGCAGGGCCTTCGCCGCCTCTTCCATCTGCGCCGGGTCCATCTTCGAGGGGTCCATGCCGCCCATGCCGCCCGGCATCTTGCCGCCGAACATCTGCATGGCCTGCTTGAGCATTCCGCCTTTGCCCATCTTGCCGATCTTCTTCATCGTGTCGGCCATCTGGCGGTGCATCTTCAGAAGCCGGTTCACCTCGGCGACCTCGAGCCCCGCGCCGGCGGCGATGCGCTTCTTGCGGCTGGCCTGCAGCAGGTCGGGGTTGGCCCGTTCCTTCTTGGTCATCGAGTTGATCAGGGCGATCTGCCGGCGCAGGGCCTTGTCGTCAAAGCCCGCAGCCTCGGCCTGCTTGGCCATCTTGCCCATGCCGGGCATCATGCCCATCACGCCCTGCATCCCGCCCATCTTGAGCATCTGGTCAAGCTGGCCCTTCAGGTCGTTCATGTTGAACAGACCCTTCTGGAAGCGCTTCATCATCCGCTCGGCGTGCTCGGCCTCGAAGGTCTGCTGCGCCTTTTCGACGAGCGCGACGATGTCGCCCATGCCAAGGATGCGGCCGGCGACACGTTCTGCCTCGAAGGTCTCCAGCGCGTCCATCTTCTCGCCAAGGCCGACGAAGCGGATCGGCTTGCCGGTGATGGCGCGCATCGACAGCGCAGCGCCGCCGCGGCCGTCGCCGTCCATCCGGGTGAGGACCACGCCGGTGATGCCGACCTTGCCGTCAAATTCCGTGGCGACGTTGACCGCGTCCTGCCCGGTCAGGCCATCGACGACCAGCAGCGTTTCGCGCGGCTGCGCCACGTCGCGGACCGCCTGCACCTCGGCCATCAGGGCTTCGTCGATATGCAGCCGGCCCGCGGTGTCGAGCATGTAGACATCGTAGCCGCCAAGCGTCGCCTGTTGCTTGGCACGCTTGGCGATCTGGACGGCATTCTCGCCCTTGATGATCGGCAGGGTATCGACGCCGATCTGGGTGCCGAGGATCGCCAGCTGTTCCATCGCCGCGGGGCGGTTGGTATCGAGCGAGGCCATCAGCACGCGCTTGCCCTGACGCTCGGTCAGGCGCTTGGCCAGCTTGGCGGTGGTGGTGGTCTTGCCCGAGCCTTGCAGGCCGACCATCAGCATGGCCGCGGGCGGGTTGTCGATCTTCAGCGCGCCCGGATCATCGTCGCCGCGCAGGGTGCGGATCAGCTCGTCATGGACGATCTTCACGACCTGCTGGCCGGGGGTCACGGATTTGGTGACGGCAGAGCCGGTGGCCTTGGCGCTGACCGCCTTGACGAAGGCGCGCGCCACGGGCAGCGAGACGTCGGCCTCGAGCAGGGCGACGCGCACCTCGCGCAGCGCGGTCTCGACATCCTCGGCGGTGAGCGCACCCTGGCGGGTGAGCTTGTCGAAGACCCCGGAGAGCCGTTCGGACAGATTCTCGAACATCGCGTCTGGCCCTCCATGGCCCCGATTGCACCTTGCCGGGACATGTAAGGCCCGGCGCGAAGATCCCCAAGAGTTGCGGGTTCCGGCGCGCCAAAGCGGAATGGCACCCGTGGGCGCAACGCGCTGACGGATGGCGATCCCCCCATGACGGGACGGGACCGGAAGCAAGCCACTTCCGGGGAATTGCGGCAGGGGGTAAAAGAAACCGCCCCCGGAGTCAAGCCGGAGGCGGGGCGGTTATCTGGTGAAGGAAAGTCAGGCGGCGAGCGCGTCGATCTCGCCCTCGGCCTTGGCCAGCGCCGCTTCGGGGCCGAAGACCATCGCGTCGGCGGCGACGAACTCGACATCGGTGATGCCCATGAAGCCCAGCATGTGCCGCACATAGCCCGAGGCGAAATCCACCTCGGACCCAAGGCGGGTGCCGTCCGAGGACAGGGCGATGATGGCGCGCTTGCCGGTCAGCAGGCCTTGGGGGCCGGCTTCGGTATAAGCGAAGGTGTCGCCCTTGCGCGCGACATGGTCGAACCAGGTCTTCAGCGAGGCGGGGGCGCCGAAGTTGTAGATCGGCAGGCCGATCACCAGCACGTCGGCGGCTTTCAGTTCGGCGATCAGCGTGTCGGACACGGCGACGATGGCAGCTTGCTCAAGGCTGCGCGCCTCGGCCGGGGTGAAGATGGCGCCGATCCAGGCAGCGTCGATGACCGGAAGGCCGGTGGCGAGGTCGCGGCTGGTGACGGTGGCGGCAGGCTGCGCTGCGGTGAGGCGGGCGAGGACACGGTCGGTCAGGCGGCGCGAGATCGAGCCGGCAGGTTTGATCGAGGCGTCGAGGCGGAGGATGTTGGTCATTGGAGCGGTCCTTGAATTGCAAAGCGGCGGGGAGGCCGGGCATGTCCCTAAGATGACCGTTGCAATTTTGAACGCAACGCCGATACTCGCACCGGATATGTTGATGGACGCACAGAAAATGTCTTTTCAGAACTGGGACGAGATCCGCACCGCCTATCAGGTGGCGCGGATCGGCACGGTCAGCGGCGCGGCGGATGTGCTGGGGGTGCACCATGCCACGGTGATCCGGCATATCGACGCGCTGGAGGGGCGGCTGGGGGCCAAGCTGTTCCAGCGCCACGCCCGCGGCTACACCCCCACCGAGGCGGGGCAGGAGCTGCTGAAGGTGGCGCAGGCGACCGAGGACCAGTTCGGCCAGCTGGCGGCGCGGATCAACGGCGCCGGGTCGGAAATGGGCGGCGAGCTGGTGGTGACATCGGTGCCGGGCCTGTCGGGGCTGGTGACGCCGGTGGTGGCGGGGCTCATGGCAGAGCATCCCGAGCTGATCGTGCGCTATGTCACCGACCTGCGCATCTTCCGGCTGGAATATGGCGAGGCGCATGTGGCGATCCGCGCCGGATCGGCGCCGACCGAGCCCGACAACGTGGTGCAGCGCCTGCACGAGCATCAGGTGGCGCTGTTCGCCGCGCCGGCCTACCTTGCCGCGCATGGCAGGCCGGCCAAGGATGCCGACCTGATCGCGCATCGTTTCGTGGGGCCGGAGAACCCCGCCTCGCGCGCGCCCTTCCACCAATGGCTGGCCGGGATCGTGCCGCGCAGCCAGATGGTCTATCGCTGCAACGATGGCGAGGCGGCCGAGGATGCGGTGCGCGCCGGGCTGGGGATCGGCTTCCTGCCGGTGGCGACGGCGCGGGGCGACGCAGGCTTCGTCGAGGTGATGCCGCCGCGCGAGGCCTGGGCCTCGCCGCTGTGGCTGGTCACCCATGTGGACCTGCACCGCACTACCAAGGTGCAGGCCTTCCTGACCGCGATCAAGGCTGCGTCGAAGAGCTGGCCGGCGATGTGCTCGGGTCATCGCTGAGGGGGGCATCGTCGCTGTCACCGATGCCCTGAAGCTCCGCCTGCAGGAACCGCTCGAAGGCGTCGAGGTCCAGCCGCTCGAACTGGCCGAAGCCCTGCATCCAGATGCTGGCCTCGCGCATGGCATCGGGCTCCAACTTGCACCATTTCACCCGGCCGCGCTTTTCCTGGCTGATCAGCCCCGCCTCGGCGAGGATCTGCAGGTGCTTGGAGATCGCGGCCAGCGACATCTCGAACGGCTCTGCCACATCGGTCACCGCCATGTCGTCTTCCAGCAGCATCGACAGGATCGCGCGCCGCGTCGGATCGGCGAGGGCCGAGAACACGGCGTCCAGCGCGGGGGAGAGGGCGTCTTGCATGGGCATTTCTAGCGCCCTTGCCGATAATTGGTCAACCGGACGGTTGAATATCCGATTTTGCCGCAAAGCGGCGATGCGAGGCCCTCGGCGCCGCGACGCTCGCCGGAGCCCAGGGAAATATCATTAACTATCATACACTTGAGCAATGGTTGCCAATGCCCTAACGCGCTTGACTCACTGGCGCGCCGGCCCTAGGAAGGCGGCAACAGTCCAAGGGGGCTCCAAGGGGGCGCAACGTGGCCGACGAACCCGACCAGACCCGGCTTTCCGAGCTGGAAAAGCGGATCGACAAGGTCAAGGCGGCCCATGCGCCCAAGCCCCGCTCGGACGAGCATTTCAGCCAGGCCAACCAGGCCTGGCGCATGGTGATCGAGCTGGTGTCCGGGTTGGGGATCGGTTTTGCCATCGGCTACGGGCTGGATACCCTGTTCGGGACCATGCCTTTCATGCTGGTGCTGTTCATATTCCTGGGCTTCGCGGCCGGAGTGAAGACGATGCTTCGCACCGCGACCGAGATGCAGACGAAACGACAGGCGGAAGACTCCGCCCGGGATGAGGGGAAGTAGACGTGGCGACGGAAGAAGCAGCAGGCGGCCTTGCATTCCACCCGATGGACCAGTTTCTGGTGCGCCCGCTGTTCGGCGGCACCGAGATCCACTGGTACACGCCGACCAACGTGACGCTGTGGATGGGCCTGACGGTCCTGGCCATCGTGCTGGTGCTGGTCGTTGGCTCGCGCGGCCGGGCCATCGTGCCGAGCCGGATGCAGTCCATCGCGGAACTGACCTTCGGCATGGTCCACAAGATGCTGGAAGACATCACCGGCAAGGAAGGCCTGAAGTACTTCCCCTATGTGATGACCCTGTTCTGCTTCATCGTCTTCGCCAACTTCATCGGCCTGATCCCCACCTCGTTCTCGACCACCTCCCATATCGCGGTGACGGCGGTTCTGGCGATGCTGGTGTTCCTGGGCGTCACCATCCTTGGCTTCGTCAAGAACGGCGCGCATTTCCTCGGCCTGTTCTGGGTGTCGTCGGCGCCGCTGCCGCTGCGCCCGGTTCTGGCGGTTATCGAGGTGATCTCCTACTTCGTGCGCCCGGTCAGCCACTCCATTCGTCTTGCCGGCAACGTCATGGCAGGGCACGCGGTGATCAAGGTGTTCGCGGGTTTCGCGGCCATCGCGGCCATCGCCCCGGTTTCGATCCTGGCTATCACCGCGATGTACGGGCTCGAAGTGCTCGTCGCGCTGATCCAGGCCTATGTGTTCACCATCCTCACCTGCGTCTATCTGAAGGACGCGCTGCATCCGGGCCACTAAGGCGCGGGCCGCAGTTACCCAATTACAACCTTTCCAATCCTGAAGGAGCACCTCTATGGAAGGCATCGCACAACTCGGCCAATACCTCGGCGCTGGTCTCGCCTGCATCGGCATGGCCGGGGCTGCAATGGGTGTGGGCAACGTCGCTGGCAACTACTTGGCCGGCGCGCTGCGCAACCCCTCGGCTGCCGCGTCGCAGACCGCCACGCTGTTCATCGGCATGGCCTTTGCCGAAGCCCTGGGCATCTTCTCGTTCCTGGTCGCGCTGCTGCTGCTGTTCGCAGTCTGATCCCTTCCTTGATCTGAGAGCCGGGCGGGTCCTTCAAGGGGCCTGCCCGCCGGTTTGACGGGTCCTGAAGGGCCGGGGGAACGACATGGCAACAACAACGGAAGAAGCGGCAGGTCACGCGGCGGACGCTGTCCACCCGATGCTGCCGGGGACTGACGCGCATGGCAGCGCGGTCGGAATGCCGCAGCTGGTGTTCGAGACCTTCCCGAACCAGATCTTCTGGCTGCTGGTGACGCTGGTCGTGATCTACCTCGTCCTGTCGCGCATCGCGCTGCCGCGGATCGGCGGCGTGCTGGCGGAACGGGCGGGGACGATCAGCAACGACCTGGCCACCGCCGAGGAGCTGAAGCTGAAGGCGAAGGCGGCCGAGGCGACCTATACGAAGGCGCTGGCCGACGCCAAGACCGAGGCCGGCAAGATCGTTGCCGCCGCCAAGGCCGAGATCCAGGCGGATCTGGACGTGGCGACGCAACATGCCGATGCCGAGATCGCGGCGAAGACCGCCGAGTCGGAAGGCCGGATCGGCGAGATCCGTGCCGGGGCGCTGGAGGCGGTGAACACCGTGGCCCGCGATACCGCGGCAGAGATCGTGGCGGCCTTTGGTGGCCGGGCCGATGCGGGCGCCATCGACGCGGCCGTGGCACAGCGGATCAAGGGGTAAGCATGATGCGGAAACTGTCCCTGCCTCTGGCACTGGCGGCAACGCCCGCCGCCGCGGCCACCGGCCCCTTCGTGTCGCTGCGCAACACCGACTTCATCGTGTTGCTGGCCTTCCTCGTGTTCATCGGCATCCTGCTCTACTTCAAGGTGCCCTCGGCGATCGCCGGCCTGCTGGACAAGCGCGCCGCGACCATCAAGGCCGAGCTGGAGGAAGCACGGGCGCTGCGCGAAGAGGCGCAGACGATCCTTGCCTCCTATGAGCGCAAGCAGAAGGAGATGATCGAGCAATCCGAGATGATCGTCGCCTCTGCCCGCAAGGAAGCGATGGCGGCGGCCGAAAAGGCCAAGGATGACCTGAAGGTCTCGATCCAGCGCCGGCTGAAGGCGGCGGAAGAGCAGATCGCCTCGGCCGAGAAATCGGCGGTGAAAGAGGTGCGCGACCGCGCGGTGATGGTGGCGGTTGCCGCCGCCGGCGAGGTGATTGCCAAGTCGATGCAGGAGGCCGAACAGGCCGCGCTGATCGACGCGGCCATCGGCGAGGTGGAAACCCGGCTGCACTGATCTGCGGCAGGTGTGATCTGAAAGCCCCGGCCACTGGCCGGGGTTTTCGTTTGTGGGTCAGCCCCGCTCCTGCTCGTGATCAAAGCGCAGGCGGGCGACGGCCTCGTTGCGGTCGGCCTTCTGCTGGTCGGCCAGCGCGGCGCGGACGAAATCCATGTGGGTTTCCACCGCCTGCCGTGCCCCCGCCGGGTCGCGGGCCTGCAGGGCGGCGTGGATGGCGCGGTGCTGGTCCAGCAGCGATTCCCGCGTGGTGCGCTGGCGGAACATCACCTGGCGGTTGTAGAACACCCCCTCGCGCAGCAGCTCGAACATCGAGCGCATCATGTGCAGCATCACCACGTTATGGCTCGCCTCGATGATCGCCATGTGGAACTCGGCATCCAGCGCCGCCTCGTCCGCCGGGTTGCGCTTGCCATGGGCGGCTTCCATGCGGTGGAAGAGGGCGTCGATGACCTTCAGGTCGGTGTCGGACCCCAGCCGCGCGGCGCGTTCGGCGGCCAGCCCTTCGAGATCGCGGCGGAAATCGAGATAGTCGAAAACCGCGTCGTCATGGCTGGCGAAAAGCCGCGTCAGCGCCGGCGAGAAGGCGGAGCCGAGCACGTCGGCCACGAAGACCCCGGCGCCGGGGCGGGCGACCAGCAGGCCCGCCGCCTGCAACTCGGCCAGCGCCTCGCGCAGCGAGGGGCGCGAGACGCCCAGCTTGTCGGCAAGGTCGCGCTCGGCCGGCAGCCGCTCGCCGGGGCGCAGGATGCCTTGCAGGATCAGCCGCTCGATCTGGCGGACGACGCTGTGCGACAGCTTCTCGGGCTCGACCTTCTGGAAGGGCATGGGGGCGGCCTTGGTAAATTGGTCAGTTTCCATGACCACTTCTAAGCGCGCACCCCTGTTCGGGCAACGAAAAAGGCCGGGCGCGAGGCCCGGCCTTCTGATTGTCCGACGAGAAGATCAGTTCGTCGGCGTGATGATGATCTGCACGCGGCGGTTCTGGGCGCGGCCGGCCTCGCTGGCGTTCGACGCGATCGGCTGATCCTCGCCGCGGCCGTAATAGACCACGCGCTGCGGAGTCACGCCGCCATTGCGGATGACCTGCGCCACCGCAGCAGCCCGGCGCTGCGACAGGTCCTGGTTGTAGGCGGCAGAGCCGGTGTCATCGGTATGGCCGATGACTTCGACGCGGGTGTTCGGATAGCGGTTGAGGCTGTCCGCAAGCGCGTAGAGGTCATTGGTGATGGCGCCCGAGACGGTGGCGCTGTCGGTGGCGAAGAGCACGTCCTGCGGCATGTTCACCACGAGGTTCTGGCCGGTATTGGTCACCGTGGTGCCATTGCCGCCGATCTCGGATTGCAGCTCACGCGCCTGGCGGTCCAGCAGGCTGCCGGCAATGCCGCCGATGGCGGCACCGGCCAGGGCGCCGGCGGCGGCCTTGGTCAGGGATTCGTCGCCATCAGCTGTCGCCCCCAGCACGCCGCCCACCACCGCCCCGGCGATGGCAGCGTTGCGGGCGTTGTTGGGCTGGCCGGTGCCGCCGGCCGGGTAGCCGGATTGCACGCAGGCCGTCATGCCAAGGCTCGCCGATATGGCAAGGAGAAAGGGGGTCTTCGCGTTCATTCTGTGCCGCCTGTTTATTATATCCGTCCGTCTGGACGTCGCGCGATATATAGCAAAGCTAGGCACGGCGCGAACAGGCCCGCGTGGGGAACAGCAGGTTTCCGCGCATCACAAGCCGGAGAGGCGGGCCCCGCTCACGCCCGCTTTCGGGCCGGAGATGGCTGCGCCTCCCACCGCGCCGCCTCCCAGGCCAGCATCGCGCGCTTGACCGGCAGGCCCCAGTGATAACCACCAAGCGCGCCGGAGCGCGCGAGCGCACGGTGGCAGGGGATCAGGAAGCTGATCGGGTTGCGGCCGATGGCGGTGCCAACGGCGCGGGCGGCCTTCGGCGCGCCAATGGCGCCGGCGATGGCGGAATAGGTGGTGACCTGGCCCGAGGGGATGCGCAGCAGCGCCTCCCAGACCTTGATCTGGAACGGGGCGCCGATCAGCTGCAGCGGGGTCTCGCCGCCCGCGCCGAAAGCCGAGGCCACCCAGGGCGCCAGCGCGGCGGCGTCTTCGGTGAACTGCGCCGCCGGCCAGCGCCCGGCAAGGTCGGCATAGGCGGCGTCGAAGCCGGTCTCCTCGGTGAAGGCGAGCCCGCAGAGCCCGCGGTCCGTGCCCATCGCCAGCGCCTCCCCAAAGGGCGTGTCGAACCGGCCCCAGCGGATCAGCAGCCCGTCGCCGCCGCGGGCAAAGTCGCCGGGCGTCATCGCCTCCCACCGCAGGAACAGGTCATGCAGCCGGCCGCTGCCGGACAGGCCGGTGCTGGCGGCGGTGTCCAGCAGCGTTTCGCGTTCCGCCAACAGCTGCCGGGCGAGGCCGAGCGCCAGGTATTGCTGGTAGCGCTTGGGCGAGACGCCGACCCAGGCGGAAAACACCCGCTGGAAATGCGCCGCGCTCATCCCCATCCGCGCCGCCAGCGCGTCGAGCGTCAGCGCCGGCCCCTCCGCCTCCATCAGCCGCAGGGCGCGGGCGATGACGCGGTAATGATAGCGCGGATCGTCGGGGCCGGCGTCGCCGGGGGGATGCGCGGGGGCCAGGAAGGGATGCTCGGTCATCGGGAACCTCGAAGCTTGGTGACCTCCACTCTAGGCGCGCCCCGTCCCGCGCGCGACCCGGAACCTGCGCTTGCGCACGGTCCGATCCGCCGCGGGCCTTCCCCTTTGCCTTTTCCAAATATCCGCGGGGGGTCCGGGGGGCGGCAAGCCCCCCGGCGCCGGCCGCGGGCGCTGAAAAATAGCGGCATTTCCGCCCCCTGCGCCCCCCGCGCCGCTTGCCCGGCGCTGCGGCGCGGTGCATACCATCGCGCGATGGTCCGGCAGCTCGCATATCACCAGATCCACGAGATCTTTGCCCGCTTCGAGGCGGTGGAGCCCGAGCCGAAGGGCGAGCTCGAGCATGTCAACGCCTTCACCCTGCTGGTCGCGGTGGCGCTTTCGGCGCAGGCGACCGATGCCGGGGTGAACAAGGCGACGCGGGCGCTGTTCGCAGAGGTGGATACGCCCGCCAAGATGCTCGCCCTCGGCGAGGAAGGGCTGACGGAGCATATTCGCACCATCGGCCTCTACCGGCAGAAGGCGCGCAACGTGATCCGCCTGAGCCAGATCCTGGTGGAGAGCTATGGCGGCGAGGTTCCCTCCAGCCGCGCGGCGCTGCAATCGCTGCCGGGGGTGGGGCGCAAGACCGCCAATGTGGTGCTGAGCATGTGGTTCCACCACCCGGCGCAGGCGGTCGATACCCATGTGTTCCGGGTCGGCAACCGCACCGGCATCGCCCCCGGGCGCGATGTCGATCAGGTGGAACGTGCGATCGAGGACCATGTGCCGGCGCCCTTCCAGAAGCACGCCCATCACTGGCTGATCCTGCACGGCCGTTACATCTGCGTGGCGCGCAAGCCGAAATGCGGGATCTGTCCGATCAATGACCTTTGCCTTTTTGAGGAGAAGACCCTGTGAGCCAGTACCAGGTTGTCGGCATCGGCAACGCCATCGTGGACGTCCTGTCCCATTCCGACGACCGCTTCCTCGATCACATGGGCATCGAGAAGGGCATCATGCAGCTGATCGAGCGCGAGCGCGCCGAGGTGCTCTATGCCGCCATGCGCGAGCGGGTGGAGGCGCCGGGCGGATCGGTCGCCAACACGCTGGCGGGGCTTGGCAACCTCGGGCTCAGCACCGCCTTCATCGGCCGGGTGCGCGATGATGCGCTTGGCCGGTTCTACGCCGCCTCGATGGCCGAGGAGGGCACCGACTTCGTGAACGCGCCGGTGGCGGGGGGCGAGCTTCCGACCTCGCGCAGCATGATCTTCGTGACCGAGGATGGCGAGCGGTCGATGAACACCTATCTGGGCATCTCGGCCGAGCTTGGCCCCGAGGATGTGGACGAGGCGGTGGCGGGGGCAGCGCAGATGCTGTTCCTCGAGGGCTATCTCTTCGACAAGGACAAGGGCAAGGCGGCCTTCCTCAAGGCGGCGCAATCGACGCACCGCGGCGGCGGCAAGGCCGGGATCGCGCTCAGCGACCCGTTCTGCGTGGACCGGCACCGGGGCGACTTCCTGAGGCTGATCCGGGGCGAGCTGGATTACGTGATCGGCAATGCCCATGAATGGACCTCGCTCTACCAGACCGAGGACCTCGAGGCGGCACTGGCCCAGGCGCGGGCGGAATGCCCGCTGGTGGTCTGCACGCGCTCGGGGGCCGATGTGGTGCTGATCCGCGGCGAGGAGCGGGTGGAGGTGCCGGTGCACCGCGTGGTGCCGGTCGATGCCACCGGCGCCGGCGACCAGTTCGCGGCCGGGTTCCTCTACGGGATGATGACCGGCGATGACCTCTACCGTGCCGGGCGCATGGGCTGCATCGCCGCCGCCGAGGTGATCGGCCATTTCGGCGCCCGGCCCGAGACCGACCTGCAGCAGCTGTTCCGGGGGCAGGGGCTGGTCTGAGGCGGCGCCCGGCCGTGACCGGGGAGGGGGGCGCTGCCCCCCCGTCTGCTGCGCAGCCTCCCCCGGGGTATTTTTTCCAGCAAGAAGCCGCAAGGGAAGGCGTCAGCGGGTCGGTGGGCGCTCGGGCAGTGGGTCCAGAATTTCGGCCAGGGCGCGGCAGATCAGCGCCCAGGCGGCGCCGGCGGCCCAGCCGGCCAGCACGTCTGTCGGCCAGTGCACGCCGAGCCAGACCCGGCTGAAGCCCACCGCCAGCGTGACGGCGATGGCGAGCGCGGTGATGTAGAGCCGCAGCGCGCGCCGGGGCTGCCCGCGCGTGACCAGCGCCGCCAGCGTCAGCCAGACCACGGCCGCCATCATCGAATGGCCGCTGGGGAAGCTGGCGCTGGTGACGAGCGTGCCATGCGGCACGAGGTCGGGGCGGGGCCGGTCGAAGACCCATTTGGCGACATGCGAGAACAGCTGCCCGCCGGTGATGGCCAGCAGCAGTAGGCCCGCGGAGCGGTGGCGCGACTGGAACCACAGCAGGCCGGCAACGGCGAGGGTGACGAACCCCAGCACCGTCAGCCCGCCAAGCGCGGTGATGTCGCGCATCACCGTACCCAGCCAGGCCGGGCCGAGCGGATCGGCAGGGTCCGCGGGGCTGCGCAGCGCCAGCAGCAGGGCGCGGTCGAGGGCATGGGTCTCGCCCTCGGCCATCTCTTCGGCGAGTTCGACGAACAGCCAGATCGCGCCGAACAGCACCGCCAGCAGCGCAAGGCTGCGCGCGTGCAGGTGCCGGCGCAGCCTGGGGGGCGCCAGGCGCCTCATGCCGGCCCGTCAGTCGCCAAGCTTGGCATGGACCTCGTCGAGGTCGATCTCGGCGATGGGATACTTGTTGTCCGGGTTGTCGAAGTCATATTTGAACAGCTGGAAATCCTTCTTGTAGATCTCCCAGATCAGGTGCCGCGACAGGTCGTCAAAGTAGGCGCTGACGTCATGGGCGCGCTTGGGCCCATGGCCCTCGGATTCGTTGAAGCGCGGGATCGCCTTCAGGTCCACCTTCACCGGCGTCTCGACCTGGTCCAGCACCTGCTGCATCCCGTCGTTGAAGCGCTCGGTGAAGAAGATGCTGTTGTAGCGCCCGCCATTGACGATGAAGGTCGAGACATGGCCGGCCATCGCCGACCAGTGGATGTCAGGCTCCATCGGGCGGCGCCAGCGGATGGTGTCGCGCGCGAACAGCAGGAAGCGGCGGAAGCTGGCGATCTGGTCGAACTCGAAGCCGTTCTCGGGGCTGCCGACGTCGATCCCGTATTTCTGCACCAGCTGCGGCACGAGGTTGCCGCGGTAGCGTTTGCCGTTGCGCTGGATGCCGGCGATCTTGTCGAAGAACGAGGACAGGATGCGCGCATAGGGGTTGCGCACGCAGGTGAAGGCAAAGGACTTGTGGGTCTTGACGTTGCTCTCGATCAGCGGCTGGCTCGCCTCCATCGACCACTTGTGCATCCCGGCGGTGGCATCATGGATGTCCCCGTCGAAAAAGCGCCCGTGATCGGAATAGAACATGATCTGCCCGATGGTCGAGCAGGCGCATTTCGGGACGACGCGATAGACGACGCTCTCGCTCTCGGTCATCCAGGTGCCGGGAAACCCCATGAAAACCCTTCCTTGGCCATCCTTGGGTGCTTTCGCTTGCACCCGCGGAACAATTGCGCATTAAAAAGCAAAGAAACTCTGTCAATTCAACGTCTGATAACGCCGCGGCCGCGATCTTCGGTCTTCGGCACGGGGAACAGGTCGGTCCGATGGCCAGAATTGCCTTTATCCTGCTGTGCCACAAGGACCCCGAGGGGATCGTGCAGCAGGCCGAGCGGCTGACCGCCGCCGGCGACTACATGTCGATCCATTTCGATGCGCGGGCGAAGAAGGCCGATTACCAGCTGATCCGCCGGGCGCTGGCCGGCAATCCCAACGTCACCTTCGCGCAGCGGCGCATCAAGTGTGGCTGGGGCGAGTGGAGCCTGGTGGATGCGACGCTGGCCGCGACCGAGGCTGCCGTGGCGGCCTTCCCGCGCGCCACGCATTTCTACATGCTGTCGGGCGATTGCATGTCGATCAAGTCGGCCGAGTTCGCGCATGAGTTCCTCGAGGCCAATGACCGCGACTTCATCGAGAGCTTCGACTTCCTCAGCTCGGACTGGATCAAGACCGGGATGAAGGAGGACCGCCTGATCTACCGCCACTTCTTCAACGAACGTGGCCGGAAGTGGTGGTTCTACACCTCCTACGAATGGCAAAAGCGGCTGGGGCTGACGCGCAAGGTGCCCGATGACATCCAGGTGATGATCGGCAGCCAGTGGTGGTGCCTGCGCCGGCGCACCGTGGAATGGGTGCTGGAGTTCTGCGCGCAGCGCCCCGACGTGATGCGATTCTTCCGCACCACCTGGATTCCGGACGAGACCTTCTTTCAGACGCTGGTGCGCCATCTGGTGCCGGGTGCCGAGATCGAGACGCGGACGCTGACCTTCCTGATGTTTTCCGACTACGGGATGCCCGTCACCTTCTACAACGACCACTATGACCTGCTGCTGAGCCAGGATTACCTGTTCGCGCGCAAGATCTCGGTCGATGCGGCAGAGCTGAAGGCGCGGCTGGGGGATCTGTGGGCCAGCGAGTCGGTGCGCTTCCCGATCTCGAACGAGGGGCGCAGCCTTTATGGCTTCATCACCGGGCGCGGCCGGATCGGGCGCCGCTTTGCCCCACGCTTCTGGGAGACCGAGGCGAGCCTGGGGCGCGAGCGCGAACTGTTGCTGGTGGTGTGCAAGAAATGGCATGTCGCCAAGCGGCTGGTGGACAGGGTGCGCCAGCTGACAGACATCCCGGCGATCGAATACATCTTCAACGAGGAGGCGACGCCGTTGCCCGACCTTGGCGGCATTCAGACCACGCTTGAAAAGCGTACGCGGCACCGGCGGGCGCTGCTGCGGATGCTGTTCGACTATCATGGGTCCGACCGGCTGCTGGTCTGCCTCGACCCCGCCGCCATCGACCTGCTGCAGGATTTCTACGCTGACCGCTGCACCACGCGGACGCTGGAGATCGAATGCGACTTTTCCGACGACTATCTGCTGGGCCATGCCCGCCGCGTCGGCCTGGCGGGGGAACGCACGCCGCCCGAGGTGCTGGCGCGGCTCTTGCCGACGATCCGCTATGACGTGCGCTTTGAAAGCGACCGGCTGCGCGACGCCAACTTCGCCAACCTGACGCGGCTGCGCCAGTCCGCTTCGGTGGAGGAGAACACCGCGCCGCTGGCCCGTTTCCTGTCGCTGCCGCCCGAGACCGCGCGCGAGATTGCGGCGACGCATTACCTGTTCACTGACTGATCTTTCCGAGGACCGCCATGAGCTACGCCTATGACCCCACCAACATCTTCGCCCGCATCCTACGCGGCGAGATCCCCAACAAGACCGTTCTGGAAACCGAGCACAGCCTGGCCTTCGAGGATATCCGCCCGCAGGCCCCGGTGCATGTGCTGGTGATCCCGAAGGGCGCCTATGTTAGCTATGACCATTTCGCGCGCGAGGCGTCAGAGGCCGAGATCGTCGATTTCACCCGTGCCATCGGCGAGGTCTGCAAGAGGACCGGCGTGGCGCTGGACGGCGGCAACGGCTTTCGCGCCGTGTCGAATGCCGGCATGGACGGGGTGCAGGAAGTGCCGCATCTGCATGTGCATATCCTCGGCGGGCGCGATCTGGGGCGGATGCTGCAGCCGGCGGGCTGAGGCCCGGCCTTGGACTTTGCCGGCGGGGCGGGTAAGAGCCTTGCAGCGAGGGGGACCGGGCAGGCATGGGCGCAGAGTTGCACGATGTCGCGCTGATGCGCGAGGGGCGGCCGGTCTTTTCCGGGCTGTCGATGCGTCTGGCCGAAGGGCGCATCGGGCTGGTCGGGCGCAACGGCTCGGGCAAGTCGACGCTGCTGCGGCTGCTGGCGGGCCTGCAGGTGCCGGACTCTGGCACCGTGCGGGTGGCGGGCGCCGATGTCGCCCGCGACCGCCGCGCCGCCATCCGCAGCGTGGGCATCCTGTTCCAGAACCCCGACCACCAGATCATCTTCCCCACGGTCGAGGAGGAGCTGGCCTTCGGGCTTGAACAGCTCGGACAGCCCCGGGCCGAGGCGCGGGCGGCGGTCGCGGCGCTGCTGGCGGCGCAGGGGCTGACCGGGTGGATGGGCCGCTCCACCGCCTCGCTCTCGCAGGGGCAGCGGCAACTCCTGTGCCTGCTGGCGGTGCTGGCGATGCGGCCGGGTCTGTTGCTGCTGGACGAGCCCTATACCGGGCTTGACCTGCCCACCGCGCTCAGCCTGCAGCGCCGGCTGGCGGGGCTGGAGCAGCAGGTGATCCTTGCCACACACCAGCCCGAGACGCTGGCGGGTTTCGACCGGGTGATCTGGCTGGAGGCCGGGCAGGTCGCGATGGACGGCGCGGCCGGGCCGGTGCTGGCGGCCTACCGCGCCGAGATGGAGCGGCTTGCCGGGGAGGCCGGATGCTAGGGCTCGCGCTGCCCGGGCCCAGCTGGGCGCACCGGCTGCCGGCCGGCCTCAAGCTGGCGGCGCTGGCGCTGGTGGTGCTGGCGCTGTTGCCGGTGGCGCATCCGCTGCCGTTGCTGGCCGTCGCGGGGGCGGTGGCGCTGCTCTACGCCACGCTCGGCCCCCGCGCGCTGGCGGCTGGGGCGCGGATGCTGCGGCCGCTGCTGTGGTTCGTCGGCGTGATCCTGCTCTATCATCTGGCGGTGGGTGAGGCGCGCCTCGGCGCCGTCATCTCGCTGCGCATCCTGGTGCTGGTCGGCCTCGCCAACCTCGTCACGCTCACCACGCCGCTGACCGAAATCACCTCGGTCGCGGAACGCCTGTTCCGCCCGCTGCGGCACCTCGGCCTGAACCCGCGCGCGCCGGCCCTTGCCATCGCGCTGTTTCTGCGCTTCGTTCCGGTCCTGCAGACCCGGGCGGGGGCGCTGTCCGAGGCCTGGCGCGCCCGCTCTCCCCGGCGGGCGGGCCCGCGTATCGTGTTGCCGCTGGTATTGGGGACGCTCGACGATGCCGAACATGTGGCCGAGGCGCTGAGGGCGCGCGGCGGAGTGGCGGCCGGCAATGACCGGCCCGAAGGAGGGACGAAATGGAACGCAATCTGACACTGGTGGCGCTGTTCGCGGCGATCATCGTTGTGCTGGGCTTCATGCCCAGCTTCTCGCTGGTCTCGGGGGTGCCGATCTCGGCGCAGAGCCTCGGGGTGATGCTGGCCGGAACCGTGCTCGGCTCCAAACGCGGCGCGGCCGCGGCGGCGCTGGTGGTGCTGGTGGCGCTGCTTGGCCTGCCGGTGCTGGCCGGCGGGCGCGGCGGCCTTGGCGTGCTGGCCGGTCCGACCGTGGGCTTCCTCCTGGGCTGGATTCCGGCGGCCTATGTCGCGGGCCTCGTGACCGAGCGTTGGCAGGCAGGCAATCCGCTGCTGGTCGCCATCTCGGGCGCGATCCTTGGCGGCATCGTGGTGATGTACGCGCTTGGCACGCTGGGGATGATGGCGGTGCTGCAGAAGGGCCCGCTGGAGGCGATGCTCTTGAACCTGCCCTTCATCCCGGGCGACCTGATCAAGGCCGCCATCGCCGGCTTCCTCACCCGCGAGGTCTGGCGCGCCCGCCCCGCCCTGCGCGCCGGGGTCTGACCCGGCCCGTATTTGCCTTTTCCAAATATCCTGCAGGGGGTCCGGGGGACGCAAAGTCCCCCGGCCTCGGCCACCCTCAGACGGTATGCAGGTAAAGATCGTAATCCACATCCGCGATGGTCCGCGCCACCCGCGCATGTTCCGCCGCCTTGATCGCACAGAAGGTGCGGTGCATGTCGCCCCCCAGGGCCTCTGCCAGAAACGCCGAGCCCTGCGCCGCCCGGATCGCCTCGCGCCAGTCGCCCGGCATCGCCGGCGCTCCCGCATCCTCGCCCGCATAGCCGTTGCCGGTGGTCTCCGGCCCCGGGTCGATCCGCCCCGCCAGCCCGTGCCTTATCCCCGCCAGCACCGTCGCCGCCACCAGATAGGGGTTGGCATCGACGCCCGAGGGCCGGTGCTCGATCCGCCGGGCGCGCAGATCGCCCGCCGGGATGCGCAACGCGACCGAACGGTTGTTGACGCCCCAGGAGGGTGACACCGGCGCATAGCTCTGGTTGGCAAAGCGCCGCCAGCTGTTGGCATGGGGCGCGAAGACCAGCATCGCCTCGCCCATGGTCTGCCGCAGGCCGCCAAGTGCGTGCAGGATGGTATCGGTCCAGACCCCCTCCTGCGCCTCGGCAAAGACATTGCGCCCGGCGCCGTCCAGCAGCGAGACGTGGAAGTGCATCCCCGATCCGGCATAGTCCTCGATCGGCTTGGCCATGAAACAGGCCGTCACCCCGAAACGCCGCGCCTGTAGCCGCACGATGCGCTTCAGGCGGATCAGGTCGTCGGCGGCCTGCATCACGTCGGTGCGGTAATGCAGCGTCAGCTCATACTGCCCCGGCGCGTATTCCGAGATGACGGTTTCCGCCTTGATATCCGCCGCCTGCGCTGCGGCATAGATGGCCGAGAACAGCGGCTCCATCCCGTGCAGGTGATCCACCGAATAGACCTCGGTCTTCAGGCTGCGCCGCCCGTCCAGCACCGCCGCCGCAGGCTGCGCGCGGCCGTGGTCATCGAGCTTGGGGTCCAGCAGGAAGAACTCCAGCTCGAAGGCCCCCGCCGGGTGCAGCCCCTCGGCCGCCATCGCATCCACCTGCCGCTGCAGCGCATGGCGCGGGTCCGAGGTCATGATCGCCCCGTCAAGGTGATACATGCTCATCAGCACCTCGCCCCGCGCCGGGCTGGTGCCGTGCAAAGGCTTCAGCGTGCCCGGGATCGGCCAGGCGCGCAGGTCGCCATCGCCCTGGTCCCAGATCAGGCCCGTCTCATGCACATCCTCGCCGCAGATATCGAGGCCGAGGATCGAGATCGGCAGATGCCGCCCGCCGGTATAGAGCCCCGCCAATTCGTGCCTCCGGATGATCTTGCCGCGGCCGATGCCATTGGCATCGGTCAGCACGATATCGAAGGCCTCGATCCCGGGATGCGCGGCGAGGAAGGCCTCGGCCTCGGCGAGGGTGGAACCGGAGGGGCTGTGAGTCATGGGTCTGTCTTTCAGGCGAAAAGCTCGGCCAGCACGGCATCGAAGGCGGCGATCAGCCGGCCGATCTGCTTGGCCCCGGTCTCGGGGCTGACGAGCATCATGTTGTGGAACGGCGCGATCAGGCAGCCGCGGTTCAGAAGCGCGGCATGGACCGCGGCCTCGAGCGCGGGGTGATGGGCCGCTGCCGCCTCGGTGCCGTTGCGCAAGGGGACGGGGTGGCAGATGAACTCCACCCGCGCGCCGACGCGCACCACATGCCAGGGCGCGCCATGCCGCGCGATGGCGGCCGCCAGCCCCGCCTCCAGCCGCGCCGCGCCCTCCTCCATCGAGGCGAAGGCCTTGGGCGTCATCACCTCGGCCAGGGTGGCGCGCAAGGCGGCGAATTGCATCGGGTTGGCCGAGAGCGTGGTGCCCATGCCCGAATGCCCCGCGGGCCGGGTCTGGTGATAGGCGGCCAGCCGCCCCGCCACCGCGGCCGTCATCCCCCACACCGCGGCGGGGATGCCGCCGGCGATGCACTTGCCGACCACCAGCATGTCGGGTTGCAACCCGTGGCAGCGGGCATAGCCGCCAAGTCCCGAGGACTGGGTATGCGTCTCATCCAGGATCAGCAGCGCGCCATAGTCGCTGGCCAGTCGGCGCAGTGCCTCATGGAAGCCGGGATCGGGCAGCACCATGCAGGCATTGGTCATCACCGGCTCGGCCAGCACGGCGGCGATCTCGCCGGCCTTCAGCGCCTCTTCGACCGCCGTGAGGTCGTTGAACTCCACCGCCACGGCGGTCTGCGTCAGGTCCGCCGCTTGCCCGACAAGGCCGGGCCGCGGCACGGTGCGCCCGCCCTGCAGCTCGACCATCGCCTCATCGACCGTGCCATGGTAGCAGCCCGAGAAGACCAGCAGCTTGCGCCGCCCCGTCACCGCCCGTGCAACGCGCAGCGCGAAGCGGTTGGCGTCGGTGGCGGTGGTGGCGACCTGCCACAGCATCGGGCCGAAGCGGTCTTGCAGCAGGGCGCCGACCGCCAGCGCATCCGCGCCCGGCAGCATGGTCGTCAGCCCGCGGCGGGCCTGCTGGCGGATCGCCTTGGCAACCGGGGCAGGGGAATGGCCGAACATGGCGCCGGTATCGCCCAGGCAGAAATCGTCGAGCACATGACCGTCCAGATCCTCGATCCGGGCGCCGCGGGCGCGGGCCACCAGCATTGGGAAGGGCTGCGGCCAGTCGCGCATCCAGTGCATCGGCACCCCGTCCAGCCAGGCGCCGGCACCCGCCTCCAGCGCGGCGCGGGTCTTGGGGCGGGCCGAGGCATAGGTCGCGGCCTCCCATTCGGCCAGCGCCGCGATCCGGGCAGGAGAGACGCCCGCGATCAGCGGGGCGGAGACGGGCATGATGGCGCACCTGAAGGGCAAGAGGCTGGACGCACTGTCCTATCCCGCCGGCCTTTGCCGCGTCAACTGCGGCGGGGGGCGGCGCCGGAGGTTCGTTCCAATTGCACGGATCGGGCGGATGGGATTCGGGCTCCGGCCCGGCCCGGTAACCGGATCTTAGGGCGCTTGCGGCAGCCTTGGGCTCGAGCGCGGGGTGTGGGGCCCCGGCGGTCGCTGCCAGTAGGCGGCTGGTTTATCCGGGGTGGATATCATGACATTCGTAGAACTCGCGCACATGCCGCTGGCATGTGCAGCCAAAGCCGCGCGCATCCTGCGCCGCGCGCTTCCTGCGCTGGCCGTTGCGGCGGCCTGCGCTGCAGCCATCGCGCCGGCACCGGCCGCGGCACAGGCGATCCGCGCGCCGCTGGACATCCAGCCGCTGGTGATCCGCGACGATGCCGGCGGCCGGGTGGACTGGCGCGCCGAGAAGATCGCCAAGCTGCGCGCAAGCGGCCAGCCCGTGCAGTTGCGGGGCGAGTGCATGTCGGCCTGCACCATGTACCTGTCGTTGCCGCAGGTCTGCGTGGCGGCGAATGCGACCTTCGGCTTTCATGGGCCGTCCTTCTACGGCATCCCGCTCAACGACTACGACTTCAACTACTGGTCGCAGGTGATCGCCGCCCATTACCCGCCGGCCATCGCCGAATGGTACATGACCGAGGCGCGCTTCAACACGAACCGGACCCGCCGCATCCGCGGCAGCGAGCTGATCAAGCTGGGCTATCCCGAATGCGGCAGCGCCGCCTGAGCGGCGTCGCGTCCGATCCGTTACCAAGCCGGGCCGCAGGAACCCCCTGCGGCCCGGTTTTTCTTGAAACTGTCACGAGCCGTCCTTATAGCAACCGTTCGCATTCGCGCCCCCGGTGCAAGGAGCAGCCCATGTCCGCGTCGATCCCGACCCCGCATTACCTGATCGACGCCGCAGCCCTGCGCGCCAACATGGAAAAGGTCGCCCGCCTGCGCGAGCTGTCGGGGGCCAAGGCGCTGCTGGCGCTGAAATGCTTCGCCACCTGGTCGGCCTTCGATTACATGCGCCCGTTCATGGACGGCACCACCTCGTCCTCGCTCTACGAGTTGCGGCTCGGGCGCACGAAGTTCGGCGGCGAGACCCATGCCTATTCCGTCGCCTGGGCGGAGGATGAGATCGACGAGGCGGTGGGTCATGCCGACAAGATCATCTTCAACTCCATCGGCCAGCTGGAGCGGTTCGCCGGCCGCGCCGAGGGGATCGCGCGGGGGCTGCGGCTGAACCCGCAAATCTCGACCAGCGGCTTCGACCTCGCCGACCCGGCGCGGCCCTTCAGCCGGCTGGGGGAGTGGGACAGCGAGAAGATCGCGGGGGTCCTCGACAAGATTTCCGGCTTCATGATCCATTACAACTGCGAGAACGAGGATTTTGCCCTGTTCGACCGGCAGCTCACGGATATCGAGAACCGCTTCGGCAATCTGCTGGCGCAGGTGCAATGGGTCAGCCTTGGCGGCGGTATCCACTTCACCGGCGAGGGCTATCCGCTGGAGGCGCTGGCGGCGCGGCTGAAGGCGTTCGCGGACCGGTTCGGGGTGCAGGTCTATCTGGAACCGGGCGAGGCGGCGATCACCAAGACCGCGACGCTGGAGCTGACGGTGCTGGATATCCTGCACAACGGCAAGGACCTGGCGGTGGTGGACAGTTCCATCGAGGCGCATCTGCTGGATCTGCTGATCTATCGGCTGCCGGCCAAGATCGCGCCGGACGAAGGCCCGCACAGCTACATGATCTGCGGCAAGTCCTGTCTGGCGGGCGATATCTTCGGCGAGTTCGCCTTTCCCGAGCGGCTGAAGGTCGGTGACAGGATCTCGGTGCAGGACACTGCCGGTTACACGATGGTTAAGAAAAACTGGTTCAACGGCGTGAAGATGCCGGCGATTGCCATACGTGAGGTGGATGGAACGGTGCGGCTGGTCCGCTCGTTCGGCTACGAAGACTATGAGGCCAGCCTCTCCTGAGGCTCCCCTGCCTTGCCCTTGCAAGGCCCTTTTCCCAGACGGTCAAAAGGAGACGGTAGGAATTGAAACGGAACGTGCTGATCATCGGCGCCGGTGGCGTGGCTCAGGTCGTGGCGCATAAATGCGCGCAGAACAATGACTTGCTGGGCGATCTTCACATCGCCTCGCGGACCCTGGCGAAGTGCGAGGCCGTCATCGCCAGCGTTCACGAGAAGGGCGCGATGAAGGTGCCGGGCACGTTTGCCGCCCATGCCGTCGATGCGATGGACAGCGGCGCGGTGGCGGCGCTGATCCGTCAGACGGGGGCGCAGATCGTCATCAACGTGGGCAGCGCCTTCGTGAACATGACGGTGCTGCAGGCCTGCATCGACACGGGTGCGGCCTATCTCGATACCGCGATCCACGAGGACCCGGCGAAGATCTGCGAGGCGCCGCCGTGGTATGGCAACTACGAATGGAAGCGCCGCGAGGCCTGCGAGGCGGCGGGGGTGACGGCCATCCTGGGGATCGGCTTCGATCCGGGGGTGGTGAACGCCTATGCGCGGCTGGCGGCGGAGGACTATCTGGATACCGTCGAAAGCATTGATATCGTTGATATCAACGCCGGCAGCCATGGCCGCTGGTTCGCCACCAACTTCGACCCCGAGATCAACTTCCGCGAGTTTACCGGGACCGTCTACAGCTGGCAGAACGGCGGTTGGCAGGAGAACACCATGTTCGAGGTCGGCAAGACCTGGGACCTGCCGGTGGTGGGGCAGCAGAAGGCTTATCTGACCGGGCATGACGAGGTGCATTCGCTGGCGGCGAACTATCCGGATGCCGATGTGCGGTTCTGGATGGGGTTTGGCGATCACTACATCAACGTGTTTACCGTGTTGAAAAACCTCGGACTTTTGTCCGAGAAGCCGGTGATGACGGCCGAAGGGCTGGAAGTGATCCCGCTGAAGCTGGTCAAGGCGGTGCTGCCCGATCCGGCGAGCCTGGCGCCGGACTATACCGGCAAGACCTGCATCGGCGATGTGGTGCGGGGGACCAAGGACGGGCAGCCGCGCGAGGTGTTCATCTACAACGTCGCCGACCATGCGGAAGCCTTCCAAGAGGTTGGTTCGCAAGGGATTTCCTACACCGCCGGGGTGCCGCCGGTGGCCGCGGCGATCCTGATCGCGCGGGGGGATTGGGATATTGGCCGGATGGCGAATGTCGAGGAACTGCCGCCGATGGCGTTCCTGACCGAGTTGCATCGGCTGGGTCTGCCGACGCGGATTCGGGAAGGCGAGAGCGATCTGCCGGTGACCTGAACCGGGTTTGAGTGACGGAAAAGGCCGCCCTTCGGGGCGGCCTTTTTTGTTGTCTGGCAGGGATGCGGAATCCATGCAGAACCTATGCATATGTCATATGCAAAGTGAAACGCTCAGGAGTTTTCGGGGTCGCCGATGCGGAAGACCTTGGCGATGCGGTCCACCGGGGTTCCGTCCTTGAGCGGGACGCCGGGATAGACCCGGTAATCCTGAAAGCCCATCGCGGAGTAGAAGGCGAGCCCGCCGGTATTGTCGGCGCGGATGGTGGCGTCGATGGCCTCTATGCCATTCGCCTCGCACCAGGCCCGGCTGGCGGCGAAGAGGGCGCGGCCGGCGCCGGGGAGGCGGGGATTGCGGCGGGTGAAGGTGCCGATGGAGAGCCAGCCGGTCGGCAGGTTCGGGTCGCGGCCGAGATGCTGGAAGCCGGCGGGAACGCCGTGCTGGTCCAGCACGGTGAAGCCGGCGGCGTGGGTCGGGCCGTGGTAATAGGCGGCGCCGAATTGCTCGGGCGAGAAGGGGCGCTCATGCGCGGTGGTGCCGCCGGCGGCGATGATCTCGTTGAGGAGGGCGCGCAGGGGTTCCATGTCGGCGGGGTGCATGGGGCGGACGTCAAGTGTCATTCGGGGCGGCCTTTGCGGGGGGCGGGTGCGGCGCAAGGTGCGGCAAAGGCGTGGCGGGGGCAAGCGGGGGGGCTTGGCGCCCCGGCGCGATCAGGCGGCTTGCCAGTGGCAAGCCGACCGCGACGGTCGCCCGGAGGCGCAAGCCGCAGGGCGAGGGGGTGAAGCTTGGTCTGAAGGGTGCCAAATTCTGATGGGCCCGCCCGGGTGGGCACGGATGTGCCCGCCCCCCGCAGGGCGGGCACAGCAGAATTTCGTCGATGGCCGAAATTCTGCGCAGCTCCAGTTACGGCCGGTGCGCCGCGTGGGAAAGGGGTTGCCCTCCCCCCTCCTGACCAAACGGTAAACTGTCACAGAACCGCATCCGAACCGTCACATGGCGCGCCTAAACCGCTTCCATCCGTTCCAACCCGAGGGTGACTCCATGATCCGCTCCGTAGCCGTTTCCAGCCTTGCGCTGATGTCCAGCCTGTCGGCCGCCGAGGCCCGCACCGAACTGCAGTGGTGGCACGCCATGGGTGGCGAGCTTGGCACCAAGCTCGAAGAGATCGTGGCCGGCTACAATGCCAGCCAGGAAGAGTTCACCGTGATCCCGTCCTTCAAGGGCACCTATCCGGAAACGATGACCGCCGCGATTGCCGCCTTCCGCGCCAACGAGCAGCCGGCCATCGTGCAGGTCTTCGAGGTCGGCACCGGCACGATGATGGCCGCCAAGGGCGCCGTCTATCCGGTGTACGAGCTGATGGCCGACATGGGCGAGCCCTTCGACCCCTCGGCCTTCCTGTCCTCGGTCGTAGGCTATTACACCGACACCGAAGGCAACATGCTGTCGATGCCGTTCAACTCCTCGACCCCGATCCTGTATTACAACAAGGACGTGTTCGAGAAGGCCGGGCTGGACCGCAACACCCCGCCGAAAACCTGGGCCGAGGTCGAAGAGTTCGGCACCAAGATCATGGAGTCGGGCGCGGCGCCCTGCGGCTTCACCACCGGCTGGATCAGCTGGGTGCAGCTGGAAAACCTGTCGGCCTGGCACAACCAGCCGATCGGCACGCTGGAGAACGGCTTTGGCGGGCTGGAGACCGAGCTGACCGTGAACGGCCCGGTGCAGGTCAAGCATTGGGAGAACCTGAAGAAGTGGCAGGACGCAGGGCTCTTCCAGTATGGCGGCCCGACCGGCGGCAATGACGCCCCGCCGAAATTCTATGCCCAGGAATGCGCGATCTACATGAACTCCTCGGCCAGCCGCGCCGGCGTGGTTGCCAATGCCAAGGACTTCGAGGTCGGCTACGGGATGCTGCCCTATTACGACGACGTCGAAGGCGCGCCGCAGAACTCGATCATCGGCGGGGCGACGCTGTGGGTGCTGCAGGGCCGCGACGAGGCCGAGTACAAGGGCGTGGCGGACTTCTTCAGCTACCTCTCCTCGCCCGAAGTGCAGGCCGACTGGCACCAGTTCTCGGGCTACCTGCCGATCACGCAGGCTGCCTGGGACCTGTCGAAAGAGCAGGGCTTCTACGAGGCCAACCCCGGTTCGGACGTGTCGATCCAGCAGATCACGCTGAACGCGCCGACCGAGAACTCCAAGGGTCTGCGCTTTGGCAACTACACCCAGATCCGCACGATCATCGACGAGGAGTTCCAGGCGCTGCTCTCGGGCCAGAAGGACGCGCAAGGCGCGCTGGACGATCTGGTGAGCCGCGGCAACGCGCTGATCCGCGAGTTCGAGGCTGCGAACAAGTAAGCCGTCGATAGCTGGCCCGCCCGTGCTGATGCGCGGGCGGGCCGGTTCTTTTCCCCTCACGCGCTTTGCGCGCCGGACCTTCCCATGAAGCGCACGATCTTTGGCAACCAAGGGCTGCCCTGGCTGCTGCTGGCCCCGCAGCTGGCGGTGACGCTGGTGTTCTTCCTCTGGCCCGCCGGGCAGGCGGTGCGGCAGAGCTTCCTGCGCGAGGATGCCTTTGGCCTGAAGACCAGCTTCATCGGGCTGGAGAATTACGCGGCGCTGTTCCGGGACCCGCAATACCTGAACTCGATGCAGGTGACGGCGGTGTTCTCGATCTCGGTCGCGGTGCTGTCGCTGGGCCTCGCGCTGCTGCTGGCGCTGGCGGTGGACCGGATGCTGGGCTCGGCGCGGATCTATACCACGCTGCTGGTCTGGCCCTATGCGGTGGCGCCGGTGGTGGCGGGGATCATGTGGTGGTTCATCTTCAACCCGACCATCGGCATCATGCCCTATGTGCTGCGGCAGATGGGCTATGACTGGAACCACGGGCTGAACGGCAATGACGCGATGGTGCTGGTGGTGATTGCCGCCAGCTGGAAGCAGGTCAGCTACAACTTCCTGTTCTTCGTGGCGGGGCTGCAGGCGATCCCGGCCAGTCTGCGCGAGGCGGCGGCGATTGATGGGGCGGGGCCGGTGAAGCGGTTCTTCAGCATCACCCTGCCGCTGCTGTCGCCGACCACCTTCTTCTTGCTGGTGGTGACGATCACCTACACGCTGTTCGACACCTTCCCGGTGATCCATGCGACGACCGAGGGCGGGCCGGCGCAATCGACCAACATCCTGGTCTACAAGGTGTTCAACGACGGCTTCCTGGGGCTGAACCTCGGCTCCTCGGCGGCGCAATCGGTGATCCTGATGGCGATCGTGATCGGGCTGACGGTGATCCAGTTCCGCTGGATCGAGCGGCGGGTGGAGTACTGAGCATGGTCGAACACCGCCCGATCCTGACCCTGCTGGCGCATCTGGTGCTAGTGCTTGGCGTGCTGACCGTGGCCTTCCCGGTCTGGCTGGCCTTCGTCGCCTCGACGCATGAGACGACCGCCTTCACCTCGGGCGTGATCCCGCTGTTGCCGGGCTCGCAGGGGGCCGCGAATTACGGGGCGATGCTGGGGCGGGGCATCTCGACCTCGGGTGCGCCGCCCCTGATGCTGATGATGACCAACTCGCTGATCATGGCGCTGGTGATCGCCTGCGGCAAGATCGCCATCTCCATCACCTCGGCCTTCGCCATCGTCTATTTCCGCTTTCCGTTCCGCAACCTGGCGTTCTGGGCGATCTTCATCACGCTGATGCTGCCGGTCGAGGTGCGGATCGTGCCGACCTTCAAGGTGGTCGCCGACCTTGGCCTGCTGAACAGCTATGCCGGGCTGACCGTGCCGCTGATCGCCTCGGCCACGGCGACCTTCCTGTTCCGGCAGGTGTTCCTGACCATCCCCGACGAGCTGATGGAGGCGGCGCGGATCGACGGCGCCGGGCCGATGAAGTTCTTCCGCGACATGCTGATCCCGCTGTCGCGCACCAATATCGCGGCGCTGTTCGTGATCCTGTTCATCTATGGCTGGAACCAGTATCTCTGGCCGCTGCTGGTGACGACGGATGCCAGGTTCTACACGGTCGTCGCCGGGATCAAGCGCATGGCCGAGGTCGCCGATGCGGTGCCGCAATGGAATTTCGTGATGGCCGCGGTGATGCTGGCGATGCTGCCGCCGGTGCTGGTGGTGGTGCTGATGCAGCGGCTGTTCGTCAAGGGTCTGGTCGAGACCGAGAAATAACGGGGATAACGGATATGGCAGGCATCACGCTGAAGGGCGTCGGCAAGGTCTATGCGGGCGGCACCCGTGCGGTCGGCGGGGTGGATATCGAGATCGCGGATGGCGAGTTCCTGGTGCTGGTCGGGCCCTCGGGCTGCGGCAAGTCCACGCTGCTGCGGATGATCGCGGGGCTGGAGACGATATCGGAGGGCGAGGTCAGCATCGGCGGCCGGGTGGTCAACGAGGTGGAACCGGCCGACCGCGACATTGCGATGGTGTTCCAGAACTACGCGCTTTACCCGCACATGACCGTGCGGCAGAACCTGGCTTACGGCCTGAAGAACCGCCGCACCCCCGCCCCCGAGATCGCGCGGCGGGTGGATGAGGCCGCGCAGCTGCTGCAGATCGGCCCCTATCTCGACCGCAAGCCCCGTGCCCTGTCGGGCGGCCAGCGCCAGCGGGTGGCGATGGGCCGCGCCATCGTGCGCGAACCGGCGGTGTTCCTGTTCGACGAGCCGCTGTCGAACCTCGATGCCAAGCTGCGGGTGCAGATGCGCGGCGAGATCAAGCAGTTGCAGGCGCGGCTGGGGACCACCTCGGTCTATGTGACGCATGACCAGCTGGAGGCGATGACGCTGGCGCATCGGCTGGTGGTGCTGAATGGCGGCCGGGTGGAGCAGATCGGCGCGCCGCTGGAGCTTTATCACCGCCCGGCTTCCGCCTTCGTCGCGGGCTTCATTGGCTCGCCGGCGATGAACCTCATGGATGGCGAGCTGTCCGCCGAAGGCCTCCGCGTCGCCGGTGCCACTTTGGCGCTGCGCGCGGATGTGGCCGGCCCGGTGCTGGTCGGCATCCGCCCCGAAGACCTGCGCCGGGTGCCCGAGGGGACCGAAGGCGCGCTGCAGATGCAGATCGCCTATGTCGAGGAACTGGGCGCGCAGCGGCTGGTGCATGGCCATGCTGAGGGCCAGCCGCTCTGCGCGGCGCTGCCCGCCGGCGCCGATCTGGGCCCGCGGCTGACGCTCGCCGCCGCCCCGGGCGCCCTGCACCTCTTCGACCTCGCGCATGGCCGCCGCATCGAGACGACACAAGCGGCACGGGTGGAGGCCTGAGGCGCGGCTGCCTTCCCCTTTGCCTTTTCCAAATATCCTCGGGGGGCGCGGGGGGCAGAAGGCCCCCGCTTCTTCGGTCAGAACGGGGCAGACGGCCCCCCGCCGCTAGCCACGCAGCGCCACCGCATGATTGTCCCAGGCCCGCGCCCGCGCGCCAAGCGGGGTCAACCGCCCGCCCTCCAGGTGCAGCAGCCCGCCGACGCCATCGGTGAGCACGAAGCCCGCGCCCATCGGCGCCAGCCCGCAGACATCGGCGCGGGGCACCACCTGCAGCAGCTTGCCCGTATCGTCGAACACCACCACCCGGCCGCCGCGCGGGCAGGAGACGGCGACCTCCGTGCCATCGCGGCTGATCGCCACGCTGCCGACATAGCCCTTCATCAGCCGGTGCTCCGCCTCGCCGGCAAATGCCAGCACCGGCTCCTGCCCCCTCCGGTGCAGGCCCAGAAGCGGCGGCGCGGTTTCCGCCTCATCCTCCCATTGCATCGCAAAGGCGACCATCCCGTCCGGCCCGATAGCCAGATGGCGGATGGAGTTGCGGTGCCATTCGGCGGGCAGTTCGACCTGTTCCAGCAGCTCGCCGGTCAACGAGAGATAGGACAGGTTCGGCCGCATCACCGGCAGGTTCAGCTTCTCGCGGCCCATCGCGGGGTTGGTCTCGATCCCGCCATTCGCCACCGCCATCACCTGCCCGCCAGGCAGGAATTGCACGTCATGCGGGCCGATGCCGTGGCTGTCCAGCTCGCCGATCCGCCGCCAGCCCTCGGCCCGGGACCACAGCCCGATCTTGCCGCGGGTGGTGACGAAATCGTTCTCGGCGGTGTAGAGCAACGCGCCGTCCGGCGAGAACGAGCCGTGGCCCATGAAGTGCCGGCCCTCGGGGCTGTCCAGCCGCGCCAGCGTCTCGCCGGTCACGCAATCCAGCACCACGGCAAAGGTGCCGGGGCGGCGGGCGAAGGCGACGGCCAGCGGCTCGGTCGGATGCACCGCCCCGGCATGGCCGCGGGCGGGCAGGGGCAGGCGGAAGCGGTCGGCGCCATCGGCGCCCACGCCGTAGAGCGCGAAGCGGCCATCGGCATCGCGGGCGGCGGCGAGGAAGGCGGGGTCACCGGCATCGGCCCAGCCGAGCTTGGGGATTGTGGAGGCGGCCAGCAGGCTCGCCAGAAATCCGCGGCGGGTGGTCATGGTCTGGCTCCCCTCAATCGCCGTCCAGCGCGTTGAAGCCGGCGGCGACGCCCAGTTCGGCGGCCAGTTCGGCCGAGGCGGCGTCATGCACCCGCTCGATCGCGGTCTTGATCTCCTCGACCTTCAGCCGGCCGGTGGGGGTATCGACGCTGGCGAAGATGGGGTCGTCGAGCTTGGCGGCGACGCCTTGGGCATAGTCGAAATAGCCGAACAGGTATTCGGTGCCGCCCTCGCTCAGCGCCTCGGCCAGCGCGCGGTTCGCCGCCAGCGAGAGGGTGACGTTGTGCAGCGACCGCCCCGAGGCCCGGCTTTCGGCGCGCAGCGGGCGCGGCCTGGTGATGCTGCCAAGCGGTCGGCCGAGGCGGATCTCGGCATCGAAGCCAAGCTGGGTGATCAGCTGGGTGAACACCGCCTGCCGCGCCTCGTGCTGCGAGAGAAACCGGGTGTTGCCGGGGGCGCCGGCGCCTTGCAGCAGCGGCGCGAAGTCGGTGCGCCAATCGGCCTCGACCTCGGCCGCCAGCGCGGCCAAGTCGGCCGCGGCGGCGCGGGTCAGGGCGCAGCCGGGGTCCTCCGCCGCATAGTCGTTGAAGGCCGGGTCGTAGAGCATCGCCTCCAGCGCGTAGAGCCCGCGGGCAGCAACGGAGACCTCGGCATAGGCCTCGCCCGAGGCGAGCGGAGCGCCGTCGCCTGCCAGCAGCGCCGCCAGCGCCCGGTCGGTAGCGCCCTTGGGGTCGGGCCAGAAGGCGATTGCGAGGCCGCGGCCATCCTGCTCCAGCGGGCCGATGCGGAAGGCCGAGGCGGGAATCCAGGCGTCGAAAGCCGCGTTCCAGGCGGCGCGCAGGTCCGGTGATGCGGCAAGGCAATCGGCGGCGGCGGCATCCTCCAGCGCGGCGGTGGCCTCGCTGAAGGCGGCGAAGCGCGGCAGGATGGTGCCGGTCACCACGCGGTCCACCACCGGATCGGCGGCGGCGGGGGCGGCGAGGGCCAGCAGGGCGACGAGGGTTTTCATAGGCTCTCCAGAAACCGGATCAGGGCGGCGCGGTCTTCAGGGTCCATCCCCGCCACGGTGTCGCGCGCCGGCTGCGCCTCGCCGCCATGCCAGAGGATCGCCTCCAGCAGGTTGCGGGCGCGGCCGTCGTGCAGATAGAGCGTGTGCCCCGAGACCGCCTGCGTCAAGCCGATCCCCCAGAGCGGCGGCGTGCGCCATTCGCGGCCCGAGGCGGTGGCTTCGGGGCGGTGATCGGCGAGCCCCTCGCCCATGTCATGCAGCAGCAGGTCGGTATGGGGCCAGATCAGTTGGAAGCTGCGGGCGGGGTCTTCCGGCAGGCGCGCGGTGACATGCTTGGGCCTGTGGCAGGCGGCGCAGCCGGCGGCGTGGAACATCTCTTTTCCGCGCAGCACCTGGCGGTCCGCGATGTCGCGCCGCTCTGGCACCGCCAGCGCGGCGGCGAAATGGGTGGTGAGGGAAAGGCCGGTGCCGTCCAGCTCCAGCCCTTCCCTTGCATCGGCCTCCTCGCCATGCCGCGCCTCCCGGCAGGCTGCCTGCGACAGGGTGCAATCGCCCCAGCCGCCGGGATAGAGCGGGTTCGAGATGCCGATGTCGAGCGCGAAGGCGCTGGCGACCTGATCGGCAAGGGTCGCATGGCCGGCCTTCCAGCCGAAGCGGCCAAGCGCCGGCGCCTGCAACTCGCGCGACCAGACGGTCGCGGCGCGGCCCGAGATGCCGTCGCCATCGGCATCCCCCGGATCGGCGGCGGCGAGGATGTCGGCCTCGGGGATTGCCTCCAGCAGCCCCAGCCCGATCATCGGCGGGGCGATGCGCGGGCTGGTCAGGGTGCCGGCGGGCAGGGCGGGGTCCAGGCTGTAGTCGGGCCGGCGCAGGCTGGCGCTCTGGCCCCCGGCCAGCGGCACCGGGATCTCGGTATAGCGGATCGCCAGCTGGCCTTCGGGCACCTGGCCGGCAATGGCGAAATCCTGCAGCTGCTCGCCAAGTTCCGGATGCGGCAGCGTGGCCAGATAGCCCTCGATCGCGGCCAGCTCTGCCGGCAACTCGCCGGCCACCGACAGCCGCAGCACCATGCCGCTGGCGCCGGGGGCCGTGTCCCCGCGCGGCGCGCCGCGGCCATTGCCGGGATGGCAGCCGAGGCAAGAGCGGGCGTTGAACAGCGGCCCGAGCCCGTCCGACGCGCGGGTGGCCGAGGGCGCCGTCACCCAGAGCTTGCCGAAGAGCGCCGCGCCGAGGTGGAAGTCCAGCTCGCGTTCGGGCCCCATCCCGGGCAGCGGCGCCGCAAAACCCGCCCGCCCGCGCGCCGCCGCGCCGCGGGTGGTGCCGGTGCCACCGGGGAGGGCCTCAAAAGGTTCGGGCTCTGCAAAACTGCCAGGCGGCGCCAGCACCGCGGCAATCCGCGCCGCCTCCGCCTCGCTGCGCGACGCGGCGTCCATTGCCTGCGCAGGCGCGGCCAGCAGCGCTGCCGCGAGGGCGGCTTGCAGGGCGTGCACAGTCAGGGCGTGGCGCATGGGGAAATCCTTCTGCGCGCCTGAATGCCGCGAAATCCCGAGTGTTTCAATCGGAATGTGCGCGCCCCCCGCCGCGGCATTCTGGCCTTCCCCATTCTTGCTGGTCCAAATATCCCGGGGGTGCGGGGGCTGGCCCCCGCTGCCCGGCCCACAGCGCAAGACCCCGCCCGGGACAGGGCGGGGCATCAGCCGCAAGGCCCTGCCAGATCAGTCGGCTTCGTTCGCCGGCTTGGCGTTCAGCAGCCCATAGCGCTCTTCGCCCAGCTTCTCGTAGAGCCCGATCTGGGTCTCGAGGAAGTCGATATGGCCCTCCTCGTCGGCGATCAGCTCCTCGAACAGCGCCTTGGTGGTGTAGTCCTTCACGCTCTCGCAATGGTCGCGCGCCTCGATATAGAGCGTGCGGGCCTCATGCTCGGCGGCGAGATCGCAATCCAGCGTCTCGCGCAGGGTCTGGCCAATGCGCAGCGGGTCGAGCTTTTGCAGGTTCGGATGGCCTTCGAGAAAGATGATCCGGGTGATCAGCTTGTCGGCGTGGTGCATCTCCTCGATGCTCTCGGCGCGGTTCTTGTCGGCCAGGCGGCCAAAACCCCAGTCTTCCTGCAGCCGGTAATGCAGCCAGTACTGGCTGACCGCCGTCAGCTCAGATCGCAGAGCCGCGTTGAGATACTCGATGACCTTGGGGTCGCCCTTCATTCGTCTGGTCCTTTCCTGCCGTGCGGCGCAGGCCGCGCAAGTTGGTTGGTACCTCAAGATTGTCGCAACCCCGCATGGTGGCAAGGAAAAGCGGCATACAGCCGCCGCAATCGGCGCGTTTCCCCAAGGCGTGATAGATCTTTCCGGGTGTGATGATGGTGTCGGGGTCCGAGGCGCGCATCCAGTCCACGGCGGCGCGGATGTCCTGGTCGGCGATGGATTGGCAATGACAGACGATCATGGCGGGCCCCCGAGATGGGCCGGGGCGCGGGTCATGCGCCCCGGCGAAGTCAGTGCTACTGGAAGACGGCGGTCGGGTTGTCGAGGCTGTCGGACCCCTCGAAGGCGATGCCCGACACGCCAAGCGCGGTCACGGCGCGCTCGATGGCCTGGGTCTGCTTGACGAGGCCATCGACGGCGGCGGTGATAAGCGCCTCGCCCTCGGAATTGCCGGGGGCAAGCATCATGTCATAGGCCATGCCGCCCTCGGCTGCGCTCACCAGCTCGTCCAGCGCGGCGACGGTGGCGTCGAGATCGGCCTTCAGTTCCGCATCCACGGCCGGATCGGCCTCGGCCACGAGCGAGGACAGCGAGGGCCCGGTGACGGTGCTGCCATCGGCGCGGGTATAGCTGCCCAGATAGACGTTCCGGATGCCGAGCCCGTCATAGTAATGGCTGTTATGGGTGTTGTCCGAGAAGCAGTCATGCTCTTCCTCGGGGTCGTTCAGCATCAGGCCCAGCTTCATGCGCTCGCCCGCCTGCTCGCCATAGGAGAGGCTGCCCATGCCGGTGAGCATCGCCGAGATCCCGGCATCCTCGTCGGCCAGCACGGTGGCGCGGCCCTCGCCGCCTTCCGCCCAGGCTGCGGCCATGTATTCGAGGTCCGAGACCAGCAGATCGGTCGCGGCGGTCAGGTAGGCGGCGCGGCGGTCGCAGTTGCCGCCCGTGCAGCCGTCGCCGGTGATGTAATCGGTATAGGGGCGGGCACCGGCGCCGGGTTCGGTGCCGTTCAGGTCCTGGCCCCAGAGCAGGAATTCGATGGCGTGATAGCCCGAGGCGACGTTGGCCTCGTTCTCATCCGCCTCGTGCAGGGTCTCGCCGATCAGCTCGGGCGTGATCTCGGTGGCATCGACCGGCGTGCCCGACAGATCGAAGGTCGGGTTGGCGATGACGTTGAGGATGCGGTATTCGTTCTCCTCGCTGGCCTCGCCATAGGAGGTATCGACATAGTCGATCAGGCCCTCGTCCAGCGGCCAGGCGTTCACCTTGCCCTCCCAGTCATCGACGACCGCGTTGCCGAAGCGGAACACCTCGGTCTGCTGATAGGGCACACGCGCGGCCAGCCAGGCGGTCTTGGCGGCGGCGAGCGAGTCTTCCGAGGGGGCGGCGATCAGGGCGGCGACGGCCTCTTGCAGCGCCCTGGCTGTGATCAGGCTGTCTTCATAGCCTGCAGCGGCGATGTCGGCATAGGTTTCCAGAACCGCGGCCTTGTCGGCGGCAAGGGCGGGCGTGCCAACGAGGGCCAAGCTGGCCAGGGCCGTACTGGCAAGAATGCGGGCGAAAAGCCGGGTCTTCATCTGGTGTCCTCTCGAGGTCGGTCTCTTGTTCTGGTCATGCGAAATGGCGGCAGCGGCGGGACACTGCCGGCGGGCCAGCGCGGCCTATTTGGTCAGGATCAGCTTGCCGGCCTTGGTGATGCGCAAGGTGTAGACCTGGCCGTTGAGCACGATGCGCGCCTGCGCGCCGCCCTCGGTCAGGCGGGTCGCCTCATGCACCGGCATCGAGTCCTGCAAGGCGAAGGTTTGGGAAAGCGTGGCGTTCATGGCATCCTCTCGATCCGGTCGAGCACGAGATCCAGTCCGGGTCCGCCGGGGGAGAGCCCGGCAATCAGGGACTGGAACACTTCGCCAAGGCAAAGCCGTGGTTCGATCCTGTTGCGGCCCCGGTCCTGGTCATGATCCTGGGCGGGGCCGGTCTGTGCTGTTTGGTTCATCGGGGCCTCCGGGTCGGGTCGAATCTGGCTGCCGGAGGTGGCTGGCTGGGATGAGACGGAAGTTGAGCGAAAAGATCGGGTTTGTCAAACCTGATTTTTATGCTCAGGTATTAGGGGCGCGTGGCATGGCCACACCGGCACCACCCGCTGCCGAGGGGCGGGCCGGACAGGGTGGCGGACGCCGCCGCCTTCAGGTCTTGCGCGACTTCTTCTTCTTTTTCCGGGGCTCGCCCGCTGCGGACGAAGCCACCCCGGACACCAGCGCGGCGAGGTCGGCCGGGTCGAGCTGGGCCAGTCGCTCCTGCCAGTCGGCCAGGGCCTGCAGCGCGCCGGCAAGATCGGTGAGGGCGGGATCGGCGCCGCCCGCCTGCAGGTCGCGCAGCCGGTCCAGCGCCGGGGCCAGCACCCGGCGCTGGCGTTCCGTCAGCACCTGCCGGATCAGCGCCCAGGCGTCGGCGGGGGCCACGAAATACTCGCGCCGGTCGCCGGGCACGCGGGCGATGGTGATGAGGCCCCAGCCGCGCAGCTCCTTGAGCGCGGTAGAGACGTTGGAGCGGGAGATGCCCGCGCGCAGCACCAGATCGTCGGCGCAGGGCGCGGGCGACGCCCGCCAGATGGCGGCAAAGCACAGCGCGGCGGGGCGCGACAGGCCGAGGCTTGTGCCAAGCTCGGCGAACAGCGCCCTTGTTGCTTCGTCCGGCATCGGCCCCCCCGAATGCAGCAATTCCCGTTCTGCAGGGGCGATGTTAGACAAGGATCGGGCGGCTGTCAGCACGCCGGATGGCAAAAGGAGCGCCGATGGAACCCGGATATGACCTGCCCGCGATGATCGGGATGACCGAGGCCGAGGTGCAGACCCCGGCGCTGATCCTGGATCTGGATGCGCTGGAGGCGAATGTCGCCCTGATGGCGGCCGAGGCGCGCAGCATGGGCATGGCGCTGCGGCCCCATGCCAAGATGCACAAGTCGGCCGATATTGCGCTGATGCAGATGGCGGCGGGGGCGGCGGGCGTCTGCTGCCAGAAGGTCAGCGAGGCGGAGGCGCTGGTGCGGGCCGGGGTGGGCGATGTGCTGATCTCGAACGAGGTGCGGGACGGGGTGAAGTTGGCGCGGCTGGCCCGGCTGGCCGGGCGGGCGCGGGTGGCGGTCTGCGTGGACGATGGCGGGGGCGTGGCGGAACTGGCGGCGGCGGTGGCGGAAGCGGGCACCACGGTTCGGGTGCTGGTGGAGCTGGACGTGGGCGCGGGGCGCTGCGGGGTGGCGCCGGGCGCGGCGGCGGTGGCGCTGGCGCAGGCTGTTGCGGCCGCGCCGGGGCTGACCTTTGGCGGCTTGCAGGCCTATCACGGCAGTGCGCAGCACCTGCGGACCGAGGCCGAGCGGGCGGCGGCGATTGCGGATGTGGTTGGCAAGGTGCGCGAGACGCTGGCGGCGCTGGCGGCGGCGGGCATCGCGGTGCCCTGCGTGACCGGGGCGGGGACCGGCAGCTACCGGCATGAGGGGGCGTCGGGCGTCTTTACCGAGCTGCAATGCGGATCGTACGCCTTCATGGACGCCGATTATGGCCGCAACCTCGATGCGGGGGGCGCGATAGCGTCCCCGTTCCGCAACGCGATGTTCGTGCTGGCGGGGGTGATGTCGAAGACGAAGCCCGGCCATGCGGTCTGCGATGCCGGGCTGAAGGTGATGTCGATGGAGAGCGGGTTGCCGGTGTCCACGCGGACGGGGGTGGAGTATGTGGGCGCCTCGGACGAGCATGGCACGCTGGCCGATCCGGGCGACCTGCTGCGCCCGGGCGACCGGCTGCGGCTGGTGCCGGGGCATTGCGACCCGACGGTGAACCTGCACGACTGGTATGTGGGGTTGCGCGGCGGGGTGGTCGAATGCCTCTGGCCGGTGACGGCGCGGGGCAAGCATTTCTGAGGGTTATAGGGGCAGGACGGTGAAGGGCTGCCTGTAGGTGTATTCCTGCAGGTTCGCGCCCGGGCCAATGCGGTCCACCACCGCGAAGAGGCCCGGCGCGTGCAGCGGCGTCAGCACCCCGTGCCAGGTGCCGCGATGCAGGTTGATGCCCTGCCCGGGTGCGGTGAGGAAGGCGAGCGGCGTGCCGGGGCTGCCGCCCTCATCCGGCGCGACGATCACCAGGAAGGGCTGCAGGCTCATCGGCACGAAGGCCTGGCTGCCCTCGGGATGCCGTTCCACCAGATCGAAGCTGTAGGGCAGCTCGCGCGGGACCGCGTCGAAGATCGAGAGGCCGCCGCGGCCGATGGGCTCGCCGAAGTCGAGGCGCGCCCGGTCGTGGAAGCGCCCGCAGAGGCCGGCATTGATGATCCGGTCGGGGGCGCCCGAGGCCTCGAGCACGTCGCCGAAGGGGGCGAAGGCGGCGGGGGTGAGGGGCTGGGGGCGCAGGAGGGTCATGAGTGGTGCCTTTGGTTGGCGGCGGGGGGCCGTCTGCCCCCCGCACCCCCCGAGGATATTGGGGCCAGCAAGAAGGGGGAAGAGGGCGCGGGGCAGGGGTGATCCTGGCTTTAGACGGGGGAGCCTTTGGCCGGCGCCGGGGGGCCGTCTGCCCCCCGGGCCCCCCGAGGATATTTTGACCAGAACGAATGGGGGGCGGGTTCAGCGGGACCAGGGGCCGTGGAGCTGGGCGTGGCGGTTGACGTCCTTGTAGAGCAGGTAGCGGAACGGGCCGGGGCCTGCTGCGTAGCAGGCTTGCGGGCAATAGGCGCGCAGCCACATGAAATCACCGGCCTCGACCTCGACCCAGTCGCGGTTGAGCTTGTAGACGGCCTTGCCTTCGAGGACGTAGAGCCCGTGTTCCATGACATGGGTTTCCTCGAACGGGATCAGGCCGCCGGGCTGGAAGGTGACGATGGTGACATGCATGTCATGGGCAAGGTCGGCGGGATCGACGAAGCGGGTGGTGGCCCATTTGCCCCCCGTGTCGGGCATCGGGGTGGGGGCGATGTCGGCCTCGTTGGTGACGAAGGCGGCGGGGGGGGTGAGGCCGGGCGCCGGCTCCCACAGCTTGCGGAACCAGTGGAAGCGGGCGGGGTGGTGCGCGCCGTTGTGGAGGCGCCAGGCACAGCCGGGGGGGATGTAGGCGAAGCCGCCGGGGCCAAGCTCGTGTTCTCGGCCACCCAGCGAGAGCCAGAGCTCGCCTTCGGTGACGAAGATGGCGCCTTGGGCTCGGGGTTCGGGTTCGGGGGTGTCGGAGCCGCCGCCGGGGGCGACCTCCATCACATATTGGCTGAAGGTCTCGGAGAAGCCCGACATTGGCCTTGCGATCAGCCACATGCGGGTGCCGGTCCAGCCGGGCAGCAGGCTGGTGACGATGTCGCTGAAGACGCCCCTTGGCAGGAAGGCGTAGCTTTCGGTGAAGACGGCGCGGCCGGTCATCAGCTGGGTTTGCGGCGGCAGGCCGCCCTTGGGGGCGTAGTAGCTGGTCATGTCGGGCCTCTCATGGCAGCAGGGCTTGCAGGCGCAGCTCGGCGATGCGTTCCACCTGGGCGCAGGCGGCGGCGAATTCGGTGTCGGTGTCGCTCTCGAGGCGCTGCTGGAAGGCGGCGAGGATGCCGGCCTTGTCATGGTCGCGCACGGCGATGATGAAGGGGAAGCCGTGGCGGGCGACATAGGCGGTGTTGAGGCGCTCGAACTCGGCGCGTTCCGCGTCGGTGAGGGCATCGAGGCCGGCGCCGGCCTGTTCGGTGGCAGAATGATCCGTCAGGCGGCGGGCGGCGGCGAGTTTGCCGGCGAGGTCGGGATGGGCCTGCAGCACGGCGAGACGGTCGGCGCGGGCGGCGGTACGGAAGACGCGGGCGAGGGCATTGTGCAGGCCCGCGGCGCGGTCATGGGCGGGGCCAAGCTCGAGGTTCCAGGCGCGCTCGGCGATCCAAGGGGAATGCTCGAAGATGCCACCGAAGCGGGCGGTGAAATCGGCATGGGTCATCTTGCTGGGACGCTCCACCCGATGGTGCGGGTGCGTAGCTGCCCAGTGGCGGGCGATGTCGATGCGGCGGGGGAACCAGACGTCTTCGTGCCCCTGCGCGTAGTCGAGGAAGCGCTTGAGCCCGGCGATCTTGCCGGGGCGGCCGATCAGGCGGCAATGCAGGCCGATGGAGAACATCTTGGCGGCGCCGGTCGCGCCTTCGGCATAGAGCGTGTCGAAGCTGTCGCGCAGATAGGTGAAGAACTGCTCGCCATCCGTGTAGCCGGGGGCGGTGGCAAAGCGCATGTCATTGGCTTCGAGCGTGTAGGGGATGACCAGCTGGTCCCGCGCGCCGACCTCCACCCAATAGGGGAGGTCATCGTCATAGCTGTCGGAGATCCAGGCGAAGCCGCCTTCCTCTGCCGTCAGCCGCAGGGTGCCCGTGGAGCAGCGCCCGGTGTACCAGCCGAGCGGGCGCTCCCCCACCACCTCGGTATGCAGGCGGATGGCCTCGGTGATCTGGCGGCGTTCCTCGGCCTCGGGCATGTCCTTGTGCTCGACCCATTTCAACCCGTGGGAGGCGATTTCCCAGCCGGCAGAGCGCATCGCCGCCACCTGTTCGGGGCTGCGGGCGAGGGCGGTGGCGACGCCGTAGACGGTGACGGGGATGCCCATGCCGGTAAACAGCCGGTGCAGGCGCCAGAACCCCGCGCGGGCGCCGTATTCGTAGAGCGATTCCATGTTCCAGTGCCGCTGGCCCGGCCAAGGGGCGGCGCCGGCGATGTCGGACAGGAACGCCTCGGACCCGGCATCGCCGTGCAGGATGTTGTTCTCGCCGCCCTCTTCATAGTTCAGCACCAGCGAAATGGCGATCTTCGCGCCGCCGGGCCAGGCGGCATCGGGCGGGGTGGGGCCGTGGCCGATCATGTTGCGGGGGTAGCGGTTCATCTGCATCTCTTGCCGTTGGCGCGGTTCGGGGCCAAGAATGGCGCTGGCACAGCGGAAAGACCAGAGGGCAGATATGGCGGGCGGATACCTGACGACGCATGTTCTTGATACGGCGCGGGGCTGCCCGGCGGCGGGGCTGCGGATCGAGCTTTACCGGCTGCTGCCCGAGGGCGGCGGCGAGAAGCTGGCCGAGGCGGTGACCAATGCCGACGGGCGGACGAATGCGCCGATCCTGGCGGCGGCGGAGTTCAGGCCCGGCCGCTACGAGCTGCTGTTCCATGCCGGCGCATATCTTGACGGGGCGGGCGTGCCGCAGGAAACGCCGCCCTTTCTGGACGTGGTGCCGATCCGCTTTGGCATGAGCGATGCTGCCGCGCATTACCATGTGCCGCTGCTGCTGTCGCCCTATGGCTATTCCACCTATCGCGGAAGCTGAGGGTGCGCGGAAAAGCGGCAGGCTTGCCTGAAGGGCAGGCAAGGGGTACGGCGCCGTGCTGCCGGCTGGCGCGGCAGGGAGCGGGAGCTGGCGCCGGGCGGCCCGCCGGCGATGATGGGGCAGGATCGCGGGGGCAAGGATGAACGATTTCGCCATTTTCATGGACTGGGCCGAGTTTGCGGTGCGCTGGCTGCATGTCGTCACCGCGATCGCCTGGATCGGGTCTTCGTTCTACTTCATCGCGCTGGACCTTGGCCTGCGCAAGGATGTGCCGCTGCCGCCCGGCGCCAGCGGCGAGCAATGGCAGGTGCATGGCGGCGGCTTCTACCATATCCAGAAATACATGGTCGCGCCCGACAAGATGCCCGATGACCTGATCTGGTTCAAATGGGAGAGCTATTCGACCTGGCTTTCGGGTGCTGCGCTGCTGGCGCTGGTCTATTACCTCGGCGCCGACCTCTACCTCGTCGATCCCAATGTGCTGGATATTCCGGTCTGGCAGGCGGTGGCGATTTCGGTGGCCTCGCTTGGCCTTGGCTGGCTGATCTATGATGCGATCTGCAAGAGCCGGTTTGGCGATGACAACACTCGGCTGATGATCGGGCTTTACGTGATCCTGGTGGCGATGGCCTGGGGCTATACGCAGGTGTTCTCGGGCCGGGCGGCGCTGCTGCATCTGGGGGCCTTCACCGCCACGATCATGACGGCGAATGTGTTCGCTGTCATCATGCCGAACCAGCGGATCGTGGTGGCGGACCTGATCGCGGGGCGGGTGCCGGATGCGAAATATGGCAAGATCGCCAAGCAGCGCAGCACCCATAACAACTACCTGACGCTGCCGGTCGTGTTCCTGATGCTGTCGAACCACTACCCGCTGGCCTTTGCCAGCGAGATGAACTGGCTGATCGCCAGCCTTGTGTTCCTGATGGGGGTGACGATCCGGCACTGGTTCAACACCCATCACGCGAAGAAGGGCAACCCGCACTGGACCTGGGCGGCGACCGCGATCCTGTTCGTGGTCATCATGTGGCTGTCTTCCGCGCCGATGTTCCGCCCCGAGGTGGAGGAGGCGGCACTGCCGCGCGGGGCGGAGCGGTTCGCTGCCGCTGCGGGCTTCGACGAGGTGACCGACATCGTGCTTGGCCGCTGCTCAATGTGCCATGCGGCGGAGCCGGGCTGGGAAGGCATCCACTATGCTCCCAAGGGCGTGCATCTGGAGACTGGCGGCCAGATCGCCTTGCAGGCGCGCGAGATCTACCTGCAGGCGGGCGTCACCCATGCGATGCCGCCCGCCAACGTGTCGTTCATCGAGCCTGCCGAGCGGGCGAAGATCGTCGCCTGGTACCGGGCGGCAACTGCCGGCTGATCACTCGGCGAGGCAATCCGCCAGAGTGCCGGCCATCGTGGTCAGCAGCGCCGGGTAGAGGTTCGGACCAAAGGGCAGGTTGCTGCCCGACGGGTCGAGTGCGGCGCCAAGCTTGACGGGCGTGCCCTCGACCAGCGCCTCGATCTGCTTGGGGTCATGCTGCGCCTCGGGGAAGATGCAGGTGGCGGCTTCGTCCTCCAGCAGGTGCCGGATTTCCGTCAGCCGTTCGGCGCCGGGGGCGGCAGCATCGCCAAGCGAGATGGTGCCGGCGACGGTGAGGCCGTAGTGGTCTGCGAAATAGCCATAGGCATCGTGGAACACCACGAAGGGCTTGCCCTGTACCGGGGCAAGCGTGGCGGCGATCTGCGTGTCGAGCGCGGCGATGGAAGCGGACGCGGCCTTGGCATTGGCGGTGTAGCTGGCGGCGTTCTCGGGGTTGGCTGCGGCGAGCTCGGCGGCGATCACGCCCAGCCAGGCCTGGGCATTGGCCGGGTCGAGCCAGGCATGGGGGTCGGTGCCGGTGTGGTCGTGGCCGTCATGACCGGCGTGGTCTTCATCTTCATCCTCATGGGCCTCTTCGCCATGGTCATGGCCGGCGTGATCCTCCTCATGCCCCTGCGCCTCGTCGCCGAACTCCCGGCGAAAGGTGCCCTCGGCGTGCAGCAGCGCCACCGGCTTGCCCGACAGTGCCACGCCCTCGATGGCGCGGTTCAGCCAGGGGGTCATCTCGGGGCCGATCCAGAAGATCAGGTCGGCGCTCTGCAGCGCGCGGGCCTGACTGGGTTTCATCTGGTAGCTATGCGCATTGCCACCCTGCTCCAGCAGGATCGCGGGCTGCCCTAGGTCACCCATCACCTGCGCGGCCAGCGAGTGGATGGCGGGGATGTCGGTGACGACGGCGGGAACCTCGGCAAGTGCGGTGCCGGCCATCAGGCAGGCGGGGGCGGTCAGGGTGATCAGGCGCATGGCGGTTCTCCGGGGCGGCTTGCAGGGATGCGGAGCCTTGTCTATGTTATAGCATAACAGGTCAAGAACAAATGTGATAAAGTAACATGACTGATCCAGGCGCCGATGCCGGCCTCGCCTTCTCGGACCATGACCACGCCCATTGCGCCGGGGACACGCTGGCGCGGGCCGAGGCGGTGGCGGCGGAGCGCGGCGCGCGGCTGACGCCGGTGCGGCGCCGGGTGCTGGAGATATTGCTGGAGGCGCACCGCGCGATGGGCGCCTATGAGGTGCTGGACCGGCTGGCCGCCGAGGGCTTCGGCAACCAGCCGCCGGTGGCTTACCGCGCGCTGGAGTTCCTGGTGGAGCATGGGCTGGCGCACCGCGTCCGCCGCCTGAACGCCTTCGCCGCCTGTATGCATCCGGGGCAGGACCACAGCCCGGTCTTCCTGATCTGCAAGTCCTGCGACGCGGTGGCCGAGGCGCCGGCAGAGCCGGTGCGGGCGGCGCTCGCCAAGGCGGCCGGGGCGGTGGGCTTCACGGTCGAGCGCGCCACGGTCGAGGCGCTTGGCCTCTGCGGCGCCTGCCGCGAGGGCGCCGGGGCATGACCGCGCTGATCGAGGCGCGGGGGCTGACCGTCCGACATGGCGGCGTGGCCGTGCTGGCAAATGTCGATCTTTCGATAGCGCCGGGCGAGATTGTCACTGTCGTTGGCCCCAACGGGTCGGGAAAGTCCACGCTGATCCGGGCGCTGATCGGGCTTGCGCCGGCCGCATCCGGCGTTGTGGAACGCAGCCCGGGGCTGCGCATCGGCTATGTGCCGCAGCGGTTGCAGGTGGATGCGGGCCTGCCGATGACGGTGCGGCGCTTCCTGTCCTTGCCGCGCCGGGTGGCGGATGCCGATGCCGCCGCGGCGCTGGCGCGGGTGGGCGTGGCCGATCTGGGCAAGCGGCAGATGGCCGGGCTGTCGGGCGGGCAGTTCCAGCGGGTGCTGCTGGCCCGCGCGCTGCTGGCTCGGCCGGGAATCCTGATGCTGGACGAGCCGACGCAGGGGCTCGACCAGCCCGGCGTCGCCGGTTTCTACCGGCTGATCGAGGAGGTGCGGGCCGAGACTGGCGCCGCGATCCTGATGGTCAGCCACGACCTGCATGTGGTGATGAGCGCGACCGACAGGGTGATCTGCCTCAATGGCCATGTCTGCTGCGAGGGCACGCCGCAGGTGGTGACCGACGCGCCGGAATATCGCGCGCTGTTCGGGCTGGGGACCGGCGGGGCGCTGGCGCTCTACCGGCACGAGCATGACCACGACCATGACAGCGATCACGGGCACGGGCACGACCCGGCGCATCCGCATCATGTGCATGGACCGGATTGCAAGCATGGAGCCCACGATGCTGGATGATTTCCTGATCCGCGCTGGGCTGGCGGGCGTGGGCCTGTCACTGGCGACCGGGCCGCTTGGCAGCTTTGTCGTCTGGCGGCGGATGGCCTATTTCGGCGATGCCACCGCCCATGCCGCGATCCTCGGCGTGGCGCTGTCCTTTGCCAGCGGGTTGCCGCTCTATGCCGGCACGCTGATCGTGGCGCTTGGGATGGCGGCGACGGTCTCGGCGCTGGCGGGGCGCGGGCATGCGATGGACACCGCGCTGGGGGTGCTGGCGCATTCGGCGCTGGCCTTCGGGCTGGTGGCGGTGTCGTTCCTGCCCAATGTGCGGGTGGACCTGTCGGCGTACCTGTTCGGCGACATTCTGGCGGTCAGCCGCGCCGATCTGCTCTGGGTCTGGGGTGGGGCGCTGGCGGTGCTGGCGCTGCTGGTCTGGCGCTGGCAGGGGCTGTTGACCGCGACGGTGAACGAGGAGCTGGCGCAGGCCGAGGGCATCGACCCGCGGCGGGAGAGGTTGGCGCTGACGCTGGCGCTGGCGCTGGTGGTGGCGGTGTCGATCAAGATCGTCGGCGCGCTGCTGATCGCGGCGCTGCTGATCGTGCCGGCGGCCGCCGCACGCGGCCTGTCGCGCAGCCCCGAGGCGATGGCGGTGCTGGCGGTGGTGCTGTCGATGCTGTCGGTGCTGGCCGGGCTGCAGCTGTCGCTGCGGCTCGATACGCCGGCGGGCCCGTCGATCGTGGCGGCCGCGGCGTGTTTCTTTGCGGTGGCGCTGCCGCTGGCGCGGCTGCGGCGCTAGAACCGGGCGGGCGAGAGCGGGGCCAACGGCACCGGCGGCTCTTTCCCCGCGATGATCGCCGCGACGATGGCGGCGGTGACGGGCGCCAGCGTCAGGCCGATATGGCCGTGGCCATAGGCGTGGATCACGTCCGGCCCCCCGGCGGAGGCGCCGATCACCGGCAGGCTGTCGGGCATCGAGGGGCGGAAGCCCATCCAGTCGCGGCTCGGGCTCCCAAGGTCCGGAAAGATCGCCCGCGCGCCCTCCACCAGCCTTGCGATGCGGTGCGGCGAGGGCGGGGCGGTCAGCCCGCCAAGCTCTACCGTGCCGGCGACACGCAGGCGGCCCCGCATCGGGCAGAGGTAGAAGCCGCGGGCGGTGGGGCAGACCGGGCGCGACAGGCGCGGGGCGGGCATGTCCCATTCGACATGGTAGCCGCGCTCGGTGTCCAGCGGCACCTTGTCGCCCGCCTGCGCCGCCAGCGCGCGGGACTGGGCACCGGCGGCGATGATGACCCGGCGGGCATGGAGCCGCAGGCCGGGGCCGGTCAGGTGGATGCCGTCCAGCCTGCGCTCCAGCCTGTCTGCCCGCGCCGTGACGACGGTGGCGCCGGCATCGGTGGCGGCCTTGGCCAGCAGGCCCACCATCTGCCCCGGATCGGTCATGAACAGCGCCTGCGGGAAGAACGCGCCGCCGCCTTCGGAGGCGGGCAGGCCGGGTTCCAGCGCCGCCAGCTCACCCGGCGTCAGCAGCTCCACCGTTACGCCGACGGTCTTGCGGAAGGCGATGTCGGCCTCGGCGGCGCGTCGGTCCGCAGCGCGTTCGTAGAGATAGAGGCAGCCGCGGTCCTGCAAGATCGCTTCGCCGCCGATCTCGGCGGCGAGGTCCGACCAGCGCGGCGCCGCATCGGCCAGCAGCCCGGCCAGCACGCGGGCATTGCGCTCTGCCGCGGCGGGTAGCGACTGGCGGGCAAAGCGCAACAGCCAGGGCGCGAGGCTGGGCAGCGCCGCGCGGCGGATCGCCAGCGGCGAGTTGCGGTCGAAGAGCAGGGAGGGCAGGGCGCGCAGCACGCCGGGGGTGCCGACGGGCTGCACGGCATAGTCGGCCACGGTGCCGGCATTGCCGAAGCTGGCGCCAGAGCCGGGCGCGGCGGGGTCGAGGATCACCACCTCGTGCCCCGCGCGGGCAAGCCTTAGCGCGATGGCGAGCCCGACCACGCCGGCGCCGATCACCGCGACCTCGGTATGGACGGGATCTGTCATCACATGCAGGCGCCGAAGAGGGCGCGGGTATTCTCGCGCGTCATTTCGATGGGGTTGCCGCCGCAGGAGGGGTCTTCCAGCGCCATCTCGGTCAGTTCATCCAGCCGCGCGGGATCGACGCCCATTTCGGTGAGATTGGCAGGAATGCCAAGCGTGGCCCGCAGGTCCATGATCTTCGCACGGAAGCCGTCGAAGCCGCCCTCGATGCCCAGATAGGCGGCGGCGCGGGTGATGCGCTCTTCGATCGCGGCGCGGTTGAAGTCGAGCACCATCGGCATCACCACGGCATTGGTGGTGCCGTGATGGGTGCCATAGACCGCGCCGATCGGGTGGCTGAGCGAGTGGATCGCGCCGAGGCCCTTCTGGAAGGCGACGGCGCCCATGGCGGCGGCGGCCATCATTTCCGCGCGGGCGCCAAGGTTGCCCGGTTCGGCATAGGCGGTGGGCAGGTTCTCCAGCACCAGCCGCATCCCTTCCAGCGCGATGCCCTGGCTCATCGGGTGGTAGAAGGGCGAGCAAAAGGCCTCGAGGCAATGCGCGAGCGCGTCCATGCCGGTGCCGGCGGTGATGAACTTCGGCATCCCCACGGTCAGTTCGGGGTCGCAGATCGTGACGACGGGCAGCAGTTTCGGGTGGAAGATGATCTTCTTTTTGTGGGTTTCCGAGTTGGTCAGCACGCCGGCGCGGCCGACCTCCGAGCCCGTGCCCGCGGTGGTGGGCACGGCTACGATGGGGGCGATCTTCGTGGCATCGGCGCGGGTCCACCAGTCGCCGATGTCCTCCAGATCCCAGACGGACAGGGTTTCGGCCTGATCCGCCATCAGCGCGATCATCTTGCCGAGGTCGAGCGCCGAGCCGCCGCCGAAGCACACGACGCCGTCATGCCCGCCCGCAAGATAGACCGCGATGCCGGCGGCCATGTTGTGCTCGTTCGGGTTGGGGTCAACATCGGAAAACACGGCGCGGCCGAGGCCGGCAGCGTCCAGAATGTCCAGCGCCTGTGCGGTGATCGGCAGGCTGGCCAGCGCCTTGTCGGTGACCAGCAGCGGCCGGGCCAGGCCCGCCGCCTTGCAATGCTCGGCCAGTTCCGCGATCCGGCCCGCGCCGAATTTCACCGCGGTCGGGTAGGACCAGTTCGCCTTGGGCGTCGTCATTTCGTCACCTTCTTGAGATGGTAGGATTTGGGGCGGGTCACGGCGTTGTAGCCAAGCACCGACAGGCTGCCGCCGCGGCCGGTATCCTTGCAGCCGGTCCAGCACAGGGCCGGGTCAAGGTAGTCGCAACGGTTCATGAACACCGTGCCGGTGTCGAGCTGGTCGCCGATCTCGGCGGCGCGCTCGGCGCTCGCCGTCCAGATCGAGGCGGTGAGGCCGTAGGGGGAATCGTTCATAAGCGCGATGGCCTCGGCATCGTCCCTGACGGGCATGATGCCGACGACGGGGCCGAAGCTTTCCTCGCGCATCACCCGCATCTTGTGGGTGACGCCTGTCAGCACCTGCGGGGCGAGGTAGGCGCCGCCATCGTCTGCGGGGAAGAGGGCCGGGTCGATCAGCGGGGTGGCGCCTTCGGCAATCGCCTCGGCGGTCTGGGCGCGGACCACGGCGGCGAAACGGGCGTTCGCCATCGGGCCGAGGGTGGTTTCGGGATCGAAGGGGCTCCCCAGCTTCAGGGTCTTCACCCAGGCCACGGCTTTCTCGATGAAGGCATCATAGGGGCTATCGTGGACATAGATCCGCTCGATCCCGCAGCAGCACTGGCCGGCGTTGAACATCGCGCCGTCCATCAGGCTGTCCACGGCCGCGTCCAGATCGGCATCGGCGGCGACATAGCCGGGGTCCTTGCCGCCAAGCTCCAGCCCCAGCCCGGTGAAGGTGCCTGCGGCTGCGCGTTCCATCGCGGCGCCCCCGGCGACGGAGCCGGTGAAGTTGATGAAGTTGAAAGCGCGGGCGGCGATCAGGGCTTCGGTGGTGTCATGGTCCAGCACGACGTTCTGGAACACGTCGGCGGGTACACCGCCCGCATGCAGCGCCTCGGCCAGACGCTCGCCGACCAGCAGCGTCTGGCTGGCATGTTTCAGGACGACGGAGTTGCCGGCGATGAGGGCGGGGACAATGGTGTTGATCGCGGTCAGGTAGGGGTAGTTCCAGGGCGCCAGCACGAAGACCACGCCAACCGGCGCGCGCTCGATCCGCCGCTCGAAGCGGTCCGAGGCCTCCACGACCATCGGCGCCAGCGCCTCGGCGGCGATCTCGGCCATATGGGCGGTGCGGTCATTGACGCCGCCGAACTCGCCGCCAAAGCGGGTGGGGCGGCCCATCTGCCAGGCCAGTTCCTCCACCACGCGGTCCTTCATGCCGTTCAGGGCCGCAACGCCGGCCTTCACCTTGGCGATGCGGTCGGCCAGCGGCAGCGCGGCCCAGTCCTTCTGGGCGGCGCGGGCGCGGGCGACGGCGGCCTCTGCCTCGGGCAGGGTCAGCGCGGTGCGTTCGGCATAGGTGCTGCCGTCCACCGGCGAGATGCATCTGATGGTCTTGGTCATGTCATCCTCTGCGCCTTTCCCGGCGCCTGTTGCGCGCCACGGGGCGCGGAAATTTCCTCTGCGCCCTGCGGCGCCAAATACCTGTGCCCTCAGGCGCGTTCAAAGCCGCGGGCGACCTCCCAGTCGGTCACGACGCGGTTCTGCTCCTCGATCTCCCATAGCGCGGCGCGGTGGTAATGGTCGATCACCTCGCCCCCGAAGGCGGCGCGCAGCATCTCGCTGCCCTGCATCAGGGCCGCAGCCTCTCCCAAAGTCTTCGGCACCTCGCGCAGCGCCCCGCCCTGATAGATGTCGCCCGAGATTGCCGGCTCCAGTTCCATCTGTTTCTCGATCCCGTCCAGCCCTGCGGCCAGCAGCGCCGCCATCGCAAGATAGGGGTTCAGGTCGGCGCCGCCGATGCGGCATTCCACCCGCACGCCCTTCGTGCCCTCGCCGCAGACGCGGAAGCCGGCGGTGCGGTTGTCGAGGCTCCAGGCCGCCTTGGTGGGGGCGAACATGCCGACGACGAAGCGCTTGTAGCTGTTGACATAAGGCGCCAGCAGGCAGGTCAGGTCGCGGGCATGGGCCAGCTGCCCGGCGATGTAGCTGCGCATCAGGGCCGACATGCCGTGGTCGGCCTCCGCATCGTGGAAGGCGTTCTTGCCGCCCGACCACAGCGACTGGTGGACATGGCTGGAAGACCCGGCGCGGGCATGGTCGTATTTCGCCATGAAGGTCACGGCATGGCCCGCCGCATGGGCGATTTCCTTGATGCCGTTCTTGACGATGCTGTGCATGTCGGCGGTTTCGAGCGCGTCGGAGTACCTGACGTTGATCTCTTCCTGCCCCGCCTCGGCCTCGCCCTTGGAGTTCTCCACCGGAATCCCCGCGCCGTAGAGGCCGTTGCGGATGGCGCGCATCACCGCCTCTTCCTTGGTGGTGGCGAAGATCGCGTAATCGGCATTGTGGCGGCCAAGGGTCTGCAGCCCGCGATAGCCGCGGTCGAAGAGCGCGTCGAAGCTGTCCTGGAACAGGAAGAACTCCAGCTCGGTCGCCATGTACGGGGTGAAGCCCATCGCCTCGGCCCGGGCGATCTGGCGTTTCAGGATCGAGCGGGGGGCGTGGGGCACGAGGTCATGGGTGTGATGGTCCAAGAGGTCGCACATCACCATCGCCGTGCCCGGCAGCCAGGGCACCCGCCGCAGCGTGGCAAGGTCGGGCTTGATGACATAGTCGCCATAGCCCGCGGCCCAGCTGGTCGCCTTGTAGCCCTGCACCGTGACCATCTCGATATCGGTCGCCACCAGGTAGTTGCAGCAATGCGTCTCGTCATGGCCAGAGTCCAGGAAGTGCTGCGCGTGGAAGCGCTTGCCCATCAGCCGGCCCTGCATGTCCACGATGCAGGTCAGCACCGTGTCGATCTCGCCGGCGGCAACGGCGGCCTTCAGCGCGTCGAATGTCAGGTTTGCGGGCATGGGCAGGTCTCCTTGGCTTGCCGCGCGAGGCTCACCGCCGGGCCGGGGGCTGTCAATGTCATTCCAGGGAACGGCACCGTCCTCAATGTGCCGCGAGTCGGGTCGCAGCATGAACTGCCCTTTTTGGAAGCAGCAAGCAGCAGCGCATGTCATCGGGCAGCGCCGCGTGGCGGATCATCCGGCTGGAGGCGCCTTATGCGCCATCGCCCGCCTTGCGGCGCGGAAAACCGACATCCTGGATACCGCGATTCGAGGATATTGCCGTTTGCGGCAGCGGGGCATTCACGCATCGCCGCAATTTTTTGCACTTGCCGCAGAATCCGCGCGGCAAGTGCAAAAGCTGGCGCCCGACCAGCCGAAAGACTTGCGAGCCGCGCCGCGCTGCGCATAGTGAAGAAATAAATATTCCGCCCAATAAACACGACAGGGAACATGATGGCTCTCAGCTGGCGATTTTCGGCCCTTGCGGACCGGCACCGCGCCCTTGGCTCCAACCTCGAGGATTGGAGCGGGATGGGCACCGCCTGGACCTACGCCAAGGACATCCAGGACGAACATACCGCGATCCGCACCAAGGCGGGGCTGATGGATGTGTCGGGGCTGAAGAAGCTGCATCTGGTCGGCCCGCACGCGATTGCGGTGCTGGATTATGTGACCACCCGCAATATGGCCAAGGTCACGCCGGGCCGGTCGGTCTATGCCTGCATCCTGAACGACAAGGGCTTTTTCACCGACGATTGCATCGTCTATCGCACCGGGCCGAATGCCTTCATGGTCGTTCACGGCTCGGGCACCGCGCATGAGGAAATCACCAAGCAGTGCATTGGCCGCAACGTCGCGGTGCTGTTCGACGACGACCTGCACGACCTGTCGCTGCAGGGGCCGGTGGCGGTGGATTTCCTGGCGAAACATGTGCCGGGCATCCGCGACCTGAAATACTTCCACCACATGCAGACGACGCTGTTCGGCGCGCCGGTGATGATCTCGCGCACCGGATATACCGGCGAGCGGGGCTATGAGATCTTCGTGCGGGGCCAGGATGCGCCGCTGGTCTGGGATACCATCCTGGCCGAGGGCGCGGAGATGGGGATCATCCCCTGCTGCTTCTCGGTGCTCGATATGCTGCGGGTGGAAAGCTACCTGCTGTTCTATCCCTATGACAATTCGCAGATGTATCCATTCGCGGACCAGGGCCCGGGCGACAGCCTGTGGGAGCTGGGGCTTGAGTTTACCGTCAGCCCCGGCAAGACCGGCTTCCGCGGGGCCGAGGAACATGCCCGGCTGAAGGGCAAGGAGCGGTTCAAGATCTACGGGCTGCTGCTGGAGGCGGATGGCCCCTGCGATCTGGGTGATGCGGTATTTGCCGGGGGCACGCAGGTCGGCGTGGTGACCTGCCCCAGCTATTCGGCGATCACGGGGCAGTCGATGGCGATTGCGCGGCTGGAAGTGGGCTGCGCGGTGCATGGCACGCCGCTGACGGTGGGCAGCACGGCGATCCCGGCCATCGCGCACAAGCTGCCCTTCGACGATCCCGAGAAGAAGAAACGCACGGCGATCGGCTGAGGGGGGATCGATGCAGATGACCGCCATTCGCAGCCGGCCGGTCTATCCCGGCCTTGCCATTGCCGCTCTGGCCCGGCGCCACATCTTCGCGCTGGAGGGCGAGGGGGCGGGCGCGCTGCTGGACATCGCGGGCGATCTGACGCCCGAGGTGCTGGGGCGCAGCCAGATCCTCTATGTGGCCCGCGGCTCGCTCGGGGTGGGCCATCACGGTGCCTTGCAGACCTTGGGGGCGGCCTTCTGGGCCGCGCCGACAGTGCAACCGCTGCTGGGACGGCTGGATGTGGAGCTGGCGCGCTCGCATATGGGCACGCGGCTCTATCTTGCGGGGACCGAGGGCTTCATCGGCCAGGCGATGCAGGTGGCGGCGGCGCATGGGATCGACCCGGCCTCTGTCATCACCGAGCATCGCGGCTCGCTCGCCCGGCGGGTGCAATGCGTGCACTGCAAGGGCGTGACCGAGGGCGTGACCACCTCGCCCTTCATCTGCAGCCACTGCGGGCTGAGCCTTTACGTCCGCGACCACTATTCGCGCCGTCTGGCGGCCTTTCAGGGCGTGAACATCGATGCCGAGGAACCGGGCGCCGTGCCCCCGCCCGAGGAGCTGTACTTGTGAGCGATGATCTTCAGATGCGGGTGACCGCTTTGCATGACGAGGCTGCCGGCGTCCGCCGGGTGCGGCTGGAGCCGGTGGCGGGCGGGCCCTTGCCGGCGTTTTCGGGCGGCGCGCATGTGGTGGTGGCGATGCAGGATGGCACCGTCACCCGCCGCAACCCCTATTCGCTGTGCTGCGACCCGGAGGACCGGACCGGGTACGAGATCGCGGTGGCCCGCGCCGCCGCCTCGCGCGGGGGATCGGCGTATATCCATGAGCGGCTGGCGGTGGGCGACGTGCTGACCGTTGGTGCGCCGACGAACCTGTTCCAGCCCGACTGGCGGGCGAAGAAGCATATCCTTGTGGCGGGCGGCATCGGCATCACCCCCTTCGTGGCGATGATGGCGCAGTTCGCACGGGCGGGGCTGGCCTTCGAGCTGCATTATGCCGTGCGCTCGCGCGCCGCGGCGGCCTTTGCGGGCGTGTTGCAGGACCGCTATGGCCCGCGAGTGAAGATCTATGCCGCGGACGAAGGCGCACGCCTGCCGCTGGCTTCGCTGGTCGAGAACCAGCCGCTGGGAACGCATCTCTATACCTGCGGGCCCGAGCGGTTGATGGATGCGGTGCTGGAGACGGCGCGCCAGGCGGGCTGGCCCGAGCAGGCGCTGCATTCCGAGCATTTCATGGCCCCGCCCCCCGGCGACCCCTTCACCGTGACGCTGGCCACGTCGGGCCGCGAGGTCGCCGTCGGCCCGGACCAGAGCCTGCTGGAGGCGCTGGAGGCGGCGGGGCTGAGCCCGCGCTACCTCTGCCGCGGAGGCGTCTGCGGCGAATGCGCGACCAAGGTCGTGGAGCTTCGCGGCACCATCCTGCATGGCGACCATTTCCTCACCCCCGAGGAGCGCGCCGAAAGCCGCACGATCATGATCTGCATGTCCCGGTTCACCGGCGACCGCCTTGTGCTGGACCTTTGAGGGAGACCCGTGATGGACACCGCCTACAGCGCCACCCACCGCCCCGAGACCTTTCGGGAGGAAACCTTCCGCGGCGATTTCTCTTATGCCAACAGCCCCGAGAACATCCGCCATTTCCCGTTTCCCTTCCACGAGGACCAGTACCGCTACTCGGTGAACATCGAGCCGCATGTGCCCGGCCGCCCCGGATCGGCCTTCGAGCATCTGATCGACGTGGACGAGCATTACGTGGCCGAAATGGCCGACCGGGCGCAGGTGCTGGCCGAGGACCCGCTGCGCTACCAGGCGCTGCCGCATATGATGCTGGCGCAATGGGACACGCTGGAGCTGCTGATGGAGGAGCAGGCGCGGGCCTATCCGCACCTGTTCACGCTGGAGAAGAACGGCGACCAATGGCGCTGGATCAACCGGCCGCTGGGGATCGACGACACGTTCACCTTCGGCGATCCCAGCACGCTGCCGCGTGAACCGCTGGACTATATCAGCCGCCAGACCCAGGGCGACATCGCGCTGATGGACCAGCGCGACGGCAACCTGTGGATGGATGCCGGGATGATCACCGCGCAGGCCGACTGGTCGCTGGATTTCGACGTGGGCATGAACTTCCACGAATGGCACGCGCCGGTGCCGCTGGCGCCGCAGATGGGCGTGTTCGACAGGGCGTTGAAATACCTGCTGAATCTGCAGCTCGGCAAGCCGGTGCGGCGGCTGAACTGGACGATGACCATCAACCCGCGGCTCGATACCAGCCCCGAGAACTATCCCAAATGGGGGCCGGACCGGACCACGGTGACGCCCGAGAACGTCGGCCAGAAGGTGCATCTGCGGGTAGAATTGCAAAGCCTGTGGCGGCTGCCGCGGTCGAACGGGATGCTGTTCGTGATCCGCAGCTACATGATGCGGATGGACGAGGTGGTGACGGTTCCGAAATGGGGCCGCCGCCTGCCGCGGGTGCTGGAGACGCTGCCGCAGGAACTGGCCGACTACAAGGGTCTCAGCCGCTATCGCCAGACCACGATCGACTGGCTGAAACAGCATGACGACGGGGCGCCGACCTCGCCGGGGATTTTCCCGGACTAGGGCACGCCACCGCCGGACCAGAATATCAACAGGGGACCAAAGCATGAGAGTTGCAGTCATCGGGGCCGGCCCGTCCGGCCTTGCGCAGTTGCGCGCCTTCCAGTCCGCCGCCCAGAAGGGCGAGGCGATCCCCGAGATCGTCTGCTTTGAAAAGCAGAGCGACTGGGGCGGGCTGTGGAACTACACCTGGCGCACCGGGCTCGACGAGTTCGGCGAGCCGGTACATTGCAGCATGTACCGCTATCTGTGGACCAACGGCCCCAAGGAAGGGCTTGAATTCGCAGACTATTCCTTCGAGGAGCATTTCGGCAAGCAGATCGCCAGCTATCCGCCGCGGGCGGTGATGGTGGATTATATCGAGGGCCGGGTGAAGAAGGCGGGGGTGCGGGACTGGATCCGCTTCTGCTCGCCCGTGCGCTGGGTGGCCTACGACGAGGGTACGGGGCTGTTCACCGTGACGGTGCATGACCTTGTGAAGGACACGGTTTACTCGGAGGTCTTCGACCATGTGATCGTCGCCTCGGGCCATTTCTCGGTGCCGAATGTGCCGGAATATCCGGGCTTTGCCAGCTTCAACGGCCGCATCCTGCACGCGCATGACTTCCGCGACGCGCGCGAGTTCGCGGGCAAGGACGTGCTGCTGATCGGGACGTCGTATTCGGCCGAGGATATCGGATCGCAGCTGTGGAAGTATGGCGCGAAGTCGATCACCGTGTCGCACCGGACCGGGCCGATGGGCTATGACTGGCCCGACAACTGGCAAGAAGTGCCGCTGTTGCAAGGGGTTGAGGGGAACCGGGCGACCTTTGCCGATGGCACCAGCAAGGATGTGGACGCGATCATCCTGTGCACCGGCTACAAGCACCACTTCCTGTTCCTGCCCGACGATCTGCGGCTGAAGACGGCGAACCGGCTGGCGATTGCCGATCTTTACAAGGGTGTCGTCTGGGTAAAGAATCCCAAGCTGTTCTATCTTGGCATGCAAGATCAATGGTTTACCTTCAACATGTTCGACGCGCAGGCCTGGTGGGTGCGCGATGCGATCCTGGGGAAGATTGCCATACCGGGTGAGGCGGAACGGGCGGCGGACGTGGTTTCGCGTATTGCCGGCGAGGATGCGGGCAAGGACAGCCATGACGCGATCCATTACCAGGGCGATTACGTGAAGGAGCTGATCGCCGAGACCGATTATCCCAGCTTCGACGTGGACGGTGCCTGCGAGGCCTTCTTCGAGTGGAAGGACCACAAGGCCAAGGATATCATGGCCTTCCGCAACCATTCCTACCGTTCGGTGATGACCGGGACCATGGCGGAGCCACATCACACGCCCTGGAAGGACGCGCTGGACGACAGCCTCGAGGCCTATCTGCGGGGCTGAGAAAGCGGGGCCGCTCCGGCGGGGCGGCCCCGATGCAGAAGGCATGCAGAAACCATGCAGATGTTATATGGTTTGCATGCATACGTTCGCGGGCCCTTGCGCTTGACGAAGGGCCCATTCCGGCCGACCTAAGGGGCATGTGCCGCGTCATCGCCCCCCGGAGAGCCACCCCATGACCCCGTTTTCCTTCCTGACCGCGACCGAGATCCGCTTTGGCCGCGGCACTGCGGCGGGGGCGGCGGCGTTCGCCCAGCATCAGGGGCGCAATGTGCTGGTGGTGCAGGGCGCCAGCGGCCGGCGCGCCGATCCGCTGATCCTGGCGCTGCAGCGGCTGGGGGTGGAGGTGAGCGTCTTCTCTTGCCCGAGGGAGCCCGACATCGCGCTGGTCGAGGATGGCATCCGGCTGGCGCGGGGGGCGGGCGTGAGGGCGGTGGTGGCCATCGGCGGCGGCTCGGTGATCGATTGCGGCAAGGCGATTGCGGCGCTGGCCCCGGCGCCGCGGCCGATGCTGGACCATCTGGAGGTGGTGGGGCGCGGGCTGCCGCTGGACGCGCCGCCGCTGCCGTTCATTGCCATTCCCACCACCGCGGGCACCGGGGCCGAGGTCACGAAGAATGCGGTGATCGCGGTGCCGGGCGCGCGGCGCAAGGTGTCGCTGCGCGATCCGCGGATGCTGCCGCTGCTGGCGATCGTGGACCCCTCGCTGACCGATGGCTGCCCGCGGGGAGTGACGCTGGCCAGCGGGCTCGATGCGGTGACGCAGGTGATCGAGCCCTACGTTTCGACCCGTGCCAACCGGCTGACCGATGCGCTGTGCCGGGATGCGATTCCGCTGGGGCTGCGGGCGCTGGTGCGGCTGATGGCGGGCGAGGAGGCGGGCGCGCGGGACGATATGGCCTGGGTGAGCCTCTGCGGCGGGCTGGCGCTGGCCAATGCGGGCCTCGGCGCGGTGCATGGGCTGGCGGGGCCGATCGGCGGGATGGCGGCCGCGCCGGAGGGCGCATCTGCTGCCGCGCCGGAGGGCGCATCTGCTGCCGCGCCGGAGGGCGCATCTGCGGGCGCGGCGCATGGGGCGGTGTGCGGGGCGCTGCTGCCGCATGTGCTGGCGGCGAATGGCGCGCGGGCCGAGGGGCAGGCGGCGGCGCGGCTGGCCGAGGTTTCGGGCTGGATCGCGGCGGCCTTGGGCGGATCGGCTGCGGAGGCAGCGCAGACGCTGGCGGCCTGGTCGGCAGCGCAAGGCCTGCCGCGGCTGGGGGCGATGGGACTGGCGGCGGGCGACGTGCCGGAGGTAGCGGCGCTGGCGGCGGGCTCCTCGTCGATGGCCGGGAATCCGGTGGTGCTGGATAGTGGGGCGCTGATCGGGGTGCTGCGGGCGGCGTTTTGAGGGGCTGAGAGGGCGGTGCCGGTCGTTCGGGCGGGAAAAGGCGAGGCACTGCCTCGCCCCCGCCCGCCGCGGGGCCGTTCCCCCAGAGCCACTGGCCACACGAAACCGGGATAGGCCAGCGCCCGACCTGGCGGGCGAGAAGCGCCCGCCTTGGGGTGATGAGCGAACAGAAATCCTCCGGTGGAGGATTTCCGCGAAGAACGCCCGGCCCCTGGCCGGGCCGGGAGGGCGGGCGCTGGCCGGGCCTTTGAGGCCCGACCGGTGCCAGATGATATGGCGGCGCTTGGCGAAGACGATGGCCTTCGCCAATGGGGTTGCGGCGGAAATCAGCGCCGCTTGCCCGGGCGGGAACAGGCGAGGCACTGCCTCGCCCCCGCCCGCTGCGGGACCGTTCCCCCGGAGCCGCCGGCCGCAAGAGACCGGATAGGACAGCGCCCGACCTGGCGGGCGAGAAGCGCCCGCCGAGGGCGGGGCGGGCGCTGGCCGGGCCCTTTGGGGGCCCGTCCGGCGAGCTGAGACGTTGCGGCGTGGCGAAGGCGATGGCCTTCGCCAATGACGTTGCGGCGGAGATCAGCGCCGGTTGATCGGGCGCACCGCGTGGCGAAGGCGATGGCCTTCGCCAAGGCGAGCGGTGCTATGGAAGGGCCACGCAAAAGGCCCGCCGTTTCGGGCGGGCCTCGGCAGGATCAGATCACGAAAGTCAGTCGAGATTCTCGACCACGCGCTCGGCGAACAGCTCGACCATCGTGGCGTAATAGACCGGGCTTTCGATGGTCAGCACGGTGATGTCGGTGCCGACCGGCAGGTAGGCCTGGTCGAAGGACACGTCGAGATCATAGGTGGCGAATTTCGAGTTGTCGGTCTCGCTCGAGATGTTCACCCGGCCGGCCAGCTTGGAATCGGCGATCCCCATGGCGGATTGCAGGGAATTGGCCAGTTCCACCTCGTTGATATCCACCGAGATCTTCACGCCATCATCGGCGATCCGGTCGGTGATGCGGCCGACGATGGCGTTCTGCAGGTCGGTGGCGATATTGCTCCAGACCGTGGCGGCCTGCGGGTTGTTGATCGCCTCGAGGTCGATGGACACTTCGACCTCCTTCACCTCGGTGGCGGCGAGGGCAGGTGCCGCGGCACCAAGGGCGAGGGCGGAGAGAAGGGCTGCAAATCTGTAGCGGGACATCTGTCGTCTCCAAAAAATCGTGAGGGCGGCAATATGCCGTTCCACAAGAGACAACACGCGCCGCGGCGGAATGGTTCCGCGGCGGGCGCCTAGCTGCGGATATAGCGGAAGGCGGCCGAGGCGGCCCAGCCGGCGACCACCGCCAGCACCAGCGACAACAGGCCATAGATCAGCGGCTGTTCGCGCGAGAGGGCAAAGAGCCAACGCTCCAGCCCGACCTTGCGCACGTCGATCATCGTCTCGTGGCTGTCGATCACCCGGCCGTTGCGGGTCAGCAGGATGCGGGTGCGATAGGCGCCCTCGGTCAGGTTGGCGGGCAGGGCGAAACGGGCGCGGAACAGCGTTTCCTCGGCCAGCTCCACCCCGGTCTCGGCGAGGGCATAGGCGCCTTCCTCGGTGCGGATGCGGATCAGCGCGTCGGTGAAGACGCCGGCATCCTCGAGCCCGCTGCCGACGGCGCGGATGGCGCGCGGGATCGACACGGCATGGCGCAGGTCTTCGGTTTCGGTCAGCACCTCGCGCAGCGGCGCGGTGGCCGCGATGGCGTAGAACGAGGGCGAGCTGCTGACGCTGACCGCGTCGGTGTTGACCCAGATGCCGGCGACGCGGTCCTTGCGGCGCACGGTGACGGCGAGGGGCGGGCCCTGCAGGGTGATGATGACCTGCAGCGGGCCCTCGGGCGCCGGGGCCTCGCGCTTGACGGCGCCGAAGACCAGGATGTCGGAGCCCGAGAAGCTCGCGGTGATGGCGATGCGGGTCTGGCTGAGGCCGGCGACGACCTGTTCGGGGCCTGGTTCGGCCGCGGGTGGGGCGGCCTCCTGGGCGCGGGCGGGCAGAGCGAGCAGCAGCAGCAAGGCGAGAGCGCGGATCATGCGCGGCCCTCCACAGAGATCGAGTAGAGTTCGGACGGGCGCCACAGCAGGTCGAGGGCCAGCAGGGCGCAGACGCCGAGCACCAGCAGCGCCAGCAGGATGCGCAGCTGCTCGGCCTTCAGTTTCGCGCCGATCTGGGTGCCGAACTGCGCGCCGACGACGCCGCCGAGGATCAAGAGCAGCGCCAGCATCATGTCCACCGACTGGTTGGTGACGGCGTGCATGACGGTGGTGAAGGCGGTGACGAAGATGATCTGGAACAGCGAGGTGCCGATGACGACCTTGGTGGGCATTCCCAAGAGGTAGATCATCGCGGGCACCATGATGAAGCCGCCGCCGACGCCCATGATTGCCGCCAGCACGCCGACCAGCATCCCGACCAGAATGGGAGGGATCACGCTGATATAGAGGCCCGAGGTGCGGAACTTCATCTTCAGCGGCAGGCGGTGGACCAGAAGGTGCTGGTGGCGGCGGGTGATCTTCCGCGCCGGCTGGCGGGCGCGCAGGATGGAGCGGAGCGATTCCTGGAACATCAGCAGGCCGACGAAGCCGAGGAACAGCACGTAGGACAGCTGCACCGTCAGGTCGATCTGGCCAAGCTCGGACAGGATGTTGAACACCCAGATGCCGAGGCCGGAGCCGATGAGGCCGCCCGCCAGCAGTACCCAGCCCATGCGGAAATCCACCGTCCGGCGCCGGATATGCGCCAGCACGCCCGAGACCGAGGAGGCGACGACCTGGTTGGCACCGGTGGCGACGGCGACGGTGGGCGGCACGCCGATGAAGAACAAGAGCGGGGTGATGAGAAATCCGCCGCCGACGCCGAACATGCCCGACAGCAGCCCGACGATTCCGCCCAGACCGAACAGAACGAGGGCGTTCACCGAGACTTCGGCGATGGGCAGATAGATCTGCATGGGCAATTCAGTCAGTGAAGGACGCTTCGGATCAAGTCTTGGGCGTGGTTGCCGGCCATGTCAAACCGATGCTGCAGCCGCGTCACGGCATGTTGCGCAAGCATCGCCTGAGCACCCTCTCCAGCTTGGCCGCGCCGATCGGGGCCATGGCCTTGGTGTGCTCGTGGCTGATCGCCTCGTCCGACATCCCGGCCGCCATGTTGGTGATGACCGACACCGCCGCGACGCGCAGGCCGAGGAAGCGGGCGAGGATCACCTCGGGCACGGTGGACATGCCGACAGCATCGGCGCCGAGGATGCGGATCGCGCGGATCTCGGCCGGGGTCTCGAAGGAGGGGCCGGAATACCAGGCATAGACGCCTTCGGGCAGGTCGATGCCTTCGGCCGCTGCCGCCGCGCGCAGGGCGGCGCGGAGGGCAGGGTCATGCGCCTCGGTCATCGGCACGAAGCGGGCATCGGTCGGCTCGCCGATCAGCGGGTTGAGGCCGGAGAAGTTGATGTGGTCCGACAGCAGCATCAGCGCGCCGGGGGGTGTGGTGGGGACCAGCGATCCGGCGGCGTTGGTCAGCAGCAGGGTATCGGCGCCAAGCGCCTTGAGCAGTTCCAGCGGCAGGCGCATGGCCGAAGGATTGCCCGTTTCATAGTAATGCGCGCGGCCGCCGAAGACGGCGACGCGCTGGCCCTCAAGCTCTCCGATCACCAGTTGCGGGTTGTGGCCCGAGACGCCGGCATGGGGAAAGCCGGGCAGGTCCGCATAGTCGATGGCGACGCCCTGCACCGCCTGCGCCAGATGGCCAAGGCCGGAGCCGAGGATCAGGCCGACCTTGACGGGTTCGGTGCCGGCCACGGCATGGACCCGGGCGGCGAGGGCCGAGGCATTGGCTAGGGCGGTCATTCAGCGTTCCTTGACATAGGCCTCGCCCCCGGCGCGCGGCGGCGTCGCCTTGCCGATGAAGCCGGCAAGGATCACCACGGTCAGGATATAGGGCAGGGCCTGCATGAATTGCACCGGCAGCACGACGCCGCCGAGGTCGATGTTCTGGTAGCGGTTGGCGATGGCCTCCAAGAGGCCGAACAGCATGGTCGCGCCGAGCGCCGGCACCGGGCGCCATTTGGCGAAGATCAGCGCGGCGAGGGCGATATAGCCGCGCCCCGCGGTCATTTCCTTGACGAAGCCGGCGGAGAGGGCGGTGGCGAGGTAGGCGCCGGCAAGCCCGGTCAGCAGGCCGCAGATCATCACCGCCGAATAGCGCAGGCGCACCACCGAAATCCCCGCCGTATCCACCGCCGCCGGGTTCTCGCCCACCGCGCGCAGGCGCAGGCCAAAGCGGGTGCGGTAGAGCAGCCACCACGAGGCCGGCACCGCGGCGAGGGCGACATAGACGAGGATGGAATGGCCCGAGATCAGGTCATGGTAGATCGGGCCGAGCACCGGCACCTCGCGCAGGGTTTCCGCGAAGGGCAGGGTGATCGGGGCAAAGCGGCCGTCGCCGGTGAGGGACGGGGTGCGCCCGCCAAGCTGGAACCACTTCTGCCCGATCAGCACGGTGAGGCCCGAGGCGAGGAAGTTGATCGCCACCCCGGAGATCAGCTGGTTGCCGCGGAAGGTGATCGAGGCCGCGCCATGGATCGCCGAAAGGACCAGCGAGGACAGCACCCCCGCCGTCAGCCCCAGCCAGACCGAGCCGGTGATCGCCGCGACGGCGCCCGAGAAGAAGGCGGCCATCAGCATCTTGCCTTCCAGCCCGATGTCGAAGATGCCAGCACGCTCGGAAAACAGGCCAGCAAGGCAGGCCAGCAGCAGCGGCGTGCCGAGGCGCACGGTGGAGTCTAGGATCTGAAGCAGGGTGGCAAGATCCATCACTGCGCCCCCCTGCGCGCGAACAGCCGCTCTACCGGCGCGCGCACCATATTGTCGAGCGCGCCGGTGAACAGGATCACCAGCGCCTGGATGACGGTGATCAGCTCTCGCGGGATCGTGGTCCAGAGCGCAAGCTCGCCGCCGCCCTGGTAGAGGAAGCCGAACAGCAGCGCCGCCAGCAGCACGCCGAACGGGTGGTTGCGGCCCATCAGTGCGACCGCGATGCCGATGAAGCCGGCGCCCTCGACCGCGTTGAGGACCAGCCGTTCCGCCTCGCCCATGACGTTGTTCACCGCCATGAGGCCCGCGAGGCCACCCGAGATCAGCATGGCATAGAGGGTGATGCGCACCGGGCTGATCCCGGCATAGACGGCGGCGGGCTCGGACTTGCCGAAGGCGCGGATCTGGTAGCCGAGCCGGGTTTTCCAGATCAGCGCCCAGACGGCGAGGCAGCACAGGAGCGCGATGAAGAACGAGATGTTGGCGGGGGTGTTCTTGCCCCAGACGAAGCCGAGCGCGGCGGCCATGTCGTTCAGCGTCGGCAGGGTCGCGCCCTCGGGGAAGCGGGCCGAGGCCGGGTCCATGCTGCCCACCGGGCGCATGACGTTGACCAGCATGTAGTTCAGCAGCGAGGCGCCGATGAAGTTGAACATGATGGTGGTGATGACGATATGGCTGCCGCGCCTGGCCTGCAGCCAGGCGGGGATTGCCGCCCAGGCCGCGCCGAAGGCGGCTGCGCCAAGGCTGGCGGCCAGCAGGGCGAGCGACCAGTGCGGCCAGGGCAGCGACAGGCAGATCAGCGCGACACCAAGCCCGCCCAGTGTCGCCTGCCCCTCGCCGCCGATGTTGAAGAGGCCGGCATGGCTGGCGATGGCGACGGCCAGGCCGGTGAAGACGAAGCTGGTGGCATAGTAGAGCGTGAAGCCCCAGCCATAGGACGACCCGAGCGCGCCTGTGACCATGATCTTCAGCGCGGCCCAGGGATTCTCGCCGATGGCAAGGATCACGAGGCCCGAGATGGCGAAGGCGATCACCAGGTTCAGCAGCGGGATCAGGGCGACATCGGCCCAACGTGGCATCCTTGTCATGCTACCCCCGCCATCAGCAGGCCAAGCTCGCGCTCGTCGGTTTCGGCCGGCAGCCGTTCGCCCATGATGCGCCCGTCGAACATCACGGCGATGCGGTCCGACAGCGACAGGATCTCGTCAAGCTCGACCGAGACCAGCAGCACCGCCTTGCCGGCATCGCGCAGGGCGACGATCTGCTTGTGGATGAACTCGATGGCGCCGATATCGACGCCGCGGGTGGGCTGGCCGACCAGCAGCAGGTCGGGGTTGCGCTCGATTTCCCGCGCGAGGACCAGTTTCTGCTGGTTGCCGCCCGAGAAGTTCTTGGCGGCGAGGGCGGGGTTCGGGGGGCGCACGTCGAAGCGTTCCATCTTGGCCTGTGTCTCGGCCATCAGCGCGGCATTGTCCATCAAGAGGGCGTTGCGCTGGTATTCGGGCGCGTGGTGATAGCCGAAGGCCATGTTCTCCCACGCCGTGAAATCCATGATCAGGCCAAGGTGCTGGCGATCCTCGGGCACATGGGCGATGCCAAGCGCGCGGCTGGTCTGGCCATCGGAATCGCGGCCCGTCAGGTCGATCCCGGCGCCGTTCAGGGTGATGCGCCCGGTGCCGCGGCCAAAGCCGCCGAGGATCTTCAGCAGTTCGGATTGCCCGTTGCCGGCGACCCCGGCGATGCCGAGGATTTCGCCGGCGCGGATGTTCAGGGAGATGCCCTTCAGCCGCTCCACCCCGTCCTCGTCCACCATGCGCAGGTCCTCGACCGACAGCACCACCGCGCCGGGGTTGGCGGGGCCCTTGGGCACATGCAGCAGCACCTTGCGGCCCACCATCAGCTCGGCCAGCTGCTCGGGGCTGGTCTCGGCGGTGGTCACCGTCGCCGTCATCTCGCCGCGGCGCATGACGCTGACGGTGTCGGTGATCTCCATGATCTCGCGCAGCTTGTGGGTGATGAGGATGATGGTCTTGCCCTGGTCGCGCAGGCCGCGAAGGATGCGGAACAGGTGGTCGGCCTCGGCCGGGGTCAGCACGCCGGTGGGCTCATCGAGGATCAGGATGTCGGCCTGGCGGTAGAGCGCCTTGAGGATCTCCACCCGCTGCTGGTGGCCGACGGACAACTCCTCGACCACGGCATCGGGGTCCACCTCCAACTCGTAATCCCGCGCCAGTTGCTCAAGGCTGGCCCGCGCCTTGGCGAGGCTTGGGCGCAGCAGGGCGCCATCCTCGGCCCCGAGCACGACGTTTTCCAGCACGGTGAAGTTCTGCACCAGCTTGAAATGCTGGAACACCATGCCGATCCCGGCGCGGATCGCGGCCTGGCTGTCGGGGATCTGCACCGGGGTGCCGCCGATCAGGATTTCCCCGGCATCGGCCTTGTAGAAGCCGTAGAGGATCGACATCAGCGTCGACTTCCCGGCGCCGTTCTCGCCGATGATGCCGTGGATGGTGCCGGGCATCACCCGGATCGAGATGTCCTTGTTGGCCTGCACCGGACCGAAGGCCTTCGATATGCCCCGGAGTTCGATGGCAGGAGCGGCAGTTTCCTGCCGCCCCGCTGTCTGCACCTGCGCCATCGGCGGTTATTGCACCGGGCAGGTGTTGTCCGACATGTAGTCATGCACGGCGATCTCGCCCGAGGCGATCTTGGCGGTGGCATCCTCCACCGCGGCCTTCATCTCGGCGGTGATCAGCGCGGCGTTGTTGTCATCGAGCGCGTAGCCCACGCCTTCCGAGGCAAGGTCCATCACGGTGATGCCGGGCTCCATCGCGTCGCCGGCCACGAAAGCCTCATAGACCGAGTTGTCGACGCGCTTGACCATCGAGGTCAGCACCTTGCCGGGGAAGAGGTGGTTCTGGTTGCTGTCCACGCCGATCGACAAGATGCCCTCATCCGCCGCCGCCTGCAGCACGCCGATGCCGGTGCCACCGGCGGCGGCATAGATCACGTCGGCGCCCTGCGACTTTTGCGAAATCGCCAGCTCGCTGCCCTTCACCGGGTCATTCCAGGCGGCCGGGGTGGTACCGGTCATGTTCTGGATCACGGTCGCATCCGGATTCACCGCCTTGACGCCCTGCACATAGCCGCAGGCGAACTTGCGGATCAGCGGAATGTCCATGCCGCCGATGAAGCCGACGGTACCGGTTTTCGACGCCATCGCCGCCAGCATCCCGACAAGATACGATCCCTGCTCCTCGGTGAAGACCACCGATTTCACGTTGGGCTGTTCCACCACCATGTCGATGATGGCGAACTTGGTGTCCGGGTAATCCGGCGCCACCGAGGCAAGCACGTCGCCAAAGGCGAAGCCGGTCATCACGATCGGGTTCGACCCGGCCTCGGCCAGCCGGCGCAGGGCCTGTTCGCGCTGCGCCTCGGACTGCATCTCCAGCTCCTTGAAGCTGCCGCCGGTTTCATCCGCCCAGCGCTTGGCGCCGTTGAACGCCGCCTCGTTGAAGGATTTGTCGAACTTGCCGCCCAGGTCATAGATCAGCGCCGGGTCCGCCAGCGCCGCGCCGGTGGTCAGCGCCAGCACTCCGGCGGCGCCAAGGAAATGGGTCATCAGGCTCATGGAAAACTCCCGGTTTGTCGGGGCCTGGCGCGTGACTGGCCGGCCCGCTGTTCAAGACGCGATCTCTGGCGGATCTGCGCCGAATTAGGGCCGGGTTCGGGAAAGCGGTCAATAGCTATTCGCTGCATGTGCACCCGCTCTCAGGGACTTGACGGGTGACGCGGCGTCTGGCGCGTCACGCCTGCGCGCCAAGCGCGCTGGTCATCACAAGCGCGTCGGTGGTGGTGCCATCCTTGTGCCGGTAGTATCCGCGCCGCCGCCCGGCCGGGGCAAAGCCCGCCCGGGCATAGAGCGCGCGGGCGGCCATATTGTCCTCCGCCACCTCGAGAAACGCCGAGTCCGCGCCGCGGGCCGCGGCCTCGGCCAGGAACTGTGCCACCAGCCGGGCGCCGGTGCCTTGACGGCGGGCCTCGGAGGCGACGGCGAGGGTCAGCAGTTCCGCCTCGCCGGCCAGCGCGCGGCCAAGCAGGAAACCGGCGGGCTCTTGCAGCAGGAAGGTGTCGGCGCGGGCCAGCAGCTCCGCGAACTCCGCGACGGTCCAGGGCCGCGGCACGGTGAAGCAGGCGGCATGGAGCGCGGCCAGTGCCTCGGGCGTCACGGCAGCAGCACCGGCGGCGGGTCCGCGGCGGGGGCGGCATCGGCGCTGCGCAGGTACATCGGCGCGGGGCGGGGCTGGGGCTGGCCGGTCACAAGCCGCGCGGCGGCGATGCGGGCAAGCGCCTCGGCGAAGGGCAGGGCGGGGGGCAGGGCGCGCAGGTCCGGGCGCAGCGCCTGCAGGACGGCCGCGCCGTCGCCGACCAGCGCAAGGCCGGGCGGCAGCTCCGCCGCCAGGGCTTCGGCGGTCGTCAGCCGCGGCTCGGCCGGTCCGGCGCCAAAGCCCTGCGCATAGACCTCGCCTCGCCGCGCATCGGTGACTGCCAGCACGGGCCGCGGCAGGTCCAGCGCCAGCGCCTCCAGCGTGCCGACGCCGATGGCCGGCACGCGCAGCGACAGCGCCAGCCCGCGCGCCGCCGCCACCGAAATGCGGATGCCGGTGAAGTTGCCGGGCCCGATGCCCACGGCCAGCGCCTCCAGATCGCGCCAGCCCGCGCCCGCTTCGGCCAGCAGCTCCTCCAGCAGCGGCATCAGCCGTTCGGCCTGGCCCTTGGCCATCGGCTCGGCCCGCGCGGCCAGCACCTCATCGCCGCGCAGCAAAGCGGCCGCGCAATGCGCGGCCGATGTGTCGAAGCTCAGGATCAACTCGGCAGGCAAGGCTCAGACAGCCACCGGCCGCACCTCGATCACCTCGGGGATGTAGTGGCGCAAGAGGTTCTCGATCCCCATCTTCAGCGTCAGCGTCGAGGAGGGGCAGCCGGCGCAGGCGCCCTGCATGTGCAGGTAGACCACGCCGCGGTCGAAGCCGTGGAAGGTGATGTCGCCGCCATCCTGCGCCACGGCGGGCCGCACCCGGGTGTCGAGCAGTTCCTTGATTTGCGTCACGATCTCGCCATCGGCGCCGTCATGCGCGGCATGGCCGCCGGCGGGGGCGGCCTCGCCCTCCAGCACCGGCGCGCCGGACTGGAAATGCTCCATGATCGCGCCGAGGATCGCCGGCTTCACATGCTCCCAGGCGGTGGCCTCGTCCTTGGTCACAGTGACGAAATCGGTGCCGAAGAACACGCCGGTGATGCCGCTGACCGCGAAGATCCGCCGCGCCAGCGGGGATTTCGCCGCCGTATCGGGGCTGGGGAAATCGGCGGTGCCCATCTCGAGCACGGTCAGCCCCGGCAGGAATTTCAGCGTGGCGGGGTTCGGGGTGGATTCGGTCTGGATGAACATCAGGAGCCTCCGGGTCAGGGGCTGATATGCGCTCGGGGGTGGGGCAAGTCAAGGTTTGGGCCGGTGCTTCCCCCCGGCAGGGCCGGGCCGCCCCGGCTGCGCCCCCTGCCTTTGCTTTTTCGGAAATATCCTCGGGGAGGGTCCCGGGAGGGGTGGAAAACCCCTCCCGGGCGCAGGGGTGCGGGGGGCGCGCAGCCCCCCGCTTTCCCCAGAGTTATCTTGGCTCAGGTAATCGCCTCCAGCCGCTCCTTGGACATGTCCCCCGGCACGATGGTCATCGGGCAGGGCAGGTTGCCGGCGCTGCGCGTCAGCTGCGTCACCAGCGGGCCGGGGCCCGACTTGTCGCTGCCCGCCCCCAGCACCAGGATGCCGATCTGCGGGTCTTCCTGGATCACCGCCAGGATCTCGGTCGCCGGCTCGCCCTCGCGGATGATCAGCTCGGGGTCCACCCCCTGCCGGTCACGCATCCATTTGGCGAAGACCTCGAAATGCGCCTCGATGCGCTCGCGCGCCTCCTGCCGCATCAGCTCGGCCACGCCGATCCAGTGCTGGTATTCCTCGGGCGGGATCACCGACAGGATGATCACCCCGCCCCCCGAATGCGAGGCCCGCATTGCGGCAAAGCGCATGGCGTTCAGGCATTCGCGGGTCTCGTCGAGCACGACCAGAAATTTGCGCATGGTTGTTCCCCTCTCCCCGATCATCGCCGATCCGGCCCCCAAGGCGCAAGGGGGCGCCGAGCCCTCGCCAATCAGGCGGCGGAATGCGCCCAGTCCCAGTAAAGCTCGCGCACCCGTTTCGTGACCGGGCCGGGTCCGTACTGGCGGTCGTCGAAGGCGGCGACCGGGGTCACCTTGGCGAAATTGCCGGACAGGAACACCTCGTCGGCGCCGCGGAAATCCTCCAGCGTCAGCACGGTTTCATGCACGCTCACGCCATCGGCGCGCAGGTTGGCGATGTGCCGCGCGCGGGTGATGCCGGACAGGAAGGTGCCATTGGCAATGGGCGTGAACACCTCGCCATCCTTGACCATGAACACATTGGCGGTGGCGGTTTCGGCGACATTGCCCATCGCGTCCTGCACCAGCGCGTTGCCAAAGCCCTTGCGCTGCGCCTCGACCAGCATCCGCGCGTTGTTGGGGTAAAGGCACCCGGCCTTGGCGTTGCAGACATTGTCGGCCAGCACCGGGCGGCGGAACTGGGTGGTGGTCAGCGTGGTGCTGGCTCCCGGCGCCGGCATCGCCACCTCTTCGAGGCAGAGCGCGAAGCCTGTCTCGCCGCGCGCCGGCGCCACCCCCAGATCCGAGCCGTGGATCGCCCAGTACATCGGGCGCACATAGACCGCCTGATCCTTGCCATAGGCGCGCAGCCCTTCGCGGGCGATCTCCAGCATCGTCTCGGCCTCGATGGTCGGCTCGATCATCAGCGCGTCGGCGGAGCGGTTCACACGGGCGCAATGCGCCGCCAGATCCGGGGCCACGCCCTCGAAATACCGCGCGCCGTCGAAGACGCTGGAGCCCTGCCAGATGCCGTGATCGGCGGCGCGCATCACCGGGATGTCGCCCTCGTGCCAGCGGCCCTCGAACCAGGTGCGGATGTTTGTGCCAAATGCCATAGCCGGTATCCCCTTGCGAACGGCGCGGAGTTAATCACCGCGCTGGCGCCGGGTCCATAGCCGGAGTTGCGGCGAAAAGGACCGGACCGGCGGGCACCGCAGGGGCTGTGCGGCGTGCCGGGGGATCGGGCTGGCCTGCCGGTCCGGTACGATTGCATTCCGACGGGGGATTCGGCTTCGGAATACGTGCAGGTTAGGGGGCGATTGATTCCGTTTTGCGACGACAGCATGACGCAGCGGCAGTTTGTCCGGTTCAGCCCCGGGCGGCGCGGCGCAGCCCCCGCATCGCCAGCGACGACAGGCTCGACCCCAGCAGCGAGGCCGCCGAGAGCAGGAGCCCGATCAGCCCGGCGAACAGCTCCAGCGCCAGGTTGGACAGCCGCACCGTGGCGCGCAGGAAGCGCGACTTGCCCAGCACCTCCATCCGGCCCACGGTCTTCGGCCCCAGCGCCTCGGCGGCATTGGCGATGCGGCGCGCGTCTGGCGCGTCATCCACGTAGCGCAGCAGGTGCAACGCCGAGGGTGTGCCAAGGGTGCGGCTGGTGCGGCCGAGATCACCCGCGATGGCGACCAGCGGCGCAAAGCGGTCGGGGCGCAGCACGGCCGCCAGATCGTCGCTGCCGCGCACGGCAGGCACCCGGGCCCAATCGACGCCGCTTCGCAGCGCATCGCTGGCCAGCGCGCCAAGCCGCGGCGAGACCAGCCCCATCCGCCGCGCCAGCTTGGCGACGCTGGCGCCGATCTTGACGGTGACCGAGGAGCCGCCCGAGGCCACCACCAGCGCCGTCGCGCCGAGGCCGACCAGCGACAACGCCAGGTTGATCTCGTCCACCTCGGCGCCGGTGGTATAGGCCAGCCCCTCCTTGGCCACGCCCGCGATATCGCCAAACGGGGTCAGGACCATCGGTGCCTGACACAGCAGTTCCGCCGACAGCGTGCACTCTGCGGGATCATAGGCGCAGGCGAGGCAGCCGCCGGCCGAGGCCCAGAAGCCGCTATCCTGCTCCCAGGCTTCCGCCAGGGCGGTGGTCAGGTCTGGGGCCAGCGGGATGGCCCTTTCGGCGGCGACGCCCTCGAGGGCGCGGATCGCCAGCCAGTTGCGGTCTTCCTCGGCCAGCCGCTCGCGCAGCAGGGTCTCGATCCGCTGGGGCGTGGCTTCCTGCGCCAGCGCCCGTTCCATCGCCGCGTCGATGCCGTCCACGCCCCGGTCCACGAAGGGGGCGATGCCGGGGCTGCGGGCGATGGTGGCCAGCGACTGGCCGGAGAGGGCGAGCGAGGCCAGCAGGATCAGCAGCAGGACGCGCCGCACGGCAAGGCGGAAGCCGGCGCCGAGGATGGCAAAGCGGCGCGGCGCGCGGCCGCGGCGCCACCAGCTACGGTGGGGCGGGGGCGGATCAAGCGGGGAGGTCAGCCAGAGCCGGCTGGCCTCGGCGCCGGGCGTGGCGGGCGGGCGGGCGCCGGGTGGCGGTGCCGAGGCGATGCCGGTCAAGTGGCCGCCAGCGGCGGAGGCCGCCGCGGTGGAACCAACGGCCCGGGCGGCCCGGGCGCGCGCGGCTTCGGCGGCAGCCAGGGCAGGAGCCGGGGCGGCGGGTGGGGCGCTCGGCGCGCGGCCATGCTGCGCAGGCTCATGCCCGGCCCGCTCATGCCCGGCCCGCTCATGCCCGGTCGGAGCGTGGCCCGTGGGCGGCAGCGGCTTGGTCAGCAGCAGCGGCGCGGCGGGGCGGCGCTCGCCGCGGGTCACCGGCGGCGGTTCCGGGGCGGCGGGCTTTGTGGCGGGTTTCGCCTCCTCTCCCGGGCGGCGTTGGCCGGGCAGGGTGGGGCCGGGCAGGGTGGGGCGGGATCGGGCGGGGGGTGCCGGGGGCCGGGTCAGCGGCGGGCTTGCAGATCGCCGGCCGGCGCCCCCGGCTTCGGGGCGCCCCTCCTCGCCGCCACCGGGCGGCGTGGCTCCGGTCAGCCGCGGCGTGACCGCACCATGCCAGTGATGTCGAGCGTCCGGTCGAGGATCGGCCGAGCGATGGCCTCGGCGCGGTCGGCGCCCTCACCCAGAATGCGGTCGATCTCGCCGGGGTCGGCCATCAGCCGCGTCATTTCCGTGCTGATCGGCGAGAGCTTGGCCACCGCCAGATCGGCCAGCGCGGGTTTGAAAGCGCCGAAGCCTTGGCCGGCGAACTGCCCCACCACCGCCTCGGCCGTCATCCCCGACAATGCGGCGTAGATGTTCACGAGGTTGCGCGCCTCGGGCCGGTCCTTCAGGCCTTCCAGCGTTTCCGGCAGCGGTTCGGCATCGGTGCGGGCCTTGCGGATCTTCTGCGCGATGGTGTCGGCATCGTCGGTCAGGTTGATGCGGCTGGCATCCGAGGGGTCGGATTTCGACATCTTCTTGGTGCCGTCGCGCAGGCTCATCACCCGCGTGGCCGCGCCTTCGATCACCGGCTCGGGCATCGGGAAGAACTCCACGCCATAGTCGTGGTTGAACTTGGCGGCGATGTCGCGGGTCAGCTCTACATGCTGCTTCTGGTCGTCGCCGACCGGCACATGGGTGGCGTGATACAAAAGGATGTCGGCGGCCATCAGCGAGGGATAGGCGTAGAGCCCAAGGCTGACCTGCTCGGCATTCTTGCCGGCCTTGTCCTTGAACTGGGTCATCCGGTTCATCCAGCCCAGCCGGGCGACGCAGTTCAGAATCCATCCCAGCTCGGCATGGGCCGAAACCTGGCTCTGGTTGAACAGGATCGAGCGTGCCGGGTCGATGCCGGAGGCCATGAAGCCCGCCGCCGCCTCGCGCGTTTGCTGGCGCAGGGCCGCCGGGTCCTGCCAGACGGTGATGGCGTGCAGATCGACGAGGCAATAGATGGTCTGGATGCCCTCATCCTGCTTTTCGGCAAAGCGTTTGAGGGCGCCCAGGTAGTTGCCCAGCGTCAGCCCGCCCGAGGGCTGGATGCCCGAAAAGATGCGGGGGGTGAAAGCGGTGGCCGTCATGGCGCCTCTCCGTCTGGATATTCCTGCATGGCTCGCTTATCGCTGGGGGCATGGCCCGTCAATGCGGGGCACCCCAAACGGAGACGGCAATGCGCCCTGGTCATGACGAATCCCCGCTGAACCCGATCCCGCCGGTGATCTGGCTGCTGCTGCTGCCGGTGGTGGCGATGGAACTGGTGCTGAGCGCGGGGGGCAGCGGCTATGTCGGCGGGCCCGATGCGGCGGGCTGGCGGCTGGAGGCGCTGCAGATGTTCAGCTTTGCGCCCGGCATCTTCCATGTGCTGCTGGAGAACCGGGTGTTCCCGCCCGAGCAGATGATGCGGTTCGTCACCTATCCCTTCGTGCATGGCGGGTTCACCCATGCGCTGTTCGTCGGGGTGTTCCTGCTGGCGCTTGGCAAGATGGTGGGCGAGGTGTTCCGGGCCTGGGCGGTGCTGGCGGTGTTCTTTGGCGCGGCGATCGCCGGGGCGCTGGCCTACAGCCTGCTGCCCTATGACGTGCAGCCGCTGTTCGGGGGATACCCGGCCGTTTATGGGCTGATCGGGGCCTTCACCTATATCCTCTGGGCGCGGCTGGGGGCGGTGAATGCCAACCGCTACCGCGCCTTCACGCTGATCGGCTTCCTGCTGGCCTTCCAGCTGGTGTTCGGCCTGCTGTTCGGCGCGGGCGGATGGTCCTGGGTGGCCGAGATCGCAGGCTTTGCCGCCGGGTTCGGGCTGTCCTTCATCGTCAGCCCCGGCGGCTGGCAGCGGACGGTGCGGATGCTGCGTCAGCGCTGACGGCGAAACGCTGCGGTGAAATCGGCGGGGCGGGCGGCGCCGGTGGCGAAGGCGGCCAGCGCATAGCTGGCCATGCCGCCGAGGACCAGCAGGGCGAGGGCGCCATAGCGGGTCGTTGGGGTGTGCAGCGCCGGATCGAGCCAGCGCGCCGCGACCCATAGCGCCACGCCCATCAGCGCCGAGGCGAGGGCGATGCGCGGCAGGCGCGCGACCAGCCGGGCATCGGGGCGCGCCGCCGCCCCCATGTCGCGGCTGCCCCACCACAGCTGCGCCACCATCGACCAGCCGGCGATGGTCGTGCCCCAGGCGGCGGCGGAAAAGCCGATCACCGGCGCAAGGCAGATGGCGATGGCGGCATTCACCACCATCGAGTTGACGGCATAGCGGAACGGGCGCCGGGTATCCTCGCGTGCGAAGAACAGCGGTTGCAGCACCTTGTGCAGCACGAAGGCCGGCAGGCCCGCGCCGTAGATCGCCAGCGCCAGCGCAGTCGGCGGCGTGTCGGCGGCGGTGAAGGCGCCCCGCTCGAACAGGACCGACACCAGCGGCTCTGCCAGCACCACCAGCGCCACGGCGGCCGGAAGGGTCAGGATCAGCCCGAACTCGGTGGCGCGGCTGAGCGAATGCTGGCCGCCGGCCTCGTCCCCGGCCTTCAGGCGGCGGGCGAGCTCCGGCAGCAGCACCACGCCGATGGCGATGCCCACCACGCCAAGCGGCAGCTGGTACAGCCGGTCGGCATTGTAGAGCCAGCTGATCGCATTGTCGAAGAAGCTGGCGACCTGCCGCCCGACCAGCAGGTTGACCTGCACCACGCCCCCCGCGAAGACGGCCGGCGCGGCAATGGCCAGAAGCTGGCGCAGCTCGGGCGTCAGGCGCGGGCGGCGCGGGCGCAGGGCAAAGCCCATCCGCGCCGCCGCGACCCAGACGAAGGCCAGTTGCGCGATGCCCGCGACCGGCGTTGCCCAGGCAAGCGTCAGGCCCATCGGCCAGCCCGCCCGGGCCGCCAGTGCCATGGCGGCGATGAACACCAGGTTCATCAGCACCGGCGCCGCAGCGGCGGCCATGAACCGGCCGCCGGCATTCAGCAGCCCCGACAGCAGCGCCGTCAGCGAGATGAACAGGATGTAGGGGAAGCAGATCCGCCCGAAGACCACCGCCATATCGAACCGCGCGTCGCCGGCAAAGCCGCCTGCCTGCAGCAGCACCAGCCCCGGCATTGCCGCCGTGGCCACGACGTTCAGCACCAGCACGGCAAGAGCGAGGCCAGCGAAGGCATCCTCGGCAAAGCGATGCGCGCCTTCACCCGCTTCCAGCCGCTTGGCGAACATCGGCACGAAGGCGGTGTTGAAGGCGCCTTCTGCAAAGAATCGGCGGAACAGGTTGGGAAGCGTGAAGGCGACGATGAAGGCCTGCGCGACCGGACCGGTGCCGAGATAGGCCGCGATCATCACGTCGCGGACAAAGCCCATCAGCCGGCTGCCAAGCGTCCAGCCGCCCACCGTCAGGAAACCGCGGATCAGCCGCACGGGTCTCATCGCCGCCCCCAAATCGCGGCCTCGCTGCCGCCGTTAATTGCCGTTCAGTCTGGGGCCCGGGCCCGTTCCACGCCTTCGGTGATCGCCTGCCGCAGCTTGCGCTCCAGCGCCTCCTGCTTGGACTTCACATGCAGCTTCAGCCCGAACATGTCCTTCACGTAGAAGGTATCCACCACCTGCGCGCCATAGGTCGCAATCACGGCGCTGGCAATGTAGATATTGCTCGCCGCCAGCGTGCGCGTCAGGTCATAGAGCAGGCCCGGGCGGTCGCGGGTATCGACCTCGATGATCGTGTAGATGTCCGAGCCCTCGTTGTCGAAGGCGATGGAGGTCGGGAACTTGAAGCCGCGCTCGCGCTTCTTGACCTTGTCGCGGTCCTTCAGCGCCTCGCGCGCCACCACTTCGCCGCGCAGGGTCTTTTCGATCATCTGGCGCAGGCGGGGCAGGCGGCTGGCCTCGTACGGGCGGCCCTCGATGTCCTGCACCCAGAATACCGCCGTGGCATAGCCGTCCTTGGAGGTATAGGTGCGCGCATCCACCACGTTCGCGCCGACCAGCGCCAGCGCCCCGGCAAGGCGCGAGAAGATCCCCGGATGGTCGGTCAGCGCGAAACAGGCGCGGGTGGCGTCGCGGTCGGGATCGGGCATCAGGTCGATGCGGATCTCGTCATCGCGCAGCCCGTCGAGCAGGCGGGCGAAGATCACATGGCCCTCGGTGGACAGCGCCTGCCAGTAGGGGCCGTAATGGCGGCCGATCTCGGCCTCGATCTTTTCGGCCGGCCAGAAGGCCAGCGCCTCGCGCAGGTGCTGCTTGCTCTCCTCCTCGCCGCGGTCGCGGTTCAGCGCTTCGAGCCCGTCTTCCAGCGCGATGCTGGCCAGGCTGTGCAGCCGGCGCAGCAGCATCGCCTTCCAGTTGTTCCAGGTGCCGGGGCCGACGCCGCGGATGTCGCAGACCGTCAGCACCGTCAGCAGGTCCAGCCGCTTCTTGGTCTTCACCGCCTTGGCGAAATCGCGCAGGGTGCGCGGGTCCGACAGGTCGCGCTTCTGCGCCACGTCCGACATGAACAGGTGATAGCGCACCAGCCATTCCACCGTTTCCACCTCTTCGGCCGTCAGCCCCAGCCGGGGCGCCACGCGGCGGGCGATCTGCGCGCCCACCACCGAATGATCCTCGGGCCGGCCCTTGCCGATATCGTGCAGGAACAGCGCGACATAAAGCACGCGGCGATTCACGCCCTGCTTGAGGATGCCGGAGGACAGCGGCAGCTCCTCGGCCAGCTCGCCGCGCTCGATGCGGTCGAGCGTGGCGATGCACTGGATGATATGCTCGTCCACCGTGTAGTGGTGGTAGACGTTGTATTGCATCATCGCCACGATCGGCTCGAATTCGGGGACATAGGCGCCAAGCACGCCAAGCTCGTTCATCCGGCGCAGGGCGCGCTCGGGGTTGCCATGGCCCAGCATCAGGTCGAGGAAGATCCGCGCCGCCTCGGGGTCCTCACGCATCTCGTCGTCGATCAGCGCAAGGTTTGCCGCCACCAGCCGCATCGCGTCGGGGTGGATCAGGTAGCCGGTGCGCAGGGCCTCGTCGAAGATGCGCAGGAGGTTCAGCTTGTCGGCAAGGAAGGCCTTGGCATCCTCGACATTCAGGCGGTTCAGGTCGATCCGGTAGCCGGGGCGCACCTTCTTGCGGCGGCGGAACAGGCCTTCCAGCCGCGGCACCTTCTTGACATGCCGCGCCTCGAGCCCGGTCAGGAAGATCCGCGTCAGCTCGCCGACCTTGGTGGCCTCGCGGAAATATTCCTGCATAAACAGTTCCACCCCGCGGCGGCCGGCGCGGTCCTCGTAGCCCATGCGCTGCGCCACATCGACCTGCATGTCGAAGGTCAGCTGGTCGACGGCGCGCCCGCCGAGCAGATGCAGGTGGCAGCGCACTGCCCAGAGGAAATCTTCCGCCTGCTCGAACTGCTGGTATTCCTCGACCGAGAACAGCCCGGTGCCGACGAGTTCCGACACCTCCTCGACATTGTGCAGGTACTTGGCGATCCAGTAGAGCGTCTGCAGGTCGCGCAGCCCGCCCTTGCCTTCCTTGACATTGGGCTCCAGCACATAGCGCTGGCCGCCCTGCCGGCGGTGGCGCTCTGCCCGTTCGGCAAGCTTGGCCTCGATGAATTGCGGGCCGGTGCCGCGGAACAGCTCGTCGCGCAGCCGCTGGTGCAGCTCGCTCGCCAGCTTCTGCTCGCCGGCCAGGAAGCGGTGTTCCAGCAGCGCGGTGCGGATGGTGATGTCCTCGGCGCCGAGGCGCAGGCAGTCCTTCACGGTGCGGCTGGCATGGCCGACCTTCAGGCGCATGTCCCACAGCATGTAGAGCATGGATTCGATGACGCTTTCGGCCCAGCCGGTCATCTTCCACGGGGTCAGGAACAAGAGGTCCACATCGGAATGCGGCGCCATCTCGGCGCGGCCATAGCCGCCGACGGCGATCACCGCCAGCCGCTCGCCCTCGGTCGGGTTGGGCAGCGGGTGCAGGTGGCGGGTGGCGACGTGGAAGGTGGCGCGCACGATCACGTCGGTCAGCGCGGCATAGGCGCGGACGGTGGGGCCGGCGGCGCGGGGATGGGCGGCGAACTCGGCCTCGATCCGCGCCGAGCCCTCGCGCCGCGCCTCGATCAGATGCTGGACCGCCAGCGCGCGCAGCGGCGTGCCCGCGGGCGGGGCGGACAGTACGGCGTCCAGGGCAGAGCACAGCGCCGCGGCATCGAAGCCGGGCGCCGTGCTGAGAGCGGAGGGGATGGAGAGAGCGGGCAGCGCCGGGTCAGAACCCGGCACCACCGAAGCTTCTTGGGGCAGGGTCAATCACATAAACCTGGTTGTTGCGGATCTGCGCGACGGCAAGCCCGCGTTCATTGGTCCCGTCCGAGCGCAGGCGGAAGATGCCGCTGACGCCGACGAAGCCCGAGCCCTGGGTCAGCGCCGTGGTGGTCAGCGCATCGGCATTGCCGGATTTCACCAGCGCGCCGATGGCGGCGATCCCGTCATAGGCAAGGCCGGCGATGGGATGGGGCGCCTCGCCGAAGGCCGACTGGTAGCGGCCCTGGAACTGCTGGTTCAGCGTCGGATCGGGCAGCGCGAACCAGCCGCCCTGGATGCCGGGCAGGGCCAGCGTGGCGGTCGGGATGTCCCAGCGGGTCAGGCCGATGAAGCGCACCGTCTCGCGGTCGAGCCCGGCCTCGGGCAGCAGTTGCGACAGCAGCGGCAGCGCGCCGGCGGTGTCGGCGGTGAAGAACATCGCCTGCGCGCCCGAGGAGCGGGCAGTGTCCACGATGTTCGGCACGGCGGCGACCACGCCCTCTTGCGAGAAGTCGTAGGAGCCGGTGCCGGCCAGCGAGGCCCCGCGCGCGCCTGCGATGGCGCCCTCGATGGCGCGCCGGCCGGCATCGCCGCTCGGGTTGCGGTCATGCACGACCATGATCCGGCCGCGGCCCTGGCCGGCGGCGTAGGAGACAAGCCGGTTGGCGGTGTTCTGGAAGGTCGGCCCGAGCACGAAGACGTTGCCGCCGGCGATGTCGGGGTTGTTCGAGAACGAGAGCACGTTGACGCCGCGCCCCGCGACGGCGACGCCGGCGGCATTGGCGGCCTCGGCATAGACCGGGCCGAGGATGATCTTGGCGCCCTCGTCCACCGCCCGGGTGGCGGCAGAGGCGGCGCCCGCCGCCGAGGGGCCGGTATCATAGACGCGCAGGTCGATCTGCGCCCCCTGCAGGTCGGAAACCGCCAGCTGCGCCGCCTGGCGCAGGCTGCGTGCGATCAGCTCGTCGCCGGAATTGCCCGAGCCGCCGGGCACCAGCAGCGCCACCGGAACCGGGGCACGGGTGTTGATCGAGGGGCCGGTGTTGCCCGTGGCAATCGGGTCGCAGGCAGCGACCCAGAAGGCCGAGACCAGCGCGGCAATGCGGGTCAGGGGGCGGGTCAATGGCTTGCGGGGGGTGCGGAAAAGGGCGAACATGAAGCGATCCTTGTGGTCCCGGGCATGGAAGGGCAGGGCGGCAACGCGCGGCAAACCTATGTGTTCCCGGACCGGAAGGCAACTTGCACCAGGATCGGAGAAGCGATGACCGGCAAAGCAACGCCCGTGCCGCCGGCAGGGCCCGGGCCGGCCGAACGGCCCGCGGACATGCCGGGGGCCGCCCCCGAGGCAGATGCCGGACAGCCCCCGGCGGCGGAGCTGGAGGTCGGGGCGGGACCGCGGCCCGCGCATGTTCCTGCGCCCAAGAAGATCGCGCCGGGGCTGCATTTCGTGGCCACCCCGATCGGGGCGGCGCGCGACATCACCCTGCGCGCGCTCGATATCCTGGCGGGCGCCGACCTGATCGCCGCCGAGGATACCCGCACGCTGCGGCACCTGATGGACATCCACGGCGTGCCGCTCGGGGATCGGCATGTGATCGCCTACCATGACCATAATGGCGAGCAGATGCGCCCGCGAATCCTGCGCGCGCTGGCCGAGGGAAAATCCGTCGCCTATGCCTCCGAGGCTGGAACCCCGCTGGTCGCCGACCCCGGCTACCAGCTTGGCCGCGCGGCCATCGAGGCGGGGCACCAGGTGCTGTCCGCGCCCGGCCCCTCGGCGGTGCTGGCGGCGCTGACCGTTTCGGGCCTGCCCTCGGACCGCTTCCTGTTTGCCGGCTTCGCGCCCTCGACCGCCAGCGCGCGGCTGCGCTGGCTCGAGGAGCTGGCGCCGGTGGCGGCGACGGTGATCCTGTACGAATCGCCCAAGCGGATTAGCGAATTGTTAGGGGCCCTGGTGCAAAGCTTCGGAGGCGAGAGGGAAGCGGCAGTGTGCCGGGAACTGACCAAACGCTTCGAGGAAGTGTCGCGCGGCCCGCTTGCGGCGCTGGCGGCGGATTTTGCGGACCGGGCGGTCAAGGGCGAGATCGTCGTGGTGATCGACCGGGCGCGCGGGCGCAAGCCCGGCAGTGCCGATCTGGAGGCGGCGCTGAAGGATGCGCTGACGCGGATGCGGCTGAAGGATGCCGCGGCCGCCGTGGCCGAGACATTGGGCCTGCCCAAGCGCGAGGTCTATCAGGCCGCGTTGCGGTTGGGGACTGACGAATAGGGCGCGCTGGCGCCGGAACGGAGGACGGCATGGGCGGGCAGGTTTCCTATCACGGCGGATTGGCCGCCGAGGCGCAGGTCGCCGCGCATTACCAGCGCAGCGGCCGCCCGATTGCCGCGCGCCGCTGGCGCGGCCCCGGCGGCGAGATCGACCTGATCGCCCGCGAGGGCAACCGGCTGGTCTTTGTCGAGGTCAAGAAATCCTCCAGCTTCGCCCGCGCTGCCGAACGCCTGTCGCGCCGGCAGATGGACCGGATCTGTCGCTCGGCCGCCGCCTATCTGGCCGGCGAGCCGATGGGCCAGGACACCGAGATGCGCTTCGACGTGGCGCTGGTCGATGGCTGCGGCCGCATCGACATCATCGAGAACGCGTTCTGCGAGATGTGATCGGCGCCATCGGCTGATCCGGCATCTCCCGAACCCGCGCCGCTCGATGTGCCCTCGTCCGGCCAGAGGTCCCGCCTTCCTTGCAACTGCCGCGCCGCTGATCCATCAAGGGCGCAGCAAAACAGGAGGCGCGCATGGCCCTGACATCCTTGCCCACAGGCTTGCCCGGAAGCTTGCCCAAAAGCCTGAAGGTCGCGATCCAGATGGATCCGATCGGCCCGATCAACATCGCGGCGGACAGCACCTTCCGCATCGCGCTGGAAGCGCAGGCGCGCGGGCATGAGCTGTTCTACTACACGCCCGACAAACTGTCCTACCGCGAGGGACGGGTGCTGGCGCGGGGCTGGCCGCTGACGCTGCGGCGCGAGCTGGGCAACCATTACACGCTGGGCGAGGAGGCCGAGATCGACCTGGCCGAGTGGGATGTGGTCTGGCTGCGCCAGGACCCGCCCTTCGACATGGGCTATATCACCACGACGCATATCCTCGAGCGGATCCACCCGGCGACGCTGGTGGTCAACGATCCGTTCTGGGTGCGCAACTCGCCCGAGAAGCTCCTGGTGCTGAACTTCCCCGACCTGACGCCGCCGACGCTGATCGCCCGCGACCTCGCCGCGATCCGCGCCTTCAAGGCGGCGCATGGCGACATCATCCTCAAGCCGCTCTACGGCAATGGCGGGGCGGGGGTGTTCCGGCTCGACCCCAATGACCGCAACCTGGCCAGCCTGCATGAGCTCTTCACCTCGATGAGCCGCGAGCCGCTGATCGCGCAGAAATTCGTCCCCGATGTCAGCAAGGGCGACAAGCGCATCATCCTGGTCGATGGCGAGCCGGTGGGCGCGATCAACCGTGTGCCGGCCGAGGGCGAGACGCGGTCCAACATGCATGTCGGCGGGCGGCCAGAGAAGGTCGGGCTGACGGCGCGCGACCTCGAGATCTGCGCGCGGATCGGCCCGGTGCTGAAGGAGAAGGGCCAGATCTTCGTCGGCATCGACGTGATCGGCGACTGGCTGACCGAGATCAACGTGACCTCGCCCACCGGCATCCAGGAGCTGGAGCGCTTTGACGGCACCAATACCGCCGAGCGGATCTGGCAGGTGATCGAGGCCAAGCGCGGCGGCTGACATGATCCGGCGGCTGGCCCTGCTGAACGACGCCCTGCGGCTTGGCACCCGGCCGGCGCTGGCGCGGATGCAGGACCCGGTGCTGGCGCGGGCGATGATGGAGCGGGGCGCGCGCTGGATGTTTCGCGCGCCGCCGCATCTGCTGGTGCTGGACGCGGCCCTGGGCGGGGTGCCGGGGCTGCGCATCTCCTGCGGGCGGCCCGAGCCCGGCCATGCCATCTTGCACCTGCATGGCGGGGCCTATCTGGCCGGCTCGCCGCGCACCCATTGCGCGATGCTGGGGAGGCTGTCGCGGCTTGCGGGGATCGAGGTCTTCGCGCCCGCCTACCGGCTTGCGCCGGAGCATCCGTTTCCGGCGGCGCTGGAGGATGCCGAGGCCGCCTTTGCCGGGCTGCTGGCGCGGGGTTATGCGCCGGGTCGGATTGCTCTGGGCGGCGACAGTGCCGGCGGCGGGCTGGCCTTTGCGCTGCTGGCGCGGCTGTGTGCGGCGGGCCCGGTGCCGGGGCTGGCATATGGCTTCTCGCCCTGGGCGGACCTGACCGGCTCGGGCGGGTCGATCCGCAGCAATGCCGATGCCGATCCGATGTTGCCGGCAGGTCGGCTGGCCGCGATTGCGCAGATCTATCTACAGGGGCGTCCGGCGAGTGATCCCGGCGCCTCGCCGCTGTTCGCGGAGTTCCCGGGCGCGCCGCCCACGCTGCTGCAGGTTGGCAGCACCGAGATCCTGCTGGACGATTCCCGGCGGCTGGCGGAACGGCTGCGCGGCTTCGGCGCGGCGGTCGATCTTCAGGTGTTGCCGGCTACGCCGCATGTGGTGCAGCTCTTCGACGGCTGGGTGCCCGAGGCGCGGGCCGCCCTGCGCGCCGCTGCCCATTCGATCCGCGACGGTCTGCTCAGGCCGGCGCACTCAGCGTCAGCCGGAAGCTGACAGCTTCAGCCACATGCGGCTTGCGCACCTCGGCCGAGCCGTCCAGATCGGCGATGGTGCGCGCCACCCGCAGCACCCGGTGATAGCCGCGGGCCGAGAGGCCGAAGCGCTGCGCCACCATCGACAGCAGCGCCCGGCCCTCGGCATCGGGGCTGGCCACCGCTTCCAGCAGCGCGCCCTCGGTATCGGCGTTGACGCGCACGCCCGGGGCCTCGGCATAGCGCGCGGTCTGCACGTCGCGCGCGGCGGCGACGCGGGCGGCGACCTCGGCCGAGCCCTCGCCCGAGGCGGGCAGGTCGAGGTCGGTATAGGCCACCGGCGGCACCTCCACCCGCAGGTCGAAGCGGTCCATCAGCGGGCCGGAGATGCGGCCAAGGTAGTCCTCGCCGCAGGCCGGCACGCGGGCGCAGGCGCGGGCGGGATCGGCGAGATAGCCGCATTTGCAGGGGTTGGCGGCGGCGACCAGCAGGAAGCGGCAGGGATAGCGGATATGGGCATTCGCCCGCGCCACCATCACCTCGCCGGTTTCCAGCGGCTGACGCAGGGTTTCCAGCACCTGCCGGGGGAATTCGGGCAGCTCGTCGAGGAACAGCACGCCGTTATGGGCAAGGCTGATCTCGCCAGGCTTGGCGCCGCGGCCGCCGCCGATGATCGCGGCCATGGAGGCGGTGTGATGCGGGTCGCGGTAGGGCCTCGTGCGGGAGATGCCGCCTTCGGACAGCAGGCCCGCCAGCGAGTGGATCATCGAGGTTTCCAAGGCCTCGGCGGCGGATAAAGGCGGCAGGATGCCCGGCATCCTTGCGGCCAGCATCGACTTGCCAGAGCCGGGCGAGCCGACCATCAGCACATGGTGCCGCCCCGCCGCCGCGATTTCCAGCGCGCGGCGGGCGCGTTCCTGGCCCTTCACGTCGCGCAGGTCGCGGGCGCCGGTATCCGTCACCACCTCGCCGGGTTCGGCGGGCAGCAGCGGGGATTGGCCGGTATAGTGGCGGATCGCCTCGGTCAGGCTGGCGGGGGCGATGACCTGCGTGGCGCCGACCCAGGCGGCCTCGGCGCCGCAGGCCTTGGGGCACATCAGCATCCGGCCCTCGGCGGCGGCGGCCATGGCGGCGGGCAGCGCGCCGATCACTGGGACGAGGCGGCCGTCCAGTGACAGCTCCCCCAGAGCCACCGTGTTCTCCACCTCTTCCCGCGGCAGGATCTCGATGGCCGCCAGCAGCGCCAGCGCGATCGGCAGGTCGAAATGCGAGCCTTCCTTGGGCAGGTCGGCCGGCGAGAGGTTCACGGTGATCTTCTTCGAGGGCAGCGCGATGGACAGGGCCGACAGCGCCGCCCGCACCCGCTCGCGCGCTTCGGACACCGCCTTGTCGGCGAGCCCGACGACGGTGAAGCCGGGCAGGCCGGGGGTCAGCGCGCATTGCACCTCGACGATGCGCGCCTCGACCCCCTCGAAGGCCACCGTATAGGCCCGTGCCACCATTCCGTCCCTCGTCGTCCCAGCCCACCGTTAACCAGTAGGCAAGGAGCGGTTTAAGAATGGTTAACGGCGCCTCATCCCTGTGCCTGCACCATCGCCATGAACTTCGGCCAGGCCTCGGGATCGGCCAGCGTCTTGTCGCGGCAGAAGGCGTTGCAAAAGCCCCAGACCTTGGCATCCAGCTGCAGGAAATCGGTGACCGGCTTGCCGGAATAGGGGCAGGCGGCGTTGACCGAAGGCCCGTCGGCCACAGTCGCCGGCAGCGGCGCCGGGCCGGGCCAGGGACGCTCGGCATAGGGCTTGCGGTAGGCTGCCTGCTCCAGATGCTGGGCCCAGCCCATCGCCCGCCAGCGCCGGAAGGAGGGGTCGGCCAGATGCGCCGCGACATAGGCCGCAGCCTCGGCCCCCACGGGCAGGTTGTACCCGGCGATGCGGGCGGCCACCGGGGCGAAAAAGGCATCGGCAGCGGTGTAGCTGCCGAAGAGCCACGGGCCGCCTGCGCCGAAGCGGGCCTTTGCCAGCGCCCAGATCTCCTCGATCCGCGCCAGATCTGCCAGCACCTCGGGCGTGGGGGCGCTGTCCACGTAGCTTTTCGCCAGGTTCATCGCGCAATTCGTGCGCAGCGCGGCAAAGCCGGCGTGCATCTCGGCACAGAGCCACCGTGCCCGCGCCCGCGCCGCCGGGTCCGCGGGCCAGATCCCCGCCTCGGGGTGCCGCTCGGCCAGCGTCTCGGCCATGGCCAGCGTCTCGCCGACCACCTCGCCATCCGGCATCCGCATCACCGGCACCAGCCGGGCGGGGGCATAGCGCGCCAGCAGGCGCGGCAGCTCATCGGTGTACAGAACCGCGGTTTCCACGGCGACCGGCAGCCCGAACTTCTCGAACAGCAGCCAGCCGCGCAGCGACCAGCTGGAATAGGTGCGATCGCCGATGGCGAGGTGATAAGTCATCCCGAAGTCCCTCTCGTTGCTGGCTGGAACCTATCGGGCGCCGCAACGGTTGGGAAATGCCTGTTCGTGCGGCATTCCATCACGCGCGGTGATGACCCTACCGCCCGCAAGCATGAACTTTTGCGTGATCCGGTTCAGCCCGGGAAACGTATCCCGCATAGTCAGGAAAGAAGAGACCGATTCCTGCATTCACCGCCTGACCCGACCGCCCGTGAGAAACACGAAGGGGAAGCTCGCATGGCACTGGACGGATATTCTGATGGCATCCTGCCCCGCCGGGCGATGAAGGCGGAGCTTCTGGATGCCGAAACCGAACATCAACTGGCGGTCGCCTGGCGCGACCGGCGCGATGAGGCGGCGCTGCACCGGCTGGTGACGGCCTATATGCGGCTCGCGATTTCCATGGCCTCGAAGTTCCGCCGCTATGGCGCGCCGATGAACGACCTGATCCAGGAGGCGGGGCTGGGCCTGATGAAGGCCGCCGACAAGTTCGACCCTGACCGGGGCGTGAGGTTCTCGACCTACGCCGTGTGGTGGATCAAGGCCAGCATCCAGGATTACGTGATGCGCAACTGGTCGATGGTGCGCACCGGGTCCACCAGCAGCCAGAAGGCGCTGTTCTTCAACATGCGCCGGGTGCAGGCGCGGCTGGAGCGCGAGGCCGAAGCGCAGGGCGAGCGGCTCGACGGGCACCAGCTGCGCGCCCGCATCGCCCGCGAGGTCGGGGTGCCGCTGCATGATGTCGAGATGATGGAGGGCCGGCTGGCCGGCTCGGACTTCTCGCTGAACGCCACGCAATCCTCGGATGACGAGGGCCGCGAATGGATCGAGGCGCTGGAGGATGACGGCCCGCAGGCGGCCGAGACCGTCGCCGAGGCGCATGACGCCGGCCATCTGCGCATCTGGCTGGGCAAGGCGATGGGCGCACTGACCCCGCGCGAGCGCTATATCGTTGGCGAGCGCAAGCTGCGGGCAGAGCCGCGGACGCTGGAATCGCTGGGGGAAGAGCTTGGCCTGTCGAAGGAGCGCATCCGCCAGCTGGAGGCGCAGGCCTTCGCCAAGATGCGCAAGAGCCTTGAAGCGCAAAGCCAGGAAGTGCATCACTTCTTGGCATGAGACATGCCCTGATCCTGGCGCTTTGCGCCTGCGCCGTGCCGGCCTTTGCCGAGCAGATTGAACCGGATGCCTTGGCGGCGCTGCGTGCCGATGTGGTGATCCTCGGCGAGGTGCATGACAACCCCGTCCACCACGCCCATCAGGCGCAGGCGGTGGCGGCGCTGGCCCCCGCCGCGCTGGTGTTCGAGATGCTGACGCCGGATCAGGCGGCACTTGTGACCGAGGCCAACCGCGGCGATGCGGCGGCCTTGGGCGCGGCTTTGGGCTGGGAGGCCTCGGGTTGGCCCGATTTCAGCATGTATCACCCGATCTTCACCGCCGCCCCGCGGGCCCGCATCTACGGGGCCGCTCTTCCGCGCGAGGACGTGCGCCGCGCTGTTGGCGAAGGGGCTGCGGCGATCCTCGGGGACGATGCCGAGCGGTTTGGCTTGACCACGCCTCTGCCGGCCGCCGAGCAGGCCGAGCGCGAGGCTGACCAGATGGCGGCGCATTGCAACGCCATGCCGGCCGAGATGATGCCCGGCATGGTCGAGGCGCAGCGGCTGCGCGATGCCGCGCTGGCCCGGGCGGCGGTGCAGGCGATGGCGGAGACCGGCGGCCCGGTGGCCGTGATCGCAGGCTCCGGCCATGCCCGCCGCGACTGGGGCATCCCGGCGGCGCTGGCCGTGGCGGCGCCGGAGCTTTCGGTACTCTCGGTCGGGCAGATCGAGGCGGAGGGCGCGGCGGAGCCGGAGCAGCCCTTCGATCTGTGGCTCGTCACCGAGCCCACCCCGCGTGAAGACCCCTGCGCCGCGTTCAACTGAATCCGCGCGCCACGTCGGGCCGGGCGTTGTCATCCGCGCCCCGCGCCCCTAATCCTTGGCGGACCCTAGGGTGGAGGCCGATATGCTGGCGGGCAAGCGCATCCTTCTGATCATCGGCGGCGGCATCGCCGCCTACAAGGCGCTGGACCTGATCCGCCGCCTGCGCGAACGCGGCGCCAGTGTCACCCCGGTGCTGACCCGCGCGGCGGAGGAGTTCGTGACGCCGCTGTCGGTGGCGGCCCTCGCGGGCGCGAAGGTCCACCAGGACCTCTTCGACCTGACCTCCGAGGCGGAGATGGGCCACATCCAGCTCTCGCGCTCTGCCGATCTGGTGGTGGTGGCCCCGGCGACCGCCGACCTGATGGCCAAGATGGCGGGCGGGCTGGCGAATGACCTTGCCTCGACCCTGCTGCTGGCGACCGACACGCGGGTGCTGATCGCGCCCGCCATGAACGTGCGGATGTGGCAGCACGCGGCGACCCTGCGCAACCGGGCGGTGCTGGAGGGTGACGGCATCCTGTCCGTCGGGCCGAATGATGGCGACATGGCCTGCGGCGAGTATGGCCCGGGCCGGATGGCCGAGCCGCTGGAGATCGTGGCGGCCATCGAGGCCGCGCTCGCCACCGGCCCGTTGGCGGGGCGGCATGTGCTGGTCACTTCCGGCCCCACGCATGAACCCATCGACCCGGTGCGCTATATCGCCAACCGATCGTCGGGCGCGCAGGGCACGGCGCTGGCCGCCGCGCTGCGCGATCTGGGCGCGCGCGTGACCTTCGTCACCGGCCCCGCCACGGTGCCGCCGCCGCAGGGCGTGACGGTGGTCCGCGTGGAAACGGCGCGCGAGATGCTGGCGGCGGTGGAAGCCGCCTTGCCAGCCGAAGCCGCGGTCTTCGCCGCAGCCGTCGCCGACTGGCGCGTCGCCAATGCCGCCGATCGCAAGATGAAGAAGGACGGCAGCGGCACCCCGCCGGCGCTGAGCTTTGCCGAGAATCCCGATATCCTCGCCACAGTGTCCCGGCTTGGCCCAGGCCGCCCGCGGCTGGTGGTCGGCTTCGCCGCCGAGACCGATGACGTGATCGCCCATGCGACCGCCAAGCGCGCCCGCAAGGGCTGCGACTGGATCGTCGCCAACGACGTGTCCCCCGCCACCGGCATCATGGGCGGCAGCGAGAATGCGGTGACGGTGCTGACCGCGGAGGGCGCCGAGACCTGGCCGCGGATGGCCAAGGACGCCGTGGCGCGCAAGCTGGCGGTGCGGATCGCGGAGGCGCTGGCATGATCCCGCAGATCGCCGTGCAGTGGGAGGATTGGGCAGACCGCGAGGTGCCGCTGCCCGCCTATGAAACCGCAGGCTCGGCCGGGGCCGACATCCGCGCCAACCTGAAGCCCGAGGACCGGGCCACCGGCTTCATCCTCGATCCGATGCGCCGGGCGCTGCTGCCGACCGGGATCAGGGTGGAAATCCCCGAGGGCTACGAGATCCAGATCCGCCCCCGCTCCGGCCTCGCGCTGAAGCATGGGATCAGCCTGCCCAACAGCCCCGGCACCATCGACAGCGACTATCGCGGACCGCTGGGGGTGCTGCTGATCAACCTTGGCACCGAGCCCTACACCATCCAGCACGGTGACCGCATCGCGCAGCTGGTGGTCGCGCCGGTGCTGCAGGCCGGGTTTGCCGTGGTGGAGGCTTTGGGCGAGACCCGGCGCGGCACCGGCGGTTTCGGATCGACGGGCAAGCGATGACGGTGATTCTGGCCGCGCTGGCGTTGGGGACGCTCGGCTATGTGCTGGGGCTGCCGCGGCGGCTGATCGGGCTGATGCTGGTGATGCTCTGGGCCGCGGTGGTGCTGGCGCATCTGGTGCTGCCCGAGGGCGCCGGCCTGCTGCGCGCCACGGGCGGCAGCCTGCGCGGCTGGCTGGCGCTTGGCGTGGTGGCCGTGATGGCGCTGGCATACCGCGCGGGGGTCGGCCGTCTGCGCAAGGGCGCGCTCGCGTCGATGACCGCCCCGGCGCAGCCGGCGTCCGGCCCATTCTCGGATACCGAACTGGATCGCTACGCCCGCCATATCGTGCTGCGCGAGGTCGGCGGCGCCGGCCAGCGGCGGCTGAAGGGGGCGCGGGTGCTGGTGGTCGGGGCAGGGGGCCTTGGCTCGCCGGCGCTTCTGTATCTGGCGGCGGCGGGGGTGGGGACCATCGGGGTGATCGACGATGACACCGTGTCGAACTCCAACCTGCAGCGGCAGGTGATTCATACCGATGCGCGGATCGGGATGCCGAAGGTGTTCTCGGCTGAGGCGGCGATGCTGGCGCTGAACCCCTTCGTGACGGTGCGGCCTTACAATCGCCGGCTGACGGCCGAGGAGGCCCCGGCGTTGTTCGCCGAGTATGATCTGATCCTCGACGGCTCCGACAATTTCCCCACCCGGCTACTGGTGAACGCGGCGGCGGTGGCGGCGGGCAAGCCGCTGATCTCGGGCGCCATCGCGCAATGGGAGGGGCAGCTGGGCCTGTTCGATCCGGCAAGCGGCGCGCCCTGCTATGCCTGCATCTTCCCAAAGGCGCCGGCCGAAGGCCTCGCCCCCGCCTGCGCCGAGGCCGGGGTCATGGGGGCGCTGCCGGGCGTCGTGGGCGCGATGATGGCGGCCGAGGCGATCAAGGAGATCACCGGCGCCGGCCAGTCGCTGCGCGGGCGGCTGCTGATCTATGACGCGCTCTGGGGCGAGAACCGGACGATGGCGCTGAAGCGCCGGGCGGGATGCGGGGTGTGTGGGGGTGTGCATCCGGCGGGGTGATATCTGGAAGGGAAGCCCGGCAGCAGCCCTCGCTTTGGCGAAGGCCATCGCCTTCGCCACGCCGTGACATCTCAACCCTCCGGACGGGCCCCCAAAGGGCCCGGCCAGCGCCCGCCCCGCCCTCGGCGGGCGCTTCTCGCCCGCCAGGTCGGGCGCTGGCCTCTCCGGTTTCTTGCTGCCAGCGGCTCCGGGCGAACGGCCCCGCAGCGGGCGGGGGCGAGGCAGTGCCTCGCCTGTTCCCGCCCAATCATGTGGCGGTGAGTCTGCCAAGACGTGCAGTGCCCTCAAGGCCCCCAACTCCCCCGCTGGACAGCCCACCCCCAGCGCGCCTACCCTTCGCCACAACACCAGCCCGACAGGAGTTCCCCGATGCGCCGCCATGCCGCCCTCGCCGCCCTCATGCTCGCCACGCCAGCCCTCGCCGACCTGCCGTACCTCGCCGGCCGCGAGGTGGTGGTCGTCACCGAAAACGCCTACCCGCCGCTGCAATTCCTTGACAGCACCGGCAAGGCCGTCGGCTGGGAATATGACGCGATGGATGAGATCGCGAAGCGCCTCAACATGACGGTCCGCTACGAAAACTCCAGCTGGGACGCGATGATCCCCGCGATTTCCGAAGGCCAGTACGACATCGGCATGACCGGCATCACCATCCGCGACGACCGCAAGGAGATGGTGGATTTCTCCGCCCCCTACATGCGCTCGGAAATGGTGATGATGGTGCGCGGGGATGAGGCCCGCTTTGCCGATGCGCCCGGCTTTGCCGCCGACCCGGCCCTGCTGATGGCCGCGCAGCCCGGCACGACGCCCTTCTATGTCGGCGTCTATGAGGTGCTCGACGGTGACGAGGCCAACCCCCGCATCAAGCTGTTCGAGACCTTCGGCGCCGGCGTCGCCGCGCTGCGTGCCGGCGATGTCGATCTGGTGCTGACCGATGGCACCTCTGGCAACGGCTATGTCGCGGCCTCGGACGGCGCGCTGAAGCTGGTCGGCACCCCGCTTGGCACCGAGGATTTCGGCTTCATCTTCCCCAAGGGCTCGGATCTCGTGGCCCCGGTCGATGCCGCGATCGCCGAGATGCAGGCCGATGGCACGCTCAGCGCGCTGAACACCCGCTGGTTCCTCGACTACAAGATGGGCCAGTGACGCCGCACCATGCAGCCTGCGCCTGACCGGGAGTTTCCGTGGTGGCTGGTGCTCGTGCTTGCCGCCGGGGCCTGGCTGTTCTGGCAGGCCGCCGCTGACCCGGCGCAGCGGCAGGTGCTGCAATTGCTGCGGCGCGGGATCGACGTCACGCTGCTGGTGACGGCGGTGGCCTACCTTGCGGCCTGCGCGCTTGGCCTGCTGCTGGCGCTGGCGGTGCTGTCGCGGAACCGGGTGCTGCGGCAGGCGGCGCGGCTTTATATCGAGGTAGTGCGCGGCATCCCGATCCTGGTGCTGCTGCTCTACATGGCCTTCGTCGTCGTCCCTGCCGCGGTGGCGGGCTGGAACGGACTGGCCTCCCAGATCGGCCTGCCGCCACTCATGACCCGCGACGTGCCACTGCTCTGGCGCGCGGTCATGGCGCTGACGGTGGCCTACTCCGCCTTCCTCGCCGAGATCTTCCGCGCCGGCCTGCAATCGGTAGAGCCGGGCCAGATCGAGGCCGCCGAAAGCCTCGGCCTCGGCCGCTGGCTGCGCTTTCGCATGGTGGTCTTCCCGCAGGCCTTCCGGGTGATCCTGCCGCCGCTGGGCAATGACCTGGTGGCGATGGTCAAGGATTCCTCGCTGGTCTCGGTGCTCGGCGTCGCGGATGTCACCCAGCTTGGCAAACTCGCCGCTGCCGGCAACTTCCGCTATTTCGAGACCTACAACATGGTCGCGCTGGTTTACCTGACGATGACGCTCGGCCTCTCGCTGCTGCTGCGGCGGCTGGAAGCGCGGCTGCGCCAGAGAGGTTGATCGGGCGGGGTTGAGGCTGGACCTTGCCGCGGGCCGGGCCTAGCTTGGCGCCCAACAAGGAGTGCCCCGCCATGACTGACGCCCACAACCCGCTGCTCGCCCCCTGGACCGGCGTCTTCGACCTGCCGCCCTTCGCCCAGATCACCGATGCCGATTTCGCCCCCGCCTTCGAGGCCGGCCTTGCCGAGGCCCGCGCCCGCATCGCCGAAATCGCCGGCAACGCCGAACCTGCCACCTTCGCCAATACCATCGCCGCGCTGGAACTGGCCGAGGCGACGCTCGACCGGGTGGCGGGCGTCTTCTACAACCTCGCCGGCGCCGACAGCACCGAGGCGCGCGAGGCGCTGCAGCGCGACCTTGCCCCGAAGATGTCGGCCTTCTCCTCCGAAGTCACGATGAACCGCCCGCTGTTTGCGCGGATCGAGGACCTGTGGCAGCGGCGCGAAAGCCTCGGGCTGAGCGCAGAAGAGTCAAGGGTTCTGGACCTTTACCGCCGGATGTTCATCCGCGCCGGCGCGCAGCTTCAGGGCGAGGCGGCCACCCGCATGGCCGCGGTCAAGCAGCGCCTTGCCGTGCTATCGACGAAGTTCAGCCAGAACGTGCTGGCCGATGAGCGCGGCTGGTGGATGCCGCTTTCCGAGGCCGACCTCGAGGGCCTGCCCGATTTCGTGATCGCCAGCGCCAGGGCCGCCGCCGAGGAACGCGGCCAGCCCGGCCATGTGCTGACCCTGAACCGCTCGCTGATCGTGCCGTTCCTGCAATTCTCCCCCCGCCGCGACCTGCGCGAGATCGCCTTCGCGGCCTGGGGCGCCCGCGGCGCCTCCGGCGGCGAGACCGACAACCGCGCCGTGGCCGCCGAAATCCTGGCCCTGCGCGAGGAGCGGGCGAAACTGCTCGGCTATGCCAGCTTCGCCGCCTACAAGCTGGAACCCGAGATGGCCAAGACGCCCGAGGCGGTGCGCAGCCTCCTGATGCAGGTCTGGACCCCGGCCCGCGCCAAGGCCGAGGCGGATGCCGCGATCCTGGAAGAGATGATGCACAAGGATGGCATCAACGGCACGCTGGAACCCTGGGACTGGCGCTTCTACGCCGAACGCCGCCGCCGCGCCGAGCATGACCTGGATGAGGCCGCGCTGAAGCCCTACCTCTCGCTGGATGCGATGATCGGCGCGCAGTTCGACGTGGCGGGCCGCCTGTTCGGGCTGGAGTTCCGCGAGCTGGACACCCCCCTCTACCATCCCGATGCCCGCGCCTGGGAGGTCACCCGCAAGGGCAGCCACATGGCGGTGTTCATCGGCGACTACTTCGCCCGCGCCTCCAAACGCTCCGGCGCCTGGTGCTCGGCCTTCCGCAGCCAGCGCAAGCTCGGCGCCGAGGTTCGGCCAGTGGTAGTCAACGTGTGCAACTTCGCCAAGGGCGACCCGGCGCTGCTCAGCTATGACGATGCGCGCACCCTGTTCCACGAATTTGGCCACGCGCTGCACCAGATGCTGTCGGATGTGACCCATCCGATGATCTCCGGCACCTCGGTCGCGCGCGACTTCGTGGAACTGCCAAGCCAGCTTTACGAACACTGGCTGGAGGTGCCCGAGGTGCTGCAAAAGCACGCCCGCCACTGGCAGACCGGCGCGCCGATGCCGGCCGACATGCTCGAACGGCTGCTGGCCGCCGGCACCTACGGCCAGGGCTTTGCGACGGTGGAATATGTCGCCTCGGCGCTGGTCGATCTTGCCTTCCACGAGGGCGCCGCCCCGGCCGATCCGATGGAAATGCAGGCCCGCGTGCTGGAGGATCTCGGCCTGCCCCACGCGATCAAGATGCGCCACGCCACCCCGCACTTCACCCATGTCTTCTCGGGCGACGGCTATTCCGCGGGCTATTACAGCTATATGTGGTCCGAAGTGATGGATGCCGACGCCTTTGCCGCCTTCGAGGAGACCGGCGACGTCTTCGACCCCGAGACGGCGGAAAAACTGGAACGCTTCATCCTCTCTGCCGGCGGCTCGCAAGAGGCCGAAGCCCTCTACACCGCCTTCCGCGGCCGCCTGCCCGGAGTCGAAGCGCTGCTGAAAGGCCGGGGCCTGCTCGACGCCGCCTGAGCTTTGCCTTTTCCAAATATCCTCGGGGGGCGCGGGGGGCAGAAGGCCCCCCGCTTCTTCCAGTTACCCCCGCGCCACATCCTTGTGGATGATCACGTCGCATTGCGGATAGGCCAGCAGGATCGTCCGCCGCAGCCCGGCGCCGATGTCATGCGCCTCCCGCAGGGTCAGGTCGCCATCGAGCTCGATATGCAGGTGCACGAAGACCCGGCTTCCGGCGGTGCGGGTCTTGAGGTCATGGAACCCCCGCACCTCGGGCCAGGCGCGGGCCAGCTCGGCGATGCCCGCCACCAGCTCGGGGTCGGCGGCGCGGTCCATCAGCGCGTCCCAGGCGCCCTTGCCGATGCGGGTGGACCCCAGCACCATCCCCGCCCCCGCCGCCAGCGCCACCACGGAATCGATCTGCCCCAGCCCGAACCGGGCCGATGCCCACAGCGCCAGGATCGCGCCGATATTGGGCAGAAGGTCGCCGAGGTAATGCAGCGAATCCGCGGCCACCACCCGGCTGCGGGTGCGCCGTGCCACCCGGCGTTGCCACAGCACCAGCCCCACGGTCAGCACGATCGAGAAGACCATCACCGCGATGCCTTCGGCCTGCGCCGCCAGCGGTTCGGGCGCATCCGACAGAAGCCGCGCCGCGGCGGCCCAGCCGATGACGATGCCCGACACGGCGATGAAGATCGACTGCCCAAGCGCCACCAGATCCTCGGCCGAGGAATGGCCGAAGGCATGGTCCTCATCCGGCGGGCGGGCGGCATAGATCATCGCGGCAAGCCCCGCGACCGAGACCATCAGGTCCATCGCGCTATCGGCCAGCGAGGCCGCGATCGACAGCGCCCCCGTCGCCGACAGCGCCCAGAGCTTGGCCAGCACCAGCACCATCGCCACCGATACCGAGGCGAGGCCGGCCGAAAGGTTCAGGCGCAGCGTAGGGTTCTTGGCCATGGGGAGGTCCTTCGACTCGGGGTCCGCGCAATCACTCTGCCGCGGACCGCCGGACTATTCGACCAGCTCGTCCGCGTCCACGCCCCAGAGCGCGGTTTTCTCCACCCAGCCGCGCTGGCCCCCGGCATGGATGCGGCACCAGTCCGGCCCGCATTGCTCCAGCCGCGCGATCACCCCGGCCATGGCCCGGGCGACCACCGGGGCGCCGGCCATGTCGCGCGCCCGCAACTCGGCCTGATCGGCCGTGACGACCACGGTGCGCACGCCCGAGACCAGCGCGTAATGCACCCAGCCACCGGCGCCCTCGCGGTCCTCGACCCGCCGCCAGTGGCCGAACTCGGCCGTCACGCGCAAGGGCATGTCGCGGTGGCGGAACACCCAGTCGATCCGGTGCGACAGCGAGGGGCCGCGGCGGGCATTGCCCTCCGACGCCTTCAGCGACACGAAGCGCGGCATCGGCAGGTTGGTTACCGGGCCGCGGCCCTCGGGTGTGGCGCTCGAACCCTCCACCTCGGCCTCCAGCCCCGGCTCCACTGCCGCCTCCTGCAACGCCGCCGAGCCGTCCTGCGCCCAGGACGGAGCCGGGCCCAGAAGGGCCGCCAATAGCGCCGCGATTGCCGTGAGTGTCTGTCCAGCCCGCATGGTCATGCCTGCGCCCGCCCGTCTGTGCCTCGGTCCCGGGATGTCGCGCCGCATCCGGCTGCATCCTCTTGGCGGCAATCAGACCATGCGCAGGCGGGAAAGGCCAGTGTCCCGGCCGCGGCGGGCGCCGTTCGGCCGCCGGGTGTGGCCCTGCGGCGCCATCGGTGCGGCTCGGCGCACCGCGCATCCGCAGCATTCCTGCTGTCCGCGACGTTTTTGCCAAGTTTTTCCCCTTGAACCGGCAATAATATTGCGCAAGTAATGCGGGGCAATCCGTCCGCTGCACTGCAACACGGGCGGCACCCCGAGACCCCTGACGAGCGGAACACCGACATGTCGAAGCAAAAACTCAGCGTCGTGGTGACCCGGCGCCTGCCCGAGGTTGTGGAATCGCGGATGAAGGAGCTGTTCGAGGTCGAGCTGAACGAGGCCGACACCCGGATGACCCGCGAGGAGCTGGCCGCGGCGATGCGGCGCGCCGATGTGCTGGTGCCGACGCTCAGCGACCATATCGACGCGAACATGCTGGCCCAGGCCGGCGAGAAGCTGAAGCTGATCGCCAATTTCGGCGCCGGGGTGGACCATATCGACGTTTCCAGCGCCCGCCAGCGCGGGGTGCTGGTGTCGAACACGCCCGGCGTCACCGCCGAGGATACCGCCGACATGGCAATGGCGCTGATCCTGGGCGTCACAAGGCGCATCCCCGAGGGGATGGCGGTGATGCAGACCGGCCGCTGGCAGGGCTGGTCGCCCACCGCCTTCCTGGGCGGCCGGGTCGGCGGGCGGCGGCTCGGCATCCTCGGCATGGGCCGGATCGGGCTGGCGGTGGCGCGGCGGGCGCAGGCCTTCGGGATGCAGATCCACTACCACAACCGCAAGCGCCTGCGCCCCGAGGTAGAGGCAGAGGTTGGCGCGACCTATTGGGAAAGCCTCGACCAGATGCTGGCGCGGATGGATGTGGTGTCCGTCAACTGCCCGCATACACCCTCGACCTTCCACCTGCTGAATGCGCGGCGGCTGAAGCTGATGAAGCCCTCGGCGATGGTGGTCAACACCTCGCGCGGCGAGGTGATCGACGAGAATGCCCTGACCCGGATGCTGCGCGCCGGCGAGATCGCGGGCGCCGGGCTCGACGTCTTCGAGCATGGCCACGAGATCAACCCCCGCCTGCGCGAGCTGCCCAATGTGGTGCTGCTGCCGCATATGGGATCGGCCACGGTCGAGGGCCGGGTGGAGATGGGCGAGAAGGTGATCATCAACATCAAGACCTTTGCCGATGGCCACCGCCCGCCGGACCTGGTGGTGCCGGGGCTGCTGTAGCCGGACCGTTCACCTGATTGTGAGCCGGCCTGGCCTGCATTGATCCGGGAATCCCATGGTTAGCCGGAGGCTCGCGCCGCCGGCGACCGCGACCCAAGGCTGGCCATCGCGCATTCGACCTGTCAGGAAGACCAGACTGGGATACGTGCGAGACGGGCGACACGTGCGGGACGGGCGATGCAGGCAAAAGGCGGGACGGTGACGGGCGAAGGGCAGGCGGCGCTGGCGCGCTGGGTCCTGCCGGCGCTGGCGCTCTACTTCCTGGCGCAGACGCTGCTGCGCACCGCGCTTGGCGGCGCCTTTGAGCCGGACGAGGCAGAGCTGGTGCTGCTGGCCCGGGGCTTCCACCTTGGCATCGGCTCGCAGCCGCCGCTCTATGAATGGGGGCAGGCGCTGGCCTTTCGCCTGTTTGGTACCAATACCTTCGCGCTGATCGCCCACAAGAACCTGTGGCTGTTCACCGCCTATGCCGCGACCTTCGCCGCCCTGCGCCGCGTCGCGCCGCCGGGCATGGCAGCCGTCGCCGCGCTGTCGCTGATGTTCCTGCCCAACCTGTCCTGGGAGGCGCAGCGCAGCAATTCCCACACCGCCGCGATGGCGGCGATGGTCTGCGTGACGCTCTGGGCCTTCTTGCGGCTGGACCGGGGCGAGCGGGCGACGCGCAGCCGCGACTGGTTGCTGCTGGGGCTGGTGATCGGGCTTGGCGGGCTGTCCAAGCCGAACTACTGGCTGGCCCCGCCGGCGCTGATCCTGGCCGGGCTGTCGCTGCCGGTCTGGCGGGCGCGGCTGGCGGACCGGCGCCTGGGGCTGGCGCTGCTGGTCGCGGCGGCGGTCTGCGCGCCCTCCTATGGGGTGATGCTGGCGCATCCGCAGACGACCTTCGCCGATACATGGGAGTTCAGCAAGGATGGCGCGCTGCTGCCCGGCCCGCTCTGGCTTACCGGGCTCTTGCGGCTGGCGGGCGAGCTGGCGGCGGCGATGGCCTTGCCGGTGCTGATCCTCGGCGCGGTCTGCGCCCTTGCACGCCGCTGCCCGCGGATCGGCCCGGCGGAACGGTTGCTGCTGCGCGCGGCTGGCATTGCGGCATTGGTGGCGGCGGCGGGGATCGTGCTTGGCGATGTCGGCTTCGTGCGCGCCCGCTGGCTGATGCCGGTGCTGCTGCTGGCGGTGCCGGCGCTGACGCTGGCGGTGCTGCGCGCGGTGCCGGGCGCGCTGCGCGGGCTGGCCGTCGTCGCCGCGGCCATGGCCCTGCTGCTGCTGGCCGCCATCGCCGACCTGCGGCTGCGCGGCGCAGGCAGCGACTCGCTGCGGTTGGAGGTGCTGGCCGAGGCCATCGCCGCCGGGCAATCGCCGGTGCCGCCCATTGCCGGGCAGCATTACCTGACCGGGAACCTCGCCCTGCACCGGCCCGACTGGACCTATCTGCCGCCCTATCAGACCGATGACCTCTCCAACGCGTCCGAGGTGCTGCTGGTCGGCGCCAGCGACACTCCGGACGCTCTGGCCCGCGCCGTGGCCGAGCATGGCCATTCCGGCGGGCTGCGGGTAGTCTCGCGGCAAGAGGTGGCGGTGCCCTATCGTTTCGAGGATGACGAGACGCGGCGCATCACCCTGATCCGGCTGGAGCTGCTGCCATGACGACAACATATCCCGAGACCCTCGCGGCAGGCGACCGCCCGGCGCGGATCTTCCTCGGGCTGCTGGCGGGCTACTTCCTGCTGCAACTGGGCCTGCGGCTGGCAATCGGCGGCGCGCTGGAAACGGACGAGGCGGAAATGGTGCTGCTGACCCCCGGCTTCCGGCTGGGCTATGGCCCGCAGCTGCCGCTGTACAGCTGGCTGCAGGCGGCCAGCTTTGCCGTCTTCGGCAAGACCACCTTCGCGCTGGCGATCGTCAAGAACCTGATGTTGTTTGGCACCTATGCGCTGACCTTCGCCGCGCTGCGCCCCTTGCTGCCGCTGCGGCTGGCGGTGGCGGGCACGCTTGGGCTGGCCTTGCTGCCGGATGTGTTCTGGGAGGGGCAGCGCGCCACCACCCATTCCGTCGCGCTGATGCTGATGATTGCAGCGACGCTTGCGGCGGTATCGGGGCTGCTGCGGCGCGGGCGCAGCGCCGATTACCTGTTGCTGGGGCTGGCCGTGGGGCTCGGCGCGCTGTCGAAATACAATTACGCGCTGGTGCCGGTGGCCCTGGCGCTGGCCGGGCTGACGCTGCCGCCGGTGCGGGCGCGGCTCGCCGACCGGCGCATCCTTGCCACGCTCGCGGTCGCGCTGGCGCTGGTCGCAGCGCCGGCCTTGTGGATGCTGCGGCATCCCGAGCTTGCCTTCGCCTCGGGCTACAAGCTGACGGTGGGCGAGGCGGCGGTGGAAACCCTTCCCTGGCTCGGCGGGCTCTCCGACAGCTTTGCCGGCATCGCCGCGGGGCTGGGGCTGGCGGCGCTGGTCGCGGCGGCCCTTGGCTTCGGGATGCGGAGCCGGGCGGCCCCAGCCCTGCCCGAACCGGGCGAGACCTTCGTGCGGCTGCTGGCCCGCGCCGCGCTGATCGCCTTTGCCGCCTTCCTGTTCGGCGTGGTCTTTGCCGGGGCCACCCATGTCACCCCGCGCTGGCTGCTGCCGGTCTTCGTGCTGGCCGCGCCGCCGCTGCTGATCCGCGCCGTGGCGATGGCCCGGCCCGCGGCCTTCCGCGGGCTGCTGGGGGTCGTGGCGGTGCTGGCGCTGCTGACGGTCGCGGGCATGGTCGGCGCCCGGACCTATGGCCCGGCGCGCGGCGCGGTGGATTTCGCCGATGTCGAGGCGGCGCTGGCCCGCTTCAACCCCGAAACGACGCCGATCCTCGCCGACTTCTATGTCGGCGGCAATCTGGCGCTGCGCAATCCCGGCTGGCAGGTCGCACCCTTCCTGCCGACGCAGGCCCCGCCCGCCCCAGGCACGCCGGTGCTGGTGCTGATGCGCACCAACCTCAACCTGGAAAGCAATCTCGGCCGCAGCGGCTGGCCCGAGCCGGGGGCGGTGCAGGTGCTCGACAGCCTCGATTTCACCGTGCCCTTCCGCTTCACCGATGCCGAAACCCTCGCGCTTTCCGCCCGGCTGGTGGCGCGGCCCTAAGCCGCGCTGCGGCGCAATCGCGCATCATGTCGTTTTCGTCCCGCAGATGTCGGGCGCGCCGTCCTGAATTTCCGCTGTTCTGGCATTCGTGGGCAAACAGCGCTTCAGGAGTCGCCCGATGAAAACCCATGTTCGTGCCCTTGTCGTTGGCGGCGGCGCCGTCGGAAACGGGATCGCCTATCACCTCGCCAAGGCCGGCTGGGACACGATGCTGCTGGAGCGGGACGAGCTGACCTCGGGCTCCACCTGGCACGCGGCCGGGCTGCTGCCGCTGTTCAACATGGGCTACGCCACCACCCATATCCACAAGTACAGCGTCGATTTCTACAAGACGCTGGAGGCGGAAACCGGCTTGAATGCCGGCTTCGCGGTGGTCGGCAACCTGCGCATGGCGCAGACCGAGGCGCGGATGGATGAGTATATGCTCTATTCCTCGGTCGCCGAAACCGCCGATGTCTATCACGAGTTCCTGACGCCGTCGCAGATCAAGGAGCGCTGGCCCTTGCTGCGTACCGAAGACCTGAAGGGCGCGCTGTTCCACCCGCAGGACGGCTACATCAACCCCGCCGACGTGACCCAGGCGATGGCCAAGGGCGCGCGCCAGTTGGGGGCAGAGATCGTGCGGCGGATGCAGGTCGACAGCTACCAGTGGACCGGCAGCGAGTGGATCGTGCGCGGCCACAAGATGGTGGAAAAGGGCGGGATGCTGGTTGCCTCGGACGAGGCCTTCGAGATCCATGCCGAGCATGTGGTGACCGCGACCGGCAACCACGCGCAGCGCACCGCGCGGCTCTTGGGGCTGAAGATCCCGGCCATTCCGGTGGAACACCAGTATATCGTGACCGAGCCCGACCCGATGCTCGCCGCCTGGCGCAAGGCCGGCAACCCCGAGCATCCGGTGCTGCGCGATGCCGATGCAAAATGGTATGTGCGCGAGGAGCGCGGCGGCTGGATCTTGGGGCCCTATGAGCGCAATGCCCCCGCCCGCTTCCTCTATGACGTGCCGGAAAGCTTCCGCGCCGACCTGTTCCCGCTGGATCTGGAGCGGATCGAGGAGGAATACCTCAGCATGATCCACCGGCTTCCCTCGTCGGAAACCGTGGGGCTGAAGGACGATTTCAACGGCCCGATCTGCTACACCCCCGACGGCAACCCGCTGGTCGGCCCGGCACCGGGCCTGCGCAACATGTGGCTGGCGGAAGGCTTCAGCTTTGGCATCACCGCGGCGGGGGGCACCGGCTATTACCTCGCCCAGCTGATGACCCAGGGCGAGGCCGAGATCGACATGGCGAGCCTCGACCCCAAGCGCTACGGCAGCTGGATGACGACCGAATATGCCGCCCGCAAGAACGAGGAATGCTATGAGCATGTCTTCGTGCTGCACCACCCGGATGAGGAGCGCGAGGCCTGCCGCCCGCTGCGCACCGCCCCGGTCTATGACCGGCAAAAGGCGCTTGGCGCGCAGTTCGGCCAGGTGAACGGCTGGGAGCGGCCGAACTACTATGGCCCGCTCGATGCGCCTTCGAGCTTCGACCATGACAGCCGCAGCTTCCGGCGCGGCGCCTGGTGGGACTATGCCCGGGCCGAAGCCGAGGCGCTGCGCGAGACCGCGGGCCTGATCGACGCCACCGCCTTCACCAAGCATCTGGTGCGCGGGCCGGGGGCGACGGCGTTCCTGGACCACTTCACCTGCAACAAGCTGCCCGCCGTGGGCCGCATCAACCTGACCTATGCGCTGACCGCGACCGGTACCACGCGGACGGAATACACAATCGTCCGTTTGTCGGAAAATGAATACTATCTGGTCTCTGCCGGGGCCTGGACGGCCTATGATGCGGATTATCTGAAAAAGTCGGCCGAGGACTTCATGGGCGCGGGCGGCGGCTACCTGGATATCCACGACGTCACCACGCAATGGGGCGTCTTTGCGCTGGCCGGCCCGAACTCCCGCGCGATCCTGCAGGAACTGGTGCGCGACGCCGCCCCCGAAACCGTGCTGTCCAACAAGCGCTTCCCTTGGCTGACCATGCGCAACATCGAGCTTGGCATGTGCCCGGTGCGCGCGATCCGCGTCGCCTATACCGGCGAGCTGGGTTGGGAGCTGCACCACCCGATCGAGATGTCGGCCTATCTCTGGGACCAGCTGCAGACCGCCGGCGCGAAGCACGGCATGAAACTGGTCGGCGCCCGCGCGCAAAACTGGCTGCGGCAGGAGAAATCCTACCGCGCCTTCGGAACCGAGCTTGGCCGCGACGCGACCCCGCTGGAGGCTGGCCTCGACCGCTTCGTGGACCTGTCGAAGGAGTTCCACGGCAAGCAGGCGATGCTGGATACCGGCATCCGCAGCAAATGCGTGACGCTGCTGATCGACGGTCCCGCCGATTGCGACCCCTGGGGCAAGGAAGCCTTGCTGCATGACGGCGCCAAGATCGGCCGCCTGACCTCGGGCGGCTGGTCGGTCGCGTTCGGCAAGCAGATCGGCATGGGCTATGTCCGCCCCGACCTCGCCGCCGCCGGGCAGAAGCTCAAGGTCCGGATGCTGCGCCAGCTCTGGGATGCCGAGGTGGTCGAGGACAGCCCGTTCGATCCGTCCAACGCCCGTATCCGCAAGGACGGCTGAGGCGATTTGTCGCAAAAGCCGCTGTTGCGGGCCCGCCTCTGCCGCTAGGGTGATCCTCGATCAGCCCGGAGGCCAGAAATGGAACTTATCGCCAAGGCGACCGCGATGGTGGGCGGCGCAATCGCGCGCCTGCGCCAGAGAAGTTCGCCCGCCCATCAGGCCATGGGGCCAAGCCCGCAGATCCCCGAGGCGCGCAAGCAGGGGATCATGACGCTGAAGATGCCCGTCGCCCGCGGCTGGCAGGACGGGCACCTGCCCACCTGCGCGCCCGGGCTGAAGGTGAACGCCTTCGCCACGGGCCTCGACCATCCGCGCTGGATCGAGGTTCTGCCGAATGGCGATGTGCTGGTGGCGGAGTCGAAGGAACAGGCCGGGCCGCCCAAGACCCTGATGGACCACGCCGCCCAGGCGACGATGCGGCGGGCCAAGGCCATCGGGGACAGCGCCAACCGCGTGACGCTGTTTCGGGATGCGAATGGCGACGGCGTGGCCGAGATCCGCACGGTCTTTGCCGAGAACCAGAACCAGCCCTTCGGAATGGCGCTGATCGGGGACAGGTTCTACCTTGGCAATACCGATGGCATCGTGGCATTCGACTACATGCCGGGCGCCACCTCGCTGGCGGGGGCCGGGGAAAAGCTGGCCAGCTTCAAGCCGCACGGGCACTGGACGCGCAGCCTGATCGCCTCACCCGATGGGGCCAAGGTCTATGCAGGCGTCGGCTCGCTGTCGAACATCGCCGATCAGGGGATGGCGGTCGAAGAGGGCCGTGCCGCGATCTGGGAACTGGACGTGGCGAGCGGCAACGCGCGCATCTTCGCCTCGGGTCTGCGCAATGCTGTCGGCATGGCCTGGGAGCCGGTGACCGGCGCGCTGTGGACGGTGGTGAACGAACGCGACGGGCTGGGGGATGAAACGCCGCCCGACTATCTGACCTCGGTGCAGGAGGGCGGCTTCTATGGCTGGCCCTATTGCTATTGGGGCGCCACGGTGGATGACCGGGTGCCGCAGGACGCCGCTCTCGTCGCCCGCGCGATCACGCCCGATTATGCGCTTGGCGGGCATACGGCCTCGCTCGGGCTGTGCTGGATGCCGGCCGGAACCCTGCCGGGCTTCGGGGATGGCATGGTGATCGGGCAGCACGGGTCATGGAACCGATCCAAGCTCAGCGGCTACAAGCTGATCTTCGTGCCCTTCGAGAATGGCCGCCCCAGCGGCCCGCCGCGGGACATCCTCGGCGGCTTCCTGTCCGAGGACGAGAAGACCGCCTATGGCCGCCCCGTCGGCGTGGCGCTAGGCCCGGACAAGGCCTCGCTGCTGATGGCCGATGACGTGGGCGACGTGATCTGGCGCGTCACCGGCGCATAGCGGCTTACCGGCCCCGCGCCTACTGGCTCCGCCGGGCCAGCCAGCGCGCCCATTGCTTGCGTGAGCCGCCAAAGGCGTTCAGATCGACCTCGCCCGACACGCCGCGGGCAAGGCCGGTCCCGGTATATTGCCAGAACGTCCAGTCATGCCCGGGATAGACCTGATCGGGATGCCCCGCGACCGAGCGCAGCCAGAACTCCACCCCGTTCAGCCGCCACATCTCGTTCTCGCGGAAGAAATCCACCGTGGTATAGACCACTGGCCGCGTCCCGTAATGCTGCGTGAGGATCGCCATGAAGGTCTGCGCCTCGGCGCGGATCCAGTCCGGCGCCGGGCGGCCGGGGCAGGTGCGCGAGGTGTGGGTCCATTCCATGTCCAGCACCGGGGGCAGGGCGCCGCGTTCGGCGGGCACGTTCTGGATGAACCAGGCCGCCTGCTCCTGCGCGGTGCGGCAGAAGTAGTAATAGTGATAGGCGCCGCGCGGCAGGCCCGCACGCGCCGCCCCGGCCCAGTTGGCGCGGAACATCGGGTCGGCGACATCGCCGCCCTCGGTTGCCTTGATCCAGGCGAACGAGACCCCGCCGGACCTGACACCCTGCCAGTCGATATTGCCCTGCCAGCGCGACACGTCGATGCCATGCACCTCGTATCCCGCCGGGGTGCGGCCGAACCAGGGATGCGGGTCGGCATCGCCGAATTGCGGCGGAATGCCCTGCGGATGCTGCCCGCCGCCACAGGCCGCGACAATCAACGCCAGGGCGATGACCGCCAGACCCCTGAACCATTCCCGCATCCGCCGCCCCTGCATCCTGCCCGCGGGCCAAGCCGCGCCTCACTTTTTTGCGACTGTGCCAAAGCGGGCGCGGATTGTCACGGGGGGCAGGGCAGGGGCAACGGAAACGTGTCCGGCCTATGCAGATTTGGCCGCCGCCAGCTCATCCCAGCAGGCCAGCGCGTGCCCGGCATACATCATCGCCGGCCCGCCGCCCATCTGCACCGCCATCGCCAGCACGTCGCCCAACTCTTCGCGCGTGGCGCCTTCCTTCATCAGCGCCTCGACATGCAGCACGATGCAGGGCTCGCAGCGCACGCCCACGGCGATGCCGAGCGCGATGAACTCCTTCTCCTTCATCCCCAGCACGCCGCCCTCCTTCACGCCCTTCGACAGCGCGGAAAAGCCCTTGGCCGCTTCGGGGATCGCCTTGTAAAGCGCGCGCAGCTCTTCGCGCACCTCGTCGATCTTCGTCTGGTAGTCCATTTGCGTCTCCTGCTTGCTTGGGTCCAGGGACAGCAAGCATGGCCGGCAGGGGCCGCACCTTGATCCGGGTCAAATCATGCAATTTTTCGCATATGTTTGACCTCAGCCGAAGCGCGCCGGCGACAATGCGGCCACCGTTGCCGCATCCAGCGCCGGGGCGCGGCCCGCGATCAGGTCCGCGGCCAGCTGGCTGGCGGCAGGCGCGGTCTGAAAGCCATAGCCGCCTTGCCCCGCCAGCCAGAAGAAATCGGGCACGCGGGGGTCGGGGCCGATCACCAGCACCCGGTCGGGTGCGAAGGTGCGCAGGCCCGCCCAGTTCGAGATCATGCGCGTGACCGGCTCCGTCACCATCGCCTCGTACCGCGCGAGGCCCTCGGCCAGCACCATGTCATCGGCCCAGGCATCATGCGGCTCCATCGGGTGCTCCTCGGCCGGCGAGACGATCAGCGCCCCGGCATCGGGCTTGCAATACCAGCCCTCGCCGGCGCCAAAGATCATCGGCCAGCGCGACAGGTCATGCCCGCCCGGCGCCGGGATGCGCGCCATCGACCGGCGGTTGGGCACGAAGCCCAGGGGCCGCACCCCCGCCATCTGCGCCACCCCGTCCACCCAGGCGCCGGCGGCATTGACCAGCACCCGGCCCGAATGCGCGCCCGCCGCGCTGGTCACCGTCCAGCCGCCGGCGTCGCGCGCGATCCCCGTCACCCGCGCGCCGGTGATGACCTGCGCGCCATTGCCCCGCGCCTCGCGCAGGAAGTTCTGGATCAGCAGGTCGGTGTCGATGTCCCAGGCGTGGCCCGCAAAGGCCGCCAGCGCCACCGCATCGGGGTTCAGGATCGGCACCATGGCCCGCGCCTCGGCCAGCGTGATCGGGTCCAGCCCCATGACTTCGACATCCTCGGCAAACGCCTCGGCCTCACTCTCCCGCGCCACGATCATCATGCCGCGCGGGCTCAGCACCCCGCCATTCGCGTGGCGGTGATGGTCCTCGCTGGCAAGGCTCAGCGCCACCACCGGCGCCAGCCCATAGCGCGGCTCGAACAGCGCGGCCGAGCGGCCCGAGGCGTGATAGCCAAGCGCCGGTTCCGCCTCCAGCAGCGTCACGCGGCCCAGATGCGACAGCCGCGCCGCCGCCGAGATGCCGGCGATGCCGCCGCCGATGATGAGGAAATCCTGCATGTCCGTCTCCTGCCGTCAAATGTCAAAGGGGGGCGCGCGGCCCCCCTCTGCCCTGTCAGGGAATGCCGCGCTTATTGCGGGATGTCGCCCGCGATGCCCTCGACATAGAAGTTCAGTCCAGCCAGCGTGCCATCGTCGGCCACTTCGCCCTCGGCCAGCCACGGCGTGCCGTCCTGCTTGTTCAGCGGGCCGGTGAAGGGATGGTAGGACTTGTCGGCAATCGCTGCCGCCAGCGCCTCGGCCTCGGCCTTCACCTCGGCCGGGACCGCATCGGTGATCTCGCCGATGCCGACCTCACCCTCGCCGATGCCGCCCCAGGTATCGGTCGAGGTCCAGGTGCCATCCAGCGCCGCCTGCACGCGGTCGATGTAATAGGGCGCCCAGTTGTCGATGATCGAGGAGACGCGCGGGCTCGGCGCAAAGTCCAGCATGTCCGACGCCTGGCCAAAGCCGATCACGCCGGGGGTCTTGGCAGCCTCGGCCAGCGGCGCGGTGGAATCGGTATGGGCCAGGATCACGTCCACGCCCTGCTCGATCAGCGCCTTGGCGGCATCGGCCTCTTTCGCCGGGTCGAACCAGGTATAGGCCCAGACCACGCTGATCTCGACATCCGGGTTCACCTTCCTGGCGTGGATGAAGGTGGAGTTGATGCCCTGGATCACCTCGGGGATCGGGAAGGACCCGATATAGCCGATCTTGTTCGATTTGGTCATGTGCCCGGCGATGGTGCCCATCACGGCGCGGCCTTCGTAGAAGCGGGCATTGTAGGTGGCGACGTTGTCGGCGCGCTTGTAGCCGGTCGCGTGCTCGAACTTCACGTCGGGGAACTTGGCCGCCACGTTGATCGTCGGGTCCATGTAACCGAACGAGGTGGTGAAGATCAGGTCCGCGCCCTGCATCGCCATCTGGGTCAGCGCGCGTTCGGCATCGGCGCCCTCGGGCACGCTTTCCAGATAGACGGTCTCGACCTTGTCGCCGAATTCCTCTTCCACGGCCAGACGGCCCTGGTCGTGCTGGTAGGACCAGCCAAGGTCACCGATCGGGCCGACATAGATGAAGCCGACCTTCAGCGGCTCTTGAGCCAGCGCCGGGCCGGCGAGCGTCACGGCCACCAGCGCCGCGGCGGTGGATTTCAGCAGGGTTCTGCGTTGCATCTTCGGGGTGCTCCCTTGGGGTTGATAGGAATGAGGTCAGCTCGAGGCATGGAACACCCGCCCCAGCGAGGCGGGGGCGTTCTGCGCCGCGCGGCGCCGGTCGGCCGAGATGACGACCAGCACGATGATGGTGATGACATAGGGCGCCATCGACAGGTATTGCACCGGGATCGCCACGCCCGCCGCCTGCAGGTTCAGCTGCAGCACGGTGACGCCGCCGAACAGGTAGGCCCCCGCCAGCACCCGCCAGGGCCGCCAACTGGCAAAGACCACGATGGCCAGCGCGATCCAGCCGGCGCCGGCGGTCATGCCTTCGGTCCATTGCGGCACCCGCACGAGGCTGAGATAGGCCCCGCCAAGCCCCGCGCAGGCCCCGCCAAAGGCAATCGCCAGCACCCGCAGCCGCACCACCTTGTAGCCAAGCGCATGGGCGGCATCGTGGCTCTCGCCCACCGCCCGCAGCACGAGCCCCGCGCGGGTGAACTTCAGGAACGCCCAGACCGCCGCGATGATCAGGATCGAGACATAGACCATCGGATCATGGCGCAGCAGCATCGGCCCGATCACCGGAATATCCGACAGCGGCCCAAGATCCAGCTTCGGCGTCGGCGGCGGGCGCACGCCCGTGTAGCCCTGCCCGATCAGCGCCGAGAACCCGATGCCGAACAGCGTGAGGGCAAGCCCCGTCGCCACCTGATTGGACAGCAGCACCTGCGTCAGGAAGGCAAAGATCAGCGACAGCGCCGCGCCCGCGACCGCCGCCCCGAGGAAGCCGACCAGCGGCGAGCCGCTTTCAACTGCCGCCGCAAAGCCCGCGATGGCGCCGACGATCATCATGCCCTCGACGCCAAGGTTCAGCACCCCGGCCTTCTCCACCACCAGCTCGCCAATCGCGGCCAGCAGGATCGGGGTCGAGGCCACCATCAAGGAGGCGATCAGCAGGATCGGGTCGATGGAGCCCATCATGCCCGTGCCCCCCCGGCCAGACGAATGCGGAAATTCGCCAGCACGTCAAAGGCCAGCAAGAAGAACAGCAGCATCCCCTGAAACGCCTGCACGGCGGCGACGGGCAGGTTCAGCGTCAGCTGCGCCAGCTCGCCGCCAATATAGGTCAGCGCCATCAGCAGCCCCGCCAGCAAGATGCCCACTGGATGCAGCCGGCCCAGAAACGCCACGATGATCGCCGTGAACCCGTAGCCCGAGGCGAAATCGGTGGTGATCTGCCCCGCCGGCCCCGTCACCTCGAAGAGGCCGGCCAGCCCCGCCAGCGCACCCGAAACCCCAAGGCAGACCGAGGTCAGCAGCGCCGGGGATACGCCCGCAAAGCGCGCCGCCCGTGGCGCCTCACCGGCCACGCGGATGTGAAAGCCAAGGATATGCCGCGACAGCAGCACATAGGCCGCGATGACCGAGGCAAAGGCCGCGACCACGCCCCAGTGCATCCCGGTGCCGGCGATCAGCTCGCCATTGAACGCCGCGGGGTAGTGCTGGAAATTCCGGCTGCCCGGGAAGCCCATGCCCTCGGGGTTCTTCAGCATCCCGAAGGACGCCGCCGACATGATGTGCTGCGCCACATAGACCAGCATCAGCGACACCAGGATCTCGCTGGTCCCAAAGCGCAGCTTCAGCACCGCCGGGATCATCGCCCAGAGGAACCCGCCAACCGCGCCCATCACCACCATCGCCGGGAACAGCAGCAGGCTTTCGGTCGGGTAGAAGGCCAGCCCGGTGGCGGCGCCGAACAGCGCGCCCATGATGTACTGCCCCTCGGCCCCGATATTCCAGACCTGCGCCTTGAACCCCAGACTGAGGCCAATGGCGATCAGGATCAGCGGCCCGGCCTTGACCAGCAACTGCGGGCGCGAATAGCTGGCGAACTCGCCGAAGAGCGGGTCCCAGAAGATGGTGCGGATCGCCTCCACCGGCGCCTTGCCAAGCGCCGCGAACAAGAGGCCACCCGCGATCATGGTGGCAATCACCGCCAGCACCGGCGTCGCCGCCGTCCACAGCCGCGAGGGGGCAGGGCGCCGCTCAAGCTTCAGCATGGGTGCCCTCCGCGTGCAGCAGATCCGCCGCGCCCTCTTCGGGCACATGCATCCCATGCGCGCCGCCCATCATCAGCCCGACCTGTTCCATCGTCAGCCCCTGCACCGGGCGCGGCGCCGACAGCCGCCCCTCGTTCAGCGCCGCGAACCGGTCGGCGATCTCCATCAGCTCGTCCAGGTCCTGGCTGATCACCACCACCGCGGCACCCGCCGCCGCCCGGTCCAGGATCACCTGCCGGATCGAGGCCGCGGCCGAGGCATCGACGCCCCAGGTCGGCTGGTTGATGACGATCACCGCAGGCTCCTGGCTAAGTTCCCGCCCGATCACGAATTTCTGCAGGTTCCCGCCCGACAGCGCCCGCGCCGCCACATGGGTGCCGGGGGTGCGCACGTCGTAATCCTTCACCACGCCCTCGGCAAAGGCCCGCGTCGCCGCCCAGTCGATGAAGCCGCGCTTCACCAGCCCCATGCGGATGGCGCCCGACAGCAGCGCATTTTCCACCAGGCTCATCCCCGGCGCGGCGGCATGGCCGAGCCGTTCTTCCGGCGCGACGACGAAGCCCGCCCGCCGCCGCTCGTTCGGCCCCTTGTCGCCCAGCTCCACGCCCGCCGCCCGCACCATCCCCGGCGCGGATTTCAGCTCTCCCGACAGCGCCAGCAGCAACTCGTCCTGCCCGTTGCCCGCAACCCCGGCGATCCCCAGCACCTCGCCGCGCGCCACGGTGAAGCCGATGCCCTTCAGCGACGTCCCGAACGGCATGGGCGAGGCGACCGACAGCCCCGTCACCTCCAGCGCCGGCGCGCCCGCCCAATCGGTCCGCGCCGCCCTGGCAGGGGGCGTCAAAGCCGTGCCCACCATCATCTCGGCCAACTCCCGCGCCGAAGCCTCGCGCGGGGTGCAGGTGGCCACCACCTTGCCCCGGCGCAGGATCGTGGCGCTGTCGCAGAGGCTGCGGATCTCCTCCAGCTTGTGACTGATATAAAGGATCGCGGTCCCCTCGGCCGACAGCTGCCGCAGCGTGGCGAACAGGATCTCCACCTCCTGCGGGGTCAGCACCGAGGTCGGCTCGTCCATGATCAGCAGCTTGGGGTCCTGCAACAGGCAGCGGATGATCTCGACCCGCTGCCGCTCGCCGGCTGACAGGTCGCCCACCAGCCGCGAGGGGTCCAGCGGCAGCCCGTAGGCCTCGCTCACCGCCCGGATCTTCGCCGCCAGATCACGCTGCCGCGGCGGTGCCTCCATGCCAAGCGCGACGTTTTCCGCAACGTTCAGCGCCTCGAACAGCGAGAAGTGCTGGAACACCATCGCCACGCCCGCCGCCCGCGCGGCGCGCGGCTCGCTTGGTGCATAGACCTCGCCCCGCATCCGCATCTCGCCGGCATCGGGCCGCACCAGCCCGTAGATCGCCTTCACCAGCGTGGATTTCCCGGCCCCGTTCTCGCCCAGCAGGGCATGAACCTCGCCCGGCGCGACCGAGAACGACACGTCGCTATTGGCGATGACCCCCGGATAGGCCTTGGTCAGGCCCCGGATCGTCAGAAGTTGCGCCGTCTCGGTCCCCGTCACTCTGCCCGCCCCCCGGCGCGATCCCTAGCGGTTTGCATCCCGCCCGACCCTTTGAGTAGCGCGGCGGCGACGCCGACGGCAATGGCCTGAGGGTGTTTTCCCAAGGCCGGATCGCCTATCGGGCAGGCAATGCGCAAAATCTGGGCATCGGCATGGCCAAGCCCGCGCAGCCGGCCGTGGAATCGCGCGCGCTTGGTCGCCGAGCCGATCAGCCCGGCAGCGGCGAAGCCATGCAACAGCAGCCGGTGGCACAGCTCGAGGTCTAGACTGTGCGAGAAGGTCAGGATCAGATGCTCCGCCTCCCGCGGCGCATGGGCGACCAGATCGGCGGGGTTCGCTGCAACCAGCTGCGTCACGCCGTCGGGAATCGCCTCCGGGAACCGCTCTGCCGCCGTATCCACCCAGCTGATCGCCAGATCCGGCAGCGGCGCCAGCACCGACACCAGCGCCCGGCCGACATGCCCCGCCCCCCAGATCCACAGCGCGCGCGCCGGGTGCACCGCCCGCTCCACCAGCCAGCCCCCCTCCAGCAGCGGCAGCCGGGGCAGGGCGCCTTGCCCCCGCGCCCGCGCCAAGGCCCGCGTCACCGCCAATGGCATCGCCGATCCGTCCAGCGCCCGCGCGACCAGCGGCCCGGCCCCCAGTTCTGCCAGCCGCGCCGCATCCAGCCGCTCAAAGGCCAGCACCACCGCCCCCCCGCAGCACTGGCCAAGCGCCGGCCCCAGCGGCACCCGTTGCACCAGCCCCACGCCACCCGCCGCCAGCAGCTCCCGCGCCCGCAGCGTCGCCTGCCATTCCAGCGTGCCGCCGCCGATGGTGCCCTCCTGCGCTGCGGCCCCCACCAGCATCTCGGCCCCGGCCTCGCGCGGCACCGACCCCGCCGCGCCCGCCACCAGCACCCGCACCAGCGGCCCCATCCGCTCCACTGCCGCGCCTAGGGCTTGCGCGTCAAAGCTCATGCGAGCCCCCGCGCCCGCGCCACCGCCGCCAGCACCCGCTCGGGCGTCGCCGGCGCATCCAGCGCCGGATAGTCCGGCCCGCAAGCCGCACAGGCCGCCGACAGCGCCAGGAAGGCCGAGATGCCGTGCATGAACGGCGGCTCGCCCACCGCCTTTGAACGATAGATCGTCTCCTCCCGGTTCTCGCCCTGCCACAGCGCGACATTGAACACCCCCGGCCGGTCCGAACAGGCCGGGATCTTGTAGGTCGAGGGCGCATGGGTCCGCAGCCGGCCCTTGCCGTCCCAGACCAGCTCTTCCGTCGTCAGCCAGCCCGCGCCCTGCACATAGCCGCCCTCGATCTGTCCGACGTCCAGCGCCGGGTTCAGGCTCGCGCCGCAATCGTGCAGGATATCGGCGCGCAGGATGCGGTATTCCCCGGTCAGCGTGTCGATCACGACTTCCGTCACCGACGCGCCATAGGCGAAGTAGAAGAACGGCCGCCCGAAGCCCTTCACCCTGTCCCAGGTGATCTTCGGCGTCGCATAGAACCCCGTCGCCGACAGGCTGACCCGCCCCTGATAGGTCGCGGCCACCGCCTGCTCCCATGTCAGCTCCTCGGTCCCGACGAAGACCTTGCCCTCCGCGAAATGCACCTCCGCCGCCGTGCCGCCATGCCTTTCAGCCACAAACGCCGCGATCCGCCCCCGCAGCGTGTCGCAAGCCGCCTTCACCGCCATCCCGTTGAGGTCCGCCCCCGAAGACGCCGCAGTGGCCGAGGTATTCGGCACCTTCCCGGTATCGGTCGCGGTCACCCGGATACGCGCATCGTCAATCCCGAACGCCGCCGCCGCCACCTGCGCCACCTTGCGGTGCAGCCCTTGCCCCATCTCGGTGCCGCCATGGTTCAGCTGCACCGAGCCGTCCTGATAGACGTGCACCAGCGCGCCCGCCTGGTTGAGATGGGTCAGCGTGAAGCTGATCCCGAACTTCACCGGCGTCAGCGCGATCCCCTTCTTCAGGATCGCATTTCTGCTGTTCCACTCGGCAATCGCCGCCTGCCTTGCGGCAAAATTGCTTGATTTCTGCAACTCCTCCGTCAGCCCATGCAGGATGAAATCCGAAACCTCCATCCCATACGGCGTCGTGTTCGTTCTGGTGGAAATATCCCGGGGGGTCCGGGGGGCTGGCCCCCCGGCCTCGGCCGTCAGCACCGCCACCTCCGCCCCGCGCGAGGTCAGGTCCAGCTCCGCCCCCGTCACCTCCGGCTCATCCTGCGTCACCGCGCCGGGCCCCGCCGGCGCCACCTCCGCCTCGGGATAGTAATTCGCCCGCCGCACCGCCAGCGGGTCGAGGCCAAGCGCATGGGCCACATGGTCCATCACCCGCTCCACCCCGATCATCCCCTGCGGCCCGCCAAAGCCGCGGAACGCCGTCGCGCTCTGGGTGTTCGTGCGCAGCCGGTGGCTCTCGATCCGCACCGCCGGCAGCCAATAGGCATTGTCGGCATGCAGCATCGCCCGGTCCGCCACCGGCAGCGACAGGTCCATCGACCAGCCGCAACGCACGAGGTGCGTCACCTCCAGCCCCAGCACGCGGCCCTCCGCATCCACGCCCGCCCGGTAGCTGATGCGGAAATCATGGCGCTTGCCGGTGATCATCATGTCATCGTCGCGGTCATAGCGCATCTTGCAGGCCCGCCCGGTCCGCGCCGCCGCGACCGCGCAGGCGACAGCCAGCGCATTGCCCTGGCTCTCCTTGCCGCCAAAGCCGCCGCCCATGCGCCGCATTTCCACCCGCACCGCGTGCATTGGCAGATGCAGAGCCTCGGCGACCTTGTGCTGGATCTCGGTCGGATGCTGGGTGGAGCTATAGACCACCGCCCCATCCTCCTGCGGCAGCACCAGCGCGGCCTGGCCTTCCAGATAGAAATGCTCCTGCCCGCCGATCTCGAAACTGCCCTCGACCACCCTCTCGGCCCCGGCGATTGCCGCGCCGGCATCTCCCCGCGCCCAGATCACCGGCCCGCCCTCGAAGCGGCTGTCCGCCGCCAGCGCCTGATCCACCGTCAGGATCGCCGGCCGCTCGTCATAGCTCACCCGCCCCAGCCGCGCCGCGCGCCGCGCCGCCAGATGGCTCTCCGCCACCACCACGAACACCGGTTGGCCGAGGTAATGCACCTCGCCCACGGCCAGCAGCGGCTCGTCATGCAGGCTGGGTGAGCAATCCGGCATCACGACGAAATCCGCCGCGGAATAGACCGCAACGACGCCCGGCGCGGCGCGGACCGCGTCCAGATCCATCGCCGTGATCGCCCCATGGGCGACCGAGGACATCCCGAAGGCCAGATGCAGGCAGCCCGACGGCACCGGCAGGTCATCGACATAGCGGGCCTGCCCGGTGACATGCAGCCCGGCAGACTCATGCGGAAGCGGCTTGGAAACGCTCATGCCCGCACCTCCAGCACCGAAACCGGGTTCCCCGAGACATCATGGAAATACCGCAACAGCAGGTTCTGCGCGGCCTCCAGCCGATACGTCGCACTGGCCCGCATGTCGCTCAGCGGCGCGAAGTCCGTCGCAAAGGCGGGCAGGGCGGCCTCCACCACCTCCAGCGACCAGTCCCGCCCAACCAAGGCCGCCTCTACCGCCGCCGCCCGTTTCGGCACCCCCGCCATGCCGCCAAAGGCGATCCGGGCGCTTGTGATTTTCCCACCTTCCAACCCCAGGTTGAAGCAACCGCAGACCGCGGAAATATCCTGATCGAACCTTTTCGACAGTTTGTAGCAGCGCAGCCCCGGCGCGCTATCGGGCAAAGTCACCGCCTCGACGAACTCGCCCGGCAGCCGGTCCTGCTTGCGATACTCAAGGAAATACGCCTCCAGCGGCATCTGCCGCCGCTCTTCCCCGCGGCGCAGGTGCAACACCGCCCCCATCGCAATCAGCGCCGGCGGCGCATCGCCGATCGGCGAGCCATTGGCGATATTGCCGCCAATCGTCGCGGCCGCCCGGATCTGCTCGCTGGCGAACCGCCGCAGCAGCTCGGCAAAAGCCGGGTGTGGCCCCTCCATCGCGTCCCGCAGCGCCGCAATCGTCACGCCCGCGCCAACCCGAAATCCGTCCGGCACAGCCTCGATCCGCTGCAAGTCCCGCGCCGCGTGCAAGAACGCGACCGGCCCCAGCGGGCGCAGCTCCTTCGTCACCCAGAGCCCGACATCGGTGGCCCCGGCGATCAGCGTCCCCTCGGGATGCTCCAGGCACCAGGCTGCAAGCGCATCGCCGCTGGCCGGAGCATAGGGCGCAGGGCCCTCCGCCCCGAACTCATCCCGCATCCATTCCGGCACAGCCTCCACTGAGGCCGCCTCCGCCGCCCGCACAATAGGCGCATAGCCGGTGCAGCGGCAGAGGTTCCCCGCCAGCACATCATCGTGGTCGCGCCGCCCGTTCAGGTGCCCCACCGCCATCGAGGCCACGAACCCCGGCGTGCAGAAGCCGCACTGGCTGCCGTGGTGATCGACGAGTCCCTGCTGCACCGGATGCAGCGCGCCGCCCGGCCCGGCGATGCCCTCCACCGTGCGCACCGCGCGCCCGTGCAGCTGCGGCAGCAGCAGGATGCAGGCGTTCAGTGCGCGCACGCCCGACCCGTCCGTCACCATCACCGTGCAGGCCCCGCAATCGCCCTCGTTGCAGCCCTCCTTGGTGCCCTTCAGCCCGCGATCCTCTCGCAGCCAGTCCAGCAGCGTGCGCGCCGGGTCCGCGGCCGAGGCCCGGACCGGCGTTCCGTTCAGCAGAAACGCAATCTCCGTCATTCGTGAAAACCTGCCGCTGTCTCCATGGCTTGGGCCGTGGCGCGCCCGCCCGATGCGGCGGAAAGCGGGGCGCGCGCCCTCATCGCTGCCCTCCAGCAAAGCCGAGCGCGCCGGCCTTGGCAAGGGGCCAGCGCGGCAAACCGCGCGCCGGGCAGGCAAACGATCAGGAAACAGGCAACCCTTGTGCGGATGCGTCAGTCCAGCCCCGCCGCAAGCGCCTCGAGTTGCCCCGCGACCTGGCCCCAGCCGCTCTCGAAGCCCATGTCGGAGTGCTTCTTGGCCGCCTCGGCATTGGCATGGCGGGCGATCACCCGATACTCGCAGCCGCCGTCCTTGGCCGTCAGCAGGATGTCGGCGGTGAAGAAGCCGCCCTCGTTGGGGCGAAAGCCGGCCGACAGGCAATCGGTGAACACCAGCCTGCGCCCCGGCTCGGCCAGCAGGATGCAGCCTTCGCCGCCGATCTCGCCATATTCCTCGAACACCATCTTGGTGTAGAAGCGCCCGCCCGGCACCGGCTCGATCACCGCCTCGGTGGTCCGGCCGGGGGCAGGGGCGAAGAACTGTTTCAGCAGGTCGGGCTCTGTCCAGCAGCGCCACACGTTCATCGGGCTCGCGGCCATCTGGCGCAGCAGCAGCAGGTCATGCGGGCCGGGTTCATGCAAGGGTGGGGTCGTCATCGGCGTCTCCTTCGGTTTGCAGTTCCAGGGCTTCGGCCAGCGCCTGCAGCCGGTCGGTCCGGCCTTCCCACAGGCGCCGCTGGCGGGCGAACCAATCCTCGGCTCGCGCCAGCGCTTCGGCCTCGACATGCACCATCCGCACCCGACCAAGCTTCACCGACCGGACGAGCCCGCTGGCCTCCAGCACCTTCAGATGCCGCAGGAAGGTGGGCAGGGCGATGGCATGGGGCGCGTGCAGCTCGCCGACGGACGCATCGCCCTGCGCCAGCCGCTCGATCACGGCGCGGCGGGTGGGGTCGGCGATGGCGGCGAAGAACTGGTCGAGATCCTGCGGCATGGGCCAAGTCTCCCCGTAAACCGGCCTCGCGTCAAGACAGTTAGCTGCGCGGCTAACCTTTCCGCCCTTCCGCCGGCCTTGCCCGGGCCCTATCCTGACCCGATGACCAAAGCCCCCCGATTCATCCATCTGCGTGTCCATACCGAATATTCGCTGCTGGAAGGCGCGGTGCCGGTCAAGAAGCTGATCGCCGCCGCCACCAGCATGGCGATGCCGGCCGTGGCGGTGACCGACACCAACAACCTCTTTGCAGCGCTGGAGTTTTCGGTGCTGGCCAAGGGCGCCGGGTTGCAGCCCATCGTCGGCTGCCAGATCGACCTCGCCTATGATCCGCCGCAACCGGGCGAGCGCGCCCGCCGCCCCGCCGCCGTGGTGCTGCTGGCGCAGACCGAGGCCGGCTATCGCAACCTGATGAAGCTGAACAGCCGGCTCTACCTCGACAAGACCGGCGAGCTGCCGCAGCTGACGACCGACCAGCTTGCCGCCCATGCCGAGGGGCTGATCTGCCTGTCGGGCGGCCCCGATGGCCCCATCGGCCGGTTGCTGCAGGCCGGCCAGCAGGCCAAGGCCGAGGCGCTGATGACGCGGCTGGCGGCGATCTATCCCGGCCGGCTCTATGTCGAGTTGCAGCGCCACCCCGGCGAGGGCGGGCAATTGCCCGAGGCAGAGCGGCTGACCGAACGCGGTCATGTCGAGATGGCCTATGCGATGGGCCTGCCGCTGGTTGCCACCAACGATGTCTATTTCCCCAAGGCGTCGATGTACGAGGCGCATGACGCGCTGATCTGCATTGCCGAGGGCGCCTATGTCGACCAGCAGGAACCCCGCCGCCGCCTGACCCCGCAGCATTACCTCAAGACCCCCGACGAGATGGCGGCCCTCTTCGCCGACCTGCCCGAGGCGCTGGAAAGCACGGTGGAAATCGCCCGCCGTTGCGCCTTTGCGGTCAAGAAGCACCCGCCGATCCTGCCGCGCTTCGCCGATGACGAGGTCGAGGAACTGCGCCGTCAGGCCCGCGAGGGGCTGGCCGCGCGCCTTGCCGTGATCCCGCATTCGGTGCCGGTGGCAGACTACGAGGCGCGGCTGGAATTCGAGCTGGGGATCATCGAGCAGATGGGCTTCCCCGGCTACTTCCTGATCGTGGCCGACTTCATCAAATGGGCCAAGCTTGAGGGCATCCCCGTCGGCCCCGGCCGGGGTTCGGGCGCGGGCAGCCTTGTCGCCTATGCGCTGACCATCACCGACCTCGACCCGCTGCGCTACAGCCTGCTGTTCGAGCGGTTCCTGAACCCCGAACGCGTCTCGATGCCCGACTTCGACATCGACTTCTGCATGGACCGCCGCGAAGAGGTGATCCGCTATGTGCAGGGCAAATACGGGCGCGAGAAGGTCGGCCAGATCATCACCTTCGGCGCGCTCCTGTCCAAGGCCGCCGTGCGCGACGTGGGCCGGGTGCTGCAGATGTCCTACGGCCAGGTCGACCGGCTGTCCAAGATGATCCCGGTCGAAGGCGTCAAACCCGTCAGCATCGAAAAGGCGCTGGCGGATGAGCCGCGCCTGCGCGAGGCGGCGAAGGCCGAAGAGGTGGTCGCCCGCCTCCTCGACTACGCCAAGGCCGTCGAGGGCCTGCTGCGCAACGCCTCCACCCATGCCGCCGGCGTGGTGATCGGCGACCGCCCGCTGGACGAGCTGGTGCCGCTGTATCAGGACCCGCGCTCCGACATGCCCGCCACCCAGTTCAACATGAAATGGGTGGAGGCGGCGGGGCTGGTGAAGTTCGACTTCCTCGGCCTGAAGACCCTAACGGTGATCCGCAACGCCATCGACCTGATCCTCGGTGGCGGCGGCCAGCTGCACATCGCCGCGGGTGGCCGCAAGCTCTACGACCCGGCCCCCGGTGCCGAAAACGACATCGGCCACATCCCCCTCGACGATGCCCCCAGCTACGAGCTCTACGCCGCCGCCCGCACCGTCGCCGTGTTCCAGGTGGAAAGCTCGGGCATGATGGACGCGCTGCGCCGGATGAAGCCGACCTGCATCGAGGATATCGTGGCGCTGGTGGCGCTCTACCGCCCCGGCCCGATGGAGAATATCCCGACCTATTGCGACGTGAAGAACGGCGCCAAGGCGCTGGAATCCATCCACCCGACCATCGATTCCATCCTTGCCGAGACCCAGGGCATCATCGTCTACCAGGAACAGGTGATGCAGATCGCCCAGGTCATGGCCGGCTACAGCCTTGGCGGCGCCGACCTGCTGCGCCGCGCCATGGGCAAGAAGATCGCCGAGGAAATGGCCAAGGAACGCCCCAAGTTCATCAACGGCGCCAAGGCCACCCATAATGTCGACGCCAAGAAGGCCGGCGAGGTCTTTGACCTGCTGGAGAAATTCGCCAATTACGGCTTCAACAAGTCCCACGCCGCCGCCTATGCCGTGGTCAGCTACCAGACCGCCTGGCTGAAGGCCAACCACCCGGTCGAATTCATGGCCGCGGTGATGAACTGCGATATCCACCTCACCGACAAGCTGGCGATCTACAAGCGCGAGGTAGACCGCATGGGCATCACCACCGAACCGCCCTGCGTCAACCGCAGCCTCGCCACCTTCGCCGTGTCGGAAGGCCGCATCCTCTACGCTTTGGGCGCGCTGAAGAACGTCGGCGTCGAGGCGATGAAGATGATCGTCGAGGCGCGGACTGTAGACGGCGGGGACCGCCCCTATGCCAGCCTCTTCGACCTCGCCCGCCGGGTGGACCTGAAACGCGTCGGCAAGCGCTCGCTCGAAATGCTCGCCCGCGCCGGGGCCTTCGACCGGCTCGACCCCAACCGCCGCCGGGTCTTCGACAGCCTCGACGCGCTCGCCAGCTATTCCGCCGCGGTGCATGAGGCGGCTTCCTCCGCCCAAGTCTCGCTCTTCGGCTCCGGGGGCGACGACCTGCCCGAACCGCGCCTTGCGCCCGGCGACGACTGGCTGCCGACAGAGCGCCTTGCCCAGGAACATGGCGCCGTCGGCTTCTACCTGTCGGGCCACCCGCTTGACGATTACATGCCCGCGCTGAAGCGCCGCGACGTGAAGACCCTCACCGAACTCACCCGCGCCGCCCAGAACGGCCCGATCCTCGCCAAGATCGCCGGCAACGTGTCGTCGCGGCAGGAACGCAAATCGGCCAAGGGCAACCGCTTCGCCTTCGTCCAGTTGTCGGACCCGACCGGCCTCTACGAGGTCACCGTCTTCTCCGACACGCTGGAAGCCGCGCGCCAGTTCCTCGAACCCGGCCTTGCCGTGGTGCTGACGGTCGAGGCGACGCTGGAGGGCGAGACGCTGAAGCTGCTGGCCCGCAAGGCCGAGCCCGTCGATGCGGTGGCGGCCGAGGCCGGCAGCTCGGGCCTGCGCATCCATCTGGGCGCGGAAGCCGCCATCGCCTCGGTTGCCGCGCTCTTCGACCGCCTCAAGGGCGATCCGAAGACCCGCAGCGCCCGCGGCCCGGTCAGCTTCTGCGTCACCGATCCCGAGACGGGCGCCGAAGTAGAGATCACCCTGCCGCAGCAGATGCCGGTCAACCCGCAGATCAAGGGCGCGCTGAAGGCCATCGGCGGCGTTGTGGCGGTCGAGGAGATCTGACGCGCTACCGCTTCAGGTAGCGCGAAAACACCTGCGCCACCGTCACCGCCAGCACGATGCGCAGCACGTGATGCGCGGTGACGTAGAGCACGCTGATTTGCAGCGACAGCGCGATCAGGCTCATCTCGGCCAGCCCGCCCGGCGCGAAGGCCAGGAACACCGCCGCCCGCGGCTCATGCACCAAGGGCGCCAGCCCCACCGCGATCAGCCCGGCCAGCGCCATGGTCAGCGCCACGTTCAGCGATGCCAGCCGCAGCGCCACCACAAAGGCCCGCGGCGCCACCCCGGCAAAGCGCACCCCCAGCGTGGTGCCGATCACCAGCTGCGTCACCCCGATCAGCCAGCCCGGCGGCAGCGCCGCGGTCAGCCCGCTCAGATGCGCCGCGCCCGAGATCAGCACCGGCCCGGTGATGATCCCCGCCGGAATCCGCGTCCGCCGCCCCAGCACCGCGCCGAGGATGCCCGCCGCCAGCAGGATCACCACATCCTTCAGCCCCGGCACCTCCCGCGCCCCCATGCTGGCGCCCCCGGCCGAGCCCACGGCATGGCCGGTCATCCAGGCAAAGAAGACCGGCACCAGCACGATGGTCAGGATCAGCCGCATGAATTGCAGCATGGTCAGCATCGGCACATCGGCGCCCATCTCCTCGCCCATCTGCACCGTCTCCAGCAGCCCGCCCGGCGCAGTGCCGAAAAACGCCGTCACCGGGTCCAGCTGCCCCGTGGCGCTCAGCGCCTTGAAGCCGATCCAATGCGCCGCCGGGATGAACAGCGCCAGCGCTACCAGCGACGGCCACCACAGCGCCGCCTCGCGCAGGATGTCAGGGGTGAAGGCGCCGCCGATCGACACACCGATCACCGGAACGAAGATCAGCCGCACATCCTGCGGCAGCGCCGGCAGACGCCCCGCGAGCTTCACCCCGAAGACCGAAGCGCCCCCCACCGCCAGCAGCGAGCCCAGAAGCAGCGCCAGCGGCACATGCAGCGCCTGGCCCACAAGGCCCCCCGCCGTCCCCAGCGCCAGCGTCAGCAGCACCGTCGGCAGATGCACCTCGGTGCGTCCGATCTGGAAGGTCAGGGCCATATGCGCACTCGGGGTCACTGCGTCGAAAGGGGAGGTCTCAGGCGCCGCGCCAACCCGGCCGCGTCATCCTGCGGCAGTTGTGTCACCTCCCCCCGCCGCCTGCAACCCGCAGGGGCAAGACCGTCGCACCACGATCCGGACCTGCGCCCCTTCGCCTTTGCTTTTTCCAAATATCCTCGGGGGGTCCGGGGGGCAGACGGCCCCCCGGCTTCCTTGGCAACGGAGCAGGCGGTCCCCGGCTTGCCCCTCACCAATGCGGCGGCCGCTGATCCGCCAAGGGGATCGTCCCGCCGCCTTCGGTCTCCCGCTCCGCCTCGCGCTGCATCAGCATCGCCACCCGGCGGGTCAGAACGTCGATCTCGCGCTGCTGGCGGGCCACCACCTCGGACAGCTCGTCCACTGTCTTGGTCAGATGTGCAATCGCCTCTTCGTTGGCCTGAAGCCTCGGGTCCATCGACTGCTCCACCGACTGTTCAATCGTCATCCTGGCCTCCTTTGCCTTAGTATTTCTGTTTACATACGATATCTGCATGGGTTCTGCATGGGTTCCATATCCACCCCGCAAGCCTCGCGCCGCTTGTCCCGCGCGCCCCCATCCGCTACACCCCCGCCCGACAGCAAGCGAGGCGATGATGGCCAAGGACAAAGCCCCCCGCAGACCGCGCGCCGAAAGCCCCAAGGGCTTCCGCGACTATTTCGGCGCCGAGGTGACCGAACGCAAGGCCATGCTCGATGCCATAGCCGAGGTCTATCACCGCTATGGCTTTGATCCGCTTGAAACTTCCGCGGTGGAAACCGTCGAGGCACTCGGCAAGTTCCTCCCCGATGTCGACCGCCCGAACGAGGGCGTCTTCGCCTGGCAAGAGGATGCCGAGGGCGACAAGCCCGGCGACTGGCTCGCCCTGCGCTATGACCTCACGGCGCCGCTCGCGCGGGTTGCGGCGCAATACCGCAACGACCTCCCCAGCCCCTACCGCCGCTACGCCATGGGCCCGGTCTGGCGCAATGAAAAGCCGGGGCCGGGGCGTTTTCGTCAATTCTATCAATGCGATGCCGATACGGTGGGCTCCGGCAGCGTCGCCGCCGACGCCGAGATCTGCGCCATGCTCGCCGACACGCTCGAAGCCGTCGGCATCCCCCGCGGCGACTACATCGTCCGGGTGAACAACCGCAAGGTGCTGAACGGGGTTATGGAGGTGGCGGGCGTCCTCGATCCCGCTGATCCCGAACGCTTTTCGCACGAACGCGGCATCGTCCTGCGCGCCATCGACAAGCTGGATCGCCTGGGCCAGGACGGCGTCCGCGCCCTCCTCGGCGAAGGCCGCAAGGACGAGTCCGGCGACTTCACCAAGGGCGCCGGCCTCTCCCCCGATCAGGCCGAAGTGGTGATGGGGTTCATGTCCGCCAAACGCGAGACCGGCGCCGCCACCGTCGCCCGTTTGCACGAGCTTGCGGGCGGCTCCGCCATCGGGCTGGAGGGCGTGCAAGAGCTTGAAATGATTTCAGAACTCCTCGCCGCGCAGGGATATGGCTCGGACCGGGTGGAGATCGATCCCTCGGTCGTCCGCGGCCTCGGCTACTACACCGGCCCGGTCTTCGAGGCGGAGCTGACCTTCGAGATCCTCGACGAAAAGGGCCGCAAGCGCCAGTTCGGCTCCGTCGCCGGGGGCGGTCGTTATGACGATCTGGTCAAGCGCTTCACCGGCCAGTCGGTGCCCGCCACCGGCGTCTCCATCGGCGTCGACCGCCTGCTCGCCGCCCTGCAGGCCAAGGGCCGCGCCGGTTCTGCCAACGCCGGTCCGGTGGTGGTGACGGTGATGGACCGCGAGCGCATGGCCGATTACCTGGCCATGGCCGGCGACCTGCGCCGCGCCGGCATCCGGGCCGAGGTCTATCTCGGCAACCCCAAGAACTTCGGCAACCAGTTGAAATATGCCGACAAACGCGGCTCGCCCATCGCGGTGATCCAGGGCGGCGACGAGGCGGAACGCGGCACGGTGGTGCTGAAAGACCTGATCCTCGGCGCCCGCATCGCCGAGGGCGCCAGCCTCGAGGAGTGGAAGGCCCGCCCGGCCCAGCAAGAGGTGCCCCGCGCCGATCTGGTCGCCGAGGTCCGGGCGATGCTGGAGCAGGGCTGATGGCTGCGGGTAAGGCCGAGGCCCGCGCCTCCGGCCAGCGCCTGCTGGCCGCCTTCCGGGAGGCCGGCGCGGCAGAGGTCGAGGCCGACATCCTGCAACCCGCTGAGGTGCTGCTCGACCTCTATGGCGAGGACATCCGCGCCCGCGCCTTCGTCACGCAAGACCCGCTGCGCGGCGAGATGATGCTGCGCCCCGATTTCACCGTGCCGGTGGTGCAGATGCATATGGCGAACGGCGCCGACCCGGCCCGCTATTGCTATTTCGGCGAGGTGTTCCGCAAACAAGGCCACCGCGGCCCGCGGGCGCCCGAATACTTCCAGGTCGGCTACGAGGTCTTCGCCCGTGACGACGCCCCCGCCGCCGATGCCGAGGTGTTCGCGCTGTTTTCCAGGCTCCTGGCCCCGCTCGGGCTGCGCGCAGCCATCGGCGATATCGGCATCCTGATGGCGGCGGTGCAGGGTCTCGACACGCTCCCCAGCCGCAAGGCCGCGCTCCTGCGCCACATCTGGCGGCCCCGGCGCTTCCATGCGCTGCTGGACCGGTTCGGCGGCAAGACCTCAGCCGCACGGCCGGCGCCTGCGGACACGGGCGCCCCCTGGATCGGCCTGCGCGCGCCCGCCGAGATGCACGCCCGCCTCGCCGCATTGGCCGAAGACGCCGCCGCCCCGCCGATCGCTGCCGGCGAAGTCGCGCTGCTCAACGCCCTCTTCGACCTCGCCGCCCCGGCGCCCGAGGCGCTGGCCCGCCTGCAGGATCTGGCCCCCGAGATGCCGGCCATCGCCCCCGCCGTCGCCGGCCTTGCCCGCCGGCTGGACGCGATGGCCGCGCGCGGCGTCGATGTCGCGGCACTGGCCTTCGAGGCGAGCCACGGCCGCAGCACGATGGAATATTACGACGGTTTCGTCTTCACCTTCCGCGCCGCCGATCCCGCGCTGCCCCCCGTCGCCTCGGGCGGGCGCTACGACGCGCTGACGCAGGTGCTCGGCCGCGGCAAAGGCCGCTCGATCCCGGCAGTGGGCGGGGTGATCCGCCCGGGGCTGGTGGCCAGCCTGGAGGCGCAGCCATGCTGAAACTCGGGGTGCCCTCCAAGGGCCGGCTGATGGAACAGACCTTCGAGTGGTTCGGCGCCCGCGGCCTGACGCTTGCCCGCACCGGGTCCGACCGGGAATATGCCGGCGCGGTCGAGGGTTGCGACGGGGTCGAACTGGTGCTGCTCTCGGCGGGAGAGATCCCGCGCGAGCTGGCCGCAGGCCGCATCCACCTCGGCGTCACCGGATCGGACCTCGTGCGCGACCGGCTGGCCGACTGGCCTGATCAGGTCGCCGAACTCGCGGCGCTCGGATTTGGCCATGCCGACCTGATCCTCGCGGTCCCGGCCTGCTGGGTGGATGTGGACACGCTGGACGACCTCGACGCCGCCGCCGCCGCCTTCCGCCGCGCCCATGGCTTCCGGCTGCGCATCGCCACCAAGTATCACCGGCTGGTGCGGGAGTTCCTGCAGGACCAGGGCGTCGCCGACTATCAGCTGGTCGACAGCCAGGGCGCGACCGAGGGCACCGTCAAGAACCTGACCGCCGAGGCGATTGCCGACATCACCTCCAGCGGCGAGACGCTGCGCGCCAATCACCTCAAGATCCTGTCGGGCGGGCCGATCCTGCAAAGCCAGGCCATGCTCTTCGCGGCGCGGGGCGCGGACTGGGCGGGCGGCGCTGGCGAGGTGCTGGACCGGCTGCTGCCGAGCCTCGGCCTCGCCCGTCCCGAAGGGCTCTGACCTCTTCAGCTTTGCCTTTTCCAAATATCCTGCAGGGGGTCCGGGGGACGCAAAGTCCCCCGGCGCCGGCCGGCGGCGCAGGAGGGGGCCTTCTGCCCCCTCTTGGCCTGCGGCCAATTCACCCCCGAGGATATTTGGAAAAGGCAAAGGGCAAGAGGCGCCGCAGCCTTCAGCGCAGCCCGATCTCCGCCAGCGCCTGCAGCAGCTCGCGCGGCAGCGGCTCTTCGCGGCCGCGGCCCTTGGGCAGGTCGCGCGGACTGTCGGCGGGGGCGAGATAGCGCCAGCCCTGGAAGGGGCGCTTGGGCATCGGTTCGGTGCGGATCACCTCGGGGTCCATGACGATGGCGCAGCGGGCGATGCCGTCGGCGCCGCTATGCGGCTCCAGCGCCACGATCCGCTGCCGGGCCAGCACCGCGCCCTTGAACACCCAGTAGAGCGAGCCGCCGGCCAGCACCTCTTCGGCGCGCTTCGGCCACATCCGCGTGACATGCACGGGATTGCCGCCGCCGAAGCGGGCCTGTTGCCAGGCCAGCAGGTCTTCCACCGCATCGGCGCCCACGCAGAGCTTCACGAGATTTATGTGATCGGTCACGTGTCACCCCCAAGACCGGGTATATAGGCGGCGCGGCCGGGCCGGCAATGGGTTGAACCGAAGCCGCTGCCCCTGTATCCTGTGGCTCCGCAAATGCGGCTGCCCTGGCGGTCTGCGCAGGCGGCATCCCCGATCCGAAAACGTGCTAGGAAACTCGATGACCCGTTTCGCCGCCCCCATCGCCGAGCAGATCTGGGACATGAAATACCGCCTGAAAGAGGCGGATGGCACCGCGATCGATCAGACGGTGGAAGATACCTGGCGGCGAATCGCCCGGTCTCTGGCAGAGGTCGAGGCCGAACCGGCGCTGTGGGAGGCCCGGTTCTTCGAGGCGCTGGAAGATTTCAAGTACCTGCCCGCCGGGCGGATCATCGCCGGGGCCGGCACCTCGCGCAGCGTGACGCTGTTCAACTGCTTCGTCATGGGCACGATTCCCGACAGCATGGGCGGCATCTTCGACATGCTGAAGGAGGCCGCGCTGACCATGCAGCAGGGCGGCGGTATCGGATATGACTTCTCAACCATCCGCCCGCGCGGCGCCGAGGTGCACGGGGTGGCCGCCGATGCCTCGGGCCCCTTGTCCTTCATGGATGTCTGGGACGCGATGTGCCGCACCATCATGTCGGCCGGCAGCCGCCGCGGCGCGATGATGGCCACCATGCGCTGCGACCACCCGGATGTGGAGCAGTTCATCGAGGCCAAGCAGGACGCCGCCCGCCTGCGCATGTTCAACCTCTCGGTCCTCATCACCGATCCGTTCATGGAGGCGGTGAAGGCCGATGGCTCCTGGGATCTGCAGTTCAACGGCCGCATCTACCACACCGTGCAGGCGCGCGACCTGTGGAACAAGATCATGCAGGCGACCTATGATTTCGCCGAGCCGGGCGTGATCTTCATCGACCGGATCAACCGGATGAACAACCTCGGCTATGCCGAGACCATCGCCGCCACCAATCCCTGCGGCGAGCAGCCCTTGCCGCCCTATGGCGCCTGCCTGCTTGGCTCGATCAACATGGCGCGGCTGGTCAAGAACCCGTTCGAGGCGGATGCCGATCTGGACCCTGCGGCGCTGGATGATCTGGTTCGTCTGTCGATCCGGATGATGGACAATGTCGTCGATGCCAGCCGCTTCCCGCTGCCGCAGCAGGCCGACGAGGCCCGCGCCAAGCGCCGGATCGGGCTTGGCGTGACCGGCCTTGCCGACGCGCTGCTGATGACCGGGCTGCGCTATGGCTCGGAAGAGGCCGCCGCGCAGACCGAGGCCTGGATGAAGCGGATCGCGCGGGCGGCCTATCTCGCCTCGGTCGATCTGGCCAAGGAGAAAGGCGCCTTCCCGCTGTTCGACGCCGAGAAATACCTCGCCAGCGGCAACATGCTGCAGATGGACGACGACGTGCGCGAGGCGATCCGCACGCACGGTATCCGCAACGCGCTGCTGACCTCGATTGCCCCCACCGGCACCATCAGCCTCTATGCCGGCAACGTGTCCTCGGGGATCGAGCCGGTCTTTGCCTATGCCTACAAGCGCAAGGTGCTGCAGAAGGATGGCAGCCGCACCGAAGAGGAAGTGGTCGATTTCGCCGTCAAGCTGTGGCGCGACAAGTTCGGCGATGCGCCGCTGCCCGACTATTTCGTCAACGCCCAGACCCTGCCGCCGCTCGATCATGTGCGGATGCAGGCGGCCGCGCAGAAATGGATCGACAGCTCGATTTCCAAGACCATCAACTGCCCCGAAGACATTGATTTCGAGGCGTTCAAGGATGTCTACATGGCGGCCTGGGACCAGGGCTGCAAGGGCTGCACCACCTACCGCCCGAACGCGGTGACGGGCTCGGTGCTGTCGGTGTCCGAGACGACCGACAAGGCCCCCGAGGTCGATCAGGGCGCCGAGGTCGTCTATCTGACCGAGCCGCTGGACCGGCCGCAATCGCTGGAAGGCGCCACCTACAAGCTGAAATGGCCCGACAGCGAGCACGCGATCTACATCACCATCAACGACATCGTGCAGGGCCCCCGGCGGCGACCGTTCGAGGTGTTCATCAACTCCAAGAACATGGAGCATTTCGCCTGGACCGTGGCGCTGACGCGGATGATCTCGGCGGTGTTCCGGCGCGGCGGCGATGTGAGCTTCGTGGTCGAAGAGCTGAAGGCGGTCTTCGATCCGCGCGGCGGCGCCTGGATGCAGGGGCGCTATGTGCCCTCGATCCTTGCGGCCATCGGTGGGGTGATCGAGCGGCACATGATCGCCACCGGCTTCCTCGCGGGCGAGGGGATGGGGCTGAAGACCGACCCGCAGGCCGAGCGCATGGTGGTGGCGGGCGGCGAGGCGCCCCGCGGCAAGGCCTGCCCGTCCTGCGGCAGCTACGGCCTGCGGATGGTCGAGGGCTGCATGACCTGCGGCGATTGCGGCTACTCGAAGTGCAGCTGAGCTGAAGCGGGGGCAACAGGTGAAGCGACTACCAATTGTTGGCCATTTCGGGGGTCGAAATGGCCATTTGACAACCAATTGATGGCCATCGCACGAATTTCAGCTGACGGACTGGGTTTGCCGCGGCTAAGAGCCGAGTCTGCTCGTCTGCCTGACAGTCCAGTAGGTTGGCTGCGGGAGGCGAGCGCAGTTGGTTCTTAGACCCGAGCGGCAGTCTCAGTGAGAAGCTAAGCGCCGCCGAGGACTGTATCAAGCGCGAGCGCAGTGGCCATGCCAACGCCCAGATCAATCCCCGCCATGAGCCCGCTCAAGATCCGGATCATCTTTCATCTGTCTTGCCAGCTGTCGCGCGTCCCACATGTTCGTTCCAGGATGACAGAGGGAGGGCATTGAGTTCCAGACGGATCTGCTGCCATCGCGGCATATGCGCGTCCAATATCGCGATGAAGCGCCCATCGTGACGCGGCGATACCAAGTGTGCAAGTTCATGCAGGACGATGTAATCGACGGCCTCGACCGGCTTCTTTGCAAGCTCGAGATTCAACCAGATCCTGCCCGTATTGGAATTGCAGCTCCCCCACTTGGTTCTCATTTCCCGTATGCCCCAGAAGGTCGGGGCTACCTTCAAGATGGAGCTCCAAGCCTCGATCTTCGGAGCCGCCATTTCGCGCAACTGCGCGCGGCGCCAGTTTCTGAACCATGCCCTACGATCCTCTTGGGAGCTGCCATATGGCACGGAGAGGCGAAGGCGATCTCTCCCTTCCAGGGAAATGCGATGAACCTTCTTGTCCCATTCAGTCACGGTCAACCGTAACGGCCGACCAAGAACGTAGTGGGTCTCGCCAGAGACGTAGCGGCGAACAGATTGCCTTTCCTGGGCGAGGAAGCGCGACTGCCGTCGCCTGATCCAGTCCATGCGTGTGAGAACTGCCGTCCTGATCGCATCCGTGCTGATGCTGTCGGGTGCCGCGACACGGACCCGTCCGTCTGGAGGGTATACCCCGACGTGAAGGTTCTTGATTTTCTTGCGATGAATCTCGACAGGCGTGCCGCCGATTGTGAGGCATTCAATACTCATGCTGGTGCTTCAGGATCTCCATGATCCGCTCCACGCTTGCAGCATCGGCCATGGTGGCCTCGAGGCAGCGCCTGACCTTTTTCTCCTTCATCGGGTGGCCGCGCCACCCATGTGGGGCTGTGGCACGAAGCGCTGCATCAACGGTTGCCGCCAGCGCTTCGTCGTCGTCGAGGTTGTCGAACAGTGCTTTTTTGCCCGGCGTGTCCATCGAGGCTGGATATTGCCTCCCGTGCCCAGCCTTGACGTCCTTCACGAGCGCGGCAATCCGCTCCAGGTATTCCGCATAGGCGATGGCATCGTCACGCCGCTGCCTGATCAGGTCGGTGAGCAACTCCGACATCCTCTCGTAGAACCGGGGATTGACGGGTGTCTCATCGATGATCAGCTTCCGGACGTTGTTTTCGATCGCCTCGGCGATATTATCCTTTTTCTTCTTCGACCGGGCGGGCAGATCATCCTCGGCAGCAGCACCCTTGCTCTCGATCAGGTCAATCAGACTGATGTCGTCGAGATGCGAGATGACCTGGGAATCGTCAGCTCGAATGTAGTTGTCGATCAGATGACGCATGGCGGGCTCGTAGAGCTTCATGTCCACCGCGTCGCCGCTATGCAGGCGAACGGCATCCCGTATGCCGATGGCTTGCTCGACCTCGTTCCGATACCCGGCGAGTTCGAGATCGTTGAAGCCGGAGCCTTCCGGTTCGGCGGCGACGTTGGCGTATGCTCGGGCGTACTTGCCGGCGATCTTGTAGAGGGCCTGTCGGCGCCGCGCCTTATCCTCCGCCTCCAGATCATTGTCGATGCCTTGAGGGCTCGAGAAATACGCGAAGATCTCGTCGTCGCCCTTCGGTTGCTCAACCGCATCCATCAGGCCGAGCCACGCATCCCGAGCCGTCAGGAGGTCGTTGTGGGCCTGGTCCGCGCGGTCGCTGATCAAGCCCTCGACATCTTCCTTTTCGAAGGCGTCGAAGGCCTCGGAGGTGTAGTCCTCGACGGCGCTCTCGATGTTCCGAAAGAGATCCTTGTAATCAACGATGTAGCCAAAATCCTTGTCGTCGCCGTCGAGCCGGTTCACGCGGCAGATGGCCTGGAACAGGCCATGATCGCGCATCTGCTTGTCGATGTAGATGTAGGTTGCCGTTGGCGCGTCGAAGCCGGTCAGCAGGCGGCTGACGACGATCAGGAGCTTCATCCGCCCCGGCTCTTTCTTGAAGAGCCTGAGGGCTTCCTCCTCGTAGTCCTCTTCCGAGGTGTCGCCGAGGAGGTCGGTGTAGATTCGGTGAACGTACTGTTTCTCGGTCTCCCCCATCCCGGTTTCCTCGCCGGTGATCTCCGGCGCGGCCCGCTTGTAGGAGGTCACGATGGCGCACTTGTCGGCCAGGACCGACCCGGATTTGCGGAACACCTCGAAGAACTTGCAGGCCTCCGGTATCGAGCCGGCGACGAGCATCGCGTTGCCCGTGCCAGCCTGGAGCCGCGGCTTCATCTCCATGTCGAGGATGATGTCATTGGCGATCTGCTCGAGGCGGTCACGGCTCGACAGAACCCGTTGCAAGGTGCCCCATCGCTGCTTCAGCGTCGCCTTGGCGACCGGTGTCAGCCCCCTGGTCTTTGCTTCGAACCAGGCGTCGATCTTCTCCGGGGCGCTGATGCGCTGGTCGATGTCGCGCGCCTCGTAGCGCAGGTCAAGCACCACGCCGTCCTCGACCGCCTCATCGAAGCGGTAGGGCTTGCCGATGTAGGAGCCGAAGGTCTCCAGCGAGGATTCCTTGTCGGACCGCAGCAGCGGCGTGCCGGTGAAGCCGATGAACATGGCACTCGGCAGAATCTTCCGCATGGCCCTCGCGAGCTTGCCCGACTGTGTCCGGTGCGCCTCGTCGATGAAGACGTAGAAGTCCCCCACCGGCGCGCCGATGTTGGCGTTCTGAATCTCGGAGATCAGATCGCCCAGTTCGCCCCCCTCCCGCTTGCCGAACTTGTGGACGAGGGAGCAGACGATACGGTCGCCCGGATCGGCGAGCGACGCCATCAGATCGCTGCCGCTGCGGGCGCGCCGCACCTTGTCGCCGATGTTGCCGAAGACGTCCTCGATCTGGCTGTCCAGCTCCTTGCGGTCGGTCACCACAAGGATGCGCCCGTCCGGGTGGTGTTCCCTGATCCAGCGCGCCAGCATCACCATGATCAGGCTCTTGCCCGAGCCCTGGGTCTGCCAGATGATCCCGCCCTCACGAGCGCGCACGCGTTCCTGAGCCGCCTTCACGCCGAAATACTGGTTCACGCGGGCGATCTTCTTGATGCCGGCGTCGAACAAGGTGAAGTCGTGGATCAGCTCCAGGAAGCGGTCCGGCGCCAGCATCTGGCACACATCCCGGTCGAGGCGCGCGGTGATCTCGCTCTCCTCTTTCCAGGCCAGCCAGTAGGGCTGCGGCGTCTGGATCGGTGCGTAGCGCAGTCCCTCGCTGTCGTTGCCGGCGAAGGAGATCTGCACCGTGGTGAAGAAGTGCCGGATGAACTCGGGCCGCTGGTTGTCGAGGGTCTGGCGGATGCCTTCGCCGACGCCGACGGTGGATTTCTTCAACTCGACCACGCCGAGGGCGATGCCGTTGACGTAGAGCACGAGGTCGGGGCGCTTGTTCCAGGCCTTGGCGTCCTTGCCCTTCACCGCGACCTCCTCGGCGACGCCGAGGTCGTTCGCGGCGGGGTTGGACCAGTCGACGAAATGCACCGTCACCGGGGCCTCGCCGGGGCCGGGGGCGACCGGCACGCCGTAGCGGAGCATGTCGTAGAAGGCCTTGTTGGCCTCGTAAAGCTTCACGCCCTCCATCCGAGCCTCGCGCTTCAGGATGGTGATGGCGCGGGTGACGATCTCGGGCGCGTAGCCGCGGGAGAGGAGCCAGGGGCGGAGCAACTCCTCTTCGATATTGGCGTTGCCCACGCGCTTCTGCCAATCGCCCAGGTAGCGCCAGCCGAGGCCGGTGGTGCTGTCGGTCAAAAGGGCGATGACCCTGTTCTGGGCCTTGCGTTCCGCTTCGCCGATCATGCTCATGCCCCGTGTCCCCTTCCGGAAGTCTACGCGTGAAATGTCGTCAGACCAGCCTGATCCTTCCGGTCAACAGGTTCTGCATCATGCCCTCTTTCACCTGTCGCGCTTTCTCAAGACGGGTTTCGAGGGCTCGGATTTCGGCGTCCATGTCCTTGAGCACGCTTGAGACGGCGACTTGCTCATCCGCATTAGGAATCACGACATCAATGTTTTCGATCGTCTTCGCGTTCAAGCTCGGGACACCTGAAGCCTCATTGTATGACTTCCAATCAATGCATTCGAAGACGTAGAAGAGAAAGCGCGGGTCATTTGGTGCCAGAATATCGGTGTAGAACAGCGTATCCACTGTCCAGAAAGGCACCTCAATGAACTGAGGGCGGTCGATGGTTCCCTGGTCTTGCCCCCGTTTCACCGGACACTCAGGCGGTTGCGGTTTGAGCTGCGATGAACTCGCGGGGCGAGCGCATTTTCAGCCCTGAGTGCGGGTGGTTGTCGTTGTAGTCCTCGATCCAGCCTCCG